>Ga0179596_10000013_pt1 | contig 239348 bp, 212 predicted proteins | sample CZODoug1_1_08_16_FD_155494 | JGI IMG/M metagenome (GOLD analysis project Ga0179596, IMG submission 155494) | Vadose zone soil fungal communities from Angelo Coast Range Reserve, California, USA - CZODoug1_1_08_16fungal (Illumina Assembly) | ecosystem: Environmental > Terrestrial > Soil >... | reverse complement strand
CGGGCAAGGCGCGCCGACGAGGCATAGCGGGCACTATGGCGAGGAGGCGCAACGCCGCCCGGCGCGAAAAGGCGCGGCGCAGCGAGTGAGGTATTTATGGGACAGGACACTAGTTAAAGGCCTGAATGCCCGTTTGAGCCCGCCCCAAGATCAGCGCATGGATGTCTTGGGTGCCTTCGTAGGTGTTCACCACCTCGAGGTTCACCAGGTGCCGGATCACGCCGTATTCATCGGAGATCCCGTTCCCGCCCAGCATATCCCGCGCCGCCCGTGCGACATCGAGCGATTTGCCGCAGGAATTGCGTTTGAGCATCGAGGTGATTTCGACGGCGGCAATGCCCTCGTCTTTCATGCGCCCAAGCCGCAGACAGCTTTGCAGGGCCAACGTAATCTCCGTCTGCATGTCGACCAATTTTTTCTGAATCAATTGATTGGCCGCCAGCGGACGTCCGAATTGTTTGCGGTCGAGCACATACTGGCGCGCGGTATGCCAGCAACTCTCCGCCGCGCCGAGGGCGCCCCATGAAATGCCATAGCGCGCGGAATCCAGGCAGGTAAACGGACCCTTGAGCCCCGTCACGCCGGGGAGCAGATTTTCCTCCGGCACGAATACCTGATCCATCACGATCTGGCCGGTGGTCGAGGCACGCAACCCTACCTTGCCGTGCAACACGGGCGCCGACAGCCCTTTCGAGCCCTTTTCGAGAATGAAGCCTCGAATCACCTCATCGTCGGTCTTCGCCCACACGATGAAGACATCGGCGAATGGGCTATTGGAAATCCACGTCTTGGATCCCGACAGATGAAATCCCCCGCTGGTGCTACGGGCGCGGGTAACCATGCTGCCGGGATCGGAACCGTGATCGGGCTCCGTCAATCCAAAACAACCAATCAACTCGCCGCGCGCCAGCGGAGGCAGATACTTGCGCTTCTGGGCCTCCGTGCCGAATTGATGGATGGGCAACATCACCAGCGAGGACTGGACGCTCATCATGGATCTATATCCCGAGTCGACGCGCTCGATTTCGCGAGCGATGAGGCCGTAGCTCACATAGTTGAGCCCCGCGCCGCCAAAGGCCTCGGGTATGGTCGCGCCCAACAACCCGATACCGCCCATTTCGCGAAATACCGACGGGTCGGCCCGCTCCTCGCGAAATGCCTGCAGGATCCGCGGTGCCAGACGCTCCTGGGCATACACTCGCGCCGCGTCCCGCACCATGACTTCTTCCGGCGCCAGCTGCGCGTCGAGCAGCAGCGGATCGTCCCAATGAAAGTCTACGCGCGCCATATTCAACCCCTGGTTCCAACCCGCACGGGAGGATCGCATAATCGAGCGCCACTGTCCCAGGCCGATGAATAGAGGAACCCGATGAGCAACGCCGCCCTATCGCACGTCACCGTGCTCGACCTGTCGCGCATCTTGGCCGGCCCTTGGGCCGGGCAAGTGCTCGCGGACTTCGGGGCGGACGTCATCAAAATTGAGCGGCCGAAGGGCGGCGACGACACCCGCGGGTGGGGTCCGCCTTTCCTGCGGGACGCGGAGGGTCGAGAAACCCCGAAGGCCGACGCCGCCTACTACCTGTGCGCCAATCGCAACAAAAAGTCGGTCACCGTGGATTTCACCACCCCGGAAGGTAGGTCCATCGTACAGGGGCTGGCGCGTGACGCCGACGTCGTTCTGGAGAATTTCAAAGCGGGCGGCCTCAAAACCTATGGTCTGGACTACGAGTCGCTCAAGGCCATCAATCCGCGTCTCATCTATTGCTCGATCACCGGATTTGGCCAGACCGGTCCCTATGCCGCCCGCCCGGGCTACGATTTTTTACTGCAAGCCATGGGCGGCTTGATGAGCATCACCGGCCGTGGGGCCGGCGAGGTGGGAGCCGGTCCACAAAAGGCGGGCGTTGCGGTCACGGATATTCTCACCGGTCTGTATGCCGTCATCGGAATACTGGCGGCGCTCACTCACCGCGAGCGCACCGGCGTCGGGCAATACATCGATTTATCCTTGCTCGACGTCCAAGTGGCGTGCTTGGCGAATCAAGCGATGAATTATCTGGTGAGTGGCGATGTGCCGCAGCGCCTCGGCAATGCCCACCCGAATATCGTTCCCTATCAGGATTTTCCCACCAGCGACGGTTTCATGATCATTGCCGTGGGCAACGATACTCAGTTCACCCGACTGTGCGGCGAAATGGAAGTCGACGCTCTCGCGCGGGACCCTCGCTATGCGACCAACAAGAATCGAGTGGTCAATCGGGTGGCGCTGGTCGAGCGACTGTGCGAGGTGACCCGCACTCGTCCGACGGCGCATTGGATTGCCGCCCTCGAAAATGCGGGTGTGCCCTGCGGACCCATCAACTCCATCGATGCCGTCTTCGCCGATCCGCAGGTCAGGGCGCGCGCCATGCAGGTGGAGCTACCGCACCCGGTGAGCGGCACGGCGTCGTTGGTGGCGAATCCGCTGCGTCTTTCAGAGACACCGGCCAGCTATCGGACGGCGCCGCCGATCCTCGGCGCACAGACGCGCGAGGTTTTGATGGAGCGACTCGGGATGTCCGCCGAGCAAATCGATCGGCTCAGCGCCGACGGAATCATTTGACCGACGAAGGCGCAGCTGCTCATAACTGCCGCTTCCGTTATGCTTGAAGTGCGCCGCTCAATGACGAAACACTGCCCGGATATCGAATACTCCATGACTAAACACGACGACATAAATCTTGCAGGGTTGCCTTCGATATCGCCCCTGTTTTATAGGGGTTTCGCAAAATCGATGCGGCGTCATTTAAGGCATCGTGTTTAAGCCGCACATTGCGTTGCTCGCCGCTTCACTGCTGGGCGCCGCGCAAATCCTCGCCGCCCGGGCCGCAGCGCCGCTGCCGCCCACCGCAGACCAGCAGCTCGCACGGGACATGCTGAAAACCCTGGTCGAGCTCAACACCACCCACGCACAGGGCTCCACGGAGGCGGCCAAGGCTATCCAGGCCTGGCTTTTGACCGCGGGGTTTGCGCCGAACGACGTGCAGCTGCTCGCACCGGAGGGCCACCCGACCAAGGGAAATGTGGTGGTGCGCTACCGTGGCAAGCGGTCCGGAAAACCCGTTCTTTTCATGGGTCATCTCGATGTCGTAGAGGCGAAACCCGAGGATTGGTCGGTCGACCCGTTCCTGCTCACGGAAAAGGACGGCTGGTTCTACGGCCGCGGCACCCTTGACATGAAGGACGGCGATGCCGCTCTCGCCGAATCCTTGATCCGCCTGAAACGTGAGCGATTCGTACCGGATCGCGACATCATCGTGGCGTTCACCGCGGACGAAGAAGCCGGCGGCGACTCGAACGGACCCGCCTTTCTGCTGAAAAGCCATCGAGATCTGATCGACGCGGAGATGGCCATCAATCTCGACGGCGGCGGCGGCAATTTGAAAAACGGCGCGCCGTTTTATTTCGAGGTCGGGACCAGCGAGAAAACCTATGTCACCTACACGCTGGAGACCACCAGCGCGGGCGGACACGGCTCGCTACCGGGACCCGATAACGCCATATACCGATTGAGCCATGGCCTGGGCCGTCTCGAGGCGTTCAAGTTCCCGGTGATGCTCACCGCGACGACGCGGGCCAGCTTCGATGAACTCGCGACGCTGGACCCAGGGGCCGCAAGCGCGGACATGAAAGCCGTGGCTCAATTGCCGCCGGATCTGGCAGCCGCGGAACGACTGAGCCAAAACGTGCGATTCAACGCCCAGTTGCGCACCACATGCGTCGCGACGTTGATCTCGGGAGGCCACGCGGAGAATGCGCTGCCGCAGCGGGCGCGAGCTACCATTCAGTGCCGCATGATGCCCGGCGACACCGAGGCCAACGTACGATCGCTTTTGATCGGCACGCTCAACGACCCAGACATCCGGGTGACGCTCGATGCACCGCCCATCGTGAGCCCCGAGTCGCCGCCGACACCGCAAATCATGAAGGCGATTTCGGCGCTGGCACACTCGATGTGGCCCGGCGTGCCCATCATTCCCACCATGGCGACCGGATTCAGTGATGATCGACAAACCCGCAATGCAGGAATTCCGAGCTATGACGTGAGCGGGGTCTGGCAGGATGTCGACGAAAACCGCGCGCACGGCAGGGACGAACGGGTGGGCATTCGAGCCTTCGACGAAAGCGTCGAGTTCACCTACCGCCTCATCAAGTCCATGGCCCATTCGAAGTGAAACGCCGGACAGCGCCGCCCGAACGTTGCTCGCGCCCAATTCTCGAGCCGCGTTCATACGCGTAGTTGCGCGTGAACTCCGCTCCCAATCTTCTCGGGTTCATCACCATATTATGTCGCAAGCCCATCCGCGCCACGCAGGCGCTTGATGTCAGCGACGTCCTACATTTATTCTATGTTCCGAGCGCTATGCAGCCGCCCGGTTCTGCCGCATAGTGTCCTCGGGAGCGGTATCGAAGAGCCTAAAAATCGAAAAGCCTAATACAATGCCTGGCGTTGATTCAAAGAAAGAAGACCGGGCATTAGTCGAGACCGTGAGCGGCGACCGTGCCGTAGCGCGCAGGGTGACGGCGGTGCGCATCCTGGTCGCAGGCGCAATCGGACTTTTGTTGTACTTCGCACACGTGGCCTTCGTACCTGTCGCGCTCGCGTGCCTCTTCGCGCTGGTGCTGTCCGGTCCGGTCGAGATGCTGCACGGCTTACGTGTGCCCCGAAGCGCAAGCGCGGTGCTCCTCATGCTGGTCATGCTGGGAATCGTGGCCGGCATCTCGAATATGTTGTACGAGCCCGCCCAACATTGGTTCGCGGAAGCACCGCACACCGTCAGAATCATCGAGAGGAAGATCCGTCCGCTGGCCCAGTTCATGAATCGTGTCGATGCTTTGCGCAACTCGGCCGGCAACATCGGCTCCGCCGCGCGCTCTCAAACACCGGCTCAAGCGCCGGCAAGCGCACCCGAGGAAAGCGCGCCCGTGCTGCTGCTCGATGCCACGCGAGGCATCGTATTGAGTACCGTCACCGTCATCATTTTGACGCTGTTCCTGCTCGCGGGCGGACCGCCCATGCTCGCCCGAATGACCTCGGCGTTGGTAAGCGATCTCGCGTCGGCTCACGTCATCAGCGTGATTGAGCACGTGCGACGCGAGGTGGGCCGCTTCTACGTGACCACGGCGTTGATCAACGTGGGGCTTGGGCTCGCGACCGGCTGCCTCATGATGGCGTGCGGAATGCCGAACCCTTTTCTTTGGGGAACCATCGCCGGTGTACTCAACTTCATACCGTATGCGGGGTCCACCGCGACCTTGATTCTGTTGACGCTGGTGGCTACCGTGTCGTTCGACGGGCTCGGCCAAGTCGTTGCAGTCGCCGGAAGCTTCTTGGGATTGGTCGCCGTCGAAGGACAGGTGATTCAACCACTGCTGGTCGGCAAACGCCTGCAATTGAACCCCATGCTGGTATTCCTCGCTTTATGGTTCGGTGGCTTGTTTTGGGGGATCGCCGGCATCATTCTTGCCACTCCCACCTTGGTCGCTCTCAAAGTCATCGCGAAACGTTCGGAGGGCGGTAAGCCGTTGTTGGATTTCTTGAGTCCGGCGGCGGGTTCGCCGATACTCCGTGGCCCCGGCCGATAAATCCGACGCCAATATCAGTTTTTTCCTACATCGGTTGCACCCGGGTCAAACCACAATTAGTACGTCTGCGGCCCTCCCCCAGTAACGAGAATTGTGGACCGTATATGCACCTTATTTTTATGCACATTTTTTTGACCATCGTATTGATATTCGGCGCCATTGTCAGCCTGATCGCGGGCTTGGTCGGTGTACTACGCGACCTGATCGCGAGAGGTCCCTACGACGCACCCCTCATCGACGCATCCATCATCAAAGTCGACGCTCCCATCATCAAGGTTGACGCACCCATGGTCAAAGTAGACGCACCCAACATCAAAGACGAGCTCGCGTGGCCGCCTCGACATCAAGGTGCCGCGCGCACACCATCCGTATCGGCGGATATGCACAATGACTCACCGGCATCGCCGCGCTAGATCTCGATCTGCCGCGCTATTTCGACCACGTTCTCGGGTGACAGGTTGAATCGATCGACGACTTTGACCGAATTGCGGTAAAGAAAGGCGAACAAGGCCATGCGCCAGCCCTTGAGCGCGGGCCTTTGCGATTTGCGCACCACGAGATCGCGAGTACCCACGAACGTAGCCTTGTCGAGATCGATGGCCTGGTCCAGTCCATAGGCGTGACCGAGCGCCAATCTCAAGTCGGGGATTTCAAAAAAACCAAATCGCGCGACGACGTGCCACAAACCTTCGCCGACGTTCTCCACCAGCGTGCATTTCGGGCCGAGGACGCGTGGAATGTTTTCGAACACGATGCTGAGCGCGATCGCGTTCCGCGGCAGGACCCCAACGAAATGCGCGTGATCCATGATGAGTCTCGACACCTTCTGGGCGCTCCTCGTCAGGAATACTGTCGTGCCATCCACCCGTGGTATCACGCCCGATCGGAGGTCCGATAGGAAACGCTCGCCCGACTCGGGCGTCTGTACCAGCGTCGCTCGCACCGCCTCCACGCCTGAGCGCCACGTCACCATGATGCAGAAAAGAATCGCCGCGAAAGTCAGAGGAAGCCATCCTCCCTCGGCGATTTTCCATAGATTGGCGAGAAAGAAGCTGGTATCCACCACCAGAAAGAAACCCGCTACCGCAATGGCCGCGGGAAGCGGCCAGCGCCACACATCACGCATGGCTCTATACAGAAGCACGGTGGTCAACAGCATGGTGGTTGCGACGGCGGTGCCGTAGGCGCCCGCCAATCGATCCGAGCTTCCGAACGCAATCGTGGTCACGACCGTCGCCACCATCAGCAGCCAATTGACCACCGGCACATAGATCTGTCCGTAAACTCGATCCGACGTCTGCCTAATGGAGACGCCGGGTAGCCAGCCCAGCTGCATGGCTTGGCGCGTCATTGAGAAAGACCCGGTGATGATGGCTTGGCTCGCAATAATGGTGGCCACAGTGGCAAGAGCCACCAACGGATAGATCGACCAGGAGGGTGCGATTTGAAAAAATGGATTTCCGGACACCGACCCCTTGTCCATCAAATAGGCGGTCTGGCCTGCGTAGCTCAACACCAACGCAGGCAACACGATTACGTACCACGAGCGACGGATCGATGTCTTGCCGAAATGACCCATGTCAGCGTAGAGAGCCTCGCCGCCCGTGATGCACAGGAACACTCCGCCGAGCACCAGGAACCCGACGGCGCCCGAGTGGCGCAGAAAATCGATGGCATAGCGCGGATCGAGCGCCGCGACGACGGCGGGGTGGCGAGAGATCGCCGCGGCGCCCAGTGCTGCAATCACCAGGAACCACAGGAGCATTATCGGCCCAAACGCGCGACCGATCTTCTCCGTGCCGAAACGCTGCGCGGCAAACAAACCGATCAAAATTGCCACGGCCATGGGCATGACGAACGGCTTGAATGCATCGGTCGCGACATTGATGCCTTCGAGCGCGCTCAAGACCGATATGGCCGGTGTGATGACGCCGTCACCATAGATCAGTGCGGCGCCGAGCAGACCCATACCGGTCAACACCTTGAAGCCCGAGGTAAATCCATTCGCGCCGATCAGAGACATCAGTGCCAGGATCCCTCCCTCGCCGTGATTGTCGGCACGCATCACGAAGAGGCAATACTTGATCGAGATGGTGACGAGGAGCGTCCATATGATCGATGACAGAATGCCGAGCGCGCTCTGTGGCGTGAACTGTCCGCCGGTTGCCTGAACGACGGTCTGCAGGGTGTACAGCGGGCTCGTTCCCAGATCGCCGAATACGACGCCAAGCGCAGCGAAACCGGTCCAGCCCGTCGTCGCAGTACCCGCCGCACGCGGCCGTGCCGCCTCGTCAATCGCCGTGGATTTACCGTGCATGTCCTCAACTCTCGTTGCCGAACCGTTACCTTACTGGTTCCGGTGCAGCGCGTGGAGGAATAACGAAATGCACGGTTGCCCGCTGCGCGCTGACATTCCAAAGCGCGAGCGTCCTACAGCAGCAGGGCGTGAGCCTCGACTCGCGTGGACGCAAGCGCGGTCACGACGACAGCGTGGGCCTCAGAGATTCATCTTCCCTGACTGTACGCGGACTCTAATTGCAGCGCTTGATCGCCTGGTTAGGTTGGGCGGCGTCGCGCTCGCAGCACCACCAGCCGAGCGCCGCCCAGACCGGCGAGGCCCCAGAGTACGAGGCCGCCCAGGGCGCCGCCGCCACTGGAAGACGCCTTGGCCGTGACGGTCAGGCTCACCGAGGTCGACGTTGAGGTACCTGCCGCGTTGGTGCAGGTGAGCGCATAGGTGTCGGTGCCCGCTGCCGCGGGAGTAATCGTCTGGGTTCCGCTCACCGCCAGCGCCCCGCTCCAGCTCCCCGATGCCGTGCAGCTCGTCGTGTTGACGGATGACCACGTGATCGTGGTCGAGCTACCGGCGCTAACCGACGTGGCCGCCAGCGACAGCGTGGGTGCAGCAGGGGGTATTAGCGCAAGCGCGGCGTCTGCCTGGATGAACCCATAGCCGGAATTGTAGTTCGGCGCGCTGCCATCCATTGCCAAAGCGCTGTTGCGCAGAGCGTCGTAGATCTGAGTGGGCGTGGCCGCGGAATTCGCCTGCAACATCAACGCGGCGATGCCGGCCGCATGCGGGGTAGCGGCCGAGGTGCCGAAGAAATTGGGATAGCTCGGATTGTTTTGGCACGAGGCAATGTTGGTCGATAGCTCTCCGTTCGACCCGGTGTAACCGCCAGACGCGAGCGTGAACCCCAGAAAGGTGTCGTTGCCCCCGTCCGGGCCGACGAAGTCCGGCTTCTGGCGGGTAATTGCCGTGGTGAGTCGAGTGCCGGAGCTATCGAAGAGGATGGGACCGCCCCCTTGCGAGGAGTAATATTCGAGCGCCGCCGGCGACGTCCCGCAACGCGGTGTGTCGAAGAAAAACGCTGCGCCCACGGCGGCTGCGCCGACCGCCCCGGGGTGACCCTGGACGGTGGAACTGTTGGTCGCGAAAGTGGTGATCGGAGCTGCGTATTGCCCGTCGGTCTCGACGGTGACCTTGATCCGTCCGGGCGCGGTCGTACCGTCCGCCAAACCCACCGTGACATTCACGGTCTCCGCCACGGTGTTGCCGCTGGCACTGGCCGGGTTACCGATGATCATAATCTGTACCGGGTCGACACCGAGCGCGTTGGCGCCCGTGCAACTCACCGTGTTGCCGTCGTAATCGGTGATGGTGTCGGTCCCGCTCGCACTGGTGACGCATACATCGATACGGCTGGTCGCCCCACCGCTGCTGGCTGCGCCCGTTACATAGGGTTGATCCCACTCCACAACTATCGCGGCAAATTGCCCCGGCACCAGGGTATCGATGTACACCGGCAAAGCCGTGGTCGTGGTCGCCCCCGAGGTGTCGAAATTCAGCAGGTACTCACCCGCGGTGGGTGCGCTGTTCGACAGCGTGGCAAAGCTCGGCGCCAAGTTCTCGTAGGAGGTGTTCCCGTCGTTGCCGGCAGCGGAAAAGTACGCCACGCCTTTCGCTTCAACCGCATCGATGGCCTGCGCGACGATACCGTCTTGGTAAAATGGTTCATCGAAGTAGCCGACATCGTCGGCTATGACGGTGGCGCCCGCCGCCGCGAGCGCGGCAATGCCGTTGGCAAAGTCGGCCTCACTGTTCTCTGCCGTGTAGAACGCGAGACTCGCGCCGGGCGCGACATCGTGAACGATTTGCAACATCGCCCGGCCCTCATCGGCGAACGGCAGATAGGTGGGCGACCCGTAATTCATGCAGGTCGCGTCCTTGAGCACGTTGACGCTCGAGGGTAAATCACTGGTCGAAACGTCCGTGGCGGCGGTGGCAAGGAAACCGTTCGAGGCGTAACCGGCCGTTCCCAACGCGCTCACACCGTCCGCCGCATACACGGCGTAGCAGTTGTAGCTGTCCGAGAGAACCCCCACGGTGACTCCCGTCCCAGTGAGCGTCGTGTAGGTCGACCGGATCACATCGCTGCGCTGCGCGTAATCGCCCTGGGAGGTCACCGCCCCAGAGCGCGCACGGGGCATTGCGGCACGAATGGAGTGAACCTCGGCGCGCGCGGTTGCGGCTTCGAGTTGCGTCACCGGCAACCATCCGCCCACATCATTTGCGTACACCGAGGCGCGCTGCAGTCCAAGCCCCACGAGTGCAGCTTTCAATTGTTGGGGGTCGCCGCGCGTGACGGCGTCGATGAGTACCAGCGCTGTGGAACTCGCGGAAGTCTGAATGAACCGAGCAGCGGGGCTGAGCGAATGCAGATCCGCAAGCGCGTGGCTGGAACTCGCGAGCGCCGCATGGCGGGATAGATCCGCAAGCGCGGCGTCGTATTTGCCGGCGGTCGCGCTCCGACGCTGCTCCGCAGAGCGACTGCCAGAGGCGTATAGACGCATGCTGCCGGGTACGGTACTTGGCCGCAGGCGGTTCGGTCGCAGACTGGAAACAGCCGAGGACGCCGTCACAGCCGCCAAAATTGCGACGGCTATGGTTGTCAAGAATCGCGCTGCCATCCGTGGTCTCCCTGTACCTAATGAAGTTCGTGGTTGTGGACTATTCGCTATCGACAAAGTTTACAGCTTCACTGAAATTTACATCGTGAATATCGTTTCATTTCGAGCCGTCCCATCATTTTGTCACGCCTCGATGTTTACGAGTCTTCGGTTCCCACGCGCAGCGGCGAGCCACCGCGTCATGCCCGAACCGCTAAGCGCGATGCACATGCCCGCCGCTCGATGCCCGCTGTACACTGACCGGGGACAACTGCGGAGAACACATGGGTAAGGTCACCCGGCGCGAGGTTCTGGTTGTGATGGGCGCCGCAACGGTGGTTCCGGGGTCCGCATGGCTCCCGCCCGCCGCAGTCGCTCAGCCCATCCCGACGTCCCGGGAGACGGCACCTCAACATTCGAGCGCACGGGCCTATCGTTTCTTCGATGCCGCCGAAGCACGATTTATCGAGGCTGCCTGCGAGCGTTTGATTCCCGCCGACGCATTCGGGCCTGGTGCGCTTGGCGCCGGCGTCCCCGGTTATTTGGATGAGCATCTCGCGGGCGCATGGGGCGCCGGGGAGCAACTGTACCGCAGCGGACCGTGGCAACCCGGCACCCCGCCGAACGGTCAACCGCTGCCGTTCAAACCGGCCGACCTGTTCCGAGCCGCGCTCGGCGCCATCCGGCGCGACGTGGAAGAGCGCGGAACGCCTCGCGGGACGCCGTTCAGCGACTTGCCCGCCGATGCGCAGGACGGCTACCTTCGGTCTCTGGAGGCCGGCGCCGCGAATCTCGGCGTGCCATCGGCGGTATTTTTCGACCTGCTGCTCACCATGACCGTGGAGGGTTTCTTCAGCGACCCACTCAATGGAAGCAGCCGCGACAGGGTGTCATGGCGAATACGCGGCTTCCCCGGCGCCCATGCCGCCGTACTAGCGACGCCGGGGAGTGGGTCGCGGCGCCAAAAATCTGCTGGCGATGGCCCATAGCCACCGTTGGATCGACCGAACCTCGGCTGGGGTAGGCCGGCGCAGCAGCAACACATCATTCGGGAACACCAGTCGGATCAACAGTGCGGATTTCACGACGCGATAGAAGTCCGTGGCATCCACACGCCTGAACTGCTTGGCCCGTACTCCGGCTTGCAGCAGCGACCGCAGCCGCTCGTGCATGGCGGCGAGGGGCCCATTCGAGAAATTGTCCTGAAACGACCCGCCCGCGGCCCGTTTCACGTATTCCATGCCGCCTTCAGGTGTCGCGAAGTCCACGAGAGCAAGCCGCACATAGGCCGGGTGGAACATCTTGAACTCGACGAAGCGATTCAAGCTCGACCGCAGCAACACCACGGGCCGCCGCGAGCGGGAAGAGGAGTCGAACTGCGCGGCCAGCAGCGTGACGAAGCGCCGGGATACCTCGACCAGTACATCATCGCGGCTGGTGTAGTGCTTGTAGATCGCGGGAACTCGCAAATCGAGTCGTTCGGCCACATCGCGCAACTTGAAGCCGTATACCCCTTTCAAGGCGATCAATTGCTCGACTTCGTCTAAAATCCGTTCGCGGGTCGGCACCCTGGCGCTGCGTCGTTTCATTCATGGCCCTCGAGAACCGTGCTTGGTTGGCGTGGACTCTGGCAGATCCGCCGGCGCATCTCAATCTTGGGGCAGGCTTGCGCAAGGACTCGATTCTGGTTTAGCTTCAACCTGGTTAATTGAATTAACCAAAAGGACATCGTTATGCAGTTGCGGACTCGCCTCGAAAACGGCGGCACTCCTCGGCTCGACCGTTGGGGCGTCGACAGCGAATACGGCACATTGCGCGATGTGTTGGTCGGACCCATCGATCATTTCACTTGGCGGGCGGGCAATGCCGTGGCGGAGCGAGCGGAGCGCGTCGGATTGCAGTTCGATTTTGCCGTTGCGCGGTCACAATACGCTGAGATGCTCGATGCGTACGCGCAAGCGGGCGTGACGGTGCATGTGCTGGAGCCGGAGCCGGACCTGCCCTACCAAATATTCGCGCGCGACAGCAGCGTCATGACGCCGTGGGGCGCCGTGATCATGCAGCTTCAGAAGCCCTATCGCCGCGGCGAATATGCGGCCTGCCTGCGGTTCTACCTCGATGCCGGCATTCCGATCTACGATCTCATTACGGCCGGCAACGTCGAGGGGGGCGATTTCATGGTGCTGCAGCCGGGAGTGGCGGCATGCGGCTATTCCGGCGAACGTTCCATCGAGCCGGCAGTGCGGCAGCTGCAGTCCTGGTTCCAGGCTGAGGGTTGGGAGCTGCATACTTATGCCTTCGATTCGCATTTCCTCCATTTGGACGTGCAGATGGGCATGCTCGCCGAGGGCCTTGCGGTGGTCTGTACCGAAGCGCTGGAGCCGGAATTGATCGACTGGCTGCATTCGAAACGTATTCGCACCATCCCCATCACTTACGCGGATGCGATGCAATTGGGCAGCAACGTGGTCGCGCTCGGCGACGAGCGCGTGCTGGTTCCAGCCTCCAGCAAGAATCTCATCGCCGCCTGCCGCGCGGAAGGGCTCACCGTTTACGATCCCGATGTGTCGATGATCGGCAACGGCGGAGGCGCCGTGCATTGCATGTGCCAAGCGCTGAGGCGCGACAGTGTCGGGCGCTGATCGCATAGTGTCGGACGCTGACCATATATCGCGCCGCGCTTTCATTCTCGGTACGGCTGCGGCCGCAGCCTCCGCGGCTCGAGGCGCGGCACCGGCAAACCCGCTTCTTTCACCCGGGTCGCCGCTCACGGATCTGAACGCCACCGATGCGGTACGGAGCATGGTCCGAGGCGAACTCACGGCCGAGCGCTATGCCGCAGCGCTGCTCGCGCGCTGCGACTCGCAACGCGCCCTCAACGCGTTCATCTCATTTGAGCCCGAACGGGTGCTGGAGGACGCACGCACGCGTGACCGCGAGCGCAGGGCCGGCGCAAAGCTCGGACCGCTGTTCGGCCTGCCCGTCCCCGTCAAAGACAGCGTCAACACCCAGGATTATCCGACGACCGGGGGAACCCCTGCGTTGCGACATTTTCGCCCGGCGCAGGACGCACCGGTGGTGGCGGCGCTCAAAGCGGCCGGCGCCATTGTGCTGGGCAAAACCAACCTGCACGAGCTTTCGTACGGTTGGACCAGCAACAACCTGGCCTTCGGCGCAGTGCGCAATCCCTACGACCTCGCGCGAATTCCCGGCGGAAGCAGCGGCGGAACCGCTGCCGCGATCGCGGCGCGGCTCGCACCTCTCGGGGTCGCGGAAGATACCGAAGGGTCCATCCGAGTCCCCGCAGCCTACTGTGGCATTGCCGGATTCAGGCCGTCGACCGGACGCTATTCGACGCGAGGCTGCATCCCGATCACCCCGCTGTTCGATCAAATCGGGCCCCTCGCCCGCACGGTGACGGACCTATCCTTGTTCGATTCGGTGGTCGCCAACGACTGGTCGCCGCTCGAATCCGTGCCACTGCACGGTGTGCGTCTGGGCGTGGTACGCGACTATTGGTTCACGAACCTCGATCCGGAGGTGGAGCGCATTACCGACATCGCGTTGGGTCGGCTGCGCGACGCGGGGGCGGTGCTCGTGGAGGGCTCGATGCCGGACCTCGCGCGCCTGATCGATCTCACCACCTTGCCGGTGCAGAATTACGATGTCCGCTTGGCACTTGCCCGTTATCTGCAGGAGTACGGCGCCAAGCTGAGCGTGGACGAGCTCATCGGACAAGCGAGTCCGGATATCCGCGACAGCTTCCGCACCGATGTGTTGCCCGGCGGGCCCAACGTCGTATCCGAGGCCGCTTACACCGCGGCACGCGACCGGTACCTCCCCGCGCTGCGGCGCCTCTACCAGGAATATTTCTCGCGCACCCAAGTCGCCGCAGTCGTCTTTCCTACGACGCTGGTTCCACCGCCGCTGATCGGCGAGGAAACCACGATAACCACGACCGGCGGCCGGAGCCTCCCCTTCGAGGTTGCGGTGGCGCGTAACATCGCCCCCGGCAGCACCGCAGGACTGCCTTGTTTGGTGCTGCCGGCGGGGCTCTCGCGTGGGGGGCTTCCTGTCGCGCTCGAATTCGATGCGCCGGCGGCAACTGACCGGCGCCTGCTAGCACTCGGTTTGAGGCTCGAACAAGCGCTGGGTCCGATACCAGCGCCGAAGGGAACAGCATGATTCACATGATCGCAGCTACACGACGCCCCGCCATGCTCGGTGCGGTGGCCGGCCTCGTTCTCTGGACAGCGGCGCGCGCGGCGGCACCCGATGGTCGCACCGCCGAGACTTGGAGACCGTAGCGAGTAGAATGGTTCTTCCGACCAAAACCAAGGCAGCTTCCAATGATAAAAGTCTGCGTGCTGTATCCGAACAAGCCCGGCTCTCACTTCGACATGAACTACTACGTCACCAAGCACATGCCACTGGCCATGCGTCTGCTGAGCAAGGGCTTACGCAAAACGGAAGTCGACGCAGGTCTGCACGGTGCGGCTCCGAATGAACCGCCTGCCTTCTTCGGCGGCTGTCAGTTCTATTTCGACTCCGTGGAGGCATTCGTCGCGGTCTGGGGCACGGCGGTCGCCGAATTGACCACCGACATTCCGAAATACACCGATGTGGCGCCGATGATTCAATTCAACGAAGTTAAAATCTCGGGATGACGGGGACGGCGAAACCCGTCGAGCCCGCCGGCGCACGAAACGTTCGGTCGAATAGGCACTTTCCTACGTTCATTCGCGGTTTTCAGTAGCGCGGCGCGATGCCTGCGGTTGATACTCTGCCGTCCATAGCCGTATGTCGCTATGCGAACTTATATGATGGGTTCGTCCCTCGACCTCGGAACCATAGGGGCGACCCAGGAATGCGCGAAGGGAGTGACCATGGAAAAAGCCGCCAAATTGGATGAGTTGATCGATGGCGCGGAAGAGCTGCTCACGAAGCTTGCCGATGCGAATAACCCGCAGATCCAGCAGCTTCGCGAGCGCGTAGATCATGCCATCGGCGATGCCCGACACACCATCGCCCAGCAGGACGATGACGTCTCGGTGCAGCTGCGGGATATCGCCAACACCATCGACGATTTTATTCGCGACTACCCCTGGCTTGCCGTCACCACCGGCATTCTCGTTGCTGGGACCGTGGGTTTCATAGCCGGCACCGTCATCGGCGCGAAAAAGCAGTCCGCGCGCGCTTGGGATTGACGGCGTGTAGCGAACGCGCGGGCCGCCCGGCCCCAACCATCGGTTCCCAACCATGGCCGCGTCCGCTAGTCTTTGCGGATGTCCATGCTATCGCTTTTCCCCACCTTCGTTTACACCTCCACCCTACAGCGCAATGGCGCCCGAGAGTTCAACCGCCAGCTTTTGAAAGAAAGCAAACAACTGCGAGAGGATGACGCGGCCGGTCGTCGCTGGTCCGCGCGCAACTACCCGGGCGGCTACACCTCCTATGGTTCAGCCCACAAGCTGCAACGTAATTCCCCGACGTTCGCAACCTTGGAGCGCAAACTGAAGCGCCATGTACAGGCCTTCGCGAATACCGTCGAATGGGACCTCGAGGGCCGCGAACTGGCAATGACCGATTGCTGGATCAACATCATGTCGCGGCAGGTGGCGCACAGCCTGCACTTGCATCCGCTATCGACATTGAGCGGCACCTACTATGTTCATGTACCGGCTGGCTGTCCCGGCATCAAATTCGAGGATCCGCGACTCGACCGCTTCATGGCCGCGCCCCCGAGGGCGGCGCACGCCCGGCAGGAAAATCGGCCATGGAGCATCGTTCCGGCCGTGGCGGGTCAAGTGGTCTTGTTCGAGAGCTGGTTGCGGCATGAAGTCGCGCCCAATCGTGTGGCGGCCGAACGAGTCAGCATCAGCTTCAACTACAACTGGTTCTGACATGCCTGCTTGTCTGGCTGGCGGCCGGTCGCCGGTTGCTAGCGTTGGCAGCCTCTTTTCCGGGCGCGGTGAGCGCGTACTGTTAGAATCCCCGCAATGAGCGACAGAACCACACCAGCCTCGGACGCCACCATGGCGGTATTTCTCGATCTGGAAAATATCGCCCTCGGCGCGCGCGACGCCAAATATCCGAGTTTTGACATCGAGAAGGTATTGGAGCGACTTCTGCTCAAGGGTCACATCGTCGTAAAGAAGGCCTACTGCGACTTCGACCGATACAAGGATTTCAAGCGCGGTCTGCACGAAGCCGCATTCGAACTCATCGAGATTCCGCACGTGCGCCAGTCCGGCAAGAACTCGGCGGACATTCGTATGGTCGTCGATGCGCTGGACCTTTGCTACACCAAGGGACACGTCGACACCTTCGTCATCCTCAGCGGCGACTCGGATTTCTCGCCGCTGGTCAGCAAGCTGCGCGAAAACGCGAAAACCGTCATCGGCGTCGGCGTGAAGAATTCGACCTCTGATCTGTTCCTCAATAACTGCGATGAGTTCATTTACTATGATGATCTCGTGCGCAAGGAGCCATCGAAGGTACGCCGCCGCAGTGCGTCAACCGCCTCCCGCACGAGTACGCCGGCCGCGGAAAGCGCACCCCCTGAGAACAAGGGTCCAGAGCTCACCGACGCGCTCGACTTGGTGGTCGAAACCCTGGAAGCCGTCATCGAAGAGCGTGGCGAGAATGAACCCATTTGGGGTTCCATGATCAAACAGGCCATCAAGCGTCGCCATCCGGGTTTCAACGAGCGCGCTTACGGATTTCGATCGTTCAACGATCTGCTGGCCGACGCACAGAAGCGCGGCCTATTGACGCTGCGAGCGGACGAGAAATCCGGAGGTTACACCGTCCGAGTCGTCGACAGGACCCCTGCCCGCTGAAGCCTTGAACTTGAGCCCTGCCGCCCTCACGTTGTCTGTTCAACGAGGCCGCGGAAGTTCGAAATGAATGCTCAGCGCAGAAAATCTTGGATGTGGGCGGAAGCCTGTGCTCTCCTCGACGAAGCGGAGCGCCGGCATCGTCGCTTTTTCGAACTACTGGCAGTTCCTTCCGCCGCACCCGTGTGGGAGCCGCCGATCAATATTCTTTCGCTCGGCACCGAACTCCACGTATCCGTCGCATTGCCCGGCGCTCGATTGGAAGACGTCGTGGTGCAGATCACCGCGTCGGGTCTGCTGATTGAAACCACGGTGCCGCCGCCGACTTTTGCGGCCGGCGTGCACGTCGTGCGTCTGGAAATCCCCTATGGCCGCATGCGCCGACGAATCGATCTGCCGCCTGGACGCTATGCCCTGCGCGAGCATCGATTGGAAAATGGTTATCTGTTTCTGCGCCTCGCGGGGTCGACTCTATGAACACCAGCGAAACGAACACTAGCAAAACGAACACGAGCGAGACTCAAACACCGAGCGCGCCCGCGCCGGAAGACGTGCTCATCATACTTCCCGTACGCGAACCGGTGTTGTTTCCGGGCGTCGTGCTGCCGCTTGCCGTGCATGGTAAACGCGCACTGGCGGCGGTCCAAGAAGCGGTGCGCACCCAACGCCGGGTCGGTCTGTTGCTGCAGAAAGACGCCGCCGCCGAAGACCCGACCCCCGAGGGATTGCATCGGGTCGGCACTGCCGCATCCATAGTTCGATACATCACGGCCGCCGATGGGACGCATCATTTGATCTGCCAGGGCGAGCAGCGCTTCACCGTATTGGACTATGTGAGCCAGGAACCGTTCTATGTGGCGCGGATCGAGCCGTACAAAGAGGCCACCGTGCTCGACAACGAAGTCGAAGCGCGCGGCCTCAACTTGCGCGAGAAGGCCATGGAAGCACTGCAGTTGCTGCCGCAGGCCCCGGTGGAACTCGCGAACGCCATTCGCGCGATCGAATCCATTCCGTCGCTCGCCGACATCGTGGCAAGCTTCATGGACTTGAAGACCGAGGACAAACAGGACATTTTGGCGACGTTCGATCTCAAAACCCGGCTCGACCGGGTGCTGACCCTGCTCAATCGGCGCATCGAAGTGCTCAAGGTCTCCCGGCAGATCGATGAGCGCACACGCGAGGCGTTCGATGGACGGCAAAAGGAAGCCGTATTGCGCGAGCGGTTGCGCCAGATTCAGAAGGAGCTCGGCGAAACCGACGGCTCGAGGGGCGAAATCGACGAGCTCAAGAAAGCCATTGCGGAAGCCGGAATGCCACCGGAAGCTGAGGAACAGGCACTGCGTGAGCTTGCTCGCCTCGAGCGCATGCCGGACGGTGCCGCCGAGTATTCCATGACGCGCACCTATCTGGATTGGCTGATCGCCATGCCCTGGTCGAAGACCGATGCCGAGCAGCTCGACATCGAGCGCGCGCGCGCCATATTGGACGAAGATCATTACGGACTGGAAAAGGTCAAGCGCCGTATTCTCGAATTCCTCGCCGTACGGAAACTGAACCCCGAGGGCCGCAGCCCGATCCTCTGTTTCGTGGGCCCACCGGGCGTCGGAAAGACCTCGCTGGGTCAAAGCATCGCCAAAGCTCTCGGACTCGTGTTCAAGCGCGTGAGTCTTGGCGGCGTGCACGATGAAGCGGAGATTCGCGGTCATCGCCGTACCTACATCGGTTCGTTGCCCGGCAACATCGTGCAGGCCATGCGCAAAGCCGGCCGCCGCAACCCCGTACTCATGCTGGACGAGGTGGACAAGCTCTCGGCAAGCCATCAGGGTGATCCGTTCTCCGCGCTGCTGGAGGTGCTCGATCCCGAGCAGAACAATACGTTCCGCGACAATTACCTAGGCGTGCCCTTCGACTTGTCGAAGGTGTTGTTCATCGGCACCGCGAACGTACTCGACGCCATACCGGCGCCGCTGCGCGATCGCATGGAAGTCATCGAACTCACCGGCTACACCGAAGAGGAGAAGCTGCAAATCGCCCGGCGTTATTTATTGAAGCGGCAATTGCAGGCCAATGGCCTGTCGACGGATCAAGTGCAAATCTCCGACGAGGCGCTGCGCAAAGTCATTGCCGACTACACGCGCGAGGCCGGCGTAAGAAGCTTGGAGCGGCAAATCGGCGCGCTGTTGCGCAATGTCGCGGTCACCATCGCATCGGGACTCGCATCCAGCGTCGCCATCGACTCCCCGGATGTCGAGAAAATCTTAGGTGCCGCACGTTTCGAGAATGACGTCGCACTGCGCACCAGCGTTCCCGGAGTCGCGACCGGACTGGCATGGACCCCGGCGGGCGGCGACATTCTGTTCATAGAATCGAGCCGCGTGAAAGGCAGCGGCAAACTCATACTCACCGGTCAATTGGGCGATGTGATGAAGGAGAGCGCCCAGGCAGCCGTTACGCTGGTGAAATCGCAAGCCGATCGGTTGGGTATCGATCCGGCCGTGTTGGAAAACGCCGATCTTCATATTCACGTTCCAGCCGGTGCGATCCCGAAAGATGGACCCAGCGCCGGCGTTGCAATGGCGACGTCGTTGGCGTCGCTTCTGACTCAACGCACCGTGCGTGCCGACGTTGCGATGACCGGCGAGATCAGCCTGCGCGGCGTCGTGCTCCCGGTCGGCGGTATCAAGGAGAAATGCGTTGCCGCCGCGCGAGCCGGCATTCGTACGGTGATTTTACCGGCGAGAAACCGTCGCGACTTGGACGACATTCCGGAAAGCGTCCGCAATCGCCTGGAATTCGTCTGGGCGGAGAAAATCGAAGACGTTCTGGCGCGCGCCCTAGAAAACCAACCGGCACATCGCGCGGCGGCCTAACCGCCCCGCTGCCTAGCCTAGCCACCGCCGTGTAATAAACCGCGCCTCCGTGCGGTCGTCTACCCAAGGACCCGAACGCCTTGCGAGACCACCGACCGACCCGATGAGTGCGTTGAACACAGCTCCCGCTTTGATCCGTGCGCTGCGCCACGGCCGCGCCACCGCGGACATGCTTCTCCGCATACTTCGCGCATTGGCATGGCCCAAAGCTGAATTGCTGATTCGATTGTGGCTCGCGAAGATCTTTTTCGTCTCGGGCGTGCTCAAGTTGACCCACTGGCAGACGGCGCTCGACTTGGCGGCGCACGAATATCCGGTGCGTTTCATGTCCGCGCTCACCGCGGCCTATGTGGGGGTTTCCATCGAATTGCTGGGCGCCGCACTGCTGGCGGTGGGGCTGATGACTCGTTATGCGGCCGTACCGCTGCTGCTCCTGTCGCTCGTGATCCAGTTTGCTTACATGCCGTTCGACCAGCAATTGTTCTGGGCAGCGCTCTTCGGCTGGTTCGCCGTGTTTGGAGCCGGTCCGATCTCGTTCGATGCGCTCCTCCGCCGCGGACTGGAGGACAGTGCTCTGCCGTTGATGTCGCGAATGATCCGCGTCGCGGCATGGATCAGCTCGCGCGTCGGACCTCGGTATCTTTCGGCGATCCGAATATGGCTCGCGACCGCCCTGCTGCTGACCGCTTTTCGCGCTCAACTGCCGCTCGACGAGCACTGGGTGCAGCTCACGGTGTGGTTGCCGCTCGACGCTGCAGCCCGTTTACCGCCGATCATCGCACTGATGGGCGGAGCCTTGCTTCTGCTGGGCTTGGGCACACGGTTCGTGAGCGTCACGGCCATCCTGGCGCTTCTGACGGACGCCATGATGGATCCACGTACCACCGATGGAGTCTACCTGCTGATGGTATTCGCCATCTTCGGTGTCTACGGGGCCGGCTCGATTTCCATTGATCGAATCCTGGCTGCCTTGCTGGACAGGTATGTTCCGCGAGAGGACGCACGCGATCCCAAGTCCCTTGAAGCGCTGCCGCGAGTCGTTATCGTAGGCGCAGGCTTCGGCGGAATCAGTTGCGCAGCGGCGCTTCGCGGAGTCGCCGTTTCAGTCACGCTCATCGACCGCTCGAACCATCACCTGTTTCAGCCACTCCTGTATCAAGTGGCGACCGCCGCACTTTCGCCGAGCGACATCGCAGCACCCGTGAGGCGCATATTTCGCGACGACTATGCCGTCCGCGTACTTTACGGGTCGGTCACGGATGTGGACACCCAATCACGCAGGGTGAAAGTGGCGGAGAAGGAGATCCCGTATGACTATCTGGTGCTCGCAACCGGAGCGACACACGGCTACTTCGGAAAGGATGCCTGGGCGCGCCATGCCCCGGGGCTGAAGCGAATCGAGGACGCGATCGAAATCCGCGGAAGGATTCTCACGGCGTTCGAGAACGCGGAGTTCTGTCTGGATTCGGACGAACGCGTATCGCAACTGACGTTTCTCATTGTCGGCGGCGGCCCGACCGGCGTGGAACTCGCGGGCGCCATTGCCGAAATGTCGCGGTTCGGCATGGATAAGGACTTTCGCACTTTCGATCCCGCCCGGGCGCGAGTGCTTCTGGTGCAATCAGGGCCTCGATTACTACCGACGTTTCCCGAGTCTCTCGCGGAGATCGCACATCGCTCGCTCGAGAAACTGGGCGTCGAGGTACTTCTAGGCAGCCGTGTCGAGAGCATTGACGCCGATGGCGTCATGGTGGGTGGAAAGCGTATCGCCGCGAAAACGGTTCTATGGGCCGCGGGCGTCACTGCCTCTCCCGCCGCGAAGTGGCTGAAAGTGAATGCGGACGCCGCGGGTCGGATCGTCGTTGGGCCCGACCTCGGCGTGCCCGGCATCGCCAACGTATTCGCAGTCGGCGACACCGCGTCGAGCAATGCATGGAACGGACTGGCCGTACCGGGACTCGCACCCGCCGCCAAACAGGGCGGTGCATACGTGGCGCGCCAGATACGCGCGAGAATCAGAGCTAGCGCCGTTCTCGCACCGTTCAAGTATCGTCATCTGGGCAGTCTCGCTACCATCGGACGCAAGTCGGCCGTCGTCGATTTCGGGTTCGTCAAGATCTGGGGCGCGCCGGCGTGGTGGCTATGGGGCATCGTGCACGTCGGATTCTTGGTCGGCGTGAGGAATAGAATCTCGACGATGACCAATTGGTTCTGGGCCTATCTCACATTCGGCGGCGGCATTCGCCTCATCACCGGTGGAGAATCGCCGCAGCAGCGCTAACGCGTTGCCAGCTGCTTCAATCGTGCAATGCGTTCGACTGCGGAAGGATGGGAATCGTAAAACGCCGAATGCACGCGATCCGGCGTGAGCGTGGTTGCATTGTCGCGGTAGAGTTTGAGCAGCGCCGTAATCAGGTCATCGGGATCGGAATAGCGGGCGGCAAATTCGTCGGCGGCCAGTTCCTGACGGCGCGACCACCATGATCCGATCGGCGTTGCGAAAAAAGCGAACGCGGGCATGACCATCGCGAACAGAAGCAGTGCCATCGACGCGGTCTCAGGCACGCCGAAGGCACTGAAGAAAGCCGGCTCGCGCGCCAGTAGTCCGAGGAGCGCCAGCGCACCGAGCGCCGCCAACACGGACGTCACCAAGCGGTGGCGCACGTGATGCAGGCGAAAGTGGCCGAGTTCATGAGCGAGCACCGCTTCGATTTCGTTGAGTTCGATGCGCGCCAGCAGCGTGTCGAAGAACACGATACGTTTGTTGCGGCCGATACCGGTGAAATACGCGTTGCCGTGGGCGGACCGTCTCGAGCCGTCCATGACGAAAACGCCGCCGCCGGCGACGAAACCGCATCGTTCGAGAAGCGCCGCCACTCGTTCTTTGAGTGCGGCGTCGGTGATCGCGGTAAACCGATTGAACAGCGGCGCAATGAAGCGCGGCGCGGCCCAGGTCAGGCCAACAGTCACCCCCAGCCACACCAGCCAGGCCCATGCCCACCACCACTTGCCTGCCCTTTCCATGAGCGAGAGGGTCGCCAACACCAGAGGTGTTCCGAGTACCAGCCCCAATGACAGGCTCTTCACCATGTCGGCGGTAAAAAGCCAGGGTGAACTGCGATTGAAGCCGAATCGTGCCTCGATTCGGAACGTCCTCCACAGCGCAAACGGCAGGCCGAGCAACTGAAGCAGCAGGAACACGGTCAGTATGACCAGGCCTCCCTGCCAAGGCTCGCGCCACCCCAGGTGGGAACACAGCGCGTCGACCGCTGCAAGTCCACCGCCGACGGTGAACGCCAGTTTGATGAGCGACTCCACCACCGTTGTGAACCGACCCAGCTGCGCTCGAGCAATGGTGTAATCCGCCGCCTTTTGTTGGTCCGCCAGCGCGATTTGCCCGCGAAACGCATCGGGGACGTGGTTGCGATGCGCGCGGACGGCGGCGACCTGGCGGAAGCTAAGCCACAGGCGGATCGTCGTCTCTGCCGCCAGGGCAGCGACGAACACCCAAGTAATCCAATTCATGGGTCGCGATGTAATCGGTTCACGAAAACAGCCTAACGGAATTGGCGGGCGAGCGGAATACCAGGGGCTTTTCGCTGACCGGGGCTTTTTCCGGCACGCGGGGCCGTTCCGCGAGCGCGACCGCCTCGGTTACGAGGTGGTGATGCGGCGACAGGTCGCATACGGGGTCCGCGTTTGCCGCATCCCCCGTCAACAAGTAGGCCTGGCAGCGGCACCCGCCGAAATCGCGCGCTTTTTCGGGGCAACTACGGCATGGCTCCTTCATCCAGGCATCACCGCGGAAGTGAGTGAAACCTGAGGATTCGAACCAGATGTGCTCCATGCTGCTGTCGCGAACATTCGGAAAAGCGAGCCCGGGCAGCATACGCGCCGCATGACACGGCAACGCCATGCCGTCCGGTGTGATGGTCAAGAAAACAGAACCCAAACCATTCATGCAAGGCTTCGGACGACGCTCGAAGTAGTCGGGTACGACGAAATAAACTTGCATGGGCCGGCCGTCGCGCTCACGGAAGCGCTTCGTTGCCGCCTCCGCCGCTTCGACCTGCGCCCGGCTCGGCATGAGCTGATCGCGGTTGTGCCATGCCCAGCCGTAGTACTGCGTATTGGCGAGTTCTACGTACTCGGCACCCAACCGGTCGGCCATTTGCAGAATCTCTTCCACATGATCGATGTTCAGCCGATGCAGCACTACATTGAGTACCATCGGATAATCGTACTTCTTGATGAGTGCGGCGACCTTGGATTTCAGCTCGAAGGTGCGCGTGCTGCTCAAAAAATCGTTCATCTTCTGCGAGCTGTCTTGAAACGACAGTTGAATGTGATCCAGGCCCGCCGCCTTCAGCGCAGCAATCCGTGTCTCGTCGAGACCGACTCCGGACGTGATGAGATTGATGTAAAAGCCAAGCTTATGCGCCTCGGCGACGATAATTTCCAGATCATCGCGAGCAAGCGGTTCACCGCCGGACAAACCCAACTGTACCGCGCCCAACGCCCGCGCTTCACGCAGTACCCTAAGCCAATCATCCGTGGCGAGTTCCGGCCCGATTCCCGTGAAATTGGTCGGGTTGTAGCAAAACACACAGTGCAGCGGACACCGATAGGTCAGCTCCAACAGCAGCCACAGCGGCGGTCCAGGTTTGTTGGCTTGAACATTCATTTGCTGGTCCGAACATTCATTTGTTGGCCTGAACATTCACGCGAGCACGGCGACCCATTTTTTCTCCACGGCCATCGCGATGAACGCGATGACATCGCCGGATAGCCCGGTGGTCGCGAAGGATTGCTCGAGATTCGCCGTGATGTCCGCGATGCTCGCTCGGCCGTCGCAACGTTTCAAGATCTCGCCGGCGCTGGAGTTGAGCTTGATCATTCCCTCCGGGTACAACAGAACGTGCGCGTTTTGCGCCTCTTCCCATTGCAGCCGAAACCGCCGATCGATCGCAGGCTTCGAGGCAGGGTCGATCGCAGTCGAGGTCACGTCGGCACCCTCTGAGGCGGCGCCATATAGCGCTGCGCCATGGCATCGCTCATCTGCCACAGCACGTCCAGCTTGAATTTGAGAATCTCGATGGCTCGCATTTGCAAAGCCCGCGTAGCAAAGTGATCCAGCGTGAACGCTAGACCGAATTCCACATCCCGCCGCGCCAGGCTGACGCGACTCTGGAAGTAGCGCAGGCCCGCGGCGTCGATCCAGGGGTAATGTTCAGGCCAGTTGGCCAGGCGTTGTTTGTGGATCTCCGGCGCAAACAACTCCGTGAGCGAGGAACACACCGCCTCCTGCCACGGCGCGCGGCGCGCAAAGTTCACATAGGCGTCCACCGCGAATCGCACGCCGGGCAGAACCTGGGAGAGATCCTCCACGGAGTCGCGGGACAGCCCCACCGCTTCGGCCAAACGCAACCACGATTCGATGCCGCCCGGATCATCGCCATAACCGTCGTGATCGAGAATGCGCTGAACCCAATTGCGCCGCACGCTGCGATCGGGACAGTTGGCAAGAATGGCCGCGTCTTTGATCGGAATGCTGATTTGATAATAGAAGCGATTGGCCACCCAACCGCGAATCTGGGTAGCGTCGGCCGCGCCGGTGTTGAGCATGACATTGTAGGGATGATGGATGTGATAGGCGCTGCCCTGTTTGCGCAGTTGCACCTCGAATTCTTCCCTGCTCCAGGGCGCAGCGTCGGTCCCGGCGGCCTGCGTCCGAATCGACGCGTTCATAGGAAAATCTCCATGCCGTCCCGCGCCACTTCGACCGAGCGCTGCCGCAGTTCGGCGGCTTCGGCCGACGACTCGTCCAGAATCGGATTGGTATTGTTGATGTGAATCAATATCTTGCGTGTTTTCGTGGGAAGGCGACCCAGCCACTCCAACATGCCTCCAGCGCCGCTTTGCGGCAAATGGCCGATGTCCCTGGCGCGTTTGCGAGAGATGCCCAAGAGAATCATCTCCTCGTCGGTCCAAAAAGTGCCGTCCACCAAGACGCACGAAGCACGCTGCATGGCCTCCCACAAGCGGTCATCGATGGCGGCCAACCCCGGGGCATACACCGCGGTGCGCCCGCTGACCTCATCGGTGATGACCAGGGCCAAGTTGTCGCCGCTGATGGGCGACTCGCGATTGGGCGAATACGGCGCCGGCTTGCTGGCTACCGGTAAGGCAAGCCACCGTACACTTTCCACGGCATCGACCGTGAATTCACACCCCAGTTCGATACGACGCCGATCGACGCCGCAAAAATGAGCCAGGACGCCGAGGACGGGATTGCCCAGGGTTAGATCCGCATAGGTGCTGTCGGTGCACCAAATCGGCCAGGGGCGCACCGCCTCGCGCAACATGTAGAGCCCCGTGGTGTGGTCGACTTGTCCATCCACGAGGATGATCGCGGCGATGGCGCTGTCACGAATCGAGCGGTTGGGTTGTAGATCGGGCGTCATTTGCAGCTGCGCCAGAATATCCGGTGATGCGTTGACCAAGACCGAGGCTGTTTTGTTGCTGCCCGTCACCGCAATCGAGGACTGGGTACGCGCATACCCATGAAAGGTGCCGGCGCGGATGGATGCACAGTTTCGGCAGTTGCAATTCCATTGAGGGAAACCGCCACCGGCAGCCGACCCCAGCACACGAATTTTCACGTCAAAACGGGCGCGCCCGCCCAAGCGGGCAGCGCGCCCTGTGAGCTCCTAGCGATTGGCAATGTACATGGTGATTTCCATGCCGAAACGAAAATCGATGGCTTGCGGGGTTTCCCATTTCATGGTGATTGATCTCCTAAAGGTTTGACGGCCCCATCCTCCGCCGTCGCGGCCGCCGCCGAATCAGCAGCATCATGAAACTAGGCTCATGATTTTCATGAGACCCGTTGCCGGCGCGCGCGCTGGGCGCTACGCGCCTGGCGTTACGCACCCGGCATTGCGCACCCTGGCATTGCGCGCCTGGCGTTACGCACCCGGCATTGCGCACCCGGCATTGCGCACCCTGGCATTGCGCGCCTGGCGTTACGCACCCGACATTGCGCGCCCGGCATTTGCGCACCTGGCGTTACGCACCCGGCATTGCGCGCCCGGCATTTGCGCACCTGGCGTTACGCACTTCGCATTCGCGCCTGGGGTTCCATGCCTGCGTTATACACCGGCCACCCCGGCATGCGCGGCGGCGCCCTGGTACCATGCGCCAAATGAGACTGCGGACCCGTTTGAATCTGGTGGTAGCCGGCCTCAGCGCCACTTTTTTGATCGTTCTGATCGCGGCGGAAATTCAGAGCACCCGTGCCTCCGTGCGCGAAGAAATCGAGGCAGCCAACCGCGTTGCTTCGCAGTTGTTGGGTCAACTGGCATCGATTTACTCCAATGTCGGGGGACCGGAATTGGTACTCCAGTTTCTCCAGCAAATCGGCAGAGTGCGCGCCAATGAGGTGAGCTTGGTGTCCGCCACGGGAGACGTGTTGTATCGGTCACCCCAGGCCACTTACAAAGCCGGGCGGCAAGCGCCGGGCTGGTTTGCGCGCCTGCTGGCGCCGCAAGTGACGAAGGTGACCTTTCCACTGCGCGGCGGCGTGCTCCTGGTGATCGAAGCACAACCGTCGCGTGCCGTGCTCGACGCGTGGGACGACATACTGCGCCTCGCGGCCATCGGTGCCGGAATGTACGTCATCGCCAACGGCTTGGCGTTTTGGAGCGTCGCCCGCGCGCTCGAACCGTTCCCCATCATCGCAGACGGACTCGAGCGGATCCAACAAGGTGAGCTGAACTATCGGCTGCCGCCGCTTGCCGGTCACGAGGCAAGCACCATCGGCACCGCCTTCAACCGTATGGCGCAGGCAGTGGAGGACAAGGTGCGCGCCGAGCGGCAAGCACGCGACGCGGAGGCGCGGCTCGAAGAGCGCCGTGAGATGGCATCTCTGGCGGACCAGCGGGTCGAAGAGGAACGGCGCTTGATCGCGCATGAACTTCACGACGAATTCGGCCAGTCCGTCACCGCCATACGCAGTCTGGCTCTCGCCATTGCAACTCAAGCAAGTTCGCGCGACCCCGCGACCAGCGACGTCGCCCGGCTCATTTCAGACGAGGCGGCTCGCCTCTATGACGCCATGCACGGACTGATTCCCAGGCTCGCGCCGCTGTCGTTGGATACGTTGGGCCTGACCGCCACACTGGAGAACCTGGCTCGAGATTGGCAGCGCCGACACCCTTCGGTGGCCCTCACACTGCGTCACCATTTGCCGCCGGAACTCGGCCCCAGCACGACGCTTGCCATTTACCGCGTGGTACAGGAGGGCGTGATCAATGCTTTGCGGCACGCGTCTCCATCGCGAGTGGACGTCGAGGTCCACAGCGATCCGCAACGAATCGTTGTGACGGTGACCGATGACGGCGTGGGGTTGCCGACGGAATGGTCGAAGCCCGGGCACTTTGGCCTGCGCGGATTGACGGACCGCGTGACTCAACTGGGTGGTTCCTTCAGCGTTGGCAATCATGCAGGCGGCGGCGCCCGGTTGACCGCTGAAATTCCATTGGCGGCGTCCGCATGATCCGCGTACTTCTGGTGGACGATCATGCCGTGGTGCGCATGGGATTTCGGCTTCTACTGCAGTCGAATGCGGATATCACGGTGGTCGCCGAGGCCGACTCCGGGGAGGCCGCTTGCCAGTGCTACGTGGATCTCGCCCCGGATGTCGTAGTCATGGACCTCGCCATGCCCGGTATGGGAGGCCTCGAGGCGTTGCGGCGCATTCGCGCCCGGCACCCGCAGGCAAAGGTGCTCGCCCTTTCGGCCCACGACGATCTCATGCACGCCCGGCGCACGTTGCAGGAAGGCGCCCTCGGATTCCTGTCCAAACGCAGCGCGCCGGAAACTTTGCTCGAGGCAGTGTCCACGGTCGCGGCCGGCAAGCGTTATATTGAGCCGGCCCTGGCGCAAAAGCTCGCGCTTGCGGAATTCGACGGCGGAACGCGGTCGCCGATAGATCAATTGTCGGAACGCGAATTCGAAGTATTCGTGCGACTCGCCGGCGGTGCCACGGTGCAACGCATTGCGCACGATCTCAAACTATCGACGTCCACCGTCGGCACCCATCTCTACAACATCAAGCAAAAGCTGGACGTGGTCAATCAGTCGGAACTGACGCTGATCGCCATACGACACGGCCTCATCGAGGCATGATGCACCGGCCGCAACGCGTTCGGCGCCCCCTGTTCGCGCCGCGTAGAGGTTAGACCGAATGCCCGTTTCGACCCGTCCATTTCGCTCGCAACTTCTGAAATGGGTAGGCAGCAAGCAGAAGCAGGCCGATGCCATCATCGCCTACTTCCCGCAGCGCTTCGGCACTTACTTCGAACCGTTCCTGGGCAGCGGCGGCGTCCTGGGCGTGCTATCGCCGGAACGGGCCATCGCAAGCGATGGATTCTTGCCGCTGATGGAAATATGGCGCAGCCTCCCGAGCGGCAAGGAACAACTCAAGCGGAACTACGCCGATCGGTATGCGTTGATTGCGAGTCTTGGCAAGAAACGAGCCTACGAGCACATCCTCGAAAGTTACAACACGAGACCGAACGGAGCGGACCTGGTGTTTCTCTGCCGGGCCTGCTACGGCGGAGTGGTGCGATTTCGCAAGCTCGACGGGTACATGAGCACGCCGGTCGGCACACACGATCCGATACCTCCCGCGGCCTTTGCGGCTCGCGCCGACGCCTGGCATTCCCGCACCGTGGGCACCGAATTTCGTCATCTGGATTTTGCCGACGCGATGAGCCTCGCCGGGCGCGGCGACCTGGTCTATTGCGACCCGCCTTACAGCGATAGTCAGACCATTCTGTACGGAGCCCAATCGTTCTCGCTGCAGCGGCTGCTCGATTCGATCGCCGGCTGCAAATCGCGGGGTGCCCGGGTCGCGCTGAGCATGGACGGCACGAAGTTCTCGGGACGCAAGCTTTGCGATATCCCCGTGCCGGTCGGGTTATTCGCCAGAGAGGTATTCATTACGGTCGGACGCTCGATGCTGAAGCGGTTTCAAATGGACGGGCGGACGCTCGAAGCGCACGAGGTCAGCGACCGGTTGCTACTGACGTACTGACGCACGGGCTTCGATACGAGCGGCGCGGTTTCAAATGGACGGGCGGACGCTCGAAGCGCACGAGGTCAGCGACCGGTTGCTACTGACGTACCGACACGCGGGCTTCGATACGAGCGGCGCGGTTTCAAATGGACGGGCGGACGCTCGAAGCGCACGAGGTCAGCGACCGGTTGCTGCTGACGTACTGACACACGGGCTTCGATACGAGCGGCGCGGTTTCAACACACGCAGCGCGACTTCAATACACGCGGCGCGGCCTGAACTACACAGGGATGTCAAGCGGCACCGCGGCAAGATGAACCCAGGTTGGGCACTGGTTCACAACATCGAAAAATAATGCGCCGAGCTCGAAATCTGTCGGCATTCAACGACGGGTTTGCGGCTTGAATCGGCCAACCATTCGTGCAGACTCTGCGCGGTGATGGGCATGGAATGAACGTCGGCTGTTCGACCGACCCGCGCTTCGCGCCGGCCTTTTTTTTGCCGCACTCGTCAAGGAATTTCAATATGCGTCTAGTTTTTTCAATGGTAGCTGTGTTGTTCGTGGGCACCGGCACCTGCCTCGCGGGTGATCTGAGCGTTAACGTCATTTTGTCGGGTGAAGTGGCGCCCGGTGTATACGGTCAAGTTCAGCTCGGCAATGACCGGCCCCCGCCCCTCGTGTATACGCGGCCGATGTTGATCGAGGCCCAGCCGCAGCCGCTGCCCCCCGTCTACTTGCACGTGCCCCCGGGACACGCCAGGAACTGGCGCAGGCACTGCCGCGAATACAACGCCTGCAATCGGCCGGTGTACTTCATTCGATCGCCGGAATACGAGCCCGGGTTCGATCGCGCCAGGTACGATCGGGAACACGAGGACCGCGGACGCCGGCGCGATGGCGATCATGAGCGCGGAGATCATGAAAACGCAAATCGTGAGCACGGGGATCGTGAGCACTGGCAGGACGGGGATCACGAGCGCCGCCACGACCGGGAGGATGACCACGGTCATGACCGACACGATGACAATCGATGAGGCGGTTCCGAAAGCCGATACGGCGCGGACAACGGGCCTAAGGATGAACACGGTGCGCGGCATGGCCTTCGGGCTCATGGTCCTGAGCCTGTCGCTTGCACCTCTGGTGGTCGCGCGCGCAGCCGAGGATCGGCCGACGGAATCCGCAATATCAAGACATGCGAGATCTTTTGGCGAAGCTGTGAAGCGGGACACCAAAGCGGTGGGGGCTACTTTCAAGGAAGGGGCGCACCGGGTCGCGGTGGCCGCGAAGGCTGTGGGACATGAGATTTCCACGGCCGCCAAGCGTGGTGCGGCGGAGACTCGGTCCGCGTTCCGAGGCGACAAGGCCGGAACGAACCCAACGTAGCCGGGGCGCGGCGTCCGGCCGCGGATTTACGCTGCCAGGGTATCAGGGATGTACGTGTCAGCGAGGCCTCGGTGTCAGGATAGAAACGACACGTGATCCCGCATTTTAGACGAGGCCATTTGTATGCTTGCCTTTATGCGTTTGAGGTAAGCAAGATTCTCTTCGGAATTCATCGAGTCGATCAATGGATTATAATCTTTTGGCCGATGCCCTTGGCCCACCAGCACCGCAAACCAGCTCGCGTCTTTGAATAGCTCATCCGAGGACAGGACGATACGACCGGACCGGGAAAAGTGTTCCTCCTTGTAGATCAGGCTTTCCGGCAAGCGCATTGCGCGACAATATTCCCACAACGGCTCAGTTCTGTCCGCCGTAGAGTGATAATGCAAAGCGAGAAAGTCCCTGATTCCCGCAAATTCCTCCGCCACGATCTTGTTGTACTGCTCGGAGGTGAAGACGTCGCAATTGCGGTTGGGGAAGAGGGAGAGGAGCTTGGCGATACCGCTTTGAATCAAATGGATGCTCGTGGACTCCAACGGCTCCAGGAATCCACCGGACAATCCGATTGCAACGACGTTCTTGTTCCACGCCTTGCGCCTGCGCCCTGTCTTGAAGGGGATCAGCCTGGGACCGGCCAACGCAGGGCCGTCCAGATTGCTCAGCAACACCGACGCGGCCTCGTCATCGCTGATGAACTGGCTGCAGTAGACATAGCCATTGCCGGTCCGATGCTGAAGTGGAATACGCCACTGCCATCCCGCCTCGCGCGCTGTGGCACGTGTGTGGGGTACCGGCGGCCCAACCCGTTCCGAAGGCACTGCCACGGCCCGATCGCACGGCAGCCACTGCGACCAATCATCGAATCCTGTCTTCAGGACACCTTCGATGAGCAAGCCGCGTATGCCGCTGCAGTCGATGAACAGGTCCCCGTCGATTACATCGCCGCGGTTCGTGTGGAGGGCGGTGACAAAGCCTGTTTCCGGATCCTGATCGATTTTTTCGACCCGGCCTTCATAGCGCTTCACTCCCTTGAGTTCGGACCGCGTACGCAAATACTTCGCGTACAGGCTAGCGTCGAAATGGTAGGCGTAGCCCAAAGTCGACAGTAGCGAGCGGGGATCGGATGCGGGAAATTCAAACTTACCGGCGCGCGCGGCGACGGTATTCAATGAATAGTCTTCAGAATTGTCGTCGAGCCCCTCGAGCCGTGCCTTGATCCATCGATGCTGAAAAGACACGCCATCGGTCGGAAATCCATAGCGGCCGAACGGATGAATATAGGTATGGTCTGGTTTCGCCCAGTTCCGAAACTCGATGCCGAGCTTGAAGGTGGCCTTGGTCTCACGCATGAACTCTTTTTCGTCGAGCCCGACGATCTGATTGAACCAATGGATGGTGGGGATCGTGGCTTCACCCACCCCAATAATTCCGATGTCATCGGACTCTATGAGCACGACGGGACACCGGCGCAGATCAACGGCTGCGCCTAACGCGGCGGCGGTCATCCAGCCCGCCGTACCTCCGCCGAGAATGACGATTTTTCTTACACGCTCGTTCATAGGCAACGAGAGTACTTTGATTCCGAGCCGGCAGCCAACCACGCGTTTTTCAGAAACGAGCCGTCGGTTCGGAGAGACTGGCCATCGGTTTCGTTTTGCGCCGCACCTAAAATTTATACGTCAAAGCGACCAGCGCGTTGGGACCCGCGATGCCACGCGCATAAAAATAGCCGTTGGTCCCCAGAGCTTGGGTCACGCCTGAATTGGGATTGCCTTCGGTCAATCCAAGCGTATTGTTGACGTTGTAGACGTTGACGTTCAAGTTAAGCTTGGGCGTAAAGTTGACATTGGCGCCCACCGACAGCACGCCATAACCGGGGAGAGCGACGCCGTTGCCCGCGTCGGCATATATTTTTCCGGTGTACTCATAGCGAAGATAGACGGCGCCCCATTTATTCGGGAAATCATACGAGGGCTGGATGGCATACATGACTTCCGGCGTACGCTCCGCGATGTTGCCGTCGTATTGAGACGATGCAGAGCTATTGATCGTTTGGCCATTGACCAATTCGCCAATGAACACGTTCGACAATTTCGGTTTCTGGTAGGTCCCCGTCACAAAGATCGAGAAGGCGTTGAACGGCTCGAACGTGGGGCGATAGGTTGCATCGAGACCGACGCCATCCACCTTCAAGTCGGCTGTAAAGCTGCCCTGCACCGCCAGATCGTCGGGTTGAACGAACCCGTGGTTTGAATTTTTGAACGTGGTATGGAAATAGTTTGCGGACGCGGTGAGTCCATAGCCGCCGAAGCGCAAGCCCGCTTCGGATAAACCAATGCGGGCAGGTTTGCTCAAATTATTGCCGCCGTTGGTCTGATTTCCAGCTGCGAAGCGGGCATACGCCGACAGATTCGAAGCAATCACATAGGTAGCACCAACCGTATACGACGTCGGAATCGTCGTGAACTGAGTCCTGGTGTAAGTTCCGTCGAAAGACGTACCCAGGTCCTGGGCGAGACCGACGGTGCCGGCGGGAACCGGGGGATTCACTGCGGCCGAATTGCCCGTGTACAGGACATTGCTGACATCTTCGCGCCGCGCACCGAAGTCAATAAACAGCTTCTTGTCCAAAACGGCGAGTTCGTTGTTGAAGTACTCGGAAAATGAATTCAAGGTACTCGACCAGATGCCGGCACCCCAGTTACCGTAGTTCAATAGGCCGTTGTTGGTCAGCGTTCCGACGACGCCACCGGCCGCGTTCAACGCCTCCAGATCATAAATGGACGAGTTATTCGAGACGCCGTTGAGAAGCGTGGCCACTCCCGACTGATCGTTGGACTGCCGAACGCGGTAGTACATGCCGCCGACGGTGAGCGAATTGCTCCAGCCTTGGCCCTCCAGGTCATATTTCACACCGAAGTCGGTGCCCAGGTCCCGCGTCGCCTCGTACTGATGATTCAGCACCGTCTGTTGCAGTAGGCCATTACCGTTGAGGCCGTTGATCGCCGCGAGATTCGAAGCGCTGATGATCTGGCCCGTCGACAAATTGCGCAGACCGAACTGCGTCGCGCCCGGAAATGCGGCGAGACCTGCCGTCAGCGTGGAGGCGATCGGAGAAATGCCCGGTGTCAGATAGGTGAGCGCAGTTTGCAGGCCGGAGTTTCCCGTACCGCTGCCGGGAAATATGCCGTTGAAATCCCAATTGCTCTGCAGATATCGAGCGTGGGCAAAAATGCTCCACGAATGGTCGATGGGCAGCTCCAAGTCGATGCGATATTGATTGCCCGTGCCGTGAATACCTTCCGATCCATTGAAATTTCTGATGCAATTGCCGGTGGCGCACGAGTCCGGTACACCGATGCTTGCAAAGCCGGGACCCAGAATATTGCTCGATTGAGTGTTGAGTCCGGGTATGGCTTCAACCTGACCGTTGGCATAGCGATAAGGCATGTCGGCATAGTACGGGTCGTGCTCGTCCCATCGCTTGTAGGTCACCTTGACGAAGCCACCGCCGTCGAACTTCTTTTCGAGCGCACCTTTGAAATGATAGGTTTGGTAGGTAAAAGGCGAACTACGAACGCCCTTGGTCGAGTCCGCATACCCGCCGACACTGAAAGCCACGTCCTTACCCAGAAACGGAAGCGGCGCAGTGTAGTAAAGGTCCGCGCGTTGCTCGCCGTAGGTCGCACCCATCAGGCGACCCTCACCCTGTGCCTCGTCAAAATTCATCGGCTTCGAAATGAAGTTGATGGTTGCCCCTGCGCCGTTCGGAGACAGAATGCCGGAGGTGCCGCCCTCGACCGACTCGACGCGCTCGATGGTGATGTCGTTCTGAAAGTACTCGTCGGCACCGCCGCCGCCATACAGGATCGGCATGCCGTCCTCTTGCAGCGTGATGAATGCTTGCCCACCACCGGGGAGGCCTCGAACCGAGTAATTGTTCGAAACAGGGCCAGCCGTACTCTCAACGAATATGCCGGGGACGAGTTGCAAGACATCCGCCGTCGTACGCGGCGCTTTTTGCTCGATGTCGGCTGGCGTTATCACTGTCACGTCGACCGACGCATTGAGCAGAGTGCGCTGGGATGTCGAGCCGGTCACGACTATGGTCTCCAAGTTTGCCTGCTCATTCGGCGCCACCTGTGCCGTTGCCGCGTCTTGCGACGGTACGGCGTCTTTAGCGCCGACGGTATTCGGCGCGGCAGTGGCCGCTTGAGGCTCTGCAAACACTGGCGCAGTGGCAGTCAGTGATAGCGCCGCCAAAATACTCAGTCGCAACTTGTCGTTACTTGTTTCTCTCATGAACATTCCCCCGGAAGCCTCGTCTCTCACGTCATTGCAAATGAAAACTCTTGGCCAAGACAGTAGGATTTTTCTGACGCGCGATGTGTCATTTCCTTACAACAACGGATTTTTCTTGAATGAACACCACGTCATCTACGCCAGCCGGAACTCTTCTGTCGCGGAGCTTAGACCTGATGAATGCCGATTGCGGCTCGCTCAACTCCACAGTTTGCACGGTGGATACGGAGCTCGACTTGTAAAGAACGCGTTGTTGTTTTTTGTCTGTGCGCAGCGAGGAATTCCCATCGCTCTGAACTGAGCGCGCGGCCCAATTCCAAAATAAAGAATCCTACGCAGATTACTTGCGCAGTATTTCCGGACCGACGCGTTGCACATCGGTACAACCGGTCAACGCCATACTGATACGCAATTCGTCTCGCAGTATGGTCAGCATTTGAGTCACCCCCATTTGACCGGAGGCCGCAAGGGCGTACAAGAATGCCTTCCCCACCAAACAACCTCGGGCGCCGAGTGCCAGGGCTTTCAGAACGTCCTGGCCGGATTGCACCCCGCTGTCGAACAACACCTCGCAGCGTCCGTTGACGGCTTCCACCACTTCGGGCAACACCGAAATGGCAGACGAGGCCCCATCCAGTTGCCGCCCTCCGTGATTCGATACCACGATCGCGTCCACCCCGGCAGATACGGCGAGGTGGGCGTCTTCTGCGTCCAAAATACCTTTGACCAAAAGCGGCCCCCGCCAGAGATCCCGCACCCAGGCAATGTCTCGCCATGAAACAGAGGGATCAAACTGGGAACCGATCCATTGAGACAATGTCCTCAATCCACCGGCATTTCGCATATGCGTTTCAAGATTCCCGAAAGTACGTCGCTTTCCGAACAGCACCCCGGTTGCCCAGCGCGGCTTGCTCGCAATATCCAGCATGTTTCGCAACGTCAACCGCGGAGGGATACTCAACCCGTTCTTCGGATCACGGCGCCGCAATCCCTGCATCGGCATATCGACCGTGAGCATGAGTGCGCTGCATTGGGCCGTCTTGGCGCGCGCGATCAGCTCTGCGTTGAAGCCCCGGTCGCGCATGAGATAGAGCTGGAACCAAAACGGTTTATCGGTCGCCTCCCGCACGTCCTCGATCGAACAGATTGACATGGTGCTGAGCGTAAACGGCACGCCGAATTCTTGCGCGGCGCGTGCACCGTGAATCTCGCCATCACCGTGAAAAAGCCCGGTCAGTCCAGTCGGCGCAATTGCAACCGGAAATGCCCACGGCTCACCAAGAACAGTCGTACCGAGAGATAATTTCGTTAAGTCCACCATGACTCGTTGCCGAAAGCGCAATGCGGCCAGATCCACACGATTGCGGCAAATCGTCGTCTCGTCGTACGAACCGCGGTCCGCGTATTCGAAGATGGCACGCGGCACCCGTTTTCGGGCGAGCTCCCGCAGATCACCGATGCTGTTTATGGTTTTCACTTCTGGCGAGTGTAGGAAAGTCCATGGCGGAATGCGAATAGCGGAGAGTCGCCACGGTGGGCCGCTAACGCAATCTCGGGAGGGCAACGATCGATGCCGGTCTCCCACCGGTGCGTTATCGCTCGAATCTTCGGCAACGCCAAAGTCAATAAAGCAGCCATCCGAGATCGAGCGGTTCGGACCTTCGCCAGTTGCCGTATTGCTATATAAGGCCCTCCGCCAAGCCGGCGGTCAAGCCGGTTAATTGGTGGCTTCGATCCAATATCTCGCTGGCCATTCCGATTGGTATCTCTGCCTGCGCGTGAACCTCTAGAGCTCATCGATTGTTCTCTTTTGTGCAACGGCTGATCAACAAAACTCGAATTGATTGCAACGCACAATATCCTATACAGTGGTGCTGCTCCAGGCTCGGTCAGTTCTTTCTCGCCTGAACATTGACTCCCATGCTCCAATTTCCAATCGTCGATATTGAGATGCTCCGTCGCGGCTCCGCAATGCAAAGGCGCGAGGTCGTGGGCACGCTGGGTAGAGCCTGTCGCGAGACGGGTTTCTTTTGCGTTTCGGGTCACGGCATATCCTCTGCGTCGAAAGCCGCGCTGTTCCAGTCGTCGCGGCAATTCTTCAGCCTTCCGTTGGATCGGAAGCAAGAGCTGTCGATTGCCCTCTCGCCGCACAACCGTGGCTACGTCGGGATGGAGGCCGAAAGACTGAACGCAGCCGACCCGCCGGATCGCAAAGAGGCGTTCAACATAGGATTGGAGATGGCCGCGACTCATCGGGAGATCATCGAACAACGCCCACTTCGTGGTATCAATTTCTGGCCGACCCTCCCGGGGTGGCGCGACACCATGCTCGCCTTTTACAACCAATGCCTTGAAATCGGACGAATCTTGCACCGGGGTTTTAGTATCGACCTGGGGGTGGACGAGCGGTTTTTCGATTCGAAGATTGAGGCGCCCGCCGCCGTGTTGCGATTGCTGCATTATCCAGCTCGCACCGAGCCAAAGGCGCCGGAGCACCACCCGCATACACACCAGCCTGGCGCCGGCGAGCATACGGATTATGGGAACATCACGCTGTTGGCCACAGATGGCGTTGCGGGCCTCGAAGTTCGCCAACTCGATGGAACCTGGGTGGAAGTGGCCGATACCGGCGATTTACTTCTTTGCAATATCGGCGACTGCTTGATGCGCTGGACCAACGACGACTATCGGTCTACCCCGCATCGTGTACGAATCCCGGACGCCGAACGCTATTCGATCGCCTTTTTCTTGGACCCCAATCCCGACGCCATCGTAGAGCCTATACTGGGGTCGCCTAGCGATACTCCACGATATGCTCCCATCACGGTGCGTGAGTACCTGCTAGGTCGCCTGAATGCGACCTACGAACATCTCCACTCAACCCATCGCGATTCATGACCATTACCGCATCGTTCGTCTCGCAGTTCCCGAAAACCGAGGGCACCGTCTCGATACGGCGTCCCATGAAGAGATAGTTTCCTTTACAGTCCTACAATCAACGGAGAAGGCAACGCCCGATGCAAGAAGGGATCAAGACGAACAAGGCGAGTGTGACTGACTCGGCGGCGCGCGCAACCCCGCCGGATGCCGCCGCTCTGATCCGCAGGCTGCCCAAGGTCGAGATGCATCTGCATCTCGAAGGCGCGATTCGCGCCGACACGGCGGTCGCGCTTGCGCGCAAGAACGGTGTGGCCCTGCCGCCCTTCGTCCAGCCGCAAGACCTCTATACCTTCACCGACCTGCCGAGCTTCCTCACGGTCTACACCGCCATCGCGCAGGCGGTGCGCACCGCCGACGATTTTCGCCGTATCACTTACGAGATGCTGGAAAACTGCGCCGCGAGCGGCGCGCGGCGGGTCGAATTTTTCATCAGCCCGCACGCCCATCGGGGTGTGGACTTCGGGGTCCAGTTTGACGGTATCCGCGCTGGAATGCGCGAAGCCGCAGCCGATTTCGGTCTGTCCTCGGGCTTCAGCCCCGGTGTCAACCGCGAGCTTGGCCCCGCTGCGGCCGAGGAATACCTCGACAGGATCCTCGCGCATCGCAGCGACGAGCTGATCGGCCTCGGGCTCGACTACAACGAGCGCCCGTTTCCGCCCGAACCGTTTGCCACGTTGTTCGCCCGGGCGCGAGCCAACGGCCTGCGCCTGTCGGCCCATGCCGGAGAGACCGGGCCCGCGGCCTATGTAAAGGGCACTATGGCGGCGCTGAAGGTTGATCGCATCGACCACGGCTACAACGTCATGCAGGAACCGGCGCTGGTGGACAGCTGTCGCGCGGCGGGCCTGATGTTCACTTGCTGCCCGACCAATACGCGCTTTACCTTCTTCGGGGTGGACATGCGCGATCCACGCCATCCGATCCGTGCCATGCGCGAGGCGGGCCTCGTCCTCTCGATCAACTCCGACGATCCGACGATGATGCAGATCGACCTCGCCCATGAATACGAGGTGGCGATGGACGAGCTGGGCTTCACGCCCGCCGACATCAAAGCCGCGATCCTCGCCTCGGTGGCGCATTGCTGGCTGGACGAGGGTACTCGAAAGGAATGGCTGCGCGACTGGCCTGCGGAGATCGACGAGATCTTCGCGGCGATGGGCAGGCCGTGACCGGCCGGGGAAAAACGCATCAGGGAAAAACGATGCGACAACGGGACTGTCAAACACCTTGAAACCCAGCCAGTTCTTCTCGCGGCGCCAGGTGCTTCAGGGTTCGGCCGCCCTGGCCGGTGCGGCGCTCCTTCCCGGCCGCAGTCGCGCAAACCAGACCCTGCCACCGGTGAACCCTCACACCATGACCGTGGCCTTCGGGCATGTTGGCCCGATCACGGACCAGGGCTGGAGCTGGACGCATCACCAGGGCCGCTTGGCGATCGAGGCCGCCTTTGGCGGGGCAAAATTCCTCGAGGTCGAGAACATCCCCTTCTCGGCCAAGGGCACGCGCACGATCCGGCAGTTCGCCGCGCAGGGTTCAAATCTGGTGATCCTGAACACGGACTTCGGCGACATCTCGGCCGACACGATCAAGCACAGCCCCGACATCGCCTTCCTCGAATGCGGCTCCGACAAGCATCTGCCGAACCTGCGCTCTTTTTACGTCGAGCACTGGAACCCGAGCTATGTCATCGGCATGGCGGCGGGCCTGCTGACCAAGACCGGCAAACTCGGCTATGTCGGCGCTTACCAGACACCCATCGTCAACGCCTCGATCAACTCCTTCCACCTGGGCGCGCGCTCGGTCAATCCCCGGGTCGAGACCAAGGCGGTCTTCACCAACTCCTGGTTCGACCCGCAGGCTGCGGGCCAGGCCGGACACGCCCTGATCGGCGGCCGGTGCGATTTTCTCTTCGGCATCATGGACGAGGCAGCCTACCTTCAGGTCGCGGAACAGGCCGGGGTCTGGGCCGCCATGTGGAATACCGATATGCGCCGCTTTGGCCCCCAGTCCTATGTCAGCTCGGTCGTGCTGGACTGGAAGAAATACTATGTCGATCAAGTCTCGTCCCTGGTCGCGGGCACGTGGCAGGGCGGCATGATGGATTCGCTGCCCATGGGGGCGGGCGTGGACCGAGACGCCTGGGGTGACAAGGTTCCGCAGGACGTGCGCCGCAAATGCGACGCCATGCGCGACAAGATCCTGGGCGGCTTCAACCCGTTCACCGGACCGATGAAGGATTCGGCCGGTGTGCAGCGGCTCGCTGCGGGAGAGACGATGAACCGCCAGACGCTCTATTCCTGGACCTGGCTCCTGGAGGGCGTCACAGCCAGTGCCTAAGCCGCGCAGGGTGCCGCGCCGCGGGCCGGCGCCCGACGTCCCGTCCCGGTCCCGCGTCAAAGGGGACGGCCCTTGAGCCAGCCTGAACCGGGCGTGGCGCTGCGGCACATCACCAAGACCTTTCCGGGCGTCATCGCCAATGACGATATCAGTATCGCCTTCCGCAAGGGCGAGATCCATGCGCTGCTCGGCGAGAACGGGGCCGGCAAGTCCACCCTGATGAACATCCTCACCGGTATCTACCGCGCCGAGTCCGGCGAGATCGAAGTTGAGGGCCGCCCGGTCCACTTCCGCAGCGCGGCCGACGCCATCGCGGCCGGCATCGGCATGGTGCACCAGCATTTCAAGCTGGTGATGGCCTTCACCGTCGCGCAGAACATCCACATGGGCTGGCGCGAAACGCCGCTCTGGCTGTCGCAGACGAACCTGTCGGCCCGCACGGCGCGGCTTGCAGAAGAGTTTGGAATGGCGCTCGACCCCGATGCCATCGTCGGCGACTTATCGGCGGGGGAGCAGCAGCGAGTCGAGATCGTCCGCGTGCTCGCGCGCGGGGCGCGGGTGCTGATCGTCGACGAGCCGACTGCCGTGCTGAGTCCGGCCGAGGTCGCGAGTCTCTTCACCGCGCTGCATCGCCTCCGGGGCACGGGCCGCGCCGTCATCTTCATCAGCCATAAGCTGAACGAGGTACTCGACATCTCGGACCGCGTGACCATCCTGCGCCGGGGACGCGTGGCGGGAACCCGCGACACCTCCGAAATGGACAGCCGCAAGCTCGCCGCGATGATGATCGGGCGCGAGGTCATCTTTTCGCGTCTGCCGCGTAGCACAGCCCCCGACGGGCTGCGACGCGAGGTGCTGCGGCTTGACGGGGTCTCGGCCACTTCTTCCGGCAGGCGGGCGCTTCGCGACGTGTCGCTCAGCGTGCACGGCGGGGAAATCTTAGGGATCGCCGGCGTGGCCGGCAACGGGCAACGCACCTTGACCGAGGTGATCGCGGGCATGGTGCCACCCGACAGCGGCAGCATTCACATCGACGGGCAGCCCAGTGCCGGCATGCGGCCCGACGCGGTCGCGCGCCTCGGGGTTGGCCACATCCCCGAGGATCGCCTGAAAAGCGGCTTTGCCGGGGCACTGTCGATCGTGGCGAATGCGGTGCTGCGCAGCTATCGCAGCCCCCCGGTGTCGCGGCGGGGCTGGTTCAGCGCCACGGGCGCGGCCGCAGTGGCCGGCACCCTGTTGGCCGAGGCCGATGTCAGCGTACCGAACTTGGGTATACCCCTGCAGAGTCTCTCGGGCGGCAACCAGCAGCGGCTGATCGCGCGGCGCGAGTGCCGGATCGCCCAACGGCTGCTGATCGCTGCGTATCCGATGCGCGGGCTCGACGTGGGAGCGGTCGAGCGGCTACGCGCCATGCTCATGGAGCGGCGCGAGGCTGGGGCCGGCGTGATCCTGATATCGGAAGAGATCGACGAATTGCTTGAACTCGCTGACCGTATCGCCGTCATGCACCACGGCCGCATCACCGGCACGCTGGAAATTTCAGAGGCCACGCCGGAGCGCATCGGCCTGCTGATGGGCGGCGAGCGTGACCGGATGGACGGCGCACGTGTTTGACGGCTATCGGCTCGAGCGGATCCGCGTTCCGGGCGCCCGGCGCGGCGCGCTGTTTCGACTCATCGCCGTGTTGCTGGCGCTGGCGGTCGCGGCGGCGGTACTCGCGCTGTTGGGCCACCACCCTCTGACAATGGGACGCGACGCCCTCGCCTATACCTTCGGTTCGGCCCTGGGGTTGCAGGATCTCGGCTCGCTGGTGGCGCCGCTGGTCATGACCGGGCTCGCCGTAATGATTGGCAAGCGGGTGAACCTTTGGAACATCGGCGGCGAGGGTCAGTTCTACATGGGCGCCTGGGCGGCCGCAGGGATCGGCATTTTCGTTCCCGGGCCCGCGGTACTGATGCTGCCGCTGATGGCGCTGGCGGGCGCGGCGGCAGGCATGGCCTGGATCGTGGTGCCGGCCTATGCCCGGGCGCGCGCCAATGTCGACGAGATCATCACCACACTGCTGATGAACTTCATCGCCGTGTTGATCGTGGGCTATTTCGCCACCGGTCCCTGGCGGGATCCCGGTCAGACCATCTCTGCCTCATCGCGTCCGATCCAGTTTGCGCTACCCGGACTGTATGGCGATCTGAACATCGGCATCATCGTCGCACTGGCACTGGTGGTGGGGTGCTGGGTGCTGTTCACGCGCACAGCCTGGGGCTACGAGGCGAGCTATGTCGGCGCCAATACGGATTCTGCGCGTTATGCCGGCATCCCCGCGGCCCGGCGGGTGATGGCCACCCTGCTGCTCTCGGGCGCCGTTGCCGGCATCGCCGGGGCGATCGAGGTGAGCGGCACCGTCTCGCGGCTTCAGGTCGGCATCTCGAGCCAGTTCGGCTACTTCGGCATCGTCATCGCCGCGCTCGCCGGAGGCAGCTTTCCCGGTATCGTGCTGGCCGCCTTCCTGATGGCGGTGCTGATCAACGCCGGGATCATCCTTGAAACCCAGGGACTATCGCTGAACGCGGTGATTGCGCTGACCGGATGGCTGCTGCTGCTGACCGGGATCGCGGGGGTCGCCGCCGGCTACCGGCTGCGCCGCGTCCACCCGCGGACCGGAAAGGTCTCCGCATGAGCGATCTGGTCCCATTGCTGTCGAACCTGCTGTCCTCCGGCCTGCTCGCCGGGGGCGTGCTGGCCCTAGCCGGCACCGGCGAAACCGTCGTTGAGCGCGCTGGCGTCTTGAACCTCGGCATCGAAGGCTTCATGGCGGTGGGCGCGGTCGCGGCCATCGCCGCCGTGACGGCCACCGGCAACCTGTGGCTGGGTGTGGCCGCCGCAGTGGTCCTGGGCCTTGCGCTCGGTCTCGTCCTTGCGCTGGTGGTGGTGCTGTTCCGAGTCGATCAGGTGGTTGCGGGGCTGGGGTTCTCGTTCCTCGGCTCGGGCCTCGCTGCTTGGCTTGGCGCGCCCTATGCCGGCACGCCCGCCGCGGTGACCTTCGCACGGCTCGAGATTCCGGTTCTGAGCGACCTATCCTTCTTCGGTAAAGCGATCTTTTCGCTGCCGCTACCCACCTACGCCGCCTTCCTGCTGGGTCCCGTGCTGGTACATCTGGTCCTGTTCCGCACCCGCCTCGGCCTTGGCATCTGCGCAGTGGGTGAAAACCCTGCCGCGGCGGATGCGGCGGGCCTTCCGGTGGTGGCGCTGCGCTGCCTATGCGTGGCCTTCGGCGGCATGATGGCCGCCCTGTCGGGCGCCTATCTGACGCTGGTGCTGGTGCCGACCTGGTCCGAAGGCCTGACCGGCGGGCGCGGCTGGATTACGCTGTCGCTGGTGATATTTGCCGCCTATCGGCCGCTACGCCTGGCCGTTGCCGCCTTCGGCTTTGGCCTCATCACCGCGCTGGGCTTTTCGGCTCAGGTCTTAGGTGTAGCCGTAAATTCAGCTTTTCTGTCGGCCCTACCCTATCTGGCGACGCTGTCGATCATGCTGGTAGCGGGTCACCGCGCCCGCCGCACGGCGCGCCCGGCTGGACTCGGCATCCCCTTCGAGCGCGAACCGCATTGAACACCGGACGGCAACCATCACCGGTCCTCGATTAGCTGTGTCAAGCACTTCTGCAATGCTATGCGCTGCTTTCCGCGCTTGGTGCGTACCCAGAATGCCAGTTGGGCAATCACGATCGAGCTGGTATAGCACTGGTGTTGATGCTTTTCGAGCCAAGCGATGACACGGGCATGGAGCACTGACATTCACCCCCTAACGCGGACATTCGGACTATGGAGCCACGCCTGAGTCAATCCGTCCTTGCCTTCGGCTCAGCTCATCAAATCATCGAGTGTCGCGCGCGCTTCAATGAGTTCTTCGGAGTACATGGACTCCTTCAAGGCGGATGAAGTAATCAGGGCGATGGTGATCTGCCTATCGGTATGCGTGGCGCGCGCGAACCGCTCCACTTTACTGCGCAACTCGGCTGCTTCCTGCTTCCCAACCACGTAAGGCGAGCTGCAATACTTGATTTCGCAAAGAGTGATGGTGTTGTCGTTTCGGTCAAACAGCAGATCAATCTGAACACCATCTTGAGTCTTCAATTTCGGCACGTATTGCCAGCTGCCCACGCCGGCGCCAGCTGGCATATCGAGTGCGCGGCGAATCTGCTCGACGTGCTTGAGACAGACCGCCTCGAACGCGTATCCTGCCCAGCTCTTCCAGCTCGGCGTCAGCGACATCTGGTGCCAGTGGCCACTGTTGCCGCCGCGCTTTACGCTGGCCGCGATGGGCTCGATCCAATCGAGATAAAACAAAGTGTATTCATCAATGATGCGGAATTTCATAATTATTTGGCCACTTATAATTTTAGTATAAGTGGCCAAATTTTGATGGAGGCCTCGATATTCAGCCACCAATCGTCGCCGAGCCTCATACTGCTGGCATTCGCAGACGAACGAAGGCACGCTGCCTGGCCATGAACGCTAACCTGCGCAAAGTCGTCATCGTCGCTGCCATCCTGAACCTCGCCTATTTTGGAGTCGAGTTTGCGGTGGCTACCGCGATTGGCTCGGTCTCCCTCTTTGCGGATAGCATCGACTTCCTCGAGGATGCATCCGTTAATCTCCTGATCGCCCTCGCGCTCGGCTGGAGTGCAGTCGACCGGGCTCGTCTGGGCATGGCCCTTGCTGGTGTCCTGCTGATACCGGGTCTCGCAACACTGTGGACAGCGTGGGGAAAGTTCATGGCGCCGATGCCACCGGCACCGGCTCCCTTGACGCTGGCCGGCCTGGGCGCCTTGGCGGTCAATGTGTCGTGTGCCTTCATGCTGGCGCGTTTCCGGACGCACAGCGGCAGCCTGACGCGAGCGGCGTTTCTCTCAGCTCGCAACGATACGGTCGCGAATGTCGCGATCATCGCGGCGGGGGTCGTTACGGCCTATACCCATTCCGCTTGGCCTGACCTCCTCGTTGGGCTCGGCATCGCAGCGATGAACGCCGACGCCGCGCGAGAAGTCTGGAGGGCAGCGCGCGAGGAACATAGAGCGGCTGTCGGTGTTCCTTAACTCCTGGACTGCATCCCGGTACCCATGTCGCTCAGAATACTGGCTACACGTTCTTCCAAGTCGTAGCGCGTTCATCCACGCTGGGTTTGTGGCGTGATCCGCACGGATCTGTGAAGCAGGTAGACCGCGAAGAATTGGAGGACGGCAATAAAGAGCGGCCCGGCGCATTTCCCCAGATCATGCTCAAAAAGACCGATTCCGGCATCCAGCAATTGCACGGCACCCGCGAGCGCACCCAGGATCAGCAACGCCGGCGCCGCACGTTTGTAGATCGCCGCCAACGCGAACAACGCCAGCGGAATTGTGCGCGCCGCCGCGTACAACGCCAATATCAACGACGCTCCCGTTGGAACGGATTCAACAGGCACAAGGTATTGTGGGCGGATGATCCCCACGATTGAAAAGCCGCTCGCGACCAGGACATTGATTGCCGTGACCACCGAAGCCAGCCGCATCGCCGTTATTGTTGTCATTGATTCCCCTGTTTGATCGGGCGCCAGTCGGCCGCGGCAGCACATCGCCTCATAAAGTCCTCGATTCGACGCCACCACTCGCGGATCGCTTTCATCTTCATCTTGCTAGCTCATCAAACGTGTCATGTAGAACCGGCCGGTTCATAATCGGCGGAGTGGATGCGGATGTCAAGCGTTACTGAACTAATCAGTTCGTTAAAATAAACTAATGATATGGGACTCCCTAGAAATTTCGGTCGCGAAGGAGTGCTTGAAAAAGCCCTTCCTGTGTTCTGGAATCACGGCGGTCTCTTATCTCATCTTGACGACGACCTTGCCTTTTGCGCGGCCTGCTTCGACATAGGCCATGGCCTCGTTAGTTGATTCGAACGGGAAGACCCGGTCTATCACGGGGCGGATGAGGCCAGCGTCAAAGAGAGGGGTGATCTCGCGCAGTTGGCTCCCGTTCGCCTTCATGAAGAGGAACGCGAAGCTGACCCCGCGGCTCTTTGCCTTTCGTCTGATGCCTGAGCTCAGCAGCCTCATGACCAATTTCACGAACCCGGGGGCCCCGCTTTCCTTGCCGAACTCGGGATCAGGCGGACCGGAGATGGAGATGAGCTTCCCGCCGCCCTTGAGCACGCGGAGTGATTTTGCGAGCGTCTTGCCGTCCTGGCTGTTCAGGACCACGTCATAGTCGTGCAAGACATCCTCAAAGTCCTGAGTCTTGTAGTCGATGACGACGTCTGCACCCAGACTCTTCACGAGCGCGACGTTGGTCGTGCTCGTCGTCGTAGCGACGGTTGCGCCCAGATGCTTCGCCAACTGGATGGCAAAAGTGCCTACGCCGCCTGAGCCAGCCTGAATGAACACCTTCTGCCCCTTCTTCAGGTTGACCTTCTCGACCAGTGCCTGCCAAGCCGTCAAAGCCACCAACGGAATAGAAGCAGCTTCTTCCATCGTAAGTCCCTTGGGCTTCAGCGCCAGCGAAGCCTCCTTGACGGGTACGAATTCAGCGAACGTACCGATCCGAAAATCATCCGGCCGCGCATAGACCTCATCGCCCAGCTTGAACTGCCGCACCCGCGGGCCAATCTTGACCACCACCCCAGCGACGTCGTGCCCCAAGATGAGGGGTAGGCGATAGGGCAGGATGAGCTTGAACTCTCCATCCCGGATCTTGGAGTCCAGCAGATTCACGCCAGCGGCGTGGACCTGGACCAAGACCTCGTCGTCGCGCAGCGCCGGAAGCGGCATGTCTGCCAACCGCGACGCGCGCTTTTTTCCATATCGCTCGAGAATAAATGCTTTCATGTTATTCCCTATTCATGGCGCCATCCGGCCGGCATCGGGAGATGTTTAGAGATGCGGCACAGTGGACGCGAAGGCGTCGATCTTCCGCGCGCTCGGTCAACAGCTTGTTTGTCAGGGTTTAACATTGGCCTTCGCACCCCGTTCGAGTGCCACGAGCAAGTCGGCGGATGGGAATTGTTCTTTCATGGATCCAATGAGGCTATCCGCGTCTTTGGCTTTTCTGAGTTCCTCTTCAAAAGTCAATAAATATCTCTCTGTAAAATCCACGGCGGTACTCGAGTCAAGAGGAGCTCCGACCTTGCTATGTCCAGGAATAACAATCGATGGCTTTAATGCTCTGATTGTCTTCAATGAGCTCAACCATCTCCCCCGAGCCGTACCGTCCGTCTCTGCCGTGTAAACATGCATGTCGTTGAACAAGACGTCGCCAGTAATGAGAATTCTCTGCCCAGGAATCCAAAGCATCGAGTTTTCATCGGTGTCGCCCTGGATGTTTTTTAGGACCTGAATTTTTGTGCCCTCAAATTCAATGACGTTGCCGTCGAATTTGCTGATGACAACAGCGTGAGACGTTGCGCCTTGACCAAATATTTTTTGCCATTTATCTATTTTCCCCTGATAGACCTTATTGATCCGATCTACTACCGCAGAACTTGCAATGATTCCGACCTCCGGATATGCCTCCTTGAAGACCTCCAGGCCAAGAAAATGGTCGGCGTGCTCATGGGTAATGTAGATAATGGACAGGGGCTTTTTAGTCTCTTTGATTTCCTGCAATACTTTCTCAGCGCTGATTTTTGTTAACTGCGCATCGACCAGCATCACTTCGTGTTCTCCCTCGATAATGACGGAGTTGACCCCAAACTGATCGTCGGGGGAGGTGAACACCTTGATGGAAAATCCGTGCTGACTGCTTGCTAATGCAGACGGGCAGGAAATTAAAAGTAAGAGACTGGTCAACGCCGCACAAACAGCAAGGCCTTTCTTGCGCACCAACATTAACTGCTCGGTGGACATAACTACCCCTCGGTCGTGAAGACAATACTTGGCCTGCTGCCTGACAGCGTCACTATTTCTCGGCCCATTGATCGGTGAATGCCACTGGCGCCCAGCTATAACCACTCCCCGCTTTATGCAGGCGACCCAGGCCAGGGAATAATAGGTGTGGGCCCGCGATCACGACATCCTCGTGCGCGAGCTTAGGCAGCAATTGGTTCCGCGTCGCTGCAGCCGCGGCCGGGTCGATGTCGAATATCGCCGTGACCTCGGGATGCTGCAGCTGGACGCGCTGCGCATGGATGATGTCGCCCCAAAACAGGATCTTTTGTCCCTTCGACGAAAATTCATATCCGGTATGTCCGGGGGTATGACCATGCAGCGGGACGACTTGCATGCCATCTACGATCGGCCCAGAGCCGCTGAAGGTTCGCCACTTGCCGGCCTTGATGTACGGCGCTGCGATCGCTCGCGCACTCTGGAAGAACGGTTGCCTCTCCTTCGGCGAGTTTGCAGCGATTTCTGGCGACAGCCAAAAGTCGCTTTCTTCCTTCGCGACGTAGATCTCGGCATTTGGAAAGACGCGATTGCCCTCCTGCGTAGTGAGGCCGCCGACGTGATCGGAATGGAGGTGCGTGACCAATACAAGGTCGACTTCCTCCGGCGTGTAGCCCGCGCTGCGGAGGTTACCGGCCAGGTGCCCGAGCGCTCCCCCACCAAACCAGATGCCGGAACCCGCATCAACGAGGATCACCTGCTTGCCAGTGTTGACCAGGAAGCCTGTATCGGCGGCATCCAGCAAGTGCGGATCATTGTGCAGTGCCTTTACGACTCCATCCAGCCTGGCCTTTTCTCCGGTCAGCCAGTGCGTCTCGACTACGGCAGGGCCATCGAATAGGGACGTCACTTCGAAATCGCCGACTTTCAGTCGGTAGAATCCCGGCACCTGATCATGATGTTGGGGTGCGGCAGCCAGAGCGGGGATCAAACCGCCAACCACGCTGGCCAGCGCCGCCAGGAGGGCGGCAGCGAAGCGCATCGAATTTCTTTTAAGCACGTTTCTATTCCTACGGTGAATTAAAATTGAACAGCGATGTTGCCTATCCCCGACGCCTCGTCGATCAGACCTGCGCCCGGCCGCCATCGACGAACAATTCGATGCCGGTGACGAAGCTGGAGTCATCCGAGGCCAGAAATAGCGCTGCCTTGGCGATCTCATCGGGGTGTGCCATGCGGCCCATCGGGATACTGGACACCATTCTCGCGATGGCGTCTGGAGGTTGCTGATCGACAAGCGGCGTTACGGTCGGACCCGGGCTTAGGACGTTGGAGCGGATTCGACGGTCCTTCAGCTCCAGCGTCCAGGCTCGGACGAAATTGCGAATGGCGGCTTTGGTCGCCCCGTAAACCCAGAATGCGGGAGTACCTTTGACGCTCCCCACCGAGCCGGTGAGAATGATGGAACCCCCATCGTTCAATAGCGGCAAGGCCTTTTGCACTGTGAAGAGCGTTCCCTTCACGTTGATGTTGAATAACTTGTCGAAAAACTCCTCGGTGATGCTTCCCAAGGGAGCGAATTCACCGAGGCCGGCATTGGCGAAAACGATATCGAGTCGGCCCTTCTTACCGATGGTCTCGTAGAGACGATCCAGGTCGGCCAGTTTGGCAACGTCTCCCTGCACGCCGGCGACGTTGCTGCCGATCGCCTTCACGGCCTCATCGAGTTCCCTCTGGCGACGGCCGGTGATGAAGACGTACGCGCCTTCTTTTACGAAGAGCTTGGCGGAAGCCAAGCCGATTCCCGTCGTACCCCCGGTGATGACTGCTACTTTGCCCTGCAACTTACCCATAATCCTCATTCCAGCTACTGAAATCATTTAGAACCGATCGGTTCACAATAGGCGGAGTAAATACGGGTGTCAAGCGTTATTGAACTAATCAGTTCGTTAAAGTAAACTAACGGTATGGGTCGCCCTAGAAATTTCAGTCGCGAAGGAGTGCTTGAAAAAGCCCTTCCTGTGTTCTGGAAGCACGGCTTTGCCGACGCCAGCCTGCAGGAACTGGAAAAGGCTACCGGGGTGAACAAATCCGGCCTTTACTCGGAGTTTTCGGGCAAGGAGGACCTCTTTCTGGAGAGCCTGCGCTTCTACCTCGATCGGCTGCCGTCGCTCGGGTTTCTCATGGTCGAGCCGTTAGGCTGGGACAACATCGAGCAGTTTTTGAAGGTCGGCCCGCGCAATACTGAGGGGCAGAAAGGGTGTTTCGCCATCAGTTCGATGCGGGAGCTTGCCATCCTGCCACCCGAGGCGATCGAGATGCTGGGACGCGGCCGAGTGCAATTGAAGCAGCTCATTGCCAAGAATATTGAGGCGGAAAAGCCGAAGGCCGATGTAAACGACTTAGCCGGTATGGTCCTGACTTTCTTTGCCGGCCTGAGTGTGGAGCAGAACCTTAAATCGAGTCGGGCCGCCACCGGACGCAAGGTTGACAATTTGATGCAGGTCCTGCGCAGTCTCTAGTTGGCCGATAACGCGGGCGGTACTCATCCTCGATGGACCTCTGGCCTCGCGACTTGCGCTCCCCCAAAGCAGTCGCCCATGAGTGTTGCCTTTGGCAGACTCACAGGGTGTTCGCATTCGCGATCTTGATCTCCAACGGTTCGTTGGAGATTTTCGACCTCGGGCCAATGTGCGTAGGTATCAACACAGCCAGAGTGGATCAAGGCTTAGTGAGAACCTTAAATCAAGAATCGGTCAGTAGACGAGAATATCTCGCGCTTCGGCCAAACAGGACGTAACGCCTCGATGACCGTCATCAAGTCATCTAAGGCTTCGAATGGATCGCGGCTAGTAGCCGCCGGCACGTGAGTGATACCGTCCTCGGCGGCAAACGGTTGTCCGTTATCGGTAGGTACGCTCACTTTAGAAATTTCCCCGAGCAACGCTTCACGATTGAAGAGCCTGTTGTTGGTGCGCCCGAACGGGTTCGATCAGCCGACCCTCGGTGTCGAGAAGGACCGCGCAATTTCGCGCAGAAATCACCGGCCAAAAATATCAAAAATATCTTATAAATCAAATAGATGGTGCGCCCGGAGAGATTCGAACTCCCGACCACTCGGTTCGAAGTTACCCTAGGTATGCTACCCCCCAGCTCGATGGAGCACGCTAGACCTTGTTTTTAAAGGGGTTTTCCGATGTTACAGTGCGCCCGCGCACGCTGCGTTACTCGGTTCTTCTCTTTGATTTGGTCACTTTCTGGTCACTTTTTCTGGGCGGTGGTGGGTCATGCCAACAACGAAATTCCGTCAGGACTCAGTCCTGAATCTACCCTATGTCGGCAGCGGAAAATCGCAGTGTATTTACTGGGATGAGGCACTTTCCGGTTTCGGCATTCGGGTGTACTCATCGGCCAAGCGGACCTACGTGTGCGCTTATCGGATTGATAAGCAGAAACGGCTGGTGATACTGGGCCGCGTGAACGTCCTCACCCTCGATCAGGCGCGAAAGAAGGCTAAAGCCTATTTGGGACGAGTCGCATCGGGTGAAGATCCGCAGGCCGACAAGAAGGCGAAGTGGGCATCGGGATCGGTGAAAGAGCTGGCCGATGCTTACATCGAGGGCCACGCGAAACCGAAGAAGGTGACGTGGAAAACCGACCAATCGACGATTCGCCGTAATTTGATTCCGAAGCTGGGCGGCCGACCGGCGGCTAGCATCACGTCGGGCGATATCGAACCGATTCATCGGCGCATTGGTGTCGATCACACATATGCCGCCAATACGTTTCTCGAAATTATCCGAAAGATGTTCAGCTGGGGTCGCGTCACGGCAAGGCTGCAGCCGAGCCAGCTAAATCCGGCCCAGGGAATAGTCTTCTTTCCGGTGCGTAAGCGGCGCCGATTTATTACCACGACAGAGATGCCAACGTTCCTGCAGGCCGTCGAGTATGAAGAGAACGAATATGCACGCCATGCGGTGTGGCTGCTGCTGCTAATGGGGGTGCGGCTGAAGGAACTCCTCAGAGCGAAATGGGAGCATATCGACTGGGACGCCAATACGCTCTTTGTTGGATTCACCAAGAACGGCGATCCTCTGCTGGCGCCCCTGAGCCAGCCGGCAATCGAACGGCTGAAACAGATTCCACGCCAGGATAGTAACCCTCACATCATTTGCGGTCGCGACCCGGGTCGGCCGATGTTCAATATGCGCAAAGCGTGGGTGCGCATCAGAACAGCGGCACAAATGCCGGATTTGCGCATGCACGATCTACGACGCACCGTCGGATCATGGCTTGCGCGCGATGGTCGGTCGCTGCATCTGATAGGCCAGGTTCTAAATCATCGGGATACAAAGACGACAGCAGGCTATGCGTATTTTCAAACCGGCGATCGACAGGACGCGCTTTCCGCTCACGGGGAAAAGGTCCTGTCTTTTTCGACACAAGTACGCAGCCGTATCGAAGCGCAATTACCGCCTCAAATTTCCTACGCTCCGCCGAAAGCGGCCCTGGAAGTCATTGCTCCGGAGCGGCGCTCATACTACTTGCCTCGGGAAGACCTTTACGAACTGGTATGGGAGCGACCCGTGACGGAGGTCGCGATGCGTTTCGGCATCTCGGATGTCGGTCTATCGAAGATTTGCCGTCGGGCGAATATTCCAGTTCCGAAGCGCGGCTATTGGGCGAAGATGGATGCCGGCGACGACGTCGAGCGGCTCCCATTAGGCGCAGCCCCGCGCGGAACATCCGACAAGGTAAGGATCAGGGGACGGCCTCCGCAGATCGGCGCTGTAAAAGCCCCTGCGGCTGCTACGCGCCGCGCCGTAGCTGCCTAGTGCCGGGGCCGCATCGCCGGTCAGGCATGGACGGGCATTTGTCCGTTCTGTTTCCCGCGAACGCACAGCGTTCCACCGGCGCCAGGCGCGTGGCATTCAATGCCAAGCGCCTGGCGCCGACTCTCAAGACCTTTTTGTGCGGTGCAGCGCAAGAGCTGCACCATGCAGTGCCTTGGCGTCGTCCAGGATGGAGTCGAGGTCGAAAGTTGCGCCGATGGCGCCGTTGCATTCCCCGCTTTGGACAAGTTCGTGTGCCTCCGCACTGCGCTTCGCGGCAGTTGTCAGCAGATCGTTCAACCCGGCGAGATTGGCCGCAATCGCTGTGGTTTTCGCCTTGGAATAGTTGCTAGCGTTCATAACTCGTTTCTCCTTGAGGACTCTGTAGATAACTCAAGGGATGGCCGCAACAGCCACGGCCACCCCATCGACATCAGGCAGCGCGGCGTGACTTCGCGCGCTCCACACCCGCTAGGCGGCGACGCGCGAGTTCGACATACTTCGTTTCAAGTTCGATACCAAAATAACGGCGCCCCGACAGTGCGGCTGCTACCAGGGTTGACCCCGACCCGCCGAATGGATCAAGGACGAAATCGCCGGGGCGCGAAAACGAACGAATCAGCGGCTGAAGAACGCTCACCGCCTTCTCTGTCGGATGCGCGACATTGCCGCTGTATTCCCAGGGCCGAACATCGTCGAGCGGTTGCGCAGGTTTCGGTGGGCGCCCTTTCACCAACACATAGGCCTGTTCGTGGCAAGCATTGAGAAAACCGCGCCGCGATGAATAGCCTTTGTGCCAAACGATGTGCCCGACTGCGGCGAAGCCGGCCCGCCTCCATGCTTCAAAGAACGTAGCGACCGAGTTCCACCCATAGAATGAAACACAGAACGTGTTGGGTTTTAGGACGCGGTATAAATCGCTGAAAGCGCCGAGGACGCTTCCGGAACTGTCATCGTTGGCGATCGAGCGCCCCGAGCGATCTTTGTAACCTACGAGGTACGGCGGATCGGTCAAAATAAAATCGACACTCTCGCTCGGGAGTGTTTTCAATACGGCTTGGCAGTCACCTTGAATCACTTGTTGCGTCAACATGGTTTCTCTCTCCGATATAGGGCTTGGGGTATGCGCCGGTAGGTCGCGCATGACCCCTGCCCGTCGGCGAGACCGGGGTGCAAAAGGCAAGGGCAAATCAACGGGAGGGGGATCACCCGGTCTGCACAAGTCCTCGCGGAAGATCGGGGATACCCGTTGATTTGGCAAAGCTTCCCTTGCCTGGCGTGAGGGGCAGAGCCCCTAGTCCAAGAAATATCTCAACTGTCGCGGTGACCCGCTCCGCAACGTAGAAGACAACACGATTTAGAGATCGACCTCGGAGATGGGCGGCTCTGCCGACGTCACGTCCACGCGCTGGCACCGAGAATGGCTCGACATGCTTCTCCCCATGTCCGCACGTACTGAAGACCGCATGCGCTAAATTCGGTTTGAAGCGCCGGCTTTAGCGCTCTCCCCTCGCAGTATTCTTGAGTATTTGAGCTGAAAAACACCGTATTCGTTATGCCGTTTGTCGGGGCCGCCCGTGCTAGCCGTAACGCGGATTCCGTTATCAGACAATCCGCGGTGCTGTCTTTGCCACGGCGTGAAGGAGGCGTGGCCGTCATTACACGCTGAAGCGCCCGATGTTTGTCATCGTCGTCGATAGGCTCGATAGTAGCGAGGGAGGCAAAGCTGTCCGCCAGTTGACGAGCGTGCTGGACGCCCGCATCCACCCAAGCGTCGTCAACGGACTGTGGAATCGATCCGGCGGACAGGCCAGAGATCACATTTAGCGCCTGTCGATATTTGTCTCTGGCTTGTGTGAGAAGCCTCTTTGTCTCTTCCGTTACCAACGCCACGTGCCGCTGAAACTCGTCCCGAACGACGTCCGTACAAGCTATTTGCGCAGGTGGTTGCTGTGTTTGCAATGCTGCCAGCAGTTTACGCGCACCCGTTGCATAGCTGGGATGGAACTCGTCCCGTACCGGCGCTCGAATCAAGTCCAGCAGAGCACACGTGTCGACGACGAGAAGAATCGTCATCGGTAATTCTCAATCGCCTGATGAAGATAATTGCTTCAACAGGTCACGGCCGAAGTCGTACTCACTGGCTAGGTTAGCCGCTTGGTCCTCTGGCCAATGCTCCACCTCTTGTAACCAACGCCTGAGAAGAGGTGCATTTAGCGCACACCCGTCCCGATGGGCTTGAACGATGAAACTGAGCCACCGATTATAGTCACTGGGGTGTGAAGAACCGGTCGATTGATTCGCGGCGGCGCTGAAGCGCCGAAGTTTTTCGGCTGCTGCTTCGCTCAGCCAGTCTGTTATAGCTCTGATGCCGGCCGTTGTTCGAAGACGCAATCCCAGCTTAGCTGCAAGTGGCTGAAGCCCGGATGTCAGAAAGTCTTCTAGGATTGCGTTGTATTCGGCCATGGTTAGCTGGCCCATCTTCAACGGAACGACGTTACCAACCCGTGCTTTACCGGCCGTGACCACCAGAGAAAGGCTGCCTCCGGGTAGGTCCGCATCCGGCTTTCGAATGAACACGATCGCCTGATCTGCGCCGCTGATCGCAGCTGTCATGTCCGCTTCCTTTTTTCTATCCCGCTCCCATCTAGTTGCAGGCAGAGTCGTTTCCAGTTGATCGCCCAGTTGCCGCAAGGTGGGCGCCGGAGCCTCGATGTCGAGATCTCGAAAGGTTAGAAGCGATCCAAAATCGGTCATGTCTTCACCCAAAGTGGCTATGAGTTTGCCGCTGCAATTAGAGGGCGAACAAATCATCGCCACAACGTTTATTTAGATGCTTATGCAGCTCAAAACAAATTGTTCCAGCGGAGCCGTGTCACCGCGTCGATGTTTGGCGATTGATTCGCTATAGTCGGGGAACGGTGGTCTCGGTTCGATCGTCCACTTATCAGGAATATACCCAAACCGGAAGAGAATAATCCACAGAAGAACTCGCGCGGTGTGCCCATTGCCGTCCGCGAAAGGATGAATAGTGAGAAACCGTACAAACGCATCGCACGCCACTCTTACAACGGCAATCACACGGTCGGTCGGATCGATCGGTTTGTCAGCCGAAGTAAGCGCACTGTCGATCAATTCGGTCGCATGCACAATTGCTGTGCCAAATTTCGTGATCTCTCCAAAGACCTTTGCGGCCTGGGTGCCGACTAGCGAATCGCCAAGAATTCCGACATTGTAATTTCGCAAACACTTCTGGTGAGAGCCGCGGTAGTTGCCCGCATAATACCCATGTCCGACTGGCGCCAGATCGGAAAACAGTTGTTTATGAATCGGACGAGTGTCGCGAGCAAAAACATCAACGGCATACTTTCCGGCAATGATCCCGGTGATTACCGCCTCCGTTGCGGTGCTCAACAAACGCTCTCTGTCGGCGTGATCACTATACTGCCAATTTGGGCAGCCCGGCGGCAACACGAATTTAGTCGGTCAGCCTCGCAACATCGCGTGCAACATTCGCAATCCAATCGACCGACTCAGGGCGTGCGCGTCCGACGGCCGCCCTCGCCAAGTTAAGTGTCGCCGTGGGAACGTTGGAGAGTTTCCCGGCTCTTAGCTGCTGTACTACTGCGGTAGCGCGGGCTTCAAAGCCTGAAACAGCAGATGTGGCAGATGATGTATCCGGCGTTGTTCCGAGCCAATAGACCGGGTTAGCCGGCACGCTAGCGAGTTGACTGGCGCTTACAGGTAGATGTTGAACGACATTGAGCGGTTGTGCCACATCCTGCATTACGAATAGCGATGCCATAGCGGCAATAGGAAATACCAATTGCGTCAGTTGCGAATTGTTGTTGCGCGTCGCAGCTTTTCGATCTTGAGTCTTTTGCGGATGCCGCGATAGCACCTTATCGAGCCACATTCGCGGATTGTAATTTTCAAAATCGTTCACGACACTTCTCCTTTAACTTTGAGTTCTTGCGGCTGTATACCGACTGAACGCAGTCCTTCAACCAGTGCAAAAAATAACGACGCCCGAAGATCAATGCGGACGACGGGGTCCAATGCAAGCTTCTTGGACTGAATAGCAACCCCCAGCGAGAATGGTGACGCCTGATAAAAGTCTAAACAGGCTTCGTTCTCACTTATGCCGACGACCGCCAAATTTGCCCCGAGTGTAATAGCCTGCCCGTCCGGCTCAACTACATCCGTCGTCAGCGACTCGGGCCCATACTTGGATGCAATCGGGTTTGCCACGCCAAGAGCACCACCCGGCTGTTGCAACGTACCCAAAAACCGACTTGCGGACTCTACAGTCATTTGGACTAAAACGAGAGAGCGCCAGCTCTTTCCACCAACACGCTCTTGCCCAAACATCAGCTTCACCGTCCCAAGTGCCGACGTCACTGCACACGCATCAGCCACGTATTTCCGATCCGGAACCGGCGCGGCCCCGAGATTAAGACCTATATTGGCAACTTGGGTACCATCTGGAGCCACAAATTGGTCAAGTACGATATCAATTACCGCGCCTTCTCCAGGCCGAGTCGCCAATGCAGGAGCCGGCAGGGACCGGCGTTCGTGTTTAGCCATATATGACATACGCAGAATAGCTCAGAGCCGATGGCAGTTTGGTGTCACGTTCAGATAAAAACAAGCTTTCAATAATACGTTATTTTTCCGTAAGTTACTGGCAATTGGTCACAAAGCGCCGGTCCGCTGGGCAAGCTGTTGCCATAGCATGGACGGTTGGGGGCAGGAATCATGCCGGGGCTAGGCGGCCAACCCCAGCTTACCCGGGGTCACGAACAAGGTAATGGGGCATGTAGAAGATCACGGGGCGACTTACCTCCGGTCTCGCCCGTGATTTCACAGACCTGAGTTTGGCCAGCAGACGACAGCAACGCATTGAATATCCTCGGATTCAGGGCGAGAATGCTGCGTGCCCCAAGCCGGGCTTGCATGGTTGCAAATTTAAATGGATTCCAGGATGGATACAGAAGCTTCTTGCGGTCTGGACTCAGCTTTCGATCACGGGCGGAAGCTCAGCGCTGTGCAGAACGTTTGCACGTGGGCACGCGGCAATTGAAGCCCCGAACGCGCGGTGTACTGAGGTTCCGGCTTTCTGCGGGTCTTGTGCTTCTCTTGGCTTGCGGTTCCGCCGGCCTCTGCAATGCGGCGCCCCCAATCGCCGGTTTTTCGATTACATCGGCGCTGGCGGACGGTGACCCCCGAGTTGCACTTGCAACTTTAAAGGCTTTGAGTGAAATCTCCGCTTCGGACGATCCGTTTTGGTCTGCACTCGCACAAAAGGCCGTCACCGCTCAAAGCGCCGCATTCGATCGTTTCCTGTTGCAGGTTGAGCGATCAAACCACGCCGATTTAATGCTCATTGGCGCGCGTGTTCCTGCACTGGCGTCACGTCTTGACTACCTACTCTCAAGCAAGACCGATGCTTCCGGTGCGGCCTTGCTCAGCTACGATGTCTTGCGCAGTGTCGGAACGCTCTCGGCGGATGGGCAGCGGGCACTACTTGGAATGCGCAGGCAACCCGGCGTGTCCACGTTCATCGTCGAACATGCAATCCGGTTTCCGGCCATTAGAGAAGTCCTTATCGGGCTTCAGGAGTCGCGCGATGCCGCAGACCAGGCACTCGCCTTTGACTTTGCAGCAGCTGTTCACGGTCAGATAGTTGAAAACCTCGTTGACGCCGCGCTCAAATCACGTGAGCCCACCAGGGTTCGGTCGGCCGCAAAGTACCTGCTCGCACAATCCCGCGCGGCCGTCGAACCCTTCGCCGCCCTGCTAGCTCCGTCCATGCAAGCGACGCGTGAAGATGATACCTGGGGATACCTACTGGAATTGCGGAGCGCCATCGATCCCGAAGCTGGCGTGGCAGTAATCGAAAGCGCGGGTGGACTGGAGAAGCTGGGCAACCCAGTGCGGCAGGCCGCTGCATTGCGCGCTGCGGGCACAAGCGAACGGGTAAAACCAATCCTCGAGGCGCAGCGCAACCGAATTTGGGGCGCGCAGACTCCGTCCTGCGACTTAAGGGTCGCTGGCACCGAGGCGGTTGCTAAACTCTTGGCGCAGTCGATTCCAACAAAGCGTACAGAAACGGCGGTAAACGCTCTCGTATTGATGCTGTCATATTCCGGTTCTGATTGCTCCGCGCCCTCGGTGAGCCGCGCGCTGGAACGGCTCAACGCCGCGGCCCCGCTGGCCGGGGACAATTCCATTAAGGAATTTACCGCGCGAATAAGGGCGGCGGACACCTCGTTGAACGCGCAAGCCGCCGATTGGTTGTCCGGTGCGCGCGCGACATGTCGAAGCCTGCGCGCATCGGTTGTAGCGCTCTCGGGCAGCACCGCCCGAAACACTCGTTTGATCGTCTCAGGTCTGGCGCGCTGTCTGGGACCCGCCGACCCGGAGTTCGACAGCCTGATTAAAACGCTCTGCGCGACCGTGGCAGAACCAGCTCAGGGCGCTACGCTGCTCCCAATTCTTGCCGCTCTGAAGGGACAACCGTTAAACGACGGTCAGTCTCAGAGAATTTTGGGCGCCGCGATGACGCCTGGGCTCGATCATCAGCGCGTGATGGCACTCACGGAATTGCTCGCCGCCAGCGCACACACGGCGGAGACGTTGCGCATCGTCGATACGCTCATGCAAGGCACCCACCGAGGCGATGCAGTTGACATCTTAAATCACTTGATTCAGGCGGGCGCGGATTCCCCGGCCATATTGACATCAACCCGCACCCAACAATTGATTGAACTTCTCTCACGCTTCGAATCGCGCGCTTCCACTGCGCAGTTACTGTCCTACGCCGCACGGAATGATCTTACGCCCACCGAAATCGGCAGATCGTTACTACAAGTGGCGGTCGACAAGGAACACCCACTGCAACTCGCCGACTGTTTGGAGTTTTCCCTCTTAGGCCCATTTAGTTCCAGCGAGCCGGCGCTGGCCGTATTGGTCGCGGCGCGCCAACCGTATGAGAGTGCGCGCTATACATACCCGGCGTGTATCGCGCTGTTGACGCCAGGCGATGGATCCCGTCAGACTTTGCAACAAATTGCATGGGGCGACTCGGGTACACCTTCAGAGCGCACATCGCGTGAGCCGCCCGATCAATTGGGCGATCTCGACCGCCTGTGGAAGCTGATTGATTCCAAGCCGGATGCCAACTTGCACGCCGCGTACCAGGACGCTTTTGCCGCCTTACTGGAGCGCGCCAGTGCCTTGGCGCCATCCTTCAAGTACATGAGCCCGACGTCGGTAGCGGCATTAGAAGTATGGCAGAAGCGTGCCAAGGAACGATTTCCAGACAAAGCCACAAACTTCGGGACCGAACTCTGGAAGCGCCGCGCAGTTCTCTACACATCCGCCGTGCCGCTGGGCGTTGCCGGTCACACGGCGCTCTGGGGTCTGCTTTTGGCATTTTATGTACGCTCGCCCCGAGTACGTGCCTTCATTTTCTACAACCGGTGGGCACGCAAAGCCCTCGCGCTCGGTTACATGGACGTGCTACTGCTAATGGTACCACCCGTGCGCCGGCTGCTGTTTGCACCGTTGCGTGAGTCCATGTTGGGTGCCCTTGGAAGGATCGCGCCTGACAGCCAGCAACCCGGTGCGTACTACGGGCACTCTGGCGTTGTGCCCATAGCTCTTTCTGAAATAGACCGCGCGATAGCCCGCATCGAGGCGGACACGCTGTCGGGCAAACAGCAACCCGAAACATCCATTACAGAAGGCATCAAAAACTGGAGCAGCCGAGTTCTGCTAATTGGCCCTTCCGGCCGGGGTAAGACTAGCTTCCTGCGGCACCACTTGATCGGGTCTCCGCGTTTGCCCGCGATCTATTTGACGGCCGACGAGTGTTCGCCTGATGTCTTGAGCGCCGTGTCCCAGAAACTGGGTGCGTTGGGGCGCGACGCAGATCTTATTGCCTCACTCATCAGCGCAGGGCGGTTGGATGTGTATATCGATGGCCTCAATGAAGTGGACCAGCGGACGCGGACGGGCATCCTTAACTTTCTGGCCGACAATCACGATGGAAACCTATTCGTGAGCTCCCAACAACTCAACGACGGGCTGCCGGCGATCAACGCCTACTATCTCATGCCGCTATCCCGTCAGCAGATGAGCGAGTTCCTCGAAAGCCGGGAGCCTTACTTAGACGCAAATGCCCTCATCCGCGGCAACACCTTCATCGACGCATCGCAGGCATTTCTGGATTCCTTCGAGTCTCCTACGTTGGATATTGACACGGAGCCGGCGTCGCAATTGTCGCGCCTACGATCAGGGTTTCTGGCCACGCTCGCCAATCCGATGGACCTGCAGTCAGCGGCCGATCTTCTTGCCTCGGGCGTCGAGCCCGATCCTTTCAACCTCCAACAGCAACAGTTCAAGCAAGTAAATCTCAAGTATCGACATGTGACCGGCACCGATTTTCCAGCCGCTAAGTTCGCGAGCGCCGTATTGGAGGCTCGCATCAGCGGAGGTGGCGAGATCGACGGTGCAAAATTCCAGACCGAAACGGCCGCATTATTGGCCCGCAAGCAGGTGTATCTACGCACGGAAAGCGCGCCCGGCGGCCTTCAAGTAGCGGCCTATCAATTCCGGCATGACAAAATTAGAGACTTCTACACCCATTTCGCCTTCCTGGGCGACGATCCCACCGTCCGCCACCAATACGCTCGCGACGACCGATTCGGTGGCGTCTACGAACTTCTCGCCAAGGCACTCGAACCCGCCCAAGCGGAGGATCTAAAGGAATACCTCCTCATGAGCGCTATCGACTCACAGGACCACCGGCTGAGTGATCGATTCGTGCAACACTTCCGGTGGCGCCGGCTTCTCGCCGACATCGACCCTGGGTGGATGACGGAACTTGACCCGCCGCAAGCCACCCACGCTCTGGCTGAATTCGCCGTCATTGATCAGGAGCGCAGCCGACTCGACGGTCGGCTGACCAAACTCAAATCAATCGTAGACACGCGCCGCGAAATCGCCCGCATCGTCACCGCCAAGGACCCGAGCACCTTGCTCGACCGGGTGGTGAGCGCTCTTGTCAATTGTGGTGCGCAGTCCGTACCGGCTGACACACCTTATTGCCGACTCGTTGCCTTACCGGGTCATGGGAGAATTCAGATCTGGGGCTTGGCCTCTACTGGACAACCGACTGCGACCATACTCAGTGCATTGCAAAGCCTGATGCTCGAACGGGTAATGCCGCCAAGTCTTCTGGTCATTAACGTTGACGCGGCGCTCGCCCCCGCGCAACGGGACTCAACCGGCGCGCAGCGCTGGGTCGCCTCACTCCCTCCAGGGTTAATCCGCCCAATCATGGGGCACGACCTCTATCGACTGTTACAACCAGACGATGCGCCACTGCCTCTCAGCGCCATATGGCAAACGCTTTATCAAGGACCCCCATGACAGTGACTCATTTGCTTCGGTCGGCATCGAGGTCGGCCGCTGTGTGCGGCATACTCGTTTTGGTCCAGCTACCCGCCGCGCACAGCCGCTCTTTCTCAAACAGTTTTGTCACTTTTGATTTGCCTGATACTTGGAAGTGCAATCTCGAGGACAGTGATTGGGTTTGTAACGAACAAACCACCGCCCGACTCACCTCCATCATGGTCCTCGCCGCCAAGCGGATTGGCCCGGGTGACACGATGGATAAGTATTTTGACTATCTAGCGCGCCCCAAAACACTTAAAGACACAGAGGGTAATCCGCAACGCGAATCAAGCGTGCTGTGGGTCCGCCGCACGACGATCGCGGGCACGCAGTGGGTAGAGAGTCTGCAGTTGAATTCGGAAGTGGCGGATTATTACACGCACTATTTGGCGACAATCGAGGGTCATATAGCTATTCTGGTGACGCTCAGTGCTCACAGGAGCATTTATGCCCAAACGCAGGACCGGTTCCAAGAAACGATTCGTTCACTCCATGTACTCGATCCGCTAGCGGCACCGTAGCACTGGTGAGCAGCGAAGTTGGCGGCGGATCATGTTGAACCGCTACAGAATTAACTCGGCGCAACGCTTGTTAGCTCGCCGGCATATATGCAGAGGAAACTTTCGATTTCATCCGCGGTGAGCACCCGAAGGGCTGCTGGGAGGGCACGTCTCTTCAAATATGGCAGGCGTGCAGCAAGGCCTAACGCTCTGGCACCGGCGCGAGTGCCTATGCCGTTGAGTTGAGGTTTTGCCTATATCGATTCTTTCGGTGCGCTCACCCGCTTGAACCCCCGATCCCGCGCCATGAACGCCTGCAGCATATGCGGGATCAGCGTGGCAGCATCCACGGACTCGCCATGGGTCTGTGCATGCAGGGCCGCATAGCGCTCTAGCTCCGCCTTAAGGACTACAGAGCACGTAAAGGTAAGTTTGACGCTTTCGGTCTTTGGGAGCGGCCCCAACCGCAATTTGTGGGTAGATGCATTCATTGCGATGTCCCTCGCTGAAAGAAAAGCGGCTGATATGGCCGAAGTACCAAATCCTTATTGACCATCACCTCCATCGGAAAGCCCGGCCGGACGGTCAACGTCGGCTGCACGCTCAAGTTTCGACGGGTAATCTCCTGACCCACCTGATTGGTGGTGTCCTGGGCACTATTGCGCAGAGCGATCACCACGTTGCCGTTGGTGCTACCTTGATTCGAAACTGCGAGGTCGGAACTCACGCCGAGGAGCGTGGCAAGTGCGGCACCGGATAGGATTCGGCCCCAATGCCAATCAACGCCATCCTCAAGCCCCGCATAGCCGGCCGGGTCGATACCCGGCAGTTTATCGAGGGCGATCGAAGAGGTATCCGGTAGTATCAGCCGCGTCCAGACCAGCAGCACGCGTCGCTGCCCGAAGGCTACTTGGCTGTCGTAGCGACCCAAGAGCCGGGAGCCCTGAGGAATCAGGAGATACCGGCCAGTGCCTGTATCGTAGATCGGCTGGGTGACGGTTGCGATCACCTGACCGGGCAAGTCGGAATTGATGCCGGTCACAAGGGCTGCCGGAATGATCGTGCCTGCCATGACCGTATAGGGCGATGTCGGCGCTTGCAGTTCGGCTGTGTTGCGGGTGGCCGCATCACCGGTCTTCGTGAGGAACGCCTCCTTCTGATCCTGGCGGTTTTGAATCGTGGTCGGATCGCCAGATTGCGCCGCCGTCGGAGATGCCGGCGCAGCCATCGGATTGAACCCACTCATTGAAGCCGTCGGCGCAACCGATATCGATGACGCGTTGGCACCGACGCCCGCTTTACCCGCGCTGCTGGTCTGAAAGAACACGGACGATCGCGCTACGTCCTCCGCACTACGCTGACGGTCTATCCCCTGGGTCGGTGGCGAATTGCCCGATGGAATCCCACCGCTTCGCTCAGCCTGTAGTGCGGCCGGCGCCCAGTCACCGGGCAGCGGCGGCCCCAGTTCCGGAGGGGGCTCCGCAGCAGGTGAGGGTTTGCTCGCGAGCTTCGAATAGTCCGGAGGCAGCCGGTCAAGCTCTTCGGCCTTCGCGACTCGGTCAACGTTGTACGACTGTGGGGCGCCGCCGTGCTTGGACCCATGCGAGCGCAAGGCCCAAAGTGCTCCGACCGATACCAAGACTGCGAGCGTGCCGCCCAGCACGGCAAGCGTGCGACGATTGAGGCGCGTCACCGGCCGCGGCGATGCGCGGAGCGCCACTTTCTCTGGATCAACCTTGGGTGTCGGTCGCGGCTCTTGGTCACTCGTGCCCATGATCGGCTCCCGCCATGACGCCGTCGGTCCGCTCGATCCGAACGACGGATGCCTTATCGGCGCCCAGCCGCAGCTCCGCCGCGCCGAACAGCCGATCGACGACGTAATACGGCGAATGAAAACGATAGTTCACGAGTTGCCCGTCGCCCCGCGGGCCAATCACGAAGAGCGGCGGTAATTCGCCTTGGGCGATGCTCGCCGGGAACTGGATATAGACCCTCTCGCCGTCATCGAAGGCTCGGAGGGGTTTCCACGGCGGATTGGCACCATGGATGACATAGCGGAACTTCAGCGCCTCCAAAGCGACGCCAGCGGCCACCGGGGCGGCCGCTTGAGCGGCTTGCGCCTGGGTCTGCAAGGCCATCAAGCGATCCTTCGGATAGTCCCATGACACTGAAGCCATCCAGGCTTTCTCGGTGGACGTGAGTTCGAGGAGATAGGTCCGGCGGCTGGTGGTGATGACGAGATTGGTTTTCAGGCCCACCCGCGTCGGCTTGACCATCACGTTGACGCGCCGCGTAGCGCCTGCGCTACTCGCTGTATCGCCGACGATCCATCGCATCGTGTCGCCTGCCGCCACGGTCACCAATTCCTCCCCTTCCTCGAGCGCAATCAGCGTCACGCGGCCGGGGCTGGCATAGATCTCGTACAGCGCGCCGTCCGAGTACGGCCACACCTGAATCGCGTTGACGTAGCCGTCCCGCGTCGGCGCCATGCGGGCCTCGGCATTGGCTTCGACCACGCGCGTTTGCGCATCGGCGGCTTCCGGCGCCGGCTTCGAGTCAGCCGGCTCGGGCAACGGCTTCATTTGGTCCGGCAACGGCAGAAGTTTTGGTACCTGCACCACATCGACCGGTTTGGGCGGCTCCGGCAACGGCACGGCCTTGATCGGCTCATCGAGCGAGATGGTGGGCGGCGCCTTGGGCGATGTGGCGCAGCCAGCAAGACCGCACGCCACTCCTAAGAGGACGACAGGCACAACAGGGAATTTCATGGCTTCTTTGCTCCTTCAGTCAAGTCAAGATCACGGCTCCAGGACAGGCCGTTCACGTAGATTCCGAGAGGGTTACGGCGCAGTTGCTCATCCGTGCGCGGCGGCTCCACGATGAGCGACAGCACGGCGGTCCAGCGCTCGGTTCCGGAAACCGCGCCATCGGTGTAGCGGTGTTCGATCCAGCGGGCCTGGAACGAGGTGTCGCTCATGCGCACGACACTCGTGACTTCCACCGACACGGAGTTCTGCCCGACGTGCGCGAAGGGATCATTCACACGCGCGTAGTCGTTCAGCGTGGCGGCGCCGCGGTCGGTCGCGAATCCATAGGCTTCGAGCCAGCTCTGCCGCACTACGATGGGATCGATCGAAAGCGAACGCACGTCGCTGATGAAACGTGACAGGAGGTAGGCCACTTGCGCATCGGTTGGCTTATAGGGCGTGGCCGCCTCGCCGACGGCTCGCACTTGACCTAACTGATCGACCTCTACCACATAGGGCGTGACCAGCGATTGCCCAGCCCGCCACACCAATCCCGCCGCCATCAGCATCGCGAGCAAAAGGCACCCGAAGGCCATCAGCCGCCAGTTCTTGGCCTGCACGCGCGCACTACCCAGCCGTGCATCCCATATTTGTCCCGCCGCCTGGTAGGGGGTCGCGGGTTGAGGGGTGTCGCCATACCGCACCCAGGGTCGTTTGAAGCGCATTTAAGGTCTCCCTTACTCGTTGGATGAATCGTTCAAGTCCGGACTCGCCCCGGCGCCGCCGTGATCTGCCGATCGAACCACGTGGGCAGCGGTCGATGCGCCTTGGGCGAGTCGCTGATTACGTTGCAGACGCCGCGCCCAGTCGGGCGCCTGAGCGTCATCGGATGAACCGGTTGCGCTCGCCGCATCTGCAGCGGCTTCGCTCGTCCCGCCGCCTACCGCCCCGACCACCCGATCCTTGACGGCGCGAGCACCGGCGGCGACGCGGGCGCCTGCGGCTTGCGCGCCACTGCGGGCGACGTTGACGACACCGGCGCCGACTGCCTGGGCGCCGCTCGCACCGGATGAGGCGACGCCAGCGCGATAGGCTGAAGTCGCGCCCTGCGCAATCGTGCTCGCCGAGCGCACCGCGCCCACGGCACCGCGCGCCGCGAGCCGGCTTCCGGCCGCGACGGCGGCGCCCCCCGTGGCAACCGCAGCACCGCCGGCCGCGGCGAGTCCGGCCACCCCCAGTGCAGTTCCCGCCGCCGCGCCGATTCCCAACTGCGGCGCGCCGGACACGAGGCCCGACGCGATGCCGGGGCCGAAGATTCCGAGACCCAAGAGCGCCAGGGCGCCCAGCATGATGGCGAGCGCTGAGTTCAAGGAGGGGGCAGCGCCGATCGGCGCCTGGAACTGGCCGAAGACCGTCGAGCCGATGCCGACGATGACTGCAAGCACCAGCACCTTGATACCCGAGGACATCACGTTACCGAGTACCCGTTCGGCCAGGAACGCGGTCTTGTTCCACAGCGCAAACGGCACCAGCACGAAACCGGCGAGTGTCGTGAGCTTGAACTCCAGGAGCGTCACGAAGAGCTGCACCGCGAGCACGAAGAAACTCACGATCACCACGAGATAGGCGATAAAGAGCACGACGATACTGTCCAGGTTCAGAAAAACGTTCGTGAAGCCGGATAATTGGCCGATTTGCTGCAAAATCGGCTGCCCCGCCGTGACGCCGACAGCCGCGAGCCGTCCGGGTTGCAGCAACTGCGCTTGGCTCATGCCGGACCCGGCGGCAATCAATCCTAAGCCGGCAAACGAACGGAAAATAATGCTCGCGAGCGTATTGAAGTTACCGATGATGTAGGCGAAGGCACCGACATAGAGCGTCTTCTTGATGAGCTTGGCGATGACGTCTTCGCCGCCCACAGCCCAGAACAATCCCGCGAGCGTCATGTCGATCGCGACGAGCGCTCCGGTAAGGAAGGCCACCTCGCCACCCAAGAGGCCAAACCCGGAGTCGATGTAGCGCGAGAAGACGTTGAGGAATTGATCGATGACCGAGAGATCGTTCATGGCGTATCTTCAGTTTCCGTAGAAGCTGACTGCCTGCGGCGTGTATTGCGTGCCATTGCCAATGAACTGCGCCCGCACCACCAAAGCCCGCGCCTCCGCGGCCACGGCGCGTGCCGCCTCCAAGGCCGCGGCACGGTCTTGAGTCAAGCGCAGCTGCTGCTCCTGCATCGACTGTCGTGCTTCGAGCGCCAGGAGCTGATTGGTCGCTTGAGTAGCCTGCAATTGACCGACGGCCGACTGGCTTTGACCCACGAGGCCGCTCAAGGTCGACTGATCCGAGGGCGCGTTTTGAGCCGCCTGCGCCTGCAACTGCATCGAGGTCTGAAGTGCAGCGCGCGAGTAGGTCCAGCGCGTCTGCGCATCCGCCGCCATCTGCGTGGCGCTGGTGTTGAGCGAATAGGACTGGGGGTAGTACCGCGTGAATTGCGTATTCATCTGCGATACGTTGAACGGCAGTCCTTGCGCTTGGCTGATCAGCCGGTTCGTCGTGTTCAAGAGGTTCAAAATCTGCGACAGCGAATTAAAGTTAAGGCTCCGTAAATTCCGAGCCTCGTTCGTCAGCATTTGTGCTTCGTTCTGCAGCTGGACGACCTGGTTTTGGACCGTCTGGAGCGTCCGTCCGGCGGTCAGGAGGTTCTGCGAGAAGTTGCCGGCGTCGAAGACCGCCCACTGAGCATGCGCAACGGACGCAAAGCTCGCGATTAGGACAGCGATGACGGTGAGTACGGACTTTTTCATGACAGGGACTCCTTAAGCTTTCGGAAAGGTCGGAATGAGGTCGGCGGCCCAGTCAAGACCCCGATCGCGGAGCCAGGCGCTCGCAAACTCGCGAGGTTGCGCGGATAGCACGGCGTCGATGGCCCGTTGATCTTCGGGGGTCGATGCGCCAGCGAAGGCGAGCGCTATAGGGCCTAGACTCAAATCGAAGACACGATTGCCGAGGCGCGACTGGTAGTAGTAATCGCGCTTGGGCTGCGCCTGCGCGATGATGTCTATTTGCCGCGCACTCAAACCAAAACCCTCGTAAATCACCCGGATTTGCGGCTCGGTGGCTTGCGGGTTCGGCAGGAAGATGCGACTGGCGCAGCTTTCGATAATGGCCGGCGCGATGGAGGAATCGCGAATGTCGGCGAGGGATTGCGTCGAGAAGATCACCGAGACGTTTTTCTTGCGCAGCGTCTTCAACCACTGCCGGATGCGCGAGGCGAACACGGGATCATCGAGAAAGAGCCACGCCTCATCGAGAATGAGCAGCGTCGGTGCGCCGTCGAAGCGTTCGTCAAAGCGCGCGAACAGATACTGCAGCACCGCGAGGACCGCGGCCTTGCTGTGCATGAGTTCCTCCATCTCGAAGCCTTGCACGGACGCAGCCTTGAGGCGATCGTGATCGGCGTCGAGGAGCTTGCCGTGCGCGCCACCCAGCACGTAGGGCTGCAACGCCTGGCGGAGCGCATTCGATTGCAACAGCACCGAGAGCCCGGTCATTGTGCGCTGCTCGACGGGAGCGCTCGCAAGGCTCGCGAGTGCCGACCAGACGATGTCCTTCTCCGCAGGCCCCACGGCGATCCCTTCATGGACCAACCGGCCTTCGATCCATTCCGCAGCCCAGGCCCGATAGTTCTCCTGATCGATGCGAGCCAAGGGCTGGAAGGCGATCTCGCCATCGGTGCCGAGGTCGTAGTGCTCACCGCCCAAACCTAGGAGCGTGGCGCGCATCGAGCGGCCCATGTCGAAGACGAAGAGGCGAGAGTTCTTATAGCGGCGGAACTGCAATGCGAGGGTCGCCAACAGCACCGACTTCCCCATGCCAGTGGGACCCACCACCAGCGTGTGCCCGACATCGCCGATGTGGGTCACCAGGCGAAACGGCGTCGCCCCATCGGTGCGCGTCACGATGAGCGGCGGCCCGTCCAAGTGGACATTCCTCTCGGGGCCTGCCCAGACCGCGGAGACCGGCATGAGATGGCAGAGATTTAAGGTCGAGACGATGGGTTGGCGAACGTTCGCATACGTCTGCCCCGGAATCGACGAGAGCCACGCCTCGACGGCGTTCAAGGTCTCAGGGATGGTGACGAATCCGCGCCCCTGGATAGCCCGCTCCACCGCACGTAGCTTCTCCTCCGCCGCTATCGCGTCGGCATCGAACACCGTCACGGTCGCCGTGACATACCCATAGGAGACTTGATCGCTCCCCAGTTCCTGGAGCGCGGCATCGGCATCCATCGCCTTATTGGCCGCATCGGTGTCGACCAGCGGGCTTTCCTGCTGGAAGATGGTCTCGCGCAGCAGGGCCATGACATTTTTGCGCTTAGCGAACCACTGCCGGCGCAGGCGCGTCAGTTCCCGTTCCGCCTCCGCCTTATCGAGCGCGAGAAATCGAGTGCTCCAGCGGTAGGCAAAGCCCAAACGGTTCAGATCATCCAGGATTCCTGGCCAGGTAGAGGTCGGAAAACCCCGCACCGTCACGACACGCAGGTGTTCATTGCCCAGCATGGGTGCGAGTCCGCCGATTAATGGCTCGTCCGTGAGCAGCGCGTCGAGATACACCGGGTGCTCGGGTACCGCCACACGATGTCTACGGGTCGAGACCGTTCCGTGCAGGTAGGTGAGTGTCTCGCTATCCTCGAGCCAGGCTATCTCCGGCATTACGCCGTCGAGCAATCCCAAGAACCGCTCCGTTTCGGAGATGAATCGCGCGAGCCGTTCGCGCCAGTCCACACCCTCGGACTCTTTGTTCTCGTAAAGAACGCTCGCGGCCCGCGCCTTCGATTCCTCAGCGGGCAGATAGAGGAGCGTCAGGTGGTAAACGCTCTCATAATGGCTATGCGCTTGCGCAAACGCGGCCCGTCGCTCCTCGTCCACCAGCCACGAGAGCGGTTCCGGAAAGACCGACTGGGGATACTCAGCCGCCTGGCGCCGCTCGGCCTCAACGAAGAGCGCCCAGCCGGAATTGAGCCGCCGCAGCGCATTGTTGAGCCGCGCGGAGGTCGCGACGAGTTCGCTCGTCGTCGCGCTATCCAAGTCCGGGCCGCGAAAGCGCGCTGTGCGCTGAAATGCGCCGTCCTTGTTGAGCACCACGCCCGGTGCGACGAGACCCGCCCAAGGGAGCCAATCCGCGAGCAACGCGGGACATTGACGATACTCGGCCAGATATAGCATGCGGGTTACACGTCCAGAAGCGCGCGGTGCTTGATGTGCCGCGCGAAGACTTGCATGAACTGGTGGTCGACTCGAGCACCCCAGACGGCGAGTGAATGCCCGATGAGCCAGAGGGCGAGGCCTGCGATCCAGAGCTGCAGCCCCAACCCGACCGCCGCCGCCAGCGTGCCGTTGGCAATCGCGACGGTGCGCGGTGCTCCGCCCAGCAGAATCGGTTCGGTGAGCGAGCGATGCAGCGGCACTTCGAAACCGGACTCGGTACTCATGCCACGAGGGCTCCGCCCGCGAAGTTGAAGAAGGTCAGGAAGAAAGACGAGGCGGCAAAGGCGATCGAGAGTCCAAAGACGATTTGGATCAGCCGGCGGAAGCCGCCGCTCGTATCGCCGAACGCGAGGGTTAATCCGGTCACGATGATGACGATCACCGCGATGATCTTGGCAACGGGTCCCTGGATCGAGTCCAGAATGGATTGGAGGGGTGCCTCCCAGGGCATATTCGAGCCGGCTGCATGCGCCGCAGAGAATGTCGCGGATAGCACCAGGAATGCGAAGGCTCGGCGAGCCCAAGGACTGTTGAGCGGATTTACGGAAAAACGGATTGGCGTCATGACGATACTCCGGGGGTAGTGGCAGATGGAAACGAGGACATCTCCTCTACGGAGAGCCGATAACCGCGCTCGTCGAACCCGACGACGCGAGCGATCTCTTGGATGCGGCGAGCACGGCCGCGGCCGGCGATGTAGACGATGACGTTCACCGCCTCGGCAATGAGCGCACGAGGCGGCGTGACCGCAACTTCGAGGATCAGTTGTTCCAGGCGCAGGAGCGCCCCTTCGGCAGAACCCGCGTGGACCGTGGCGATGCCGCCCGGATGTCCAGTGCCCCATGCCTTGAGCAAGTCCAGCGCTTCGGCGCCGCGCACTTCGCCGACGATGATGCGATCCGGGCGCAAACGAAGGGTCGAGCGGACGAGTTCGGCCATGCTGACCACTCCGGCGCGCGTTCGCAGCGGCACGTGGTCCCGGGCGGCGCATTGCAGTTCGACCGTGTCTTCGAGAATGATGACGCGATCGCCCGTGATTGCGATCTCAGCAAGGAGCGCGTTAGCCAGCGTCGTCTTGCCTGTGCTGGTACCTCCGGCGATCAGGATGTTGAGCCGTTCGCGCACTGCCTGCCGCAGAAATCCGGCCTGCCCGGCCGTCAAGATGCCGTCGATGACGTAGTCATCGAGCCGGATGACACCGACGGCACGTTTGCGCAGCGCAAAAGCCGGCGCACGCGCCACGGGTGGCAACGCGCCTTCGAAGCGCTCGCCGGTCTCGGGAAGCTCCGCGGTCAAGAGGGGCTTGCCAGCATGGACTTCGGTGTGCACATGCGCGGCGATGAGCCGGATGATCCGTTCGCCATCGGCCGCTGACAGTTGCACGCCCATCGGCGCCCGACCGCTCGACAGCCGATCAACCCAGAGCGAGCCGTCGGGGTTCAACATGATCTCAATGACGTCGGCATCGTCCAGCGCTTGTGCGATCACCGGACCCATGGCCGTGCGCAACATGCGGATCCGTCGATCCAGTGACGTGGCCGCTGATGAACGCGTATCTGACGGCGCAGCGTTCATGGTGCCTCCCCAGCCGACGCCGCTGCATCGGTGTCATTCACAAAGGCGTTGGAATCCGGCTGGATTTCCTCGTGGACTTCCTTGACGAGGCTGTGTCCGCGCATGAGGTGGCGACCTAATTGCTCCACAAACTGTGTATATTTCGCCCTGCCCTGCGCACGGGCTGCCTCCTGGTGAGATTCCGGCACCGGCGTGCTCACGGTGAGGAAATAACGCACGTAGAGGGCGAGCGTCTCAATCAGGATCAATTGGTCGCGCTCCAGGCGCTCGAATTGCCGCGAGAGTCGGTCCAATCGCTTGGCGACGGCCGCCTCGCGTTGGTCTCCTGAATCCGGTGACAACCAGGACGCGAGCGCTGCCGCGATAATCGATGACTTCGAGACGCCTTTCATCGCCGCGAGCTGCCCTAAGCGGCGCGCGTGCTCGGGTTCAATGAAGAGGTTGAGACGTGCGCGGCTCATAACGCGATTCCGTCGTCATGGTCGAGGAAGGCGAACTGGGCCGGGCGTTGCTGACGCCGGTCGATCTGCGTCGGCAGAGGTGGCGGCACATCATCCTCATCGACGAGCGCGAAGTCCGTGGAGATCTCCTCGCGCGTCGGCACCTCCACGACGTCCGCCAGTTCCGGCTGTTGCTGCAGTCCGCCGTCATCGATGGCCGCGCCGGATATCACAGTCACGGCAGGCGCCATGGGCGCCGCGGGAACCGCCAAACTACTCCAGTCATCGGCGCGCGATGGCGGCACGTCCACGTACCCGCCCGACGTCAGGAGCGGCGGCGGCAGGATACGGCGCGTAAAATTAGGGTCTCGGTAGTATCGAATCTTCTTGGCACGGATCGGCGGATGACCCGAGACCATCACGATCTCGTCGTCGGGCGGCAATTGCATGATTTCACCTGGTGTCAAAAGCGGGCGTGCTGTCTCTTGGCGCGAGACCATTAGATGTCCGAGCCAAGGCGCGAGCCGATGACCGGCGTAGTTGCGTTGCGCGCGTAACTCAGTAGCGGTACCCATGGCGTCGGAAATTCGCTTAGCAGTGCGCTCATCGTTCGACGCAAAGGCGACTCGCACATGGCAATTGTCGAGGATCGAGTTATTAGGTCCATACGCCTTCTCGATTTGATTCAACGACTGCGCGATCAGGAACGCGTGCAATCCATAACCGGCGATGAAGGCGAGTTCCGTCTCAAAGAAATCCAAGCGGCCGAGCGCCGGGAATTCATCGAGCATGAGAAGGAGCTTTCGGCGGCGCTGCTCACCTTTCAAAGATTCTGTCAGTCGGCGGACGATTTGATTGAGCAGCAGGCGTATCAACGGCTTGGTACGCGAGATGTCCGACGGTGGCACGACAAGGTAGAGCGAGACCGGATGATCCGCATCGACAAGGTCGGCAATGCGCCAGTCACAGCGACTCGTGATTTGCGCGATGATCGGGTCGCGATAGAGGCCCAGAAAACTCATAGCCGTCGAGAGCACACCCGATCGCTCGTTTTCAGATTTGTTGAGAAGCTCGCGGGCGGCGCTGGCGACGACTGGGTGCGGACGATCGCCCAGGTGCGGCGTTATCATCATCGACCTCAGTGTTTGTTCGATCGGCTGCTTCGGATCGGACAAGAAATTGGCAACGCCGGGAAGAGTCTTGTCGGGCTCCGCGTAGAGCACGTGAAGGATCGCGCCAACCAACAAAGAATGGCTGGTCTTTTCCCAATGGTTGCGCCGCTCGAGCGCGCCTTCCGGATCCACCAGAATGTCCGCAATATTCTGGACATCCCTGACCTCACACAGTCCGCGGCGCACTTCGAGCAACGGGTTATAGTTGGCGGAATTCGGGTCATTCGGATTGAAGTAAAGGCAATGCGAAAACGACGCGCGAAAACCAGCGGTGACCTTCCAGTTGTCGCCTTGGTCGGTGATCAGAGCGGAGTGGGGCCACGCGAGAAGTGATGGGACGACCAGCCCCGCGCCCTTGCCAGAACGCGTGGGAGCGAAGACCATGACGTGCTCGGGGCCGTCGTGGCGGAGGTAGTCGCAATCCTTACTGCCGAGAAAGACGCCGGAAGGACTGGTGAGCCCAGCCTGAGTAACTTCGTCCGCCTCCGCCCAACGCGCCGATCCGTACGTCGTGACCAGTTTTGATTGCCGCGCACGCCAGATCGACATACCGATGGCAACTACCACGGCAGCGGCGCCGCTCAGCGCCGCGATCTCACCTCCTTTGAAAAAGAGATCCGGTGCGTAGGCATTGAACCAGTACCACCACTCGAATAACGCCCACGGGTGATAGACGGGAACACCGAAGCAATCGAACCAGGGCGCCCCTAAACGGTACGAGAATCCTAAGTGTGCGGCGGTCCATTGGGTCGCACCCCACACTCCCGCGATCACGATGCCGAACACCGCGAGAATTTGACCGAATAGCACGCTTGTTCCCTGCATCCCGAACTCCCGGTTTTCCCGCACGTTGTGCGGTCTTATGTCTTCCGCACGTGTGAGATTCGGCGTGGAGTCGGCGCCGGTCAAAGACCATTGTCGGAAGGGTCAAGACGAGGAAAACAAGATTTCTTAGAGGGTAAATGCCCGTCGTTTTACGGCAATCCCGATCGCAGAACGGAGTACAAACTGAATTCCGCTCTAGCCAGTGTCGACAAAATGGATGTTAGGAGTCTGTCGTGACTAGCCACAGGCTGGACCTCGGGGCACGCCTCCGGAGATCACATCGTATCGGTCACACTTCGCTATTACGGTGCCCGAACTCGGTTTTGGGTCGTCATCTGGCGTCCGATCAAGAACGCCAATTTCTGCAATCGGAATGCCCGCGGAGGATCCGACTCCGTCCATCCCCACTATTCCAAGTCATATTGCCGCCCGCCCCAATCGAACTCTCGGAGTTCAATGCGGGGGTCAACCTGGCTGGAACGAGCAAGCGCGAGCCGCCGGGCTTCGTAGTGCCTTCAATGCGTGCCACTTTTGCATCGATTGACGTCGTTAGGGCGGTTGTAAATATTACTCGATTGAGCACGCCGCTAAGGATGCGGTGTGTACCGGGTCTTGCCCTCGCCCATGAATCGCCGACGATAGGCCTCGGCTGCCGCTGCGCACTCGGCGTTGCCTACCGTTGCGGGGTCCGCCTTGCAAAGCCGCTGCACTTCACTAAGTCGTTCTGGATTGACGACGAGCGAATCGACGGTGTCAGACGGTGTGTGTTTCTCGCAGGCGGTCAGTGTCAAAATCACTACCAGTACGCCGACCTTTTTCATATAGCCTTACCTCATACTAGAACATTGCACCCGCGTCTCATGCGAGGTCACGCGGATCACCGTTTTTAGGCGTGATAACACGATCGATAAAGCGTTTTAGGGATTCGGAGGGATCGGCCGCGAGCCTTAGCAAGTAGGTCGTCACCAGGACTTGGCTCCCTTCAATAGGACGAGTAACAACGTCCGGATGACGGCATGCCGCCATGTGCGACTCGTTGGCGAAGCTCAATCCAAAGCCTGCGGCAACAAGGGTCATCATCAAGTAGAATGATGAAACGTGCTCGGCAACGATGGGCTCGACCTCCACGGTGCGCAAGATCCGCTTGATTTGCTGGTGACACCCCTCGCAACTTTCCGGGTGGCACAGCACCAGAGGATAACGAACCAACTCTTCGATGGATATGCGCGGATGCGCGAGCAGTGGATGTCGCGGCGGAATAGCGATCACGAGAGGATCGCTCCACGCCGGCTGAGCGTCGATACCTTCGCTGACTTCCGCAATGTGAGCGAATCCGATGTCATACAGATCACTCCTCAGCCCTTTCAACTGCTGCGCCAGAGTAACCTCGAATAAGCGGACCTCTATTTCCGGGTCCTCTTCGCGACATCGCGCCAATAACGCAGCAAGCTTCGGCAATGCGACGCCATCGGACAACGCGATACGCAGAGTACCGCGGAAGCCCGCGGCCGCGGCCTTGACGTTTGCTTTAGCCTGCTCAAGAGTGAACAGGACGCGCTGTGCGTCGTCCAGAAACACCTGTCCCGCCCAGGTTAGGCGCGTGCTACGAGTGGTGCGCTCAAACAAGCGCACATCGAGGTCGTATTCCAAATCCTTGATGGCTCGCGATAGCGGCGATTGCTCAATATGCAATCGTTCGGCCGCACGAGCGAAGTGAAGCTCCTCAGCAACGGCAATGAAGTAGCGCAAGTGACGAAGTTCCATTTCGAGAGTCCCTCGGTTCTCGTGCGACGCCGACCTATCAGTACACCGATTCCTTTCGCTTGCGCTCATGATGAGGCTGGCGCACTTTCGATGGGATGATCAGAGCTTCATGTACGACAACACAAAGATCGAAAAGTTGCTTCTTTACAGGCCCTGCACGCGCGTCGATAACAGAGGAATTGCAGAAACCCCTGCTCGCGTGGTTGTCCGAACGTGACCGAAAGTGAAAATAGAAGGAATGGTTCGGGTCGAGGATCACAATGCTCGCGGCAAATCGGTGACGTAGGCACTTTTTTATGTCGACGCGCGCAACGTCCCGTTAGGGACGAGATGAAACCCGGCGGCAATGCCGATGGCGTCTTTCAATTTCTCTGCAAGCAATTTTTTCGCGGCAACACGCGAGACCTCCGACACCTCCGATCACGCCTTCACTGAGGTGCGAATTTCATCCAAGCGTTTCGGTCTGGATATCTCGATGTCGTGCAAAGTGCCAAGATCGTCCAACTAGACCCCGGTACAGGCTCCATTGACAGATTCGGCTATTCCCCCCATGCTCCAACCCAAGACAATAATATGGCCGTTTGGCTTGTTTTCATCCACATACTGCTTCGCGATCTCGGCCACTTGCTGACCCCAATCTCGTATTGTGAATGCTGGATCAACTGTGTCTGTAATAGGATTGGCGGTATCTATTGGATACGATACAGCGAGAGAACTGTATCCCTCAGAATGTAGCCAGTACCCCAGGAAATCTTTGTCGTTGCTTCCTGGATGCCCATAAGCAATACGAGCAGTGAATAATGAGCCCGGGACAAACACCACTAGCGGCTTGTCCGGCGCGCCCTTGTTGAAATGAACGAGCGCAGGATGCCCAGCCCCCACACGGATCTCCTCGTTCGGCCATCGTGTGGCTGCAACCGAAACCTGGGAGAGAAGAGCGACGGCAAAGAATGGAGCTATGATCGCCGCCCAGACCTTACGTTGTAAATTCATGGCATGCCCTTTCAGTGCGATGTTGTCTTTGCGACTATGATGCGGACGGGACTTTTCTCTTCCATGTCGGTTTCTGGCTTAGGCCGGCAAATCTGCAGAAATCTCGCTCGGATCGAGTCCGTAGATTTCGATGGCGGCGGCCTTTGATATCCGCTCCTCGCGCAAGTCGCGCAACACCAGGGAGCGATCACGACTCTTTGGATCGCCGTAGCCACCCCCGCCCGCTGCTATCATCCCGATCCATTGATTGGCTTTCAGGTGTCCGGCTCGCTTAATGAGCGCCGGCACGCCATCCGACAGCTCGACTCGAGACAAGGTGCCCGGATAGCCCCCGAGGATGCCGAACGGTGGGACCACGCTTGAGGTCCCGCCCGCGGAGATCATTGCATCATGGTCAATGATCCTTGCCTGGCGCCGGATCGTCATGCCGCCTCGGAATTGACCTGGACCACCCGAGTCGCGAACCAGCTCGTAGCTGTCGATCATGATTGGGTGCTCGATCTCAAGCGCTTCGATCGGAAGATTGGCGGAATTCGTCGTATTGACTTGAACGCCATCGAGCCCGTCCTTGCTCGACCTCGCACCCATGCCGCCACCGTGCATTTCGTTGTAAACGTAGAAACGGCCGGTCCTCGGATGGATGCCGCTCGTCGTGAGGAGAGTCCCGCCGGTCGAGCCGGCAGCTACACGGTCAGGCATGACAGGCGCTAATGCACCAAAGATCATGTCGACCAGACGGCTTGCAAAATCTGTTCGGCTATAGACCGCCGCCGGCGCCGACGCGTTAAGAACACTGCTTTCGGGCGCTGCCGCATGGATCGGGCGATAGAACCCGCCATTGACGGGGATATCGGGGTCAATGATGGCCTTCACCGCGAAATAGACGGTGGCCAGGAGTGCTGTGCGGACCATGTTAACCGGCCCACGCATCTGGGGTGGAGCGTCAGGAAAATCGAAGAAGATCTCGTCGCCGCGTACATTGACGACCACTTTGAGATGAATAAGCTCGTCAATCAGGTTACTGTCGAATGGACGCTCAAAACTGTATGAACCGTCCGGGATAAGCGCCAATCCGGCGCGCGTTCGCCGCTCCGTGGAGTCGAGCCCTTCGTGGGCCGCCGCCGCAACGGTTTCGGCCCCATATTTGTCACACAGCCCTTGATATCTCCGCACGCCGAGACGGTTCGAAGCCATCTGCGCGCGCAGATCGTTGATCCGTTCGCGAGGGACTTGGCAATTGAGGAGGATAAGACTCTGGATATCCTCCTGCAGCACGCCGCTTCGATAGAGCCGAATGGGCGGTATCCTCAATCCTTCCTGGTAGATATGGGCGTGGCCCCGATCCACGAAATCTGAGTGATGCGCCAGGTTGGCCACCCAAGCGACTAGTTTTTCATCGTAGAAAACGGGCGCCAAGAGAACAAAGTCGTTGAGATGCGATCCTCCGCCAGTGTAGGCGTCATTCCCAATGAATGCGTCGCCCGGCTGCAGGTCGGATAGATCGCAATGCTTGAGGACATATGAGGTGATAGCGAGCAGCGATCCCAAGTGGATCGGGATATGCTCTGCCAGCGCCAATGTCTCGCCCTTGGCGTCGAAGACAGCGGTCGAGCAATCCTGCCGTTCCTTGATGTTTGTCGAATAGGCTGTCCGGATGATCGACTTTCCCATTTCCTCGGCTATCGTCGATAGCGCGCTGGAAATGACTGCGACAGTAATCGGATCGATTGCACGCTTGTCCGCGCGGGACCGCGTGCCGATGATATCAGGCATCGTTTTCCTCAATGATCAGGTTCAGATACGGATCCACCCTCGCGGATTGTCCAGGAAGAATGAGCGTCGTTGAATCGTATTGGTCGACGATGGCCGGCCCCTGAACCACATGCTGCGGGCAGAGGCGATCTCGGTCGAAGACAGGACAGTCGGCGAATCCGCCCATTTCCGGCAGCCAAACCGGCCGTTGAGTTTTCAGAGCGTGGGCGACGCTCGAATTCGCAGGAGCAACAGGGTTCAGTTCAACCTTAGAAACACGTCCGGTCAATTCAAGACGAATAGTCGTTAGATGGATCGGTTCGCCATCCGACGTATAGCCATAGAGGCGTCGATGAACGTCCTCGAATTCCGCTCGAAGAGCGGCGATTACATTGGCGTCAATCTCTCCTTCCGACAACCTGACGTTGATTTCATAGCCCTGCCCGCCATATCGCAGATCGACCGTCCGCGTGACCTTCCGGTCTTCTGGAGCAATGCGCCCGGCTTCGAACCACGCCTCCGCGCGCTCTTGCAGACTCGCGAGTTCCTGGGTGATTTCACCCGCCCGATTCTCCGACAAATCCTGCAGTTTGGTCGTCGAAAAGCTAGTGCGAAGGTCGGTCAGCAGCAATCCGAGTGCGCACATCACCCCTGGATATTTCGGAATCACCACGCGGCACATGTCTAGAGCACGGGCGAGCCGTGTCGCATGAATGGGGCCAGCGCCACCGAAAGCAAACAAAGCGTAGTCCCGCGGATCGTATCCCCGCTGGACGGAGATGACCCGAATAGCCTTCGCCATGTTTGCCACGACCACGCTGATGATGCCTTGCGCTGTTGACATCGCATCCAATCCCAGCTTCGCACCCAGATCTGCGATGGCCTGCTTGGCCTTCGCCTGGTCAATCGGCAGTTGGCCATTCAGCAGGTGGGTGGGATTCAGTACCTGCAGGACGACATTTGCATCCGTGACAGTGGGCTGGTCCTCATTGCCCTGATCGTAGCAGATCGGCCCAGGAACAGCGGAAGCGCTGCGGGGCCCGACCTGGAGCATACCGCCGGCATCGACATACGCAATCGATCCACCACCGGCGCCAACGGCGTGAATGTCGAGCATGGGAACTTTGAGAGGATAGCCATGGACAACCGCCTCATTCGAAGTCTGTGCCCGCCCTTTGTCTATCAGGGAGACATCGGTGGAAGTCCCTCCCATGTCGAACGTGATGAGGTCGTCGAAGCCACTGAGGCTGCCGATGGCCGTTGCGCCGGCCACGCCGGCTGCGGGGCCCGAGAGCACCGTGCGCACCGGGAAATTCTGGGCGGTTTCCGCCGAGATGACACCTCCGTTGGATTGAGTGAGGTGCGGCTCTACCGAGATGCCAATCTGATTGAGACGCGGTCTTAGGGCTTGTAGATATTGCCGCATCACTGGCCCGAGATAGGCGTTCACTACGGTCGTAGAGAAACGTTCGTACTCACGAAATTCAGGCGCGACTTCATGGGAAACGCTCAAGAATGCTTCGGGGAATTCCTCGAGAACGATGCGCTTGATGATTTGCTCGTGGCGGGGGTCCACAAAGCTGAACAGGCAGCAAACCGCGATCGCCTTGACGCCTTCGCTTCGCAGTTTCCGGGCAGCGACGCGGACTTCATCTTCAGCCAGTGGAACAAGAACGCGGCCATCGAACAGCACGCGTTCTTTGGCCTCCAGGCGCCGGTCGCGTCTGACAAGGATGGGTGGCTTTACAGTCTGGATGTCATAAAGAGCATCGCGTTTCTGTCGCCGAATTTCGATGATATCGCGAAATCCCGCAGTCGTGATCATCCCGGTCTCCGCGCCGCGGCCCACGATCAGCGCGTTAGTGCCCACGGTTGTCCCATGGCCCACATATTCGACCACGGGATTCTGGGTGGTCGCCGCCCTGTACGCTTCCAAGCCCTGCTCGATCCCGGCCGCGATTCCGATCGACGGATCCTGGGGAGTGCTACTAACCTTCCAGATGCTGATGGATTTCTTTTCCGTGTCGTAAATGCAGACATCGGTAAAGGTTCCCCCCGAGTCGACGCCGACTCGCACAGTGGGTGCCCGCTTTTTTTGATCCAACATTATCTTTCACCTGCCGAATCCAGCGAGCTAACGGTATTATTCGCGGACTTCTTGATATTCACTGCGGGGTTACGTCCATGCCAAAGACAGGCACCGACAATCTCTTGATCGTCCCATCTTGTTTGGCCTCGGTGATGGCCTTGTCGAACATCGCCTTCAGGTCGACGTCCTGCTTGCGCAGGGCGACCCCGGTCCCCGTCCCGACCACGCCACCCTGGAAGCAAGGGCCGACGATTTTCATGAAGCCCTTTCCGTGGCGGGCTGCAGTGGCCAGCAACGCGTCCTTCGACCCGACAATCACGTCAACGCGTCCGGCGACGAGATCAAGATCGCGCGCTTCCGGCGAATTGTATTGTCGCATCAACGCGACGCCCTTGAGGTATTCGTCTACGAAGCCCACCGAAGTTCCGGCGGAAAGCGCCCCGATTGCTTTCCCTCTGAGCGCGGCCTTAAGCGGTTGCAGTGCGCTTTCTGCAGCAGACCGATCTTCAAGGGAAATGACTCTATTGTCGGTCCCCACTTGCTTTTCGATGCTACTACCGTTCAATGCTGCAAATGTATAGCAGATCGACGCATACGGCTTAGAGAACGCAATTATTTCCTCTCGCTTTGGAGTAATGACGACATCATCCATGATGGCATCGAACTTTCCGGCATTGAGGGCAGGTATCATGCTGTTGAATGCTTGCGCCGTGATCGTGCATTTGACCTGCATTCTTCGACACAGGTCATGGGCAAGATCGATCTCAAACCCCGTGAGCGCTCCGTCAGGTTTAGTATAGTTCCAAGGGACAAAGCCGCCTTCCGTGGCAATGCGAATTTCGGCCCGTTCGCCCCCCATAGCGTGGGCTAGACCGACCCCCTCCAATATGAAGGCGATCGCAATAATTACTGAGCGATCCGTCATAGGTATTTTTGCCCTACTCATATTCAAATCGCGCTTGCGTTCCGTCTCTCTGCCTATTGGCCGAGAAAACGCTGAAGACGAGCAGAATTGCTTTTTGTGAAGAAATCTTCTGGCTTGCCGTCCGCCTCGATGGCGCCCTGATGCAGAAAAATAACCCGGCTTGAGACGTCACGCGCGAAACTCATCTCATGCGTGACGACAAGCATCGTGCGACCCTCTTCTGCCAAAGCTCGCATCACGCGCAGCACCTCCCCGACGCGTTCTGGATCGAGCGCCGATGTAGGTTCGTCGAACAGCATGAGGCTCGGGCCCATGGCGAGTGCGCGCGCGATTGCGGCGCGTTGCTGCTGCCCGCCCGACAAGTGTGCGGGATACTGGTTGGCCTTGTCTCCGATGCCCACCTTCTCGAGAAGGACACGCGCTTCATCGATGCATTCAGAACGCGAACGCTTGAGCACATGGACAGGCCCTTCGATGATGTTTTGGAGAACCGTCATGTGCGACCAGAGATTAAAGCTCTGGAAAACCATCCCTATACGGGACCGCAATCGGTCAATCTGCGCCGCATCGACGCTCCGAGAGATTCCGCGGCGCGCCGGACCGAACTTCACTTGTTCGCCTGCCACCCACACCTCGCCTTCGCTCGGAATATCGAGCATATTGATGCATCTCAACATGGTCGATTTGCCAGATCCTGACGAACCTAAGATGGAGATGACTTCTCCTTCATTGGCTTCAAAGTTAATGCCCCGCAGAACCTCGAGCGCGCCAAATCGCTTGTGAAGGCCGTCAAGTCGCACCGCCGTCGTCATGTCAAAGATGCTCCAGCATCGACGGTCGAGCCGACGACGGCATTTACATGAGGCCGCCGGAGGTGTGGCGTCAGACGATATTCGAGGGCCTTAACCGCGTGACCGAGCACGACGTTGATGGTCAGGTAGATCGCTCCCGCCGCCACAAACACGGGGATCGGCCGGTATGTCGTCGCAACGATCGAACTCGCAATGCCCGTGACATCCATCAAGGTCACGAGGGAGGCGAGCGAGGTCGCCTTCACCATAGCCACCATTTCGTTGCCGTAGGCGGGCAACGCTTGTCGAATTGCAAGCGGGATCACAATCCGGCGCAGAAGGAGCACACCGGACATGCCGCACGCGCGGGCGGCTTCAATCTCATCGCGTCCGACCGACAGGAGGCCGCCACGAATAATCTCGGCAGCAAATGCGGAGCTGTTGATCACGAGAGCGAGCACAGCGCACCAATAGGGCTCACGCAGCACCCACCACAGGAAGCTCGCGCGAATAGAGACGAATTGGCTGAGGCCGAAATAAATCAGGAACATGAGAACCAAGAGGGGAGTGCTGCGAACGACCTGAACGTAAAGCCACGCTGCCGCACGTAACGGGGAATAACTCGAAAGTCGCATACTAGCGATTAAGAAGCCCAGGGCGGTGCCGCCGATGACGGCGAGCGCCGCGAGTTCAAGCGTAAGTGGCACGCCGCTAAGCAGTCTGAGGAGCGTCTGAACGATGAAGCGAAGTTCCGTCATACCCTTACGATCCCGCGCGAATAGCGTCGCTCGGCAGCATGAATCAGGAGACCGGATAGGACCGCCAACGTGATATAAATCGCTGCGGCAACGAGGTAGAAATCGAACGGCAGCAGAGTTGACCCAGCAGCAACTTGCGTCTGCCGCATCAGTTCGGCGACTCCAGCAGCGGATAGGAGCGACGAGCCTTTCAGCAATCCGATCCAGACGTTACCGATGCCGGGAAGCGCGTGGCGCATTGTAAGTGGGACGACTATTCGCCTGAGACGCAACAGAGTGCCCATTCCGCATGCTTTGGCGGCTTCAATCTCGCCGGACTTCACGGCAAGAAAAGCGCCGCGAAGCACTTCGGTCATTTGAGCTCCAGCGACGACACCGATCGCAAGGACGCCAGCGACGAACCCCGGCAGCTCAATGAAACCGTGATAGTCAAAGAATCCAGCGAAGCTGGTCAGAACAGAACTGCTTCCGAAGTAGAGCAGGTAGATAATGAGAAGTTCCGGAACCCCGCGCAGCGCCATCGTATAGGCTTCCGCCGCTATTACTGCATATCGGCCCCCTATCAATTTCGCACGGGCGCCCAGGGTACCAATGAACGCCGCGAGCAAAAGGCCAGAGGCCGCCGCAGCCACACTTACGGCAGCACCCTTTATGAGAATGCCCCCCCAACCATCGGGGCCAAAGCCGAACAAACCTAAAGGGCCGAGTTCGATCAAGTCAGCCCCCCCTTCCTGACGCTGAATTGGTAAGTGCCGTAGGGTGTGCAGCGCATCGACCAGGGGACGTCAATCCGCACAGCGCAACATACCTCTGGAGCGTGTAGTTCCGAGCCATTCATTGCGCATGTCTCCTTCAATAAGAAGACCATGCGCACGCTCGAAGTCGGTCAGTACCCATGAAATTATTCAGATGAAAGCCCTTATTGCGTTCCCTTCCCAAAGCGCGCGCAAACCCAAACTCAGCTTCGACAGCATCACAGAAAAGTGATGCTCACCGGGAAAGATGTGCATATGCGGCTTCACCGATAGATAGTTTCTAGCTTTCAAAATCGCCGTCAAGCCGATCATTGCCCCGACCGTATAGAGCGCGCACGTCCGACGTACTTTTGGGATTTGCCCCCGCAAGCATCATTTCTTCCTCAACGAACTCGCGCATGGCCGCGAATCGCCCGAGAAGGCCTGGACTAGCACCGCAAATGTGCCACCCACCCCACCCATCTGAGCACGGGCCGCAGGAAGAGAACGGCGACCAATATCTTGTAGCGTATATTCCATGCATAATCAAGTCGCATGAAATATTTCATTCTCAACGGCTTGGCGCCTCCCGCAATAGACGCGGCAGACTTGCAGACACGGTGATTTTTGCAGCCAATGAGTCACGCAGACCAGTTAGCACCGAAAGACGTCGACCATCAAGTCGAGGCCGCCTTTCATCGCCAGAATCGTGGGGAGATCACCTTCGCCGCCGGTGTTTATCTTGAAGTGCTGGCGCAATATCCAGATCACCCGCGGGCGCTTCATTACCTGGGTCTAGTAGCCCAGAAAGGCGGGAATCCAAGCCAGGCGATCCGGCTATTAGAGCGCTCCATTGAAGTCGATCCTACAGACCCGCGAGCCTACAACCACCTCGGACACATTCATGTATGTCTGAACGACAAGCGGGCCGCCGCAGCCTGCTTCGAACGCGGCTTACAAATGGACCCGAACCACGTTGCGTCACTTTGTAACCTGGCGAATGTGACGAGGGCGTGGGACTTGTCCCGGGCCATATCGCTATACAGACGCGCACTGGAGTTGAGTCCCGAGTCGGCATTCGTAGCGTTTAACCTAGCCCAGGCGCTCAACGAGAAGCGCTCGTTCGATGAGGCATTGCACCTTTATATGCGCACGATTGCCTTAGATCCCCGACATTTCCAGGCGCGTTACTCTCTTGGTGTTCTCTTGGAGGAGCGAGGTCGGTTCGCTGAAGCCATCGAACAATATTTGACAGTCCAACGGCTGGAGGCACGGCATGCATCGTCGCTGGCGAATGTCCTCGCGATCCGCGACTTCGTGCCCGATGCCTCAATGGTGCGCCGAGCCGAGGAGATTTTGGCGGCCCCGGGCGCCCAAGACGAAGACAGGATCAAGCTCCATAGCGGACTGGGCAAGCATTACGAGCGTGCTGAAGCCTATGGGCGGGCTTTCAGTCACTTCCTGGCCGCGAAGACGATTTTCAAGAGCACCCGGCCCGCAATCGATATCGACGCCGTAGCGAGGGCTATGCGTCGTGTCAGGCAGGTCTTTGGACGCGAGTTCTTATCGTCCGACAGAGCGCCCATCGTCGATTCGCGGCGACCGGTATTCATCGTCGGACTCCACCGCTCAGGGACGACGCTGACGGAACAAATAATCGCCAGTCATCCGCGGGTGTTTGGAGCTGGGGAACTGCAGGACATCCCGAACTTGGTCAAATTGCTGCGCCCGAACTATCCGGAATGCGTGGCAGCCATGGAGTCCAATGCACTCACTGTCCTGGCGACAGGCTATCTCGATGCGATCGCCAGACTGGCGGGTCCGGACGCGTTGCGCGTCACGGACAAGATGCCGCTCAATTCGTTGCATCTAGGGCTCATCGCAAAACTCTTTCCTGGGGCGCATATCATTTATTGCCGCCGCGATCCACTCGACATCGCCATTTCCTGCTTCGCGGAGCTGATTGAACTCGATCACGATTACACGGCCAATTTCGAAGCGTTCGGGCGGTACTTTCTGGAACATGAACGGCTGATGGCGCACTGGCAAGCGGTGATTCCTATTCCAATTCACGAGTTACGCTACGAAGAGTTAGTCGCCAATCCCGCGGCCACTAGTCGCGCTCTCATTTCCTATTGCGAGCTGGATTGGCATCCCGCCTGTCTGGAATTTCAGAAGATGGAGCGCACAGTTCAGACCCCTAGCCGCTGGCAAGTTCGGCAGCCAATCTATCGGACTTCGGTTGGTCGATGGCGGCAGTATCGCTCGCACATGGCCGGACTGGTTCAGCTCCTGGACGCTGCCGGCTACAGTTATCCAAGGAATGCGCCGGTCGCGCCGGGCGAGTAACCGCTCGGCGCACGCGATACGGATAGAACACTTGCCGATATACTTTTGAAAGTGAGGATTAACTCGCGCCTGACTTTCGATTCATGTGCCGCGCCCGTCGAGCTGGTGACGGTACTGCTAGACGCAATGCGCAAGAGCAGGGATGGCCAGGCCAAAAAGCGCCTCGAAGAAATCGACTTTTCATCGAAGAAGCGGAAGATTTTAGTTTCCTGATTGGCCGGTGTCCCATTCCCCGGAAATCTCGCGCCTTGGCAATAATCGCGGACAGTTCCCAGACATAAGCAGCTTCTACGCTCGTCAAACCACTACCAGGCGGCGCATCGAACAGGACTGGCAATCCGAATGTCGTCACCCATAATATGAAAATATTTACCGAGCGGCCTTACCGGCGTCGCCTTCCCACAGTACTCGAAGGCCCCGCCTTAGAGTTATCACGGCGGACGGCAGATGGGTTTCACCGGGAAAGACCTCGGCATGAAGTTGCAATGATGGATAGCTCCTTGACTTCAAGATCTCGGCCATCCGCGTCATCGAACTGACGAACGGGTATCCCACCGAGTTCCCACTCAAAATCTCCGCTTCGCCGACGCCAAAGAATACTTTTGCAGCGAGGTCCTTATGTGTCCGAGCATATGTATCTTCCATCCGGAAGAGCTCATAGTCTCCCCAGGTAAGGGAAGGGCTTCCGCAAACATACTTATTAAATCCATCGGGACGCGCAAGGAAGGCATATGTGCAAAATGTGCCGCCCGCGGAGTGTCCAAACAATGTGTTGTCATCCGCCATGCGGTAATCACGGGCCAATGCGGGCCGAACGGTTTCAATTAGGAACTTTAGGAACGCGGGAGCGCCTCCGTACTTCGCCGCCGGCAGCTCTCCAGACACCATAAAGCGATCCTCAATCTTCTTGCGATCCACTCGCGCAGGTTCGCTGCCGAAACCACTAAATTCCCACCCGATGGATTTTGGCGAGAAATCAAAATTACGTCTTGTGTGGGTCTCGTTTGCGGCTTCAGGCGGAGCACCCACTGCGATAACGATCATCTCTGGCAGATGCTCAGCGTCTGTAAAGTCGACAATGTTGACAGCTGGCTCAAACCAGTACGCCCCGTCGGTCACCCAGAGTACTGGATAGGCATTGCTGGTCTTTGCGTACGAAGCCGGTAGCGCTATCTGGATTTCATGATCCCATTCATACCCTTCCGCGCGCATGCGTCGGCTGGGCTCAATCTTGACACCAGGAGGGCCACGCCACGGCGTAGTTGCGGGGGCCTTCTGATGGCTTGAAGCATCGAGCGTGGCGGCTTCTGGGTCCGAATGTGAAAGACCTACAACGACTAATATACCAAAGAGAGTGGTCCTTAATAGGTTCCTGATACTTTTCATGATGTGTGCTTCCTTCTGGAGGTTATCGAGGGAGCCATACATGACCGCCATTCCCCAAGCTGGCCGCATTAGCAGTGTCCCCGCTCGGCCCCTCATCCACTCTCCAGAATTTGCAATTGCCCGGGCGCGAAAGCCGGGGCATTGCCACCTCCCCTCTGACCAAGCAATCAGAACTTCTGCTTGACCTGAAGCCCTATCACCCTAGGTGGCACGGTATACGCTTCAATTACGAGCGCGATGTTCGGTGAGCGAATGACCGTTGTATTATCCAACAGGTTCTTGGAGAACAATCCGACTTCAAGGCCGTGTTGGTTGATAACGCTGATGCTGGCGTTCAACACACTGTAGGGCTCGTTGACATAGTCACTCGCGGTCTTATTGAAATCCCCGGACGACCGTCCCTGCCAGTAGTTGTCGGCGCGCAGCGCCAGCGACAGCCCGGACGCAATTGGTCGCGTGTACGCTGCACTCAGCGTTGCCGTCCACTGCGGTGTGAAGAGAAGGTCCTCCCCGTCCTGAGCGGGGGTGTTTGGCGCGGCCGAGGTGACATAGGCGTGTTCGGCGCCCCCGTTGACACCGAGCGTCAGGCCTTGCAGGAATGGCACCCGGTACTGCAGTTCCACCTCAGTGCCGTACCCGGTCGCCTGACCGACGTTCACTATGTAGTCGAAACCGCATCCCGGAATTCGGACCAGCTGCTGGATCTGGTTCCACTTGATTTGATAAACGTCGGCGTTAATTGACAGGCTGCGGTCGGCAAGCAGCGCTTTGAAGCCGACCTCATAGCTCCAGAGTTCGTCGGGTCGATAAGAGCTCTGCGGGGGGCTGGTCTCGTACTGGCTGCAGGCCAATTGTGGAACCGGTAGATTGTATCCCCCATCACGGTAGCCCTTCGCGGCCGTCGCGTAGACGTTCGAGGTCGGGCTCACGGCGTAGGTGAGGGAGAACTTCGGCGTCAAGGCCGAGTCGGAGACCCGGGCTTCGTTCACAATTGGTTCCCCAATGTTATAGAAACCCGCCCCGTGATATGAATAGGTTACGTCGCTGACCTGATATCGAAGGCCGACGCTCGCTCGAAGTTTGGGAAGGATCTCATAATCCGCCTGGCCGAATCCGGCGATCTGAGTGTCTTTGTTACGGACCGTATTGGTATAGAAATCGTTTTCCCATGCATTCGGATTGTTCGGGTCGGCCAGTGGCGAAAGCACTGGGTTATTGACGCTGAAGCCGTAGATAGACTGGAACAGAGCGTTCCAACCCGGCGCCGCTTCGTCGTGATAATTCGTGTCCACGTAGTCGGCAAAGTAAGCGCCAATAACCCAGTTCAGCTTACGCCCGTCGCCATTGGCCGCCGACGATGAGAGGCGAAGTTCCTCCGTGTACGACGTTGCCTTGTCCGTGTCGGTTGTGTAAACAGGCAGTATCGCCAAGGTGTCGTTGGCGATGGGGGCCTTCGCCGCCGTGCGCGGGTCGTAGTCGAGAATGTACGGAACCACATAATCGGAGTCGTAATAGGTTCCATCGCGTTGGCGGGTGTAATCGCGCCTGAAATAACTGGAAACGCTCGTCAAGTCGGCCAGTGTGAAGTGCTTTTCGATCGTGAGGCTGCCGATCACCCCTTTGTCCGTGGCAGGCTCCGGGACCACGTTTGATTCATTATAGAGACCGGCACCGAGGTAGAAGACCGGCGTGTCGCTTTGATGTTGTCGCTGTACCGTCACGGACGGGGTAATCGTCAGAGAGTCGTCCGGTTGATACTTCGCGACGATGCGAAAGGCGTAATCCTGTTCCCGATTCGTGCCGCTCTGGAGAAGCGTGTTGCTCGGAGTAAGGATGGTGTCGGGCTCATTGGCGTAGCGGTTGATCCAGCCGCTGTTATCGGTGAATTCCCCGCCGACGCGCACCGCAAAGACGCCACTGACAATCGGAATGTTGAGGACCAAGCTGTCCTCGGTGTTGTACCCGCCGTGCTCGGTGTGGGAGCCATTGGCAGAGGCTAGACCACTGAAAATATTGAGGTCCGGCTGATTGGTAATGTAACGGACGGTGCCGCCTTCGGAGCTTGCCCCAAAGAGCGTTCCCTGTGGCCCACGCAGGACCTCGACGCGGTCGAGGTCGAAAATCATCGGGGAGAAAGCCCCCGCCCCGTTGATCTGCGTAACAGGTACGTCATCGACATAGACGCCGACAGTAGCCTGGCCTTGCGATGAGCCGATGCCACGAATTTGAGGGCTAGCCGAGCCGACGCCGGCGCTGCTCCCTGATGCGAAAAAGGAGAACCCTGGAACGGCGCGCGTCAGATCGTCAGTGCTTTCAATGTGCTGTTCGGCGAGATCGCTTCCCGTCAGAGCGGAAATGCTCACAGGGACGTCCCTGAGGTTTTCCGCTCGTTTTTGGGCGGTGACGATGATCTCCTCGAGCTGCCCCTGCTGCACCTCCTGCGCTTGTGCAAGCGCAACCGAGACGCCGGCCGTCGTGCAACAGAGCGCTGTCCTCGTTAGCAAAGCCCGTACCGCTAAAAAAATCTTACAACTGGATTCCGTAGTCATTCTATCCCCTCCCTTTTACTGTAACCGCGAGAACCACGAACGTGGTTACGAGTTACAGCCGTTTCAGTTATTTGTATGTTAAAATTCATTCATTGTCAACTATGAATGAAAACTTACATCATATGAGGTACGATGAGCTAGATAGGAGCCTGCCGCTGGCTCCTCGGGCGCGCTTCTGGCGGTGATTCTCCCGGTGTTTCCGGGCCGATTACGTTGGAATCGTGAGTTCAGCCGCTCTTGCTCGCTCGCTCAAATAGGCACGCGAGTCCAGCAGTGAAGCTCGATCAAAGGAGGGTACTGATGGGTAATTTTCATTCACTAGAACCGTGGATACCGGCATACAAACCGCCGAGCCGATTATTCAATCGCGTTGGAGAATCGTAATGTCATCGCCAGAAACACTCGAATTTCATGCGCCTGGCGTAGGCTTGTCATTCCGCGCCAGATTGCTGGCGCGCGAAAACCCTGACGTCGTTCGGCAAGTACTCGGCCAGCTTCCGCTGCGAAGCGTGCTTGGTCACGTCGTCGTCTCCGGAGAGGCGATTTGGATGCCCACCCGGATCGTCCATCTTGGCCGCAGCAAGATGGTCGAGCGCAACCCTGGAGCTGTGTATCTCTACGCTCCCGGCCAGACGATCTGCCTAACGTATGGCCGCATTACCGAAAGTGCGGACGTCAACAAGTTCGGTGAGGTCCTAGAAAGCGATCTGCCAGTCCTGCGGAGGCTCGGCGAGCTCGTTTATGAGCAGACAGTCGTACGCCCGCGCCGCAGCATCGTCGAAATCAATGTCCGAAAAGGTGAATAATGTCCGCAATTACGAAGTTCGAAGGCGATTGGCGCGAAGCCAAGGCACTCATTGAAAAGGAAATCGATCGGGTGTGGCTCCAAGAGCCGGAGGAAATACAGAAAATCCGCTGGGGCATAATCGATAGCGGCGCGGGGACAGGTGAGCAGTCGTTCACGGTGCTCGTCCACCTTGAGGCGTATCTGATGCTGGTTGGCGCCGACGTCATGTATCGCTTCCTGAAAATTTCGCAATACGATGACATGCCGCTTTCAACGCTGAACCGGATGTCGCGGGAATTTCTGACCGGCACCTTCAATGTTTTTGAATTCATGACCGACCTTGGGATTACCAACATGCACCAGCTAGGTCAGATGTACTCTGACGCTCTCGACACACTGACCTCCAAGGAAGAGTACGTTCAACTCACGGGCGCAATGATGACCTACGTGGTCCGCATGCATCGGTGGATCCACTACATCTTTCCCTGGAACCTCGGAGTAGCCTTCCCTCACCGCAAGCCGGCAGAAGTGCTCAGTCTCGGTAAAGTTTTGTCCAGCGCCTGATAGCCCATGACCCTTCCAAGCTATGGGATGACAGAGCCCCGCCTGTCAATAGGGGCTTTGTCATGATACGTTGAAATATTCGAACTCCTGCTTTTGCTTTTGAATATATTTATACATAGTATGGCAAGGGGCGGGAGCGGGGACGTATGAAGCAAGAGCGTAAGCAGGGTTTGAAGGTTCGAGTACCAGCGCATCAGAGCGTTCGCGCGAATAGCCGTCAGACCATTCAGGCGGAACTCGATCGGCGGACCGAGGGGCAGCGGTTAACACCCGCACAGCGACGCATCGCGCAATGCCTTACCGAGCGCTTCGCAGAAATCGGCTTTCTCTCCAGTATGGAGTTAGCTCAATTCGCCAACGTCAGCCAGCCCTCCGTAACACGATTCGCGATAGCCCTAGGCTTCGATGGATACCTCGAAATGCGCAAGTATCTGCGTTACGGCATTAGCCCTAACGATACGGCCGCAGACTCGCAGACCAGCCGCTATCAGGCCGCAGTTCTCGCCGAACTTCCCCATCTCTCGGAGCTTGCGCAGTCACTTGCCGATGAGTCCGAGATCGATCAGATCGGCAAGGCGCTCGCCGCTTCCCGCCCCCTCGCTGTGCTTGGATTGCGAGTCTCAGCCAGTCTTGCAACCCATTTCGAATTCTATGCCTCGAAAGTGCATCCCGATGTCCGCCTTATCGTGTCCGGCGGGTCAATGGCGGAAGATCGGCTTGACCAATGCGTTGCAGCAGGTGGCCGCACGCTTCTGGCTTTCATGATGCCACTCTACCCAAAGGAAACCATATATGCACTCGAGTTCGCGCGTCAGATTGGCATGCGGATCATCCTGGTGTCCGATACCAGCTACGGCGATCATAAAAAACTTGCCGATACACTTTTGAAAGTGCGGATCAACTCGCGACTGGTTTTCGATTCTTACGCCGCCCCCGTCGAGCTGGTATCGGTCCTGCTAGACGCAATGTGCAAAAGTATGGATGGCCGGGCCCAAAAGCGCCTCGAAGAAGTCGACCTATCATCGAAGAAGCGGAAGATTTTTGCTTCCTAGTTGGCGACGTTGCCATTCCGGCCACGTCCAATTACAAACGGTATCAGGCCGCCGCGCGCCGCCATTTCAGCGCTCGTAAGCTATTTATCCATAATAAAACCAAGGAAAATGGCGGACAGGGTTGCGATATGGAAAGACGTGGCGTTCCAGCACACATAAAATGCATTTCTGCCTTTTGTGGCGATTTCCAACAAATATGCATTAACCCCGCCTGTCTCCGATCCGACCAAAATCCCTGGATCAATTGTACTGCAACGAGGAGGACGGTCGCAGAGATTCCAATCATTGCGTAAGTCCGAGCGATTGCGATCAAGCAGGTACCCGATCGCCGTGAGCGCAAAGCTGATGTGCAAACGCTTGCGCTGGCAAGCATGGTCGAGATACGACCCCAGCACCACCGCTCCCACAAAACCTATGATATAGGCGGAGGCGAATGCCGAGAGTGCCAACATCAAGTTAAAATGGTCATTCCCAAAAAAGTTATCACTGATTATCTTGGTGAATGTGCCAAAAACGATCAGATCGAAGGCTTCGAAAAAATTTCCCGAATAAATTTGCAAAGTTCCTAGTATCCGTGAGGTTGGTGATGGCATGTTCCCTAGCAGATCTCTCGAGGATAGCTACGGCCTATGGCTCAAGCATAAGCGTCACTCCAAGTGCGCCTCAACCCGCTGTGATCGGACGTTCGAGCGCACGCTGCTGCTCGGATCATTCGCCGAAAGCACTAGAATGCGGAAACTTCCCGGCACAATGGCCCCTTGCCACTCGCCCGGTTTGCGCGCTTCAAAATCTGCCGTCGGCAGATAGACCTTGCCCGTGGCTGGATCGATCGCCCCGGTCCGCGCGCCCTTGGCGGTTGGAATCGTTCCTTCGACCGTCAGCGTGCCGTCCGGCTTTTCCGCAATGACCGTCAACACCCCATTGCCACCACAGGGAACCAGAAAGCGCTTGTTCTTTGCATCGAGGATCACCGCATCGGGTCCCTCGCCAATCGGCAGAGTGCCAATCACATGACCGTCCTCCGTCGACAGGGCAACCGCCTTGGCATTGTCGCACGTCGTCAGCGCGATCCTGGCTTGCGAGTCCAAAGCCAGCCCGGTCGGGCTGGCGCATTGCGGCAACTTATAGCGCGCCACCACCTTGCGGCTGGCAATGTCGAGCACGGCGAGCTCGTTGCGGTCCTTCACATTGACGAAGATCTGTCCTTGACCATCGCCCTCGGCGAATTCTAGCGTGCCACCGACGGTGATTCTGCCCACGTCGATCTGCTTCACCGGATCGATTAAGCTCACGGTTCCGTCCTTACTATTCATCACCGCGACCAGGCCGGTCTTGCCGTCATAGGCGATGGCGTCGGGCTTACGCCCGGTCGGGAAAGAGGCTAACAGGGACCCATCCACGGCCTTGAATAGGGTCACCGTCGACGAATCGTCATTGGTGCTGACGAGCGCTCCGCCGGGGACGGGCAACACACCATGAACATGATTGCCCTTGATGAGAACCGGCGTCACTTTGTCGTTGGCGAGGTCAACCGCCATGACGCCGTAGCCCCGCGCAACGTAGAGGCGATGGGTCACGGTGTCGATGCTCACATAGTCCCAACCTCCATCCGGCCCCTTGATGCTGCCGGTCACCTTGAGCAATGCCGGGTCGGCGGCAGCACTGATGGAGAGTGCCAGCGCGACCACCATAGCGGACAGAGATCGTAGTAAAACGGTCGGCACGATTTGGAATTTCTGCTTCGCTTCTATGCCGATATTCCTCGGTGGCAAGGTATATGCCTCGGTCAAGGCCGCGATCGCGGGTTCGCGAATGATGGTCGTATTGTTGAGCAGGTTTTTAGCGAAGATCTTAACTTCCAGGCCATGATCGTTCAGGATGCCAAAACCAGTATTCAGATCGCGATATGGTTCACTGACGTAGTCGGTCGTGTTGGGCGTCGGGTGGCTCATGGGCACCCATAACCTGAGTGAATTCGCCTCACATTTCTCTGACTTTGACGCTGACTTTTCTTTGACCATAGATTTGGACATCGCGCTCCGGAAGAATAATAAATTTCACTGGTAATTGCCATGTATTGTATAATACAGTAGCAGCGATTGTCGATAGGGTGACTACGCGCCCAGCACTCCAACATCACATGACCAACGGATCGACTCATGACACTTATGCTTTACCCCGGTCGTGTCTCGCTTAGCGATTTGGAAGCGATCTACTGGACGGGAGAAGCGGCGCGCCTGGATCGCTCGTGTGACGATGCCATGACCAAAAGCGCTACGCGGATAGCCGAAATTGCGGCCGGCAGTGAACCGGTCTACGGCATTAACACCGGCTTCGGAAAACTCGCCTCTATCAAGATCAATGCAGTGGATGTCGCTACGCTCCAGCGCAACCTGATCCTCTCCCATTGTTGCGGTGTCGGCGCGGCGCTACCGGAAAACGTCGTGCGCCTGATCATGGCTCTGAAGCTGATCTCTCTGGGACGCGGCGCCTCTGGCGTGCGGCTGGAGCTTGTGCGCCTGATCGAGGCGATGCTGGAAAGGGGCGTAACCCCGTTCATTCCGGAAAAGGGCTCGGTCGGCGCCTCGGGCGACCTCGCGCCGCTAGCACATCTGGCGGCCGTCATGATGGGTCACGGGAAAGCCTTCCTTGGCGGTCAGCATCTAGATGGGGCTACCGCGCTCTCGCGAGCTGGGCTCAAACCCGTCGTGCTGGCGGCCAAGGAAGGCTTGGCCCTGATCAACGGAACTCAGACTTCGACCGCACTAGCGCTAGCTGGCCTATTTCGCGCCCAACGCGCAGCCCAATCTGCGCTCGTCACCGGTGCGCTGTCCACGGACGCGGCCATGGGCTCGTCCGCCCCCTTTCACCCGGAGATCCAAGCCCTGCGCGGCCATAAGGGGCAGATCGACACCGGCGCTGCACTGCGCAAACTGCTCGATGGATCGGCGATCCGCCAGGGCCACCTCGAAGGCGACGAGCGAGTGCAGGATCCCTATTGCATCCGCTGCCAGCCGCAAGTGAACGGCGCCTGCCTAGACCTCCTGCGCTCAGTCGCGCGCACGTTGGAGACAGAGGCCAACGCCGTCACCGACAACCCGCTGGTCCTGTCGGACGACTCTGTGGTCTCGGGAGGGAATTTCCATGCCGAGCCAGTCGCTTTCGCCGCCGACGTGACGGCGCTCGCTATCTGCGAGATCGGCGCCATCGCCCAGCGCCGCATTGCACTTCTGGTGGACCCCGCGCTCTCCTACGGCCTGCCCGCTTTTCTCGCGAAAAAGCCGGGGCTCAATTCCGGCCTGATGATCGCCGAGGTCACATCAGCGGCGCTGATGAGCGAAAACAAGCAGCTTGCCCATCCAGCTTCGGTCGATTCCACGCCCACGTCGGCCAACCAGGAGGACCACGTTTCGATGGCCTGCCACGCGGCCCGCCGGCTGCTGCAAATGACCGACAACCTCTTCTCCATCATTGGCATCGAGGCCCTGACCGCCGCCCAAGGAGTCGAATTCCGCGCTCCTCTGGCCACGAGTCCGGAGCTGACAAAGGCGATGGTCGCAATCCGTGCTGCCGTGCCGACGCTCGAGGAGGATCGATACATGGCCGACGACCTCGCCTCCGCCAGCACTCTCGTCGCTTCAGGAGCGCTGGTCGCTGCCATCACGGCCGGCATTCTGCCGCAACTCGGGATAGCCGACTGAGCGTGAGCTCGCAGCGCCGGATGCTCCGTTCGCTGTCTCCCCATGAAGAATCCCGGGATGCCGCCAGAACCCCTTTCGAAGCAAGCCCTCGCAAAGATCGATAAGTTCTTGGCTGACGCCGGCACCGACAAGAGTCGCCTCCTGTCCGCACAGATCTGGTTAAAGGACATCACGAAGGACTTCGCCGGCATGAACGAGATTTGCGACACCTGGACTGCTGCAGATGCGGCCCCGACCCGAGCGACGGCCCAATGCGAGATCGGCGCGCCCGATGTGCTGGTGGAGATCATCATGACAGCGGCTGTAGCGCAGTAGGCGGCGAGATCGACTCTGTCGGCTTAGCTGACGGCCCACCTCGCAGAAGCGGACCCTTTCCCTGAACGAAAAGTGCCGGGAGGAGCTTGGTAACGGTCACCCTACGTTTTGTCCGAGCTGTCGCCCGAATTCCCAGGACACACCGCTACCGCGCACCACTGCCATCATGGTCTGTCCAAGTCGCTGTTCGATCACTGGCTTCCACGGCACCAGACTGAATCCCATACCGTCGTCGAGCATGGCAAAGCGCCCGCTCGTCAGCAGGACATTCCGCCGATAAACACCGCTAACTCGCTCGCCGTCGACGACCGGCCGGTGCGCGAGTCCAGTCTCTTTCGCGATGCGTAGGGCGACCGCCCCGATGTCTCGTTCGCGCAATGTAGCGAACAGATTGCGAGCCAAGATGACGCGCTGTCCGTGGCGTTCAGCCAAACCTTGCTCAATCAAGAAATCCGATCTCTGCCGTACCGCTTCACGTACCTCGGCACCGAATCCCCGTTCGCCAAGGTCCTTACCGCCAGCGATCAACTGCTGGTCTAACCAGGTCGCGCCGACGGCCCGCTTTTGCTGCTCGATCGACAGGTGCGAACGGACAGTCACCGAGACACCAACCAACCGCGCGTCGTACTGACTCCCCTGTTCCGGCAGGTCTGGTGGTACGCGCCAGACGCCGTCGGCAACCCGCTCCACGATACCTGCTCGGCGCAATGCTTCCAGTCGGCGTACGTGGGCAGCCACGATTTCGTCTGGATCACGCGCCGCGCCTCCATGCGTCATCGCTACGGCTCGGTGGTGGTCGGTGCGGTAAACGCCTTCGACGGCCAGTGCAGCAATGGTCCGATCAGAAGGACGCACCTCGGCAGAACCACGCGCCTCGACCACGGCGCCGGTCGGGTAGTGCTCCATTTCCACCCTGACTGGCAGGGAAACGTAATGCGCCTTGCCATCGATACCATCAATAATCAGATAACCGCGGTCGTACAGCTCGTCGGCCAAGCCCTTAGCCACTACACGACCGATCACCCGTGAATTGGTTTGCCCCGGCTCAAAGACGGCTAGTTCGCGATGCGCGCCGCTCATCGCCCGCTGCATCGTACGCACGATATCGTCGCGCTCACCCAATGCGCGCAGGACCGGCTCGATGTCAGGCCGCAAGGTCCATTCACCAGGGGCTCGGCTTTCGGCCAATCCCATGCGCTGCAGATGCTGGAGTCGTCCGACGAGTTGGCTGCGACGGCTATCCTGTTGTAGCAGTTCAAACCGAATCGTTCCCGCCTGGGCTTCGCGTTGTAGCGTGCGATCCAGACTGGTCCAACGCTCCTGCTCTACTTCGCGTTGCAAGCTTTGCTGGATCTCCTGCTCGGTGCGTGGCCCCAGCCACTCGGTCGCCAACCCAGCGGCGCGCTCGCGCATGCCGTGGGCTATGTAGTCACGCGAGATGATCAGATCCTTACCCGTATCGTCCTTGCCTCGTAACACGATGTGCGTGTGCGGGTTGTCGGTATTCCAATGGTCGACCGCTACCCAGTCGAGGCTGGTACCCAGGTCAGCCTCCATGCGCTGTATCAGGTGACGGGTATAGCGGCGAAGGTCGCCGAGATCTCCCGCCTCCTCGGGCGAGACGATGAAACGGAACTGATGACGATCCTCCCGTCCTCGCGACTCGAAGTCGGCAAGATCCGCCTCATCTGTCGCCGGCCCGTAGGCTTTGCCTGGTTCGCCGTCGCGCCCGACACCTTCGCGTTCGATGTAACGCAGGTGCGTCGTGGTCGAGCGCTTCCCGACCTTCCGGAGATTCACCAGTCGAGCCTTGATGGTGACGCGCTGCGCGTTGCGCGATAGCGCGCGTCCAGCGAAGCGGGCAGCCACATGGCCCCGCCCAAGGCGTGAGCCTGGTCGCCCTGTCAGGCGCCGAGTCGGCCTTCCTCCCTCTTTGCCGATTTCCCGGAGCACTTGTGAAACGAACCGCTGCTTGCGGTTCTTCGGTGGGCCGGGCCGCGCCCGAAAATTATCGTCTTCCCTGCGGGTCATTCGACAAACTCAAGCGCGTTAGCGCGTAGCGTGGCGTGCGAAGCACGCGAAAATCCTAAATACGACGGAACCTTGGTGTCCTTAACGGCACATCCGCCTCTCAAGCGCGTGCCGCGCCACCCCACGTGCAGACAAGGCTTTCGACGCGCACACGTGCCGCGTCCTTTTATCTTGCCCTGCGCCCTCCTCGCTCCCGGCTGCGACTGGCTCCCGCGGGCGGTCTGCGATCGTCTGCACCGCTGGCGCACCGCAGCCACCGGCGGTGATGCAAGCGACGTGCTGGTTGCCTGCATGAAGATCGACACGCGGCGTTGCGCGTTCATGGCGCGCTCCATGTCCATAACGGCTGCGCGGTTCCAATCACCGCGGATGTCGCCACAGGGCCGAAGTAACGGCTATCGAACGACGCGGGATTCGTCGTGCTGAGTAGGAACAGCTCGTTGATGTGCAGTGCCCTGCACTGCCGCCATACCGGCAATCGGCGACCCAATCGATCAACGGTCAAGACGGCGGTCAGCGCCATCCCGTCAATCTGGACGATGCCGCCTTGCACGCATACTCGCTGCGGCGACATGGCTCGAATGGGCTTGAGCAGTGGAATGCGTTCGGGAAGATAGCCCCGCTGCGCAGCCAGCGCCGCCGCTTCGGTCGGAAGCCGGGCGAGCACAATGCTCCCTACATGCAACGAACCGGTGGGGCCAATGCGGTACCAGCCGCGTGGCACACTGTCACTCGCGTTGTAGACGATTCGCGCGACAGGTGAATGCACCGACGGCCACACAAGCGCAGCGGTCCCGAGCCCGGTCAGCAGAACCATGATCCAGCCGCGAGCGCGAACGTTCACCGGAGCACTTCGCCAGCAAGGTAAGCTGCATGCCGTTCGGCGGTATAGGCCGGTAGCGGCATCCGTGCGATCAGACGGTTGTGAAGCGTGCGCCAGTACGCGGGTGACACTGCAGCCGGATCGAGCCCGAGCGCTTCAATGGCATCGATCCTCTGCAGCACTGGCGCCGCCTGACGTCCGCCCTCCGCCCTCAACAGCAGGCGTGCACCCGGCCGAACACCCGTGATGCTCTGCATGCCATCGACGGGCGCGCAAGTCCTCAGCAGCAATAGCTGCCAACGTGTCGTTCCATACTCGTTCGATTCCCAGTGCACGCGACAGAATGTTGTTGTGGGCGAAAAGAATGCACAGCGACGCCAGCGATCAATCCGCAACTCGCGAACGGGATGCCCGAAGCGCAGATAGAGATTGATACGCTGTTCGACATAGGCCAGCACGACGCGCGTCAGCGATGCCTCTGTGGCGTCGTTCGGGCGAGCCGAATGAGATGTGCCTGGCACATCGTTTGAAACCGGGATGGCGCCGCTCATGTCTGCAACTCCGGGAACTCACGCTCCAGCAGCCCGCGCAAGGCTTCGGCAACGGTAGTGCCCTGTGTGAATGCGGCGACTTTGATGCGTGCACGCAGCGCCGGCGTCACATCGATGGTCAGACGCGCGGTGTAGAGATCACCTTTGCCGATGCCAGCGTCTTCGCCTTGGCGAACCCAGGCATCTGCCTGCGGGTTCGCTGGCGGCCGCGCTCCAATGGCGATACGTTTGCCATTCTTCACGGTCGTAGCCGCAACACTTCGTCGGCCAGCGCGGCGATCTCGTTTGCGGCGAGGCCATCCCCATCGAGTTCGCGTGCGAGCTGACCGGAGGCCACACTTTCGGCGAACACGATGCGCTGCCGAATCTCCGACGACAGCGACGGCAACGGTTGATCGGCGAGCGCGCTGCGCGCCTCCCGGCCGATCACCGTGGTGCTCACGCGCCGGTTGATGACGAAAGCCGCACGCAGTGCGGGTCGGAACACTTGCGCTTCACGGATCAGCGACACCATCTCCGCGCTGGCCCACACGTCGTAGGGGCTCGGTTGCACCGGGATCAGCACCAAGTCGGCAGCGAGCAGCGCGGAACGTGCGAGCGCTGCAATTCGGGGTGGACCGTCGATCACGATATGGTCGCAGCGCCGGGCGAGTTCCGGTGCTTCCTGGTGCAGCGTTTCTCTCGCCAAACCGACTGCACCGAATAATCGATGCAAACCGTTCTGGTTCCGTCGCTGGGTCCAATCGAGCGCTGAGCCCTGCGGGTCGGCATCGAGCAAGAGCACCGATTTACCATGCGTCGCCAGCTCACCCGCGATGTGCGTGGCGAGTGTCGTCTTGCCGACGCCGCCTTTCTGATTGAGCAGTGCAATGATCATTGTGCGTGCCTCGTCGAATCGTGAGTTGTCCACAGCGCGAGGGCGCTTCTTATCGTTAGGTTTTTGTATTTAGAGTTAGGATAAGAGTTACGAGACGCGCAACCCCGCGCCGTGCAAAGCTTTTCGGGCATCTCCTGCGCCCGATAGCACGATAGGGCTGCGCCTGATAGCACGAGGATTCTTGCGCCTGATAGCACGAGTGGATTCACCGTTTTTCCACCGGTAATGCACTGTTGCCAGCGCTTCCGCCGAATAGCAGCGGTGCTGCGGACGACACGACACGGAAGGCCAACAGCTCGGGTCCGCGCCTCGGCCGCAGGATGGCGAGCGTGTAGCCCGGCAACGGTTGGCGCGCGACGATACGGCGCAGATCGCAAGCAAAATCGGTGAAGCGCGCCAGGCTGCCGGATTTTCGATACAGATGCGCGAAGTCGAAGTGCCACCCTGCGCGCTGCCAGCCGCCATGCTTGCGTACCAGCCGGTATAGCCAGCGCTCGATGCCGCCCGTCAGCCGGAAATAGTTGGCGTCGATGGTCAACACCAAACTCTCGTCGAGTACGCCCGTGTAGAACCAGTCCGGCAGGATTAGCTCGATACCGAGCGGCCGCCCTTGACCGTCGGCGCGCTCCGCCCATTCGTTGATCCAGGAAAAGCGGTGCAGCCGCCGTGCCGTCGCCTGACGAATCGAGGTTGCTACACTGGTGGATTGCAGACGATCGAGCGCAGCCTTCAGTCGCTGATAATCGCGCAGCGACGTGCCGCGGCCGATGAAGCGCAGTATTTCGTAGGGTGTGGCCGCCATCAGCCGCGACGAGCGGATACCCGCATCGCGCGCCTCGACGATCTGGCTCGCCGCCCAGATCAGCACGTCGGCATCCCAGATGGTTGCCAGGCCATGTTCGGCCGTGCCCTCGACACGTACCGTCACACTGCCTGTACGGAAGTCGATCGGCACCGTGCGCTTGCTCTTGGCGAGCGAGAAGAACGGGTAGGCCATCAGGTCTTGAGCATCCCGGGCGGCCATTTCTCCTGGCAGCGCACGGAACAGATCGAGCTGTTCGCGTTCGCCTCGTCGTTCTTGCTGCACAAGCATCCGAGGGCCGCTCAGCGCCCACGGGCGGCGATCCCGGCGCGGTGCGCAGCGTACTCGGGGTCACAGGTCGCTTCGAAGCTGCGGGCGTCGGCCCAGGCTTCGAGGTCAGCAGCGGCGTACATCACGCGCCGACCGAACTTGCGGAAGCGCGGGCCGCCGCCGATGACTCGCTGCTTCTCCAGCGTGCGTGGCGACAGCCGCAGGAACGCGGCGGCTTCGTCGTTGGTCAGGTAACGCGCCGGATGTGCAGGTTGCGCGGGCTGCTGCGTGATAGCGGGTGCAACGCGCGGTCGCTGCGGTGTGGGGCTCATAGCTTCGTCCTCCGTCGATGGATATCGCCGGCAGGCAAAGTGCCGCCGGACACATCCAGTTTCAGGAGACTTAAGCGTTCTGCGGAGGGACGTTTTGTGGGGTGGTACTAACGTCCCTGTTTGGCATCACCGACATGGAGTAGGCGATTGTAGCCGCCGGCCATAAGGATCCGACCGCGCCGGAGCAAGCGGCGTACCTGAGCGCGCAGGTCGCCATCGACATCCCAGCGCTCAGCGACGGTGACGAGCCCGAACAGGATTTCGGCGACCTCACGCTGCGAGGCGCCGGCGAGCGTGCCGTCGAGAGCCTGCAGCGTGCGCATGTGTAACAGCGGCGTTCGGCCCGGCCGGCCCGTGGCAAGCGCGACGCGATGGGCTGTCGCCGCATCAAGTATCGCCAATTCGGTCTCAATCGCGCGCCAGCGCTCGCCGAGCCGGTGCCCGGCGCGCACGGCATAGGCGTGAGCCACGCCCTCCTCCAGCGTGGTTGATAAACCTAAGCGCAGCACGCAGCCCGCAAGCTGACAAGTCAACATCAGCCTTGTGCCGTCGTGTATCAGACGCTTGCGACCGGGGAGGCGCCAGAATTGGAACAGCGCCGCCTGATCAGCTGGATCGTCGTCCCGACGAACCACGACTAACTTGTCGGGATCCGGTATCCAGGCGGGCTGCGCATCACGCGCGTCGCGCTCCGGGTCTTCGAGTAAGCGCAGTCGCCAACGTGATGCCAGTTCGTCGTTCGGCTGACGGCCATCGATGTGATGATGACGCCAGTCGAGCCGGTAATTCGGATTTCGCCGCAGGTACTCCCACGCTAGAGCCGGGCCATCGAGGTGTAGGACATAGAGATACGCGGCAGCGGGATGCCAATGCGCGGCGTGGTCTGTCATGGCGCAACCTCCTGTCAGGCATCAAGACGAGGGCGCCACATCGGGACACGGAAGCTCGCCGACCGTTGGAACCACGACAGCCGCACCATTTGTCGCAGAGGCGGAACGCCGCAAAAGCGGAGATACGGCGAAGTGCAAACCCGGTGTCCCAGCGGCGACCCGACCATCGTCCGCGGCGGCATGACAGGTTGAACAGGGCTTGAGGGTGAATTGAGTCTGTTCGGATCTCGACCCCTGCCGTAGTGGCACCAATCCCGATTGAGGCCGCCGGAGTCTCAATCCAGATCAAATCGATGGCTTGCCGGAGGGCGAGCCATCGAGGGTCGATCAATCGTTGACTGATCCGTCGGCCTGCGCCAGTCGAACGTACTCGGAGAGCGTGCGGCGGGGCGTGAAATGCAGGTCGCGCTCTACCGGCAGGTTCAGCGGGCCGCGGATGGCTTCGAGATCCGAGAGTCGCGCCGTCCTCAATTCTGGCATTCCTAAGCCGAGATCGCACAATCCGAACAAGGTATCGCCGTCGATGGGATCAAGTTCGGTGAGCAGCCAGGTCGCGTGCGCATCCGGCGTGAACAACTTGACGACCGGTTGCGGGTCAAGTTGTCGGCCTTCGGCGTGCGCCTGGCCGTTGGCGAGCAGTTGCGCGCGCTGTTCGTCGGTGATGAGCGTTTTCATGGTCGCATTCCTTGTGAAGGTTCGCTCCACGGCGGAGCGAGGTGACCCAAGGCGCAGGCGATCAGCGCGGCCGTCATACCCCAACACGGTCCGGTGCGGCCCGGGGTTGACAGCAAGCCGCGTGCGGCAGACTCGCGGTCCTCTCCACCGTGGGGCGCACCCAGAGGGCGACCGGGACAGATCCAAAACCGACAGACCACAGATCCGCCTTTCCGACAAAAGGCAAATCCGACAAGTCGGAACCACATCTCCCAGGAAAAACACGAATGCGCTAACAATCGAAGGCGTAGAAGCCCGAATACGGGAAATAGGGATCGCGGGAGGGACGGAAAGCACGGATACGTGCTTCCGGGATCGGGCCGAAGCGTAAAAGCGGCTGTCAACAGAAGTACGGAACCGTATAAGCTGCGCCAAATGCGCACTATAGATTGTAGTCCTATAGTGCGCAATCGGCTGTCATCTTGGTTTTTCAGGAAACCACGGGATGGCGACGACAAACTCGCTGGCAGCGGCGCTCAAGACTGTCCGCAAAGCACGTGGTTTGAGTCAGGAAGCCTTCTCCGACGTATCGAGCCGCACGTACTTGAGTACGTTGGAACGTGGATTAAAGAGCCCGACGCTGAGCAAGCTCAGCGCCTTGTGTGAAGTGATGGAAATTCATCCGCTCACGCTGCTGACGCTGGCGTATGCAGGTGACAAGGAAAGCAACATCACGCGGCTTCTGGCGCAGGTTCAATCAGAGCTTGCGCCTCTTTTGAAGAAAGGCGCGGGCGGCAAATAGGCGCTGCCCCGGCGGCAACGCCTAACAAAGTCAGAGTCCCTTGCGACGCTGGCGCGAGCTTGGTGCAATCAAGAAAACGATCCCGACCGCCGCGAACACACCCCAAAACATCCGGGACAGCGCTCGCCGGAGTGGAGGCACAAACACGAGAAGCAGAATGATAGTCAGGGTAATCATAGGCGTCCCTATCCGCGCAACGACGTTCTCACGGGCGATGTACACATCGCCGCCGCCAACGGTTGCCCATCATAAGGGGCCTGCCCGGACAGTCAAGCTGGCGGAACCAACGACAAGCGAGCGTACCGACATCCGTCGCCGAGGCAAGACCTAAGACAAAAAAGGAGACGCCCCGCGGGGGGCGCAAAGAGAGAGCGAAGTTCACTGGCCGGTGGATTTCGGACCCATCTGCCGCTGAGCAAGGTAGCTGGCAGTAAGCCGAAGGCATCCAGAAATATCAGAAGCGCCCCGCTCGTGAGAGCGGGGCGCGAAATGCGACGGTCAGTCGCCTTTGATGCGCGACCACATCAGGTTGTGCGTCCCATCCTCGCCCTCGATCAGGCGAGCGTAAACGGTCGCCGGAAACGACGGATCGTCGAGGGTCACCGACAGATAGGGCCGGTTCGCCTTGCTGATCTTCTTCCATGCCGCACCGATCTCGAAGACGCCGGCGACGATGCGGTAGTCTGGAGCGTTCTCGCTCTCTTTGGTCGCGGGAACGACATTGACCTTGACGTTGAGCATCAGGGTACGGATTGTGCCGGTGAGGCCGTCGTTCTGCGCAGTAAAAATGCCGATGTTAGCCATGATGAAAACTCCTTTCGATGATTCAAGGTCGCGCCCATCGCGGCCTTGTCGGTGATCCGTCAGGCGAAGCACGGGCGGGCTGCATCGCTTGAGCGACCGCAACGCAGTGAAGGACCGGAAGGCCCAAAGAATTTGTCCCGCGAGGAAGGCGCATCGCGCCGGGGAAATTGTTTGGGCCGGACGGTTGCAGCCGTGACGCCCGAGGCGCAGCCGGTGCATCGCCAGGATTCACCACAAGCCGAGGCTGTCGTTGGGCGCGTTTCCAAAGGAATGGAGTGTTCATCATTGCCTCGGCATCCAGCACAGAGGATTCACCGGCACGCACCTCATCGCGGTCAAGGTCAACTCTGCACGAACGACGATGAACGCTGCGGTCGCATCGATGCGGGCGTGATCGGCCCGGCATGGTCTGGACATGCGTACCGGCTTGTCGGTGAACCGCCGTCGTTGATGACACCTTGATAGCCAGGATCAAGGACAGTGCAATTTCGCACAACCGAGCGCAGCAAACTCAGTCGCATTTCCGCGAATCCGCGATGCGGCGCAGCTTAGGGCATGGGCACCCGACCTCAGCAAGTGCCGACTAACGTGATCGCCAGTCATTCCTTAACGGTCGGCCGCCGCGAATAGAAAAGGGGGCGTAGCGCCCCCTTCCGGCTCAGAGCACTCCCTGCTCTGCCATCGACGTGGCGTTATTTCCGCCCACGATAACGTGATCCAAGAGCCGAATGTCCAAGAGAGCGAGAGCCTCCTTCAAGCGTTGGGTAATGAACAGGTCCGCTTGAGAATACTCTGCAATGCCACTTGGGTGATTATGCGCGACGATCACGGCCGCAGCGTTGTGCCGCAGAGCTGTTTTTACGACGATCCGTGGATGGACCGAGGCTCCGTCGATGGTGCCTTGAAAGAGATCTTCGCAGGCAATCACCTGATGTCGTTTGTCGAGGAAGATGACGGCGAACACCTCGTGCTCAAGTTCCGCGAAACGCAGGTTCAAGTATTGCTTGGTCTTCTCTGGGCTCGCGAGTGCCGATCCCCTTGCCATCCGCTTGGCCAAGATGCGAAAAGCGGCCTCCAGGATCTCCGAATCCGGCACGGACTTGAGGCCCATATCAGCCTCCCGCACAAAGTCTGTGCTAAAGCTGTCCGCAATACGATTCAAGCGACCGTTCTGAGACCGAATCGCCAGCGAACGAGTGGAGTATTTCATGTGAGTGTTCCATTGGGAGCCGGCGGATTGCCGGCGGCGATGGCGCTGCACGCCGCAGGTGAGCGCTCAAGGGAACGGGAGCGGAATTAATGGAGGGGACCCGGTACGGGGAGGACCCGTTCATCCGTGCGGACGGGACTTGAACGCGAGCACCGGCGTGGTACGCGACGACTGCAAGTCGGCGCAGTGACACCGCGGCAAGCCAGCAGCAACCATTTTCTGATTCTTAACGTCGATTGACGAAGCAAGCGTTGTAGACCGGATACAACTCGGTCAGCGGCTTTCACATTGCTCTACTCCGCGGGGGGACCCCGCAAGCGCGAGCGATCCGCAGGGCAATGTCCCGCGTCTGCGGGATGAGCGTTTAGCGAACCCGGAGGAGCGCGCTCGAGGCAAGGCCTCGACGCGCCCATGTCCGGATGCTCGTATGACTTCTGCCCGTGCGAATGGTCTACCGGATCTGAATTTCCGCCTTCCCCATATCCTTGCTATGTCTGAATACACTGCCCCATGTACCGCCGCCTAGGTTTTCAAACCCTAAGGGTTTGACTGAACACTCCTGTCTCGATTCTGGACCGGCGTTGACGCTGGTTAATTCACGTCCCATCCCTGCTCGCCTTGAAAACGTGACCAAATGACCGTGGTTCGGCCCACCCGACACCCGCGGACGCTTTTGCCACTTGAGCTGCCTCTCAGCTGGGTGCATTCTCATGACCATGCAAGACACGGAGTCGTCGTGCGAAAACACCCACGATTGCTCAAATTGGCCAAACGCGCCAGATATTGGACTTACGTCCTGGTGTGCCATTCGGCCACGATCCGCACATGGCCAATCGCAAGAAACGGAATCGACGACGAATCGATACGATGATCGATGCCCATGTCTGGATGTGCCGACACGCGCTTCTTCACGGGGAATGGAATGGTGACCAACTACATTCCCCTCCCAAACAGTTTTGTCCGCTCTCTGGTCGGTACTGGAGAACGCCGTCGCGCCTACTGCCGACGATCACGTTGTCATACCTGCAAAAGGAAACGACTGCTCATCCACAACCTAAGATTCATACAGGTTACTGCGATGCAGCAAGCTGAATAGACGCAGCATCCTCGTTTGGCTACCGTCGCTCCATGGTCCGTAGAACCAACGCATATGATCCCCTGGAAGCCACCGCCGCGCCGCGCTGGCATGTCGTCCGCACCATGCATGGCTCAGTCGTCGAATCGCATCAACTCGCACCCGACGCCGACCTTAAACGTTTTTTTATCGAGACGATGCTCAAATGGATCGATGCCGGGTGGAAGATCGGCGAATTCACATCGACTTCGGGCGCGTTCTTTTGCACACGGGGCAATGAACGACGCATGGTGACTATCAGTCCGAGCGATCCAACTGAAGAGCCGCACTCAATGTATGGGAGTTCGTCTCCGGGAGCTTGCCCGACCTGCGGCGACAACTAATGCCGTCTGTTTTAACGGTTGCCCGGTGAACTCCGAATACTGGTCTACAATTTCAAGAGATAGAAATACAACGATCGCGCGTTGCGGCATTGAACCCTATCGGTCATTGGACCGCGTGAAATCTTTGGTTAGCAGGCAACTCGCCAAGCTGCCTACCCCCAGCCCGTGGACTGTGTCCATAGCTGACGCAAACACTAGTTTAACTATTCTCATGGTTGTACCCTCCTTCGCGGTATGAGCCGCCGCGGTCGACATTTCCAGTGCGTGGTTCACAACAACTTTGATCGCCACCAATGTAAACAGGGCTGAGAGTAAACCTGCTCCCACGGGAATTGCACCCGTAGTGCCTCCCACTAGCCAAAGATCTCTCAACGTGACCGGTCAATAATGCCTTCAGTGACAATTCCTCCCGAGGCCCGTCCATGCGCCATTAGGCCGCGATTGCGTTTAGGTTGATGAGAAGCGTATCGCAAAATGCAGCGCGCAGGGGTGTACAAATGGCCTGTTGGGCGACGCGTTAGCCAGTACACAGCCCAACGATATAATGAATGGCGTTAGCACCAACGGGCGAGCGAGAAAGCCCTGCTACGCGCCAAGTCAAGGCTTCAGTAATTTGCAAACCTGGGATGCGCATCCATCTGAGCCTCTTTCGGCGAACACACAACCATAACAGCGGCAACGAGCCGCCAGAACTCCTCGTAATCGGCATTGTGCATTTTGTCGTCCTTAACCCAAAAGAACGGCACACGCCTATTCTCATCCTGATAAGTGTTCGCGAGTATAAGTTCATGCATCGTTACCACACCCATGCGCAAGAAACGGGAATTGAGAAACTCCGAGGTTATTTCCATAACCTCCGGCGGCAGGTAAGCCGCATAAACTTGCAATGTCGTAACGCCCTGTGCAGTTCCTTTGGATGCCGCGTTCTCTATCAGTTCGCACCATTTGACTGGCTCAAAGCTGCCACCCGAATATGGGGACGCCGAGTTTAGGTCCACCTCCGCCAAAATGGCTCGCCGCTTGGGGTCTAAGAGATCCAATGGAGACTCCGGCGCCTCACACTTCCCGTTGTAGATTGACGCGTGCTTAAAAGGAAACGTTGTATGATCCACGGCCTTAAGTAGCTCGCGCATTCCGATCTGCGCAATTCTCTCTCGCCGCTGCGTCTGACCCTCTTGCTGTCTGCGGTTTCGCGCCGTGACGACTAGAGATGAGGCGAGCGCGAGCAGGCCGATTCCTAGGACTAGCCATCCGAGTTTGTGATCTTCGCCAGTCCCCGCGCATGAGCGTCCCACTTCGGATCACCAATGACGGCAACAATCGCCGCAACAAACGCGACCACAGGCGGCAGGAAATCCAGAATTTTTGAAAAGCGGACGGGCCGCATCGCACGCGTCCTTTATTCTTGTGTCGTCATAGAATTAACCGAAACACACGCGTACTTCTACCCACAGTGATCCGGTCCCTTCTGAATACTCCCTGTGCCGCAGCGCCAACCCAGCTGCAACGATGGCCATCGCCCAAGCAACAATTTCGGAAGCCAAGCCGATAGTCTTCATGCAGAAGCTAACCGCCAGTCGTACCCGCCAAGATGTTGTACTTGACGGCTTCGGCGATAGGTCTCACCACGTTTCCAGGCCGCTTTTGTAGCGTGACGAACCCAAATATCGCAAGCCGATTGAGAGTGCGCGACAGATTGCTGCTTGCCCGACCTGTTTTCTGAGAAAGGGCAGCAATGGAATCCGGTTTTTGCTCAGCAATGATCTTGATGAGTTCCATATTTTTGTCGCTCAGCGTTTCGGCGAGCGACTTCATACTCGGGAACCAAATCTTAGGATCGCCTGGCTTGGGCTTGTACTGACCTCGAGAAATAGCAATGGCTCTGGCGCGCACTTTTTCTTGCGGCATAATGCCAATCGTAATTACTTTCATGTCGTACCTCCGTCTTTCATCATTTGATCCACAGCGGCAAAGAAATCTTCGACTAACTTTCCAGCATCCGTAAATTCGTAGACTTCTATGGTGCGTCCATCCCGGTCCCAATGGTCATACTCCACCCGCCGCGGAGAGAACTGACCACCCTTCTTAGGAGCCGCGTGAGCATTGTCAAAACCCAGAACCCGCTTTCCATACTTATCGTGCAACGTCAGTGAATAGTCGAATCCGTGCGGCACCTGGCGCGAGCGGTCTCGCCTTCGAGCCTCGATCTTGACCCAATAGCCACGGTCCTGAACTATCACCTCTCCGTCCCAATCCAGGAGGAATTCCAGCGGACCATGCTTGGTCATATCAACTGCTGATACTAGCAGAGTTGCGACTGAGCTGACAATCACTTGTGACCAGACGGGATATAGTCCGTTAAGCGCTTCTATCGACGGGGGGAAATCTTGGATTGGAGGGTATCAACAGTACAAGAAGAAGAATACCGCTCAGTACCCTGGAATTGAGATTAACGTTGCCAGCTCGGTCATTGCGGTCACCAGGTGCTCTGGAAGGTACAATGCAATCGATCACCCCATTCAAGGATTACAGATATGCTCAAGCATCTGCCACGACTCGTCGAATATTTTCTCGGTATGGTGACCGCGGCCGCGTTGCTGTTTTTTATATCGGCAATCCTAAGCGACCCATTTAGGAAGATTGCACAACTGCTTAACGACCGAAACGTACAGACATCGATGCACGACTGGATGCTTATCCTGAAAGTATCGATACCTTCGGGGCTGATATGGGCAGCCCTATGGCTTTGGTTTAAGGGATGCGAGAAAAAGGTTTTGGAAATCTACTTTTCCAAAGATTGATCCCTATGGAGACCCGGCTTATCGCAATATCGTATGGGCACAAATTACGGTTGTTCCGCAGAAACTCGGTGGGTCGGCTGCAGCACTTCATTTATTTGATTGATTTGGCGCAACGTCCCTTGCCCGGGCATGAGGGCAGAGCCCCCAGCCTCCAGCCAGTTGCTCCATCCGCATCAGGGATTTCTCTCGGAGGCTCGACCATGGGTGCTCGGACGTTTGAAACTAATATACAGTTGCCACATAACGATCGTCCGCGAAGACGTTGCGCGGATCGGTTCTGATGGGATCGAAGATCGTCGAAGGGGAGGTGCGGCCGCAGGAAGGATCGCCGATAAGTATCGCGATCGCGCCTATTGAGCAGATCATCGCTCAACGCTTCGATCACCCACTCGTCACCGTTGACGAGACGGTCGAGAGGTTTGCACGTTTCGCGAGAGAGGACAATTGGCATAGCCTCGGACAGAAATTCGCGAATCAAATAATGACGCGGACGTGCGATGCTGTGGGTAGACAAAATGCCGCTTTGCGGGGCTCGAATGCTGCGGAGTATTTGTCGACGATCATATGTGCGCTAACCAACGAGATTCTGGCGCAGTCTAATCGCTACGGCAGCGCACGATGGTTGTGGTACTTGCGCCGGCTTCCGCACCATATTTTCCAAGGAGAATTGTCGTCCACCTGGGGCTACGATGCGTCGCTGACGGAGGCTCTCTCGTTCTGCTCAAAAGCCCAAGAGGAGAGCCTTTCAACGGATCGGTTTGCCTTCAGGGTCCATAAGTCTGACTTCCATCACTGCATCCGCTTTGTCGCCGCCACCAAGGCACTTTCCCATCTTCATTCTCAATACCGAAAGGCAGGCAAGGGCGGCGTTCTGAATTTCTCGGAAGTCATGCCGTTCTGCGAGAACACTCCGGAAGTTCAGTCCTGCATTGAGCTGTACGATGACCGTGCAGACACCGCTGGCGGGATAGAACTCGCCGGACTGGGCCTGTCGAACATCACAAATGCTACCGACGCACTAACGCCCAGCACTCCACACTTCCGATCCGATATTTTCTTGTTCAGACTATGCGAAGGTGTGTGGATGCCATCGTATGGTCCGGACGGCAAAGGTGGCTTCTGCCGGAGCGCAGTCTTTATGCGCCACGCGCTACAATCGATGCCGGTCGATGGGATTCTAGGGCCGTATGAACAATCATCGTTTGCGTTGCCATATTTGCAACAGATAAGCCCGTTGCTTTTGCTCCTGAATCTCTTCCTAACGTTGTCGGTCGAATTTCCGTGGGCCCTGAATGCAGCGTTACAATGCGGTTACTTCGTCGTATCTGAATCTAACTTTGCGCAAGCATTCGATCGGCATGCTCCTACTGTGATCGAATACTTTAGTCGCTCGGCTCCTGATGTGAATTGGAGCCGATCGTATCGCCAATGGCACGACGATGTGGCCAAGATTGAGCCAGTGCTGTGGCCACTACGCAGCGGTGGAGTAGTCCGCCGCGGCGGCGGCGCAATAATGATAGACCTGACGGCAGCATCGCGGTCCCTCCTGCAGGGGCTGCAGATAGACAGGAGCGCAGCGGGGCTCGCTAACACGCGCGCCGCGACCTTTGAGTTGTCGATTCAGAAAATGATTGACACGACCCCGTGGAAGCCACCGAGTCCACTGGCAAATCTGCGCGGGCTGACCCTCCGTCGCAACCGCATCAGCCTCACTGATCTAGACGCCATCGGATCGAGCGACAACGTGCTTTTGCTGGTGTCATGTAAGAGCGTGATTCACGATCCAGAATACGACAAGGGTACTTATCGGGTCGTGCGCAATCTTCAGTCTACTGTGGATGAAGCGGTGATATCCTGGGCCAAGATCATTTCGATTCTTCGCGCCGAGCCGAGCGGAGATAACTACGACTTTCGACAATTCAAACTGATTTTGGGCGTCGTGTGCGTACCGTTTGTCGTTTATTCATCGTCAAATGCCACTCTTGCCTTCATCTCCGGCACGCTGCGCGCCAGCTGCTCTGCGACCGAGCTACGACAGTGGCTCACCTCGTCGTAGCAGGATTCGGGGAAGTCAGCCACATCAACGTATCGTGCCGAGAGGGGACGATAGGCGTAAACTTCGTCCATCGGCAGAAACAAAAGGAGAGGTCGAGTGCTTAAGGCGCAATGCCTCGTTTCCAACGCCCGCACATGAATGAAGTACCGGGCCAAAGCGAGTGGGCCGATGAAGCGCTCTCCAAACAGCTTCCAGCGCTGCGGGCGCAAGGGGAGGGGCAGAACCTCGAATTTATGGCAGCTTTCCCTTCCAATACTCACGAGCTGGCGCGGGAAATCGCCGCATTTGCAACGTCGAATTCCGGAATCATTTTAATCGGAGTGGATGACGAGGGCAGCACATTGGGGATTGAGCCGTCACCCACGACGGCGGATCGCGACCTGCTGCTGCGCCGAGTCGAAGGGATCTGTCACCGCGCAGTCAAGCCGTCAATAACACCAAGGGCAAAGTTCGCGCGGGAGGAGAATCGTGTCGTATTGGTGCTGACGATTCCCAAGGGCAGTCAGCCGGTTTATTACGCAAAGGATGTCCCCTATGTGCGTCACATCACTTCCTCGAGGCCGGCAGAGCCTCACGAGGTCATTGACCTAATTCAGGGGACCATACAATCGCCGCTTCGCGCGAGGCCGTCGGAGGTGGTTCACGAATCGCCTGACCGTCGCGCGCAATGGTTTGCGAATTTGATGCAAGGCCTAAGCTCCGTCGTGATTCTCGGTGAAGAGTTCGAATATCGCATGGTAAGTCCGTGGTTGGATCATCTGAGGGCGCAGTTTGGAAATGTCGCTTCCGAACTTCGCGATGCGGCGGCGGGACAAACGGCGGTTGATGAGGGCCTCGACGCAAAACTCACTGAGACCGCGGCCGCACTCGATCACATCGCCAAACTACATTTGCACCTGGGTTCTGGGCCTGAACTCACACGTGCTGTGAAGGAGGGCTTAGAAAAGGCCAAATCTCTTCTCGAGAAAATCAGGCCCGAGATCACTCCGCACGTCTCCTCAAAACAGCTCAGGGAGGAACTCGTGGTGCTCCAACGTCAGCTTTCGCCACTCGGCCGTCAGGCCAAAGACGCGTCTCAGAACGGAAGCATTGAGGAACTCCAGGCGCGAGCCACGGAGATGGGCCTCAAGATTCTGAACATCGCACAATATGGGGTGAATAGGCTGAGTCCGGGGCTGGAATCGGCGTTATCCGAGGTCGGCCATCAGCTGCACCTCGCCGAAACGGAGCGCTTCTATTTGGACGGAGGTGTTTCGGTGGCGAGGCTCATCGAGCGCGTCACAAGCGCAGTTGCACTTTTTGATAAAGCCACCGAGACTACATTGGGTTAACTGCGCCCGCCGGCCCCACAGCCAGACTCGCAGCAACAGGGAAGAAGCTAATGCCAACACCGGTATCCATTAGAGCCAGTTACGTGCTCATTTTCGAATGGCTCAACGGCAGCGACCAAAAGACTGGGTCAGCGCATCGCGACCGACTTGAACAACGAAACGTTCCCGTCGTATTGGTTGAATGTCACAGTGCCGCGGACATTCGGGATGGCGTCACTCGTGCGATCGAACAGTTCACGGTGCGCGGAACGCCCATCGTTCACATCGAGTCACACGGCTCGGATCCCGACGAGGACCCCTTGCCGCTTCGGGATTCGGGACCGACAATGGACTGGTCCTGTGGAAGGAGTTTGGTCAATGGTTAGCACCTCTCAATAAGGCGTCCGATTTCAATATCCTGATTGTAGGTGCAGCGTGCTGGGGACTGAGTGCCATCGGAGCGTTGAGCCTCCATCAGTACGCGCCGTTCGTCGGGTGCATTGGATTTACGACCTCGGTTTACGAGGATTCTTTGCGCGATGCGATGCTCGAGCTTTACCGCACTCTGTTATCGACTGGTGATGTCGTTGCCGCGGTAGACGCGGCGAATCATGCTCTTCATCATGCGGATGAAGCATTAGCATTCACCTCAGCGGCACGGTTGGCGACGATGACTACCATCGATAGCTATCTCAAGACATTGGGTCCCGATGGATTTGAAACGATCGTGCCCCTTCTGGAAGTAGCCTCGAAGCTACCCCAATACGCTGGAAAGGATGTCAGCGAATCTACTTGGCGCGCGAAGTATGAAGCCGCCGCTCAGCGGCATGTCGAGAAGATTTGGAGTGAATGGTTTCCCGCCTACGTGCAGGGGCGTTCGGCCGCGTACCAGCTAGATTGGACTGCATTGACGCAGGAATTTTTTGGACAGTCTTGATCCTTTTCGCGCAGGTTTAGTAGGGACCCTGAATGAAGTTATCTTCGTTGCCAGCCGGATCTGGAAACTGTCCGCGCTGAACGTACATCCGAAGCTCGGCACGGGCGGCGACAAGGTCGAGGATGGCGCCTGCGTTGAACGCGCGCTCGATCGAGGCATCGCTTGGGAATACATAGCGGCCACCCACGGCGGTTTGCGCGCGTCCAAGTATCGCGGGATTAACTTTCCAGAAGTCGCAAGATAACTGTGCCTGCTTTCATTCAGCACGACCGCCGTCACGAAGTTCGTCCTCGAGTCGTTTCTTGCTTTTTTCGCAACTCATTATCATCGTTTGCAAATTAGCGAAAATCTCTCGATATCCCGTAGCAATGTTATCAGTCAATCGACCCATCCTGTAGGCGTCGTCATTGTCCGCAGTGCGAGACTCATCGATTTCCTTGTCCAGCGCCGAGACATTAATTGAATATAAGGCCATTGCCTGTTCAAATTCCCTTTCATTGTTGCTCAGGGCTTGTGTGTCATTCGTTGGATAACCGAACTGAAACAACCAATGTAATTGAGCCGAGCTGCGTGCAATGCCTCTGAGCGCTTGCGCAAGATCTATAGAGCGGTGGAGCACCTTTGGTATGACGTCGCAATCGCGGATCCACTGAGGGAGAACTGAATCTAACGTAACTTCACTTCGCGCATCCTGGCCCGGAATCAACGGGCCGTTAAGCAACTTTCGGTCGTCCTGATAAATCATCGTTTGATATTGAAGCAGCGCGACAAAACTCCAGCCGTACGGTGTCGTCTCTAGGCCTAGCGCCTTTACCTGAGGCACTTGTAAGAATGTACTGTTGTTACGACAGTCTTTCTCATTGAAAGTAACCGAGTGATCAGCGCGAAGCGACGCATCGCAACCATTGAAGAGAAAATCGCGTACTGCCGCCGTCAGATTTGGCGCAATTGCGGAGCCTTGGACGCGCCCCGTCACCGCCATTGTGACATTGCGCAGCTTGTCATATACGTGGCTAACCGATGCGAGGCGTAGAAGTGATTCATCGATGGATGAAATTTCGCGCCGCAGCTCATCTGCGCGGCCGGCCGCGAGCAGTCTGCCCTGTCGGGCGAGCAGCTTAATTTGGGCCGAATCCTGCGCAGACTCGGCCGGCGTGCTCGGAACGGAATCGATCAGTGCCTTTATCGTTGCAAAGATGAGCGTCGAAAGGAGGCAGCCCAACGCTATCCAGCCACGTACTGTGATCCTTTTATGGAGAGGGGCCTCTCCCTCGTTCCATGTTTTGCCTCCGAATGCAGAAAGGGCGGTTAAACAGGCCACGATGGCCAGCGCGATTGTGACGGCGGTCTTCAAGCGGAGCCCTCGATTAGTTAGTTATTCTGTATATCAGGGAACCGGCCCACGATTGAATTAACACCCGAGGGCCTCGATCAGCATCATCGTATCGATACCGCGCGGCGGTGCCGTTACCCGCCACCTGGCCGCCCAGATGGATCAAAGGATACCGTAGTCTGTGTATCTCCTGTCCCGGGCAGAAGATCGCGAGCGAACAGGTTTCCGTTCTCCACTAACTGGTTCACGATCCGATCGGCCTGCTGACGGGCAGTCTCATCGGCAGATTTTAACAATGCGCGGAGAAGGCTTTCGACTTGGGATTTCCAAATAAGCGGTTGCCACAGCTGCCTCTCATCCTTGAGAACGGTCTCCACAATGTCGGCAACTTCGCGCGGATATTCGCCACACACTGTCTCCAGCCGCGCGAGAACGTCTTCAACATCAAGCATCCCAGCCCCGGCGTCCAGACTACGCCTGAGTTCAAATAGTGCCCATCGATTGTCGAATCTTCCGGAGCTAAACCACCGACCAAACTGGCGGTACACCTCGCGCCGTTTGAGTTCCGGCCAACCTGCGGCTTGAGTACTTACGTCGGACCACAATCTCATGAGAGCAGACAGGGTGGCCGGCGCGATGGGCTCAGTACCCTCAAGCCCTCCGCCGATGGACCACAATGCGTGCGCCGCCGCTGTCGAGGAGCATCGTTCAAAATATCGAAGCAACAAGTCCCGTGTTTGATCTCCGCCAACGCCTCGCCAGTAATAGGAAGTGAGATGTTGCCCGAGCCCGCTTTCGCCCATTTTTTTTCGCAGTTCCTCCGACGCGTCGGCGAGCTGATCTACCGCGAAAGCGTACTTTGGCTTGAGCACCTCGAAAGCCGGATCGTAGGGTTGGTCGTAGTCGGCGAAAGCCCTCCAAGTCGCCAACCAGTAGGCTCTACGATCCCCCGGTTCGGGGAAGATGGCATCGATGTTCTCACCGGTCCAATGGGCGTCGAAGAAGAACACGGTCCGAAACCAGTCTCCCAAAACGCTGTGCACGGCAGGCGATGTGTCCGCAAGCATCCTCTCCACACCCGTTTTCACCTCGGGCATCCGATCGAAGCGGAGTTCCGCCCTCGCTTCAGGCACCGGGAGGTGCTTGTGGATCCACCAGGCAAAGCGAAACACCGCATGGCCGGCGGTGCCGCGGACGCTGTTGATCGACGTCGTGAGTGGATCACGATCTTCGGCCGGGTCTGCATCCGGCGGAGGGTCTGGATCCTGGAGCAATTCATGAAGGACGTGCCAGACGCTGTCGCGCAGACCAAATTCGATTTCCGCTTCCGGGGTGGTAAGACCCGTGGTCAGGAGACGCGCAATGGCCTGGCGTGTCCATGTCCAATCGGGATCCTCTCCCTCATCAAACGCATTGCGGTCGGTGACCGATTCCCGCGGTTGGTCCATCACCCACTTAAGCAGCGTCAGTATCGGTGCCCAACTCAAGGGCACCTTGGCCGCGCAGGCGTCATTGAGTCCTAAGATGAGGCCTCTGACGTAGGTCGGGTTGAGTCCTATGAATGCGCATGATTCACTCGACCATTCCGCGGCGCGGTCCTTGGCGAGCCGCTGAACATCTCGCGCTAGGCCGTCGCGGCTAGGAGCGCCAAATTCTTGGGTCGGAGTCCAGCTCGCCAAATAGCTCAGTAACTCGGGCAGCTGCATGCGCTCGAGACTCTCGCCGGTTACCGGACTCGTCGGACCGTGCCAAATCGTTGGCGCGCTGGGCGCGTGAGACTGGCCGAGTTCGGCAGTAAGCGCATCACGTTCTGCGATGAATTCCTGAGGAAGCGTCGTGCCGAAAGCTGTTAATCGATCACGCAAAACGACACGGCGCAGTTGAGCTAGCCGTTCGGGCGCCAACTCCTGCTGCGTACTCTCAGGGATTGTCTGCAACGGCTCCCGCCGCACCACATCCAGTATCCGCAGCCGATTGGGCTCGGACATTCTTGAGAACATGGTCTGCAGCAGCGCCGTGTATTCAACGCGGCAGGTAAAGCGATCCACGAACCTTGTATCAAGTAGCGTATCCAAAACAAAAGGATCGTCGGGATCGCACACCTGATTGGCCACGAACATTGCGATTCTTGTCAGGATCGGCCGATTCCTTGTGAGAAGCGCTGCTCGTACCGGATCGAACCCAATATGTGCCCGTTGCGCCAGGTGCAATGCCGTGTCGCGCAGGGCATCGATCAGGATGTCTCTGATCTGCTTGACCGTAAAGTTTGCGTGCAAAAGATCACGGCGCCAGATGTACGAAAAGTCATCCGTCTGGCCCTCGCCAGGCTCGCGTGTGGAATCCAGCAGTAGGTCACGCAACATCCCAAGCGTTTGAAGGCCGGCGAGATCGCGCAGCGTCGGCAAACATACCTTCAAGTAGCGGTCATAGTGCCATTCATCGAGTTGAGCCCGTGGCGGCGAGGCATCTGCGTCGACCGAGGCGAACAACCGTCGAGCCAATTGTAATGCGCGTTTTACCTCACCGAGTTCGAGCAGGCGCACGATGAAGTCGGCAAACGGCTCGGTAAAGTGTCTAAGGGTGATGGCATCATCGAGCCATTCGATTGCCCTATCCGCGAGCTTTCGACTATCCTCGCGACCCAAGTATCGCCCGATTTTCAGCTGCAGCTCGCGAATTCGCGCGTTGTCCGTATCGGGGATTGCTACGGCGATGCGGCCGACGGACTCGGGAACCAGAGCCGCCATTCTTTCAAGATATCGCAGCTCGGCCCAGTCTGGGAATGACACGCTGCCGTCATCGCGCGTCCGGTCCGCCCCCGGCGGACGCTGGAAGAAACCATGTTGGTAAAGCGGCTCGACCCACGCCGGATTATTCAGCTTGTCAAAGAAGTACGCATTCGCGCCGGGTTTCGCCAGCCGCGCGAGCGCGCGCGCGATGACCTCAGGAGTTGGCGTCTTCAAGGATGTCGTCCAGTGAATCAAGATTACTGACGGCGGACTCGGCGAGGGAACTTAGCGTCTCTTCGAAGAATTCCACCTCTTGCTTGAACTGCCCCTCCATCATTTGCACATCCGGTGTAGTGCGATCATGCGCCCACTTGGGAAAGAATGCCGACATTCGAAACCATCGGTCCGCCGTCGGCCCAACATCTGGCCGGGACCCGTGCCGGCCGGATATACCTTCAAAGATCGCTCGCGCCCGTGCTCGCGCGTTGTCCGTGCTCGTCTGGACACGGGCCACCACAGCAGCTGCCTTCAGGAAGGATTGAGGCACCGAGACCGGCGCAGAGTCCGGTTCTGGCGATGCCCCCGACGCCGCGTCGAAAGAAATGCCAAGCTTGAGAAATTCGGCGATGAATTTGTTCAATTTATCGCCCAATACTTCCCGGGAATTCGAGCTGTATTCGTTCATCAACACACTGCAAATCTCTCGATACGCGTGGGCGATCATGCGCCCGCGACACGGGATCCGTTCGTCGGCCGCGATCCAAAGCGCGGATTCGAACATGCCGCCAGCATGCGGGTGCGCTCGGTTGAGCCAGCCGAGAATCAGGGCCTGTCGAGCCGTTGGGTTCATAGAATGATCATGCCAGGTCAAACGCCAAAGCCTATGGGCGTGTGAATCGAGCCGAAAGCGTTGCCCGACCCGGGCGAGCAGCGGGGCGCAGCTTTATTGATACCGAATTGTAACTTATCAGGCGGGTGCACCGGCCCGGCCATGGCTGCGGTCGCGCTGCGCGGGGGCAAATTCCCGCTCTAGGTCTCAACCTTAGCCGCGTTAGCATGGGCTGCTCGCGGGGGTGTGGCACGGCAAAAGGGACAAGCAAGACCGCCCCTCTCAACCCCGAGGTCCACGGAAAGCGGAGCGCGCAGGCAGCCATGCTGCCGAAGGCGTCAGGGATCAAAGCCGAAAGGCCGCGACTCGATACGAGGCGGGGGCAACGCCCGCGAGCCCGACGGCGGTACGCCGAGACGCAAACACGCTGCGACCACGCGAATATCCTCGCTGGCGCATGAGGAGGCTATTGTTTTGGCCTAAGGATGATGCCATGGCCCTTTAATGTTTTCCGTACTGCTAGCGCATGGAGCTTTTGATATAGCACGATAAATCTGGGCCAAGTGGGATGTTGCTTTGGCACCTCCGTCGGAGGTGGGGGTACCGCCTCGGTAATTGCTGGCCCCGCATATCCAGCGAAACCCAGCGGAATCGGGTATCGCCCTGCCCAATATGAATAGCGAGAAAGGTCGTTGAGAAGCTTGCGGTCAACGTTGTTAACTCGGAGGTTGGCTTTTTTCACGAGTTCAACGAGATTGTGAGTCGCGGGAAGGAAATCTTTCGCATTCCGCGAGTCGAGTACGATACCGTGTTTGTCGCAATGGTCACCTACGATGACCATTTTCAGTAGTGTTTCGATCGCATATGCGCCAAGCATAAGTGCAATCGGAGCCTGCAGTAAATGAGTGATCTCGTTCCACTTTCTTTCTCGATCTTCCATCAGATAGCAAGAGGACCGATATAGCTCGCGCGAATGCTGGAACCACAGCACAACTGACTTGCCAAACGCGTTGAATGCGCGCAGGTCAGCAGGAACATCGTCGTGATGATATTCAATGATTCCGTCCCAGAGTTGGCGTGCTACTTTCGTCAATCCTTGTACTCTCCGCGCTGCTGGCGATTGTTTCAGCTGTGGCTAGCAAGTACCGCTAATTGCCTTCGGCAGGGGCAGCGAGTAGCGCCACGATTGGCGTGTCTGCCCAGACGATACGCGGCGCCCACTGTATTTGAAGAGCCTCACCGTTAGGTTGCCCTTGGGGTACGAAACTCACCGCGAAAGGTGAATTACTACTCGGCACAAGATGAAGCTCCATTGATGCTAACTGATGTTTCGACGCAATGTAGACCGTTCTGGGAGGGAGACCCAACACGTAAACGTCCAGGTTATCAACCGAAATTCGATAGCCCTTGCGGGCCTTACTCCCGTCGGGGTCGAGGCGCTGAAAACTGGGCGCGCCGGTATTTCGCCCGCGAATGCCGATAAGTTCCCGGAAAACGCTTGGGAAATCGTCAGCCGACAGCAGAACAAACGGCACCGGACCCACCGCGTTCGCATGACGCACCACCTGCGACCAGAACGACAAGCTCGTAATGGGCACGCCCGCATCAATTGTTAGCTTCGGCCGACCGAGAAACTCAATCCAGATCGACTGCAAGAGTAGGCTATTCACCCGCTGTGCAATCGCAGTGTCAAAGCTAGCGACTCTAGGCTCCAAGGGTTGGTCTATCAATTGACCTTTGATTTGGCCGGTTATAAACACTGCCCGGATCTGCTTCTCGTGCGCCGCGTCAGGCAGAACAGTGGGAGTCGTGGTCAGGACAAACTCAATTCCAAAATTGGCGGCAACGTATTGACGAGTGGTCTCCTCGATTTGGCGCAGCCGCGCCGGGGCAACTGGCGCATCCCGCAGCCATTGCGCGCGCGCCGCTTCCACAGAAGAAAGCGCCTCGGCTAATACTTGCCGGAGGCGTGCGACCGCGTTGTCGATAGCCAGACCCGGATCGATCGCATGCACCACGGGCTCAAGGCGAGTAACAAAATCGGCGTTGTCGAGTTCCTGCTGCAACCGCCTCAGTGCCGATTCAAGGCTGAAACTGCCAGCCTGGATATCGGGTATTTTTGTCAAGTCTAGGGTAAACGACGAATTCCGCGCAGCGCTGCCTCTGGGGTCCAGATCGGATACTCGAGCTATAAGAATGCAGAGAAATGCTGACTGCAAGCCATGTTGGCCGAATATGGTCCCAGGCGAATAAATCTCGCCAGGCACCATGTCTGACTCCTCCAAAGAGTCCATTCGATGTACCTGGCGATCGAGTCGCGCTCCGTAATCGCCGTTGGCCGGGTGGCCGCTATGCGACATGATTCGCAATATTTGAAGTAGCAAGGACCTAAAGGGAGGTCGGCTTAGCGCTTCTCCGATTGTGTGCCCGCTCTCCTGAAAATCTGAGCGTCTATCAAATACATTTCGCACTATCGTCGCAATCCGCCCAGCTGCATTGTTGGCACGCAGGCACCACAAGATAAATACCGAGCCGGTAACGAGCAGCGCGTCATCATGCGCGACGCCGAGCAGTTTGATCGCCAGTGCCGACGGGTCGTACTTCTGGTCCGGCCACGGGGAGGCGCATTCCGCCTTGGTATGTGCCTCTGCCCAAGGCAACGCAACTATCTCAGGCGATAGCATGGCATCTTCCGCGAACATCGCATCATGCGGTTCGTGCGTCGGGAGATAACTCGGCCACTTTATCAATGTATCGAGATATGCGGCAGCACCCCGACCGTCATCGTTCTGAACAGCGGCTGCTAGCAGATAGGCCGAGTTGAACAGATGTGTCTCCGAGTACCACCAAGAGCGGGCGAATTGTTGCCATCGCACCTCCGCCGAAGCGTGACGATCGGTCTCCCAATGCATCATTTCGTTGGCCATGCGAAGCATATCCCGCCAGTGCCCCACAAATTTTCGAATTACGATGGAATAGGAGCGCGCATCAGACCCGGGCAGATCAGCGACATCGCCCCCTTTCTCGGAATCCTCTGCTCTCTGTCGCCTATGTTCGGTGAGCCAGCTTTCGAGTCGGTGGACGTAATACGTAAAAAAATTCAGCAGCTCGGCGGCAACCGCCGGTGCCGGCGCTTCTGGACGAGCCAAGAGCAATTTGAATGGAAAGTAGGCGACTGTCGTTGCATAGCTGGTGTCCTCAGATATTTGGGAAACGGCTTTTTGCGACAGACGATAATACGGACTGATCCACTCCTGCAGCGGGGTCTGAATATATCCGGGGACTAGCGAGTAGCTACCGGGTGCACCGTCAGGGGCAACGGTCGCGTGTACATCGAGAAGAAAGCCGTGGAAATCTGAAATCTCGTCAATCGCGCGATCCCAGGCACTGTTCGCCGAACGATCAATAGCGGCAATCGCGTGCCCGATCAGATCATCCAAGAGATCAGCTGGCGATATCTCGGCCGGGGCATCCCCGTTAAAACGTCGCAGACAAAAGGCAGCCCAGATCAACAGCTTCTCGTAACCAGTCAAGGGCGAAGCGCGATTGCTTACACACCATGCCGTCAGTCCGCGCATGGGTCTGTCGAAATCAGGAACAAATCCAATGAAGGGCGCGGACCTAGTGGCCCCACGTCGTGGCGACGAGGCGTTTGACTCCGAGCGGGCCATCCAGGGGCGTAGAGCGCGGCCAAGAATCCGGATATGCAAGTCGTAGAGGATAGTAGGAGATCGGAACGCTCTTACCAACTCCTCTTTCACTCCGTCCAGGGCGGCGGAGCGCCCAAATAGGATGACCGAGTCGTGAAGTCCTCCTTGAGGCCGATTGGGCAATATCTCTGCAGCTGCATTGAAATAGTAGTAAAGCCTCAACTGACTGCGTAACTGCTGCGGAAGTACGCGGTTGACGATGTAGCTTCGGCGAATAGCCTGGCGTTCTCGGGGATCGACGTATCGTAGGCTAGTGCCAATGAACAGGGACACGACAGATAGATTGACAACCAACCACGCAGCATGAATCCAACTGAAGTCAACTTCGAAGACCGGAAATGGGACAAAGTGATGCAGTAACAACTGTGCGGGCCAAAACAACTGTACCGTCAAGACGACGAGCAGTGCGATGCTGCTAGAAAAGACCTCGTGCGCTAACGATTCGCGGTAGTACAGCTGGATCTCTCTGGTCGAATCGTCACGCTGCCCAATGTAGGTGATGAGACCGACCGGCACCGCAACAATTGCTATCAGGGCGGCCTGAACGGTGATCAAGTAGATCGGCAGGTCCTTGACGATGGGCTCCGTGCCCACTAACGGCAACCACGAGAAATAGTCGGCGGGCATGAGTCTCGAGCACAGATATTGGCCAAGGACGCAAAGAAAGTCCGCACCCACATACACCCAGAGAAATCCGGCGAAGGTGCGTTTGTCGAACACGCGACGAAAGGACCGCAAGAAAATCCCGTCCCGCGCCGTTCGCACTGCCGCGTTTTTCCTCAAATGCGACTTCACTTCGCACTCTACGCGCGCCCGAATACTCCCTGTAAGCTTCCATACCAATCTATTCAAGCAAACCTCGTTGTTCTTCTTACGTGATCACGCGCGCCGCTATATCCTGCAGGTCCTCAACGCTTCTCCCCATCGCCGTGTAGCAATGCTCTGCGACCGGCCAATGGTTCGGTTGCGCCGGAAAAGGAACTGAGTTTCACAATTTTCCCCGGTTTACTCGGATGCCAGGGGTGACCCGGAAGATACAGTGGTTGGCCCGCCTTGATGTATCCGACCTTGATCGCAATGGGGTGAATCAAGTAAAGCCAAATGGCCCCGTGAATCTCGCCTTGTTGGTTGCGCATGATATAGACACCAGAGTCGTAGGCGAGAAACCCTTGAGTGTCGTTCGTGCCGTCGGCGATCAGAATACTGACTTCCGGATGGGGTTGGGCCGTCCGCAAAGCCTCCGAGAAACCGGTCAAGTCGATCGGCTCTTTGTCCTCAACAATTTTGCAGCCAAAGAGCTTCAAAAAGTACAAGTGGACCTGCAGGGCGGCAACTCGCGACCCACCTGGGAACGGCGTGGACATTGCGAATTGCCGTCGGCGCCGGATCTCAGGCCAGTGGCGATGCAGATACTCCGAAAGACGCTGCCACGCCAAGTCAGATGGCTGCGTCGCGGTATTATTGCACCAAGAGCAGATTGATGGTCGGAACGTTAGGTGCTTGGCCCTTGCGCTCCCCACCTTCGTGTTCGTGGCTCGACCGAATCGCTGTATGAAGAGTGGATTAGCTTGTGATACTGACGGTGCCTTAAGTCGGACGTCGCTCGCTTTGAACCTATGCTCCGAAGTGTCCGCCGGCCGTTTGCGGCAAATCCAGCATTCAGCGACGGCATCAGTCCGTGCCGCCGCGTCGTCGATTGGTGGCCGACGCGTCATTTAATGCGCTGGAATGGTGAGATCGCCGGATCGGGTTCGCCAAGGCGAAATTCGAGCCAATCGTCGTCGTGATCTTCTCCGTCGATCACAGCAACGGATGCGATCATCTCTCCGCGGGCGAGCGCGCTCGCGAACGGGTTGGACGGTCCATTGGGTGCTGACGCCTTGCCCCAGCGATGGCGCCGGTCAAATTCGGCAGTGCTAACGGTGCCTCCCAGCAACTCCAGCACTTCCCTAGAAGAGATGCGGATCGTCTTATCGGACATCGTGGATCCCCCATGAAAACCTAAGCCATAGTCTCGTGCATCACATCGCAACGCGGCGTTTCGTGCGTCAAACATTGGCGTCGGGAGAGTTCGTACTGCGTCGCGTAACAAAGTCTCGACCGCGGCAATGGCCTCGACGGTCAATCGCGAAGATTGCTCGGCCTTTGGTGTGACGACGAAGTCTGTCCGAGGGCGCAAACTATGGTCCCAACGGTCAAAGGGTTTGACTCTCTCGGTCGTCACCAAGAGAACGATATCTACGGCCGACGTTTTGCGCAGGAAATCGGCAGTGACCTCGGTTGCCGAGTAACTGCCGTGGCCGGATGCATGGGCACGCGACATGGCGTTGCAATCGGCATCGCAAGCAATAACAACACGTAGCGCGTTCGCAGGCGCATGGCGTAGCTGATCCGCTTTCTTGTGGAGCGCGGTGTATATTGGAGTCTTGGTTCGCGAATAGGGAATATTGTAAACCGCGTGACCACCCCCTCCGAACCTCTGCGTCTGGTCATAGGTTAACGTGAAGGCAACGCCTGGTGCCGAGCACGGTAAGGACGCATGCGTCACCGGGTCACGCGTCAAGCCACGCACGAAGGGTTCGATTTCCTGTTTCAATAGTGCCGAAAGCTCCTTTCGCGGCGGCAGAAGCAGCACTGTGCGCGAGTCACCATACTCTCCATCGCTCCGGGACTTGATATCGTACCGAAAGTGATTGGGATTGAGTTGGTGCTTTCGAGCCAGCCGCACGATCTCCCGCCAGAAATGCCCAACGGGGTTGTTGTCGTGGAGGCCCTTATCAGACACGCTGGTGATATCACCCACGATCTCGAAGGCGGCGCCGCCGTGAACGTAAGTCAGTGCGAAGTCGGGTCTGCTGCCATCGGCGAGGGGACTTTCGTGGCGCAGCGGAGACACGCTGTGCAGTGCAAGTAACATCACCGCTTCCCACACCGCGGCCAGTCGATCGCGTCCAGGATTCTCGAGGCGCGCGATCAAATGTCTATGAACGTCGGCGGTGAGTATCGCCTCGAGCGACTCCAATCGTTTCTGAAGCGCCCGTCGCGAAAAGATGAGATTGGCCATTAAATTCGTGGTCCCGCGCTACAGGCCATTATCTTGCCGCGAACCGGAGGGCCAAACGATCCGCAGGATTGGGTGTGAGCATTGTCGCCGATCCGTTCCAAATAAATTCTGGCCCGTGCGCAATGAGTGGGCGCATTTACTTCCCGCGGTCGTTGGCGACCCTCGCGCATTTTCGTTGGAGACGGTCAAGGAGATCTGAAGCAGCCTTCGGCCTGCCACGGCGACGGCCACTTTCGACTTCACCTCGCAGGCCTTCGATGGCAGCTAGGCGTCACCGATGGTCTTCTTCCAACAATCGAAGCCCATCGCGAACGACCTCACCGGCCGACGCGTAGCGACCGCGTTCAACCACTGTAGTATGAAACTCTCAAGGTGGATCAGGGCTTAATGAGAACCTTAGATCAAGAATCGGTCCGTCGACGAGAATATCTCGCGCTTCGGCCAAACAGGACATAGCGCCTCGATGACCGTCATCAAGTCATCTAAGGCTTCGAATGGATCGCGGCTAGTAGCCGCCGGCACGTGAGTGATACCGCCGTCGGCGGCAAACGGTTGGTCGTTATCGGTAGGTAAGATCACTTAGAATTTCCTCGAGCAACGCTTCACGATTGAAAAGCCGGAAGTACTCGCGTACCTCGTCCATCTTCAGCGCTTGCCGATTCGCGGCGATTAGGGCCTTGATATCCTCCAGGTCCTGCGTGCGGCGCGGATTGTTGACGAAGCCCTGGAGCTTCAACCCAATCAATCCCTCGGTGCTGACGACGCGCAGTTCGCCGAATGCGGTTTGGATCGATATGGCATTGCTGAGCAAACCCCGAGCCGCGGGGCGACTGGCGTAGATGAAGTCCACGCGTTCATCACCGCGCAGGTAGTTGCCGGCATCGGGACTGCGGTGCAGACACCGGTAGCCGAGCGCAACTAACTCGCGGTCGATGTCCTCGGCTTTTTCAGAATCGGTCAGCAGGTCGATGTCCTGCGTGGCGCGGATCACTTTGTGAGACGCCAAGGCGAGCCCGCCAATCAACGCAAACCGCGCATCCACCTTGCTCAAGCTGGCGATGACTTCTTCAAGCTGTCTGCCGAGACGGGAGGCTGCTGCCACTGACACTACCTGTTGTTGGTGCGCCTGAACGGGTTCGATCAGCCGACCCTCGGTTTCGAGAAAGACCGCACGATTTCGCGAAGAAATCGCCGGTCAAAAATCGCGAAAAATATCCTTGTAAATCAAATAGATGGTGCGCCCGGAGGGATTCGAACCCCCGACCAATCGGTTCGAAGCCGATTACTCTATCCAGCTGAGCTACGGGCGCAAATTGCTGCCGAAATCGTCAGATCCAAAATCGAATGATACCTGCAAATGCCCCGTCGGCCACCCCGGTCACTTTCTGGTCACTCCAGATTCGCCCCGTTTCACGCCCGGCGGTAAGTCGCTAATTGCTTTACCGATTTCGACCATCCTAACTTTGGATCTTGACGTTCGAAGCCGAGTGCTCTATCCAGCTGAGCTACGGGCGCAATCTGCGTGCAGTTTACCGCGTCCATGATTTCGTCGCGCGCGAAGTCGCGTTCGGACAGTAAGGGTGAATCCAACCTTGTCGGACGTCAAAGCTCCGCAATCCGCTTCGCCAGCAATCGCCGCTCGGGCTCGAGTTTGGCGCCTTTCAGCGACATCCCATAGGCCTCGCGAGCCTCGTCCGTCCTTCCGAGCCGCACCAATAAATTTGCGCGGGCGGCATGCAGGAGATGATGGTCCTTGACTCCACCGCGCGCGGCCAGCGAGTCGACCAAATCCAGTGCCCGCTCGGGACCGTCGACCATGGACACTGCCACCGCATGATTGAGTTCGACGATGGGCGTGGAATGCAGGCGCAGCAGTACTTCGTACAATCCCACGATCTGCCGCCAGTCCGTGGCATCCTTTTCCTTGGGCCGCACATGAAGCGCGGCGATAGCCGCCTCGACCGAATAATGACTCACTCGTCCTGGCTTGCGCAGTGACCGGTCGACCAGGGCCAAGCCCTCGTCGATCTGCCCGTGGTTCCACAGGGTGCGGTTCTGGTGGTCGAGCAATACTACATCGCCGGCCGCCGAGACTCGCGCGTCGCGGCGCGCGTCGTGCAACAACATCAGCGCGAGCAACCCCATGACGGTTGCGTTATCCGGAAGCAGCGCGTCCAGCAAACGACCCAAACGGATGGCCTCCAGGCAAAGCTCCGCATTCATCAAGTTGGCACCGTCCGACGCGGCGTAGCCTTCGGTGAACACAGCGTAGACGACGGCGAGCACTCCATCGATTCTCTGATCCAGCGCCGACGGCCCCGGTGTTTCATAGGGAATACCCGCGTCACGGATTTTCTTCTTGGCGCGTACCAGGCGCTGCGCCATGGTCTCTTCACTCACCAAGAACGCACGGGCCACCGCCGGGGTCGAAAGACCACATACCTCTCGAAGCGTGAGGGCAACCTGCGCCTCGCCGCCAAGCGCGGGGTGGCAACACGTGAATATCAGCCGCAATCGATCGTCGCCGAAAGTCTCGTCCGGCATTTCATCGGTAGTCTCGGATTCCGCCGCGGCGCTCGCCATTTCGAGGTCGACGACCTTGGTGCGGAAAACCGCCTCTCGACGAATGGTATCGATCGCTTTGTTGCGTCCAGTTTGGATCAACCATGCGGATGGATTTGCGGGAATACCCTGAGATGGCCATTTCTCGACCGCCGCAGCGAAGGCCTCCTGCCGTGCTTCTTCGGCGAGACTAAAATCGCCGAGCAGGCGGATCAGTGTCGCGAGTACACGAGCCGCCTCCCGGCGAAACACCTCTTCAACCGTATCGCGGTCCGCTTCGATGGTTCCATGCACACTCATACGGTACGGTATTCTAGGCGTCCAGAACGTGCGCTCAACTCATGGGCCAAATCGGTCTTACTTCGATGGAGCCATAGCGGGCGCCCGGGATGCGCGCGGCGAGCCCCAACGCCTCGTCGAGATTTTTGGCTTCGACCAAGTAGTAGCCGCCAAGCTGCTCTCGCGTTTCAGCGAACGGACCGTCGGTCACGGTCGTTTTTCCATCGCGCACGCGCACCGTGGAAGCGGTGGAGACCGGCCGCAGCCGATCGCCCGCCTTCAGCTGTCCCGTCTGCACGATCGACTTGGTGAATTCCGTGTATCCCTCCATCATGGTTTTCACGGCGGCAGCATCCATCCCGGCCGTCTGCTGCTCGTTTGCATAGATCATTAATAGGTATTGCATCTCTCACTCCTGGTCACTCGGCGTGATTCGCCGTGAGCTAGTCGAACGACCCGCTGGGGAATCGACATTCTTTTTGCCAATCCCAGATCTAACCGCCGCCTGGGGCCCCGCCGTAGGTGGGAGACCCGGACGGGACCGGTTGAAATTGGCCAGTGACACCCGCAAATAGCCTTTAAGGGTAATTAACGTGTGATAAGTTCGCATATAACTGCCGTGAAATCATCCACTTACGCGCGCGCCTCGGAACGCTGGCGGCTCGTGGGGCTTGGCCGTAAGATCATGGGCTCCCCATAAACGTTCGTACCGATAACTAGAGGACTTCCGATGAAGGCTTGGATACCGCTTACGCTGATTTTTGCCCTTGGCTCGGCCGCTCACTCGCAGGCGAGCTGCTCCTACCCGCGCTCGCCCGACGCGCCCCCCGATGGCGCCACAGCGACCAAAGATCAGATGATCGCAGCAAAGCACGACTTTGACCGGTACAACGGCGAAATGAACGCTTATCTGGACTGCCTGAAACTCGAGATGGATTCCGCGACCCCGAAAGATCCAAAGAAGCTGACCGCCGACGAGAAGAAAAAAGCCGACGATCAACAGAAGATATTGGTGCAGAAGAACAATGCCGCGGTGGACGAGTTGCAAGCCAATGTCGGCCGATTCAATGAACAATTGAAGATTTACAAGGCGAAGAACCAGAAGTGACGCGAACAGCGCGGCGAACTCGTTTCGCCGCGCCTTGTTTCGAAAGCTATGCAGGCTAGTACGCTCATTACACCGCGTCTGGCCGAAGAGGCGATCAACTCTCGGCTGACGTGTTTGCCGATCGAATCACTGCCGTTGACGCAGTGTGTCGGGGGAACGCTGCGCGAAAATATTTACGCCGAGCGCGACACGCCCCCCTACGACCGCGTCACCATGGATGGCATTGCGGTGGATAGCGAACAGCTGCGTCGCGGACTACGCCGCTTTCGCATACAAGCAACCCAGGCGGCGGGCGCGCCGGCCCTCAAGCTCGCTCGCGGCGAGAATGCCATCGAAGTGATGACCGGAGCCATCCTTCCGCTCGCCGCGGACTGCGTCATTCCGGTCGAGCAGTACGACGTCGCGGACGGCGTCGTGTCTTTGAAGTCGACCATTGCTGGGGCGCCCTATCACAACGTGCACCGGCGCGGTAGCGATAGCCGCCAAGGCGCACTGCTGCTCGAGACCGGAACTCTGTTGCGAGCTCCCGAGATCGCGGTGGCCGCTTCAGCCGGCATGGCGCGCGTACGGGTCAGCAGCGAGCCGGCGATCATGATCGTCTCCACCGGCGACGAACTGGTTGAACCCGGTGATCCCATTGCCGATTACCAAGTGCGCCGCTCGAATGCCTACGCCGTCGCAGCCACCTTGCGCAAGCGCGGCTTCGGGCGAATCGGCGACGATCATGTGCGGGACGACGAGAACATGCTGCGAGAGCGGTTGACGTTGCATTTGACCACCCACGAGGTCGTGGTGCTCAGCGGCGGCGTCTCGATGGGCAAGTTCGATCTCGTGCCCAAGGTGCTCATGCAATTGGGCGTCCAGGAAGTGTTTCATAACATTGCTCAGCGGCCTGGCAAGCCGATGTGGTTCGGCATCGGACCGCGCGGACAATCGGTGTTTGGCTTGCCCGGGAATCCGGTCTCCACGCTCGTGTGCCTGATCCGCTACGTGATTCCGGCGATCGCCGAGGCGATGGGAACGCGCCGCGCACTACCGGAGCGCCTGGCGCTCGCCGCTCCGGTCACCTTCCAACCGCCTCTGGCGTATTTCTTGCCCGTTGCCATCGATCACGACGATTGGGGGCGCCCCTGGGCGCATCCGCGTCCGCCCAACGGCTCCGGAGATTTTCTGAGTCTGGCCGGCACGGATGGCTTCGTCGAACTCCCACCCGGGCCGAACACCTACCCCAAAGGCTTCGTCACCAGCGTCTACCGCTGGTAACCTTGAATGAACATGGAATCCACGATTCACGATATCCGCGGTGCCGATCATCCGCTCGATCGATTGGCCCGACCGCTGCATGATCTGCGAATTTCGGTCATGGATCGATGCAATTTCCGCTGCCCTTATTGCATGCCGAAGGAACAGTTTCATGACAACTACCGGTTCCTGAAATCTCAGGAGCGGTTGTCGTTCGAAGAGATCGTGCGCCTATCTCGCCTGTTCGCCTCACTCGGAGTGCGGAAGTTGCGGCTCACCGGCGGCGAGCCTCTGCTGCGCGCCAACCTGCCCGATCTGATCGGCGATCTGACGGCGATACCCGGCATCGAAGACATAGCGCTGACCACCAACGGTGTCTTATTGGGGCAGCACGCGGTCGACCTGCACGCCAATGGACTGCGCCGGATCACGGTGAGCCTGGACACGCTGGACAAGGAGATCTTCACCCGAATGAGCGGCGGCTACGCGGCTCTCGAGCAAGTTCTTCAGGGCATCGACGCGGCCATAGCCGCGGGTCTCGCGCCCGTGAAGGTCAACTCGGTCATCGAGCGCGGCGTCAACGATCACACCGTGCTGGATCTGGTCGAACACTTTCGCGGCAAGCCCGTGATCGTGCGCTTCATCGAGTTCATGGATGTGGGTAACCGTAACGACTGGCGCCCGGAAATGGTGGTGCCATCGCGTGAGCTTGCGGCCCGCATCGGTGCGCGATGGCCCATTCACCCGGTATCCGAAAACTATCACGGCGAAGTGGCGCAGCGCTGGCGCTTCGACGATGGCGCCGGTGAACTGGGCTTCATTTCCTCGGTGTCGCAGCCCTTCTGCGGCGCCTGCAGCCGCGCTCGATTGTCATCGGAGGGTAAGTTTTACACCTGCTTGTTCGCCACTCAGGGGCTCGACCTGCGCGCGGCGATCCGAGCCGGCGCGGGCGACGCGGATCTGTTGAACGTGATTCGGAGCAAGTGGCTCGGGCGCACCGATCGCTATAGCGAACTGCGGGATGAATTGCGCCGCACCGAGCCCTCCCTCAAGAAGATCGAGATGTACTACATCGGCGGCTGACAATGACATTCTCACATCTGGACAGCGAGCAGCGGCCGACCATGGTCGATGTCAGCGAAAAATCGCCGACCCAACGTACCGCGGTGGCCGAGGCCCGCGTGCGTTTCCCACCCTCCGTCGCCGCGGCGTTGCGTGAGAGCGGCCTGCGCTCACCGAAAGGGCCGGTGTTCGACACCGCCATCGTCGCCGGCGTCATGGGTGCCAAGCGGACTCATGAATTGATCCCGTTTTGTCACCCCTTAGGGCTGGAGAGCTGCCACGTCGCCATCGAGATGGAAGGAGATTCCGCCTTGATTCGTTGCACGGTGAGCGTGCATCACAAAACCGGCGTCGAGATGGAAGCGCTCACCGGAGCCAGCATTGCGGCGCTGACCATCTATGACATGTGCAAGGCGCTGTCGCACGACATCGTGATCGGCGACACGCGGCTGATCGCGAAAGACGGTGGAAAGAGTTCGTATTCGCTGAAGGAAGCGTCTTGAATTCCGCAGCGGCACCGGTGTACTCCGCGGCAGCTCCGGTGTACGGCTTGATTCTGGCCGGCGGCGCCAGCTCGCGCATGCGTCGTGACAAGGCCGTGCTCCTCTATCAGGGCAAGAGCCAGCTCGACCGCGCGTTCGAACTGGCGAGCCGCCATGTCGCTAAAGTATTCGTCTCCGTGCGGTCGAGCCAAATAACGGAACCCACCCGCGCGCAAAAGCCCCTGATCGTCGACTCCGTAGACGGCGAGGGCCCCATCGTGGGCATCCGGTCGGCGTTGGCTGCCTACCCCGGCGTGGCGTGGCTGGTGCTCGCCTGCGATTTGCCATTCCTGTCCGATGCGGCGCTCGAACAGCTGTTGGCCGAACGCGATCCGAGTGTGTTGGCTACCGCCTACTTGAGCGCATACGACGGATTGCCCGAGCCGCTCGGCGCGGTCTGGGAACCGGCGGCAGGATCGGCACTGTCCGCCTATCAGAGCGATGGCGGCCGTTGCCCGAGAAAATTTCTCAAGCGGCACGCCGTTCGGTTGATCGAACCACGCGACCGGCATGCCCTCGACAACGTCAATACCCCCGAGGAATACGCCCAAGCGCAGGGCGCCCTCCACTCTTGCGTCCACACCAATCCCATGCAACTCAAGATCCAGTACTTCGCCTTGATGCGAGAACAGGCCGGTCGTTCCGAAGAGACCTTGGAAACTTCGGCCGCAACCCCCGCCGATTTATTCTCGGAATTGAACGCGCGCTACGGCTTCACGTTGTCACGTGAACAATTGAAGGTGGCGGTGAACAGCGAGTTTTCCGAGTGGTCGCGCCCCTTGAGCACGGGCGATGACGTGGTGTTCATCCCACCCGTGGCGGGCGGCTGATGCGCTTTCGCTTCACCGAGGCGGCCATCGATACGCAAACCGCGCGCCGGGAATTGCTCGACCGCGGCGCCGGCGGCTACGTGAGCTTCGAGGGCTGGGTTCGGGATCATAACGAGGGCCAGGACGTCACTCGACTCGAGTACGAAGCCTTTCAAGCCCTTGCCGTCAAAGAGGGCGACCGCATACTTGCCGAAGCATTGCAGCGTTTTCCCATTAAACATGCCTCGTGCATCCATCGTGTCGGCTCGCTCGATCTCACCGACATGGCCGTTTGGGTGGGCGTCAGCGCCGCCCACCGGGGCGAAGCATTCGATGCGTGTCGATACATCATCGATGAAGTCAAACACCGGGTTCCGATCTGGAAAAAAGAACATTACCGAAGCGGCGACTCGGGCTGGGTCAACTGCGAGCGCTGCGCGGCGGCGCCGCACCACGGGCACGATCATGCGCACGAACATGTCGAGCGCCTGGTGCTGCCCGGATCCGAATAGCTACCGTGCAGCCCGACTACTCACGGCAACTCTTGTTGAAGGAGATCGGCGCCGACGGCCAAGCGAGACTGGCGAATGGACGGGTACTGATCGTAGGCGCCGGCGGCCTCGGCAGTCCCGTATTGCAGTATCTGGCCGGCGCCGGCGTTGGTCATCTCGGTATAGTGGATGCGGATACGCTCGACGCCAGCAATCTGCACCGCCAGCCAATCTATGCGTTGGCGGACGTGGGCAAGCCCAAGGTGGACCTGGCGCGCGCCGCCGTCATGGCGATCAATCCCACGGTGGCCGTCGAAACGCATGCCGCGCGCTTCACGGCGGACAATGCGCTCGAACTGGTCCGGGCGTACGACGTCGTCGTCGATTGCAGCGACAATTTCCGCACTAAGTTTCTAATCAATGACGCGGCGGTGCTGGCGCAGCGGCCCGCCGTGTTCGCCAGCGTGTACCAATACGAAGGGCAACTCCAAGTCTATAAGCCGGAACCCGGACACGCCTGCCTGCGTTGTCTGTGGCCCGACGCCACCGCGGACGGTGTGGTCGGCAACTGCGCTGAAGCCGGGGTACTCGGTCCGGTGCCGGGGACCTTCGGCAGCCTCCAAGCGTTGCTGACGTTGAAGATCTTGTTAGGGCTGCCTGGTCAGCTCGGCGGCGAACTCCTGCTCATCGATTTCACGAATTTTTCGAACGTCAAACTCAAGGCTCCGCGCCGCAATGCCTGCACCGCGCCCGCCTGTTCGCTGGTTCGAGACATTCCTCGCGAGGATCCGACTATCGAAATCGCGCTGCCGTCGCTCGCGGCAGCGGCGGCACGGAGCTTCGAAGTCATCGATATCCGCACTGCCGAGGAAGTCGCCGCGAAGCCGGCGAAGGTGCGGCACATCGCCATGCCCATCCTTCTTGCCAACCCGGAGCTGTTGTCGCATGCCGGTCGATATATGCTCGTCTGCGCCTCCGGCAAGCGCAGCCTCGCAACCGCCCGTGAATTGCGCAAGCGCGGCTTCGAGGTCCATTCTCTCGCCGGCGGACTGCAGTCACTGCACCGAAGCGCGGAACCACAGAACCACCCAACCACTGAATCATCGAGCCGCTGAAACCATGTACTTCGATAGCAAATTGCCGGACGTCGGTACGACCATCTTCACAGTGATGTCGCGCCGCGCGCTCGAGGAGAATGCGCTCAACATTGGCCAGGGGTTTCCCGACTACCCGATCGATCCTCGCTTGTCGCAGTCGCTCGTCGATGTCATCGCCGAAGGTCGCAACCAGTACGCGCCCATGGAGGGTGTCGTCGAACTTCGCGAACGGATCGCCGAAAAGTTGCGGTCGAGCTATGCACTCGAAGTCGATCCGCAGACCGAAATCACCGTGACATGCGGCGGCACCGAAGCACTGTACAACGCCATTCAAGCGGTGGTGCGCGCCGGTGATGAGGTCATCATTTTCGATCCCGCTTACGATGTGTACGAGCCGGCGGTGCGGTTGGCGGGAGGCCGCTGCCTGCGGGTGCCGTTGAGCCCGCCAAGATTCGCCTTCGACTGGGATCGGGTGCGCGGCAGCTTGAACGACCGCACACGGCTCATCATCATCAATAGCCCGCAAAATCCCAGCTGCTCGGTCGCGGACGCGAACGACCTGAATGCGCTCGCGGAACTGGTACGCGATCGGCCCATCAGCATTCTCGCGGACGAGGTTTACGAACACGTGCTGTACGACGGCCGGCGTCATGCATCGGTGCTCGCACACCCTGAATTGCGCCGGCGCAGCTTCGCGGTTTTCTCCTTCGGCAAAACCTTGCATGCCACCGGCTGGCGCGTCGGTTATTGCGTCGCGCCGCCCGAGATGACGCGCGAACTGCGCAAAGTGCATCAATTCAACACCTTCAGCATCGCCTCGCCGCTGCAGCACGCAATCGCGCGCTATCTTTCGCGGTTTCCCGACGCGTGGAAGGGCCTTGCGGAATTTTTTCAAGCCAAGCGCGATCTATTGGCCGGACGGCTTCATGGCTCGGGTTTCGAGCCGGTCCCGGCGGCGGGCACGTATTTTCAATTGGTCGACTACAGCGCTCTCAGCCGCTCCAGCGACATTGATTTCGCCGACCGGTTGATCCGCGAAGCCAAAGTCGCGACCATCCCGTTGTCGCCCTTCTACGCCGCGCCCCCGCCGATGACTTTACTGCGGCTCTGCATCGCCAAACGCGACGAAACCCTCGAGGCCGCCGCCGACCGTCTGCTCGAGTTCGCACGGTCTCTTTAATGCGCTTCGCGCAACTTTCAACGGGTGAGACGCACGCGTCGAACGGGTGGCCAAGGGCGCAACGCATGCGTTGTGCGGGTGACCAGGGATGGTCACCCAGGGCTTGCGCGTAGCAGGGATAGCGTAGCGCAATGGCCACCCCGGGCTTGCGCGTAGCAGGGACTGCGTAGCGCAATGCGAAACGACCCCGAACTTGAAGGGCGAGACCGCCGCGGCCCGGTAAAATTCGGCGCGTAGCGCCTATTCAAGTCCCGTAGCGCCGCTTGACCGATGGCAGGCTCTGGCGCTGCCGTATCCGGGATGCATCCATCAGCATGCGCCCCGCCCACCGATAGACGTTGTTTTCCTTCACGGTTCGGCGCATCAAACTCATTCGATCGCGCCGCTCCTCGCGGCCCATGCGCATCGCGATTTCCATGGCGTCGGCCGTTTCATTGACGTCGAAGGGATTGATGAGTACGGCTTCCGCCAATTCGCGGGAAGCTCCGGCGAATGTACTCAATATCAAGACGCCGTCCTCATCGTCGCGAGATGCGACGAACTCCTTGGCCACTAGATTCATTCCGTCGTGCAAACTGTTCACCAGGCAGAAATCCGCGGCTCGATACAACTCGAAGACGCGCGTCGGCTCCTGATGTTCGTCGATCAATTCGATGGGCCGCCAGCTACCCTCGCCGAACTTGGCATTGATTCGCTCCACTTCGTCGTAGGTTTGCTGCTGCAAAGCCTGATAGGCCGGCAGCGTGCTGCGCGAGGGCGCGGCGATCTGCAATAGACAGATCCGCCCGCGGTGCCGCGGGTTCTTGTCGAGCAGCGCCTCCAACGCGTGGAAGCGTTCGATGATTCCTTTCGTGAAGTCCCAGCGCTCGACGCCCAGGCCGATGACGACGTCGGCGCCGATCTGATAGCGCGCGCGAACCGCCGCGCGGCAGGTCGCCACATCGGGCAGGTATTTCAGCCAGCGCGGCGGCCACTCGATCGATATGGGATAAGGCGCTACGCGACACACCCGGCCCTGCAGCGTCACCGTCATGTGCTCGTGATCGATTTGGCATTCGACGAATCGATCGACCGTCTCGAGAAAATTCTGACAGTGATAACGCGTGTGAAATCCCAATATGTCGGCCGACAGCATGTGCAGCAATATTTCCCGCTTCCACGGACAGACACCGAACGTCTCCGCGTTGGGCCAAGGAATGTGCCAGAACAAGGCGATCGTGGCCTTGGGTATCTTCGCGCGAACCAGCTTCGGCAGCAGCGCGAAATGAAAGTCCTGAATCATCACCACGGGACTGTCGGTTTTCGCTTCCGCCGCAACCACATCCGCGAATTTGGCGTTGACCTCTTCGTAAGCATGCCAGTCGGTGGGTCTGAACGCGGGGCGCACGTAGGCGAGATGACACAGTGGCCACATGCCCTCGTTGGAGAAGCCATAGTAGTACCCCTGTTCCTGTTCGGGCGTGAGCCACACACGGCGCAAGGTATACGCGGGATCATCGGGAGGGACTCTGATCTGGTCGAAACGGTCCACGGTTTCACGGTCGGCGGGACCCGCGCCATGGGCGATCCAGACTCCCGCGCAGGCACGCATGATGGGCTCGAGCGCCGTCACCATTCCGCTCGCGGGTACCTGCACCACCGGGCGATGATCCGCGTCGTAATTATGAATGTACGGTTCGCGGTTCGAGACGATGAGCACCTGCGAGGAGTTCAAGTGGTCGTGGACCACTTGCTTGAGAGCCTGCGGAGTCCAATTTTCCCGAAAATCGATTTCCAAACGTTGTTTTTGCTCCGCTTCGGCGAGTACCTGGCGCACCTGCGACAGAATCGGCATCGAAGAACGCGGCGATTCGGCGTTGTCGAGAAATCGCTTGCCGCGAATATCGCCGATCAGCACGTTCACCCAACGGCGTAATTGCAGCCACGCAACCAGCACCACCAACAGCGCCAGCAACAGCACGGATATGCCGATGAATACCAGGACGAAGTCGCGAGCCGTTCGCTGCCGGCGATCCACGAAGCTCAGGTCGTGCAGCATGAGCACCCGAAACGGTGATGGCTGCGCCTCATCGAAATCGAAGCGCGAGACTTGCACCGATCCGGACGGCAGCTGCACCACGTGGGTTTCCGCAGGATTCTTCTTCGCATTCTCCTCGCAGGAAATGGCCCCCGGCGTACGCTCGGTCTTGAAAATCGTCGTACCGTCCGGACGGCAGATCAATATGGCGAGCAAGCGCTCGTCGGCGGTAACCTTCGACAGGTAAGTGCGCAGACGTGCCTCGTTGCCCTTGGCCACCAGGTCCGTGACCGACTCTTCCACCGAGTGCATGACCAGTTGCGAGCGCAGCTCGACATCGGAGCGAAACCACTCCGCCAGCAATCGCTCGATATACGGCAGCCCGAAATAAGCGACCACGCAGGACGCAAACGCTACCGGCAACACGAAACGCAACATCACCGAGCGAAACATCGTGCCTCCGTGTTGTGTATGTGATGCCCTTAAGGCCAGACCCGTCAAAATACCTAAAATTCGCAACTTAGTCTCGGGTTTCCCCGGATCCGGTGGTGCGAATCTCATGTAAGAATTACATTCGAAATCAAATAACCCCCAAAGGCTAGGCAGCGACGATGGGGTGAGCTATTTTGCCCTTGCATGACGCAATTACCCCCGCCCACACCGTCGCTCGACTGGTGTCTGTTTCTGGATGTCGACGGAACGCTGATCGAGCTCACCGAGACTCCCTTTGATACGAAGGCGAGCGAGGAACTCAAGGCACTGTTGAAAGACGTGTCGGAAAGACTCGACGGCGCACTCGCTTTGGTAAGCGGGCGCAGCATCGAATATCTGGATGCGCTGTTCGCCCCGCTGCGGTTGCCGTCGGCGGGACTGCATGGCATCGAACGGCGCAAGGCTTCCGGTGTGCTGCACGGCGCGAGCTTCCGTGACTCTCAACTCGACGCCGCACGCGACGCGCTCGCACTGCTGGTGCAGTCGCATGCCGGCACCTTGCTCGAGGACAAGGGCAGAACCATCGCCATCCATTTCCGGATGGCGCCGCAATTCGAGCCGGAGTTGCGTGAGGCGGTCTTGGGCGTAGCAGCAATGCTCGGCAACAACTATCACGTGCAATCGGGCAGCATGATGCTGGAAATCAAGCCGCGCGGATTCCACAAAGGCGGCGCGGTCAAAGCCTTCATCCAGGAGCCTCCGTTCTCGGGAAGAACGCCGGTGTACGTGGGCGATGATCTAACCGACATCGACGGATTTCGGGTGGTCGAAATCCACGGCGGGTTCTCGATCGCCGTCGGCGAGCGGGTTCAGGGAAAATACCGTCTCGATGATCCTGCGGCCGTCCGCGAATGGCTCGAGGGAATCGCCGGACTGGTGGACTCGCACCACGAATGATTGACTAACCGCGGATTTGTCCGCCGCCGCGCACCAAATACTTGTAGCTGGTCAGCTGCTCCACACCCACCGGGCCACGCGCGTGAAATTTATCGGTGCTGATGCCGATCTCGGCTCCCATGCCGAACTCACCGCCGTCGGCGAATTGGGTGGACGCATTGTGCAGAACGATTGCGCTATCGACCCGCGCCAAAAACCGCTCCGCGGCCGCCGCATCGTCGGTCACGATGCAGTCGGTGTGCTGCGAGCCGTATTCCCTAATGTGCTCGATCGCCGCGTCGACGTCATCGACCACCCGCACCGCAATGATGGCGTCGAGATACTCCGCGTACCAGTCTTGTTCAGTCGCCGGCTTTACGCGCTCGTCGACACGGACGCACGCTTCGTCGCCGCGCACTTCGCAGCCCGCGTCGAGCAGCATGCGAATGAGCGCCGCTAGATGCGTGGCAGCGCACGCGCGATCGACCAGGAGGGTTTCGGCGGAACCGCACACCCCGGTGCGTCGCATCTTGGCGTTCAGCACGATGGCCTTGGCCATTTCCAGGTTGGCGGCGCGATCGACATACACGTGGCACACACCCTCGAGGTGTCCGATCACCGGGACGCGAGCTTCTTGTCGGACGCGAGCGATGAGGTTTTTGCCGCCGCGCGGCACGATCACGTCGATGTCGTCGATCATCTCCGCCAGCATGTAACCCACCGCCGCGCGATCGGTCGTCGGCACGAGTTGAATGCAGCCCCCGGGAAGCCCGGCGACCTCCAATCCCTGGCACAGACACGCATGGATGGCCGCGCTGGAATTCGCGCTCTCCGAGCCGCCGCGCAGGATGACGGCGTTGCTCGACTTCAAACACAAAGCGCCCGCGTCGGCGGTGACATTCGGGCGGCTTTCATAAATGATTCCGATGACGCCGAGCGGCACGCGCAGGCGCTGAATCACCATGCCGTTGGGCCGCGTCCATTCCGCAAGCACCGTGCCGATCGGATCGGCCAGTTGCTCGATGTCTTCGAGCCCCCGAGCCATGGCTTCGACGCGTTTCTCGTCCAGTTCGAGCCGATCGAGCATGGCCGGCCCAAGACCCTTGGCAGTGGCCTCGAGCATATCGCGCTCGTTGGCGGCGAGAATCTTAGGGCTCCGCGCACGCAACGCCGCAGCCGCCGCGTGCAAAGCTCGGTTCTTTTGATCGGTCGATGCGACGCTCAAAACGAGCGCCGCCGCACGCGCGGCGCGGCCCAAGGCTTGCATGATTTCCGGCACGGACCGCGATGCGGTGCGGGTGGGCGCCTGGGCGGCAGTCTCTCGAGTCATACGGGCATTCAAACAGCTTTCAACAAAACCAGATCGTCGCGGTGCACGATTTCATCGCGGCCCCTGAACCCTAGCACTTTTTCGATCTCGACGGACTTTCGCCCGATGATCCGGGCCGCATCGCCGTCGGAATAAGCGCAAATTCCGCGCGCCACTTCGGCGCCGTCCGGCCCAATGATACTCACCGTGTCGCCGCGCTCGAATCGTCCCACGGTGCGCGTCACACCCGCCGGCAACAGACTTTTGCCGCCCATGAGCGCGCGCACCGCACCCTCGTCCACGGTGATCGCGCCGGCCGGCCTCAGGGTACCGGCAATCCATTGTTTTCGCATGGCCACCGGTGTCGAGGACGGAACGAACCAGGTGCAGCGCGCGCCTTCCTCGATGCGCTTCAACGGATGCTGAAATGCGCCTTTGGCGATGCACAAATGACACCCGGCTCCCACCGCGATTTTGGCCGCCGCAATCTTGGTTTGCATGCCGCCCGATCCGACATCGCTGGTCACGCCGCCCGCCATGGCCTCGATCTCCGGGGAGATCTCGAGTACGCGGGAGATGAACTCGGCATCGGGATTCACGTGCGGATTGGCCGTGTATAGCCCATCGATGTCCGACAGCAGCACCAAACAATCGGCGCCTACCATCTGCGCGACGCGTGCCGCCAGCCGGTCGTTGTCGCCATAGCGAATCTCGGCCGTCGCCACGGTGTCGTTTTCATTGATTACCGGCACCGCCCCCAACGACAACAGCGTGTTCAATGTGCCGCGCGCATTGAGGTAGCGGCGCCGCTGCTCGGTATCGCCCAGGGTCAAGAGTACCTGTGCGACCGTGATCTCGTACACGTCCAGCAGCTCTTTATACGCGTGCGCCAGGCGAATTTGCCCGACGGCCGCCGCCGCCTGGCTCTCCTCCAGGCGAAGCTTGCCGGGGCTCAAACCGAGGTGACGGCGCCCCAATGCAATGGCGCCCGACGACACCAGGATCACCTCCTGGCCCCGCTTGCACAGGCGCGCCACGTCCTCCGCAAAACTCTCCAGCCAGCTACGATTCAGGCGCCCTTTTTCGGCATCGACCAGCAACGCCGAGCCGACCTTGACGACCAGGCGTTTGGCGTCGGTCAAGTGGCGAGCGGCGGTTTTGCGGTCGGCTACGATCATGGGGAGCCAATATTGCCATTTACTTGAGCAAGCGGCCTCCCCTAATATCCGCCTTCATAACTAACGCAACCGTTTAACAGAGGCGACCTGAAAGTGGGCAGAGAGTACGAACCGACCGTCGGGCAATGGTACGAGGACTTGGAAAACGAAGAAACGTTTCAAGTGCTCAAGGTGGATGAAGACAAAGAAACCGTTGAGATTCAGCATCTCGACGGCGATGTGGAGGAATTGGACGTCGATGGCTGGGCAGAACTCGATCTCGAACTCACCGAGGAACCTGAGGGTTGGTCGGGCTCCAAGGCGGAGAAAGATGCCGAGGAGGATGAAGACGACGATGAGGATTGGGATGACGAGGACGACGACGAGGATGACGAAGACGACCTCGACGACGAAGACGACGAGGATCGCGAAGAATATTAATCGGACGGGGTCGCCTTCCGGCGACCCCGTTGACAGGCGGCGCGGAACGCCTAACAAGCTGGCGCGCAGCGCCTATCAAATCCCTTCACACCACGGAGAGCCAACCGTGCCGATCGGGCGTCTCACCCTGCTGAATCGCCACCAACTGCGACCTCAAAGCGCGCGTGAGCGGGCCCACGTCGCCGCTGCCCACGCGGTACTCCCCGCCCCGATGTATCAGCGTGCCGACGCCGGCGAGTACCGCGGCGGTTCCCGACAGCGCCGCTTCGCCGGTTTTCACCCATTCCAGCATTTCCTTGACGTCGAACACTCGCTCCGACACGTCATAGCCGTTGTCGCGCGCCAGCGTAATCAGGGAATCACGAGTCACGCCGTGCAGGAAGGTGGAGTCGAGGCTGCGCGTCAGCAGATGTCCGTCGCGTAACAAAAGAAAGTTGGCGGCGCCGGTTTCTTGCACTTCGCCCCCCGGGCAGAACAACACCTGGTCGACTTGGTATTTCGCCCGGGCGGCCAGGGTCGGACCCATCGCGGCGGCGTAGTTGCCGCCGGTTTTCACCATCCCCATCTGTGCCGCGGATCGGGTGTGTTCGTCGTCGACGAGAATGCGCAGCGGTTTCATGCCGCCGGCAAAATAGTCCCAGACCGGGCTGGCGAGCACCAACAGCGAAGCCTCGGCCGCGGGCGTCGCCGCCGCACCGATGTTCGCGGTGGTACCGAACAGAATCGGCCGCAAATACAGCGCACCGGGAGCTTCCGGCACGGCCTCGCGGCAGCGCTCGATCACCGCGCGCACCATCGCGGCGAGTTGCACCGGATCGGGTTCCGGCAACACCAGCAGACGAGCGCTTTGGCGCATGCGCTCGATGTGACGATCCATGCGGAAGACGTGTACCGAGCCGTCGGCGCGGCGGAAGGCCTTGAAGCCTTCGAAGCAGGTGCTGGCGTAATGCAGTACATGCGCCGCAGGACTCAGCTCGATGGGCGCCACCGGTTTGATTTCGGTCGCGCTCCACTGGCCGCCGTGGTACGAGGCCACTGCCATGTGGGAAGTCAATAAGGTCCCGAATGCGGGTCGTTGAGGCGTTGCCGTCATGGGGTCTTCACCTTGGGTAAAAAAATCGTCGCCGGGTGCTCCAGCAGTTCTTTCAATGTCTGAATCATTGCCGCCGCATCATAACCGTCCACGAAGCGATGATCGAATGACGACGATAAGTTCATGATTCGCCGCACAACGATCGCGCCGTCATACACCACGGGCCGGTCGACGGCCTTATTAAGTCCAATGATGGCCACTTCCGGCGCGTTGATGACCGGCGTGGAGGCGATGCCGCCGAGTTTACCCAAGCTGGTCACCGTAATGGTCGAGCCCACCAGTTCTTCGCGGGTGGCCTTGTTGGAACGCGCCCGCTCGGAAACGCCGCGAATGGCGGCCGCCAAGTCCCAAAGCGACAAGGCTTGTGCGTTGCGGACCACTGGAACCTTGAGTCCCTCGGGCGTCTGGGTCGCGATGCCCACGTGCACGGCGCGGTGGCGGACGAGAACGCCGCGCGCGGCGTCATACAGCACATTGCACTGGGGAAACGACTCCAGCGCCCGGGTCAGCGCCAAAATCACCAGGGGCAGGTAGGTCAGGCCGGGCGCGCCCTTGGAAATCTTGCCGTTCAGGTGTTGTCGCAGCGATTCGAGCTCGGTGACGTCGATCTCTTCCACATAAGCGAAATGCGGAATATTGCGTTTGGCTTCGCTCATGCGCTCGGCGATGAGCCGCCGGACGCCAATGACCTTGATCTCGGTGATGTCCGCTGGGGTCTCCGGCACCCCCGCCCCCGGCGCCTCCCGGGCTGACGTTTCCGCGGAAACGTCGCGGGCTGCTGCCCTGGGTGTCTGACCGCTCGCTGCGACTAGATCACCGCTGAGGATGCGGCCACCCGGCCCGGATCCCGCAAGGGTCGACAAGTCGATGCCCGCCTCGCGAGCGCGCCGGCGATTCGCGGGCGATGCCATCACCCGACCGGAGCGTGGCGGCTGCACGGGACTCGCGGGCGTCGATGCAGCCGATGCCACCGCCCGGGCAGCGATGATGGGTGCGACGGCGCCGGACGGCCCCGCGGCGCCGGCCGACCCAGTGACGACGGCCGGCCCCACCACAGTCGCTGCCGAAGCCGCGACCGCAGCCGCCTGGGGTTGCAGGCTCGCCGGCGGCCCCCCAGCGCCCGCAGTCCCCACGTCGAACACGATCAGCGGCGCACCCACCGCCACTTTGTCCCCGGGCACACCCGAGATCGACAGCACCCGACCGCTGACCGGCGCCGGCACTTCCACCGCGGCCTTGTCGGTCATGACTTCCACGATGACCTGGTCTTCGTTGACCGAATCGCCGGGTTTGGTGTGCCAGGCGACGATTTCCGCCTCCACCGTGCCTTCGCCCAAGTCGGGCATCTTGAAGACGAACTGGCTCATGCCGCCTCCATGACGGTTTGAAGCGCGGTTGCGACCCGCGCCTGACCGGGAAAATACTCCCATTCGAAGGCATGCGGATAAGGCGTGTCCCAGCCCGCGACGCGCTGAATCGGCGCCTCCAGGTCCCAGAAACATTCCTCCTGCACGATGGACAGAATCTCGGCTCCGAACCCCGAGAACCGGGTCGCTTCATGCGCCACCACGCAGCGCCCGGTCTTCTTCACCGACGTGCAAATCGTATCGACGTCGAGCGGCACCAGCGAGCGTAGATCGATGATCTCGGCGTCCAGCCCCAAGGTCGCGGCCGCGGCCAGGGCGACGAACACCATGGTTCCGTAGGTGATGACGGTCACGTCCCCACCGCTGCGCACGATGTCGGCTTTGCCCAGGGGCACGGTGTAATGGCCCACGTCCACCTGGCCCTTCGGATGCGTACTCCAGGGCACCGCGGGCTTGGTCGGGTCCCCATCGAAGGGTCCGTTATAAAGCCGCTTCGGTTCGAAAAATACCACCGGATCGTCGTCTTCGATCGACGCGATCAACAGTCCCTTGGCATCGTACGGATTCGACGGCATGACGACTTTGAGTCCGCTGACGTGGGTAAAAATGCCTTCCGGGCTCTGCGAGTGCGTCTGGCCGCCGCGAATGCCGCCGCCGCAGGGCGTGCGAATCGTCACCGGGGCGAAAAACTCGCCCGCGCTGCGATAGCGGATGCGCGCCAATTCGCTCGCGATCTGATCGAAGCCCGGATAGATGTAGTCTGCGAATTGAATTTCCGCCACCGGCCGCAAGCCATTGATGCTCATGCCGATCGCAGCGGCCACGATGCCGCCCTCGGCGATCGGCGTATCCAGCACGCGATGCTCGCCGTACTTGCGTTGCAGGCCTTCGGTGGTGCGAAACACGCCGCCGAAATACCCGATGTCCTCGCCCATGAGCACCACCGAGGGATCCCGCCCGAGCATGATGTCCATGGCGGAATTCAAGGCCTGAATCATGTTCATGTTCGCCATGGTCAACCTCGCTCTGCGCGCATCAACGCCCGTTGCCGCTCGAGGTGCTGCGGCATCTCCTTGAACACGTCCTCGAACATCAAATCCGCATCGAGTCTGGGGCCCTCGCTCATCGTGCCGAAGGTCACCGCCTCCTTCCAACTCGCGACGACCAGCGCCTCGAGTTCAGCACTGAGCGCCTGGTGTCGCGCGTCGGACCATTCGCCCAGCGCGATCAAGTGCTGCTTAAGCCGCTGAATGGGATCGCCGAGGGGCCAATGTTCCTGATCGTCCTTGGCGCGGTAGCGGGCCGGATCGTCGCTGGTGGAGTGAGCGGCGGCACGGTACGTCACCAGTTCGATCAACGTCGGGCCGGCGCCGGTGCGCGCGCGTTCCGCCGCCCACTGCGTCACCGCATAAACGGCCAGAAAATCATTGCCGTCGACCCGGATGCCGGCGATGCCATACCCGGGGCCTCGTGCCGCGAAGGAACGCTGCTCGCCGCCGGCATAGCCTTGAAAAGTCGAGATGGCCCACTGGTTGTTCACCACATTGAGAATCACCGGCGCTTGATACACCGAGGCGAACAGCAGGGCGTGATGGAAATCCGCCTCCGCGCTGCTGCCTTCGCCAATCCAACTCGCGGCGAGATGGTCCTCGCCCTTGATCGCCGCCGCCATCGCCCAGCCCACCGCCTGCGGGAACTGCGTCGCCAGATTGCCGGAGATCGAAAATATATGTCCTGCCTTGGAGTGATACATCACGGGCAGCTGGCGCCCCTTGCACATGTCGTGTGTGTTCGACAACAACTGGTTCATGAGATCGATCAAGGGAATGCCGCGCGCGATCTGCAGACCCTGGTTGCGGTACGAAGGAAACAGCATGTCGGCCGGGCGCAACGCCATGCACTGCGCGACCGACACCGCCTCCTCACCCAGAGAACGAATGTAGAAGGAAATCTTGCCGGCGCGCTGCGTCCGCTGCATGCGATCGTCGAAGATTCGCGTGAGCAACATATGCCGCAAACCGATTTGCAGGTCGGACGCGTCGAGATGCGGATGCCAAGGGCCCACCGCGGTACCCTCGTCATCGAGAACGCGCACGAGTTCGGTGGACAGAAAGGCAATATCCCGCGAGCGAGCATTGATGTCGGGTCGTCGTACCACTCCCGCGGGCGATAGCTGCACGTAGCTGAAATCGGGCGCTTCACCCGGACGCGCCGGCGCCTGTGGCAAATGCAAACGAGATCGGCTTTTCATGATTCCCCCGCTGGACGCCCCGACAGTGCGTCAATCTACGTCCAGCCGCCGCCCGATGTTGCATTCATTAGGGGCAGGCCGGATAATTCGGTATGTTCATTCCGAAAATCCGCGAATAATGGAAAATATTACTCGCCCCGCCCTGGATCGACTGGATTTGAGGTTGCTCGACGTGTTGCAGAGGAATGGAGCGCTGTCGGTTGCCGAGGTGGCTTCACAGATTCGCCTGTCGACCACCACCTGCTGGCGGCGCATTCAGCAACTCGAACACAACGGCGTCATCAAGGCCCGGGTGGCCCTGCTGGATCGCAACGCCCTGGGCCTCGATGTCACCATGTTTGCCCACGTGAAACTCGCGACCACGGGCCGCGATGCCATTGCGAAATTCGAAGAGGCGATTCGGGATCGCGCCGAGGTGCTCGAGTGCTACACCCTCACCGGCGAATGGGACTTTCTATTGAAAATAGTGACCCGCAACATCAAGGCCTATGAGGCGTTCTATCTGGACTATTTGTCACGCATTCCCTACGTGCAGTCGGTGAATTCGTCGGTGGCGGTGACTGTCATCAAGGAATCCACCGCGCTGCCGCTGGGAGTGTGAGCTGGGGGGGGTTACACGGCGCGATCGAGCTACCCCAGGCGCTGAGTTCAGCTCGAGGCGGTGCGCTCGAACTCCAACCAAGGCGCGCTTATGCTCCCCTCAAGGCGCTCTCGATCAACTCAAGGCGCGCTCAAGCTCAACTCGAATTGAATAATGACGGCGTCGGTTCGTGTCGCGATGTTCAGGATACGAAACTGGTCAACATGCACCGCTGAAGCCGCGGGCGACAGCGCCTGCTTGCGCACCAGCTCCAGTATGTCGATGCTTGCCGAACGAGGCATGGATTGCGGCGCGAGCTGGAGTGCGAGATCCAAGGCATTGCGGGTTGCCTCATCGTCGACGCGATCGATACGAATGTCGTCCACTGTCAGATTGTGCTCGGTGCCATGCAGTTTGCCGGACAATGTGACATTGGAGGTGAAGTCCGCGCCGGCGCAACTGTTTCCAATGCGTTGACCCAGCCTCGACGACAAGTGCGCATTGAGGACCAGCCGGTCGAGCACGACGCGCGCATGGGGCGATTCGAGATAGGTGTAACAGACCCCACCGTCGTCGATCAAATACCATCGACCGCCCCGGTTGAATAATTGCTCGGTCACCAGGGTTTGCACGGCTCGCGGTCCCACGGACAGCACCGACGCCGCCTCGGCAGGATTCGTCGTCGCAAATACCGCCAAAAGGGCCAGCGCGCCGCACGCAATTGCCCACGGCCGCCGAGCTTCAGGCCGATACTCGCCGCGCGAGCCCCGGACCATCGCAGGAACAAGACCGTTGCGGCAGCCCATCACGGCAGCAAAACCGTCGCGCCCGGTGCGGCGGCCGGCGAGTACGCGGTGCGCCTCGGCGGCGGCGCTCGATGCCATTTTCTGGCCGACGTGGGCTTTGATCCGGCCCACCGCGAGTTGAGCGAACAGGTCGTCGGTGCGATGCAGTTGGGTCATGAACTCGTGTCCCGACAGGCCGGTCGCCTGCACATCGACCAACAAGAACATGCCGGCGTCCGAAACACAACAGCGTATCTCCCGCACGCCTTGCAACACCGCGGCTTGACTTGCATACTTTTGTACATGGCGCGAACCATTGGCTGTTATCTCGTAGAACTACTCGCAGCCAACGATATCGACACCGTGTTCGGAATTCCCGGCGTGCACAACCTCGAATTGTATCGCGGGTTGGCCGCTTCGAACGTCCGCCACGTACTCGTGCGCCATGAACAAGGTGCCGGTTTTGCCGCGGATGGCTACGCGCGTTTGAGCGGCCGCCCGGCCGCCGCGTTCACCATCTCGGGTCCTGGACTCACCAACATCCTGACGGCGGTGGCGCAGGCGTACACGGATTCCGTACCGCTGCTGGTGGTCGCGAGCACGCCGGTGCGGGCATCGCTCGGCAAGCAATGGGGCGTGCTGCATGAACTGCACGACCAATGCGCGCTTGCCGCCGGCGTATTCGGCGTGGTGCGGGCCGCGGGCAGCGCGGAAGACGTCCGCGATCACTTGCGCATTTGCTTGGCCTCGCTGCGTACCGGACGTCCCAGGCCCGCCTATCTCGAAATCCCGCTCGACGTCTTGGCCGAACTCACTACCCTGCCGGCGACGCGCTTTCCGGACGCGTCGCCGTTGCCGCAAGCCCCCGCGGATCAGATCGACGCCGCCGTGCGCCTGCTGACCGTGGCGGCCCGACCCATCGTCATCGCCGGCGGCGGCGCGCGCCAGGCCGGCGCGGAATTGCACCGCCTCGTCAGTACGTTGGATTGTCCGTTCGTGACGACGGCGGCGGGTAAAGGCATTCTCCCCGAAAGCCATCCGGCCAATCTCGGTACCTCGCTTCCCTACCGCGCGACCCAGATGTTGATCGCCGCCGCCGACGTGGTCCTGGCGGTGGGTACGGAACTGTCGGAAACAGACATTTACACGGCGATGAAATTGCCCATGGGCGGACTGTTGATTCGCATCGACGTCGATCCGGCCAAGCTTGCGGATCACTACGCAGCCGACGTCCCCATCTGGGGCGACGCGCGCGGCGCCTTGCAAGCGATCCAGACACGTCTCACGGCGCGCACCGGCTGGAAAACTGAGATCGGCGGTGCGGCGAGTCACCGGGCGCAAATCGACGGCGCATTCGAACCCAGGGCCCGCGCGCAATTGAACGCCCTCGGCGCCATTCGCGCCGCACTGCCCCGCGACGGCGTGGTATTCAGCGACATGACCCAAATTGCCTACCTCGGCAATTACGCGTTCCCCACCGACGGACCGGGACAATGGTTTCACCCCTCGGGTTATGGCACGTTGGGGTTCGCCCTGCCGGCGGCGCTGGGCGCCAAGATATCCAGCCCGGCTCGCCCCGTTCTCGCGCTGGTCGGCGATTTCGGGCTGCAATTCACGCTGAACGAACTCATGACCGCGGTCGAAGAACACGTGGGCCTGCCCATCGTCGTGTGGAACAATTCCGCCCTCGGTCAGATCCGCGACGACATGCAAGCGTCCAACATTCCGCTCACCGGCGTGATCGCACGTAACCCGGATTTCATAGCCCTGGGATTGGCATACGGTGCGAGCGCCACGCGCGTCGGCAATTCACACGCGCTCACCGAGGCCATACGCACCGCGTTCAACAAGGCCGGGCCGACGTTGATCGAAATCGTGGCAGCGAAGTTCACGTACTAGCGAAGGACCGGGCTAAGTCGCCGGCTCCAATAGCGCGGCGATCGCCGGCGAGGGATTGCCGCCGCAAATCAACACCGCCGTCTTCTTGTTTGCGTAGCGTGCCGCATCCTTGAAGTACGCCGCCAGCGCCACCCCGCTCGCGCCCTCCACCGCCCAACCCTGGACGTGACCCCAGCGCATGGCGCGCAGGATCTCATCCTCGGTTACCAGCACACCTCGATGCATGACCTCCCGGCACAAATCGAAAGTGATGGATCCCTCTTCGACGCCGCCGGCGGTACTTTCGCTCAAAGTCGCCGTTTCCGGCGCGCCGAATATCCGACCCGCCTTGATGCACTCGTACAGGACCGCTGAATTTTCCGGCCAGCAACCGATGACTTCGACGCCCGGCGCGACGTGCCTGAGGTAGCTGCCGATTCCGCTGATGAGCCCGCCGCCGCCGGTGGCAATGAATAGGGCATCCAGATCGGGAGCCTGTCGCATCAATTCCACGCCGATGGTGCCCTGGCCCGCCACCACATACGGATCGTTGTAGGGAGAAATATACGTGCGTCCCGACTCGGAAGCCGCGGCACGCGCCGCGAGCTCGGCAGCGAGCGGATCCTCGCCCACGATGCGGATCCTCGCGCCGCGCTCACGAATCCTGTCACGTTTCGCGGTCGTGACCTGTGAGCTCAGGAATACTTCCGCGTCGATGCCCAAAAGTTTCGCCGCGGTCGCCACCCCTAATCCATGATTACCGGTGGACGAGGTGATCACGCCGGCGGCCGCCGCCGCCTTGCTCAAACTCATGAGTTTGTTGGTCGCTCCGCGCAACTTGAACGAGCCGGTGATCTGCAGCTGCTCGAGTTTTGCGAAGGCCGCGCCCCGCTCCCCGGCACCGAGCGGCATGGCCACCAAGGGAGTCTCCTTGACCACCGAGTACACGCGCGACGCAGCTTGATCGATCAAAGGCAATACGTCGCTGCTCAGCATGGCGGTATCTCGCCCAAGTCTGTGGGGTAAAGGTCCTGCATATTGGTATTATTGCAGGAATCCAATTCAGCGCGTTACGCGTGAAACTCAAGGGGACTTTAGAATGACAACTTGCTCGGTCGGGATGGTGACGAATTTGACGATGCGTGCAGCGGCGCGCGCGGCCGCAAGCGCAGCGCTGCTCACCGCGGCACTCGCAACGGCGCCGGCTTTCGCAGCGGAACAAATCAAGGTCGTTGAACGTCCGGTGGGCGAAACCACGGTCGACCTCACCGCCAAGGGCGACTCGGTAGGCGACATGCTGGTGTTCGCTAACGGCGTGTTCGATGCCGCCAATAAGACGCAGGTGGGAACCGATCAGGGATATTGCATTCGCACCATCGTCGGCAAGAGCTGGGAGTGCTTTTGGACGTTGATATTGAAAGGAGGACAGATCACCGTGGAAGGACCCTTCCTCGACGAAGGCGATTCACTGTTGGTCGTCACCGGAGGCACCGGCAAATATGCGGGCGCGAAGGGCAGTATGAAGCTGCATCCGCGGGACGCCACCCCCACCGGTTATGACTTCACCTACGACCTGTTGTAATGACCTTTACGGCCGAACACAGCGAACGTTGCGTCGAAGTGTTGGGACTGGCGAAGCGTGGCGGGTTGCTGCGAACCGGAATCTCGATGTGCAGCACCGAAGGCGATGTGCGTCGCTTGTTGCAGGGAATGGAAATGCTGACCGGAAAGGGCTAGCCCGGAAAAGCTAACCTAGCCTCAGGTGCCATAATCGGCGGCCAGATGCCGCGCAAGCGCCTCGGCATGATTGCGCAGTTCGGTTGCAGCCGTAGCTTCCCAATGACCGGCACGCAGCATGGGCCCTAGATAGAACAGGCGCTCGCTGGCGCTCCCATCGGCGGCCACGCACGCCGCGTGGCCGGTGGTACGCAATCCCAGCTGCAGCGCATCGGCCGAGACCAAGCCTTCGCGGCAAAGCGATTGCAGCAGCGGATCGCGCGACCTGTTGAGGACGTAATCCGGACCGGTGGCGTTGATGGCGGCATCGACCACGAACATGTCGGCGCGTGCGCGGCCCCGGCGTCGCCACGTCACACGCAGCTTATCGCCTTCGGGAGCCAGCGCATCGATCCGTCCGGCGTTGATTTCGAGCATGCCGCGGCGGCGTAATCCGTCCAGGCGCGTGGCCAGCTGCGGCGGCAGTCGATGCCGATGTACGTCCCAGTAACTCTGAAGGTGCCGCACGAATCGCCGCCGTTCGGGTTCAGGCAAGCGCTGCCAAATGCCCGGTGCCGAATTGCGGATGAACGTGACCACCTCGCGCCAGTCGCCTCCCAGCCTTTCGATGTCCCGCGTCAATGCGCGGCTCGCCGCCAGAACCTGCCGTATCGACACGGCGTTGTCGAAGAATTCCGCGCCGCCGCGCACCGCCGACGCGTGAAACGTCGACTGCGGCAGCGGGATGAGGCCGCGGCGCGATATGGTGCGCACGCGCGGCGCTCGAGCGGCATCGCGAGTCAAGGAAAACACGACGTCCGCCATGGTAAGGCCGTTGCCGATGACCAGCACGTCATGTTCGGAGTTCAGGTTCGTCGGCAAGGTCCACGGATCATCACGATACGCCGGGTGATCACGCACCGGCTCGGCCCACGGCAGAAGCGGCGGCGGCGGATTGCCCAATGCCAGAATCGCGCGCTGCGCCTGGATGGGTTCGCGGCCGGCAAACCTCAGCGTCAACGGCTGATCCGCCTCGCCCCGCGAGATGTGCGTCACCTCGCCAAACACCCGCACCAGCTTGATGCGTCGCATGGTCTCGCGCTCTGTCTGGAATAAAATGTCCTGGAGATAATCCCCATACAATTGACGCGGCAAAAAGTCTTCGGCATCGGCGTGCGGCAAGGTCCGCTGGGCGAAGCGCAAAAACTGCAGCGGCTCCTGTGAATCGGCCGACAGTCGGCCCGCCGGCACATTGAGCAAGTACGGACAGTCGTGGATCGCGTATGCCACCCCACGGCCCATGGCGGGACTGCGTTCGATGAGAGCAATCTCCCTGAGGTTTGCCGGCGGCCGGCGCAACAGGTTGACCGCCAGGACTGTTCCGCAGAACCCGGCGCCCACAATGGCGAAGCGATTGGGCATAAACACATTTTGCAGAAGTTTGTGGTGAAATGGTGTACCCACCGCGAGGCGCACGGCCGGCGGATCCATTTGCGCCTGATGGATACGGCGCATGGGTGGAACCGGGGCGCACCGACGGATCCGAATTCGTCGAATTCCAAGGCCGTTGAACTTCGCCGATTCGCCCACATCTAACGCTGCAACGGTCAATTCGACCATGTGGGGGCCTGTTATGCGAAAACTACCGAGTGCGACCCTGGCTGCAACGTTAGCCGCGACGGCAATGGCATTGGCGGTGTCGTTCAGTGGGCCGGTACTGGCGGACGCCGCCGATCCAACGGTGCACCAGATTTATGACGCCGCCGAAGCGGGTCATTTCGACCAGGCTCAGCAAATGATGGACCAGGTGCTGCGCGATCATCCGAAGAGCGCGAAGGCCCACTATGTTCAAGCGGAGCTATATGCCAAAGAGGGCAAGGTGCCGCTCGCCCGCGCGGAACTCACGCAGGCCGAGGAATACGATCCGGGCTTGACGCACGAGAATCCCCGTTCGGTCCAAGCACTGAAAACACAACTGGGCCTGAGTCCTCGAACCACCCAGGGCTCGCGCGTCATCGGCATGACGTCCGCGCCTGCGGCAGCCCACTTTCCTTGGGGGACGGTACTAGTCCTCGTGTTGGCCGTTGGGGCCCTGTGGATGCTGTTCCGTCGACGCAGCAGCTATTCGCAATACCCCGCGGCACCGGTGATGGGGAGCGGTCCGGGTACCTATGGGGGTCCCGGTGGCGGCTACGCCGGTCCGGGCGGCCCGATGGGCGGTGGTGGTGGCGTGGGTTCCGGCATCGCCGGAGGCCTGGCATCGGGCCTTGCCGTGGGTGCAGGCGTGGTGGCGGGCGAGGAACTCGCGCATCACTTCCTGGACGGCGGCCGTCGAGAGGGGGGTGTGATACCGCCGGCCTCGGCCGCCGATAGCGACTGGCAACAGCCGAGCAACGGCGACATGGGTGGATCGGACTTCGGCGTCAACGACCCAGGCTCTTGGGACGATTCCGGCGGTGGTGGGGGTGGGGGCGGCGGCGACGACTGGTCGTAAGCTGACGAGGTCGTAACTCTTAACTGCTCTTCGCTGCTTCGGCTAGAGACCATGGGCGCCTTTCAAGGCGCCCATTTTTTTGGTTGCCCCGCCCGCCTTCCGCGGATTGTCCCGTGACTTGAGGGGAGCTTCGGGTCCTCGCGTTTGCGCCGGCACCTACTCCATGCGACGCACCGCTGCGGCCACCGCGTCGTGCAGCCCCTGCATGCCGAACGAAACGTCCTGTACTACCCCATCGACGAAGAAGGTGGGCGTGGCTCGAATATGGCTACGGCGGCCGCTTTCGATGTGCTCGCGAACTTTCTGCAAATAGATGTGGTCATCCATCTCACCTTTGTAGCGCACCAAGTCGAGACTCGCTTGACCGGCGTAGCGGTATAAGTCCTTATCCTTGAGATGAGTTTGATTCTGAAACAGCAGATCATGCATTGGCCAGAATCTTCCCTGTGCCGCGGCCGCCTCTGCCGCCTCGGCGGCCAACACAGCATGGGGATGCGCCTCCGCCATCGGGAAATGCCGGAATATGAAGCGCACCTTGCCGGGAAATTTCTCCAACAGCAATTTCGGCGTCTGCGCCGCCATCTTGCAATTCGGACATTCGAAGTCGCCATACTCGACCAGGGTAACGCGCGCATGGTCGGAACCCTGCGCGTGATCGATGGGCTCAGGCGGCACGGCCAACGTAACTGGATGGGATGGCTGGTTCATCAATCGGCTCCTTCGTTTTCAGAAACCCGACGTCGTCCTCACGCCCCCGACGCGGGCAATTCAATGGGCCGCAAAGTCATTTTGATGATGGATGATCTGCGCAAAACCTGGAGCTCGCAATTGCGATCGATCCAACCCGAGTCGAGCAGGCGTTGCAGACCATCGATTCCGTCGATGAGCTTATCGTCGATGGCGATCAGACGGTCGCCGACCGCGACGCCGGCCTGCGCCGCGGGACTGTGCGGCACGATCTCCAGCACGTGCACGGCGCTGGTGCCAGTCAAGCCGAAATGTCGCACCACACGCGTGGCGATGGAGACGGTCGCCCCGGACACGCCGATATAAGCGCGCCGTACCCGGCCGTGGGCGAATAACTGTCCGATCACCCACTTGGCGGTGTTGATTCCGGTCGCAAAGCAGATTGCCTGCGCCTGCGGAATCATGGCCGTATTGACGCCAATCACATGCCCTGTGGAGTCGACCAGTGGACCGCCGGAATTTCCCGGGTTGAGCGCGGCATCGGTCTGGATGACATCGTGCATCAGTCTGCCGGACGTGGCCCGCAAAGTGCGGCCAAGCGCCGAAATCACGCCGGTGGTGACGGTCTTCGAATAACCCAGCGGATTCCCGATGGCGATCGCTACCTGGCCCACCCGTATGCGCGACGAATCACCGAACTCCGCGTATGGCAGCGCACCAGGCGAACCGATCCGCAGCACCGCCAGGTCCGAATCCGGATCGTTACCCACCACGTCGGCGCTGAATCGAGTGTCGTCGTTCAGGCGCACCGCGATCCGGTCCGCGCCATGCACCACATGACTGTTGGTCAACAAATAGCCGTCGGGCGTGAATAAAAAACCGGAACCGCTGCCGCGCGAGGAACGCCGGCCCTTGGACCGGGACGCGCCATGTTCGACCTCGATGAAGGCTACCGCCGGCGAGACTCGCTCCAAGGCACCGATGACGGCGCCGGAATAGGCGTCGAGCAGCGAAGAGTCATCGTCGGCAGAAGACTCACCTAAATCACTCCCCAGTGGCGCCCAGCGAGGTTCGAGCATCTTCAGCCCAAGATGATTTTGGGCGGAGGCGCGGCGGCAAGTCCTTCGACGATGAGCTTGTTCACGCGCCGGACGAAGATTGCCGGATCATCGAGATCGCCGCCTTCGGCCAACATGGCCTGGTCATATAACACGTGGGCGAGTTCCGAGAACGCGGCTTCATCGCCGGTTTCCCTGAGCCGCTGTACCAGCGCATGCGTCGGATTCAGCTCGAGAATCGGTAGAGTGGCGAACGGATTGTTCTGCCCCGCCTGCTTCAAAATCCGGCCCATGCGCAGGCTCACGCCGAACTCTCCGGCGACCAGCACCGCGGGCGAATCCGTCAGCCGGCCGGTGACGCGCGCGCTCGCGATCTTACCGAGCAGGGCCTTGCCGAGGCGCTCAACGGTATCCTTGTAGCTCGATTCGGCGGCGGCCTTTTCGGGAGTCTCGATGGTGGACGCCACGTCGGCCGCGGCGCTGGCGACGTTCGTCAGCGTTTTGCCCTCGAACTCGTGCAAGTGGCTCACCACCCACTCGTCGATGCGGTCGGTGAGCAACAGCACCTCGAATCCCGACTTCCCGAAACCCTCCAGGTGCGGGCTGTTGCGTGCCGCGGCGAGAGAATCGGCAGTCAAATAGTAGATGGCCTTCTGGTCCGCTTTCATCCGCGATACATAGGCATCGAGCGTCACGTCGGACGCATCGCCGCTCGACGCGGTGGAATTGAAGCGCAGCAGCTTGGCGATGCGCGTTTTCTGGCCCGCATCGTCGATGACGCCTTCCTTCAGCACCACGCCGAAGGTCATCCAAAATTCCGCGTACTCCAGCGGTTTATCTGCGCTCAGTTCCTCGAACAGATCCAGTGAACGCTTTACCAGCGCGGACTTGATCTTCTCGACGGTGCGATTGTTCTGCAGCAATTCGCGCGACACATTGAGCGGCAGATCGGCGCTGTCGACCAATCCTCGCATGAAACGCAACCAGGGCGGCAACAGTTCGGCCGCTTTGTCCATGATGAAGACGCGCTTGACGTAAAGCTGCACACCGCCGCGCGGATCGCGTTCGAACAGATCGAACGGAGCACGCTTCGGCAGGTAGAGCAGCGAGGTGTACTCGATGTTGCCCTCGACCTTGTTGTGAGCCCACGATCGGGCGTCTTCCGTGTCGTGGGTCAAGTGCTTGTAGAACGCCTGGTAGTCCTCGTCCTTCAGTTCGGATTTTGACCGTGTCCAGAAGGCCTTCGCTTGATTGATGGTCTCCTCGGTGTCGCCCGCCTTGAGAACGATGGGTATGCTCAAGTGATCCGAGTACTTGCGCACCAACCCACGAAGCCGTGCCGGCTCCAAGAATTCCTTGTCTTCATCGCGGAGGTGCATGATGACCTCGGTACCGCGATCGGCCTTGTCGGCGCCCTGGATCTCATAGGACCCCTCGCCGTCCGAATTCCAGCGTACCGCTTCGGAATCCGTCCGCTTGGTCAAGACGGTGACGCGGTCGGCGACGATGAACGCAGAATAGAAGCCGACGCCGAACTGGCCAATGAGCTGTGCATCCTTCGCGGAATCGCCGCTCAATCCTTCAAGGAATCTTTTGGTGCCGGAACGCGCGATGGTTCCCAGGTTGTCGATGACTTCCTCCTGGCTCATGCCGATGCCGTTGTCCTTGACCGTCAGGGTGCCGGCCTCCTTGTCGGGAATCAGCGTCACGGACATTTCGTCCGAGCCCATGAGGCCGGGATTGGCGAGTGCCTCGAAACGGAGTTTCTCGCAGGCATCCGAGGCATTCGATATCAATTCACGCAGGAAAATCTCTCGATGCGAGTACAGCGAATGGATCACCAATCGCAACACTTGTTTGGTCTCGGCTTGGAACTCTTTGATCTGCGGCTGTGTTTCGGTCGTCATGGCCTTACAATCGTTATTGGTGGATCACATGTAGGGGGCGAGGCCCAAAGGGCGAAGTGGGGTCGCGGCTCGATACTTCAAGCGCTCCTGGGGGCAACCTTAGGCGGGGATCACGACTCACCATGGCGAAAAGCGGCACAGTTTTGTGCCGTCCGGGCGGCCCTAGCCGGCAATTTGGCCGACGGCGAGTACCCCCGGCGCCATGCCTCGGCGCGCTAACCGCGCTAGGCGGTGCACCGGCCACCCTGGCGGCGCCGGCCACTCGATGCGATGCTGGCCACCCTAGGCGATAGTCCACCCTAGGCGATGCTGGCCGTGCTCGGCGACCGCGCCTAGGGCCACGCCGCGCGGGGGTTGAAATTGAACTCGCGCCGCATGCGTTCATAGGCCTCTTTGGCCTGGGGCGTCTCGGCGGCGGGAGTCACGAGCTTGACGACCACGAACTGATCGCCGTTCGGAACGCCCGGAAAACCACGACCGCGAAGCCGCAGCTTCTGTCCCGCTTGGGCGCCGGCCGGAATGGTCAGCTCGACGGTGCCGCCCAGTGTCGGTACGGCGATCTTGGCCCCTAAGGCGGCCTCCCAGGGCGCCAACGGCAGTTCCACCTGCACGTCCTTGCCTTGCAGAACGAAGATCGGGTGCGGGCGCAACTTGACCCGCAATATCAGCGCAGAGCGGCCCACGCCACCGACGCGCAACGCTTGACCGTCAGCCACTCCCGCCGGGATCTGCACGTCGACCAGACGCGCGCGGCCATTCTCGTTGATGGTGACTCGGCGTCGGGTTCCGGCATAGGCCTCCTCCACGGAAACTTCAACCTGTCCACCGTCCGCCTCGCGCTGAGCGAAGCCACCCGCCCCGCCTCCGCCGGCCGTACCCGCACCGGCCGCGCCGCCGCCGGCCGCGCCAAAAAGGCTGGAGAAGAAGTCGCTGAATCCATTGAGATCGGAAAAACGATGGCCGCCCGATTGACCGAAACGCTGCTCCCAATCCGGAGGCGGGCGAAATTGCTGACCCGAACGATAATTCCTTCCAAGCTGATCGTAGGCAGCGCGCTTGTCCGGATCCTTGAGTACTTCGTATGCTTCCTGAACGTTTTTGAACTTCTCTTCCGCGTTTTTTTCCTTACTGACATCAGGATGGTACTTGCGCGCCTGCTTGCGATAGGCGCGCTTGACTTCCTCCGCCGCGGCGCCGCGCGACACACCGAGAGCTTCGTAATAATCCTTGAACTGCATGCCCGAACCTGACCGATATGATTTTAATGAAACTCGCCTAGCCTACGGCGTCCACTAAACGGACGCACCGGAATCTAACCCTAGGTTGGCGAAGCCCAGCGGACCGGGTGAACCCGGCACCTGCTTGAAATTGAACCGTAACGTCCCGATGATTAGATGGCCGCTTACCATATTGCGGCTATTTTCCCCAAAGAAAAGGCTGATGAAGCGCATTTTCCTATTCATAGTGACGAACTTGGCCGTGCTCGTGCTGCTCGGGCTGGTCATTTTCGTCATCGAGCGAGTCTTCGGCGTCCGGTTGGGACAAGGCGGAGCGGGAGGCTTGCTGGTGTTTGCCGCGGTCTTCGGCTTCGGCGGTGCGCTGATTTCATTGGCCCTATCGAAGTGGACGGCCAAGCGGATGATGGGCGTGCGGGTAATCGCGCAACCGCAGTCGGACGTGGAGGCCTGGTTGGTCGGCACGGTCAAACGGTTGGCGGCGCAAGCGCGTCTCGCCATGCCTGAAGTTGGGATTTTTGATTCTGAGGAAATGAACGCATTCGCCACCGGCGCTCGCCGCAATGCCGCGTTGGTCGCAGTGAGCACCGGACTGCTCCGCAGCATGCCGCGACCGCAAGCGGAAGCGGTACTGGGTCACGAAATCAGCCATGTAGCGAATGGTGACATGGTAACTCTTGCGCTGCTTCAAGGCGTCCTCAACACCTTTGTGATATTTCTTGCACGGATCATCGGCGGCATCGTCGACAAAGCGCTTCTCAAAAGCGATCGGGAAGAGTCCGGCTTCGGCTTCTTTCTGACCACGATGGTCGCGCAGATCGTGCTTGGGATATTCGCGAGTATGGTCGTCAGCTGGTATTCGCGGCGACGGGAATTCCGCGCCGATCGCGGCGGCGCCGATCTAGCCGGGGCCGGCAACATGATTGGCGCGCTGGAAATGCTGAAGCGCAGCCATGGCGCACCGATGCCGCCGCAGATGCAGGCGTTCGGCATCAACACGGGTGAGACCCGCGGCTTTATGCGGTTATTCATGAGCCACCCACCGTTGGATGCTCGAATAGCTGCACTGAGATCGCCGAACCTCTGAATGCCGGGAGTCGGCGTGGCCTTTGTCAGGAACATCAAGGTGACCTTTGCCAGGAACATCAATATGACCGCTGAGAGTGAAATCGTCGTGCAACCGCCGCAACCGTCGCGAGTGGGAATGGAGTTATCCCGCTGGTTCGACCACAGCGATTTCGCATCGCGCCCCAAAGCCGTCCCCGTGGCCAAGGAACGCGCGCAGCGGGATAGCACGCACCGGGTCGATTGGGCGCGCGTCCTGCCATTCCTAGGCATGCACGCCGTGTGCCTAGCCGTACTCTGGGTGGGTTTCAGTTGGGTCGCCCTTGGAATGACCGTTGCGCTCTACTTGGTGCGCATGTTCGCCATCACGGGGTTCTACCACCGCTACTTCTCGCACCGAACCTTCAAGACTTCACGCGCGGGCCAATTCATTTTCGGATTGCTCGGGGCATCGGCCGTGCAGCGGGGACCGATCTGGTGGGCGGCGCACCACCGCCATCATCACGTTCATTCCGACAAGCCCGATGACATCCATTCACCGGTCCAACACGGCTTCTTCTGGAGCCATATGGGCTGGTTCATGTCGCACAAGCACTTCGTTGCCGACCTGTCGCGCGTGAAGGATTTGCTCAAGTACCCTGAATTGCGATTCTTGGATCGGTTCGATATTGCCGTACCCACGGCGTTGGGTGTCGGCGTATTTTTGCTGGGCGTCCTATTGAAGCACCTCGCGCCCGGTCTCGGCACCTCCGGCTGGCAGATGCTCGTGTGGGGTTTTTTCATCTCCACCGTTGCGGTGTATCACGGCACGTACACGATCAATTCGTTGTCGCATGTGTTCGGCCGCCAGCGCTACAAAACCGGCGACGCCAGCCGCAACAATGTGTGGCTCGCCATCATCACCCTGGGTGAAGGGTGGCACAACAATCATCACCACTACCCAGCGTCGGTGCGCCAGGGATTCTATTGGTGGGAATTCGACATCACTTTTTATCTGCTGAAATTGATGTCGTTTTGCGGTTTGATCTGGGACTTGAAACCCGTCCCCGCCGCGGTCCGAGAGGGGGTCGGCAAGCGCTACTGATGTCTTGCCGAACGGTGCGGGAGCCTATCCGAACGGTGCGGGTACCTTGCCGAACGGTACGGACGCATTGGGGAGTACTATCCCTGTTATTGCGAGGGCAAATTTGAGAAACGGCAAGGGCGATGTACACTCTCCTGACGAAGCTGCAATCCCGGCGCAGGCCCATCACCACCTTCCATGCCCCGGCCCCCTAGTCAGCACACTCTGAACGAGCTCAAGGCAGCCGTCGGCACCGGCTCCTGGTTCGATTCGCAAGCGGATCTGGCGCCCTATGTGGTCGACTTCCGGCGCTTGTATCAAGGCGCGACACCGCTCGTACTCATGCCGCGCAGCGTTGCCGAGGTTTCGACCATCCTCGAGATTTGTCACCGCGACGAGGTGGCAGTGGTTCCGCATGGCGGCAACACCAGCTACTGCGGAGCGGCGACGCCGGATGACAGCGGCTCGCAAATCGTGCTTTCCATGCGGCGGCTGAATCGGGTCCGGCGGCTCGATGCCGTCAACTATTCCATGATAGTCGAAGCGGGCGCCACCCTCGCGGAGGTGCAAGCCGCCGCTCGCGACGCGGACCGCCTGTTTCCCCTAAGCCTGGGCTCGGAGGGCACGGCGCAGATCGGCGGCAATCTCTCCACGAACGCCGGCGGGACTGCGGTGCTGCGCTATGGAATGATGCGCGACCTGGTGCTTGGTTTGGAAGTGGTGTTGGCTGACGGCCGCGTGATGCCCATGCTGAAAAGCCTGCGCAAGGATAATACGGGGTACGATGTGAAATCGTTGTTCGTCGGCGCCGAAGGCACTTTGGGTGTCATCACCGCGGCGGCGTTGAAATTGTTTCCGCTGCCTGCCGATACGGCGACGGCGCTCGTGGGCGTCGATACTCCGCAGCATGCTCTGGATCTGCTGGCCCGACTGCGAACCGCGGCCGGTGACCAAGTCACCACATTCGAGCTCATGCCGCGACTGGCCGTCGAACTCACGGTGAAGCATATTGCAGGCGTGGCCAACCCTCTGGCGCACGAGACCGCCTGGTACCTGCTCGTTGAACTCACGTCGCCCAACCCGCGCCAGAACCTGGTCGCGCTGTTGAGCGAAGAATTACAACAGGCCGCAACCGACGACCTGATCCAAGACGCACTGATTGCGACGTCCATCGCACAATCCTTGGCGATGTGGAAACTGCGTGAATCGGTGCCGGAGGCACAGCGGCATCACGGCGCCAGTCTCAAGCATGACATATCGGTGCCTGTTTCTTCGGTGCCCAAACTGATCGAGGACGGCTCGGCGCTCGTGCGCCGCCTGGCCCCGGAAGGCGAGGTCGTGGGCTACGGCCACCTAGGCGACGGCAACTTGCACTTCAACGTGAGCCAGCGTCCGGATGCCGATAAGGCGGCTTTCTTGGGACGTGGCGCGCAACTCGAGCGCGCCATTTTCGATCTGGTGGACAGTCTCGGCGGCAGCATCAGCGCCGAACACGGCATCGGACGGCTGAAAGCGGCGGAATTCGCGCAGCGCGCAGACCCGGTTGAACTGGCCGTGATGCGCGATCTCAAGCGCGCACTCGATCCAAAGGGCATTTTGAATCCCGGCAAAGTCCTCGCATGATCAAGACGAAGCCGCAGCGTACGCTCAGTCTGCCCATCGGGACGGCGCGTCTGCGATTGCGCGACTTCGTGCAATCGGACTTCGACGCCATCTACGCCTATTCGTCGGATCCACGCGTCACGAAATTTCTCTTCTTCGGACCGCGCGACACGGACAGCACGGCCGACTATCTGGAAGGCCTGCTTGCCTCACAGGAGGAAATCCCCCGAACTCGTTTCGAGTTGGCCGTGGAGGAGACTGCATCGGGTCGCGTAATCGGCGCCTGCGATTTATCGTTGATCGAACGCAACGTGGTCGACTTGGGCTACATGCTCGGGCTTGTCGATTGGGGCAAGGGTTACGCCACGGAGATTGCGCTGGCGCTCGTCGATGCCGCATTTTTCGATTTGCGCGCCGCTCGGATCATCTCGACGGTGGACGTGAACAATCGGGCTTCGATTCGCGTGCTCGAGAAAATCGGCATGCGCTGGGAAGCCGTGTTTCGCAAACATCGGCGCGCCAAGAATCGATGGTGGGATTGCCACTTGTTCGTGCTACCCCGCGAGGTCTGGGAGTTGTCGAGAACGCAGGCTTAGCCAGGCGCTTCCACATTCATGCGCTACGCGCAGACTAAATCGGCCGTCCGGCCGATTTGAACGCCGCGAACGCGGCGGCCCTGCCCTTGAAGTTCGGGGTCGTTCCGACCCCGTTGAAAGTTGCGCGAAGCGCATGACTAGGCTTCCTTATCGTCCTTTGCCGCCTGGCTCAGCGCCCGCTGTTTGGCGCGATCCATGACGTCTTTATCGGGCATACCCGCATTGCGCGTACTGCGCAACGTGAGAAGGCCACCGATGAGCGCGCCCACTACGAGGAGAATGATGACGAGGGCTTTCACACGGTGACCGTGCGCATCAACCCTTCTTGAGACGTGCTGGCGACCAGCCGTCCGTCACGGGCGAATATGCTGCCGCGTGAAAATCCCCGCGACCCGGAAGCACTGGGGCTGTCGGTCGAATACAAGAGCCAATCATCCACCCGGACACTGCGATGAAACCACATGGCGTGATCGATGCTGGCCATCACGAGGTTTTGCACCGTACTTAGAATCCCGTGCGGCATCAGGGCCGTATCGAGCAGGTTGAAATCGGAAACATACGCCAGCAAACAGCGATGCAGTGCTTCGTCGTCCGGCAGAGGAGCGACGGCTCGAAACCAAATGTCTCGATGCGGAGTCACTTTTTCCGACTTCACGAAGTTCGGCGGCTGCGTGGGACGGAACTCGAAGGGCCGCTTCTTTTCGAACAGGCGCCGCAAGCCCGGCGGCAAATGAGGCAAGAGTTCGCGATAGTGCCAGCTCAGCTCAGGAAGCCCGTCGGGCGGCGGAACATCCGGCATCGAGAGCTGATGAGCCAGGCCGCCTTCGTCCGACTGGAACGACGCGGACATGTTGAAGATTTGCGCCCCGTGCTGGATCGCCACGACGCGCCGCGTCGAAAAGTGATTGCCGTCGCGCGCTCGGTCGACCTCGTAAACGATGGGCGAGTTGAAGTCGCCACGCCGCAGGAAGTAGGCATGCAGCGAGTGGACCGCACGATTCTCGACGGTTGCGGTCGCCGCCATCAGCGCCTGGCCCAGCACTTGCCCGCCGAACACCTGCGGACTGCCGATATCACGGCTCTCGCCGCGAAACAGGTCCAACTCGATTCGCTCGAGCGTCATCACCTTGACCAGATCGTCGAGCAGCTGATTCATGGTGCCTTCAATGGGCGTCGGCACCGGCCACGCCCAGGCGCTTCTGCATGATGGGACTGGTGGTGGTGTACTGCAGGAATTGCCGCTTCTCAGGGAACAAGTGATGCTGAATCGCGAAGGCGGCGAGCGCCGCCTCGTGGAAGCCGCTCAAGATGAGTTTCTTCTTGCCCGGGTAGGTGTTGATGTCGCCGATCGCGAAGATACCCGGCACGCTGGTCTGAAACTTTTCGGTGTCTACTGTGAGCGCCTTCTTTTCGAGCGCCAGCCCCCATTCGGCGACAGGGCCCAACTTCGGGTGCAAACCGAAAAACGCGAGTACTTGGTCGGCGGCCAACTGTAAGGTCGTGTGTCCGTCGGTGCTTTGCACGATCAGGCCGCTGAGTTTGGGTTTCCCGCCCGCGTGACCCTCGCTGTGGACCGCCACCGCATGCCCTTCGACCAGCTGCATTTTGCCGTTGGCCACCAGCTCGCGCATGCGCGCCACGGTCGCCGGCGCCGCGCGAAACTCAGCCCGCCGATGCACCAGGGTCAGGGACCGCGCTTTCTCGCAAAGCGCTACGGTCCAATCCAGCGCAGAATCGCCGCCACCGCAAATCACGAGATCCCGACCGTGGAAGTCGGCCGCGGTCTTCACGCGATAATGTACGCTCTTGCCCTCGAAATCCTCGATCCCCGGCAGGCTCAAGCGCCGCGGCTGGAACGAGCCGACGCCGGCCGCGATCACCACGGCGCCGGCGCAGAGGCGAGTGCCGCCGGAGGTTGCGACGAGAATTTTACCACCCGGCAGGGGCGTCACTTCGGTGACTTCCTGGCCGAGGTGGAATGTGGCATTGAAGGGCTTCGCTTGCTCGAGGAGCCGATCGATCAATTCCTGCGCGCCACACACGGGCAGCGCGGGGATATCATAGATGGGCTTCTCCGGGTACAGCTCGGTACACTGTCCGCCGACCTGAGCCAGCGAATCGATGATGTGCGCGTTGATACCGAGCAGCCCAAGCTCGAAGATCTGAAATAGCCCGACGGGGCCCGCGCCGATGATGACCGTTTCCACCGGAGTGGGTTCAACGGGCGAGATTGCAGACGCGGATGTTTCCGGCATGGTAGACGAAATTCCTGATTCAGCACAATAAAGGGTCGCAAATTGTAGCTGAACCCGCCGCCGTCTGCGGTATGGATCAAACCGCCGATGCACCACTGGGGGTTTCAGAGTCCCTCTTCGGTGCACCACGGGTGTCGGCGGTCCGGCAGCGTCGCAAATGGCGGGCATTCGCCGGGAACATTACCCGCACGGATTGGTCATCAATGATTATGGACGTCGCCAGGCATTTCGGGCGCTTTGCGCGACCCAAACGTCTCGCTGTGGGCTCGCGGGGCGGTTTGCGTCAGCAAACGCCTACACGCCATGTGTCTGTTTTGGCCAGGATTAGATTGTACAATTTCGGTAGTAACGTCTAAAGGAATGCTCTCTATGCATGCGCAGGTCAACCCGGTTATTGAGTCGCACCACGACGCCGCTAACGATGAGGGTGCGCGCGAATCCACGCGTCCGATCAGGGCGTTGAATCGCGGTCTCGAGGTTTTAACGGAACTGAATCGGCTCGAACGGGCGGCCATCAACACCTTGGCGAATGCGGTGGGTCTGCCACGAACCACAACGTACCGAATTTTAGAGACGCTGCGGCTCGCGGGCTACGTGGAGCGCGACTCTCACGACGACTGCTATCGCCCGACCATCATGGTTCGCGCTCTATCCGATGGTTTTGACGATGAGGCGATGGTGGCTCACATTGCCAAGCCGCATCTCGCGTCGTTGTGCGCGGCCATCGTCTGGCCGATCGCCATCGCAACGCCCGCCGGTGCCGCCATGGTGATTCGCGAAACCACCGATCGTCAAAGCCCCTTGGCTTTGGAACAGTATGGTGCAGGCATCCGCGTGCCGATGTTGACAACCGCGGCGGGGCGCGCGTACTTGGCATACTGCACCGCACAGCAGCGCGAGACCCTGTTGGAACTCTTGGCGCGTTCGTCGCTTCCGGAGGACCGGCTGGTCCGTAGCCGCACCGAAGTCGAGCGAATTCTCCATGAGACGCGGGCACAAGGCTTTGGCATGGCGCAGCGCGCCCGTCGGGTGTCCGAGGAGACCAGCATTGCCATCCCCGTGAACGCCAAGGACCGGGTGCTGGCGACGATTTCAGTGAGGTATGCCGCGACCGCCGTTCCGCTTCGTACCGCGGTGGAACAGTTTCTGCCGAAGATGCGCGACGCGGTTGCCAAGATCGAGCGCGAATTCGACACGGTCTAGCGCGCCCACCGGGACGGCCTCGCGCGCCACCGGGCGCTCAGGCGCTCGGTCGGCTGCTTGGGCTCGGGCCTTCGGTTGGCTGGCTAGGGTCGCCTTCTTGGGCCTGGACGCTAGGCTAGTCTCGGGCTCGCTCGGGCCCTCGGTTCCGACTAGAGCGTAGGCAGCCGACTCAGGATTTCCTCGGCAATCTCGGCATAGCCGCCGCCGAAGTGGTGACCGCCGGGCATTTCGAGCGCGCTTCCGTCATGACCGGTGAGCTGTTTGCAAGCCGAATCGGCATCGTCCTCGCCATAGAGACAGAGGTACGGTGAACCCGTCCAGCGTTCGAGTTCCGGCGCGGTGGGCAGCCCGCCGCTGGGATTCCCCAGCCAATTGGCGACGTGAAACTCGAACACCGCGTTATCACTGATGCCCAGCAGTGTCGTGAGCCCCACCATTTTGCGGGTTGCCGCGGGCAACCGATTGACCATGAAAGGCATGGTGTCGGCGCCCTGGGAATACCCGATCAGCAACGCATGGGATCTACCCAATGCCTGTGAGTAATGGCGCAGCACACGGTCGAGGTCCTGCGCGGCACCCTCGGGTGTCCGCGGCGACCAGAAATATTTCAACGAATCCCACCCGATGATGGGTATGTCGTGTTTCGCCAGTTCCGCCGACACTTCTTTGTCGAGCCCCACCCAGCCGCCGTCTCCAGTCAAAAAGATGCCGAACCAATTGCCGCCGCCGTCCGCGGCCGGGACGACGGTCAAGGGCAAATCGGCGACTGGCGCGGCCAGCCCCGACGCTTTCGCCGCAGGCTGCGGCGCAGCCAGCCGATCGTAGGCCGCCTCGTATTGCGGCACCCAATTCTTCTCGACCGAATAGCCGTGACCCACCTTGGGCAACATCACGATCTCGCCGCCGGGCACGGCCGCGATGAACTTCTGCGTCAGTGGTGCGGGGCAGACTTGGTCGCTTTCACCTTGCAACGAGATCCACTTACCGGGAAGTTGTTTGGCAGGCAAAAAGTTCACGCCCTTCAGGGCTCCGTTCGAATCCAGCCGCGGACTTGCGTCGATTCCCGATCCCTTGCAAACCGGTTTCTTCAAATCGAGGTCGGGGCAAAAACCGATGCTCAGCGCCCCCTTGAACAGGCCATCCGGAGATTCGGCGAGGGTCGCATACACCAGCGTGGCGCCGGATGAATAACCCACCAGCGTGGGCTGCAGATAATTCTTGAGCCCCAACTTTGCTTGCAGATAGTGGCTCAAGTTCTCGAAATCGACCGCCGGCGAAACGCATTTCCCGGATGCTTTCTCGAGCTGCGCAAGATAGTGGCGAATATCGATCCCCGCCACCACCGCACCTTTATTTGCGAGGCGCTGCGCCATGGAGATGACGCCCAGATTCCAACCGCCGTCGCCGGAGACGAACAAGACCGCATCGTGGGGATTGCCGCGGCCGCGATAAATGCTGACCGTTCCGAAGCGACCATAGTTGAACACCTCCGCGGGTGCGGGCGCTGCACCGGTGGCGGCGCCTTTCGCAGCCACGGTCATGGTCGCAGACGATGCGGCGGTCGCGAATGCAGCCACTGCCACTCCCACGCACCGCGCCACCCATCCGGCACGCCTGCTCCTGGTTGTTCTCACATGTGCCCCTTGTACGCGGCTATTTCTTCAGCGCCTTACCGACACCGCCTGAAATGAGCGATGTGACATCGAGCAGCGCACCGGCAACGCTAAATTTTCCGGACGCGGCAAGATAACGCGGCCGCCAAACCGGCAAGAATTTCTCCTTGTATTTACGCAGACCCTCGAAGTGATAAAACGTTTCACCATAGCGCTGCACCATGCGCCCGAGTTTGTGCCAGGTCGGCGCGAGAGCGTGCTCTTCGAGTCCCGATAGCGGCGCCATCCCGAGGTTGAACCACTGATATTTTTGCGCCTTGCCCCACAGCATGCACTCTACCAGCAAAAAATCGATGACTCCCTTGGGCGCCGCATCGCTGTAGCGCATCAGGTCGACGGAGATCTCCATGTCCATACCCGCTTTCCAAATGTTCGCGAAGGCCACCACCGCGCCCCCGCGGCGCACGACGGCACAGTCGAAACACGCCAAGTAACGTTCGTCGAAATACCCCAATGAAAAGCGTTTCTCGCCGGCCTGCTTTTCCGCCAGCCACGAATCCGATACGGCACGTAATTCGGGCATGATCGCCGGGATGTCCTTGCGCGGAACCACGCTGAATTCCGCGCCGTCGCGGCCGGCACGGCGGTGCGACTGCCGCAGATCGGCCCGGCCGGCTCCATCCAAGGAGAAAGCGCGCAATGGAATTCGGGCTTCCTCGCCGAGCTTGGTCAGGGTCAGCCCCAAATCGATGTACAACGACAAGTTGTCCGGTGCCACTTGGTAGAAAACCGGCGAGACCGCCATGCCATCGCACGATTCCAGGAACTCCCAGGCCAAGGGTTCGCAGAGAACCGAGGGACCCACCGGATCTCCCATGCACACCCAACTGCTGCCCGATGCTTGGTACATGATGAACGCGGTACGATCATCGTTGAACATCAAGTGCTTGTCGCCGAGAAGCGCCAGGTTCGCGTTGGTGTCGTGGCCGTTCGCGATCAATACCTCCGCTTGTTGCAGCTCATCGAGACCGGGAATCGAGACCGGCGGTTTCGACGGGCGCAGCAATCGCCACAATCCGTAGGCCGCGGCAACCATGGCGGCCAGCAGCAGTGCACGCAAACTTCGCGGCGCGGAGGCTTCGAACGCGAATTGCCACCAGAGCTCCCTGCCGTAGGGAACGTTTCGATAGGCGAACAGCACCAGCCAAACGGAAGTCCCCAGAACCAGCAAGACCGCGACGATCCAGGGTCCCGAGAAGCGTTGCTCGATCAGCGATGTACGGCGACGAAAACGTGACCGTGCGGACGTCAAAAGAACCACCAGGGCCGCCAGGATGAGCGCTTCCTCGTAGTCGAAGCCTTTGAGCAGCGACAATAAAACTCCGGCGCATAGCAGCCAAATCGTCAGCCACCACGCGGCGTCGAGGCGGCGATACAACCCGTTCGCCAACACCATCAGACCGACGCCGACGGCGCTGCCCAGCAAGTGCGATAACTCGAGGATGGACAGCGGTACGAAAGGGCGTAACCATTCCAATCGATCGGAGATCGCGGGCGTAGCCCCGGAAAACAGCAGCACGGCACCCGCGCCGAACACGGCCACCCCGGTGGCTTGCGGCGTCACGGCGCTGAGCCAGGTCCGTGCCAGACGCCCCATGCGCACCATCGGTCCTCGATGCACCCATATCTCGTGTGCCCCCAGCAGTGCCAGAGCCACGGTGAAGGGACCGAAGTAATAAATGATTCGATAGGCGAGTAGGGCGCCGAGCAAATGATCCGGTGGAACCGACCGAAACATCAGCAGCAGCACGGATTCGAACACGCCCACGCCGCCTGGAACGTTGCTGATGATGCCCGCAGAAATGGCAATGAGATACAGACCCGCGAATGCCGTGAAGCCAATGGCGGCTTGCGGCGGCAGCAAGACATAGAGGACACCGGCGGCGCACAAGAGGTCAGTACTGGCAACCGCAACCTGCGCGAACGCGATACGCCCGCTCGGTACCGGAATCACGATCTTGCCGTATCGCAACGAGTCGTGTCGGGAACACGCCAACCACAGATACGCTCCGACCCCGCCGAGCAGCAGACAGCCTGCCAATACCACCACCGACGGGTGCACGTGCAGGACCGAACCCGACAGGGCAGCCTGGGACAATAATGACAGTCCCAGCAGAACGGCGGCACCCAATACGAAAGTCAGTGTGCCGAACGCGATTACCGTACCGATTTGCTTCGCCGTCAGGCCCAGAGGCGAGTAAGCGCGATAGCGAATGGCGCCGCCGGTCAGCGTATTGAGCCCCACGTTGTGGCCAATCGCGAAGCCCATGAATGAGATCAGGGCGAGACGAGGATAAGGCACTCGCACGCCGGCGAAGCGCAATCCCAGGGCATCATACAGGGTCAAGCACCCATAGCCTGAACAGGCGAGCACCACCGCCGCCATCAACCGTGAAGTCGGGATGGCGTGAACGTGGGCTAGGATGTCTTGCCAGCGGTACTGGGCCAGGACGTGATGCAGCCAGAGCAGCGCCAACCCAAAGAGAGCGACGCCGAGTAGCGTGGTCCACGCGGGGACCCTTCGAATTGTGTGAGGAACTGTCAAGCTGCCTATCGTATCAGGGCATCCCCGGCTGGGTGACCTCGCGTGGGCGACCCCTCACGCAGGCCGGCAGGCTGTCGACTTCCTGGCAGAAAATGCTAGGGTTGGTCTTTTAATCTTTTCGACTATCCTCAAAGGGGACACGAATGAGTTCCGCCAACGATGGCCGCCAGGCAACCATGGACGCGACACAGATCTATCGCGAAGAAACCTTCACCGATCGACGGGTGGGCACCATACGCCGGTTGACTCCCGTGACGGCGGACGGCGCGCCCGACGGAGCCCGGCCCGTGATCTTCGTCGGACAGGCACAGGTCATGACCCCGATGGGCGCCGTTCCGATCAGCTTTGAACTGGATTCGCCGACGCTGGACGGTGCGATCGCGAAATTTGGCGACGCCGCCGACCAGGCGGTACAACAAACCATGCGGGAACTTCAGGAAATGCGCCGCGAGCAGGCGTCCTCCTTGGTCATTCCCGACGCGGGCGGCGGCGCGCTGCCCAGTCCCAGTGATCTCTTGGGCCGCGGACGCCCGCGACGTTAGGCCCTTTCCGCTCGAGACGTTAGGCCCCTTTCGGTTTGACGAGGGCTGTCGTTTCGAGCGCTTCCCATCGTGAGAAGACGGTCTCGAGTTCCTTCTCAACGGTTTGTAGCCGGCGCACCGCGGCGGCAGCGTCGGCCGGGCTGCGCCGGAACAGTTCCGGATCGCCGATGGCGGCGGTCAGTTGAGCCTGCTCAGCCTCCAGGACTTGAATCGTCTTGGGGATTGCCTCGAGTTCGCGCTGATCTTTGTACGACAGCTTGCGCGGCTTGGCCGTCGGCGGGCTTACCGGAGCCGCCGCAGTAGTGCGTTCATTCGACCACGTTTCAGCGGCGGCGGGGACCAGAGCGACCGCCGCGCGGGGAGTTGACGCTTTCGCCTTTGCAGAGGGCGCTCGGCGTTGCCGCACCCAATCGGTGTAGCCACCCACATACTCGTTCACGCGGCCCGCACCCTCGAAGACCAGCGTGCTGGTCACCACGTTGTCGAGAAAGGATCGGTCGTGACTGACCAACAGCAAAGTACCGGCATACTCGGCGACCAGCTCTTCGAGTAGATCGAGGGTTTCGGCGTCGAGATCGTTGGTGGGTTCGTCCATCACCAGAAGATTGCTGGGTTGCGCGAACAGTCGTGCCAGCAACAGGCGATTTCGCTCGCCCCCCGACAACATACTCACCGGCGCATGCAAGCGTTCCGGCGGAAAGAGAAAATCACGCAGGTAGCTCGAGACGTGGCGCGCCTGTCCATCGATGGTGATGGTCTCGCCGCTGCCGCCGGTGACATTGTCCATGATGGTTTTCGTCGAATCCAATTGCTCGCGCTGCTGGTCGAAGTAGGCCGGCAGCAGCGACGTGCCGCGGCGAATCGTTCCCTCGGTCGGCTCCAGTTCGCCCACCAAGAGCTTGATCAAAGTCGTCTTTCCGCAACCGTTGGGTCCGATGATACCGATGCGATCGCCGCGCATGATGCGCGCGGAAAAGTCCGCAATGATGGGGATCTCTCCGAAAGTCTTGGTTACATCCAGCGCTTCGAACACCAGTTTGCCGGAGGGACCCGCTTCTTGCGCACGCACATCGACCTGGCCGATGCGCTCGCGCCGCTCGCGGCGTTGGAGCCGCAACTGTTCGAGTGCGCGCACCCTGCCCTCGTTGCGCGTGCGTCGCGCCTGGACACCCTTGCGGATCCACACCTCTTCCTGGGCGAGTTTCTTGTCGAACAGTGCCGCATGCTTCGCCTCGACCTCCAATGCGGCGCGTTTTTGCAGCACATAGTCATCATAGTTGCCGGGCCATACGCGCAGCTGTCCGCGGTCCAGTTCCACGATGCGCGTCGCCAAACGGCGCACGAAGGCGCGATCATGGCTGATGAACAGCAATGCGCCGCCGAAATCCATCATCATGTCTTCGAGCCAGGTGATGGCCTCGACGTCCAGATGATTGGTAGGTTCGTCGAGCAGCAGGAGGTCGGGTTCCGACACCAGCGCCCTGCCCAGCATCACTCGCCGACGCCAACCGCCGGATAACGCGCTCATGGGCGCGTCGCGATCGAGGCCGAGTCGCGCTATCACCTGATCGACTTGCAACGCCGCCTGCCAATCGCCATCGTGGCCCGCCGCGTCGACGCCGCTCATGACCACGTCGAGAACGGATTGATCGCTGGCCGGTGATACTTCCTGAGCCAGGCTGGCCACTTTGGCACCGGGTCTCACCCACACCTCACCGCTGTCCGGAGCGATATTGCGAGTGATCAGTTGCAGCAGCGAGGACTTGCCCTCGCCGTTCCGACCGAGCAAGCAGACGCGCTCGCCCCTGCGGATTTGCAGGGCGACGGTGTCCAACAGCGGCTTGAGCCCGAAGCTCAAGGATACTTTATCGAGGCGAACGGTAGGCATGAGGCCGCGTATAGTATCGCTAATACCGCACGGCCTTGCGCCTTAACTCACGTTCAAATTCCCACCCGGAGCGGAACGTAGGCCTCCCGACGGGCGCACTGTCAGACCGGCAATGTCCCCGGGGCGACCCCCGGTGCGACTGACCCATGAATACTGTGCCCAAGCGCACAGCCCCCGCTCAGCGACCCGTTTAACCTAAGACTTTAACGGACCTACTGATGACAACGGTCACATTTCGAGCGCGGGTGTTGGATTTACCGCACGAAGCGGTGGCGGCTTGGCCTGAGTAACCAGCATGTCGCTGCGCACACGCATCGCATTGACCTTTCTGCTCCTCCTGACCGCGGTGCTGGTCGCAGCCCTGAGCGCGGTATCCATCGCCAATCGCCGGAACGCCGAACGCGACGTGGAACGGCAGCTCGAATTCGGCGCGCAAACGTTTTCAGGGCTTCTCAAGAGCAATCGTCGACTGCTGACGCAGGCCGCTCAGGCGGTTACCAACGACTACGGATTCCGTGGCGCGGTCGCGGAACACGACACCGCCACGCTGGTCTCCGCGCTCGAAAACGGCGGAGCGCGGGTCGGCGCGGCCATGGTGGTGTTGACCTCATTGGATGGCCAGGTAATCGCAGCCTCGGGTTCGCATGTCCTGGCGGGCAGCAAATTCCCCATTGCAGCGTTGCAGCGGCGGGACGCGCCGGGTGACGGCATCGCGAATGTCATGGTCGATAATGGAAAAATCTACCAGCTAGTCGGGGTCACGGTAAGAAGCCCGCTGCCAGTAGCCTGGATAGCCATGGGCTTCGAACTCGATGGCGCCGCCGCCCAGGGGCTAGCGGATGTAACGGGCTTGGGAGTCACGCTGTCCGTGCGCTCCGGGGACGGCGCGAAGGATGTGGTGAGCGCAGCCGGCGCTTCGCATGGCAGCAGCGGTGGCGGTCGCAGCGCTAGCGGCAGGGGCGACACGGGCGGCACGGGCGGCGACATCGTCACCCGGACGATCAAACTGCCCAGTCTGGACGACACGCAGGTCTATGCCACCTTGTCGCGTTCGCTCGCCGACGCGCGGGCGCCTTTTGAGGGGCTAACCACCATGCTGTTCCGCATCGCAGGGGTGAGCCTGATCGGCTTTGGTTGGGCGGCATTCTGGATCGCACGCAACATCACTCGGCCATTAAACGAGTTGACCCAGTCCGTGAACAAAATTCGGGGCGGGGTCTACGACGTGAAACTGACTCTGCAACGCCGCGACGAGCTCGGTGTCTTGGCTGAAGGATTGCAGCTCATGCAAACGGCGGTCATGAGCCGCGATCACTCGATCCGGCGGCTGGCCTACGAAGACGCCCTCACCGGACTCATGAATCGTACTGCGTTCAGCGCAAATCTGAGTCGGCTGCTGACCGATGCGCAGGGATCGCCGATCGGCGTCGCCATCATCAACCTGAATCGATTTCGCCGCATCAACGAGCATCTGGGTTACACCGTGGGCGATGCCGTGCTGACCAAGACGGCGGCGCGGCTGGCGGCGGTGCCCAGCGTCAATTCCGCGGTCGCACGACTCGCGGCCGACCAATTCGCCGCTTTTACGCGCCTGCGCGATCGCGCCGATTTGCAAGCGTGGGGGACCTCGCTGCTCATTGCCTTATCCGAACCGGTGTCGGTCGAAGCGCAGCCCATCGATATCAGCGCGACCATCGGACTTGCCGTCAGTTTCGGCGCTGCGCCTTTGGCGGACGACCTGCTTCGTTGCGCCGATCTGGCCCTCGAACAAGCACGGCGCGAGAAACGGCCGATCGCGACCTACGACGAAGCGCTGAACCACACTGCACGCGACCAACTGTCATTGTTGGGAGAGCTCCGTCACGCGCTCGACCACGATGAGCTACGATTGTTTTTTCAACCGAAAATCGAAATGGCGACCGGCCGAGTTGCGGGCGCCGAGGTTCTGCTGCGGTGGCAACATCCGACTCGCGGGTTACTGAGCCCCGCAGCGTTCGTGCCGTTTGCGGAGCAGACCGGATTCATCCGGGTAATGACTCGATGGGTACTGGATCGTGCCATCGCGCAAGCGGCAGAGTGGCACCGTGCGGGCAGATCTCTGCCCTTGGCGGTCAACGTCAGCGCAGAAGACGTCGGTGATGCGCGTCTCGACGCGCGCGTCGCCGGCCTGCTTGCCCGTCATCAGTTGCCGCCGTCCCTGCTCACCTTGGAGCTGACTGAAAGCGGATTCATCGAGGATCCGAATCGCGCGTTGAGCATGCTGGACGCGCTTGCAGCTCTGGGCATCAATATCTCCATCGATGACTTCGGTACGGGCTACTCCTCGCTCAGCCTCCTGGCGAGAATGCCGGCCCATGAACTCAAGATCGATCGCAGCTTCGTACAGGGACTGGAATCCGACGCCGAGTATGCTGCCATCGTCAAATCCGCGGTCGATATGGGACATAGTCTCGGACTCAAAGTGGTCGCCGAAGGCATTGAAACCGAGATCTCCGCGCAGCGTTTACGAGTCCTTGGTTGCGATATCGCGCAAGGTTACTTCTACGCCAAGCCCATGCCATGCGAACAGCTGCAGATCTGGCTCGAAGGACGAGCGCGTGTCCCGGTCATTGCCATACCCGTCGATTTCCAGGTCGATGAGCAGACCGACTCAGTGACCCTCGCGACCTATTGATCGGGCTGCGTGGGTTGCGTTCCGCGTGCCGACGGCAATACGGCAAGCCCACCGCGGCAAGGCACTCCGGCTCACGGCATCACGGCATCACGGCACCATGGCACCATGGCACCACGGCACCACGGCACCACGGCACGATAATAGCGTCGTGCTACATGTGCTAGTTGTCGGACAGTTATTTGCTGCATCGCGACAAGTAGTCAAATCGCAGCGCATTTCACTCTCGCCACCAGTCAACGAGCCGTACAGCAGCCAATCAAGGATTCGTACGACAGCGACGCCTGGCATGCGCAGCACGGGTACAATATCCGCGCGATATCGCACAGTCTGTCCGGCCGTTCCGGAGGAGCCCAGCCGAGAAGGACTACGTAGCGCACAAACCGATTCGGGTTCGAGATGCACCAATGGAAGGACAGCATGCTAATCGGGTTCAAGTTTCAGAATTTTCGTTCGTTCTTGACGGAACAAACCTTCAGTTTCTCGACGTCATCCGACCGTACGCACGAATCCACGCATCTCATGCGGACCGGCATGAAAGCGGTTCCGAGGGTTTCCAAAGCCGCGATCGTATTCGGGCCGAACGCCAGCGGCAAGACCAATATGCTCATCGCGTTGGCCACGTTTCGCGACCTCATCCTGCACTCGACGGCCTACTCCGACGCGCAGTTTGCTGAACGGCACACACCCTTCCGGTTCGGTCCAAGCATCTCGCAGGCCACGGAATTCGAGATAGACGTGTTGCTCGACCAGGTGCGTTATCGCTACGCCATGTCGTACGACTCGCAGCGAGTCCGATCGGAACGACTGCTCGTCTACCGCACCGGCAAATCTCAGCGATGGTTCGAGCGACATTTCGACGAAGCCGGCCAGAAAGACCAATGGGCGCCGTTTTCTCCCAACTTCAACGGCCCACGCGAAATGTGGCGCAAGGCCACGCGGCCCAGAGCCTTATTCCTGACCACTGCGGCGCAGCTCAACTCCGAACAACTTGCGCCCTTGCTTCGTTGGGTAGAGCACCGCCTGGAAGTCGTGCTCCCGGCGGATATGTCCGACGTCAACCGCGTTGCCACCCGGATACAAGATGCGGATTTCAAAGCGCGGGTGATCGGCCTGCTCCGTGCGGTCGACATCCATGTCGACGACGTCCGCGTCGCCGAGCAGGACCTCCCGCACGCGGACCAGGGTACCTCACGCGTCGGCGCGGCAGGGTATTTCAAACACGGCGGCGCACGGACGTCGATCGAGTTCCTGTATGCCCGCGAGGGATGGCTGCCGATCTGGCTGGACTCCATGTTCGAAGCGGCAGGAACACAGCGCCTGGTCGGTCTGTTCGGACCGCTGCTGCAAGCGATCGAGAACGGCAAGCTGCTGCTCATCGACGAGTTCGATTCCGGTTTGCACCCCTTGGTTGCGCGGTATTTGATACAGCTCATCAACGATCCGACGGTATCCAGCCGCGGTGCGCAATTGTTGCTCACCAGTCACAATACGACGCTCATGGATCTGGAGATCCTGCGACGCGACGAGATATGGCTCGTGGAGCTGAATGAGCGGCACGCCAGCAACCTGTCGCCGCTGTTGCGATCGAGCCCGCGAAAACACGAATTGATCGCGAAGAACTATTTGCGGGGACGCTATGGAGCCGTGCCGCTCATCCGCTCCGACGACACCGAGGCTCCCGACGCCGTCGGCTCGAGGTGACGATCTCAAAAGTTCAAGCCCAGCCCCAGGTCGAAGCGGCTGAAGTCGCTGTTGAGCTGAAACCACTGGTAGTCGGCTTTCAGCACGACGTGCGGCGTCGTGTAGAAATTCGCTCCCACGGTCCACACTCGATCATGATTCTGCGGCCAATAGCCGTAGTCGCCGGGTGTGGCAGAGAGCGGCACCAGACCGGTGGGAATCACAGGTCCGGTGGTGCCGGCATATCGTGAGCCCATATTGTAGCGCTCCCATCGCACGAAGGGCGCCAACCTGTAGTCCCCGTGCTCCCACAGCCCATAGGCGGCCTGAGCGAAGTAGCCGTAGAAATCGGACGGAATCGGATTTGGCGACCCGGGATTGGACGCATTCGCGGCCGCGAGGTTGCTGATCGAACCATGCGCGTAGAGCGCGGACAGATCGAACTTCGCCGGCGTCCATCGCGCATGTGCTTCCCACAGGGTCACGCGTTCATCGCCCAATATCGGCGCATTCGGCGGCGCCGGCACCTTGACCGCCTTGCCGGTGCTGATGGCGGCGCCGAGCGTCAATCCAGGCACACCGTAGTAACCCAGCGCTACGTACTGACTCAAATCATGCGCATTGGCGAGCGCCAACTCCTGGTGCGTCGACTGCAGCGGCGCTGAACCGTTGTCCTCCAGTTCGAGCGCCGTGGTGTACTGCGGAAATTCGGGGGCGTAGTTCCACTTGGATAGATCGAAACCCGTGGTGATCCCCGCGTTCCAGCTGAAGCCGATTGGCGTGTCGCCGTGCAAATTGAAGCCGCCCTCGCGCCACGTGCTCGGGATGATGAGCGTCTCGACGAAATTCCGCTGCACCCCGTAGAAATTCGTGGGCTCGTGGTGCTCGTTCAGCAATCCGAACGGCATGAGAAACAGGCCGGCCCGCACCGTGATCGCATCGTTCAATCGACGGTCGACGTAGAACTGTTCGACTTCGAACTCGCCTACATCGCTCGCCGAGGAGACCGCGTGTTCGACTTCGAACTCCGAATTGAACTCAGTGTTCTCGTCGAACGAATAGCCGATGCCGAAAACGGCGCGCGCCAGGTCGGCTTGCGCCTTGCTCGGCTCACGCGAGGGTCGGGTGTAATAGAGTTCACCGTAGCCCCACAATTTCACATTTGAAAATGCCGAGCTGCCACCCGCCGCGGCGCCAGTCGCCGAGGCGGACATAGGCGTGGTGGGCTGCGCCGGCACGCCTGTAGGCGGAGCCATGCCGGCGGACGGCGCGGCGGCCGCGGGAGGGTTCAACCCACTGGATGGCGCAGGCTGTCCGGGTGAAGCCGCTACTTGCCCCGGGTTCTGACGTTGCTCGTCCTGCTGCAGCTTCTGAAGCAACGCCTGATTCTGTTCGGCGAGTTGCTTGAGCTGCGCTTGCACGGCCTGAAGCTGCTGTTGTAGCCCGTCGATCTGCTGCTGCTCCGTGCTCTTGGGTGCCGTATCGGCGGCAGACACGGTGCCCGCCGCAAAGACTGCCGACGCCAGCAGCAGCGTCGCTCGAAGGATCTTGGGTGCGCCTGAATCCCGGATGCTCGAATTGCGAATCATGATGTCTCCTTATTTGGAAGCCGCTGCGGTCGCAGCGGTGGACGCGCATTGCGCCGGAACGTTGTAGGCCGCCGGATTATTGGGGTCATAGCCGTCGGTCAAGGTGCAGAGAAAGGCGACGACGTCGTCGATTTCGCCGGCGGTCAGCGTCGGTGCCTGACCTCCGCCCACTGTGGGCGGGGTATACGGAATTTCACCGACGTTGACATTCGCGTCGTAGGCCGTCGGCAGATCGTTGTACTCGTAGAGATCCGGCGTGCCGTCCGCGGCGGTATAGAATGTGCCCACCGTCACGTAAGGGTTGCCGCCCGCACCGGCGGTAACCGGATTCGGATTATTGCCCGTATTGTTGTTGATATCGCGCGTCACGTACCACTGGACCACCTGATGCAGGGTGCTGAACACGCCATTGTGGAAATAAGGCGTGGTCACCGCGATATTGCGCAGCGTGGGCACTTTGAAAATACCGCACAGCGATGTGGTCGCCGATAGAACCGGCCTGGCATTGACGTCGGCGCTGGCCGGCGCGAACGGACCGCAAAGACCCAAGTCGTAGTACGCATACTCGGCATCCGCGGGCACGTCGATGGCGTTGATGGTCGCCAGTGGCGCGCCGCTGATGGGACTTACGGCGCCCGGGGTGTTCGCCGGTATGGCCCAATTGCGCGGCACGCCGATATTGTCGAATGTGAAATCGGTGAACAGCGCATGCTCGCTGTAGCTCTGCCGCTGACTGGGATGACAGGCCGTGCAGTTGCCCTTGGTCGGATTGTTGAAAAGCGCCAACCCGCTCTGTTCCTGGGTGGTGAGTGGCGTTTTACCTTCCAGCCAATAGTCGTATTTGCTGCTGAAGGGATGAAATTCGTCGTCCTCGGTTTCAAACGCGGCGATGGCAAGGCCCATGTCATTGAGCGCGGTCTTAGGATCGCTGAGCGCCGCTTCACCGTAGGCCGCGATGAACGCCTGCAAAGTCGCCGACGACTTTTGCAGTCGACCCACGACCTCCGCAGCGTCGCCATTCGCCATTTCGAAAGCGGTGAGGAACGGCAGCTGCGCTTGCTGATCGAGCGAGGAAGAGCGGCCATCGCGAAAGAACCCGCCGACGGGTCCATCCGTGATCGAGAACGCCGGCGTGAACGATGCGTACATCAGCGAGGGCGCATTGCGAAAACCGGTTTGATCCATGTTCGCGCCGCCCAGCGGCACCGGCAGTCCATGGTCCGTGGAGGGATCGCCGGTGAATGCGCGCGTGGGGACATGGCAGGTACCGCACGCTTGCTGCCCGGATGCAGATAAGCTGGTATCGAAGAAGATCGCCTTGCCGGCTACTGCGGCCAATGAGGCGGCCGGCGTCGAAGCTGTGCCCGTCCCGCCTCCACCGCAACCGGCGAGCGTCGTTGCGGCAATCCATGAGGCCGCCACGGCGAGGGGGGCACCATACTTTGTATTCATCCGCCAAATTTCCTGTACGAGCCAACATGTTCGGCTCCTGCTTTGATGCGAAAGCGAATGCTATCGAGAATGATTCGCATTTGCAAGACGGACATCGGCGAGCGGAGGACTGGCGAAAAGCCACCGATTTGCAATGATGCAGGTTTACCCTGTTGCCAAACGGAATGACGTGAACGCGCAATTACGCAGAATTCTCTTTACCGGCATCGCCGCGACCGCCGTGGCCGCCGTTCCTGTCGCCCCGGCATCGGCAAACGACCGACAGCCTCCCGGTGCACAGTATTCCGGCTCATCCACCGACTCGCCGGAACTCGGCACCGGTCGCGACGCTCTTCGACAAGTAGTACAAGACCGATGCGTGGTGAACTGGTCGCAACGTCATGACCCCGCACCGTGTGAACGCGTTTTTCTTGCCGATGCGAAAACCGGCAATTCCGGATACGCGGTGCTTGCGGACCGTAAGGGCGGCGCACACTATTTATTGATCCCGACCCAGACCATGGCGGGCATTGAAAGTGGTGAGCTGCTCGATCCCGATGCACCCAATTATTTCGCGGAAGCCTGGCACGCGCGCGATCTAATCACCAAGTTCGTCGGGCATGTCGTGCCGAGAACCGCCATAGGATTGGCGGTGAATACCGCACACTCGCGCAGTCAAGATCAGTTTCACGTTCATATCGAATGCCTGCGGCAAGACGTCTTCGAGGCTTTGCGAACGGCGGCCGAACACGTCACGGACATCTGGTCGCCGGTGAGCGTCGTGGGATCGACGTACGACGCGCTGCGAATCATGGGTGAAGGGCTGGATGGCTCGAATCCGTTCGAGCTGCTGGCAAACCTGAAACCGGCCGTGCGGCATCGCATGGGCGACTACACGTTGGTGGTCGCCGGAATGCAATTCAAGAGCGGTCCCGGCTTCATCGCGCTCACGGGCACCGGACCCACCGGCGAGCTGCTGCTGGATTCGACTTGCGCCGTGGCCGGTGCCGGCGGATGAACGACCCGTGGTGGTTGGTGATGGGCCGCGAACTCCGGGCCATCGCCCAGATCGGATTGACCTTCTGCCGGGATCCCTTCGATCGCCAGCGATTCGAACGCATCCGCGAGCTGGCGGCTTCGCTGGTCGCGCGTGGCGCGGACGAGGATGATGCGAAAGTGCTCGATCTTTTCCGGCAAGATGCGGGCTACGCAACGCCCAAGGTCGATGTTCGCGGGGCTGCCTTTCGCGACGGGCGGGTACTCTTGGTAAGGGAAGTGAGCGACGGCTGCTGGACTCTCCCCGGAGGCTGGGCGGATGTGAACCAGACGGCCGCCGAGTGCGTGGTCCGTGAAATCGCCGAGGAGTCCGGATTTCGAGCTCGAGTCCTGAAGCTTGCAGCCGTCCACGATTACCGCAAACGTCACCGTCCGCGCCACATCGATTCGATTTACAAAATGTTCTTCATCTGCGAGCTGACGGGCGGTAGCGCCAGCTCGAGCGACGAAACCAGCGAAGTCGGGTTTTTCTCGCGCCACGAATTGCCCACCCTGTCGCTCGGGCGCACGACGCCCGAACAGATAGATCTCATGTATCTACACGCCGAGCACCTCGAACTTCCCGCCGATTTCGACTGACGCGCGCCGCTCGTGCGAGCGCACTCTCGCAGTTGCGGGCCGCGACGAGCTCAAACGTCACCTCGGCCCGGCCGAAAGACTTTAGTTGCAGACACCCTCCAGGCGTTCCGCTACCCGCGCCATTCCCGCCGTATCGACTTCCGCGTTGCCCGGCGTTCCGCCGCTCTTGGCAAGCCGTATACCGATCATGCCATGGGGTAACAACGCAACGATGTTGCCGCCCCAGCCGATCATCCTGGGGTAGTAGATTTCACACCCGGTGCTGGAGCGGTACGGCGCCACCCAGAACGCATTGGTGTAAGTAGTTTCACCGAACGTGAGCTTTTCGCCGGTGGGCAGACCGCGAGGCTCGCGCCCCGCTAACAAAGTGGCGATGCGTGGTGCGTAAAGTATCTGTGTGTCGCCGAATTTACCGCTGTTCTGATAAAGACGGGCAATGCGCACCATGTCTCCGATGGTGGGGTAGTAGCCATAGGCCATCAAGGGCTGGCCCCGACTGCCATCCGGCTCTATGGTGCGATTGACCGGCGCATAACGGATTCCGATCGGCTCGAACACTTCTTTCTCGAGCATCGACCAGAGGTCGGCCGCCGTTCCTTCTTTGGACTTCAGGAAATTATTCATGGCGAGGCCCAGGAGGAACATATCCTGGTCGCGATAGCGAGCTACCTTGCCCGGTCCCCACGGATAGACGCGACCTGCGTCGAGCAGCGCCGTCACCTTCTCCTGCACCGATCGCGCTTCGTACCAGAGCGCGTAGTCGTCATGCAGATAGCCATCATTGATGTCGTTGGGTTCGCTTACGCCGCTGCCGTTCCCAATGCCGGTCGCCATATCGATCGCATCCTGGAATCGGACGTTCTCCCAACCGGGATGCCGGGCGGCTTCCGGCACGTAATCCGCGATTTTCAAATCGAATACCGAAGCACCGTATTTCTCGGCCAGCCGCAATAATGCGGTCTCGTTGGCCAGCGCCTTGGTCGCCGACCAAACGCCGAACCGCGCTCGATCGCACCACGGAAGCGGACCCGCGGCGCTTCGACATTCCTCGAGGTAAAACGTGCCCTCGTAGTCGAGGCCGGCCAGCACGATGTCGCCGACCGGCATCTTGCCATCGAACCCGGCGAGACGCACGCCACCGGTCTTTGCCGCGAGTTCCTTCCAATCGGCGATGCGCACCTGATCCGCCAGCGACGCTTCATAGGTGCGAGTCATCGTATCGATCCGGTCTTGCGCGACCCGACCAGCCGCGACCGGCTCGGTTGCAACCCGATCTGTTGCGACCCGCTCTTTTGCGACCCGACCTGTGGCGCCCCCGTCGGCTGTCATCGGCACGAAAGTGGCAGGGATGAGTCCGGCCGCGACGAAATTGCCCTTCACATAGAACGGCGCGGTCTGCTGCACGATTTGAAAACGCAGGTTCGAGACTTTTCCTGCCTTATAGAGGAAGGTGGCGACTCCATTGTGCGTTTCACCTTCGATCGAATTGACCAGCGCGAACGGAAACGCAGCCCGGGACCACTCGGCATCCGCGGGCTCCGACCACACCCGCCCGGGCTGCACGATGACGTCCCAAAAACTCCGGCCCGATGCCGTCGAACCAAAGCGAATGACGTCCTGCGTAAAGGGCACCAGATCGCCGTTATGGGTAAAGAATGAAAGCGCGACGCCCGGGAACAGCATTGCATCGCGGCCGAGAACCTTCCTCGCAACCAGCGGCCGCGGCTTGATGGTCATCTCGGACTCGGTCAATGACAGCGTGCCGCGAAACGGCGAATGCTCCGCTGCTGCATCCGCCGGCGGCATGAAGGCGGCGTTCGCGACCAAGCCGCCCGGCCACTGCGCCACCAATAGATCGGGCGCTGCGATGCTTTGACGGACCGCCGCGCAAGCGGGGTATGACAGCCACCCTAGCGCCATGCACAGGCGCAGCGTCCACTGACCCAGCCACGTCGAGCGCGTCGTCATTGAGTCGAACCTTCGTAGTCTTTGAGCGTTCAATGGTATATCAAACGACGCGCGGCGCTGTGCTGCAAAGGAGCTCCCGTGTCCGGCGGAATCTCGCTTGCAATCGACCCATGAACTGGCCTGACCGGCTGGGCATCGTTCGCCTCCCATCTCGAGCGCCTCGGCCGCCCCCAGCTTCGCGTCCGCGTACCCGAGCATTGCCTCTCTCAACGGCGGCCCGTTATGTGACGGCCTTTGCAGATCTCGTCAACCTGGACCGCGCGGGCTTAATTTCGCCCCTGTTTCTGTGGACAATATGCGCCTGACGAGATTCGGCGATTCACTTACGAGGTCGACATGCGGTTCCGACTCACTGCCTTTGGGCTGCATCTGCTCGCGAGCTTTACGGCGCTTTCCCTCATACTCGGCACGCTCTACTTTGCCTGGTATCGATGGCCGGGCTGGTATTTGACCGACGTGCTGGAAGTAATCGCCGTGCTCGCGGGTGTCGACGTGGTCGTCGGACCCCTGCTCACTTTGGTGATTGCCTCTCCGGCCAAGCCACGTCGAGCGCTGGCGCGCGACATCGCGATTATCGCTGCCGTCCAACTGTTTGCACTGATGTACGGCACCGTGTCACTTTGGAACGGACGTCCGCTGTACTACGCGTTTTCGGAGGACGTTCTGCAGCTCGTACAGGCATACGACATCGACTCGCAAGAGATCGCCCTCGCCCGCAAAGAAAACGCGCCGCTGGTGCCGCATTGGTACAGCTTGCCGCGCTGGATATGGGCGCCCCTGCCGCAAGATTCTGCAGAGCGTGGCAAGATAGTGGCCTCGGCGATCACCGGCGGCGACGATGTGATTTCCATGCCGAGGTACTACAAGTCCTGGGACGGAGGCTTGCCCATGCTGCGCACGCAGCTCAAGAAGGTGGACGATGTGAAATACTTCACCGGTGCCGACAAAAAGGTGCTCAAGGAGCGCATGCGAGCGGCGGGGATCGCCACCGACCAATTGAATGCGATGCCGCTCACCGGCCGCGGGCACCCACTGCTCGCCGTTTTCGATCCAGCCAGTTTGAAGCTCACGGCCATGTTCAAGGCCAAATAGAATCGACTCCCGCCGAGCACGCGCGCCCTTTCATTGCTCCTTGGGTTTCCGCGCGACACGCGGATCGTTCAGCCCCGTCGCGACCCTCACCGCCGCCTAGATGGACAGGGGCCGCAGTGCCGCGGCACCTTCGGTGCCTGTAAGCTAGCCGCACACCCACCGGAGAACCGTCCATGAATGCGCGATTCAAGTCCGATTCCGTGCGCCGGCGAAACGTCGCTGCCGGCGCAATCATGTGTGCACTGCTCCCAATGGCAGGGAGACCCGCGGCTTTCGATACGCCGACGCCTGAGAAGCCCGAAGCGGCGTCACCAGAAAAGCTCGTGCATCGGTTCTTGCGGGTCGAGATCTCGCCGGACGGGCGACTGGTGGCGTCCGTGGAGGGCGATTCCCCTCCCGGCGGATATTATCCCGCGCTTCGCGAACTCGTCATCAGGCGCGTGCGGGACGGCAGCGCTCTACGGGTTGCGCTGCCTTGTGGTCACGTGCCGCAATGTTGGCCCGATTCTCCGGCCTGGACCCCCGACGGTACGCACTTGAGCTTCGCTCTGCGGATGCCCGGCAGCCACGCCCGCGGGTTGTACACCGTGACGGCCGATGCAAGTTCGCTTACCAAGTTGATGGATTTCAGCGGCACCATCGGCGAACTGCGGTACGGGGCCGACGGCCGGCTCGCCATGCTGGCGACCGCGGACGCCGCCAAAGAGGTCGGCGCTACGGAAGCAGGGGCGCCCATTGCGGGCGATCTCGACGAAGCAACCCCGGAACAACGACTGGCCGTTTTCGATAACGGCTCTTTGCACTGGGTTTCTCCGCCGGAGCTCTATGTCTACGAATATGACTGGCGACCCGCGGGAAAGGGATTTGTCGGCACCGCGTCCCCAGGTAACGGGGACGATAATTGGTGGACGGCCAAGTTGTATGCGTTTTCCGAAACTGGGGTCGCCCCTCGCGTCGTCTACGCGCCGACGGACATTCGCCAGCAAATAGCCACCCCCAAGGTATCGCGGGACGGTAAGACGGTGGCATTCATTGCCGGAATCATGAGCGACTTTGGCTCGACCGGGGGCGACGTGTACACAGTGCCGCTCGACGGCGGTGTCGCCGCCGATATCACACCCGGATTGCGCGCATCGGCGACCGTGCTGGCGTGGCGCTGTGACGGACGGCTGATGGCGAAGCTGCTGGCCGGAGACAAGACCGAGTTTGCCGATCTTGGATCGGGACGCCGCTCCGAGAAACTGCGCGTTATGTGGGACAGCCCAGACTCGGTGGCCACACGCGCCGAGGGTAACTTGCTCGCCTGTCCATCGGGACTGATGGCCGCCGAACATGAGTCGTTCACCGAACCACCCGAAATCGAGATCGAGACCATGGGACGCTGGCGAAATCTAACCTCCGAAAATCCAGGCGGCCTGCACGCCCAGGTGCAAAGCATTTGGTGGAACAGCGATGAGTTTGCGGTTCAAGGTTGGCTCATGTTGCCGGAACACGCGGACGCAAAGATGCCGATGGTGACCATCGTCCACGGCGGTCCCGCCGCCGCCGCCATCCCCGCCTATAGCGGGCCTGGACTCACTACCACGTTGCTCGCGAACGGCTATGCGGTGTTTCGGCCAAATCCTCGCGGCAGTTACGGTCAGGGCGAGCGCTTTACTCTGGCCAACGTTCGAGATCTCGGCCACGGTGACTTGCGCGATATCCTGGCCGGCATCGACGCCGCGGCGAAAGCCGCCCCTATCGATGTCACTCGACTGGGTCTCACCGGCGGCAGCTATGGCGGATTCATGACCATGTGGGCGGTGACGCAAACCAATCGCTTCAAGGCGGCGGTCGCAGCCGCTGGCATCAGCAATTGGCTGTCCTACACCGGCGAAAACGGCATCGGCGCCTGGATGCTGCCTTACTTTGGAGCGTCGGCGTACGACGATCCTGCCGTCTATGCGCAGTCGTCGGCGATCAACTTCATCCGCAACGTACGCACGCCGACATTTGCATACGTTGGTGAGCGCGATATCGAATGCCCCGCACCGCAAACGCAAGAATTCTGGCATGCATTGAAAGCGCTCAATGTACCCACATCCATCATGATCTATCCGGGCGAAGGCCACGGATTGCGGGACCCGGAACACATCGCCGATGCCACACGTCGCGTGCTGAGTTGGTTCGACCGCTATCTCAAGTAGCGCTATCTCGAGTAGCGTCAGCTGGGCGGGGCGCAGGTCAAAATCCGACCTGCGCCCCGAAACAACCGTTCGCGATCAGTGCGAAACCACTACACCCGATCAGTGCGAAAGTTCTACACCGGTGGCGGGATCGAGGATCAGCCTCGACGCGTGACGCTCCTCACGAAAATCGAACAGACCGTCGAGCGTCCCGGCTTTCACGTCCGACGAGTCGCCGCCGATTCTGCCCAGGTCCCAGTTGTCCTCGATGAAGCGCAGGATCGAGGCCTGATCGGTGGTTCGGTGATCGACGTAGTTCTGCTTCGCATAGGGTGAAATCACCAGAAGCGGCAGACGCGGACCGTAACCGCAACGACCCTGTGTCGCAGCGCCGGCGGAGCCGCAGTTGCCCGTGCCGACCAGCGCGTCATCCGACGCGGCCGATTGATTCACCACTGGACCCAGTACGTGATCGTACCAACCATCCGAGTCGTCGTAAGCGATGATGATCGCAGTGTCGTTCCAATACCGGCTGTTCTGGACCGCATTCACGACGCCCACCACGAAGGCTTGCTCGTCGATCGGGTCGGAGTAGCCAGGATGCGCGTCCTGGTAGGCAGCGGCTTTGAGGTAAGTCACGGACGGCAGTTTGTCCTCACCCAAGGCGGTCCAGAACGCGCTCAGATCGTACTGGTGATTGGCGCCGTCGGTCGAAGTTCCAATTAGCGCCGGATCCTTCGGCTGCACATGCTGTGGGTTTTGGGTGCTGGCGAAATACTGGAACGGCTGGTGGTGCGGAATGTAGTCGCCGACCGTTGCGATCGCGTCATCACCCGCGAGACCCGCGTGATGCGCGCCGCAGATGGCGCGGCCTTTCGAATCATAGCCGGTGGGAGCGAATCCGCCCTGGAACCATCCCCAGGTGAGGCCTTTGGCGTTCAGCAAATCGCCGACATTCTTCCCGGCGACCGTAATCATGCTCGCGCCCTGCAGAGCCGGATTGGTCAGAACGCATTCATCGCCGCCCGGACGCGGGTCGCCGATCGCAGGTCCGCTGGTGGCGCCATTCGCGATGGAACCGGCAGCACTGGCGGGGCTGCCATTGGGCTTTAGCGCGACCAGCGTCGCCGTGTTGGTGGTGCCCGCGATCAAATTGAGCGCTCCCACCGTCGAAGGTCCGTACGTGGTCCCGTAGGAGTTGTCGCTCATGGAATAATGCTGAGCGTAATTCCACAGCGCCGTGACGGTGTTGCCGTCGAAATAGCCCATGACGACGCCGGTCCCCTTGCCGTAACTATTGCAGCTCGCGGAGGCCGATCCCGCGAATTGCGGAAATTGATCCATGAGGCCGTGGTCGGTGGCCTGCTGCTCGGCGGTGTACCCATGATTTTGGTCGCAGGTCACGGACGCCAAGCCCGTGTCCATCCGGAACGGCTGCGTGGAGTTGGGATTCTGGTCCAGCAATCCGCCGCCGCGCAGGTTATTGACCCGCGGTGTATCGGGAAGCGCGTGGAACACCGGTTCACCACTGGGGTTCGTGGCGTAGGGATAGGTGCCAAAGTAGTGGTCGAACGAGATGTTCTCGTTGAAGATCACGATGACATGCTTGATGGGCGTCGTCGTCTCCGCCCTTTCCGCCCAATTGTTCGCCGCCAAGACACTCATCGGTGTCGCCAGCGCCACGTTGCAGGCGAGTGCAACGGCCGCCATCAAACGACCTTGCTTAGAGATCATGTAATTCCCCTCGGTTAGGTTTTTTAGCTCGGGATCCAACACAGGCGGCAAAATCTACGTGCGAGTTATGACTGTCCGATGACGCACAGGTTAAAGTCGCTGAAATGAGCGCGCTGGGTTCGCCCCGGTGGCGGTTCCTAGGGGCGTGGCTGACGGGGGCTTCGGCGGGGCTCGACGCGAATCAGACCCATCATGCCGCCGTCCTCATGCTCGAGCAGGTGGCAATGGTAGACGAACGTGCCCACCACTTTCGGATCGCGGAAATCCATCCGCAGCTTCACGCTCGGGTATTGGGGACTCTTGCCGTCCCAGTAGGAGACATTGACGGTGTCGCGCAAAAACGGCTCGTCCAGCGGAATCCCATTCCAGTCCACGAGCATGAAATGAATTTGATGAATATGAAACGCGTGCAGCTCCTGCGTCCGGTTCTGGATGATCCAGTCCTCGACGTCGCCCTGATGGACCACGATGTCGGGGGTCTTGGAATTCGGCTCGAACAAGGTGGGTTGCCGGCCATCGACGGTAATGAAAAAGTCGGTCGGGCTGTTCGGATCCTTCGGATCATGTAGCTTCTCGGAGAAGTACAGGGTGCGGGTTCGAGCAGCCGGCACGTCGCCCAGCCAGCGCGAATGCGGCCGCGGCAGGGATCGCGGCGACGGATCGAGGCGCACGCGCGCTAGCGGCGCCGCGGGATCGGCGATGACCGTCGCAAGCGGCCGCGTCGGATCATTCTCGCCTACCGGCCCGGTGTCCACCGTCCTGGTAACGAAACTCGCTGCCGCCCCTTCGGGCGGGGCTTTCACGATGAATTCAATCCGCCCGGCAGGCGGCACCAGCGCATGGCTCTGCCACAGGATATGCGCGTCCGACTTGCCGTTTTCATTGATCGGAACGCCATCCAAGGCGACCACGCCCAACGCTTGCAGCTGGTTGTCGATCAACAACTGCAAATCCAGATAGGTGATCGCCGATGCGTTCAATATCCGCCACAGTTGCCTCTCGCGCGGCCGAAGTTTGATCACGGCCGGCGCATAGCTCGGATACGGCACCGGCACGAAGTTGATCGACAAATCCTTCGCCGGCTTACCGCCCCCGGTTCCGGTGTTCAGGATATCGCCTTCCGCGTCGCGCATGACCATGGGCGGCGGCATTGAATCCGTCTGGACGGCCGCCGCGTTCGGGTTCAGCAACTCCTGATCGCGAATAATGAAGACGCGCTCCGTCAAGCCCGCCAATGACGGGTTCGCACGCTCCACACCCTCGACGATCAGTGCACCGGAAGCGCCGCCCAACACTTGCGCTTTACTCAGTCCATGCACGTGCGGGTGGTACCAATACAATCCCGGTGGCTCATTCGACGGAATTCGGAATTTATACTCAAACGGCCGGTCGCCGGGCTGAATCAGCGTATTGAGCACGTCGTCCTGGTGACAGATCGGGGGTACCGTCAAGCCATGGAAATGCATGTTGGTCGAGGCCGCGCTCATCCCACCCGTCGTACACGCACCAGTCCTCGCATGCTCGTGGGTGGGCAGCGCATTCATCGGTGGCGCGGCTGGCTCCTCGTTTTTCAAGCTCAAGATCAGCAGATCGCCGGGATTCAGGCGCAGTGTGGGCGCCTCGCCGCCGCCCGGAGACACGTAGCAGTAGTGGAGCTGACCATCGACGCCGACGCTGCTCCGATAGCTCAACTCGACGCGCAAGACTCCGTGTGCACTGCGCAGGTCCTCCGGTTCAACGACCAAGCTGCCGACGGCCGGACGACTGGGACAGCTCGCCGATGACTGCTGCGCCAGCGCCAGCGGCCCCAACGGCTGCCGCTCCAGCGCCTGCGGCGCCTGCTGCTCCAGCTCCAGCTCCATCGCCTGCGCCGGCGAAGCCGAGGCCGCCCAAGCCGCCAGTAGATACACCCAGACGCTGGTAGGCCCCATCACCGAAGAATGGCGCGGGGCGGCTGAGCCCTGGATGATTATGGGTGGGTGACGGGTGCGCGCCCGCTCGCGCCTGTCCTCGATTGACTTCAATTTTTTCCTCTCACCCTACGAGCTACCTAAACGGGTGAGCAGCGTCTTCGGTCAATTCAACCAGTTCATCGAAAGCGCCGTTCGGAGCGCGGGCGTGAGACCCTAGCTCCGCAATGTGACAGACATGTGACATCCGACCGCGAAGCTCTGAATGCTTCAGCGGGCCGCAAGACGCTTTATACCCTCCCGGATGCTCCGTTCAGTCGACATCGAGAACCCGAGCAAGTACTCATTGGCTGGCGCTTTCCCCAAAAAATACGCCCCAACTCCTCGTAACTGAACCTTGTTCCGCTGGGCTCGAGCGACTACGTCCGGATCGCCAAATCTAACATAGGCATGCATCCCGGCTGCTTCGCCCAACACCGATGCTTGATCGCCGAAGTGATGTTGCAGTGACTCCATCAGTGCAATGCGACGCAATCCATACGTTCGTCTCATCCGCCGAATATGACGCTCGAGGTGGCCCTCCTTCATGAAGCGATACAGCGCGGCTTGTTGATGTACTGGCGTGTGACGATCCGCCAGCCACTTCGCTCGAGTAAACGCCGAGATCATCGGTCGGGGTACGATCAGGTACCCGACTCGGAGTCCAGGAAACATGACTTTCGAGAATGTGCCGCAGTAAATCACCGCAACCCCGTTTGCCAACCCTTGCAGCGCCGGCATCGGTGCCCCGCTATAACGGTACTCGCTGTCATAGTCGTCTTCGATGATTGCAGCCCGGTGCTGGCGCGCCCAATCGATGAGTTCCAACCGCCGCCGTAAGGACAGTGCCACCCCGGTCGGAAATTGATGTGCCGGAGTGACATACACCAACCTGGGTGCGTCACCGAGGCGACCGACGACGATTCCTTCACGGTCAACCGGGATCGGCCGCAATCGCGCCCCGCAGGCTTCGAAAATCCGACTTGCGCCCAAGTAGCCGGGATTCTCGACTGCCACTTCATCCCCGGGCTCGAGCAACAGGCGCGCGCACAGGTCCAGTCCTTGTTGAGATCCGTTGACCACGATGACTTGGTCGGCGGTGCACGAAACGGCTCGGGAGCGCGCTACATATTTCGCAATTTCATTCCGGAGTGGCTGGTAGCCCTGCGGGTATTGCGCGTAGTCCAACGCATCCGGCCCAAGGTCTCGCAGACTTCGCGCACATAACCGGCGCCACGTCTCCAGCGGGAAAAGCGTCAGATCCGGTCCCCAGTGAGACAGGCATATATGTCCCGGTTGCCGGTCCAGGGATTCAAAGTCCTTCTGGAGGCGCCTACCGAAAGTCGATAGGCGCGCCGAAACGTGGTGTCCGGCGCGGCGTCCCGTCGCGGCTGGCGCGTGCAAGAGCTGCTCGGGCAGTTGGCGGCACACGAATGTCCCTGAGCCGTTGGAGGTTTGAAGATACCCTTCGCTCACCAGTTGCTCGTAGGCCTGCGTAACCGTGCCGCGTGACAGATCCAGGACCCCCGCCACCTCGCGCGTCGAGGGAATGCGCTCGCCGCCGGAGAATCGGCCGTTGAGGATGCCTACACGCCAAAACTCATATATTTGCCGGCTCAAGGGGACGGATGATGATCGGTCGATAACGACGGCGGAGCGCATGAGTGGACTAGTCCAATTATCGAGAAGTGGATGATGCGGGACTCCACTATCCTACCTATTATCATCGCCTATGAGCAGCTACATTCCCACCAAACGCACCAAAGTCCGCCGTTTGAATAAACGCGCCGTCTATGACAAGGCACGCGTCCATGAAATCCTGGATGAAGGATTCCTCTGCCACGTCGGCTTCATTGGCGAGGGCCAGCCGTATGTAATCCCGACCGTTTACGCCCGCTGCGGCGAATTGCTCTACATCCACGGGTCGGGAGCCAGCCGTACGCTGAAAACCTTGGCACAGGGCGTGGACCTATGTGCCACCGTGACGCTGGTCGACGGCTACGTGCTCGCACGTTCGGCCTTCCATCACTCCATGAATTATCGCTCGGTCGTTGTCCTTGGCCGGGCGCGCTTGGTTTCGGAACCGGAAGAGAAATTGGAGGCTCTGCGCCTCATCACCGATCATATGGTGCCGCAACGTTGGGATGAAGTTCGCGAACCCAATGAGCTGGAATTGAAGCAGACGGTGGTGCTCGCGCTTCCCCTGGAGGAAGTATCGGCGAAGGTGCGAGTTGGCCCTCCGGTGGACGACGAAGAGGACTACGCGCTGCCGGTCTGGGCCGGCGTCGTCCCCATGCGCACTCAGCTCGGTGAGCCCGTTGCGGACAGTCGTGTATTGCCCACCGCGGGGACGTTGCAATTGTCGCGATTTGGGTCAAGCAAAACCCCGGTCGCCACGTGACTTTGAATACCCGAGAGTCCTATCCCGCTGCTGCGATTCTACTGTAGAGCACGAGCTTCAAGTCTGGATTGACATTTGATTGGAAACCGGCCGGTGTGCCGTTTGAGGATCGGGTATCGCCGTCTCAAATGCTGCATCGCATCATTCACATATTACGAGCTGGTTCACGCTGATTCTTTCGCTCCATGCTATAGATTGCAGCATCACTTCCCACTTGCTGCATCGCATGAGCGCTACCGATAGGCATTTGATTCTGCGGAAATTCGCGGGATCTGCCCGGGCTTTTCTTATGTACGCCGTGATCTATGCGATCGCGGATTACACATTGAATTTATTCGCATTCGACGATAGCTGGACCATTATCTGGCCGCTCAACGGCGTCACCGTAGCCCTGCTGCTGATGCGACCTCGCTCCTCCTGGCTTTGGATGCTTCTGGGCATTCAATTCGGTTCGGCCATCGGCGAGTGCTTGGGTACCACTCCCGTTCTTGTGGCACTGGGTGACCGGGTATGCGCCACCGTTGAAGTCGTTATCTGCGCCAGCCTACTGCCGCGATTCAGGACACTGGACAGTTGGCTGCAAACACCCCGTATTTTCATCCGGCTCGTCGCAGCACTCATATTGGGTCCGGGAATCTCGGGTCTGATGGCGGCGGTCGTTCATCCCCTCTTTCGAAACGAACCCTTGCTCCTGGCTCTCAACAACTGGGCCATGGCCGACGCGCTTGGCATTGCGGCCACCATGCCGCTGGCGTTGTCGATGCGCTCGCCGCAAATGAGGGGTCTCTTCGAACGCCAAATGATGGCGAAAACAATGGCGATACTCATTCTGGCATTCGGCGGGACCTGGTTGATCTTCTCCGTCAATGGCTATCCATTGGAGTTCCTTTTGTTTCCACTGTTGCTGCTGGTGGATTCCGAGCTTGCCTTCGCCGGGTCGGCCATTGCGGTGGTCGGGGTAATGCTCATATCGATTTACTGCACCACCAAGGGCCTTGGGCCCTTTGCTGAATGGCCGAGTAAGCACATTATTTCCCGTGACCTGGCACTGCAGATCTTCTTCGGCTTTAACATGCTCGCTCTGTTCCCTGCCTCGATCATGTTCATGGAACGGCGGCGGATGGCCGATGCGCTGCGCGACACAAACCTGGAACTTGGCGAGCGAACACTCGTATTGGAAGCGCTTACCGTCAAGGCGGACGCGGCCAATCGCTCCAAAAGCGAGTTTCTGGCCAACATGAGTCACGAAATACGCACGCCGCTCAACGGCGTGATTGGGATGACCGGGCTTTTGCTGGAAACGTCACTCGCGCCCGAGCAGCGCGAATATGCCGAGATTGCTCGGTCGAGTGGACAATCGCTGCTGGGATTGATCAACGACATTCTCGATGTTTCCAAGATCGAGGCCGGCCGACTTGACCTTGAGTCCATCGATTTCGATATCGGAAGGCTCATCGACGACGCGGTCGATACAGTGGCGCTGCGCGCGGCACAAAAAGGGCTGGAACTGGTGGTGGACATCGATCCCGCGACGCCCAAGCAATACCGCGGCGATCCCACCCGCTTGAACCAGATTCTTCTGAACCTGTTGAGTAATGCGGTCAAATTCACCGAGCGCGGCGAGGTCGGAGTGTCGCTTCGCGCAAGTTTGGATGCCGAGCAGACCGCCGAACTACATATCAAGGTGTGGGACACCGGAATTGGCATACCGTCGCACAGAGTGGACGCGTTATTCGCTCCGTTCATCCAAGTCGACAGTTCCACCACGCGCAAATTTGGCGGCTCCGGCTTAGGATTGGCGATTGCCAAGCAGCTGATCGAGGCCATGGGCGGTGACGTCACCGTGGAAAGTAAGCTTGGCGTGGGCACAACTTTCAGCGCCACCCTGCGTCTTCCATGGTGCAACATCCCCTCGTCCCGCCCAATTGCAGAGTGCCGCCCGGGCATCAGCGTGCTCGTGGCCATCAGCCACTCTGGGGTACGGGCTATCATCGCGCGGCATCTCGTCGCCGCCGGTTGCGAGCCCATCCTGGCGGAGTCGGCACAACAGGCATTGGATGAGTATCGCCAACGCTTGGATGCAGGCGCGCCACCGGCAGCGGCCGTTCTCGATCAGCGAATGACGGATCACGACGGTGCATGGCTCGCGGCTCAGATCCGTAACCATGCCGGACCGCCGCCCGCGCTGCTGCTGCTTCGCACCCTGTCGAGCGTCGGCCTGGACATCGACAGAAGCCTTTTCGATCACATCATCAACAAGCCCGTGAAACCCGCCCTGTTGATTCGGGCCCTGGCAGAGCTCACGCAAATCAGCCAGTCTGTTTCCCCCGCCACGCCGGATACGGCTCCGGGCCCGGCGATCAGGCCGGGGATTCGGGTTCTGGTGGCGGACGACAATGTCGTGAACCAGAAGGTCGCCATGCATATGCTGCGAAAATTTGGAGCTGTGGTTCACAGCGTGGGCAATGGGCTGGAAGCGCTACAGGCGCTTCGAGAAGGCGAATACGACGTGGTTCTCATGGATTGCCAAATGCCCGAAATGGACGGCTATGAAGCCACCCGGCAACTTCGCAAATCGCCGCACGTTTACCAAAGTCCCAATGTTCCTGTGATTGCGCTGACCGCCAATGCGCTCGCCACTGACCGAGACCTGTGCATGGCCGCAGGCATGAACGACTTCTTGTCCAAGCCCATCGACCGCGCCCGTCTCGAGAAGTCGTTGATACGAGCCCTGCAAAACAAGGGGGCCGCAGTATTCGAGGTGCAGGCGGGCTGAGGTCGCTCGACTGCCCGATTTTCCAGATAACCTTTAACTCGCCACCACGAACACCCGCGCAAACTCAGCGGTTGACATATCGTCGGCGCAAGCGCGAACCAGCTCATTGGCCTGCCGCAAGGGTTCACCGACCACATCGACCGATCTGGCCGCCGAATGCTTGATGTCGTAGATGCGTTGGCCAAAAGGCCGTTTCATGATCGATTGTGTGCCCTCACGAAATTCAAGTGCCAACGTTGCGGCAATGGCGAGAGAGGCAAAACAGGCGTCGAAGCAACGTGCAATCTCACGATGTTTGCCGTAAGCGATAAAGGCCACGCTGACGATATCGGACTGGTTACCCGCGGGGTCTTGAAGACCCATATCGAGCGTTGTTGCCTCTGCGGCTCGGCGGGCGGTCGCCAAGGGCTCGGTCATCCCCCACGCAAGATACTCCATCCCCACGCCATCGGTGGCGCGCGCCAAAAGCGGTGGCAACCTCAGTCCACCGCCATCCAAAAGATGCGCCACTTGCCGCGATGCAAGCACGCACAAATCAGTCAAAGCGCTGTTGACCGCATCAATGGTCTTTGCCGCATGGTGATCGTGATACCCGCCACCCGATAGGACGACGTCGTTGTCGCCGGATACGCCATCCTGAATGAACGTCGGATTGTCTTTCAAGGACTGCAATCCAATTTCCGCCGCTTGTGATACGTCGGCGGCCGCTCGCAGCGCACTGGCTAGAACATTCGGAAGCACTCTCCAAGACGTGGGCGCCTGATGCCTGAGCTGTCTTCGCTCCGAGTCCTTCAGTATCTCGTGAAGGTTGTTCAGACTTTGCTTGTAATAGGGATCTTTCCAACCGTCGGCGAGGCGACGGTCGAGATGCGCTGCCGGGCACTCGGCCGCTTCCACGCTCAACGCGAAAATATGTTCGGCCAGACGCAGACGTCGCCCGGTGGTCAGTGCGACATCGCATGCCATCGCCGTCGCAAAGGGCGAACCGTTGATGAGGGCCATCGCCTCACCGATCGCCAGCGGCAGATCGGCAAGAGGGGCCATGAGCCATGATAACGGCATGACCTCCCCAGAGCAGGCCACAGCCTGCTTCGGGACTGGCGGAACTGCATCAAGTAGATTGACCACGGCCTGGACCGTGCCAAGACGCAATTTCCCCGACCCGGTCATGGCGTTCGACAATCTGGCAAACACCGCAAGCCTTACGCAGCGTTCCGACAGCATCTCGCCCGCAATTCCTGCCCGAAGCGGAACGAAGCTGCGCAGTGTATTGCCCTGACGCTGTCCTTCTTCTTTACTCAGCATGACTTTCGCGCGAGAGCCCGGAGCGGTGGTCGCTCCATAGACATAACCACCCTTGGTGTCCATGAACGCTTCGAATCTCATGCGGCCTTTTGCAATTTTACTTGCCGCTTCGTCCGAGATCTTTACTCGAGTAAGGTCAAACGCCACCCGCTCGGAATTGGCCAATGTCATATCGGCAGACGAGTTCAATACGATGTGGTCAGACACCGGCAACACCTATCAATGCTTTGCGACGGTACAGCGCGCGAAAAAGACTCGGAAAGCCGAATACCAGCCCCAGCATGCATCCCGCAAAGCCAAGAAGACCAATCGTCGAATAACTTAGGTATTCGGCCAGAAGGCCGCCCATCCACACTCCGATGCTGTAGCTCAACCTTTCCATCCCGCCACCCAGTGCGCCAACGCGCCCCGTGCCGTCCAATTGCGCGGCCGTGCCGAGGAGATAGCAATACAGGAACATATAAAACAGCATGTACAAAAACACCCCGGCGCCGAAGGACACAAGGGTTTCCGAGTATCCCAGCATCAAACACGACACACCCGTTCCCACCATGCCCACCACTAATGCGTGGGAGCGACTGACGCGTCCACCAACCAAAGCGGCGATAGCAGCACCAAACAGACCCACAAATAATCCGGCGGATAAGACCATGCCGATGACTTCCGGGGCAAGATGAATCTGTTTGCCAATTCGTTCCGAAAACGAGTAGACCGCGCCGGTTCCCATCGATAAAGCCACCCAACTGAAAAGCAATCCAGGCACTCCATCCGTACTCCCTGAGACCTTTCCATCTGTCGTGGAGCGCCTTCCTTGCTTGAGTCCCAACAGGGGTCCCGAACACCCCAATGCCAGACCGGCAATACCTATGAAAACAGATCGGGGGCCGAAACGGCCCGCTATGACAGGCAGTGCCATCATTACTGCCATGATCAGAAACAGTCCACCGCCATTCCCTATTCCGTAGAGTCGATCCGCTTCGTCACAGGCCGCCGCCCCGGCGATGGTGGCCGCAAATACAAAGCCAAACGCCAAACCCGCTAATGCTCCGAATGAGAGTTGCAAAGGAAAAGACTGGACCAAGAAAAGACCGACATTCGCTACGGCAGCGAGCAGTGCACTTCCGACCGCCACGACGGCTGGGTGAACTCGACTGAGCTGCGAGGAAATTAAAATCATGCCGAGTGCCAGCGCGCCGATTTGACAAAAGCCGAACAAGCCGGCCTGACTCGCGGAGCGTCCTGCTCCGTCCATCAGGGCACCGATCTGAAAGGGCATGGTGGTAGTGCCCACGTGGGCGAGACCTGCACCCACACTGCTTGCCAGGATGAGTCTCCATTGGTTACCCATGAATTGCAGCAACGCGGGTTTTGCCATGGCTCTGTGTCTGTCGCCGCAGCGGGACCGTCAAAACCTATAGCCGAACCTGATACCCGCCACTCTGGGACGGGTTACTACTTGCGCTTCTACCTGAGGATTCGCGCTCGTGTAGGTGCTGGCATTGACATCGGTCAAGTTCTGAACGAAAAGCTGCACGTTCCATGCATCCTTGGAAACGCCCGCCGCGGCATCGTAAGTCGTGTACCCCGGTTGGTCGTACGAATTCAGATTCCCCGTTGCCGAATACGAGTTCCCGATGTGCTGCCCGCCGGCCTGAACGAACGCGTGGTAGTCACCCAGCGGAATATCGTCCCTGACTCGAAAACTGAATTGGACCGGCGGCGAGTTCGCCAGCGGACTATTGATCGGTCCGTAGGGATTGGGAATCGACGTGAGCGGTTGTCCGTAGCCAGGACTCGTCGGATTGTTGTTGATCAAGTACGGCGAGTTTTGCTGATTGCTGCTGTTCCAGGCGGACGAGCCTTGAATAGTGAGCCCCTCAAAGGGTTTGACGACCAACTGTAGCTCGAGGCCTCGAACCCGATAGTCGGCGCCATTGGTGGCAAACGTCAAATTTCCTAGACCTCCTTGCGGATCGAAGAAATTGACCTGCGCGTTATGCCAGTCTTCCTGATACAGCGCGCCATTGATTTCGAATCGGCGATCGAACCATAGCGTCTTGAACCCCAGCTCGTTGTTCGTAAGGGAGTCCGGCGAGAAGGTGGCCGGGGTAATGAATTGATTCGTGGTGGGATCTCCGGGCGTCGTCGGCAGGTGTCCTGACGTACCGCGGTTGAACCCTCCCGGGCGAAATCCCTGAGACCAGGTGTAGTAAATCAATGCATCGCCGGTTACTTTCCAACTCAAATTGGCGCGGCTTCTGAAGCCGGTGTACTTCGAGGTGTTGGGATTTTGTGTATTCAAGTTGGTACCGTAAGGTGCCAAACAAGGACCGAAATAAGTCGTCGGCGTAAAGACTTTGCAGTAGAAACTACCGACATCGCCGCCGATTTCCTTTTCGTTGAATCGATAGTAGCGGGTGCCGAGGGTCAGAGTCAGCTGCTTTGGTATCAGGTCCACGTCAATCGAACCGAACGCGGCTTTTTGGTCGATGGTGCGCTGAACGTCATCCAAAAACCCGGTGCTGTCGTTGCGGATGCTTGGGTTTGACGTATAAGACCCTGCGAATGGCCGCACGGGATTGAAGCAATTCACGTCAACGGTAGGCGAGCAGGTCGGCACGCTGCGGTAAAGAAACTCCGAGTCGTCGCTAATGACGAACTGCTCATAGTATAGACCGCCAATCGCGCGTATCCGCCAATCATCCGGCGTACTCAAGCGGAGTTCGTGGCTCTGGTGGGTATTCTTCTCGGTGTCCCGCCAGGTTGCACTCGGCGTGTAGCACTTCCCCGCCGCGGCTGAGGTGGCCGAATATCCCGCACACTGATAATAGTAGCCAAAGACGCCGCGTGAGTAATTGGTGTAGTCCTGAACTTGTTCAACATTACGAACCAGGTACCCACCGCTATAGACGAGCTTTAAGTCACCGACCCTGCCATTGATGGTGAGGGCGGTGTTTTCGAACTTATCCTTGTCGTACGAAGGATTGAACAAAGTGACCGATCGAGGCGGCAGGGGTTCACTACCCACCGGCTTTCCGGTTGCATCAAAGGTCGTTCCCTCCGAGGCATAGGGCATCTGATAAAACACACCTTGCGCGTTCATGTTCTGATAGGACTGCGCGAGCAAGGCATTCCAATCGTCATTGAGTTTGTATAGCAAAGAAAGGCGGAATCCCTGATAGCTGACCGGATTGATCGCGCTGCCGGCAATGTTGTCATTGTTGATCGTCACACTGTCGGTGGGCACGACGCCGCCATTACCGCGCGCAATGCCTAAATCGGTACTGGCGCGTGTGAACGTGCCCGGGACATTGTTGATGTAGCCACCCCGGCTATCGTCATAAATTACTGCCCGTATAGCCAAGGTATCGGAGATCAAGGGCAGGTTGATGGTGGCATCAACGTTGCTGTTGGCATCGCCATGCGCGGTGTAGCTATAGCCCGCGTTGACATTACCCTCCGTCACGTCGAGTTTGGGCTTATTGGTGATGTACCGAAGCACGCCGGCCTCGGCACCCGAACCGAACAGCGTCCCTTGCGGCCCTTCCAGCACCTCGATGCGTTCGATATCTGCGGCGTACACATCCAAGTTACGACTTGGCAAGGCCGCCGATTGGTCATCCAGGTACACGGCGACGTTCGGAATTTGCCCCACGATGCCGGATGATTGAGAGCCCTGGGCACCGATACTCAGGCCACGCATGAAAATGTTGTTCTGACCGGGCCCGGCGCCGGCTTGGGTCACGTTCGGTAAATATTTGACGAACTGGTCGAATGTTGTGACATTGAGTTCGGTCAATGTGTCGGCGGTCAATGCTTGAATCGTGATCGGCACGTCTTGCAGGTTCTGCGCCCGGCGCTGTGCGGTGACGACGATCTCTTGTATCCCCTCTGAGTTGCCGGCGTCGGCGGGCGTTGCAGCCTGGCATGGCCCCATGTACGAGCCGCCCAAGATAGCGGCAATTGCACAAGATAGTCTGGTATTTGAATTCATGTGTTCATCCCTATGTAAACCAAATGACTTGCGTGTCTGATGCACGCATAGCTAAGTCGCCTCGAGGGCGTCATGAAACGCCGACTTGGACATCGAAACGGCGCCGCGGTCTGTGATGAGCACCTGCTCCTCTAGCTTGATGCCGTCTTGGCCACCCAATTCGCCGATGTAACTTTCGACCGACACCACCATGTTCTCTACGAAGACGCCGTCGCTTCCCCACTCGGAGAAATCTTCGATGAAGGGAATCACGGGATACTCATCTACCAAGCCGAGGCCGTGAATGTTGCCCAAGTATCGTTGTGGGGCATAAGCGTCCGGCACTTTCCAAGCCTTCTCGGCAAATTCGCGAAATCCCAGGCCGGGCCGCAGCAGCGCCATGTTGAAAGCAATCTGTTCTTCTGCGGTTTCGTACAGACGGCGGTGGCGATCGCTTGGAGGCCGCCCAGGGCAAACCCAGCTTCTCGATATGTCGGCGACGTAGCCCAACGGGCCGACCATGTCGGTATCGAAACCGACGACATCACCGGCCTGGATTACCCGAGTTCCGCACTCTTGAAACCACGGATTGGTACGCGATCCCGAACTCAGCAACCGGCATTCGATCCATTCACCGTCGTGCGCGATATTGGTTTCATGCAAAATGCTCCACAGCTGATTTTCCGTAATGCCCGGCTGCAACGCATCACGCATTCTCCTGACGCCCTCGTCGCACACGTCGATCACCAACTTCATGCTGTCGATTTCGTCAGGCGTTTTTATCGCACGCGCAACTTCAATAGGCTGCTGTGCATCCAACAGGGTGAGTCCGCGGTCGGTCAGGAACTTGATGCCGAGCGGCTCGCAGCGATCGACAGCCAGTCGCCGGTTACCCGATCCATGCGTACGGACTAGATCGACTATTTCGTCGGCCCACTGAGCACACTTTTCTTCGATTCTGTCCATCGCGATCATGTACGACCAGGGGGTACTCGGACGCAATTCGCCGATGGTCGAAAGACCTCGCGTCACATGCTGTGTAGAGCCCATTTCGAACAACACCACCGGTCCGTGGGTCGGAACGAACGCATAGCGCGCGATCGAGTGCAAAGACCACACCGCCATATTGCGGGCATCCGTCGCATACCGAATATTGATGGGATCGGAGAGCAACGCTCCGGCCACATCCAATTTGGCCAATTCAGTGCGAAATCGCGCGAGGCGCGCGTGTCGCATGCGTTCGATGTTGATCTGGCGCAGTCGTGCGTCAATATCGAACGCCAGCGCTGCCGGGGGCCGAGCCGCGGGTAACGGGGTGAGAGTCGGTCTCACCGGAGAAGTCGCATTGTTCATTGATGTATTCCAGTTTTCCGGCGCTCGTTAGCGCTCAACTGGAATCTAGTGACATCGCCGCGATCAGGCAATTTGAAAATATCTTAATAATAATTCAGTATTGCTGAACTATGGCTCTCAAACTCTCGCTGATTCATTTGCAGCTCGCACTTGAACTCGATCGCACCCGGTCCTTGACGGAAACTGGCCGCCGTTTGCGGCTGACGACTCCGGCGGTTTCCTACCGACTGAAGGAAGCCCAGCGGCGACTCGGCTTGCCGCTGTTCGAGCGGCACGGACATGATTGGCAACCAACGGCTGCGGGCGAACGGGTGGTACTGGCGGCTAGAGCCGCCATAGACGAGATTCTTGCGATGGAAGCGGATTTAAGAGCGGGTTTGAAGGAGCCCCAAACGACACTCCGGATCGGCGCACGTGGCTACAGTGCCTATCGTTGGCTGCCGGCCTTTGCCAAGACATACGCTAAGCAGCAGAACTCACTTCGAATCGAGATTGTCGACGACTCCCTGACCGGTACGCTTGAATCCCTGCGCGAACGCCGTGTCGATGTTGCAATTGCGGCTGGTCAGATTCGAGCGCAGTGGGCCGTTGTGGTTCCGCTCTTTCGTGACGAACTGGTTGCGGTATTGCCGGTCGGTCACGCGCTCGCCGCCCGCCGCTGGCTCGAGCCGCAGGACTTCTTGCGTGATCCATACATCACCTACAGCGCGGCGGCCGAGCGTGGGCACGAAGGTGATCAGTTTTTTCGTGCCGCCCATGTGCAGCCGAGGAACAGAGTGCAGGTCGGGCTTGCGGAGGCCGTCATCGAATGGGTTCGACACGGCTTTGGCATCAGCATACTTACATCATGGGCGGTGGCCGAGCATGTGCAAAACGGTTCGGTCGCCATTCGCCCCTTGACGCAACGGGGCCTTTCACTCGAGTGGTTTGCCGTAGTACGACGCGAAACGGGCAGTCAGCGGAGCGTCCTATTTGCGCGGGCACTGGCGGAATGGTGCACGACGTATCCGCCGTTTAGCCGCATCGCGGCTCAACCGCACCGACCGAGAGCGAAGCGGCGGACCAAGGATCCGGGTGCGCGGCGAGAAACCCGCAAGCCTTCTTGATCAGCGCAAAAGGGGGTGCCGCGGGCATAGCGCTGTCCCTACCCTTGGTCACCCACGCTTTTCCATCTGGTGTAGGCTACACCCCATGCAAACCGCAACCAAACAATTGTGGGCCAGCGTGTTGGCAGCGATCGTCGGCTCGCTTTGCTGCGTCGCGCCGTTGGTGCTGCTGACCCTCGGGATCAGCGGTGCCTGGATCAGCCAGTTGACGGCGCTCGAACCCTACCGGCCGATCTTTATCGGCATGATGGTGGTTTTTTTATGTCTCGCATTTCGTCAGCTATATATCGTTCCCGCTCGATGTGCCCCGGGTGAGGTGTGTGCGAATCCACGCCTTCAGCGGCGACAGCGGCAAATCTTTTGGGTCGTCGGCGGGGGACTCGCAGCGCTCATTGCATTCCCGTGGTACGCCCCGTTACTCTTGACCTAAAAAAGTCATCATGCGTCACCTAAAGGAAGTCATCATGCGTCGCTTCATTTTCGGACCTCTACCTTTGCTCAGCCTGTTGCTCGGCGCTGGCACAGCCTTCGCCGCGCCTCCACATACCGTGACCTTGGCGGTTGAGAATATGACCTGCGGCACCTGTCCGATCGTCGTAAAGAAGGCGCTCGAGCGCGTGCCCGGGGTGAGTTCTACCACGGTCGATTTCGATAAAAAGACCGCAACGGTAACGTTTGATCCAGAGAAGGCGAATTCTGCGCGATTGACCCAGGCGACAACCGAGGCGGGATTTCCGTCGAAGCTCATCGCCAAGCCGTGAGCGCCGTCATTACGACCTCTGTGCTGACCTGCCCGAGCTGTGGGCAAAAGCGGGAAGAAGTCATGCCCACCGACGCATGCCAATATTTTTACGAGTGTACGAACTGTAAAACGTTGCTCAAGCCCAAGGCCGGCGACTGCTGTGTGTTTTGTTCCTACGGCTCAGTGGCCTGTCCGCCCATTCAAGAGCAGCGCGGCTGCTGCCACTGACGACGACGTCGCCAGACCTCGCCCGCTCCGCTGCCAGACAACTTCACAGGACCTCGGCTGCTGCCACCGACACTTCACCGAGCCTCGCCCGCTGCCTCTGCCCGCCTCACCGAACCTCGGGGTGAAGTGCGCTGTATTCTGGAAACTCGGGCGCCGGTCAGGGTTCCAAGTGAGTATCGCGCGTCAATCTGGATGGGAGGGTCGCGCTACAAAGTGAGCACCGCTTTGCGATATTCACGCCCAAACACCGGTATACTGTATGAGGAACTCGTGCATTTGGCCGATCGATTGCTGTCGGAAATAGTGTTGCGCTACATCATTGCCCTACCGATTCTTCTACTGAGCCTGCTCGCTGCGGGGCAGCCCGCGTTTGCATGCGAGGATGTCGAACCTGCGCGCGACTGCTGTCCGAATGGACCGAACGCTCCCTGCGCACCGAAGCAAGCCACAACGGCTGAGTCAATTCGACCGGATGTTTGTTGTGCCGCCACCGGTACCATTGCGACCACGACTGCGATGGCCGTCCCGAATGAGCGCGGTAAGCATTGGGATCATGCCGCTCCTCCCGTGCTTCTCGTCGTATTGACCACATTGACCACGGCTTACGTTCAGTCGCCATCGGTCGATGATTTCCACATTGTTTCGCAACCTCTCTCCGACTCCACGCTCTACTTGAGCACCGGGCGCCTGCGCCTCTAGATCTCCTCTCGCGTACGGGCCACCTCTTGGCCCTGATCCGAATACAGACCGCAACGTCTGCTGACGTTATTTCGCGTGGAGATCGCCGTGAGATTTCATCTATCTGCATTGTCAATGCGTGCGCCCTATTGGGCGTTCCGCGCGCCCTATTGGGCGTTCCGCGCGCCCTGTTGGGCGCTCATCGTCGCTGCTACCCATATCCCGCCATTGGCGGCCGCCGAGCAGACCGCTCCTCTCGCTTACGCCAGTCCAAGCGCCGTCGCCACGGAGACAGATATCCCGTTGACCATGGAAGAGGCCGCGCGGCTCTCGGTAATCGATCAACCCCTGCTGACCGGACGTGAAGCGAAGATTCACGCGGAGGAGCAGCAGGCTGTCGCCGCGGCGCGATTACCTGATCCCAAGCTGTCCGGAGGACTCAAAGAGCTGCCAATCGATACCCAAGAGGCGTTTAGCGTCCGCCGCGACAATTTCACCGAATTTACCATCGGTCTGAGCCAGGATTTTCCGCGCGCCGAAAAACGTCGGCTCCAAGGCGCCCGCAAACAACTCGATGCCGATGCCGACCGTGACGCACTCAATAACGAGCAGCGAATGGTACGTCGCGATTCGTCGCTGGCATGGCTCGACGTGTATGAAGCGGAGCAGTCGCTCAAGCTCACGCAACGGCTGGCAACCGAAGCGGCACTGCAAGTGCAATCCTTGGAGAAGGAATACAGCAACGCCAAGGCATCGCAGGCCGACTGGTTTGCGGCGAAAGTCGACGCAGGTCTCGTCCAGGATAAAGCGCACGACTGGCTACACCACGTACAGCGCATGCGTGAGGGACTCGCGCGCTGGATCGGCGAGGAGGCACGCCGGCCACTCGCCGAGGCACTCACGATGCCCGGCTTCTTGATCCCTTTACCTATCTTGATCGCAAGTTCCGATCATCATCCGGTGATCGGTACTCTGGATAAGCAGATCGAAGCCTCCGCCACCGACGTGGCCCTCGCGCGGCAGGCGTACAAACCAGATTATTCGGTGGAGGTGTACTACGCCTATCGCAGGGATTTCTCGGACTTCGTCGGCATCCAGTTCACCGTCGGACTACCTTACTTCACCAAGGATCGCCAGGATCGCGGGCTGGCCGCCGCGCTTCAACAATCGCGCGCCAGCGAAGACCGCAAGCGCGACCTGCTGCGAGAGTTGCACACGGAAATAAGTCAGGACTACGTGGATCGGCGGCACTTCGAGGAACGCGTCGCGGACTACGATGCGTCCATCATTCCCGACGCGCAGCATCGCATTGAGGCGGCACGAAGCGCGTATCAGAGCGGTCGCGGCGCCTTCGACGCCGTACTCCTGGCGCACCGCAGCCTACTCGATGTACAGCTGCAGCGTCTCGCACTCGCGGTCGAATCGGCGCGTGCACAGGTGCGTCTCGATTATTGGAGCGCATCGCTGACCACCTCCGGAGAATCGCCATGAGGCGCAGTTACAAGATTGTTCTGCTCATTTGTGCGGTGGCTGTGATCGCCATCCTCGGTTTCATGTTCATGCGCCACCGAGGCAGCGCGGTTGCCGGACTCAACAACTCCCACGATGCGCCCTCTGCACAAGGGCCAGGGTCAGGCTCGGGCTCGGGCTCAGGCTCAGCGGCCGACCATCGCAAGCCGCAGTACTGGTATGACCCCATGCACCCCGGCGAGCACTTCGACAAGCCGGGGAAATCCCCCTTCATGGACATGCAGCTGCTGCCCAAGTATGCCGAGCCAGCACCGGCCAAAGTCGGCGGCACTCCGTCCGCCGCCGGCGCACCGGCCGGCAGCATCGCCATCGATTCACGCGTCGTTGAGAACCTCGGGGTGCGTTTCGCAAAGGTTGAGCAGGGTAGCTTTGCACGAGTGGTCGACACCGTCGGCCTAGTGGGTGTCGATGAACACCGCATAGAAGCCATTCAAGTGCGCCAGCCGGGATGGGTCGAACGACTCGACGTGCGCGCGGTCGGCGATGCAGTGCGCCGCGGCCAATTGCTAGCGGGCGTTTATTCGCCGGATCTGCTGGCGACGCAGCAGGAATTGATGATCGCGCGCAATTCCCAGGATCCAACCCTGATAGAGGCCGCGCGGCGCCGACTCGCGCTGTTCGGGTTATCGGCGGCGCAAATAGCCCGCATTGAGAAATCCGATCAGGTGGAACGACAGGTTGACTACTACGCCCCGTTCGATGGCTACGTGATGGATCTCGGGGTGCGCCAGGGCGAGGCCGTACAGCCTGGCACAACCCTGTTCAAGCTCGCCGATTTGACCAGTATTTGGATCACCGCGGAAGTGCCGGAAACGCAGGCCGCCTGGCTCAAACCCGGTGATGCAGCGGAAATCGAGGTGCCGGCGCGGCCCGGCGAACGCTTTGCCGGTCAAGTCGACTATTTGTATCCGGAGCTGACGCAAGCCACACGTACGCTCAAAGTGCGAGTGGTGGTCAAAAATCCAAGCAACCACTTGCGGCCTGGCATGTTTGCGGCGGCGCATTTTCACGGGGCCGCGCAGCAGCAAATACTGACGGTGCCCAGTGAGGCGGTCATCAAGACTGGCACGCGCAGCGTCATCATCGTTGCCGACGACGTCACGCATTTTCGGCCCGCGCTGGTGCGGGTCGGCGCCGAACAAGGCGGCCGCTCGGAGATACTGGAGGGCCTCACTTTGGGACAGCGCGTCGTCGCCTCCGGCCAGTTCCTGATCGACTCGGAGGCGAATCTGCGCGGCGCCTTCGACAACCTCGCCGGTTCGAACGAATCGAAGAACAGCGATGCGCAACCGGACTTGATGCCGATGCCTTCGGCGCAACTTCCGAAGGAGGGACACTGACATGCTAGCGTCTCTCATCCGCCCGAAAGGGACGCTGACATGCTCGCGTCCCTCATCTCCCGAAGGGAAACACTGACATGCTCGCGTCTCTCATCCGCTGGTCGATCCAGAACCGCTTCCTCGTGCTGATGGCCACCGCCCTGTTGGCCGCCTGGGGCGTGCACGCGACGCTCTCAACTCCGCTCGATGCGCTGCCCGACCTGTCCGACACGCAAGTGATCGTCCGCACTGAATACTCAGGACAGGCGCCGCAGGTGGTCGAGGATCAAGTGACGTATCCGCTCACTACGACCATGCTGTCGGTGCCCGGTGCGCGCACGGTGCGCGGGTATTCCTTCTTCGGTGATTCCTATGTGTACATCATCTTCGACGACAAAACCGATCTGTACTGGGCGCGTTCGAGAGTGCTCGAATACCTGAGCCAAGTCACCGGGCGACTGCCGCCCTCCGCCAAGCCGACGCTCGGCCCCGACGGCACCGGGGTCGGCTGGATTTACGAGTACGCACTGGTTGACCACAGCGGCAAATACGACATTTCCGAGCTTCGGGCGCTGCAAGACTGGTTTCTGAGGTACGAGCTAAAGAGCGTGCCGGATGTGGCCGAGGTCGCCAGCGTCGGTGGCCTGGTCAAGCAGTATCAGGTGGTGCTGAACCCGGATCGGATGCGCGCCCTCGGCATCTCTATCTCGCGGGTCAAGCAATCCTTGCGCGATTCCAACAACGAGACCGGCGGCTCGGTGCTGGAACTCGGCGAGGCGGAGTATGCGGTGCGCGCGACCGGCTATCTTAAGAACCTCGAGGGCTTCCGCAATGTACCGGTGGGGTTGGGGACCAGCGGTACGCCCATTCTACTCGGCGATGTGGCCCGCATCCAGATCGGCCCGGAAATCCGCCGCGGCATTTCGGAGCTGGATGGCAAAGGCGAAGTAGTCGGTGGTGTCATCGTCATGCGAGCCGGCAAGAATGCGCTGACGACCATCGACGCGATCAAGGCCAAGATCGCGAGTCTGCAGCAAGGTCTGCCGAAAGGAGTTGAGATCGTCCCGACGTATGATCGTTCGGAGCTGATTCACCAATCGGTCGCGACCCTGCGCGACCGGCTCATCGAAGAGTTCATCGTGGTCACGCTGGTCTGTGGGCTGTTCCTGTTTCACTTGCGTTCCGCGTTAGTCGCCATCGTCAGCCTGCCGCTCGGTATTCTGGGCGCGTTCACGGTGATGAATTGGCAGGGCGTCAATGCCAACATCATGTCGTTGGGCGGCATTGCCATCGCGATCGGTGCGATGGTGGATGCGGCGGTGGTCATGATCGAAAACGCGCACAAGCACCTCGAAGCCTGGAATCACGAGAATCCGCATCGGCGCCCGACCGCCGCGGAGCAAGCGCGGCTGATCGGCGAGGCCGCTGCCGAGGTGGGACCGGCATTGTTCTTCAGCCTCCTGATCATCACCTTGAGCTTCGTTCCGGTGTTCACGCTCGAAGCGCAGGAGGGCAAGTTGTTCGGCCCGCTGGCATTTACCAAGACCTACTCGATGGCGGCCGCCGCCGGTCTTTCCGTGACGCTGATACCCGTTTTGATGTTCTATTTTCTTCGCGGCCGGATACCCAACGAGCGCAGCAATCCGCTGAATCGATTTCTGATCTTCTTGTACCGACCGCTGCTGGATTTCGTGCTCCGGCACCCAAAGACGCTGCTTGCCGCGTCCACACTGCTGATCGTCGCGACCATCGTGCCGCTGACTCGGCTCGGCAGCGAGTTCATGCCGCCGTTAGTCGAGGGCGATCTACTGTACATGCCGTCCGCGCTGCCGGGTTTATCCGCGGACAAAGCTTCGCAACTACTACAGCAGACGAACAAGGTGCTCATGCAGTTTCCGGAAGTCGAGCGTGTTTTTGGCAAGGTGGGCCGCGCCGAGACCGCAACCGACCCGGCGGGGCTGGAGATGTTCGAAACGACGATAAGCTTCAAGCCCCGCTCCACATGGCCGAACGGCAAGACCGAAGACCAGCTCATCGATGAGATGAACGCGGCATTGCAAGTCCCGGGCTTGTCGAACCTCTGGGTGCAGCCGATCCGCAACCGCATCGACATGCTGTCGACTGGCATCAAGAGTCCGGTCGGAATCAAGATCGCGGGGCCCGATTTGCAGGTGATCGAGAAGCTTGGACAACAGGTCGAGGCGACGATGAAAGCGGTACCCGGCACGCGATCCGTCTACGCCGAGCGAGTCCGGGGTGGACGCTACATCGAAGTACGGATCGACCGCCTGCGCGCCGCTAGATTCGGTTTGAGCCTCGCCGAGGTGCAGCAGGTGGTTGCGCTGGCGATCGGCGGCGAAAACGTGGGCGAAACGGTAGAGGGCCTGCAACGGTTCCCGATCAACATGCGCTACCCACGCGAGCTGCGCGACTCGGTCGAGAAACTGCGCGTGCTACCGATTCTCACCGAAGCGGGTGCGACGACGACGCTCGGCGCCGTCGCCGATCTCGTCGTCACCGACGGCCCTCCACAGATTCGCAGCGAAAATGCTCGGCTCAATGGCTGGGTGTATGTCGACATCAGTGGGCGCGATCTTGGGCGCTATGTGGCGCAGGCGCAGAAGCTGGTTGCCGAGCGCGTCGCGCTGCCACCGGGATACTCGATCACCTGGTCGGGCCAGTTCGAATATCTGGAGCGCGCGACGAAGAAGATGAAACTGGTCGTGCCCTTCACCCTGGTGATCATCTTCGTGTTGTTGTACCTGACCTTCCGCAGCTTCGCGGAAGCCGCACTGATCATGGGCACGCTGCCGTTCGCGCTGGTGGGCGGCCTATGGCTACTATTCCTGCTCGGTTACAATTTTTCGATCGCCTCGGCCATCGGGTTCATCGCGCTCGCGGGCGTCTCAGCGGAATTTGGTGTGGTGATGCTGATCTATCTCGATCACGCCATCCAAAAACGACGCAACGCCTGCCGGTTCAACACAGAGCACGATCTGATCGATGCGATCGAGGAAGGCGCCGTGCTGCGGGTGCGGCCGAAGGCCATGACGGTCGCGGTCATCGTCGCCGGGCTCTTGCCGATCATGTTGGGCGGTGGTACCGGCTCGGAAGTCATGCGTCGAATCGCCGCACCCATGGTCGGCGGTATGATTACCGCGCCTATATTGTCGATGCTCGTGCTACCCGCGGCGTATCTGCTGCTGCATCGGCGTGAGATGCGGCGTTTGTCGACCGAGAGGACAATATGACCGGGTAAGCAACGAGCTGACGATCGCTTGTATCTTCTTCAAATGTGGTTTTAACGTTGGCAGCGTCGCGGCCGCGTAGGCTTTTGCATCAGGGTCTTGACCGGTGCTGGCATCGGTCTGGAATTCTTTGAGGTCCTCTTGATGATCTCCTACCATCCCTTTGAAGTAGGATTTGTCAAAGGCGCTGCCGCTCAGCACTCCAAGCTTCGCCTTGATCGCCATCTGCCCCGACGGGGGGTTCGGGGATCGGTTAAGTTGACAATCCTGATAGATAAGTTGACAATAGCCTCCTGATAAGTTGTCAATACGACGAGGAGCGGCCCTTGGTGAAAGTGCGATCACGGGGCGAAAAGATACGAAGCTTTGTCTTGGAGAACGTCGAATCGAATCCAAGAGATATAGCTAAGCGAGCTGCTGCCGAGTTTGGAATAACCAGGCAGGCGGTAAACAAGCATCTAGTCCAGCTCGTGAAAGAGAAAGCTCTAATCGAGACCGGTAATACACGTAATCGCACTTACAAGCTTTGTCCAATTGCGGAAGTGGAGAAGGCGTATCCGCTCACACCGGATGTGCAAGAGGACGTTGTTTGGCGCAATGATGTTCTGCAACTCCTCGCGGGTCTCCCGGAGAATGTAATTGACATCTGGAGCTACTGTTTCACCGAGATGTTCAATAACGCGATTGATCATTCAGCAGCCACGTACATTTCGGTCTCCGTAAAGCGGACAGCCGCGTCCACCGCCATCCGAATCCACGATAACGGCATTGGTATCTTTAAGAAAATTCAGGACGCATTGGGATTATTGGATCAGCAGCACGCAGTGTTCGAGCTGTCAAAAGGCAAGCTGACTACAGATCCTGCGCGCCATACCGGCGAAGGCATATTTTTCACCTCTCGAATGGTCGATAATTTTCGCATTCTCTCGTCCGAGACATTTTTTTCACACAATTTCGGCGAAAGCGAGGATTGGATTTTGCAAGACGAACAGCCGACTAGCGGCACCTTAGTTTCAATGCGACTTAACAATCATACTTCGCGGACCTTAAAGAAGGTCTTTTCTGAGTTTTCAACAGACGAAGATATAGGATTTACAAAGACGGTTGTTCCCGTCCGCCTTGCTCAATATGGAGATGACAAGCTGGTTTCGCGTTCGCAGGCGAAACGACTTCTTGACCGCGTAGACCGGTTCAAGACGGTGATATTCGATTTCAAAGAAGTGACTGCGATCGGACAATCATTCGCGGATGAGATTTTCCGAGTATTTCAAAACAGTCATCCGTCGATCGAACTGATTCCGATCAATGCAAATACCGACGTTCAAGACGTTATCCTGCGAGCGCGATCCGTGGCGTCGGCCAAGCCATAAGACGCATGCGCGCAGTGAAGAATGACCAGGCGAGAGTTCATTAAATCATCACCGGACAACGGTAGCCGTCCGCTCTGGCACAACAGCGCTGAAGTAATGGCCGGCTCATCACACGCCAGCGAGACGAGTCAGATATTTCTCCTCAAAGATCTCGCTCGGCACCGGCTTGCCAAAAAAATAGCCCTGCATTTCATCGCAATTCAGCACTTGAAGCTGGCGCAATTGCTCCTCGGTCTCGACGCCCTCCGCCACCACCTTGAGCTTCAGCGCGTGCGCCAGATTGATGATGACAGAGACCAGTGTTAGTCCATCCGCTCCGGAAAGCATGTCGACTACGAATGAGCGGTCGATCTTGAGTGTGTCCACGGGTAGCTTGGACAGGTAGCTGAGAGAGGAGAAGCCGGTACCGAAGTCGTCGATCGCAATAGTGATGCCCAACGCCCGGATCGCCAGCAAGCTGGCAATACTGTGATTGACATCCTCCATGATCAGGCTCTCCGTGATTTCCAGTTCAAGGCCTGCCGCCGCGTCTGAGGCAACACTGAGAATCTCCTTAATCTCAGCGACGAAACTTCGATTGCGTAATTGCAGCGGGGACACATTCACCGCGATGCGCATGGCGGGCATGCCTGCCACGCGCCAGCGCTGGCAGTCTTCAATCGCTTTGCGCAGCGCCCAGCGCCCGACTTCGTGGATTAATCGGGTCTCCTCCAGGATCGGAATAAAACGGGCAGGTAGCACCAAACCGGTCTGCGGATCATTCCATCGGATCAGCGCCTCGGCGCCCGTAAGCTTTCCGCTGGCAAGGTTCACCTTGGGTTGGTAGTGCAGCACGAATTCCTCGCGCTCGAGGGCTTGCCAAAGCCGATTTTCAATGCCGAGACTGCCGGCCACGGTATCAGTCATTTTCTGCGCGTAGAACAAGTATCGGTCGCCGCTCACCTGGGCCTTTTTGAGCGCCGCTTCGGCATTCTTGAATAATGTGTCAGCGTCGGTGCCATCATCCGGGAATAGTGCGACTCCGACTTTGGCGGCAATCCTGTACACCACATCATTCAGGCTAAACGGATGGTTCAGAAAAGCCGCACTAGTTCTCTCGAGCAGCCGTGCCACGTCGACTTCGTGCGTTACTTCGGGCAACACGACGGCGAAATGGTCCGCGTCCACTCGCGCCAGATCGTTGACGTCCCCCACGTTCTGCACCAGCCATTCGGCCACTTGTTTCAAAAGCGCGTCGCCGGCCGGCCGGCCGACACTGTCATTGAATTTCTTGAACCGCTCTAAATCAATCAGAAACACGGCGAGCTGGTGTCCATCGCTGGCCGCCCTGCGCATGTGCTGCGTGACCCGATCAAGGAACAAGCTGCGGTTCGCAAGTCCCGTGAGCGAATCATAGTAAGCGAGGTGGTCAAGCCGCTCCTGTTTCTCGATATGATCTATTGCGAACGCGACGTTGCCGGCGAGTTCTCTCAAGAGCAGCAGCCCGGCCGCATCGAAGAATTCGAGTTTGCTCGTGTATAGCACGAACACGCCAATTGCCTTTTCCGAGACAATCAGCGGCAGCACGGCTATCGAGCGAATGCCGGATTCGGCGTGCATTTTGCCAAGCACAAGACTTTCATCGTTCCGCACATCGTTGGAAACGATCGCGGCCTTCTCTCTGATCGCCCGCGCGGCCAACGTTTTTCCCTGCAGCGTACCCTCGCTCGAGGAGAAAACGCCGTTGATGGTGGCCAAGCTTTGTTCGTCGAGGCCTGTCGAGGCCGTCACGACAACCTTCTTCTCGCTGCGATCGACGACGCCTATCCACGCCATCTCGAATTCACCTTGTTCGACTGCGATCCGGCAAGCGTTTCTAAAGAGTTCGTCGCGATCCCGCACGCGTACCATCAATGCGTTGATGCCACTGACCATCGCGTACAAACGATTGAGGCGCTTGAGGTTATCTTGCGCTTCCAAACGTTCAGTGTAATCGCGTGGCACCATCCAACCGGATACGGCAGCGATTAACAATGCCAAGGCGCTTCCCACGAAGACGGCCGTTTTGGTCCGACGAAAACTCCGTTCTGTGTCCACATTTCGTTCAATCAAGAGCCGCCGTTCTTCGTTCTCCATGTCACGAGCGACTGCGCGAAACTCGTTTAGAATGGGATCGCCGTTTGCTTTGCGGAGAACGTCTGCCGCGGTCTCAGAACCCCCTGTTCGGCGCAATCGAATCGTAGCTTCGCCGCGCTGGATTGTCCGTTGTATCAGATCGGCAATCATGCCGAGCCGGCGTTGTTGTTGGGAGTTGTCCGCCGTCAATGCGCGCAGTGTTCTCTGTTCCCGATTGACGAGCGACGTACTATCAGGAGATCGCTGCAGAAAGGCATCGTCGCCGCTTAACGCAAAATCGCGATATCCACTCTCGAGATCCTCCGTGGCCGAACGCAAGTTTGCGAGATGTTCAAGAACCTCGTTTGTGTGCTGTACCCACCGTGCGCTTATCGTCGAGGCGCTGATACTACGATAAGCGACGATACAGACGAATAGAAGGACTGCGACGACTACGCCGAACCCGAGCTGCATCGTTCGAATGAGTGGCAACTTTCTTTTCATCTGAGTCCATGACAAGCAATGGATGCACATTATCCATCAAAACGCTTGATGCGCGGACCGACGCTCGTTCCGATGCAACACGTCTAACGCGTGCTGCCACTGCCGATGGATTGCACCGCCTGCCGGTCATTTTTCGCGGATGATAGGGTTCGAGAAGGCAAGCACATCGATTGTGACGTCTTCCGATATGATCGGAAGTACGAGTGCGCCGTCCTTGCCAGTTTCAGGAGCGAAAGCCGCGCCTGGAACACGCCCTTTGCTCGCGCACTTTTGAGGACGAGAGCGGCTGCCCCGATTGACTAATCAAAGCGCAGGACACTTCTTCAATAGCACGAGTTACCGCGCGACACTCCTATTTCAAGGCTTCCGCGGTCTTCTCCGGTTCCTGTCTGCAATCGAGCACACGAAAGACGACGCACACATCGTCATCAACCTTGTAGTACACCGCATAGGGAAATCGCTTGGAGAGCAGCCGATGAAAGTCGAATACCTTGATATGCACTCCAGCATACAACTCCAAGGAGTCGATGTCGGAAAACAGGGAATCGAGGAAGTAGTCACCGATGCCCTTGCTTTGCCGGGCATAGAAAATGCGCCCACGATCCAAGTCGGCGAGCGCCGACGGAAGGATCTTGATCTTCACTCAGCGCGCTTACGCAGCTCGCGTTTGGCAGCGGCCCAGTCGACGGGCTGTTCCTGACCGGCCTCGTATCGCGCCGCCGTTTCCTCCAGAGCATCCCGATGCCATGGCGGGGATTCCAGGTGAGACTCCTCCTGAGTCAGGGACGCCCAGAGCTCTTCCATGGTCCGCAGCTTCTCATCCCAAGACATGTCCTTAATGGCTAGCGCGCTCATAACCGGAGCATACAGTTCCGATGCGCCGCTTTCAAAGCGAATATTCCTCATAATGGCGATTACTCGCCATTTGCAGTTCTCTTTTAGATCAGCAATTTACGAGCCGCCCCTGCCGATCCAGCGACCGTAGCGCTAGCGCCTCGGTGATGTGTCTCACTTCGATCTGCGGCCCACCGCTCATATCGGCGAGGGTGCGCGCCACCTTCAAGACTCGGTGGTAGCCCCGAGCCGACAAGCCGAGGTGGTGCATGGCTCGTTCCAAGACGCCCAAGCCGGCAGCGTTGGGCGTGCAGTAACGCTCCACCGCCGCGTTGTCCAAGTGGGCGTTGCAGGCCCCCTGGCGCTGTATCTGCAACTCTCGAGTCCGCATGACGCGAGCGGCGACCTCCGCGCTGGCTTCACGGCAGTCACTTGGCTCGCGCAGGCTCTTGAACTCTACGCGCGGCACGTATACATGCAGGTCTAGACGATCGAGCAACGGACCCGAAATGCGGGCGAGATACCGCTGCACTTGATCTCCAGTGCAGTGACATCTGTCGTTCGCGTCGCCGAGATAGCCGCAGGGACAAGGGTTCATCGCCGCGATCAATTGGAAGCGCGCCGGAAATTCCGCCTGGCGCGCCGCACGCGAAATCGTAATCGCGCCGGCCTCCAGCGGCTCGCGAAGCACTTCGAGGACGCGCCTGTCGAATTCCGGCAGTTCATCGAGAAACAGTACGCCGTTATGGGCCAGAGAAATCTCTCCCGGCCGTGGGTGGACACCTCCACCGACGAGGGCCACGGCCGAGGCCGTGTGATGCGGACTCCGAAATGGCCGCGCGCGCCACTCGCTCAGCTTGAGCGGACGACCGGCAATCGAGCGTAGGGCTGCCACCTCCATCGCTTCCGCGTCGTTCATCGGCGGCACGATGCCCGGCAATCGCTGCGCCAGCATGCTCTTCCCCGCCCCCGGCGGCCCTATCAGCAGCAGACTGTGCTGACCGGCGGCAGCAATTTCCAACGCGCGCCTGGCGTGCGGCTGGCCGCGCACGTCACACAAATCGGGCAGCACTGTGCGTGCTACGGCAGGCGGCTCTGCTCGATATAACCCCAGACGGTCCGCGCCATCGAAATGAGCGCAAACTTCCAAGATGTGTCGCGCCGCTATTACCTCACAATTCTTGACCAGTGCGGCCTCGGCAGCATTGATGTGCGGCACGATTACCGGGTGCCGGGCGACGGAAGCGGCGAGGGCCGCCGGCAGCACCCCCCTCATCGACCGCAATTCACCGCTCAACGATAGCTCGCCGTAGAGTTCACATCCTTGCAGCTCGGATCGCGCGTCTGTCAGTTGACCGGACGCGCCGAGGATGCCGATAGCAATGGGGAGATCGAAACGGCCGCCTTCCTTGGGCAGGTCGGCGGGGGCCAGGTTGACGGTAATGCGTCCCGACGGAAATTCGAAATCGGAGTTGGTGAGGGCCGCACGCACGCGATCCTTGCTCTCCTTCACCACGGCTTCGGGCAGACCGACAATGTTGAAGGCCGGGAGTCCGGAGCCGATGTCGACTTCGACTCTCACCTGAGGTGCATCGATTCCGCGCTGTTCTCGACTGAGTACGGTGGCAATGGCCATCCCTTGCCTCTTGGGTGCTGATGCGTTGAGCGGTGCCGACGAATCCAAGTGGACCCATGTTAACCTCGACCGCCGACATGCTAACCCTCGGCAACCTTCGCAAATATCGAATTATTCGCGCAACGGTTTCTTTCGTGTGAGCTCGGCTATGTGCCGAGACATGCCGAGATCGCAGGCCGCGAGCATCTCTGGATGCGTCGCGTAGGTTTCTTGGACCAAGATGGACAGCGGACCCAAATATAGTTCTCCCCGGGCTGGCGAACTCCTCACGGTGCTCGGTCGATGTCATCATGCGTCCCGACCCGTCGCAGCGTCGCGTCGGATCCGCTAATCTCCATCGACATTTTGTAGTTACCCGTCACGTGAGCTGTGTAGATAGGTGGGTCGTTATAACCCTTCAGCTTCTCGAACCTTAATCCCGAAGGCCGCGGATCTTTGGATAGATCCTGTAGCTTCGAGTCGACCAGATCGCGCTGCTCAATGGTTAGCTTGTCGTAGTCTTTGTGGAAGCGCTTGGTTTTCGACCATCGCGCTATGACAACACCACCTGCCCCTACTTGAGTCAAGCCGCTGGGGAAGATCGAAGTTCGCTGATTACAACGTCGAGTTCCTCGAAGCTTCGTTGCGACCGAGGCTCAGCCGCCAAATCATGAGTAATTATGGCAGCGCGCAGGTTCTTGGCGCTCTCAATCAGCCGTGCAAAGGCCTCGATGTGCCTGTCATAAGCTGTGTGCAAAACCTCGCAGTGCCCCTCATCAAGCTGATCATCGTCGTCGATGCAATTCTTCTTCAGCAGCATCTTGGGCAAATGTTGTTCAAGGCCGTGGTAGGCCGTCTCTAGTTCGTTGATCACCTTGTCGTCGGGATCTAGCATCTGCCCCACGACCCTCTTCTTTCCGCCGATCATGGTGATGAGTAAGTTCGCGTTCTCGGAAACGGCGCGCGCGAGCCTTTCACCAGCCTCTAGGTTATCCACTGTGGTTTCGATGGCGCGGAGTAGGTAAAGGCTCGTGCCTTCGACTGAGGCCCCAAAAGCGCTCAGCCGATCGCTAAGGTCATCCGAAATGTACTTTTCAGTGTGCATAGCGCTCACTTAAGTGTAACCAACCTGCTTCTGAGTTGAAAATACCACAGCACCTGTATCAGAGATATCGGGCCATTCTCACGTTTTTGTAGGTTACTTTCGTGATTTGTCTAAATGAGGCGGACGGCCCCGATATGCCCCACATTGACGCCGCTGCCCTACATGTCCCCTTCGTAGTCAAAATCTGGGGCGGCTAGTTTTCGGCGAATTGAACGAAAATGCCTATAATTATTGGTGCGCCCGGAGGAATTCGAATCCCCGACCTCCTGGTTCGTAGCCAGGCGCTCTATCCAGCTGAGCTACGGGCGCATGTTCAGATTGTATCAATTTCCCTATCGACCACCCGCTCGGCGCTTGGTCACTCCCTGGTCACTCCGCCAAAGATGCGGCTAGACCGACTTTTTCAAGTCTCTGATTTTCAACTTCTTTCCGACCGATTCAAACCAACGCTTGCCTTCTTCGTAGCCAGGCGCTCTATCCAACTGAGCTACGGGCGCGCATTGACCCACAATCGACCGCAATACATGGCGGAGAGGGAGGGGTTGACTCAGGCCGTCCCGGCCTTCGCCCGCTCGTCCCTCGACGACGGCCGCTGCTTCGCATCGGCCCGTCGAACCAGCGAGGGTGGCCCCAAAGATCAGTAACTTACTGATCTATATGGAAACTATCCCCTGCAATCCCCGGATTTGGCACTCGATTTGGCACTGGAGCAAAGATGCTGTCGTGGCGCGTCGGCCGAACCGGGCCGGCATGGTACCACAATCATCTTTTTTCGAGGCGACAAAAGCCCGCGACGTGGAGGCCGGCGGCGTCACGTTCCGCCGTGGATAAATTTAGCCACTAAATTGACCGGGGATTGACTCGCTTCGACAGCTCTTACGCGCTTTCCCTGCGTTCGCTGTATCGATCGACCAGAAATAAATCCGCTGCAGCGTTCGGGTAGATCAGGAAGCTTGGGCGACACGCCGGCCCTCCGAATCGATTACGAGCTCACCATCTTCTTTGGCGAACGGGCCGGGTTGGGGCAGCGGGAGAATATCCAGCACTGCCTCCGACGGGCGGCAGAGCTTCGCACCCCACGGGGTAACGACGACCGGGCGGTTCATCAAAATGGGATGCGCCAGTATCTGATCGATGAGCTCGGTGTCCGTCCAGTGCGCTTCCCCGAGCCCAAGCTCGCCATAGGGCGTGCCCTTCTCGCGCAGCAACTCCCGTGGCGTCATGTTCATTTTCTTCAGCAGGGACTCGAGGGTGGCCCGATCCGGCGGGGTCTTCAGATATTCAATGACCTCGGGTTCAACGCCGGCGTTGCGAATGAGAGCGAGGGTATTGCGAGACGTACCACAATCCGGGTTGTGGTAGATCGTAATGTCTTTCATGATTTCACCGCAACGGGTCGACCCGGATACTCGTACCACCCCTTCGATCGGTTGACGATGCTGACGACAAGAAGCATGACGGGGACTTCGATGAGTACGCCGACGACGGTAGCAAGAGCGGCCCCTGAATGGAGCCCGAATAAATTGATTGCCGCAGCGACCGCCAATTCGAAAAAATTCGAGGCCCCGATCAGGGCCGAAGGACACGCGACGCTGTGGCTTTCACCGACGGCACGGTTCAGCCCATAAGCGAGCGATGAGTTGAACAGCACTTGGATGAGGATGGGTACTGCGAGCAACGCGATTACCCGCGGCTGTTGCAGAATCTGCTCGCCTTGAAAGGCGAAGAGCAGCACGAGGGTGGCAAGCAGCGCCCCGTTCGACCAGGGACCCATGCGCTGCATGGCGGCTTCGAATGCTGCCGCGCCGCGCTCGAGTAGCGCCTTGCGCCACCATTGGCCGATGGCGACAGGAATGACGATATAGAGCACCACCGAGGTCAATAGAGTAGCCCAGGGCACCGTGATCGCGGAGATGCCGAGCAACAAGCCGACCAGCGGCGCAAACGCCACCACCATGATGGTGTCGTTGAGCGCGACCTGCGACAAGGTGAACAGCGGGTCCCCGTTGGTCAGCCGACTCCAGACAAATACCATCGCCGTGCACGGCGCCGCCGCCAGTAGAATGAGCCCGGCGATATAACTATCGAGTTGGTCGGCTGGCAGCCAGGGTGTGAACAGGTGCCGGATAAAGATCCAGCCCAAGAGCGCCATCGAGAAGGGCTTGACCAGCCAATTCACGAACAGGGTCACCCCAATGCCTTTTACGTGCTGGCGGATTTGACCCAACGCGCCAAAGTCGACCTTCACCAGCATAGGGATAATCATGATCCAGATCAGGATGCCCACGGGCAGGTTGACCTGCGCCACCGACAGAGCGCCTATGACCTGAAACGCGCCGGGGAGAAACTGCCCGAACGCAATGCCGACAACGATGCACAAAAACACCCAAACGGTCAGATATCGCTCGAAGACACTCACGCCTGAAGAGTCTCGGACGGGGTCGCGCCGATCTCATCCATGCGCTCCTTCAGGCGTATCTCATCGATTGAACTCAACGGCAAGCTCAAGAACATCATGCACTGCGACGCTTCGCCTGAACCGCCACGGGCTTGCAATCGGCATCACACGCCTCATCCGCTTGACTGCAGCATTCATCGGTCAGGAAAGAGACCAGGCTCTTCATTCGATCAAAACGGGTGCTGTAGTACAAAAACCGGCCTTCACGCCGTACCGCGACCAGATTGGCGTTCTGCAACTCCTTCAGATGAAAGGAGAGCGTGGGGGCGGGAATGTCGAGTTTTTCCGACAAATCGCCCGGCGTGAATCCGTCCGGCCCCCGTTTTACCAGTAGGCGAAACACGGCGAGGCGCGATTCTTGAGCGAGCGCCGCCAAGGCTTTGACCACTTCAATTGATTTCATAATTCTATATTTATCGAAATATTATCGCCAGTCAAGCCTCGTATTGAATTCAGATCGACAGTCTTGCTTGCTCTGCCAGCAACTCGAGCATTTTTCAAGAATCCAGCTTGACGGCCACAGTCGCCCGAGAATCGAGAACGCAGAAATTTTGGGGCTTGCCCGCGCGAATGATGGTAACGGTAATTTTGCTGAGTCCAGCACGAGCGACCTGGAGGTCAAACACATTGCCGAACGCTTGCACGTTCCACCGGGGGAGACCTCCCACGTGATCCCACCGTCCTCGGCGATTGTCCATCTGGAAGGCGGGCCTACCTCGCTGGCGCGCGGCACGAGTGCGACGGGAAACAGTGCGGCCATGCCTAATACACTCAAACGCATCGATTGGATCAAATGCCGCTCCCTTGGGACGCGAGGGAGTTCTTTCCTGCCACCGACATATCATAGAGTCCGCCGGCCGGATCAGGACCCTGCGATATCGCCACCTTGATTGTCTGCGCCCGGCGGGTGATCGCCTCACGGGCAGGTCACCGCCAAAGAATCTGGCAGCACTCAGCAGTGCGGCGAGCTAAGCCACGGAAAACCCTTGAAAAATACTGGCGGAGACAGAGACAGAGAGAGAGATTACTCGTCGCTCCGCTCCTCGCCCCTACATGGGGCCGCCCTTCGGGCGTTATCCCCGCTTCGTGGCCGTCGCCGCAGACGGATCCCAACCGACGAAAATTCACCTAACGTATGGCGGAGAGGGAGGGATTACTCGTCGCTCCGCTCCTCGCCCCTTCGGGGCCGCCCTTCGGGGCCGCCCTTCGGGCGTTATCCCCGCTTCGTTGCTCTCGCCGCTGGCTGATCCAAGCCGACGAGAATTTACCTAACGTATGGCGGAGAGGGAGGGATTGACTCAGGCCGTCCCGGCCTTCGCCCTGCGGGCGCGCTGCGCGCGTCCAAAATCGCTCCTGCGATTTTGTCGAACCCTCCCGGGTTCGAACCCCCGCTTCGTTGCTCTCGCCGCAGACGGATCCAGACCGACGAAAATTTACCTAACTTGTGGCGGAGAGGGAGGGATTACTCGTCGCTCCGCTCCTCGCCCCTTCGGGGCCGCCCTTCGGGCGTTATCCCCGCTTCGTTGCTCTCGCCGCTGGCTGATCCAAGCCGACGAGAATTTACCTAACGTATGGCGGAGAGGGAGGGATTCGAACCCTCGATGGGCTTTTGACCCATACGCCCTTAGCAGGGGCGCGCCTTCGACCACTCGGCCACCTCTCCCGTCGGGCAAAGCCCAAAAGTTAAGCGCGGGATGATACCCGCCCGGAGCAGTCCAGGTAAAGCGATGCAGAAGGCTAAACGCGATTTCAGGCGTCGTCGGCGATTTTCGTGCCCGAGGGGCGCGTAGCAGGGTGGTCACCCTCCCCTTCGCGCTTGATCCGCTCGTAAATCTCTTCGCGATGAACCGCCACGTCCTTGGGTGCGTTGACGCCGATGCGTACCTGGTTTCCCTTGACGCCCAAAACGGTCACCGTGACCTCGTTGCCGATCATCACGGTTTCGCCGACTCGTCTGGTCAAAATCAACATATCGGGCTCCTAACTTCCTTGGCTAATCCAGCGGCACACTTCATTACTTCAAATCCGCATCGCCATCGTGATTCGTTCGATAATGAACGGTGGCGCAAGTCGCCATCGGAATTCTTCTATCAGTCGGATAAGAATACAAGAAACCCAATCCTGATTCCTGCATCTTAGTTGTAAGAACAAACAAATCGTTCAATTAGACTGCTGGCGGCGCACCAAAGTTTCCACTCCAGCAAGCGCAGCGCCTAAATATTCCGGCTGCGTACCGCCTGCCTGGGCGAAATCAGCTCGCCCGCCGCCCCGCCCACCTACCTGCGCCGCGACTGCGCCGACGATATCGCCCGCCTTGAAGCGGTCGAGCAAATCCGCGGAAACCCCAGCAACCAAGATGACTTTACCCTCCTTAACCGTCGCGAGCACGATGACCGAGGAACCTAACTTATTCCTGAGTTGATCCACCGCGTCTCGCAAAGCCCGGGCATCCGAATCGTCGACTTGTACAGCCAAAACCTTAATTCCACCTACATCCTTTGCCTGAACGGAGAGATCACCGCTCTGTCCGCTCGCCAGCTTTGACTTAAGCTGCTGGACTTCCTTCTCCAATCGACGCGAACGCTCGACGAGTTCACGGACCTTCTCGTCCACGTCCTCACGGCTTCCTCGCAGGAGAGCGGCTATGTCACGCAACACCTGATCCGTCCGCAACACCCACTCGAATGCTCCCTGCCCCGTTACCGCCTCGACCCGGCGAACACCGGCAGCAACTCCGGATTCGCTGATGATCTTGAACAGCCCGATGTCTCCGGCTCTTTCGACGTGAGTGCCGCCGCAGAGTTCCATTGAAAAGTCGCCGATAGATAGCACACGCACGTCGCTCTCGTACTTTTCGCCAAATAGCGACATCGCCCCGGCAGCCACCGCTTCATCCAGCGCCATAACGCGCGTCTCAGCCGGCGCATTGCGACGAATGGCGGCGTTCACCAGTTCTTCTATGCGCCGCAGTTCGTCGGCAGATACCGGCTGTGTATGCGAAAAATCGAATCGAAGCCGGTCGGGCGCAACGAGCGATCCCTTTTGCTGAACATGTTTGCCCAGCACCTCCCTCAATGCAGCATGCAGCAGATGCGTGGCGGAGTGGTTGAGCGCAATCGACTGGCGGCGATCACCGTCGACTTGCGCCTGAATGTCGTCCCCCACGTGCAGCTCACCAGAGTCGAGTACGCCTACATGAGCGAACGCTGCGCCTATCTTCCGAGTGTCCTTGACCGTGAAGCGCGCCGCAGCTCCGATCAGCGTGCCCGTATCGCCCACCTGGCCGCCGCTTTCCGCATAGAACGGCGTGTGATCCAGCACGACCTGCCCCTCTTGCCCGGAGCGCATGCAGTCAACCAATGCACCGTCGAAAATCAGCGCGGTAATTTTCCCCGACCCCGTCAATCCATCGTATCCGGAAAAATTCGTCGTCCCCGACACCTTGACCGACTCGCGCAGGTCCGTGCCGAACTTACTAGCGGCACGCGCCCGACCGCGCTGCGCCTCCATCGCGGCATCGAAACCCGCCTGATCGATGGTCAAACCGCGTTCGCGGGCAACGTCAGCCGTGAGATCGAGCGGGAAGCCGTAGGTATCGTAGAGGCGAAAAACCGTCTCACCGGGGATTACCGATGATTTCAACTTGGCCGCCTCGGCATCGAGCAACGCCATGCCGGTCGCGAGCGTTTCCGCAAATCGGCCTTCTTCCTGGGCAAGGACTTGTGCGGCGCGCGCCTCGCCACTCACGAGTTCGGTGTAGTAGGAGCCCATTTCGCGCACCAACGTCGACACCAGCTTATGGAAAAACGGCTGCGTCTGGCCCAACTTATATCCGTGTCGTATGGCGCGCCGGATGATGCGGCGTAGAACGTAGCCGCGGCCCTCGTTGGAGGGCACGACGCCGTCGATGATCAAAAAAGTACAGGCCCGAATGTGATCGGCGATCACACGCAAGCTCGAGGAATCAAGATCGTCCGTGCCGGTGATCTCGGCCGCCGCGCGAATCAGCGACTTGAACAAGTCGATGTCGTAATTGCTGTGCACACCTTGCATGACCGCTGCGACGCGCTCCAAGCCCATGCCGGTATCGACCGACGGCTTGGGCAGCGGCACCAGCACACCATCCGAGGAACGATCGTATTGCATGAACACGAGGTTCCAGATCTCAACGTATCGGTCGCCGTCCTCATCGGGCGAACCCGGCGGACCGCCGGCTATTTCCGCTCCGTGATCGTAAAAAATCTCCGAGCACGGGCCGCACGGCCCGGTCTCTCCCATCGACCAGAAATTCGACTGCTCGCCCATCCGGGTGCAGCGAGTCGGATCGATACCGATTTCCTCGGTCCAGATTCGCGCTGCTTCGTCGTCTTCCTTGTAAACCGTAACCCACAGGCGATCCTTGGGAATGCCCAGCGTGCCGGTTACGAAATTCCACGCAAAGTGGATCGCCTCGCGCTTGAAATAGTCGCCGAAACTGAAATTTCCCAACATCTCGAAAAAGGTGTGATGGCGGGCGGTATAACCGACGTTTTCGAGATCGTTGTGCTTGCCGCCGGCTCGAACACAGCGCTGCGCGGTCGATGCGCGCGAATAGTCGCGAACATCCTTACCGAGAAACACGTCCTTGAACTGAACCATGCCGGCATTGGTGAACAACAAGGTGGGATCGTTGCCCGGCACGAGGGAACTCGACGGCACCACCGCATGCCCATTCTTTCTGAAGAATTCCAAGAAGCTCGCTCGGATCTCCGCACTCGTCATCGATCTCAATCTGGAATCGCGTTTCATATGTTTTACGTATCTGAATCAATGTCCGTGTCAAACCCCAAAGCCATTCGTATCTGAGCGCCCGTAAAACCACGGTAACCCAGGAAACGGGCTTGGCGCTGCCTCTCAGCGTACTGGCTCGGGAGGGTCGCGCCAAACTTCTTTTGGCGCACCTCGAGGAGCCGCGCAGCCCAGTCGCCATACGCCTCGACGCCTTCCTCGATCAGCTCATCCGGGAGCCCTATTTTACGAAGGTCCGCGCGCACCCGAAGGGGTCCGTGGCCCCGTGCCGCGTGGAAGCCGATAAAGGTCTCCACGTAGCGGTGATCGTCGAGGAGTTTTTCGGCCCGCAACCGCTCGATCACCTCACCGACTACTGCCGGATCGTAACCTTTATCAAGAAGTTTCCGACGCAAATCTTCGGATGCATGGTCGCGTCGCGCCAATGCATCGAGCGCCGCCACGCGGGCGGCGCGTGCGTCGAGAGGTTCCACCCCCGAGCGAGCCCGGGGGTCACGCTTCCTTGACGTCACCACCGCGATTCATGGTCGCCTTTTCAGGAATGAGCTTGGCTCGCACCTGAGCCTCGATATCTTTCGCGATCTCTGGATGTTGTTGCAGGAAGGTGCGGGCATTGTCCTTGCCCTGTCCGATCCTCTCGCCCTTGTAGCTATACCACGAACCGGATTTTTCGACCATGTTATGCAGTACGCCGAGCTCGATGAGCTCGCCTTCCTTCGAGATACCCGTGCCGTACATGATCTCGAATTCGGCCTCACGGAACGGCGGAGCGACTTTATTCTTGACGACCTTGACTCGAGTCATCGAGCCGACCACTTCCTCGCCACTCTTGATTGCGCCGATGCGCCGGATGTCCATGCGCACCGACGAATAGAACTTCAGCGCGTTGCCGCCGGTCGTAGTTTCCGGGTTGCCGAACATGACGCCGATTTTCATGCGAATCTGGTTGATGAAAATCACGATGGTGTTGGATCGCTTGATGTTGCCGGTCAGTTTGCGCAGGGCCTGAGACATCAGGCGCGCTTGCAGGCCCATGTGCGAGTCGCCCATTTCGCCTTCGATTTCGGCTTTCGGCGTAAGCGCCGCCACCGAGTCGACCACGACGACATCCACGGCGCCCGAGCGCACCAGCATGTCGGTGATCTCGAGCGCCTGCTCGCCCGTGTCGGGTTGTGACACCAACAGATCGTTGACCTTGACGCCCAATTTTTCCGCATACACCGGATCGAGTGCGTGTTCGGCGTCCACGAACGCGGCCGTACCGCCGTTGCTTTGCGCGGAGGCAATGATGGCGAGCGTCAATGTGGTCTTGCCCGAGGATTCCGGCCCGAAGATTTCGATCACGCGGCCGCGCGGTATGCCGCCTACGCCCAGCGCGATATCGAGGCCCAGCGAGCCTGTCGGGATGGACTCCACCTCATACGTGGCGCCGGCATCGCCCAAGCGCATCACGGAGCCCTTGCCAAACTGTTTTTCGATCTGGCTCAGCGCGGCTGCGAGAGCTTTCTTACGATTCTCTTCCATGGGGATTCCTCGACAAAGTGTGGCGTCATTATTTCATATTCAGCGCCTCACGCTCATCTCATATGCATCGAAATAGCAGAGTTTTTCTATGTTTTTTCAGTGTCATACAGTAGTGGCCAGGTATCGACTACTGTATACGCGGACTGAATTCCGCTGGTATCGGAACGCATCAGACTGAAGTCGCGCACCAACCAGTCGAACGGCGACATTGCTTGCAACACAGGCGCTTGCGAGACCTTCCTCGCCAGTGTTACATGAGGACGCAGTCGTTTGGGATCAAGTGCCCATCGGTGTCCCGCTAGATCGCGGTGCAGTTGCCGCCACAATTGTTCCAATTCGATGGGTATCGTTCGCGCCGCCGCCACGATGACCTCGGGTTTCGGCCAGTATTCGTAGGCGTCTGCCCGCAGCGAAAACGCCGCTGTGCGTTGCGCGCCGCCGATTTGCCGCAAGAGAGGGACTTGGGACGGCGCTACTTCGCCGACGAATGCCAGCGTCATATGGTAATTGGTGCGTGGCACCAGCCGAGCCTCCGACTCCAGCGGCAGTGGTTCGGCGGCGGCAGCGATGCGCGCACGCAGTGTTGAATCCGGGACTACCGCGAAAAACAGCCGCACGTTCGAATTCTCGAGTTCAGCCATGGGCCTGCCTCACAGACTCAGGATACCGGCCAGTGCCGCTCGTACCGTCTTTCGCCGCACCGCATCCCGATCGCCCCTGAAATGCTTGAGCTCGGTGGTCACTCGAGCCTTACGTCCGCGCTTCACGGCCCACGCCAGCCAGACGGTGCCGACGGGCTTGCCAGGCACGGCCCCGCCGGGACCGGCGATTCCGGTCACCGCCACGGCCACATCAGCGTCCGAGCGCAGTAAAGCGCCGGCCGCCATCGCGCGGGCCACTGCTTTACTCACCGCCCCATCGGCCCTCAATACGGAACCCGGTACCCCAAGGCGGCGTAACTTCGCCGCGTTGCTGTAGGTCACGAACCCCTCGGTGAACCACTGAGAGCTTCCACCGACATCGGTCAACGCCTTGGAGATCCAGCCTCCGGTACACGACTCAGCCGTAGCGGCCCAGCGCTCGGTCGCGAGCAGATGCCGCCCCACACGGACCGCGAGGCGCGCGAGTTCTTGGTCGGTATTCTTCATGTGCTTCCCGATGACGGTCCCGAAGCCGCGGTGCATAATCTTCCCGCAAATCGGCAGGATCCGCGATCATGATGGATATCGATCAACTGAAAATTGCTCATGTGCCCACCACCGGGGCGCGACGGATGCACGAAACCCCGCTCATCGCCGCCTCCGACGCCAGCCTCGCAGGTTATGGCTGCCTCGTCGATGACCCGAAATCCTTTCCCATCGAGATCGTCCGCTGGCCCGCTCAGGGTTGGCGCCCGATTGACGACAACACCGGCGACCAGGGCGGCGTGACCGAGGGGCTGTTCGAATTCTGTTGGAGAGGAGAGACGCTCTACGCCAGAAACAACGCCGTGGGCGACAGTTATCTGTTCGGTTGGAGCAACTGGCCTGAAGAGGCAGGCACGAGTCCCACGATCAAGCCGCGCGAGCGTGTCTTGATTTGGCGAGCCAACTATCACCCGGATGGTGGCCAGCTCTTTCATCCGCTCGATGGCGGCGATTTCATCGTGCCGCTCGCTCTTGCCGGCGACGATGTCACGCCGGAGAAGTTCGTGAGCTTTTGGTGCGATGGCAGCCGCGGTCTGTATCTTCATCCCAATGTTTGGCACGGCGCAGTCGTGCCGCTGAACGATTCGGCGCAGTTCCTCGATCGACAGGGCCGGGTGCACGCGCGCGTCTCCGTTGATTTCGTCAAAGAGTTTGGCTGCTATCTCACGGTACCGCTGCCGCGGCGCTAGCGAACCGCGGAGCGCCGGTATTACGCCGACGCCTTCCCGCTCCATCCCGGCAAATAGCGCGCCGCTTTCGACTGCGCCAGCCGTAACCCCTCGCGCGTTGCGCGCACGGGATCTTTTTTAATCATTCGCGCGGCCACCTGCGGACGGAAAAAATCCGCCCAAAGAAATTCCACGAAGGGCGCCTGGTCCTTGGCGAAACCGCCGGCACCGCGCACCAGCCCCGCAAGACTACGATACGGATCATTTTCGAGCTGCGTCAAGCGCTGCGGTATGTCGCCATACTCCCTGCGGTTGCCGCGGTTGTCGTAAGGATGGGCCCACGATCGGAATTCCATGGTTCTCCAGAATACGGCAGGTTCCAGCCACGACAGGTCGTCCAACACCGCCACGGGAACTTCGTCGATGCCCTCCTCGATCAGGGCGATACCGAGGTGATGATGATCGACTATGAAATAATCACTCCTAAGTCCGATCACGGCCGGAAACACGTGGCGTTCGATCTCGATCTTGCGTTGTTTCTTCGACAATTTCGCCCATTGCCGGGCTTTCAGTTCGCACTCGGCATAGCCCACGGTCAGCTGCGTGGGACGAAGCCGCTTCAACTGCGCGTGCGCCAGCGCAGGACTGTGCGATGAGTGAAACACGATTCGATCTCCATTACCGCTGAGCGGCGGTATCACGGCGGTTTGCAGTGCTCATATTAACATCGAGGTGTGGCTACCCGGCAGCAGCGCTTTAGGGCGCTGGTTCTCCGCCCGGCAGTCGACCTTGAGACAACGAGTACTCAAGGCATGTCTGAAAGCTAGAGTTGCCTGGCGCCTATTTTTTCCTCGTCAAACTCTTTGCCCTCGGAACCGCCGCCATGGTCTTCACCCAGCGTTCGAATGCATCGCTTTCGAAGACATAGAAGTTGCGGGCCGATTTGGCCACAACGGTCTTCTCTGCCAGTCTACGCAGCGCATACTGAATTGTTACGCTTTCAATCGCATTCAAGCCCATCGCTTTAGCGAGGCGTTTACGGACTTCGGTGCTGAACGGTTTGGCGGTCGGCTTGTCGGCAAATAACTCAACTAGATGCCTTTGTAGGTCATCCAGAGAGGCCCAGGTACTCTCATGATTCTCATCTCGATCCTGGTTCGCACGCTCTAGCGCACACGCCTTCGCCAAGGAGATCGATCGACGAGCAAAAGAAGCGGCTTTTTCGTGACTAGCTTGCCGATGAGTTCTTCGATACGCAGTGGCATATCTGATTGAGCTTCACGTTTATGAATAATATATCGGAAATTCATAATTATGAAAATTCCATATAATTTATAATAACTTTGGCGCACACACTTCCTCGCGCCGCTGAAGCATGTCTGACCCCAATTCCGTTCAAGACCACACCCCCACTGTGTAGCTAGGACACGCAGCGATCGGCGCTTCGTGTAAACTTATGGGCACAGGAGCGCAAAATGGACGATTTACTTGTTAGCCGCGACCCTGAAGTCATGAGTGGGGCGCTTTGTTTCAAGGGTACGCGAGTGCCCGTGAAGAATCTCTTCGATTACCTCGAAGGGTCCTCTACGCTCGAAGACTTTCTTGAGGATTTCCCCTCAATCTCCCGAGCGACTGCGGTTTTCGTACTCGAGGCAGCAAGGGAACGGTTGGCATTGGATGCGACGGCTGCTTGACGAATCGGTCCCGAGTCGGCTGCGTCGATCCCTGACCGATCATTCCGTTCGAACGGTTGTTGGGCTGGCTGGTCCGGCGTTAAGAACGGTAAGCTGCTTGCACTTGCCGCGGCTGATTTCGACGCATTCGTAACAGTGGACAAGAACCTGCCGTTTCAGCAGAACCTGGCCACGTTACCCATTGCGTTGGTTGTGCTCGACTCCGTATCCAATGAACTGCCGGCTCTACTGCCACTTGTTCCGGCACTGCTGCGCGAGCTCGCGTCACTAAAGCCCAAGTCCTACACCTTGGTCAAGCTGACCTAAAAGTCCCTACGACGGAAGCCTGGCAAAATAGCTAATAATTACCGTGACTTAAGATGCGTGGGGCACATTGCCCCAGAATTGCCCCATGAATTTCCTAGCTCATTGATTTAATGAATAATACTGACACCGGCACCCACACCCCCATGATGCAGCAGTACCTGCGCATCAAGGCGCAGCACCCCGACGTGCTCCTGTTCTATCGCATGGGCGATTTCTACGAAATGTTCTACGAGGACGCACGTAGAGCCGCGCAATTATTGGATATCGCCCTGACGCAGCGTGGCGCATCCGCCGGCGCACCCATCCCCATGGCCGGCGTGCCCGCGGTCACCCTCGACTCCTATCTGGCGAAATTGGTCCGCAAAGGGCAATCCGTCGCGATTTGCGAGCAGCGCGGCGAGCCCGGCAAGACCAAGGGCCCCATGGAGCGCGAGGTGGTGCGTATCGTCACGCCCGGCACCATCACAGATGAGGCGCTGCTGGATGAGCGTCGCGACAATGTGCTCGCCAGCGTTTGCGGTGCCGACGGCCGATTCGGCCTGGCGTGGCTCGATCTGTCGGCCGGCCGGTTCAGTGTGATGGAGCTCGCGGGGCTGGCCGCGCTCGACGCGGAAATCGAGCGTCTGCGCCCGGCGGAAATCTTGGCGCCTGACGGCGCGCAGCCCGCGTTGGCGAACTCGACCGGCAACCAGGATCGGCCTTGGCGCTTGCGCGCACCCTGGCATTTCGATACCGAATCGGCAACGCGTGCGCTCACCGAGCAGTTCCGGACCCACGATCTGGCGGGCTTCGGCTGCGCCGACAAACCGGTAGGCATAGCCGCCGCCGGCGCACTGCTCGCCTACGTGCGCGAGACCCAGAAAGCGGCATTGCCGCACTTGTTGTCCATCACTACCGAAGAACGCGATGCGGCCCTCATCATGGATCCCGCAACTCGACGCAATCTGGAACTCGACGAGAGCCTTGCCGGCAGGCCGGAGCTCACGCTCGCGGGTGTGTTCGATCGCACCGCCACCCCGATGGGCGGCAGGCTGCTGCGGCGCTGGCTGCACCGGCCTCTGCGCGATCACGACACGCTGCGGATTCGCTATAACGCGGTCGCAACGCTCATCGACGCCGTGCGTCACGTGGCATTGTCGGAGATGCTGCGTTCGATCGGCGACCTGGAGCGGATACTGGCCCGCGTTGCGCTCCGCTCCGCGCGTCCGCGGGACCTCACGCAATTGCGCGCCTCGCTCGGCGCATTACCCGGTCTTCACCAGTCGATGCGCACGACGCTGGAGCAAGCCCCCTCGCCGCTGCTGCAGCAACTCATGACCGACCTCGGCGATCATCGCGACGAGCACGCCGTACTGGCGCGGGCCATCGCCGAATCGCCGCCGCATTTTTTACGCGACGGCGGCGTCATCGCGCCGGGGTACGATGCGGAACTGGACGAGCTACGACTGCTGGGCAGCAATACCGAACAATTCCTGCTGGATCTGGAGCACCGCGAACGCGAACGCACCGGCCTGTCCAGCCTGAAGCTGGGATTCAATCGGGTACAGGGATTTTTCATCGAGGTGAATCGCAGCCAAGCCGATCGGGTGCCCGCGGAATACCTGCGGCGCCAGACCGTCAAGTCCTCGGAACGCTTCATCACGCCCGAACTGAAGTCGTTCGAGGACAAGGTTTTGGGTGCCCGAGATCGGGCGCTGGCACGCGAGAAGGACCTCTATGAAGCGCTGCTCGAGCTTCTGACCGCACGACTGCCGGCGCTGCAGCAGACCACGGCGGCGCTCGCGCAAATCGATGTGCTTGCCTGCTTTGCCGAACGCGCCACCACCCTCGACTGCGCGCAACCGGAACTGGTCGACCATCCCATGCTGCTCATAAAACAGGGCCGGCATCCCGTGGTCGAACGCGCCAGTCGCGAAGCCTTCATTCCGAATGATCTGTGCTTCGACGACGCGCGCCGCATGCTCATCATCACCGGCCCCAACATGGGCGGCAAGAGCACGTACATGCGCCAGACCGCGCTCATTGCCATTCTCGCGCACATCGGTTGCTTCGTGCCCGCGAAGCGCGCGGTGTTGGGGCCGCTCGATCGCATCTTCACGCGTATCGGCGCTTCCGACGATCTTGCCGGCGGCCGTTCCACGTTCATGCTGGAAATGACCGAGACGGCAAATATCCTCAACAACGCCACCGACAAGAGCTTGGTGCTGATGGACGAGGTGGGCCGCGGCACCAGCACGTTCGACGGACTGTCGTTGGCGTGGGCGTGCGCGGCGTTCATCGCCACCAAGATCCGCGCCTTCACTCTATTCGCCACGCATTATTTCGAGCTCACCAGCCTTGCCACCGAAGCGCCCGGCGTGGTCAACGTGCACGTCGAAGCGGTCGAACACGGCGACCGCCTCGTGTTTCTGCACAGCGTCAAGGAAGGCCCAGCCAATCAAAGCTACGGCCTGCAAGTCGCAGCGCTCGCCGGTATTCCAAAGTCGGTCACCGCTCAAGCACGCCGATACTTAATCGAACTGGAACGCGAGCGCGACGCCTTGCGAACCTCAGCCTCGCCGCAAACCGAGTTGCCGCTGTTCGTCGCGCCACGGACGGAGGCACCACCGCCGGAATCTGCGGCCTTGGAAGCGCTGCGCAACATCGATCCGAATTCCGTGAGCCCGCGCGAGGCGCTCGAGCTGCTGTTCCGGTTGAAGCAGTTGGACCGCGGCGAGTAAGCCGATGTTGGGCGCAGACTTAGGCCGCCCGAGCGATAAGTTCTTTTGAAACGGTGACGTTATGACGTTATGACGTCAAAGCGGCACAACGTCACGCCGGCAAAACAAATCCTCCCGGAAGCGCTGAGCGTGGAAAACACCATGCCGCTATGGCTCAGCGGTGCCTGTAGTTGCAAAGGCTCGTTGGCAAGATCTGAATTTCCACAAAGCCGCAGGTTAGCTCGGGTTTCACGCCCACTTCAGCGTGCTACAAGACAAGTGAAAGTACTACCGACCTCGTTATGCAAAAGGACATCGCCCGCAACATCCTGATTCTCCGAGGTCATCGGGTAATCCTCGATCGCGACCTGGCTGCGATACGGGGTGGCAACCAAGGCGCTGAACCAGGCCGTCAAGCGCAACGGTGAGCGTTTTCCCGAGGATTTTCGATTTCAGCTCACGGGCGCAGAGGCCGTCGCTTCAAGGTCACAATTTGTGACCTTGAAGCCTAGTCGTGGGCAGAACATCAAATTCCTGCCATTCGCCTTCACCGAGCACGGCGCCATCCAGGCCGCCAACGTTCTAAACTCACCACGCGCCATTGCCATGAGCGTCTATGTCGTGCGCGCCTTCGTACAGCTGCGCGAGTTACTCGGCTCAAACAAAGCCCTGGCCCAGAAGCTCAATGAGCTGGAACAAAAACTGAAGAACCATGACGAGGCGATCGCGGCCATCCTCTCGGCCATCCGCGAACTTCTGCACCCGCCGCTGCAGAAGCGCCGAGGCATCGGTTTCACTGCCGATTTCGACAGGAAAAAATGACTGCCATTATTCCCGCTCAAACCGCCCATCCCGCAAAAACGCCGCAATCTGCCTAGCCACCTGCGCGGAAAACACCATGCCGCTGTGGCTCACCCGCAGCCGCAGCTGATCGGTAGCGCCAGGTAAGTCCGTCTCCGCCGCCCACACGGTGCCGTCGCTGGGTCCCTCCATTCTGC
>Ga0179596_10000012_pt1 | contig 241283 bp, 176 predicted proteins | sample CZODoug1_1_08_16_FD_155494 | JGI IMG/M metagenome (GOLD analysis project Ga0179596, IMG submission 155494) | Vadose zone soil fungal communities from Angelo Coast Range Reserve, California, USA - CZODoug1_1_08_16fungal (Illumina Assembly) | ecosystem: Environmental > Terrestrial > Soil >... | reverse complement strand
CCGAAACGAAGGGAATTCAGCGAGGCGATCGGCCGGGCGCCCATGGTAAAGATATCCCGGTGAATACCCCCTACCCCCGTAGCAGCCCCCTGGAAAGGCTCGATAGCCGAAGGGTGGTTGTGCGACTCGATCTTAAACACCACTCCCCAGCCCCCGCCGATATCCATTAATCCCGCATTCTCCTCACCCGCCTTGACCAGCATCTTCTTACCATCCCGGGGCAAAGTCTTCAGCCATTTAATGGAATTCTTATAGCTGCAATGCTCGCTCCACATGGCGCTGAAGGCGCACAATTCGGTAAAATTGGGCGTGCGGCCAAGTTTGTCCTTGATCGATTCGAACTCTTCTGCGGTGAGCCTGAGCTGCTCAGCTGTTTTTACGCTTATTTCCATGGTATATATAAGAAAATTAGCCGAAGCTGGGCCCCGGCATTTTGAATTTGCAAAATTACGAAGAGCGCCCCAATCTTTTTTAATAATTTTATTCCCATGACCATTGCTTTTATACACCCCTATAAAGCTTTCCTGCCCGAGATCACGGCTTATTGCGCATTTTTCAACAGGTATGATATTCAAACCCTGGTCCCGGCCCCGGAGGAAGCAGGGAGCCTGCACCCGGATGTAGAATGGTATTTTATGGGCCGGGGAGGCAAAAAGAAAAAGAACGGCATTACCATTCATGAATATTCTTCCGCCTCAACCCCTCCCCTGAGTCCGCTGAAAAATATCATCAAACGATCGGTTACTTCCCGACCTGATTACAGACTCTTCCAGAATGAATATGTCCGCAACAGCTTCCGGTTCAGGGATAACATTCCCTTTGGCATCCGTCAGCATGGTATGACCCCTCTGCCTGCCAGCCTGTCCGGAAACAGGGTAAAATCCTATGACTTCATTTATGTAGGGACCGTCGATAAGACCAGAAAGCTCGATAAGTTTTTTAAGCACTTTATATCCGGCCCACTCAGGGATCACACATTATTGGTGCTCAGCAAGGACTACCAGGACCTTGAGAAGGATTTAGGATATCCGGGCAATATTCATTTTAAAGGCCCTGTTTCGCCAGCCGACGTATCCGGATATATCCTGCAGGCAAGCTATGGAATCAATTTTATACCCGACAGGCCGCCTTTTAACAGGCAGCCTTCAGGGAAACTCCTGGATTATGCCGCCTGCGGCACCCCCGTCATTACGACAGACTATGCATGGATCCATGATTTCCAAAAGGAGGCCGGGGGAAGCTATTATTACCTGCGGCAGGACCTATCCAATTTCCTGTGGGAGGAGATCGTCCGGTTTGACTATCACTCCCCGGATCTCACCGGCTGGACCTGGGAAGAACAGATCCGCCAATCGGGAGTCCTGCCGTTTTTGCAATCAAAATTTGCAGGGCTACATTTTTGAAACGGGTAATCCGGGACCTTCGATCCGGTTAAAATTGAATAAATCGATATGAATATGTAGGTTTGCTGCCCTATGCCCTCAAAAAGAAGTATAGCTTTTGTAGCAAACACCAGCTGGAGTATCTACAAATTCAGACTTTACCTTATTAAGAAACTAATCGAGCATGGGTTCGCCATCTATGTCCTGGCGCCCCGTGACCCCTACACCGCGTTATTCGAATCGCTCCCCGGACTGACCTATATAGAACTGATCAAATTCCGCGGTAAAAGCATCTCCCCCCTCCATGACCTGCAGCTATTCAGAGAATTGACGGCCCATTACCGGAAAATACAGCCCGACCTTATTTTTCATTATACCATCAAAGCCAATATCTTCGGATCCCTGGCCGCCGCCAGGACAGCCTGCCCCTCCGTCAGCGTCATTACCGGCCTGGGATACGCCTTTTCCGGCAACCCCCTGCTCCAGACATCCGTCAAGACCATCTACCGGCGCGTCCTGCAGAAAAATGCCGAGACCTGGTTCCTCAACAGCGACGACCAGCGCGTTTTCGTGACAGAAAAACTGATCCGCAAAGAAAAGACCTTCCTTCTCCCCGGAGAAGGAGTGGATACCGGGACCTTCTACCCCGCCCCGTATAGCATCGGCGACACAGCCATCGCCAACGCCGTCGGCACGGACACCGTCACTTTTCTGTTAATCGCCCGTATCATAAAACACAAAGGCATCTACGAGTTTGTACAAGCCGCCCGGCTGCTTATCCAACGAGGGTTATCCGTCAAATTCCAGCTGCTGGGGTTTTTCGACGAAGGCAACCCCGTCGCCATCTCCCCCGCACAGGTAGAAGAATGGAGCCGTCAGCATAATATCACTTATCTTGGGCATACCGACAACGTAACCCGCTACATCGAACAGGCCGACTGTATCGTCCTCCCCTCCTACCGGGAAGGCATGCCCCTCAGCCTGCTGGAAGGAGCCAGCATGTGTAAAGCCCTGATCGCCACCGACACCGCAGGTTGCCGGGAAGTGATCCGCGATGGCGTCAACGGCTATCTCTGCCGCAAGAGAGACGGCGCTGACCTGGCCGATAAAATGGAAAAATATTACCGGCTGACTCCGGAGGAAAAAAGACAGATGGGCATCGAAGGACGCAACCGGATCATCCAATATTTCACCAAAGAGATCGTTTTCGGGATCTACCTGGATAAAATAAACCGGCTCAGCCGCAACCCATCCCATCCATCTTAAAACCCCATCTTAAAAACCATCACACCCTAACCGGGTAACCTATGCACCTCCTCTTATTCATATTCTATAGCATCATAGGCTGTTATGCGATAACCAGGATTCCCTTTTTCAGGCACAGCGGCATCCGCCCCGCCCTCCTGCTGTTGTATCTCGGCCTGCGCGTGGCCACCGGCTGCCTGCACAATATGATAGCGTACCGGTATTATCCCAACCATGGAGACATCTGGTTGTTCTTCAACGAGAGCTTTATCACCCGCCACGAACTCTTTACGGATCTAAGAACCTTCTGGGCGAACAATTCCACCCTGGCCTACCTCCAGCATAACCTGATCGGATTCATGCACGTCCTCCTTAACTTCCTTTCCTTCGATAACATGTATATCAATACCCTCTTCTTCTCCTTTTTCACCCTGGGCGGCGCCATCGCTTTTTTCAGAGTCTTTACCAGCTGGTTTAGCAAGGATTGGCTCAGTGCCTGCTGCATCCTGCTCCTGCCCTCTACCTTATTCTGGACCTCCTGCATTGATACGGAAGGCATCCTCTTTATCCTGCTGGGGTTTTTCTTTTTCCATTTGACCCGACTGTTTCCCCCCGGCTCTCACCCCGGCAAATCCATCCCCAATCCTGACTTCGGCCGCGAACATCTTTCCGGCGAACCTCGCCCCCATCCTACTCCAGCCTCGTCCACACGCTCCGTCCTCCTGGCCTCTTTCCTTTTTGCCCTGGCGGTCTTTTTCCGCCCCGCCATCCTGGTCGGCCTGCTGCCGGCCATCCTTTGCTGGATCCTCGCGGCGAAAAAGCGTTCCCCCAAAAATCATCGGGACGAAAGTCACCGCAGCGGAAGTTTACCCCGCCGGGGGCCTAAGACACTCCTTCTGACAAGCATCGCCGCCCTGCTCCTCCTGGCCAGCTTCAGCTTCTTCACACCCATCTTCACTCCCATCCTGCGATACCTCAGCGCCCGCCAGCATGAATTCCAGGTACTCACCGGCAATTCGAGAATTTATTTGCCCGTCCTGGAGCCCACCTGGAGCAGCTTCGCCCGGATCTTTCCCCCCGCCCTGTTCAATGGCTTTTTCCAGCCCTTACCCGGTTCCGGAGGGCAAGCCATCTATGGAGCTTTCTCCCTGGAACTGACCCTGATCTGGCTGATCCTGGTCCTGTCGATATATCGTTATTTTACCCGGTCCCCCACCGGTAAATCCAGCCCTTCCCCAGCCTTTTATTTCGGGCTTTCCTGCCTGCTTTTTTCCGTTTTGGGAATGCTCCTCATCGGTTATATAATTCCCTTTGTAGGCAGCATCATCCGATACAGAAGCATCTACCTGCCCTTTCTGCTGGCCCCCTTCCTCCATAACCTTCGTAACACCCGCCTGCCGGCCGCTCTGAACAAATGGCTCTCGACCTATTTTTCGGCAATACATTAATAAATATCTATATTTATATAATTTTCATTAGATTAAGAATATTTAGTATAGATATAAAAAAAGTCGCCAAAGAGCTCTTAAATAATTAAAACATATTTTTTTTTACTTTTTTTATTAATACTTTTCCATTTTTGGGTAGGCACCCCCAAAAAATTGTTTTATAGGACGTAATCCTTTAGTTTCGTGAAAACTTTACAGCATGTCATCATTAAGATTTAAAGCTATCGACAATCTATCCACCTCCCCCGAAAGCCAGCTTCCTGGCTCCCATAAAATCACTGCTATCTTCGGCGAAAATGTTTTTACCATAAAGACAGCCCGCGAATTTTTAAGTGACGAGGCCTATAAAAGTTTAAATGCTTCTATCAAGGGTGGAAAAAAGATCGATCGCGCCATGGCTAACCAGATTGCTGCTGGTATGCGCCAGTGGTCCGAAGCGAAAGGTGTGACCCATTTTACCCATTGGTTCCAGCCGCTGACCGGCACCACTGCTGAAAAACATGACTCCTTCTTCACCTTGAAGAGCGACGGTACCGCTATCGAAGAATTTGACGGAGCAGCCCTGATCCAACAGGAGCCCGATGCGTCTTCCTTCCCCAGCGGCGGTCTGAGAGCCACTTTCGAAGCAAGAGGTTATACCGCCTGGGATCCATCCTCTCCTGCCTTCGTCATGGAGATCGGAGCCGGCAAGACCCTCTGCATCCCTACTATATTTGTTTCCTATACCGGCGAATCGCTGGACTATAAAGCTCCCCTGCTTAAGGCGCTCGTTGCTTTGGACAAAGCTGCCGTAGAGGTTTGCCATTATTTCGACAAGAACGTCCAGAAAGTCACCGCTACCCTGGGATGGGAACAGGAATACTTCGTAGTAGACGAAGGTCTGTTCAACGCCCGCCCGGATCTGGTACTGAGCGGAAGGACCGTATTCGGACATTCTCCTGCCAAAGGCCAGCAGCTGGAAGACCATTACTTCGGCAGCATCCCTGAAAGAATTTATGCTTTCATGCGCGATTACGAACAGGAAGCGTATAAATTAGGCATTCCACTGCGTACCCGTCACAATGAAGTGGCTCCTGCCCAGTTCGAGTGCGCTCCGATCTTCGAAGAAGTCAGCGTAGCCGTTGACCACAACATCCTGCTCATGGACGTTATGGACCGGGTAGCCCGCCGCCACAAGCTGCGCGTGCTCCTCCATGAAAAACCCTTCGCAGGTATCAATGGCAGCGGTAAACATAATAACTGGAGCATGGCGACCGACACCGGCGTCAACCTGTTGGCTCCCGGTAAGACACCGAAGACCAACCTGATGTTCCTGACCTTCTTCGTCAACACCATCAAAGCCGTTCATGACTACTCCGATGTCCTGAGAGCCGCTATCGCCTCCGCCGGAAATGACTTCCGTCTGGGCGCCAACGAAGCTCCTCCTGCGATCATCTCCGTATTCATCGGTGAATACCTGAGCAAAGTCCTGGCTGACGTTAAAGAGAGAGTAGGCGATAAATTCGACGAGCAGGATGAAGCCATCCTGAAGCTCGACCTTCACCGCAGCATTCCTGAACTGCTGCTGGACAATACGGACCGTAATCGTACCTCTCCTTTTGCCTTTACCGGTAATAAATTCGAGTTCCGTGCGGTAGGTTCCAACGCCAACTGCGCCAACGCGATGATCGCCGTCAATACCATCGTGGCAGAGACGTTGAAGAAATTCAAAAAAGACGTAGACGCCCTGATCGAAAAAGGTGACAAAAAAGAAATCGCTATCATGCACGTGATCCGCGAATACGTGGTAGGCAGCGAAAAAGTACTGTTCGAAGGCGACGGTTATAGCGAAGAATGGCACCATGAAGCCGAAAGACGCGGCCTGCCGAATGTCCGGACTACCCCCCTGGCATTGGATGCCGTCATAACCGACAAGGCCAAGCATCTCTATGAAAGCAATGGCGTCTATACCCATATCGAGCTGGAAGCACGTCACGAGATCGAACTGGAAAAATACATCAAGCGCGTACAGATCGAAGCCCGCATCATGGGTGAGCTGGCCACCAGCCACATCCTGCCGGCAGCTGTCAAATACCAGAACACCCTGATCGAAAACATCAAAGGCTTAAAGGAATTGGGACTGCCCGAAAGCTCTTATTCCAACCAGAAAAGCATCCTGGTGAAGATCTCCGAGCATATCGCCAACGTCAGCGCCCTGGTAGAGAAAATGATCCAGGCCCGCAAGATCGCCAACGCGATCACCGACACCCGCACCAAGGCCATCGCCTACGAGAGCCAGGTAAAGGAACCCTTCTTCGATCCCATCCGTTACAGCGTAGACAAGCTGGAACTGCTGGTGGATGACAATGAGTGGGTACTGTCAAAATACCGCGAATTACTGTTCTTGCGCTAAGCACCCCCGCCCCCTAAAGGGGAGCAGCTTATAAGATATCTTATAAATAAAAAGGCCCGCCATTGAGCGGGTTTTTTTATTATATCGTATAAAAGTCTTTTCTCTCATTCCCCCTTTAGGGGGTTAGGGGGTTTCCTTAACCCATCCTTTCGCGATCTCCAGCTGCTGCTTCATCGTCAGCCTGGAGTTATCCAGCACAATGGCATCCTGGGCCTGCCGCAGAGGGCTCACCTCCCGGTGCGAGTCGATATAATCGCGCATCTCCAGGTTCGCCTTCACCTCCTCTAATGTTATATTCGGATTTTTTTGGAACAGCTCCTTGAACCTTCGTTGTACCCTTATCGCCTCATCCGCCGTCATAAAGATCTTTAGCTCGGCATCCGGGAAGACCGTGGTGCCGATGTCCCGTCCGTCCATGACGATCCCCTTCTCCTTTCCCATGGCCTGCTGCTGCGCCACGGCAAACTCCCTGACCTCCTTTACGGCGGCCACCTCGCTTACTTTTTCGGCGATGACCAGGTCGCGGATCACATATTCCACATTCTCCCCGTTCAGGCACATATCCGTATGCCCGCTCTTGTGATTGGATTCGAATTCCAGCTTGATCTTTTTGAGGGCTTTTTGCACGGCGTCGTGGCTGGTCCAGTCGATGTGGTTACGGAGAAAATACAGGGTGATAGCCCGGTACATGGCCCCGCTGTCGATATATACATAATTCAGCTCCCGGGCCAGCTGTTTGGCCAGCGTGCTCTTCCCGCATGACGACCAGCCATCGATGGTGATAATGATCTTTTTCTTGGGTTCCATATCCGTATCGGCGTAATTGCGCGTCACAAAAGTGCAAAAAAAATTCCAGTTATGATAGGACTCTTTTACTCCACCTGTCCCCATTTTATTTCACACATCCCCATAAAAAAGAGGTTGTCTCAGAAGGTAAAATTTCTGAGACAACCTCTTTTATAATCCTATTGTTTGCGCGGGTCTATTCTTCTTAGCCAGGCGACTCATACGCTTAGGCTTCTGACTTCTCCTTGGTCTTCTCCTTCAGGGTGAAGCGGATCTTGGAATTTTCCTTATCCAGGTCAGCGATCAACACATCCCCGTTCTTGATGCTCATGCTCAGGATCTCTTCTGCCAGGGGATCTTCCAGGTATTTCTGGATGGCCCTGTGGAGAGGACGTGCGCCGAACGCAGAGTCATAGCCCTTATCCGCGATGAAGCTCTTGGCCTCTTCCGTCAGTTCGAGGGTAAACCCAAGTGTGTTGAGACGTTTCAGGACACCCTTCATCAGGATATCGATGATCTGGAAGATATGTTGCTTATCCAGGGAGTTGAAGATGACGATATCGTCGATACGGTTGAGGAATTCGGGGCTGAAGGTCCTTTTCAGGGCTTTCTCGATGACGGCTTTGTTGTTGTCATCCGCATTTTGCGTGCGGGCGGCGGTGGCAAAACCTACACCGTCTCCGAAATCTTTCAGCTGGCGTACACCAATATTAGAGGTCATGATGATCAGGGTGTTCTTAAAGTTTACCTTACGACCCAGTCCATCCGTCAGCTGTCCATCATCCAATACCTGTAAGAGGATATTGTAGATGTCCGGATGCGCTTTTTCGATTTCATCCAGCAGGATCACCGAGTAAGGCTTCCGGCGAACTCTTTCCGTCAGTTGACCGCCTTCTTCATATCCTACGTATCCGGGAGGCGCTCCGATCAGCCGGCTCACCGTAAATTTCTCCATGTATTCGCTCATGTCGATGCGGATCAGGGAATCTTCGGAGTCGAACATATAGCGGGCGAGGGACCTGGCCAGTTCGGTCTTACCGACCCCGGTTGGTCCGAGGAAGATAAAGGTTCCAATGGGCTTCTTGGGATCCTTCAATCCGACGCGGTTACGCTGGATCGCTTTCACCACCTTCTGGATGGCCTCACTCTGACCCACGACCATTTCGCTCATATCTACCGACATATTGCGCAGCTTCTCGCTTTCGGCCTGTACCATCCTTTTGACGGGGATACCGGTCATCATGCTCACTACTTCCGCAATATTCTCTTCGTCGATGGGGTAACGTTTGTGTTTGCTTTCCTCTTCCCACTCGGCCTTGGCCTTTTCCAGCTCCTCTTGCAGACGTTTTTCCGTATCCCGGAGTGACGCCGCCTCTTCGAACTTCTGGCTCTTCACGACCTTATTCTTCTCGTTCTTGACGTCTTCGATCTTCTTTTCCAGCTCGACGATATTCTGAGGAACGTTGATGTTCTTCAGGTGCACGCGGGCCCCTACTTCATCCAGCACGTCGATTGCTTTGTCCGGCAGCAGACGGTCCGTCATATAACGGTCGCTCAGCTTCACACAGGCGTCGATGGCATCATCGGAAATAGGTGACGTTTGATAATCCTCGTATTTGGATTTGATGTTGTTGAGGATCTGGATGGTCTCATCGACACTAGGTGGCTCTACCAGTACTTTCTGAAAACGTCTGTCAAGAGCGCCATCTTTCTCGATGTACATGCGGTACTCATCCAGTGTGGAGGCGCCGATGCACTGCAGCTCGCCTCTTGCCAGGGCAGGTTTGAATATATTGGAAGCATCGAGGGAACCGCTGGCCCCGCCTGCACCGACGATCGTGTGGATCTCATCGATGAAGAGGATCACGTCCCTGTTCTTCTCCAGTTCATTCATGATAGCCTTCATCCTTTCCTCGAACTGGCCACGGTACTTGGTACCCGCTACGAGAGCGGCCAGATCCAGCGAGATCACCCGTTTGTCGAACAGTACGCGGGATACCTTACGCTGCACGATGCGCAGGGCCAGGCCTTCCACGATGGCTGTCTTACCTACTCCGGGTTCCCCGATCAGGATGGGGTTGTTCTTTTTACGACGGGAGAGGATTTGAGACACCCTCTCGATTTCCGCTTCCCTTCCAACGATTGGATCTAACGCTCCCATTTCCGCCAGCCGCGTGATGTCCCTGCCGAAGTTATCGAGCACGGGCGTCTTGCTTTTAGCGTTGCCGGCAGAGCGGGCTTTTTGCTGGGAATACTTTTTTTCCTCGTCGAAGTCGTCGTCGTTTTCTTCCGCGTATTCACTACGGATGTCATTACTCTTGACTACTCCTAATTCGTTTCTGAACAGATCGTAATCCACGTCAAATTGATTTAAGATTTGAGTAGCAATATTTTCTTTGTTCTTGAGAATAGAGAGCATTAGGTGCTCAGTCTCTACAGTGGGGCTTTTCAAAGCTTTTGCCTCGAGAACTGTCACACGTATCACTTTCTCCGCCTGTTTAGTCAGGGGGAGACTATTGATATTTGCGATATTTTTACCGGTCTTGTCCTTGACTGCCATTTCAACCTCCTTCCGTAATTCATACAGGTCTACATTGAAACTCTTCAAAATGCGGACAGCTGTATTATCACCCTCACGAATCAAACCCAGCAATAAGTGCTCCGTACCGATAAAATCGTTCCCCAGTCTCAAAGCTTCCTCCCTACTGAAAGATATGATCTCCTTTACCTGGGCTGAAAAATTATTATCCATTTTTAAGTTATTGAGCTTTATACAATAATAACGAATATTTTTGACTTCTGTTTCCGCTACTTTATTAACGGCCGTTAATAATCTTTAAGTGTATATGCAAGTCAAAATTAATACCAGAGAAAAAATTCATGCCATTACGATCGAAGAATCCGTTCTTGCTGCTAATATGACAGCGGAATTAGAGAAATGTTTACTTCCGGTCCTCGAAACTGACGCTAACAACGTGGTTCTCATACTCAAAGGCGTCGAAACCGTAGAAGAACCAGCCGCCGAATGCCTCGTAAAGATCCAACAGGACTTTTATGATGCCGGCACCTCTTTCGTGATCTGCGAACTGACCCCGGAAGTGGAGAAAGCCCTTGAGAACAACGGCCTGCTGGAGCTGATGAATGTCACTCCCACGGAAAGCGAAGCCTATGATATCGTGCAAATGGAAGAAGTGGAAAGGGAACTGCTGAACGGACCGGACCTGTAGGATCAGTGGACACAAGACAGAAAGGCAGGAAAATCTAACTATTAAAGTCCACCTCCATGTCCCATTCATCATCGGATTCATCCTCCCCTGCATCCCTGATTCAATCGATCCTCGCCCGGGCTACCAGCCAGTCCGGCCCGGGCTTGCCTGCCTTATATCCGGTAGAGGGCGGGTCTGTCAATAGTACCTATCAGGTTACAACAAAGGATAATAGACAATGGTTCTCTAAAATAAACGATAGTCGGGCTTTTCCGGATTTATTGGAGAAAGAAAGCCGGGGCCTGGACCTCCTGCGAATGCAGGATATCTTCAGGATACCCGCTGTGGTTGCACGTGAGACCGCCAGGGGCAGACAGGTCCTGCTCCTGGAATGGATCAGCCAGGGCCCGAAGACTCCCGCATTCTGGACACTCTTCGGCGAGCAGCTAGCACGACTGCACCGGGTTTCAGCCGAATTCAATCAGCTCCAATCCCAGCCATCGCAACATCAGCCTGGCATCACCGCCTCCTCCGAATCCAACGCATCCGGCTCTTTCGGCCTGTCCTGGGACAATTACATGGGCGCTCTCCCGCAATCCAATACCCCCACTTCCCGGTGGACAGACTTCTTTATACAGCAAAGGCTGGCCCCCCAGGTCCGGCTCGCCGCCCGAAATGACCTGCTGGATTCCGGCCACATCCGCTCCTTCGAGCGCCTCTACCCGCTTTTACCCGGCATTTTCCCGGAGGAAGCCCCTTCCCTGCTACACGGCGACCTATGGAGTGGTAATTTCTTATGCGATGAGCACAGCCAGCCCGTACTGATCGACCCGGCCGTCTACTTCGGCCATCGGAGCATGGATATGGCCATGACCACCCTTTTCGGAGGTTTCGATCCGGGCTTTTATGAGGCGTATACCTATCACTTCCCTTTCCCGGCCAATTACCGGGAGCAATGGGAGATTTGCAACCTCTATCCCCTGCTGATCCATCTGAACCTGTTCGGAAAATCTTATCAGGGAAGTATTTTGCACACAATTCAACGCTTTTAATCTACGTTAGAGCGCAGAGTTTCTTTATTTTCAAGGCAATGCAGCAAATTTGGGTTGCCGTCCGTCTATACACGGATTGTATATTGTACCTTAACTCTTGGATCGTAACTTTAAAATCGTGTAATGCTGGCCGTCACTATACTGGGCAACAATTCCGCACTACCTGCTTTCGATCGTCACCCTACTGCACAGGTCGTGACGATGGAAGAGAACATTTTTCTGGTCGACTGCGGGGAAGGTACGCAGATGCAGATGGCCCGATTCAAAATACGCCGTAGCAAGATCAACCATATCTTCATCTCACATTTACATGGAGACCATTATTTCGGGCTGATCGGGGTCCTGACGAGCATGGGCCTGCTGGGCAGATCGCAGGATCTGCACATTTATGCACCACCCGCCCTGAAAGATATCATCGACCTGCAGCTCAAAGTGGCGGACATCCAGCTTCCCTATGCTTTACACTTCCATCCTTTGCAAGCGGAAGGCGTCATCATCCGGGAGCCCAAATTCGAAGTCTCCTGTTTTCACGTCTATCACCGGATCGAATGCTGGGGTTTCCGCTTCCGCGAGATCCGCCCCTTTCGTAAGGTCAATCCCGCCAAAGCACGCGAATACGAAGTCCCCTCTTCCTTCTTCGACCGGCTCAAATGGGGCGAAAGCTACCTGGATAAAAATGGCAACGTCGTAGAAAATGGCTGGGTCACAGACCCCGCCGTACGCGCCAAGTCCTATGCCTACGCAGCCGATACCCTCTTCGACGAGCGCATCATCGAATCTGTGCGGGGCGTAGACCTCCTATATCATGAGACCACCTACCTGAAGGACCTGGAAGAACAGGCGGGACGGCGTTTTCACAGCACCTCTACCCAAGCCGCCACCGTGGCGGCAAAAGCAGGCGTCCAACGGCTCATCATCGGCCATTTCAGCTCCAAATACGAGAAATTGCAGGCTTTCGAGCAGGAAGCCCGGGAGATCTTCCCCAATACCGACCTGGCATTGGAAGGGGTAACGTACCCGGTGTAGGCACTACTCCGAGGTTTCGACTCCCCGCAAGCGACCACGCGGTTCATTCCCCCATCCAAGCAGGTTACCGGCCCATTCGGGCGGTTATTAATACTTAGCCAGGTATTCTTTCAGTTTTGCATGGGGCCCTTCGCTGAGCGGCACCAGGGGCAGGCGAACGTAGTTGCCGATCAGGTTTAGCTCGCTCATGGCTGCTTTGACCCCGGCGGGGTTATTTTCAGCGAAAAGGAGCTCATAACCCTGGATCAACTCGTCGTTGAGGGTTTTGGCGGCGGCAAAATCCCCTTTCAAACAAAGCCGGACCATATCGGTGAATTTCCGGGGGAAGCTATTGGCGGCTACGCTGATCACCCCTTCCATCCCACAGGCGATCTGGGGGAGGGCCAGGGCGTCGTCCCCGCTGACGACCAAAAAATCAGCCGGTTTGTCGCGGAGGATCTCCATACATTGGGCCATATCGCCGCTGGCTTCTTTGATGCCGATGATATTTTTCACCTCCCTTGCCAGGCGGATGGTAGTCGCTGCAGTCAGGTTGCGGCCGGTCCGACCCGGAACATTATAAAGGATGATCGGTTTGGGGGAGACTGCGGCCAGTGCTTTGTAGTGTTGATAAAGACCCTCTTGGGAAGGTTTGCTATAGTAGGGGCTGGCGCTCAGTACGGCAGCGGCTTTATCCAGGGGGAAGGACTTCAGGTCTTTCACCAGTTCCTGGGTATCGTTGCCGCCGATGCCCACGACGACCGGCACCCGGCCATTTACTTTTTCGTAGGTGAAGTGGGTGATCGCGATCTTTTCTTCTTTCGACAAAGTGGGGGTTTCCCCGGTAGTACCCAGGGCTACGATATACTCTACGCCACCCTGGATGACAAAATCGATCACTTTTTCCAGTGCGTCATAATCAATCGTAAAATCAGCTTTGAATGCGGTGATCATTGCTACTCCGGTTCCACGGAGCTGTTCCCTAAGAGCCATTTCAATATAGTATTAAGATGAGATATGTTGGTTTTGTTCAATTCCCCATGGCTTTTTGCAAAGCCAGGGACAGATCCTTTGCGGATCCTGTCGCCCCCTTGGGATCTTCCGGAACCGACCTAACCCCGACATTGTCAGCAGGGGGCTTTTAGGCCGGCACTTCATTCCAGAAGCCCATCTTACCGAACTTCTCGATCCGCTTCTCTACTCGTTCCTGGGGAGTAAACTGTTTTAATTCGTTGAGGGTTTCCACCAATTTGGGCTTGAGCAGCGCGGCTGCTTCCGCATAATCCCAGTGGGCCCCGCCCAAAGGTTCTGGGACAATGCTATCGATGAGACCGAATTTGAACATATTGTCGGGAGTGAGGCGCAGTTCTTCGGCGGCCTTTTCTTTCTGGTCCCAGCTCCGCCAGAGGATGGAGCTGCAGTTTTCGGGGGAAATGACCGTATACCAGGAGTTTTCCAGCATATAGACCCTATCTCCCACGCCGATGCCCAGGGCGCCGCCCGAGGCTCCTTCGCCGATGACGACGCAGATAACGGGCACTTGCAGGCGCATCATTTCGTAGATATTGCGGGCGATAGCCTCTCCCTGGCCTCTTTCTTCGGCTTCCATGCCCGGATAGGCCCCGGGGGTGTCGATGAGGGTGATGACCGGTTTATCGAACTTTTCCGCCATTTTCATCAGGCGGAGGGCTTTGCGGTATCCTTCGGGGTTGGCCATGCCGAAATTGCGCATCTGGCGCATTTTGGTGTTGGTTCCCTTCTGTTGGCCAATCATCATGACCGTCTGACCGTCCAGTTGGGCAAAGCCGCCCACCATGGCCTTGTCGTCCTTTACGTTGCGGTCGCCGAAGAGCTCCACGAAGTTGGTGCACATTTTATCAATATACTTCATGGTATAGGGCCGGTCGGGGTGCCGGCTCAGCTGGACCTTTTGCCAGGGCGTCAGGGATTGGGTAATGGCACGGCGCCGTTCGATGACCTGGTCTTCCAGCTTCTTGATGGAGTCACTGAGATCTACCTTGGTCTTTTCGGCAGTTTGCTTCAGTTTCTCTATTTCGTCAAATAATTCTTTGATCGGTTTTTCGAAATCCAGGAACTGTCGATTTTTTGCTAGCGGCATATTAGTTTAGATAGTATGAAGTTGTAAAATTAAGGGAACAGAATTTTTTCTGGGAAAGTTTTATTGAAGTTTGTTTTTTCACCCCAAATTCTCCTATCTTTGCAATCCCGAAAATTTGAAAGCTACCCCGGTTAATCGCCTGGATATCATCAAATCGGAGGTTGGATCGGTAGTTCAGTTGGTTAGAATGCCGCCCTGTCACGGCGGAGGTCGCGGGTTCGAGTCCCGTCCGGTCCGCTAAAATTACAAAGCGTTGATAATCAAAAGATTACAACGCTTATTTTTTTATAATGCAACCCTCTTTTAGAGCAAAATTGCTCAAATTTCAACTCAACTACTCATTTACGTTGCTTTATACCAATCGCTGAAAGCCTTTCCCAGTCTACGTTTCAAAGCTTGGGTTTATTCCATCTTATCAATCTTTATCAAATTTTAAACCGACCCAAATTTTAGTCGATTAAAATTAAAACTGTTATTAATCAATGAGTTAAAGTCCATCCTTCCTCAAGGCCTCGAGTCCTCCTGAGCAGCAAATTTTACAACACATTGATAATTTGCGTTTATCACAAGCGACTATCTCCATATTTCGCACATCCTTTAAAAAAATGTGAGTTCTTACCTATTCTTACGGTAATGACTAAACTTTACACTAACGTACGTGTATGAAGGCCTCTTGTTTTCTTACGTTCTCCTCCTGGTGAATCCGAGCTTTAGTGGCATACACGCCACACTTTATGTTCCGCATCCCGCACAGCGAGTTCTCCGCTGTCCATTTCTATTTGGCCAGCACAACCAGCCACTGTTGCTTTATTTCCGTTTGCTATCCTTCCACTCCTAGCCGCTGCAAGGTGGGCGTTCAATGGTGTTATGCTGCAAACAATCCTGTCCTGACCGCCGGTGTGATCCTTACTGTTCTGCCTTTTTACTAGCTGCTATTTTAGCAGTAAAACCTCTCTTATAGGCGAAATTATAGAAGACAAACAGCACATAGGCAAGAGGTAAGGAGAAAGCCCATATCCAGGGGCCCTCATTAATGAATTCAGCTATAGCACCGGTCAGTCCAGATACGCTATGGTTCAAACTGGCTGTGATTGCACCGTCGGGATAAGTGACTTTTAAATTGACATATGGGTTAAGGGCCCAGATCCTAATAAACAGGTATTCAGTCGGTCTCATTGCTGGTATCGTAAAACTTTCATTGGCTTCACCCTCTCTTCGGGTCCCTTCATTGTCCACATATTCATAATAAAAGCTACCCTGATAAACCACTTTTATATTTAGAATCTCTTTATCCCCTGTGTTCCGGACAAATAAATCCGCCTGATTGGAATGGTGCGTAAAAAAATCATAAAGGAAATCGTCCGGGTGATTATTCTCATTGCTTTTAGCAGCTGTTCTTTTGATGGTTTTCCCTTCAGCGGATAGCAATAAGCTATCCACCTGAAAGCGCAAATGATGCATGGAGGCAGCCTGCGCGATAGAATCAAACCTGTGCGGTGCCCGGACTTGGTTTAGGGCAAAAGTCGCATATAAGTTACTCCTGGATTGCGTAAAAAATTGATAGATCTGGATGATAAGAAGCAAGCCTCCTAACAGGGCAAAAAAGACTTTCGTAGAAGCATATATTTTCTTAAGCATAGGATTCAGTAAGGTGTTTGTGTTTAACGAAACATATTATAATAAATTGTCCTAAATGAATACATAAATAATATGACTGTATGGTGTTAATGTTGCAGTTGGTGGCAGTCCGTTAGGGAAATAGCTGGCATACAGGAGTACTCCACCCTTTTGGATAACTGTCATGGTAAGCCGTCTGTTAGAAGAGATGGCTTACCATACATTCATCCGCTGTTTCTATGCTGATCGCTGCTGCTACACCGTGTGCAGCACATTCGCTAAGGAAGATTGCTACATTTCCATTGATTATTTTACTTACTTCAATTAACGATTCTGTTTACTTTTAAGCTACCCTATTTTCAGATATGGCTATAGCTACATAAGGCTAACATTTTGAGGCTAAACTAAATCACCGTATTCAATTTGCGGGAGGGGCACTTCTTTTAGATATAACCAATAGTATGGGTGTTTTCATGGGTGCCCGCCGCCTGAAAATAAATTATTATTGTGATTAAACAACCTTCAACCATGAACGTCCCTTCCCAAAGACCCGGCATGGGAGCCATCCCATACCAGGATACAGCACATTTCGCGTATGGTTACCCTTTGCAAACGCAGTCTGGGTTACCGGCACCTTCAATCAATGGTCTATTGATAAAGATCCGCTGGTTTCCGAAAAGAATGGATACTGGTCTGCAGATATTCCCGCGGCTCAGATCACAGACCGGTACCGCTACGTTATTACCGGACCAGATATTCAAGCGTGGTTCGAATCTCATCCCGCGCACTAGAGAAAATGTAAAAAAGCCTGTAAATCAACGATTCACAGGCTTTTTTATTTGTCCATCTGCCCGTTATCTGCCAGCTTTTACCGCATATTACCGTCTGTTCTGGCAGACCATTGGCAGATGTAAACGTAACAAAAACTCAATGTTATGTTAATTGAAATTCGCGCCATTTTGTCAAAGGATAAATCAAAAAAGTATTACACCCTGGAATGGGGGAAAGGATTGGGTCAGCGGAAAGCAACGGGTATTTACTCCTATGTCAAGCCCAAAGATCTGATCCAAAGAAATCACAATAAGGAAGCGTTAGCCTTGTTGGAAATCAAGCAATCTGAGCTGACCATCGATTATCAGGCCATTGGCACCCAATTTATCCCCACCCACAGGTTCAAGGAAAACTTTTAGACTATTACAAGGAGTATGTGGAGAATAATAAAAGGGACGGTAACCGACATTTACAAGGAAGTCAAACTCATTTTCAAGCATTTTTGAAAAAGGATCGAATCCTTTCAGGGGAGATTACTGAAAACCTTTGCAGTCGTTTCAGAACTTATCTGTTGAATAAGCTAACAGGAAAAACGCCGGCTGATTATTTTCGGGCTTTCAAAAGAGTGATAAAATGTGCCACAAAAGAAGGGTATTTTAAGGTCAACCCTGCGGATATGAATGCAAAAACCAATCCCAGCAAAAGCGTACCTGAATTTTTGGAAGCAGAGGAATATATTACGCTTATTCAAACGAAGATTCACAATTTGGAGGTAAGGAATGCCTTCCTTTTTTGTCTTTATACAGGGCTTAGGTTTTGTGACGTTAGCCGACTTAAATGGGAACAGGTAAAAGGCGATAGCCTCGTTACCAGAATCTTACAAAAGAAAACTGGGAAACCGGTTGTCATTACCATGCATCCCATTGCCACCAGAATCCTAAATAATCAATGGGAAAAAGCACAGGCGACCTGGAAAGTCCCCCATCCTGAAAAATCATTGGAAGAGTTTATTTTTATGTTGACAACACACGATGGATGTAATAAGGCTATTAGCGCCTGGGTGAAAAAGGCAGGCATTGAAAAATACATAACCTGGAAAAGCGCCCGATTGGGATTTTCTATCCTGCTGCAGGATAAAAACGTTGACACGGCTACCGTTGCCCTTTTCCTCGGCCATACAACGACTCGTTATGTCAATGAAGTGTATAAGCGCCATAGACCAAAAGATCAAATGGAACATATTCAAAAATTGCCGGACGTAAGCGAGCATCTTTGTTTAAATTGAAGAAAAAAAGAGGCCGTCCCAAAAGTAATTGGGCTGGCCTCTTAATTTTAGGGTGTTGTATTGGAGCTTGTATATTTTATGGATACCTGACCAACAATTTCAGGAGCAGGTAAAAATGTAGCGTAGATCGTCCGCTTTAAAGAGTTTTTAGGGGCCTTTCTCAGGCTATTTTCTTTCTTAAGTTGTGGGCTAATGCCAGTAATCCTGTTTCGATGGTTACTTTTTCCAAGCCTCTAAGCATAAAGCGTTTAAAGTGATGATTGTGTTTGATGTTGGCAAAGACAGGCTCTGTGTCGAAGCATCGTTGTTTTCGTTTTTGTATACCCCGTTTGCTCTTTAATCTTTTCTCTGCTTTTTGTTTTAACCGGTTCCAGTTATGATTGACCCCAATCACCAGGTTGCCCGGACCAGGATGGCATTGTTCCTGTACCGGGTGACCCGCTGCTACCAGCTCATCTAAGCTGGGGGGAAAGGCCATGATCTGATGTTGGTGGTTGGCCTTGAACACCACCGACAGGGTTTTGCCTCTTGCCATATCCTAATTTACCACAAAGCCATACTGGCACTCGCTCTTGCACCGTCATTTTATACAGCACGGATGTGCATAAACCAACCCTAAAAACTGAAATAAAAGAAGAGGGTGCCTCAAAGTACTTTTGAGACCCTCTTGCGGCCCCCCGCTTGTTTTCAAATATAAGTGGCCAGGATTAAAATAAGCATTTACAATACAACTTACAGGGTATTGTAACAACGCAAACATTGAACTATTTTCAGTTATATACAATTAAACATGATGGCTAAAGCCAGGAAACCAAAAGGACCACCACCTATAAAGGAATTACCAACAGACAAAGTGCTTAAAGGCTCCACCTCCGGCAAACTCAGCACGAATTTCCAGATAACGGCTGACGGGGCCGCTGTCGTCAATATCCCGCTTTGGGTTCCTCCCGGCAGAGCGGGTATGCAGCCTTCCATTTCCCTGCATTATGATAGCCGCAGAGGCAATGATCTTCTTGGCGTGGGATGGACCTTGTCAGCCACTTCCATTATTTCCCGCTGCCGGCTGGATCAGTTTCATGACAAGGATGCACAACCGGTAAATTTCACATCTGATGATGCTTTTTGCCTGGATGGCCAGAGACTGGTCCTCATATCCGGAGTACATGGGAGGGAAGGCGCCGAATATAAAACACACTGCGACAGCTTTAAAAAAATTATCCTGAATAATCCGGATGCCCTGGGACCCACTTCGTTCACCGTTTATCTGAAAGGAGGTAATATATTGACTTTTGGTCCGCACGACGATTCCCGTATAACAGGCAACCGGGTAAATTTTTTCATTCCTCCGACAGGTGAAAATAATATTCCAGGATGGGATATGACCGATGACCTGAGGGGAATCGTTCCTCTGTTTAACCAACCCGTCCGTTATGCCTGGCTGCTCTCGGAAATAAGGGATCGTTCCGGCAATACCATTCTTTTCTCCTGGTTTGATTTTCAAAACCAGGAGGCACCTGGCTTTTACGGCCAGCCTTCCACGGAAAAATTATTACAGGAGATTAGATATACTTCAAGGCATATCTTCCGGCATAACAGGAGAAAGCCCAATCCTAAATCGCTCCGGCGAATCGTTTTTAATTACGAACAGCGGCCGGATGTAACTGATGAGTTTGTATCCGGCCTTCGGCTTTGGCATCCTGCACGGCTTTCCGGTATTGAAATGCATGGGCCGGATCCTGTTGAACCCGATCTGTTGCGCTTATATACTTTCGACTATATTGTTGGGACCACCGGACGCAGTCTGCTTGACGCTATCACAGAAAGCGACGGTCAGAAACCGGTACCTGTATCAAAACCTGCGCACCGGTTTGAATACCAGGAAAACCTCCCCGCATACGATGACATCGACACCGGCATTTCCGATATCAGAACGACACCGGGCGGAAGAAGTGGCCTGGCAGGCAGGATTCATGTCATGGATATCGACGGGGACGGCAAAGACGATATCCTCTATGCAAGTGCCACCCGGCCGGGATTCTATGCTTTCCGGCTGGCACAGACGGATTCCGGTGGCCGGCCATTTTTCAGCCCCGAATTTGCGACGAACATTCCCTTATCTGCACGTTTGGACCGTCCGATGCCGTTTGATTTTGACGGTGACGGCCGGACAGATCTGCTCACCTTTGATGACACCTACAATATCGGCGATGGTTATGGAACGCAGTACATCGTCTGCTCCCCTTCTACAGATCCTGCCACCGGGCAGTTCACCATGGCGCCGGCTTCAGCGCTGATCGCCGATATCGCCGAGGTATGCGACCTGGACGGCGATGGTCGTGCGGACCTGGTTTTTTCGCCATTTAACGACAATGGCACCCCGATACGTAACTGGAACTTCGCCCTGAATACTACCGGCCAGTTCAGTCATCCGTCCGTGATCCCGCAGGTTGGCCCTGACGATCACCTGCTGGTAGACATCGATGGGGACGGCGCCGTTGAAGTACTCACCTGCCTTGGGCAACCGGGCGGTCCGGCCCCTGTCCCCGGTGAGTGGTACAGCGTGCTGCGTCTGGGACGAAAAAGCAATTCGCCGCTACAGGTCATTTCGCTTCGACCCTTCCAGAAATATTTATTCATCGATTTAAACGGTGACGGATTACTCGACGCCATTTGGGAGGGCCAGTCCTCTAATGATATACCATCCGTCATACTTAATTCCGGAAATGGTTTTTTCGGACCTGTTGGCCAGCCTTTTGGAAACCTTGCCTATTACGGTGCTCCCGTCAAGCGGGTTATCGACTATAACCTTGACGGGAGAAAGCAACTCATTATCCGTTATAACAGCCAGTTTGCCCCCGACCCGGTTCTTATAGTCGGCTGGAATGAAGGAACCTTCACTTCACCCGTTGCACTCCCGTTTGGAAGCATTTGTTATGACCCCGAAGAAGCAGCAATTTTTGAAGTCCTGGATGTGGATGGAAACGGATTGGATGACATCATCATGTATAACAACGGCACGCTTCATTTATACGTCCGAAAGGGCAAAAAGCCGGATCTGATGACCCGGATGGTGGATGGCTATGGGGCACAAACGACTATATCCTATAAACCCACTTCAGATCCTGCAGTGTATACACCCGGCAACAGACCTGTCGCTTATCCGCAGCAACGGCATAAGTCCGGAATGTGGGTGGTTTCAGATCACACGGAAGATGATGGCCAGGGCGGAGCAAATCATTTTGTGCACAGTTATTCTGATGGCAGGACGGATCTGCGTGTTCCGGCGTTTGTAGGTTTCCGGGGTTATTTCCGCACCCATGTCGAAACCGGGGAAACGCTTGAAGCAGGCTTCGATCTGACTGACCGGGGAACACCTGGCCCCTTTGCCCTATGCGGTCTCCCGGATTATACAGCCATCCGGACGCCGATGCCGGACGGCCTGCAGCATGTAGTCATCGAACAAACAGAATTCGCGATACAATATGACGCCACCGGCAAATCCTGGTTTCCTGTCGCGCAGACCATAAGACGCGAAGAAGGGATGGAGGACGCCAGCTATTATTACCAGATCCGCCGGATTGTGACAAACCGGCTAGTCGATTCATTTGGAAATGAGCTGCAGGTTCAGCAGAAATGGGATACCGGCCTGACCACCCTGACTAATTCGGAGTATGTTAATAATGAGGCGAACTGGCTGATTAACCTGCTTCAATTGCGCAGCGTGGAGGAAATAACGGCAGATGGCAAATCACAGATACGCCGGACAGGGTATGAATATAGTGCGAACGGCCTGATTACCCGTTTGGTAGTTGAGCCGGGGGCGCCCGCCGGCAGTCAATGGAACGTGCTCGGCCCTCAGGCAGATGGCGTGACCACGCTTTTTACAAGTTATGATTATAACGACGACGGACTGATCATACAAGCCACCGTTCATGATAGCCTGGTGCCGGCTGCATCCGCGAGAACTACGAAATATGCATACGATCCGGCGGAAAGCATCTTTCCCGTTAAGCAGACCAATGCGCTTGGACATGTCGTGCTCACCGATTTTCATCCTGGTTTCGGACTCCCTGTTTTACAAACAGATGAAAATGGAATTACGACGGGTTACGTATACGACCGGTTCGGGAGAATGACGCAGAAAAATGAGCCCGGCGGTATAGCCACAAACATGATTTATGTCAACGGTCCCCTGTATCCGCCGTCTTATAGCGTTGAACGGATCGGGGGGGTGCGGCAAATATTCCATTATGATTCCCTGGGACGCCTGATCCAGTTGTCCCGTTGGAATCGCCATGACGGAAAAGAGACAAAAAAGATCCGGTCTTTCGATTCGTCAGGCAGGGTGTCTGCTATGTCCATGTATCATTTCGCCGGCGGTCCACCCCGTTGGTCATTCTTCCGGTATGATCCGCTGGACCGGATGCTGGTAGCTTATCTTCCGGATGGAACCTCCTGGCAGTATACATACGGTGATTCCAATCCGCCCTTTGGTGCCCAGGCGCTGAGACGCCTGCAGGTCCGCAACCCCAGGGGAAACAATACATTTACATTCGAAGACGAACCAGGCCGGGTCGTGAGAAATACCGGATATGATGGTACTAACTCTGTCACGGACCAGGTCAGTTACGGTCCATTCGATAATCTGAGCTCGGTTTCAGGGCCGGGCAGTTACCCGATAAACCTTACCACAGACCGCCTTGGCCGTACCATCAGCATCCTCGATCCGGATGCGGGCCGCAGAACCGTTGAATATAATGCATTCGGAGATATAATACAGATCACCGATCCGAACGGCAGCACACAGTTCGGTTATGATCTGCTGGGCAGGGTGACGCAGCAGATCAGCAGCGACGGCATCCTGACCTATACCTGGGATACATTCCTGAAAGGGAAGCTGTCTGAAATCAATAGCCCTTTTAACATCAGTACCATTTACCAATATGATAACGCAGGGCGGATGAACTTCAGACAATGGGTGACACCAGCGGGAATTTTTGAATTTCAATTCAGCTATGACGCCTGGGGTAGAATCAGCACCATACAATTTCCTGCTATCCCTTTTCAGCCACCGCTAGTCATCAGCTACGAATACGGGGATTTTGGGCAAATCCTTTTAGTGAATAACGAGACATCGGGCAAACCATTATGGAAATTACTGAACACGGATGCAACAAATGAATTTGGCCGGTGGAAGCTGGGAAATGGTGTGATAGAAGAATGGCAGGAAAATAGTGCAAGGCCAGGTTATATCGGGAGCATTGTGGCAAACCGGGGATCGAAAAAAATTCAGCACCTTGACTATAGTTTTGATGAGACCGGCAATCTGATGTTGAGAAAAGACCCCATATCCATGATCTCTGAAACTTTCGGATACGATGGATACGACCGCCTCACCCAATGGACTTATAATGGACCCGGGGGGGCCGATGTTGTAAAATATCGGTATGACCCGCTTTGGAACCTTCGCGTCCGCTCCGGCGGGGCTGCCGAATATTTTATTCCCGTACCAGGTCTGGCGGGACCGCATGCTGCTGTAAAAACAGCTGCCGGCGACTGCAAATACGATAAGAAAGGAAACCAGGTACATGCCCCGGGACGGGACATCATTTTCACTTCATTTGATCTTCCGTCCAGCCTTTCAACCGATAAGGAAGCCTGGTCGTATCTGTATGATGGGGAAGGACACCGGGTTGCAAAAACGTCCAACGATACCGGTGCAGAGATCGTATCTATCGCCGGAGCATATGATCGCCGTAAATCGGATACCGGGTATGAGCATCACTTTAAAATCGTACTGCCAGGTGTAGCTGAAGCGGAAATCGTCATCCGGGAGAATGGTAAAACGGTAACAGCGCCCCTCACTTACTATCTGCATAAAGATCACCTGGGAAGTGTCCGGGTCGTGACCGAGTCCGGTTCCATTGTTGACCGGGTAGCCTATGATCCATTCGGCCGGCGGACGGATCCCGGTAATCCGGGTCTGCCGGGTACAGCACCCGTCTCCGGGATTTACAAAGGGTACGCCGGTCATGAACATGATGAGGAGAGCGGCCTGATCAACATGATCGGACGTATCTATGATCCGGTTAGCGGCCGGTTCCTGACGCCGGATCCGATCATTGCGGATGCAACCCTTGCGAAATCTCTGAACCCATACACCTATGTTTATAACAACCCGCAAACACTACGCGATGCCACCGGTCTTTACACGGATAATCCGGATAGTGCCGAAGACGATAATCTTGACTCCTGCGGTAGCCCGCTTAGTGATACCCCCACTGGCGACACGCCACCCGTTCCCGGGGTGGACATGCATACTCCGGGGAATACAGATAATGGAGTAGACGGCTGTATGTCGCCAGGTCCCGGCAATAGTCCGGCTGCACCAATGACCTTCACACCTGTCGCCATTACCCTCGTAAACTATCCGACGGTCAATATTTATCTTCAAAATTATCCGCAGGTGGACATTTACCTGTCAGCGGATACAAGTACCGCTTCACCTGCCCCACAGCCCCCTGTGCAACAAACCCCCGGTCATCCCATCAAACAGGCCCTGAGTGATGCGGCCAATACCACAACAGTGGGCAGCGCAATAGGAATTTCCACTTTGCAGGGAATTTCCAATGGACTGTTTCGGGGAAGGAGTGTAATAAAAAACGGATACATTGGTGACCGGCTGGCCGTTTTTGCGGCCCGTGCTTCGATAACAGTGGGAAAGCTTGTCGAAAACTCCCCGGCGCTCGGCAGGTTTTTAGGAGGCGTTAAAGGTGTTGCCAGGGTGGCAGGACCGATTGCCAGCGGTGTAGGTGTCGCCATCGGCGTTTACGACTTCGCGACCGCTGCCAATCGTCCGGACAAAGTACAGGCCGCTTCGGACGTTATTTTTTCAGGGATCGGATTTACCGGCGTTGGAACACTCGGTTCCGCCTGTTATTCCGGTGTGCAGCTGGCCGACCGGGCAACGGGTTTTACTACTGGTATTTCAAAATTAGGCTCATCGCAATCCCCTAACATCCCCAACCGGTTTGGAAATTGGCTGGGAGATAAACTGGGGCTCTAGAAATTTCAGATACTATCTGATCACACTTAAAACTTCATTCTATGCAAGGAATTTTTGATAGCAATACAGCAGCTAAACCGGCAGTAGAAGCTAGTGGTACAAACGGGGCCATTGGTCTTCAGGCTAGCAGTGATACAGGAACGGCCATCGGGGCAAGCGGAAGGATCGGTATTTCCACCAGCAGCAAAAATGGCGTGGGCATTGCAGCCTACAATATCGGACAGGGCATGGGCGTCCGGGCGACGAGCGATGATGGCTGGGGGGTGAACGCCCAGAGTAAAACCGGGATCGGCGTACTCGGTGTCAGCGATCAAAATGTAGGCGTCCAGGGCATTTGCCAAGAAGGTGACAATTTCGGTGTATCAGGGACCGGCGCCAATGCCGGCATAGCCGCCTTTAACCTCAACAATTCCAATGCGGCCTATCTTGCTTCTGTCTGCTGTGCCGCATGGTTTACAGGTGGGGTAACTGTCACCGGAAAACTGCTAAAAGGCGGCGGCGGATTCAGGATAGACCATCCCATGGACCCCGATAAGAAATTCCTCAGTCATTCCTTTGTGGAATCCCCCGACATGAAAAACGTATATGATGGAACCGTAACCGCAGATAAAAAGGGAATGGCCGTCATCCAGCTTCCCAAATGGTTTGATAGCATCAATTCCGATTTCCGTTACCAGTTAACCGCTATCGGCGGATCTGCACCTGACCTTCACATCTCCCAGGAGATAAAAAACAATCGTTTCACCGTCGCGGGTGGAAAACCCGGGATGAAAATATGTTGGCAGGTAACAGGGATCAGGAAAGATAAATGGGCTGAAGCCAATAGGATTACGGTGGAAGAAAATAAGAACCCCAACGAGCACGGTTATTATTTGCATCCTGAACTCTATCATGCAATCCATAAGGGCATTGCTAATTTACGTCATAAACCAGTGGAAACATCCAATCATTCAGGCTCGGAGTAGCTTTTCTTTTTCCCCGGGATAAGGCTGCTGCAATGCCGTCGTCTCCTCTCCCGCAAACAGTCCTTTGCATTTCAAATTGACGAAACTCCTGGCTTTGTAATGAATGATCAAAGATGTAGAATTAATCTATTTAGGATTTTTTAAAGACAGTGATTATTGTATAAGATAAATGCCTTTTCCCATTATCTTCTATCCATTCTTTTGCTTCCTCGTAGGAATTGAAAGATGATGCCCCTGAACTTTCAAGCATGTATTCAAAGGTTGCCCCTCTATTTTGACCATGTAAAATAAAAACATCATAATAGGCTATTGCCGGGTATTTATTGTCTTCCATTGCAAAAATTTGAAATAAAGTTAACCAATTCAGTTCTGAGGCAGTAGTTTTTATACTGTCCATCACACCCGATTCCTACTTTTCATTCGGAGATCGAGGGTCTCAAAAGTACTTTGAGGCACCCTCTTCTTTTATTTCAGTTTTTAGGGTTGGTTTATGCACATCCGTGCTGTATAAAATGACGGTGCAAGAGCGAGTGCCAGTATGGTTTTTGTGGTAAATTAGGATATGGCAAGAGGCAAAACTGTATATCAAGTCTTTGAAAGAAAGGAAGCAAAAAGAAGCGGAAAGCAAAAAAGTTATTAAATCAGAGGAGGAAAAGAAAATTTTTGATAATAAGGTCAAATATGTCTTGTTTGCCCTTATTCTCCTTGGTGGCCTGGTCAGTATTAAAAGTTTATGGGAAAGGCATCCTTCCGACCTAGCCAAGCCCAATTCGGAAAACCAAAAGCAAGAAAAGATTGATTCCATCGTAAAACAGCTCCGAAGCCAGGAAAAAAAAGTCTCCCACCTTTTCCTCGCAAAAGCATTCTCCCCGAAATGTTCCTTCATCTGAACCCAAGGTGGCAACTCCTAAAGAGACTATTACCCCAAATATAAGCAAAAGAGAAGCGCCTGTCCCTGAAACAGTAATCAAAACCAGCGAGCCGATCCAAATCGAATCGTCGGACAACATCGAGTTCAAACTTACCAAAGCTACAGGTAGTTCCAGGTCTCAGTCGGTTACGCTTACGTTGGTCCTTACTACCAGTGTATCAAACTGGTATATTATGTCCGCTGTTCATTCCATAATGGATGGAGAGGGAAATGAGTATAAGCTGAAGTCTTTTACCATCGGCTCCAATAATTATCATCCCAAGGTAGAATTAACGACATGAATTCCCATAAAATGTACCTATACTTTTGGAGGGGTCTTACCTTCGGTCAAAACCATTAAATTATTCAAATACAGTTATACGCATTCATGGGGGGAACCATTTGCAGTTGAGTTCCGTGATATTCCTATTGATTGGAAGTAGCCTTAATCAACGCTATTAAGGAAATAAGTGTATGCCGTTTCGCAAATGAATAAAACTGTAAATTAGGATAAAACTCAACAGCCCATTCATTACTGAGCAACTCGAATTCAAAGCTCATCAAATCGCTGATCATTCGTAATATGTTTGGAAAGGATTTTAAGAATAAAATAAAAGGCGGATATGGCAATTATTAAGGAAAGTCCAAATGAAAGTACCACCAATACATTCAAACAAGCTACCATATAATCACTTGCTTTATTAAGGTATTCCGCCCTGTTACTTGAAAAGAACTTAAGTATGGAAGCTAACAGAAACGATAGAGCAGCTAGAAAGCATCTTTCCTCACAAAATGAGATTTGATTAACCAACTTTTTTTGGATGCATCTATATTTCGACTCCACGAAAAACAGATAGAAGCACAAGCATCCCATGATGGCAAAACAAATGTTAGTAATGGATAGGGTATCAAATTTTGGGTTTGTCAATTTTGAAAGTGGAAGGGCAAAAAAGAAACCTATCCCTATCAATAGAAAAAACAATAGAAAAAAAATTGGATAGCCAGCTTGGCCTTCTCATAGAGAAAGGAAAAGACTCTTCTAAGCTTTCTTGAAAATAAGGAGAGTTGATTTTTGGATTTCATACAACAACAGGTTACATAGGAAATAACTCTAATAACGAAATGCAGCCTTAGTTATTATCTCGAAGAAATTAGGGTATCCTTTCATCTGATAGTTGATTAAGATAAATTGCATTAGTCACTATTCTTTCAGGCAGTTGTTGCATTCTAGCTCCTTTTTATTAATTTGTTTATTTGCAGGCCAACAAAGGCGTGCTCAGGATAAGTAATATTTTCAAAAAAAGGTTCGATACCTGGCTAGACATACATGCCAAATTGACCCATTTTGTTAATAGAAGTTCGAATCGTACCTTTACCAAAACAGGCTTTTATTAACCTTTACGTTTACATCTGCCAGAAAGCTGGCAGACCATTGGCAGATGGAGGTTATAACATATTGATAGTCAGGGAGAGTCTAAATCTCATCCCGTGATTTTACACCTCCCAGGGCTCTCCGATCAACATGTAGCTTTCTAAAACAGTGGGACAGATTTATCTTTTGAACGCCACCGTTTCCCTATCTACTTCCTTCAATAATTCATCCTCTTTCTCTATTAGGGGGTCCAACCAGTCAGCCTTTGCTCTAGCCCAATCTAACGACGTTTGTAGTTCTTCCGATACACCTCCCATAGCAACGGCTTTCTGCTCCTTTGCTTTGACATATTCTCGTATCTCGTTAGCCTGGCGCCAACGGGCCGCATCTTGCATTAATGCATTAACCTTTGCCAGTTCCCTTACCCTTCGTATGGACTCTTCTTGCTGGATCCGAAACTTACTTTCGTTCTTTTCGTTTAAAGCCTTCTCCGCTGCTTCGCGCGTATCAAATAGCTTGCTATCGATTTCCATTTGAGCTAGAATAGCCGATAGCTGTTCCTCAATGGTCTGTTCGCCGTCCCTCCACTCCCGTCGACCAAAATGCTCGATTCTAAAAAATACGATACCGTTGGCGTGACATTCCGTATTAGTCCAAGTCGTTTCCGGAACAATCATTTCCTTAAATTTTTCCCGAAAGGATATTTTTATTTCGTGACCGTCCAGCAGCGCATAGGTATGCTTCTTTTTGATCACCACGTTATGCCCCCGGGCCTGGAGCGCTTTAATCATTGTATCCATAAACAAAAGTGCCCGGAATAAATTGGTCGGCGAAACGCACACGTCCAGCGTATTGCCATCACTCATAACCACACCTTTGAGTTGACCGTCAGACACGGGTTTTTCAGTCAACAGCCTCATAGCTTCCTCGATCAGCTTATGCGGAGCTTTTAACTGGTGCGGAACCAACAGGTTTAATTTAGGATCGCGCTCCATCATTTCCCGTAAATTATTGAGTTGCATAGTACCTGACACCCCTTCGGGGGACTTTGTCCTTATCACCAGAGTTACCGCTTGTTCACTCGATAAAGAGGGTGGTAGTTTACCGAGAGGTGGCCTGTCGGCCAACCGCTTTGTCCAATGCCCACCACGAGGCACTGGAACGTCTAATTTGACGCATATTTTGTACAGGCCAGCATCCGAGATTACATACCTTTTAGAAATGGTCAGAAACGATTGGGACCATACCAGGTCGAAAAGCTGTTGACGGGTAAGGATTACGTTTTCCATGGAAAGACTTAGGTATTTTCCTCAATATGCAAAAAAAAACTGCTTTCCAAAAGCTCTTATTCAGCATAATAAAAAACAAAGCAGGAAATGAACTATATCTAAATGTTTACCCTAGTAGAACTCAAATCAGCATGATAATTTAAACGCCTCTCCAGGGAATAAGCTTACCACTATACATCACGTCATAGGTACTGGACGGACGCCCGGGTTTAACACCTTCTTTGTCAATTTCCTCAATCGCCAATAACATATGTTCTTTTTGAATGCAAATCAAAACGTCTTCAAGCATAGGATTTAAGTACATCTTTCAACGTAAAATTTATCGCTTAACAAGATCTACCCTTATACAGAAAAACTTGCGCTACAGGTTTTACCCCGAGAGGGACAGAAATAATGAAAGTATCTAACTTTCAAAGGGTTAGGCCAGATATTTTAACGGTATTTTCTGTAAAACAAATAAGGTATGTATTATCCAATTTTTAACTTAAAAGCCTCTATTTTATACAAATAAGATCATTATACTAATCTTATTTGTATATTTGCTCCATAAACTTGACTTAATTATGGCTTTATTGCCTTATTCAGAAGAACAGATCCTGGAACGGTTGCGGTTCGAAAATCCCTGGTGGGTGACCGGGCAGATCGAGGAATATTACAGCTCAATGCGACACCGGCTGTACTATGACCTGTTTTATCCCCTGGTATCAGAAAGTGATGTTCGCAGGGCAGTCGTGCTCATGGGACCCCGCCGGGTAGGGAAGACAGTCCTCCTCTACCACACTGTAGAGGGACTGCTGAGCCAGGAAAACAATCCGTTAAAAATCTCCTTCATTTCTATAGAAACACCGATTTACAACAACATTGGCCTGGAGCAGCTATTCTCGCTTAGCCGCAAAGCCACCGGGCAGGCGGATCCCAAAGGCTGGTATGTCTTTTTTGACGAAATCCAGTACCTTAAGGATTGGGAAGTGCACCTGAAGTCTCTGGTAGACAGTTATCCCTATACCCGGTTCATTGTCTCAGGATCGGCCGCAGCGGCACTAAAACTGAAAAGCAACGAAAGCGGGGCAGGCCGCTTCACCGATTTTATGTTGCCGCCGCTCACCTTTAATGAATTTCTCTATCTCAAAGACCTTGAGCGGCTGATCCTGCAAAAGGATATGGAATGGAAAGGCAACCTCAATACATTCTTTACGACCAATAACATCAACGTCCTTAATGAGCACTTTCTGGATTACATCAATTATGGTGGGTATCCAGAAGTTATTTTTTCGGATAAGATTCAAAGTAATCCCGGCCGCTATATCCGCAGTGACATTGTCGACAAGGTCCTGCTGCGGGACCTGCCGAGCCTGTATGGCATCCGGGACGTCCAGGAGTTGAACTCACTGTTTACCGCCATCGCCTACAACAGCGGCGGGGAATGCAGCCTGGACGATCTGAGCAAAAACTCCGGGGTGCAGAAAAACACCATCAAGCGATACATTGAATACCTGGAAGCAGCTTTCCTGATTAAAACGGTGCATAAAATTTCCAACAAACCCAAGCAATTCCAGCGGGCCACCCATTTTAAGATTTACCTGACCAACCCTTCCCTGCGAAGCGCCTTATTTGCGCCCCTGCAGCCCACCGATCCATTAATCGGCAATATGGTGGAAACGGCCGTATATGCTCAATGGCTGCACCGGGAATGGTTTATTCCTTATTATGCCCGCTGGCAAAAAGGAGAAGTAGATATGGTAGGATTGGATGATAAAACGCAGGCACCGATGTGGGCGGTGGAAATCAAATGGAGCAATCATTTTTTTGATCATCCGGGGGATCTGAAAGCGTTGCTGCAATTCTTAAAAGACAATGAGCTGAAAGCCGCTATGGTGACAACAATCGATAAGGAAGGCATTAAAATGGTGGGGGATATTAAGCTGCAATTTGTGCCGGCGGCAGTATATGCGTATACGGTGGGGAGAAATACATTGATACAGAAACAAAGAAGAAATGCTTAAATGGACATGCAAAAAAATAATATTACTACTATAACACGTCGAAGCATAGCGGACAACTTGACCGTTTCTAATCTTTGGTACCACGGCCGACTAGACGAACCGGACTTCTTAACCCGTATATTCAATCTGCAGGAATTTTCATCTACCGACGGTCGTTATCAGGATGCTGCGGGGGATATCCGGAAACACACCGTTATGAACAACGATTGGGAACCAGACTGGGTGTTCACCGATGCCCGCTTTAACCTGATGCATTGCCCGGATGAAAAATACCTTCAATTTCTCTGTGAAACCATCCATCCAGCCGTCAGATCAAGTGAATCGGAAGTAGACAAGATGTTAGCACTGTACAATAAGCAACTGACGCGGGATGGGTTTGAAATTGTTTCCGCAGATGAGATTTCGGGCCGGCCCATCTTCAAAGGTAGTCAACGGCTGGACGGTGCCGCTACACTGCAGGCCAAAAAGACAGAGATAAAAAAGTATCTTAATACGGCCTATATCAATAGTAAGCTTACCCTTATGAATGAAGCTGTTCATAAGGACACCGATTTAGCCATTGGAACAGCAAAAGAGCTTCTGGAAACAGTATGCAAGTCTATTTTGCAACAACAAGGCGTCACGGCAGACAAGGATTGGCAGCTGGCCAGGCTCTTAAAAGAAACCACGGCTGCGCTGGATTTTGAACCGAAGAAGGCAGCGCAGGCCGAAAAAGCCGCTACTTCCGTCCGACAAATTCTGGCAGGCCTCGGAACCGCTATTCAGGGGGTAGCCGAAATGAGGAATGCTTATGGCTCTGGTCATGGCAAAACCGCTGATTTTCAGGGGTTGGAACCCAAATATGCTAAATTCATTGTAGGGATAATTGCTGAGATAGCTATCCTATTACTGGCAACGAACGGGGAGACGGCTGAGTTGGTGGAAGCAAGTACTATCGTGGAGGATCTTCCTTTTTAATTTATGTAGAGATAAAATCTTGTGGCGTTAAAAAGATGGTTTTCTAATATGCTGCAAAATTGTTAAATCTTGAACCTTACAACATCTACTTTTCATTCGGGATAAATCATAGATGCAAAAAGTTCTTTCAGGAATTCGATGGCCTCTTTGTCCAATACATCTGGAGGGATAGTCCTATCCTTTTCATACTCTCCTCGTTCCTTTGATCTTCTAATCAATTCTTCCCTGACGAGCTCTTTAAAATAATCACTATCAAGATATATACTCAGACTAAGGCTCCTGCTTATTGCATTAATTTCGTCGCAAATTCTTTCCGCCTCTGCTTTATGAAAAAACCTGCTCATTAAATCAACATCCTGGCTATGAAAGCCAGACCCCACAACTTTAATAAATTCATCCTCACAAAGTGGCATTGCAATATTTTGTAAATATTCTAAACCAACTAATCCAATAGCTTTCTTGAAAGAATCGTGAAAATAGTAGTCAAGAAAGCAAAATAACTCTAAATCCCTATACGACTTTATCAACTTAGCCCACGTGACAATGTAAGACGCAATGTCATATGAAGTGTATTTTTCAACTTTTTTTAGCAAAGAAATTTTAGACGAAAAATCAACGGAAAAAGTAAGTTCAGCATAGTTAATAGCTTCCGTCTCCTTAATAAGCAATTCACGGAATGGCACCTCTTTTTCCAAATCAAACAATCGCGAAATTTCATCTAGCCAATAAAATCTATTGTCGTTGTCTTTTACCCAATGCAGTAACCCTGTTGTAGAATCTTTTCTAATTTTTGTTGTTGGCTCATATCTCTCAAAGTTATTTATCAAAGTTCCCTTAAGTAGCGCCGTGCTTTGTGCACTTAACTCAATTGGGTGCAATGATCTAATTACCGTAAAACTCGAATCTTCGCTATATCTTGGGCTAAATAGTTCGTTGACCTGATTGAAAAAGGTAGTGCTTTTCAAAATTCGTTCAGTTAAATATTTGTCATTTTGAATATAATGAATTAAGAAGTCTAGGACAGATGGGTTGGCAAATGAAATAGCCATTTCCTCTACGGCGTCTACTTCAGTTATTATAAAAGTACCCTCCAATTCATGCAGAGATTTTCTTATCTCTTTACCTAACAATGAAAATGCATTGGATTGAAAAAAGTTGTCAAGAAAAGAAATAGCTGTTTTTGTTAAATCCTCCAACAAAATAGGTTGTCCTGAAATAGCAATTGCTAGTAATATTATTCTAGAAAAATCTGAAATTTTTTCTTCGAAAATATTTTTATATAAAAGATCTGGATCATCAAAATAGCTAATAAACGATTTAAAAAAATCAGATACCTTAATCTGACCCCATACAGCTTTATTTTTTGTCAAAATATCAACAATTCTTGGCGTATAATTCGGATGACTAATAATTTTCAAATAATTGCTGTTCTCCAAAATATTAGAAATATACTCAGCTGGCAGTGAGGAAAAGTAAAGATGATTAAAAAGTATTTGCCCTTTTATTTTTATTGTATACGCATTTATATCTAAAATTATTTTACTACTAAATACTGAGTTGTTCAATGATGGGTAAATACTCTCAGCCTGCTTTAATATATATTCTCTAGTTGTAAAGAGTATAATTTTTTCTTCACTTTGAGACACTTTTTCAATAAACTTACAAATTTCTGAATCTTCATTTTTAACTAGGTGATCATGCAAAAAATTGGTGCCGAGGAAATCGTCATAAAAAAAGAGTTGTTTTTTTTCAGGAAGAAAGTATTGGTAAGCTTCATTAATATGCTCGTTCAGATAAATGAACTCCTCAAATCCTTTGGCTAGGTAATAAATTACAAGCATCCTCGCCAGGGTAGTTTTTCCAATTCCAGGAACGCCGGATAATATTATATAATTATTTTGATCAATAATTTTAACGGCCTTATCAAAGCTTTCATTAGGAACATAATATTTCAGCTGTCGATGAATTGCATCTAATTCAAAACTGCTCTGATTATATGTTTTGCTATGAATGATCCTTTGCAAGATGGAGGTGCTACTAAGCCATAACTTATAATGCTTCCTCTCAATATCTTCATTTACTGCCAGAAGCGCATCAATTTCATCCCTTGAAATTATATCACCGGTTGCTTTTATAATGGGATGAAACAAGGTTTGAATAACATCTTTGTTATGAGGCGTCAATCCAACACTTGTGATTAAAATATAACGATCAGGAGAGAGTTTTTTGGCTTTTTCCGCTTCCTTTTGCAAAGAATTAAACAGATAGCCAAAATCATCCTTGTATCGCTTACATTGGACAATTATTATTTCATTATCCGACGTTATATGACGAAGATCAATTCCACTGTCTTTGCCTTCTTTAAATATTTCAAAATATTTCCCCTCTTTTCTTTCTATTAAATCTTTTGCTAATGATTCAAATTCTAAAGGAGAAAGAAATTCATAATTATACTTAGGCATTGTAGACTTTTATTTTTAGCATATCTCACTATTTGATTAAAAACCGATTTATTCAATGATCCAATTTTAAACGGCAAAAAGGCCTCCCCCTAATGGTTAAAATATTGAAGACTCGTTCTATAATTTGTAGTTAATGGTTCCCAAGCTTGTTAGCAGTTACCTCACATTTTCGGATCCACCTTTCAACCAGTTCTGAAATCGCCTTAAGGATATCAAATATAAAATATTCCGGAAGAATTTCCTTTAGCGCTGACTTCCCAGGTTTAGCGGTAGAAATGCGGGAATAATGGTTGGTCGCATTCCGACCAACAACCTATTTTACTTCGGTTATACAAGATCTAATATAAGAATGCTGGGAGGCTTTTTGGGCATGGCATTCAGTCACTTTCAACTTGAAAACAAAGGAAAAGACCGCATTAAACCATGATTATCAATATCTTTCAGAATATTAAGGTGTCCGTATACAAATCCTGGGTTTATAAATAATTCCACTTATAATCAGTTATTGTCAATGACCTGGGAGATAGATTGCTAAAATTGTTAAAACTGAGTTCTGACCCAAAGAGATGCAGGTCTATCACTCTCTTATATTTGCTATTACCACGGACCAGTATCCGTCCATATAATAAGCTCAAGCGGCCAAATATGCTCTATTCCTCAATGCAGCATTTGAAATACTAGGCAATTATTTTACTTTCTCTGATATTTTGTAAATTAGAAGTCAAGCATCTCGATTTAAACCATATAAAAATACCTTAATATGAAAAAGGATTTGCTACTTAAATACGATGTGATTTACGGATGCTATGCCATTGCCCCCTATAATAGACGGGTAATCAGCCGGCGAATAGCCTCAAAAATAACACCTTCGGTCCATGAATAAAACTGTCCCACTTCCACCTAATCAAATTGTCCACTATGCGTAACCTTATTCTATCCATTGCATTTATTTCATTTTTCCTTCATCCGGCATTACCTCAAACCAAAAAGGTAGAAGGAAATACCGGCTCTACTGGCAATTATATTATTCAGTTTAAAGGAGACTACTTTACTGTTGAAAGAAAGGATGGTTATGCCGTCATTAATCTGGATGGGTCAGTGATGAGCAGCGGAATCAAAGCCCCTGTAGTTGCCTTTTCCAGAAAATTGTTCATTGACCACGGAATTTATTTTGCTGAGGAAGCTGGTAATGTCGTACTAAAAGATATTAAAGGGAAGAAATTGGGTGTCGGTAACTATAAGGATATCATCCCCTTTGCTACCAATAATACCGTTGCTAGAGTCCCCAGCGAACAAGGTAAGTGGATCGTAGCATATATAGATACGACGGGCAAGGAAATTGTACGATTTGATGTGAGGCAGTATTTGTCAATCGTGCAGCCGTTAAACAAAAGCGGTGCTTTTAGCTTTGTGTCCTTGTCTGATTTTCTTCCATTCAGTGAGGGGTTGACACCAATAAAATCTACCCTTACCGGCAAATACGGATATATTGACCAAAAACTCCAGTTAAAAATTCCAGCTAAATTTAAGGAAGCGAGTCCTTTTTCAGATGGCCTGGCCGCTGTACAGAATGATGATGGAAACTGGGGATATATAAACACGGAGGGTAAGTTGGTCGTTCCCTTTACCTATTCAAAAAGACCCTCCCGTTTTATGTCCGGATTGGCGAGGGTGCAAAATACGGAAGGGCACATAGGATTTATCAATAAAGAAAATAAAATCAACATAAAACCCCAGTATGTATATGCCACATGCTTTTATAAGGGTTATGCGCTTGTTCGGGAAGGGTATGATCGTCCGGCCCTTTTGATAGATACCGCCGGTACGGTGATTGCCACCTTTCCCAAGGACGTCAGTTATATAGACAATTCGAAACCTCCTGTCGGAATTTCAGGAAACGAACAATCTGAGTATCCTTTCTATGTGTCAGAGACCCTACAGCAATTGGTGGATGACGGTAAAGGGATCTTTACAAAAGGGCTCAGCTATGGACTATTGGATAATAAAGGGAAGGTCGTATTAGACTTTACTTATCAATATCTTTCAGATTTTCACGGCGGCAAAATGTTCGCTCACAAATCTGCATTCATAAACAATTCCACTCAAAACCGGTACGGCATTATTAACGATAAGGGAGAATGGGTTATTGAGATAGTTAAAGCTGAGTTTTAGCCAGAAGAAATGCAGCTGCATTCTGCGGATACCAGTAAGAACATGTATCAGCTATCCCCTTTCGGACCTGGAAGTTTATCCAATCTCGGAGCTTCCATATTGATCCGACCCGTCTCTTCATGATCAACGCCTGGATGGGGTTTCTTCCGAATCTCTTTGTCGCAGAGCGGTGGATCCGGCAGCGTGTTCGCCGGCGCCCTATGCTTAACGCTCAAACCGGACGTTGATGATGTACAGGTAGGCCAGTACTGCGAAAATTACTAAGAAGCTAAAAACGATGGTACGACTCGGATAGTTTAGGCTTGGAATTGCCGGTCCGGACCAGGCGGCGGTATAACTTCATGGAATAACTACAACTTTCCAGGAATTTTTTTTACAACTTTTATGGAATTTTTTGTAAATTCGTGGAGACGAAAGCCCGCTTTAACGGAGCGGGCCCTGTCAGTTAAGGTAATTTCCTAACATAAAAAGACTTATGATGATGGTAGACGCTTTATTTGAAATTCCAAAATGGAAATCCGATAGACAGCAAGAGGTCGAAGATCGTTATCTTACGCAAGGCATTGATTTCGAACCTATTTTCTACACCGCCCTAGAAAAGACCCTTCAGGATCCGACGCCTCCCAGCCATCGCTGGAGAGGGTTTATGTCGGCTGCCATGAATGGGAACATCATCGGGACAATCAAGGGACTTTATCCGGACCGCATGCAGGTCGATAGTACCGGCAGGGACTATTTTCTACTGGACAAGCAAACCCGGATCTATTTAAAAAAGCTGGACAACCGCTACTGCCCCCGGAACATCCCAACGAATCATGTCCGAGAACTGAACTCTATGGAACTGCTCCTCAAAGACGACCCGATTACGGTGCTCTACGCCGGGTTCCGGCTGAAAGAGGACGAAATCTGGGATGGACTTCGGGGCTGTTACCTGGTCGAAATGAAAGGGTTGAGAAAGACCAACTGGATCAGTGATCTCGCGGACCTGGGTGCGCAGATGGCTCCGCCAATGCAGCCGGTTATACCCATTACCCCCCTGCTGCCCGGGGATCTTTCCGGCGATATTACCGTTACGGTTAAAGCCAACAAAGAAGGTGGCCGTACAGCGGAAGACGCCGGTCAATAAGTAATGACGGTGGATGACTGCCCCCACCATTTCCTATAATAACTAAAAACTGAGAACACGCATGAAGTTAAACCCGAAGCAAATTATCCTAGCAAGGAACATCAGGGGATTGTCTCAGGGAGAATTATCAAAACAACTAGGGCAATCCCATCAATCTGTATTGTCCAATGTTGAAAAAGAAAAGATACCGTTTACGGAAGAGCTCGCCGAAGCTATCGCCTCGGCGTTATCCCTTCCTGTATCTTTTTTTTATAAAGAGAAAACATTCACTCGCCTGAGTAAATTCTATTATCGAAAACGAAACGCCTTTCCGGCTGCAGAACTGATCCCTTTGGAATCAAAAATGGATGTCATCCGTTCGGGTTACGTAGAGCTATTGAATGCTGTCGATATCAAGACCCAAAAATTGCCTGCTATCCCCGTCAAGCCCAATAATAGTCCGGAAGCCATTGCCGCTACCTTCCGCCTTTTTTTAGGATTGGACCAAGAGCCGGTAGACAATCTTGTTACGATTGTTGAAAAGCTGGGCATCGCAGTGCTCTTTTTAGATGTGGCCTCTGATAAATTTTCCGGGCTGACCCTTCAAACCGACATCAATGCGCCAATCATTGTTGTGAACAAAAATATGCCCAATGACCACAAAAAGTTTACCATCGCCCATGAACTCGGTCATCTGATCATGCACATTCCCTTCTCGGAGGATTCTGAATTCTATGACTCCCTCGACGACTTAGAAGCCGTTGAAAAGCAGGCGGACACCTTTGCCGGAGCTTTTTTAATGCCCAGAAAAATAGCGCAGTATTCTTTCGGAGGATTGACCTATTCGAAACTGACAGAACTTAAACTCTATTGGAAAGTATCCAAGCAGGCTATCATTTACCGGGCCAGGGAAGTGGGTGCCATCAATGACAGCAAGTTTAGGAGCCTCTTTATAGAACTTAGCCGATATGGCGAACGAAAAAAAGAAACCATTGAGATAGGTATCGATAAACCTGTTCTTTTAAAAAAAATAATTGATGTCCATCAACAACAACTGGGCTATTCGATCAAATCCATTGCAGAGGAAATAATGGGAATTTCTGAGAAGGATTTTTGTGAATGGTTTGATACCGATCGTCCCAAGCTCCGAATTGCTTGGAACTAAAAATATACTATCCAAATGCTTAAAAAATTAATACACGATTTGGCGCATGAGAATATTACATTGAGCCAGGGACTTACTAGGGGGAAAATTATTGGTGCAACCATTAAGAACGACACCTTTACGAAGTGGGTTACACAGGAACTCTCAGGATATGATCTTACCACCACATCATTGCCCGATTATCGAAAGCTAAAATCAAATCTTTATCTTTCCTTTCGAATAAACGGTGCTCGAGAAGATGTGCCCATTGAGATACCTTTTGACTGCCCAACTTTGCATGACCTCGTTGAATATCTCCGAGTCTATGACCCCATATCTTCTATTGAAAGTAGTTTGGAAACCATTCCAACCCCTACGTTAGCAGCTCACTTTGATAAAAAAAGGAGTGATCTTGTATTTACTGCTATTGAAAAGTTAGAGCCAAAATTCACTGCATACAAATCCCATTTTTCTTTTGTTCTGCAAGTGTGTACAAAAACTCAATATAGAGAAATCATCGAAACAGCCAAACAATCCTTTCTTGATACTCTCCTTAAACTGGATGAAGAATTCCCTGATTTATCCGATCGGTTCGACTACAATAGAGAGAATGCGCAAAAAGTTAACAATATTGTAAACAATTTTATCTACGGCAACCATTCACCACTCACGCTTGCAGTAGGAAATGAAGTAATCCAGCAATCATCCTCCCTAAAGTAGGAAGAAATACCAATATGATAAAACACCTTATCCATCAACTATCCAATGACCAAATTTCCTTAAGCCAGGCTTTGACGAAAGCCAAATTAATTGCTTCCGCGATTGAAGAGGATAGCTTTCAACGCTGGATCATCAAGGAAATCGATGGCTATGACTACGAAGATGTCTTACTACCTCAGTATAGAAAAATTCCTTGTCGCACTTGTATAACCTTTCAATTACCCTATTGTCAGCCGCAAACGCAACCAATTGAAACTACCGAGGAGGACAATCTTGCCGATTTATTAAATCAGCATACTGTTCAGTCACCTATCGCCATTCTGGAAGACAATGTCCGGAATCTAGAAACGACAATGGGTCATATCCCTCTTCCTCCTTCGATGCTTAGATCATTAGAAAAACTGTATGGTCAAGAAATAAAACAAAGGGGCGGCGTTATCCATACTGCCCATTTTGAAGTAGGCAAAATTCATATGGTCGATATTTTAAATCGGACAAAGCAAAAACTGTTAGATAACTTATTGCAATTACAAAAGAAATATCCCAACTTAAAAAACGAATTTATGATGGAAGAAAATAAGAGTGAAACAGTAAGCAATATTATTACCAATCACATTCATGGGGACCACAGCCCGGTGACCATTGCTGCTGGCCAGACGGCAATACAGAAAGACATCAACATTACCCTTACCAACGTGGATTATTCGGAATTACAAAAACTCGGTGTAAGCAATCTCCAGGTCGAGGAGTTGAAAGAAATTGTTAAAGAACATAAAAACGACAAACCCACTTTAACCTCTAAGGTAGGAAAGTGGATGGGAAATGTTACCACTTCTTTAGTTACACAAGGGCTAATACGCAATTTGCCCCAAATCACTGAATTCATACAACACCATTTGCATATTTAACCGTTCCCAGGTTATGCCTACACTACGTACCGCTCCTTTATCCGGGGGAGACGCACCTGGTGACGGTGGCATTTTTGCGGCAGCCTATGATGGAAAATATATTCAGGTGGGAAGAAAATGGTGGATCTATGAGGTCCACAAGCTTGTCGCGGAGGGGGAAATTATTGGGCTGGAAGATCGGTAAACCGAGAGTACCGCTTTTTGAAAGCCGATCCTCCTAATCTATCACTGAGCATCAGGAGGTTTGTTGCTCCTTTTTTGATTTTTGGAAGACCCAATCTTAATAGATGGGAAAAAGTGGGCAATTATACAATACATGGTGCGGCTTAACATGGCTTCCAATACCCCCAATATACATGCCTGAACAGGATCCTTCGCATTCAGCAAATGGATTAAAATAAACCAGAAAGCGCCAATCGAGCTGATGGCAAGCAAGAACTTGATCAACAGATCCACAAAGATATTTAAGATCCCCGCTTTCTCCTGCGTCATTTTCATTGTCCATTTTTTAGGTGGTAAAATAAAATGTTCCTCCCCGATAGCTTTTCGTGCTATGTGAAAAAAGTAACGATATTATGGAGGTATACATCATCCATGATGAATTTAAAACTGTAGTGGGAAACACAAGGTTTGGCTGGAATATAGAGAAGGTTCGATTGCCTAGAGCAAAATAAAACAATTTTCACAAGCCATCAAAATTTTGTCGATAAAATTTACTGCCGAAAATCCTTTATCCATCAAGGTTTCCTGCCAATCTGTATGCTGTACTAATACCACCAAGCCCATTAACACTTTTTGCCAATCTGTATATCGAGTAGTATCCCAAGTCATCAAATCATAGCTACCACCCAGAATAAGGTGCCCCACCATCATTTTTAAATGCTTCATGCCGCATTGTCAAGTATTCCTGCGTATTAAGCATTTACACCTTCTTACTAGCTTTACCATTGATTATGAGGCTATTATTTAATCAAGCCATTACCCGAATCAGGTGATTCGCCATCATTTCCAGAAGCTTCAAGACGCATTGTTAAATACTGCTGCGTATTTAATATTTCAACTATCCTGGCAACTCTACCCATGCCACAGTAAACATTCACATCAAACTTTGTTTGTCCAGACTTACTATTTCTAGTTGTGTTCAATATAACAACATTTGCCACCCGGGAACCATAAATAGCTGTTGCATCTGCATCTTTTAGTACAGTTATACTTTCAATATCACCTGAACTTACATAATTAAACGTACTAGCGTATTACCTTTACCTGGATAAGTTGGGTTATTACGCGGAGGATACTGATTGGTTTGGCATCTATCTACTTTACCAACTATTATTTTTGCGATCTAAGCACTATTTATTTCCAGGTACAACCATTTAGTGTTGGGTAAACATCAACGCTAATTATAGATTAAGTCAACATACCGTATTTAGAATTGTAAATTGGTATTACAGCTTGCCTTAACACTAATTCCAGTTTAGACTTACTGCTACCAATTACATTTGCACTATCCTAATTACAATTAACCCTCCCATTAACGTACACAGTAACTCAAATTATAGTTGCATTATCTTGGTTACAGGTTATATTCCAATTACCCACCTTACTATCCCTATTTGGAGTTGCCATTGATCCATACTAATTCCAGTTTGCAATCTCATTAACTTACTTGGTAACACCATTATAATTGCACTATCCTGGTTACAGGTTATATTCCAATTGCCCACCTTACTATCCCTAATTGGAATTGCCATTGACCCATACTAATTCCAGTTTGCAATCCCATTAACTTACTTGGTAACACCATTATAATTGCCCTATCCTGGTTACAGGTTACACTCCAATTACCTTATTGGTGCTACCCATTGAATTGTACTGAAGGCTATTTTCGTTCTTGATTTTGTCTATCAGTTATATTTAATCAATTAATTGTTATCTTACAGCAAACTAACTGGTACTGCATCCAATTATCTGCTAATTGTCTGCTTCCCGTTAAACCGGATACATGACCGTTTATAATACCGGATACACAGCCGTCCATAGTCACCATCGTGTCTCTTACTGGTTGCTCTTCCATCTCTTTTCCTTTAACAGTAGGAGCATTGCCCCTGGTTACCTGTTGCGTTGCATACCCGTATGCTATTAGTACTTTCACATCCAGTCCATTCCGTGCAAGCGAATGATCTCCCTCTTTATCATCATCTAAGCTATATACTATTGGTATTCAATCGGATACAAACTTATGACGTCCCAAAACGGCTTTCTACCTCGAAAATGGTCGTACCTTGTATATATGTATACATATATTATGGTGTGAATTGCATGTCTCAGCCAAAAACGGCTGCCTCGGTTGTCGTCCCTTTCACCCCTCTCCCATCCACACAATGCTGCTTCTGAAAAGGAATTGTTATTTTCGACCCTTAACCCGATTTACAATGACATTGACATTTGCTCCCAACCTCCCTGCCGACTACCGGAAAGGTCCGATTGTCATTTCCGGGGAAGCCTCTCTTCCCTACCCTGCCCAGGAATATATATTAGGGTGGGAAGGAGAGGAATGTGTCGCCATCTATGAGATCCGGTACAATGCTCATACCGACCCCTTTAAAGAAGCCGGCTTTCTTGGCTCGCTGCTGGGAGCCGGCCATGAAGAATATTTTTATCTTTTTGATACCAAGGCCTGGGAAAATCGGTTAACGCTCCCGATGGAAGGTTACTTCGGACATTTGTATGTAGCGGACGATCGATTTTATGTGGCCGATGCCTATGGTCTATATTGCATCGATAAAACCGGCACTGTTTGTTGGCATAACGACAAGCTGGGAATAGATGGTGTTTGTGTGAACCGATTCGACGGCCCGCATCTTTTCGGAGAGGGAGAATGGGATCCACCGGGAGGTTGGAGGGATTTTGTGCTGGATAAACAGACGGGGGAACTCGTGCAATGAATATACATACAGCCGACATACCCATTGCGTATCCCGCAGATGAAACTACTTTCGTCAGCCTAAAATGGCTCCGCGGCGCCGGTCGGTATAACAACGGAGCGACCCGCTACCAGGGCAAGTACCGTATACGGATGATTATGGCAAATGCCAGTAGACGAAAGCTACCGAATTGTTGACGGAAAGCCTTTCGTAAAACTACGACTCCTTCTTTCGGAGAGTACTCGAAGGTAGGGGTTTGCCTACTGCCCTATAAGTTTGCCGATCAACAAAGTAAATCTGAGGGGCTAGAGCTAGACAGGTCGGTGGGTTCGTCGCATCTTTGTATCAGTAACGCCATCGTACCCAAGTCCAATTCCGAAAAACCCGTTCTACATCCGTACCTGAAGAACCCAATCCTAACCCATGAAAGCTACTGGTAATATAATATCCGGTACCTATCTGAAACCACTGTATTCACGCAACGAACCCTTTACAGTAAATGCATTAACCCGCCCGACCTAGCGGGTTTTGTGTTAGTACCCTATCTTAGACCCCGGATTTTCCAGTTCACACGGACCAGGTAGACAATCCCAACGATCAGTCCCAGCCCACCGCCCAGGTAACTGAAATTGTGAATGGATCCTACCGTTATAAAATCGGCTTTGTGGACAAGATGTTCGGGCAGCCACGAATCGACGCCTGTCCGGGCGAGGTAAAAACGCCCATGGAAAAACCCGACAACCCCGGTTCCGATCGCGACGACGATCACCCGCCCGATGGCCAAACAATAGCCCGGAACATTGCGGTAGCCTCTTTAAAGATCAATGCCGTCAATCCCAGGCCGATCCCGATAAAAATGCCGGTCCACCAGGTAGCAAGAAAACCGATAATAGCCACCAACTGCCGGGGAGAAGGCTGCAGCAATGCCGTCGTCTCATCCGCCAATCCAAATTGAATAAATTTGAATTTAGTATAGTATTCCGGGCAGATCGTATAGGTAACCTGGTCATGAAGGATGCCGTAGAGACCAGCTACCAAAATGGAAAGCAGGATGGTTAAGAGGAAGAGGCTGAATTTTTTCATGGCGCTTAAATAAACAAATTAATTCACTTTTGCAAGTTTCTCAGTTACCGCTCCAAGAAAAAATACATATTGCTTACCAAGCAAAAAAATCGTACTTTTTATACCGTTTTGTTAACTTCTTCTATACGATTGCTATGATACCACTATCAGAGAAAAAAATACATAAAATTGGTCGTATCGACCAGATCGTCCGGGACTATTTCTTGGGACACCCCGATCAAAAAGAAATCCTCGCCAAAGAGCTAATGCCCTTGTTTATCGAAAAAGGCATCTTCTTCAAGAATCATCGGGATGGCCTCCCTATCCGTTCCCTGCTTCGTCATCTGGATCAGGACAATAAGCTTTCCTTATTGAAGCATGTGCAGGTAGTGCGGCATGCAGTCAATAGAAACTGGTATTTTCAATCTGACGATCATTAATTCACTTCAAATGCCACAATCAACTACAGAACATTTGCTGTCGAGCGTCTATGATATCAATAAAAAGTATGATGAGATAAACAAAATAACCGGCGAAAGATTTAATATCTTCCAAATTTTAAAAGTTGCTACCCGAGAAGCAAGAACGCACTCTGCCTTTCTGGCCGAATTACTGCACCCAAGCGGGACACATGGGTACAGAGATACCTTCTTAAGAATATTTTTATCTCAGCAGCAAAAAAAACATACAAAGTTCGACCGCTTTATTGTTCTATTAAAAACTTTTGAATCAGAAAACGCACGTACAACTCCAGAAAAACATATTGGATTCATATCTGATGATGGAAGCGAAGGGGGTAGAATGGACATTCTCATTAGGGACCGATCCAACAGAACCATCATTATTGAAAATAAAATATATGCCGTTGATCAAACCATGCAGTTGGTTCGCTATAATAAGGCATATCCCTCCGCTCCGATTTTTTATTTATCGCTGTACGGCCTGCCTCCTTCCCCGGATAGCAGCGGCCAATTACAGGAGGAAGCGGACTATGTATGCATCTCTTACAAAGAGGATATTCTTGATTGGCTATCCGCCTGCGTTGAGGAAACAGTCTCCCACCCACTATTGCATCAAACAATTATACAGTACATTCATTTAATAAAATATTTAACCAATCAAAGCACCAATGTCCACATGGAACAAGAAATAGCCATCTTAATGGCAAGCTCAAAGGAAAATATCATTTCTGCCTATACTGTCAGGAATTCCATAGAAAAAATGGAATCTATGCTTACTGAAAGACTATTGGAGCAACTTAAAGAATTCGCTATCTCACTAGGACTTCTGTGCGAATTTCCAGACGATTTCGGGAAAGTCTCTGAAGAGCGGGAACTTAATTTTTACGTTACTGACCAAAAAGAGATAATGATCTGTCTTGGATTTGACAAATGGAGATCCAGTTTTTTCATAGGTATTTTTGCTGAAAACGGTATTGACCCAACAATCAAAAGCAAAATAACCTCTTCTCTGATAATCACGACAATCGGTTCTACCATGTGCATTGGAGGCAAATATTCAAATTGGTACTATCTGCATTACTATGAAGACAGAAAATTACGGGCATGGGATACCCATGAGATCTGGTGTGAAATATTGGATGGTTCCTTGGCTCAAGATCTCTGCCGGCAGCTTGCCTTCATAATTCAAGAGCTAAAAAATATTGGAGTGATAAGTAATAAGTAGTCAACCTGTTTGTTTTATGAAAGAGCAAGTAAAAACATTGTATCCAGACCTAATCCGCCAAACTATCAACCGCACCCCGCAAAATTATGAGATCATCGACTTTCGACAATTCCTTTTACGTCGGTATGACGGATCGGATTTGTTCTTATCCGCTCAAGCAATAGCAACTATAAGAGCTTTACTCATAGATACCTTCAAGGAAGAACGAACCTGTTTTCAGCAATATGGCACGCTTCAGGAAGTTGCATTCACCACCTTGAACTACTACCAGCCGGATGTAGGTATCAGTGGTCCTCGTCATAGTGACATTTATGAGCCGGTGAACATTCTGCAAACAGACAATCAACTCATTTTGTGGAATGGCTATCATCGTACTTTTTCAAAAATGATCAGCAATAATAGCGGAATACAAGGATATGTACTACCGTTGCATCCAAAGCAGCCTTAACCAGTTGTATGACAACTCAATTTCCACTTGGTCTTATAGCTTTTGTTTCCTACTTTAAAGCCGTGAAACTCATCGGCAATTTCCTCCAAAGCTTCCTCGTCTACCTAGTCCTATGCGTGGCGACCTTTCTGATGCTGCGCATGGTGGTGGACTATACCGCTTTCCGGGATAACGTGGATTTTCTGCGGTTCAAACAGGCCTATGTCAGGTACAACTGGTGGAAAGTGGCTTTTTATGTGCATGTCTTTTCCACTGTCGGGGTGCTGCTGGCCGGCTTCACCCAGTTTTCGCACCAGGTCCTGAATGAGCACCGGGCCCTGCACCGGACCCTTGGCCGGATCCATGCCTATAATATCCTGCTGGTCAATTTCCCGGCGGGAATGGTCCTGGCTGTATGCGCCAACGGCCTGCTGCCGGGCCGAATCGCCTTTGTACTGCTGGACTGTTTGTGATTTACCTTTACCTACATCGGGGTGATGGCCGCCAAGAGGGGTCAGATTGCCCGGCACAAGGCCTTCATGATTCGGAGCTATGCGCTGACCTTTTCGGCAATCACCCTACGAACCTGGAAATTCATCCTATCGCGGAGTTTCCATATCGATCCGGTCCATCTCTACATGATCGACGCTTGGATGTGGTTTGTCCCGAACCTCCTGGTAGCAGAGTGGTGGATCCGGCAGCGTGTTCGCCGGCGTTCCATATTTACCGCTCAAACCGGATGTTGATGATAAAAAGGTAGGCCAGCACCGTGAAAATCATTAAAAAGCTAAAAACGAAGGTAACGACCCGGATGGTCTTAGGATTGGAATTGCCGGTCCGAACCAGGCGGCGGTACAACTTTGTGGACAGAAAATGCGATGCCAGACCGATCAGGAATAAAATAAGCAAAAAGATACCGACAAAAAGAACGTCCATGGGTTACTGTTATTGTTCGTAATATTACTATTTTAATACAAGAGAAGCAAACCCTGTTACACAAGGAAAGTCCATCGTTAGCAAAAAATAAAAAAGGAATCGTACTTTCGCTAGAGCCTTTCTCTAAACCCAATTCCATCGAATGAGATACATATTTTTGGATTCCAATGTCTTTTTTGATCACTGGCATTTAAACAACGCAGAGTTCCGCCTGCTCGCTACTTTTATTAAAAACTCTCGGTCTGTTTTTCTCATGTCAGAAATTGTCTGCCATGAAGTCCAAAATCTGCATCAACGGGAACAAAAAAAGGTATTGTCGGATTTGAAAAAGAATTATGACAAGGCCCAGAAATTCAATACAGAAAAAATCGAATACAGCCTTACCTCGTTAATACAACCGTATAGTTTTAAAGACCTTTTAAAAGAGAAGATTGAATTTGTAGAATTCATTCCCTTTGAAGAAATACCTCATTCCGTGGTCGTGAGAAGAGCCATTGAGCAAGTTTTACCCTTCAGGGTGCAGGAAAAGGGCTATAGAGACACTATGATCTGGCTATCACTCTTACATTTTCTGAAGCTAAAATCAGCGGATGATGAAGTTGTTTTTATCAGTGAAAACACTCGTGATTTTTATATAAATGACGAACAAGGCTTTCACGATGATCTGGCAAAGGATCTCCGGAGCTATGGCGTAAGTTGCCGAATAGCCGCGTTCATATCCCTAAATGCTTTTCTTACCGCTAAGGTTGATACGAACGAATTCGAGTTTTCCAATGAGAGCATTAGTGATCAATACATGGATCCAATCGGGAAGCGAATAGAAGAGGAAGTCGCCCGGTCTCTCGATATTATGCAAACGCGAGAGTTCAAGAAATTGCTCGATGCTTCCGGAACATTTTTCCGGTATGCCAGCGCCTTACTTAATCATGGTTTTGGTATTATAGAAGGTATTGAAGATGGGACGGTGATCAGTTACAAACGGCTTACAGCCAATACCCTTTATATCAGCTATAGCTTTAACCTGAGAAGATGCGCCATTGATTTAACGGTTCCTACGACAGAATATGTGCAGCGCGCGTCAGGGATTAAAATTTTCTATCATGAGGTGTCAGTCGAAGAAGATAAAACACACGTCTTGTACTACTGCCGGCCGGAATTTACGGTAAGCTTTATTTACGATATTGAAAAAAAGGAAGTATCCGGCTTTGAAATATTGTCTTTACAGTTTCTATAAAAGCAGGTTACAAAAAGTCTTCCAGTTTATATGGCCTCAGTACGAGTAAATCCTTTTCTAAAGCCATATTGTAAGTATCGCTAATAGCTTTGGAAATTATAATTCTTCTGCTTGCAAATGTGCCCACATCTATATTGGCAAATATTCCACTATCAAGGTGATCAATAATAGGATACAGTTGAAAATAAGGTGCCGCCGTATGTATTTCTAACAAATCGAACTCATTCAAGGCGCCGCTCCCGTTATCAAAATCACAACACAGCAATCTCTTTAACGTATCCATTCTATAGGGATAGAAGTCTGTAAATGCTGCACGTGCGGCTCCTGCGGTAAAATGGCTGTCAATATATTGTCTTTCAACTATTCCATACCCATACTCTTTGGTCGTTGGTAGACCCTGGCAATCTGAAAGCGCAGGAGCCGGCAGACCCGGAGAAACGGTATAGTCGCCATTATAGAAAAGGTAAAAAGCTTTGCATCCATGTTTTGTTTCATTGTCTTTCAATTTTTCCCACTGTTGCGGACTTTTCTTCTTTATGCGCAAATCCCTGTATACCCCTTTGTGATTCATCACTTTTGCCTGGAGCGAAAACCAGAGATATTTCCCGGAGCTTTGTTCTACAAACAGATCTATGTCTGCCCCATACACCGATTCTTGTTTGGCATGAAAAATCGTAACATTGGAAAGTGAATGCGTTTTACAATAAGCCACCAACTTATAGATGAATAAATCTGTAATCCCAATTTCTGACATTTTCAATTTATAACTAAAGATGTCTGTTAATAGGTCAAAAAGGGTTGGAGCTTCTTTCTTAATAAATGTACAAGGCATATGTTAAGATTTAAAACGCGACAGGTAAAAAGGGCTCTGCTTAGGCTTTCGAAATTAGGCATATTACCGCCTTCTCCATGCCCGCCAGAAATATACTAAAATAATTAGTATATTTGCCTTAATCCTATCCGCCCGTCGCCTGGGATTGTCGGGCAGCTCCAGTGCGGCAACCTTTATTCCGGAAACGGCAGCCGTAGGCTGATATGCTGGTGCAAATCTGTTAAAATGCTTATATTGAGGTATTTGACCATTATTTACCCTAACCCTTTACTATGAATCTCGAACGATTGATCATCCATGAAATTATTAAAGTAGACGATGCCGCTGGTGGAAGAGTGCATATAGAATATTCCGACCGGCCGGCATTGAATGATACGCAGGCGGTGCGGTTCGTCACAGAACTCAATAAGCGGTACAGGAATCTCCGGCAGTCAAGTGGCCAGTTCCAGTCAACCGTCAATGATTTTCCGAATCATTTCCAGGCTTATCATGCGGGCGGATCGGAAGAGGAATTTATCAACTTTAGCAGGAATACCATGCCGACCCTTCAGGCTGCCGTAGCGGCGACGGCCGCGAAAGGCGGTTATGTGGTGTTCGCTGATTATACAGACGTACACCGCTTTATTGGTGTATTTCTGATTCGAAACCGGCAGGGAAGCAGTGTCCAGAAAGGTACGAGGGATACGACGTTTGTCATCAATGAAACCGTGCATATTGATTTTGAACACCTGGCCATGGCTTGCCGGATCAATAAGAACAGATATACGTTGAACAGCGGCGGTTATCTTACTTTCATCAATTCCCGCAACATTGATTCTCAGTTCTTTATCAATTGGATTCGAGCAGAAGAGCTGATCAATAATACAGAGGACACCCGAAAATTGTTAAAAATCCTGAAGGAAATTGACCCACCCCTCGATGGTAATGGAAGGCCTTTTGCCCAAACCGATTTCCTGAATGACGTATACCGGTTTATAAAGGAAAGTCCCAGGGGAGCTGAAACGGATCTCAAAGCCATCGGGCAGCGTTTTTATGAGGATGAGAACAAGTTGACTTCCTATGCCGAAGAGCATGACATCACTCTCAACCACCAGTTTAAGCCGGACGGCAGCATTTTACGGCAATTTGTGAACATCAAAGTGAAGGCAGACCATATTGATCTGGTTTTTCCCCAGACGTTTCTCGACGAGCGTAAGATAGAGGTCTATCCGAATGAAGGAAAGATCGTTATTAATTCCCGCGAATTGATCGCCGCCATCCAGACAGAAAGAAATATCAGCAATGGATAATCAATTAACAGGCAAAATAGAATATCTCCGCAAGCTCCTGGCACTCGCCACGACCCCGACGGTGTATTTGCCTGCTGATAATCTCCTGTCACTGACTATTCCCAAAGACCAGTATACGGCTGTTTGTGCTGACTTAACCGCCACCGGCATCGTTTTCGACTCGTACTCTGATGACGATATCCTTATCAAATTATCCTTGCTATCCCCTGCAATACAGACGTATTACCAGGAGATCAATTTCCGGCAGCGGATTAAAGAAACCCTTCCCCTCACCAAGGACGTCGCTATTTTGGACTTCCGGGGCAATTGGCTACTGTATGACCGGCAGGCAGGGATCACCACCTCCGGACCCGGCGCCATTCCAGGCCTGTTTCTGATCGAGAATGCCCTAGCCTACTACGATGCTTTTGGCGCCTTTACCGATGCCCAGTTTGCGGATTATGTCAACACATTAAACAAAGAAATTGTTCTGTATTCTAGCGCCAAAGGCATTAAGCGGATCGCATACCCCGATTATCTGCCTAATTTTGATCCATCGACTGCTATTATTGCCGGGGTATCGACCCTTCTGTCCCGATTGTCATCGCCGGATTTTAGTATTTATTTCAAGAACGAGCTCTTTGGCTTCACGCCCACCAGTCCCGCTTCGGAGCTGCAGGAGATCCTTATTGCCCTGCCAGCCCTTATCCGATCGGCAGACAATAATCTACAATTGTATTTGAAAAACTTCTCCTTTGAGAAGCTGAAAAGCGACCTGATCAAGGAAAAGGAAAAATATTTTGCTTCGCTTCGTGACATTCTGGGCAAGAATCTTTCGCAGATCGTTGCGATTCCCATTTCTTTCGCTGCCTCAGTTTTCGCTACGTACAAGGTCAATGATGTATTTATCCTGTTGATTATTCTGGCTGCCTTTCTCGCTTATTCCTGGTTCACCTATTATCTGCAATCGCTCTACCTGGAGGATGTTGGGGAGATCGAGCAGGATTTTGGCCGGGATTTCCGGGAGCTGGCGGATAAATCAGGATTGCCCGCCGGGACCATTGACGCTGAAAAAGTAAAAATCGAACGACGCATCCAGGATATCAGAATGGTCATCCGGCGGTATAGAATTTTGTTGATTGCGCTATCTATTGTCTTTACCCTCTTTATTGTTTACCAGCTAATAGGCGTGACAGTATCCAGCTATCACGTGATCGCATTGTTTTTTTTTAAAAGAGCGCTCATTTTATTTCATTAGTATACAATTTATCTATAATGCCACCTTCGGCCGGAGCTCATTCAGAAACGAGATATTCCGGTAGTGCCTGGTCTGGGCGAGACAGAGCATGGCCAGGTATCCACCCATCAGAATGACAAAATTCCTATCACTATGACCATTCCAAAAAGGCTCTTTTTAGTTTATATTCCCTATACGTTGAATAGTAGGCCTTGCAATAGCAATTTTCGCATTTTCTGACTGTAAACTTCTTCTTGAAATCCTCATCGCCATTGAGTGCGGTCTTCAAGCCTTTGGTGGCTTCTTTTAAAACACTTTTTCCCGCTAATTCAATATTAGGATTGTCTACTACCACCGCTTTTATATAATCAAATAAAATAGGTTCATTGGCACTTCGGATAGTCACCATTTTTCGCTGACGTTCATAGTTGTCCCAGTTTACCGACAAATCCATTACACTGGTGAAATACCGTTCTTTCAAACTAAGTGTTGGATTCCAATATTGCGGATTATTTTTTGTGATCCATATATCAAAATCATAATGCAACATGAATTCGATGGAGATTTCAAACGATAATGGCCCATATACATTTTGCCATGGAAAATGTCCATGCAAATCGATCGTATCGAGAAAAATATCATTCCAAACACCTACTGTTTTATCCTTTTCATCAGAGGACTGATAGGTCTGGAACAATTTCCTATTTTCTACCTCACCTCTGGAAAGTAAACCGCCGACCTGCATAAAGGTCATGGCTGTACCAATAGTATTGGCATGATACAGATAAGGAATATTTTTTTCAATAAAGAAACGATACAGCTCGTGGTTATGTAGTTTCATTTTGGGGTGCTTGGGCTATCAATCGGGCCAGCCACCTGTGATCGATTCCTCTAAAATTAGACAAAAAGCTGTATATGGGCAAGCCTGGGTAAGCGCTCTCTTGAGTGGCCGTCCATCTCCCATTCCAAGGTAACAAGAAGAGGGGCAGAAGCCTTCCTCTTCTTGTCTGCCCGTCATTTGAACGCTTTGATCACCAACGCTCCGGCGATCAATACGGTAGCAGCGATTGCCACTATCGTGATCAATTGCGCGGCCGGACCGAATACGGTCACACAGGTTCCCTTGGTGCACACCGTGGCCTTGGGGCCATAGCCAATTTTTCTCATACCTATTAGATTTTAGTTACGATGACCCTCACATCAGCCCCGAGAGGTTTAGGGATGAAAGATGTCTTACTTTTCTTTTCGAACACCTTTGAAAGGTTTACTGTCAGCCTTTCCATCGATGAACCGACCTGTATCGGTGTCTCTTTTGACCCAGGTCTCGGTTTTTGGATTGAACGTCTGACTTCTTTCCTTTACCTGGCCATCGCGGTGGCCATCGCCGATTTTTCCATTTTTTGCCATATGTGTATGTTTATATTGTTTCAGCATTTTCATTTGGCTACCGATTACCATTTCCCGATGCGTGGAAATCGTCAGTTCATTGACAAAATTAAACTCTTCCTCCGAAGATTGCTCATATTCGATCGGCGAGTTGTCCAGCAAGTGGTCACGGTCCAATGCGGTAGGTTCAATCCGCAAACAGTAATCTTTTGAAAGCGGATAATATAAAACGGTGTCCGCCCGGATTTCTGCCAGGGAATGAGCTGGTTGCCTCTCTTTTCTGCCGGCTTCCAACTCATTAATGTTGATCATAAAGCCAGGATTATCCGACGTCAGCCAGAAGAGCCGTTCCGGTCTTTTCAAAATGCTCCATTTTTTTGCGGACAGCTTTGTTTCGAATAACCTATTGATCCAGCCCCGAAAGCCATGACCACTGTAATAAACAATATCCTGTTCTTTAAAAGATGGATAAAACGTATTGGGCGAAAAGACCACCTCCCTGATGGGATTGTCCGCCGAATAACAAGAGTCAGAAATAATGAGCTTGGAATAGATCAGCCATTCGAAAAGCATAAATTTAAAATTACCGTCGCTGATCGGTTGCTCCCTTCGGATAACATCAATGATCTCATAGTAATCGGGCGCCTGACGCGAATTATAATAGTGCATGATCCATTCCACCATCGTTGTTTTCCTAACTTTGGCTTCGCATAAGGCGATATGATCGGTCTTTTGCAGCGGACCGTGCAATTTCATAATGAATACGCAGTCGACTTTTTTATGGACAGAAAATTGCTCGATGTAATTCCTTCCTACTACGTCCGCCAATTCGCTGGAAGGAAGAAAATAATTGACGGCAATGTCCTTATTGCTTTGAACTTTACTTTCCAGATATAGTTTTATCGTAGAATAAATATCTTTTTTTTCGTTGCACACCGGCTTTATTGCCGTTAATTGATTAAAGCTATTCACGTGTATGGTAGACAGCCTACTGTAGCATTCTCTAAACTGTAGATGTTCTATCTCATTCTTTTCAAAATGGATACCTTCAGCTTCTACATATAATGACCCGTAGCTCATTTTCTCCAACAAGTTTGTTGGCTCTTCCTGTTTCTCTATTAGTGTATCCAAAAAGTCGTCTATTTTTTTTGCTTTCTGTTTATAATAAAGGATCAGCTCATCGATGTGGTCCAAACATTGCGAAACGATGATCTCCCGCAAATAGGTAATTGTTTCAGCCAATGGAGAGCGTTGTGGAAACGACAGGGACAATGGTTGCTCAAATAGGTAGGCATGGACTTGCATTACCTCCTCTTCGGTAATGGAATAGTCGGTAGAAAACTGATCCAGCAGATTCCGGAACTGTTCTACCTGGATCTTTGTCAGTGGCATAGTTTCATTTTTTTTGGTTTAGTATGGTGAAATTGGACACGTTGGCAACAGTATTGTAGGCTATTTCAGACGCTGGATCCGCGCCTTGACATTATCTTCCGACAGGGCTAACATTTCGGCGATCTCCCTAAACTTGTACCCCTCGATTCGTAACTGGCAGATCATCCTTGTTGTAGGGTCTAATCTCCTATACAGGTTGTTCCACCGATCTTTGTTAAGTAAAGGCTGTGAGGGGTCGCTTTCATGATTTTTCTTTATTTCCTCCTTTTGACGGGAAGGCGGGAGTTTTTTTTTACCTGCCTTAAAATGACGGGAAAGCACATTCCTCGCCACTGTCCAAATCAACCATTCCTGCTTTTCTGCGTATTCTGGTAGGCGACTGTAAGGCAGCGCGCGCTTGGCGGTTTCTTGCACTAAATCATCGGCCTGTTCCGCCTTATCCCCGTCCCCGTTTTGAATACATTTTAGAAAAAACGCATGCAACATAAATTTTAGTCGCTTAAACGCTTTGACGAATTCGACGTCACTCATTGGAGTTATTTTAGTAGGTGAAATAAGTCCCGGATCCAGGCCTGTCTCAGCAGTATAAGCAACACGATCACCCAGGAGAACCAGGGGGGAACGTTATACACAAACAGCGTGATGTGGCGATGGGCGTAGGGTATGTTTAATTTAATTTTCATAATGTGGCCTTTTATATATTGAGTCCGAATTCGGCCAAAAAGTGACGGACGTTCACAGATTTTTTTTAGTTATTCGGTTGATCTGGCAAGGACAATACAATCTCTGTACAGGGCATTACTCTGTATGGGACAAAGCGGGGTTATTCTGACGAGCAGGAGTTACTATCCGTTAGTAGGAAGGCAGGTTTACGTTTTCTTTTGGGGAGAGATAAGGATCTGGGTCTGGTTCATCGGAACGGGTCAGTGGTGACCTAATTGGCAGGATAGCCAGTCAGACCGCCTTCATCATATAAGACAGAGAAATCGTATTTTAACAAAAGGTTTTTAGCTTTTTTTTAAAACTTTTTTTCCTAATAGGATAAAAACTCTTCCCCCCTATTGTCCTCCCTTATTTGAGGGGCTACTCTCCGATTCATATCAGCAACTATAAAACACCTGAGGTCCTTAAAAGAGGGGGCGTATTTTATCATTTGCCGTTGATCTCCATAGAAAAATTTATCAACGTGGGTTGGATTGTGAATGATACGGATTATGAAAATCGCCTGTATAGCTGGGTATAGCCGTTTTAGCATCCTTTTACTATCATTCTTACGACTTACGGTATTTCCTACCGGCATCCAACTAGCCACAATACCAGTTACAGTCGACAATAATAGAACCTGTGGATTCGAATTCGCCATGCTAGGCTGGAAATGTTTGGAAAAGGTGAGGTCAGCGTCTATAGCCAAACCGGTGTTTTCCCTTTATGCATGCAATATATTAGGCTCCATCAGACGTTAAGGATTGACGTTCTACCGTATAACGATGTTATGGACTATTGGATGAACGATCATTTTAACGGTCTCAATACACGAAAACTATCAATAAGATATAGAGCGATGCCCAAGTAACCTTTATTTGATAATACACTAAATAAAATTACCTTTGCCAGCTTTTACGATTAATCCCCAATAGCTACTTTTAGGAATTTAAGAAAGGATCTTAGCCCATTTTTACTCCGTGTTACGTGAAAACCTTCCCTTACTCAATCGTAAGATTATGCAGGTATTAAAAGTAGCTGACAGAAATATATGCACGGATGCTGAAGGCTATCAGCAGTTGGTCAATTTTTATTATGCGGCCAAGGAGTATAACGATCAAACTATATCACTGGATTTTTATCAAATTACCTGGTTCGAAGCCAATATGGCGGCGGTCCTGGCCAGCATCCTCCATAAGCTCTCAAAGGAGAATAACCTTCAATTCTCCACTGATGGAGTATTTATAAAGCAAAAGTTTGATGTTCTAATTAGGAATGGTTTTATAACTTTCGAGGGCGCCGTGACAGGTGATGAGCGAAAGACTACAATACCCATGAAAAGTTTTTGGAAAACAGATAAGCATGGGTTTATCAATTATATTGAGCAAAACCTTATGAATCATCGAGGTATGCCCAATCTGAGCGACTTGCGTAAAGAGCAGATCAAGGATGATTTAATAGAGCTCATGTCCAATATTAATTATCATTCCAATACCGCCTATCCTTTTTTTGTGTGTGGACAGTATTACCCTTCAACAGATTATTTAATCTTCACCATGGTGGATCTGGGAGATGGTTTTTTGCCGAAAATCCAGATGGCGACGAATGGCAAAATAACGGATGCTAAAACCGCAATTTCCTGGGCTCTAAGCGGACAAACAACAAAACCGCACCAGGAAAAAGTCCCTGGGGGGCTGGGTATCCGAAATATTTACAATTATTGCCGGGATAACCAGGGCAAGTTCCATATAGCCACTGGCGACGCCTTCTGGCAGTCTGACCTAGAATGTTTCACCAGCGCCGGCTGCAAAATACTACCTAATGCTTTCGTTGGGTCATCAATTAACTTGTTTTTTAAACATTCTTGACTTATATTTGAAAAGCTAGTTTGCAATAATTATCTTTGCGACCTTTTAAAAAATTGGCAATAAATTTGTTCAAACTTAGTTTTTTAAGTAAACCTTGCTACATGCGCATTGAAGTTAAACATATACTTAACGGGAATGCAGCGGTATTTCATAATGAGGGATTAGAAGTATTCAATGCTTTTGATGGCTCCCTGCAAAAAGGGGAGATTGTCCAGCTATCTTTCGACGGTATTCAAACGTGTTCCACTCAATTTTTAAATGCCTGCATTGGAAAGGCATATTTGACCTTTCCCCACGATTTTCTAGCCAGCAATTTGCAAGTGGTTGATTATAAGCATATGACGCTATTTAAAGCCAAATTAGATAACGTGATAGACAACGCTACTAATCCCAAATATGACCAAATCGCAGGCGAAGCGTTAGCTTAACCCGCCCCACATGGCCTATCAAATTTCCCGCCTCGATCTACGTTCCATTGACAGTCGGGCCTACCTTTTTGACACCAACATCTGGTTATTGGTATTGGGTATCCAGACAGACCCCAAAGGATCCGACTTGAAATATATGCAATTTTTTGAAGAGGTATTCAATGCGGCAAAACAGGGAAAAGCTACCATCTTGTTACCGGCTCTGATGGTGGGTGAAATCGTTAACCGCTATATTCTCAATGTGGAAATGGTCAAATTCGCTAGATCCAAAGGCGAAGATGTCCGATCCCCCAATTATTTCAAGTTGAAATTCAGGCCGGCACCGGAATACAAGGCTGCGAAAGCAAAAATCTATGACGATCTGTGCATTTATCAAATTGGTTGTCAATTAATTAACGACAATTTTGGCTCTCCGGGTTTTGGTTATGGTGATTTATTGGACGGAAAGAATGTTGCCCTGGATTTCGGAGATAATTACTTTTATCAACTGGCCCTCCACCATCATGCCATCCTGGTGACCCACGATGCCGATTTTTTCCTGGAGAACATTCCGATATATACGTTGAATCATCAATTGATCGAAAAAGCAAACGCTGCCTTGGTCCCGAAGAAATAGATTTCTATGGAAGTATCATAAGACAACCTGCTGTGATCGACCAACTGCTGGAAGGGCGCCGAGAATAAAAGCTAAAATATTTAACTGGCAGGTGAGTCTTCGTACCTTTATAAAACGCTTTTTATAAGAACATTAATTAATGACGCCTAGCATACGGTGGAAATATACCAGCGGATCTTCCAGTCGTCCGGCTATAAAAGCAATGAGCTGATCTTTCAAGGTGGTTTTGAAAATATCCGGGCCAATTTTTTGCCGTAGTCATAATTAAGTCAATTAGTAAAAGAATTCTAACTTCGGGCGATTATCGAATGGCAGTCATGCGTAGGATCAGTGCTGTCCAGGATCTATAGCACTAATGCTATGTTACTTGGCAGCAATGATCTTATGGACCAAGGTAAGGGAAGGAACAAACAGATATTCACCGCCCGTAGGTATGATATATTTCGCCATTGTTTGGAAGGGTTGACCAGCCCCATTAAACTGGCACCAGCGTCCCCCGGCGGGATTTTGCCCGAGGATCATATCAAAGCCCTTCGGCTCTTCGGGCTTATCGCTCGTATTCGCCCATTTCTCCTGCAAATTTTCAAATTGTGCTTGAATATCAGTCACATAGGCCAAAAAAAGGAGCCCCCTCTCCTGTTTGTTTTGCGGGTTATCCGGATGATCAAAATCGTACTTCGGGCCAAAGGGAATTCCCCGTCGCATCGGCCGGAAGGTAAGTGTGTCCACCTCGGAGCCTAGATCGGTCGGCAAATCCCTGGGATTTACCTTTCGGATATGGGCGGACATGGGGCATTTTTCGCCAAAAAAGTCACCCGCAGCTCCAGGAATTAGGCCGCCGTTCTCCAATTGGAGATCCGCCGCTGCTACTTTGAAAAGAAAGTAATTATCGGCGGCCGGATCAAATGGAGAAGTGGGATCATCCGGATTTCTCGTTAATGGCTGACCTGTTTTCCATCTGCCCACCAATTTGGCCCTTACTTTCTCACCCGAGTACGACGCAAAGGTTGGGTCTTGCCGTAATACCGCGCTAAAGGCATCAGTATCGGCGTACAATTGCTGCACATCCTGTTTGAGTCGCCGAAACACTAGTAAAGACCCATTGACCAGATCCGGATCATTGGTCATGCCAACAGTAGTCGCACTTCTGTAATCGGTATGATCCTGCTTGGGATACCCAAAAATGAATTGACCGGGCCAAATTAATATCGAGCCGGGGGAAGCATACTCCGGGCTATTACCGGCTATATTCTTTACTTTTCGTGGCTCTAAGTAGGTTCCTTCCTTCGTATAGCCTCGAAGGCTGGGTAAGGAGACGCCATCCCGAAAACCAAAATGCTCGGTATCGTTATCCAACCGATTGCCAAACTCACTATAGTGAATTAACGCACCGAATTGCGCCTTCAGAGCGCTGGCCTCCGCTTGGACGGTATCGCCATCGTCCGAACCCAGCAGGAGGAAAAGATCAGGATGCGACTCCTTATTGCCCATGGCCCAGTTGTCGTGGAAGCTTTCCTGGCTCGGGTCTTTGGAATCGCCCAGATCGAAGGAATGGTCATATAATCCGGTGGCAAAAGCCGGGCTGATCGCTTCCGGCGCTCCGATGTTCAGCCGCCGCAGAAAGTCCCGGCCCATTGCCAAATTGATCCAACAGAACTGCTGTTGGGCTGGCAGGCGGAAACTCTCGATCCCAAAAATGCCTGTTGCTTTTGCTTTAGCGACCCTTTCTATGTGATAGGCTGCTGCTCGCCGCATGGTGGTTATCTTGGGAGCGAGCAGTGCAAGGACTTCCAATAATGTAACTTTATCACCCTTCATTCCAATCAAACACTGAAACGGTAATTTAAAGCCAGGCGCAATGTTTCCCTGAATATCATCGGCAGCTAACAGGGGTTCTTCCATAACCGGTTAAATTCTGGTTTTTATTATCTTACGCGGCGTATTGCCTTTGACATGCGATAATTTGGCTTCTAGCACGCCGGCGGCTTGTACTGACTCCAGCATAGTCAGCACTGCGAGATGATGGCTGCCGCAGGGTTGATCTATGTCTTTGACATCTAATAAACCGGGCAAGATGCTGTTAACGCAGCAATGGGCTACACAGTCATATTTAACCGGGTCGCCTAGATTAAAATCATTCCCCAACCCATAGATCACCATGTTGATCTTCTCCGCCAATTGTCCGCCATAACGCAACGCCTTGCCTCTTACCTGTACTTTTTCCAGGTCCGACCCATCGGGCAGGGCGAATTCCGCTCTCAATATCATCCCTTCCTTCCCGCGGGTGATCTTCCAACAATCGGCAAACTGTAGCCCGCCAGGCAGCACTACACCGGAGCTGTCAATACTCTTCATGTACAATCCGACTGGATCGTTGATGGTAATGGAATAATGGTTCTGCACAAACGTATTGATCTTAATGCCAATACTAGGATCGCTTGATCGATTGGGGTTGCCGTATCCAGAACAGCAGATTAAGTCTTTGTCATTGGTTACGGGTGCACCGGCTGCATTTTTTCGAATAACGGTAGCATCCGCAGCCAGATAAACTTCTGCTGACAATGAATTGGCTGGGTGAGTTAAATGAACAATGCCTAGGGAGGTGTTCCATTTGTTGTATGGATTATACTGGCCTTTTATGTTGTAAAATTGGCCGCTGTCATCTTTCATATAAATGTCCTGCTGAAAAAAAAGATCATCCGGAAGCACATTTCCCTGCGTAATATCCCGATACAGCTTTAGTAATAAATCCTTCTCCTTATCGGCGATAAACGTCCAATACTCCGGGTTCTCACAAGTAAAGACCAATTTTTTCAATTTTTGCGTCTGTGGATCGACCACCGGCCGCCATTCGCAATATTCATCCTGATCTCGAAAAAAAAAATCGGTCGCGCGGATGTAATTTGCGCCAACCAAATAAAATAAACCCGTGTTCATTTCATCTCCCAAATCGGAATTGTATAGCATCTCGGTCCTATGCCACTTATCTTCTTCATTTGAGAACGTAAGCGTATACTTTCGAGGATAAGCATTCCATGGAATTTCGGTAGCCGTCCCATTTACTTCCGGATGCCGTAATAAATTATATAGGAAAATTTTATCCGGTGGCAGTTTCCAATAGGTTACCAACCGGTCTATAGCCGTTTCAAACCAGGCATCGATGATAGCACTCCATTGATCGGCCAGGATATTTGGCAGATCATTTACATAAGCAGGTGTAGAATATTTTGTAATAGACATAGCAATTATATATTGAAGTAGGTCATAATCTAAGGAAAATTCGAATAAAAAAAGATCCGTTTTTAAAATACCGTGAAAACACCTGCCCCCAACGCTGATTTTTATACGATTTTCGTTTAAAGTGATTGAATGCCAGAAACCATTTGCACCATAGGAGCAACTACCTACAGGTTGGAGTATACGAAACACTCTGCCAAACAAGGCTTTAAGTTTAAAGGGGATCGTCTACAATCCGACCATGCTACAATTTAATTTTATAGATGATCTCGAAAACTCAACTATGACAAGAGGTACTTTTCAACCAGTGACAGAACCGGACTATGTTAAGGATGTCGTTATCATCGCTGTTCTCGAAAAAGAAAAGAATGAAGCGATCGGTGGCTTTCGAAATGAGGGTGAAGCTCCTTAGCAACTATAGCCAAAACTGTGCTTTCTTGCTATTTATTGAACGATCACACTATACTTATTAATTATTCATTCATCAAAATCCGCTTATGACATCTCCCAAAGCTTTTGCAGAGTTGATCAAAAGTGCCAGTTATAAGGATAAGAATTATACACAATTAACTCCCTTGACGAATGTCACGTTTTTCTTGGGCGCTGGATTCTCGAAGTCCTGGGACAAATCATTTCCGACTGGAAACGAGCTATTTTCCTTTAAGATTGAAGATTATTCCGACGAGCTGGACGAATTTATCGATAATATAGGATTTTTAAATATCGGAAAAATTGATTTTTCTACCTTCAAGGATATGGCTTACCATGTGAGCATGCAAAAAAAATACCCGTCCATACGAAGCCGGTATATCGACTTGTACAACCTTGAAATGATTGAAAATGCAATCAATGCGGTTATTGCCAGGCGCTTCCAGGATATCTCGATGATTAATTATGTAAAAAATCCAGGCGAGAAATTAAAACTCACGACTACACCATCCACTGATCAAGTTAATATTGTAAAGTTTTTCAGTTGGCTGAACGACCAAACGACTGGAGACAATGACATTCCCGAAGGAATGAGACCGCATTTTATCACGACGAACTATGACTTTTTAGTTGAGTCCATTCAAGATGAAATATTGGGCGGTGACGACAATCAGCTGTTATATGCTTATCGAGGATTCACCCCGCAAAAAACTAATGGTGTGAACAGGCCTCGAACCGTCTTCAAACATTGGCTGGTAAACTCCTTGATAAAATTAAACGGAGGCTTTGAAATCTATAAACACAATAACCATGGCTTTTCTATTGATTATACCGCAAAAACAGAGAAAGACCTTAAAGCAAATGCACCTATCCTAATTGTACCCAACCGTGAACAGGATTATACAGGGGAATACTTTCAGGCCATTTTTCCCAAAGCCATAAAACTGCTACAAGAATCGAGAGTATTGGTAATAATAGGTTACAGTCTGCCGGATGAGGATGCATTGATCAGGCTATTACTAAGGCAATTTGCGGAGGAGAATGTGGATGGCACTGAGAAAATGATTTTTTTTATTGACTTAATGGATGAAAAGGAACAATACAGAAAACTTCAGACAGTATTTCCATACCACCAATATCAACGGGAGTGGTACCATATTTATACTTATGCCGGGTTCTTCACCAATTGGGTAAAAGAGGTACTTGCCTTAATATAGCAGTGCCGAAAATTTGTCTTAGTTCATCGGATTTCTTTTTTTCAAATGCTGCGCATATACAGCCCAAAAAAATGACACGGTCATTTTCTGGCAAAGAATGATTTCGTTTTCTCGTAAAATAGTATTTGCAATTGGAATGGAATGAATCCAGGTTGGCAATTTAGGTCGTTTAGGGATGCCTAAGTTATACTGCCTATAAAAGTCCTCCACCTGGACAAAGACGGTCTGAAAATGGAGAGCTTCAAAACAAAATAGGTTGATGTAAACCAATTGTCCTCTCTTCTTTATTTCTACGGACGCGCCATCCAGCATTATGATCAGTTGTATCGATAGCGCCGTATTCGGCACCCGGGCACCTTTGGTGTCCACTCCTTTTAAAGCAGCACACGTTTTCATGATCTCCTGATCCAAAGACGCATTGACAAGGGGGTAACTAGGGGGTACCAAGTATTGGAGCTGATACATACGGAGGCCTACTCATTTAGTTGATCGAGATTGATGGCTGTGCCATCGTGCCGACATTCGGCAAGATAAGGTTATTCGATAGCATACCCGATGGCTACGAACTAAAGGCGAGGCAGATACAGGTAATTATTTAGCCACTTAATAGGTAGAAATACTGATTCTACCAACGCCTTATCGTCTCGCTGCAGGCCATGTTGCCGATCGCGCCTTCGGTGGTGTAGACTAGGTAAACTACCTGGCAGTCCGGGGCATACCATCTGCAGTTGAAGCATTGTCGGAAGCTGGGAAACCGGTTATCGGCCGTGTTTGTGAGGACCTTGGAGTAACCTGCTTCGTTGTTCATTGGTGGAAGGGATAGACACCAAAGGTGCTACTATTTCGAGACCTGGGCTAAGGTGTTTTTCACGTTTTTGCATTGCGCAATTGCGCAGCCACTTCCGTTTGGGTTGCGGGGTTCGGCAAAATGGGGGAGTGTATTCTAACGCGCCCTAACGCCCCGGTTCCCAATAATTCCCCGACATAATGATCATGCAGAGAAGCTTGATGGTATTTTCGAAATACCCGTACTCCTCTGTTGCGAGGTCCCCACTGGGATGTAACGGCATCCTGACGGTCAACGCCCAGATCTTGTTCAACCAGGGCTTGTAGGAGGAATCGGCCATCGCCGATACGCCGAGGGGGGCAATAAAACTCAACATGAAGGAATCTTTTTCCGGATGATTACCCTTGGCAACGGATGTTAGAAGATACCCGGCATTGATACGAGCCGGCTCTCCACGCGTCGTTTCGATGAACCAATTATTCAAAGGTCTTAGGAGGTCTTTGGATCGTTCATCCCGCGTGATGAGATAGTCCGTGCCGATCCGCCAGGGGACCCGGCAGGCGTTGAAAGAATAGGCATTGGCGAATTTTTCGTCTTGTTTGCGGCGGCCGGGCTCGAAACCGTTGCCGATCCGCTCGTAGAAATCGGCAAACAGGTGACGGACAGGGCTGAATCTGTCCCGCAACCGGCCTAAGAGGGTATAATTGGAATCCACCACCCGATCCCAGCGAGCGTCCTGTCGGAAACGGCCAAATCCCTTGAGTTCGGAGGGGATGAAATCGGAGGTGCGGAAGTCGTTGTAATCCGGGCTGCCGTCGCTTTCGCTGGCATTCGACTGGATAATGGTATACTGGGCCGGATTGATCTCCTGTGCGAATATCGAATCGATGATCCTGCGGGCTTCGTGTGCATACCGCACATTGGTGGCGTTGGGCCATTGTTGCGCAGCGAGCAGCAAAGAAAAGGCAATGTCGATGTCGCCGTCGCTTGCGGAGGTATTATCGATGTCGATGACCCGGTTCTTGTGGATCTTTTGGGCGGAAGCCATGAGGATCGAGGAAACGGTATGGTAGGTGCCGGGTCGATCGCGGTAGCTGGGGTGGGCCCGAACAAAATAGAACAAGCTGTCGAACAGGCTGCGATTCTGCTCGCTATTGGCTGAATCGGCCATCAGAGCAAGGATCATCATGCCGTAGCCCATGGCTTCCGACACACAGTCCTCAGATTTGTATCTCCCCTTGGTGTCCACGTAATAACCGTCACCCTGGAGGCTGCGCCGGAGATACTGCGCCCGCCAGGCCTGGAAGAAGCACTGAACGGCAGAGTCCATCTGCTCTGCCCGGGCGGTATCGGGCAGAATCCCCGCCGCATAGCGGGTATGATGGGGAAAGGGGTAGGCAGGGCCCTGGGCCTGGCCAGGTAGCGGTGTCAGGGCCAGGGACAGCAGAAGGACCCATGGTGGAGGCAGCCTGTGCCTTGATAGTAGTTTTTGTCTAAGTCTTTCGACAGGTGGTGGCTGGCGCATTAGCTTTTCAAGATCCAATTGACCAGGAAACCGGTGCAGACCAAGCCAATGGAATATTGGACCAGGACGAACACCGCGTATTGTAAAAAGCGAAAGTTAATGTTCTTAAAGTCAATGTTCAACTTAAAAAAGATGAGGCCGGTGTAGAGCAGTACCTTAATGTATTTTTTGGTTCGAAAGCCCATGAAATTGTACCCTTCCGATGTAGAAGCAACAGCCAATTTCTCGATGGGAAAAACCAATTGCAGCATACGGTATTTTCGATAGTTGAATATACTGAATATAAGCCAAAAGCCAAGGGAATAGTACAAGATCCAGTGTTTTGCATAGCCGAAGTTCCACCATACCATGGGTATATACAGGATTTTCTGGTGCCCCGCTTGCCAATTCTTATATTCAATATCCAATTGCTCGTAACTGCTTTCGAAGCCACTTGTTTTGAAATTGCTGAGCAATCTTTCGTATTTGCTGCTAATGTCATCCCTCATCTCCACATCTTCCTTCACAGAATCCGGAATGTACAAATGGAAGGGCTGGTATTGCATGTGTATCTTGCTGGCATCCGTCTTCAAGAGGTTGATCTCGCACTTTTTGCTGTCATCCCGGTTCGGAAAGGCATTTAACAGATCGATGTAGTTGGCGATGTCGCAATGACTTAAATCCAAGGTATCCGGTAAGTAACTGTCCCGAATAGTGATCCGCGCCGTACTATCCAAGGTACACCAGGAAAAGTCAAGCTTTTCGCCCAACTCGCAATTGTCAAATGTGAGATCGTTAACGAACTTGGATCCGGAAATATTTTCGTCCCCTTTCTTACCCAATCCATTGATGAGATAATCGTTGAAAAACGCAGCTTTCGTAAATTTGCAGTGATCGAAGGTAATCTTCTTATTGATGGGAACCTTGACCCCGTTGTCATATTCCAATGCGTTTTCTACCAGTCTGCCTTGATTGATGTAAAAGACCATTGTGTCCTTGAAGGTGTGCTCATAAAATGTGATGTTGGCATAAATTTCCGGGTCATAGAAAACGACTAAGGAGTCGAAAGTAACGTTGGGCCAGCGGGAAGCGGGAAATTCTTTGTTGAGCGTCAGAAACTGGCAACTCTTGAATTTGATGGGTTGCTTAATTTCCTGGCAAGTATCTTCCTGATCGCTTTCGTCATCGATGGGCACCTTAACCGCAATCCCCTCAAACGCGAGAGGTGGATTGTTGTGAGAAGTTTCCCGTTGCAGAATTGTGTAGACCAGAGGGTTGTGTACCAATGTTTCAGACGGGACTACCTGATCGCTGGGAAAAGCGACCCAGGGACGATTAGAATCGCCTTTCGGTCGATTGGCACGCAGGGGTGTCGTATGCCGGCAAGCGGCCATCCATGTCAATAAGAAGACAACTAATACGAAAGAAAAGTTGAATTTGACCATTTGTAAAGGATTGATACAACTTATCCCCGTCCCAGTATTGGGAACAAAAGAACGCAGGAAAAGGTACGGAAATAAATTGGGTGTAAGTACCGTGAAAACCCTAATGTCGTTGACTTAAGCAAAAATGGGTGTTTTAACGGGGGGATAGTAATTGATAATGAGCTAATTTGGTTTAGGTATATAAGAAGGGCCAGTGTCATCGCCGAAAACCAACAAATGATTACCGGATCGATATCAGTAACCAACTAAACTACCATATCAATGATAACGAAGCATTCAAAGGCCGTCACACACACGGCCAGGAAGGGGCCTTCACCAGGAACAGGCTACTTCCATTCGGCCATTTGATAATCAGTATATTAAGAATGGGTAAGAGCGGGCTACAACGGGAGATGGACAGCTTTTTCCGGGAGACAGAGAACGAGCAGTTTAATGTCCGGAGGATCACCAAGAGCGGGTTCAGCAAATCCAGACAGAAGCTGGCGCCGGAAGCATTCCTGGAGCTCAACGATATTATCTGGAGAGACTTCTATAAGAAAGTGGACTATCTGGGCTATCATGGACACAAGCTGCTGGCGGCAGATGGCACTTTCCTGAACCTCCCGAATCACCCGAGCATCCACGAGGAGTTTGACAGACGCGGCATGGGTCGTGGAAAGAAGAAAGACCTACCCAAGAGCATGTGTTTGCTCTCTGCACTGTATGATCCGGTAAACTACCTAACGTTGGATGTGCAGACAGGCCCAACCGATGGGAACGAACAGGAGTTACTGTTGAAGCATTTACTGAAGGTGGAATGGGGAGACATTTTGCTTCTGGACCGCGGGTACCCCGGCACTGCGTTGTTTTCTGGCCTACAATCGAAGGGTATCCACTTCATCGTACGAATGAGAGAACACTGGTTACCGGTTAAGGAGTTTAGGGAAAGCCGTAAGCGGGACACCATAGTAACAATGACGGTACCGGACAAGTACTTTGAAAACTACAAGCAGCAGTTCCCATCTATGAAAAAGGAGATCAAATACAGGCTGGTAAAGATAGCGTTGGAGAACGGTCAGGAAGAGATATTAGCCACTTCTTTACTGGACACAGCAAAGTACAAGCTGCCAGAAATCGGTGAGCTGTACCAGATCCGTTGGGGTACTGAGGAAGGTTACAAGATGTATAAGGCACGAGTGCAAGTAGAAGCGTTCAGTGGAAAGACTGCCACAGCCGTAAAGCAAGATATCTATGCCAAAGTAATGATGATGACGTTGTGCGCTGCATTGGCGTTCCCTATCGAGGAGCGGGTAATTGCAGAATGTAACGCCGAAAAGCGAAGCGGCAAGGTCAAGCACAGCAGAAAGATCAACCGCACCTTTGCCTATTGGTCAACCAAATGCATTTTGATCGGCATGTTCATCAAAAAGACGATCACATCGGCTCTTGCGGTCTTCGACCGACAGGTGGCAGCCAATACAGAAATTGTTCGGCCTGGAAGGCATCACAAGCGAAAGCGAAGACCGCCCAGGTTGTACCACATGAATTACAAAGACGTGTAAACATTAAGTCAACGAGATTAGTGAAAATGCTCTCTTATATCTAGGACGTTCGCTTTCAATTATACTAATTGAGTAAATCATAATTGCAATGGGTGAAAATAACGATAACAAGTTCTCCAATTATGAGATTCTATTAAAATCTATACCGGTATTTACCGGCATATTGATCTTTGGCGGTATTTTGAAAGGTGCTGTATTTTATTTTGTATTTGGCATCTCAATCCTCGAATACATTTCTTTAAGCGAGGCGATATTAATGGCCCTAGAGGATATCGTTGCATTAATAATCGTAGTTGCAATAGCTGTAGCATTCATTTTTGGGACTTCACCGGGTCAAAGAAAGGAAAACAACGATCGTTTGTTTTTCGGGTTTGTTTGGACAATAATTTCCTTGTCCTATGCCATATACCTTTTTATCACGATTTATGTCAATAATCGGACTGACTGGTCAAATTTTGCCAGCATGACCTTATTAGCCCTTGCACTGTATGAAATTTATCACAGGCGTAAAATGCGAACACTCCCCTGGCTAATAAGTCCTAAGATAAAGAAGGGAATTGTAGCGGGATTGTGTTTAATATTTTTTATTTGCGGTATATCGCTGGTGCAGGCGTTCGAGCTTAAACTCGGCAAGCCGGAATTCACGGTACTTATTAAGGGCAAAGACTCGTGTGAAACAGTACAGACCTCTGATAGTCTCATTTACGTGGGCCGGAAGGATAAATACGTGTTTTTGTACAATAAGCGTAAGCGGCAAGAAGGGCCGGAAATAATCTCTACTTCCGAGATCACAAATATACAATTTAAACGGAGCCGGTAATCGACAGGAGTTAGGTATGCTAATGAAAGGCGGCCCAGACTGTACCACATGAATTACAAAGATGTGTAAACCTTAAGTCAACGACATTAGTGAAAACCCCCATACGTTTACTTAAGGGGAAAAGGTGTTTTAACGGTGAGGAGAGTATTGATAATGAAGTAATTTGTAGGTATATAAGAAGGGGCTATCTTACAGACACAAACCAATTGGAGATTATCGAATTGAAATTACCAATCAACTAAAGTACCATATCAATGACAACGAAGATTTTAAAGGCCGTCACACGCACGGCCAGGAAGGGGCCTTCTCCAGACGGCGGCTGCTTCCCTTCGGTCATTTGATAATCAGCATATTAAGAATGGGTAAGCGAGGCTTACAGCGAGAGATAGATAGCTTCTTCCGGGAGACAGAGAATGAAGAGTTCAACATCCGACGGATCACCAAGGGCGGCTTCAGCAAGTCGCGTCGGAACCTGGCACCAGAAGCCTTTATGGAGCTTAATGACTTGGTCTGGTTGCGCTTTTACCAACAGGTCGACTACTTGGGTTATCATGGTCATAAGCTGTTGGCAGTGGACGAGACCTTTCTAAACCTGCCGAACTACGAGAGCATCCGGGAGGAATTCGGTGTGCGGGGCATGCGCAGGGGAACGAAGAAGGATGTGCCTAAAAGTATGTGTCTGCTATCGATGCTCTATGATCCGGTGAACTTCCTGACGCTGGATATTCAAACCAGTCCGACCGATGGAAGCGAAATGGATTTACTGATGGAGCAAAGGGTATTGCGGAAGCCTTAATCGGAAAATATAATGCCGCCATAACGGATTTTCAAATATATATCCAATGGGCCGCGGAAATGAATAAAATTTTTGATGCGGACATGGCCTGCACTAAGAGCCTTCTTGCAAGTTATAACTGGTTAAAAAACTAAAAGAACATATTAGTCCTTTCGATTCAAAAACCCTGGCGAATTTGTATGATATTGATATTACGGATTGGACGCCGATGACAATTAAGAAAGCGTATTTCTACATTTCTTTTTGTCATTGTCTTTGTTTATCTTTTATCACTAATATTCCGCAAGATTCATCGTACAAAAAAATTGAAATCATGAGCAACCCCCAGAAATTCTATCTGAAGCACATGTACAAGGAAACGGGATTTCGCGCTGCCTGGGATCCCGGCAGCCCCCTGGAGATCGGTATGATCGGGAAGTTGGATAGCAAAGGTGCCTTCACCGTTTGGAGCACCCTCGCCAAGCAGGGAATCGAGCCGGAGATTCTCCTCGATAAGTCAAAAAGCTCGATCGATTATTCCTCTCAGAATGGCATCAGTATCGAAGCAAAGGCCGAAGGTAAGGTTCCTTCCGTCGGTGGCCTCCTTGGCGAGACCGAAGCCGGATTCGATATCGCCTTCACCAGCGGCCAGGGCCTCATCTTCAAAGCCACCGGCTACCGAACGGATAAGATCGTTAATATCGAAGACCTCCAAGCCGCCATCCTCGAAAAATATGAAAATGGTGTCTGGCAAAAAGATTATCTCATCATCACCGGCCTCGCTACGGCTGCTACCGCTACCATCATCATCTCCACCGGCAGCACCGGCAAGCTGGCGCTGAAAGCCAAAACCGGTATCTCAGCCCAGAATCTCGTACTCACCGATGCCAACATCAGCCTCACCGCCTCCAGGGAGGAGGGTAGCATCTACCGCTATATTGCAAAAAAAGGGCTCACGCCATTATATTCCGTCATGGGTGTTCGCCATCCCTGGTTCGGCCACCCTACGCTCAAAGTCAGAGGCGAAAACGAAGATGAGCTAAAAGCCCTGCCATTCAATCCGGACGAGATCCCCGACTAAATGATTCCAACATGCAACCCCGCCTGCATGCCCTGCTTATAGGCATCGACAACTATTCTTTCGCTCCCTTAAATGGCTGCGTCAATGACGTCAATGCCTTCAAGACCTGGCTGGAGAAGACGTATCCCGCCGGAAACCCCAACCTTATCCTCAACCTCATCGGCACCCTGCTGAACGAACAGGCTTCCAGGGCCGGTATCATTGCCGCCTTCGACAAGTTCCAGCCCGAGGACGGCGACTTCTGCCTGCTGTTCTACAGCGGCCATGGCTCCCGCTCCGCCGCGCCGGAAGCATTTTGGACCGAAACCGATAAGCTAAATGAATCCCTCGTCTGCTACGATAGCCGCTCCGGCGGCGGCCAGGATCTCATCGACAAGGAGCTCGCCTGGCTGATTTGGAAGGTCACCGCCGATAGAAAGCTCAATTTTATTGTCATCACGGATTGCTGCCATTCCGGTACGATCACCCGGGCCATCGATGGCTACGCCCGGAACAGAAGCGCCGTTCCGGACGACACGCCGCGGAACCTCGAAGACTATCTCGGTTATGGCACCCCTTTTTACAAATCCTCTTTTGTCGATGGTAAGCAAAGAATCACCCCGCAGATCGCACCCCATTTCCACCTGGCCGCTTCCCGCGATAGCCAGACCGCCAAAGAGTTGGATATCGACGACACCATACACGGCGCATTTACCCATTCGCTTCTTCGGGCCCTCTACGAAACCCACGGCAGGATTAATTACGGCGAGCTCGACAGCAAAATCAAAATCTATGTCCAAGCCCTGACCAACGATCAGACACCATCCGTCAGCGTCAATAATCTGCCTGATTCTTCCCGTGCCCGCATCTTCCTGGACACCAAGCTCCGCGATAGCAGCCCAGTCTTCTCCTTGTCCTATGGCCAAAAATTCGACCGGTGGGAATTGAATGCCGGCTCCCTCCAGGGCATCTCGATAAAAGATCAGGTCATCTTCGGGGATCAGACTCTTCCTATTATCAAGAGCTATGCAGATTATTCGTTGCTTTCCACCGGCGACCTCAGCATCCTCAGCACCCAGCAATACCCGGTGACCATAAGCCGCCATCCCGAAAGCAGGTACCGGTTCAGGTTCACCGCCGGCAGCGACACCGCAAGTATCGGCCTCCTAAAATCCTTGCAGGCCATGGGAACGACCTCCTTCATCGAATGGGTGCAAGATGCCCCCGATTACATCGTTGATGCCCCAAAAAATACTTGGTCGCTTTACTTACCTAGCGGAGAAAAACCTCTCTTCGACCCCGTAGCAGATGATCCCGCAGCATACCATTCCGGCGAAACCGCCGCGCATTTATTTTTATTCTGTCTTGAAAAAATTTGCCGCTGGCGGTTCCTTCTCGACCTCGAGAATCCCGACCATCAGCTTCAGCGAAATACCGATTTTGATATCGCCTTCCTCCAGCTGAAGGACCCCGGCCGCTACGAGGACACCGATAAGGCCATCCCCTTGCAGGAAGGCGCGCCCGCTGAGTTCTTCTACCGCGAGGCCCAGGGCAAATGGTATGCCCCTGCCATCCGCATCCGCGTCGCCAGCAAGCCCCACAGCAGGGCGCCTCGGCTATACATCAATGCCGTCATCTTACAATGGGATTATGCGATCATCACCGCCTTCGATCAGCTCGAGCTCACGCCCGGCGATTCCGCCTGTCTGCGCATCTTCGATGAGGACGGCTATTCTACCGAAACTCTGATGCTCGAAATTCCCTCAGAGCTGCTGTCCGCGGGCTTCAATTCCGTTAAAGACTATCTGAAAGTATTTATTTCGACCCAGCCCCTAGACATGGCCCGATTCACACAGGAAGGCCTGAGCATAACCAGAAAAGCTATAGCCGCTGCTCCCGCTGTAATCACCCGCCCCGACTGGGTAACCTGGACCTCTAGCATCGAAACCATCCATCAAGGCTCCGGCTAGCGCCGTCATATCCCACTAGCGCCGCCGCAGCCGCTGCAGATCCGACTTCATCCTCGCTAGCATTTTCTCCTGGACCGCCTTCATCTCATTCCCTGATGCACCAACATATCCCCACACATGCGGGATTTCTATCTCAAGCCGCTTCCTGTATTCGTCGGTATCTACGGGCGGTGTTCCTGGAAAATGTTCCCAAAGCCAGGACAGCTCATCCAGGTCCGCACGTTCCTCCTTATGCCAATAATCATCCAGGAAATAATCCACGCACTCAAATGCACCCCTCCAATCAGCCTTTTTAACAACATCCTGCACCACGCCCGGTACCCCGTATTTGAGCTTATCCAAGTAAGTTAGTCCGCCAATTTGCTTCGAATGCACGATGGCCGTCAGCGCATAACGGACCTCTACGCCGGAATCGGTAAAAAACCATAGGCTGTCGCCTGTTCTCGAAAAGCGGACATTGTAGATATGGCCGGTCAGCTCGAAGTTTCTTACCACGTGTCTTGCCTCGTCAAATAAATAGGCCTGCTTGTTCTGCCAGCAGATAAGGCTCTTGGTTTCAGGCGAATATTCCATATGCGAAATAAAGGAGATATCTTCCGGTATTTTTGCCCATTCCACCGGGTGATACCCCGAGCTGGGCTTTACAAGCCAGATCTTTTGTTCTGCGACGTACAGGACGTTCTTATCCACGGGATTTATACAGCCGGCGTCAACTATGGTTCCCCGAATAACCTTTTTTCCCACCAAATCTCCTTTTTTGTTAAAATATAGTAAGCTTGTGTCTGCCCAAACCAAAATATCTCCGGTCGAATTTACACTCAAACCTGCATCGTCATTTCTTTTCGATAATACGGTATCTCTACCGCTGTTGCGGTCTGTAAACTGGACAGTCCCATCGAACTTTTGTAAAACCACTGCTCCTTCCCCATCCACAAGTGTAGGCATCGCATCATCATCCAGTTTTAAGATCCTTGTGCTATCCACCCAAACAGTTGGTGCCCAGGTAGTACCCTCGCTAATGATCCGTTCCCCATTGACCATATCGATCACCTTTTTACCCCGGTATGATGCTGCGATCGTTCCCAGCAAGTTGACATGGGGATTCCATAGACAGATATTCTCGTCCGCAGACGTTGTTATTTTCGTCCCGGCAGACGAAAAAAACGCTCCGATAATTACAGAAGCAGATGTCTTCACCTCCGATACGACCTTCCCATCCGCCTCCCATAAAGTAGCGCCCCCGTCAGGGAAAGAAGCCAGCACCCTGTTCGTCACAGCCGAAACCTGCAACGTGCTTATTCCAGCACGGTGTCCTGCAAAAACACAAACAGGCTTAGGGTCTTCCCCTTCCCACGCCTTTACGACAGAATCGCCGGTCCTGACCGTATAGAAACGTGTTCCATCTCCTGAGCACGACAACAGGGATGCGGCCCGTTCATTCACAGAGTCTTCCTGTGTCGGCAGGCTGTCCATATTGTATATCCGTACCCTGTCGTAGTTCGCCACAAAAATTAACCCTGCTTCCATGCTTGCATCGGCGTCATAGATTGTGCCCCTCGATTTCAGCTCGTGGACAATATTTAACCCTGAATCCAGCAGGAGTATCTGATCACTCCGCGTAGTGACGAGCAGATATTTTCCATCTGTCGTCCATTTGATCTTAAAGAGCTGTCGCGGAAGCTCGGTTTCCCGATAGGAATTAGTACCATTCCGGTAAAGGGTCAGCCGCCCGGCCACGCTCCGCGCTGTAAAACGTGCATCCGGTGAGACGGCGATCCAGCCACCAAAGTCATTGAACGCGACAGATTTTAGCAACCTGTTGGCCCGGTCATATTCCCGAATTCCGCCGTTGCTACTTGCCACATACAAACATTGCCTGCTGTCATCGTACACCGCATCAAGACCTAGATCATGCCACCGGTTCTCAAAAAACATCGAGTTGGTATCGCTGGCTAGCGTTCGTAATATCGCGTTATTCTGCTTGTTTGGATCGCCGTTGTATGCTAGCCACGCCAGCCAAAATGCTACAGTAGGGTCTTTTTTGGCCAGGAGCAGCAAATTCGACGACATCGCTGACAATTGCGCCAGATAGGCCTGACGCTCTGCAACTGCTTGGGCAGCCTGTGCCCTCCGCCGTTGTTGGTCAGCGGCCTCCCGCTCCTTATTGGCGCTGTCCCGCTGCGCCCGGATTAGGTTGACCACTTCTGCAATTTTATCATCCGCTTTAGCGGCCATATCCGGGTTGCAGATCTTATATGCTCTCAACCTGGCAAGCGCAAGCGTATAATTGCTGTCCATGATAGCCGAATCCGCCCTCATCATGATCGAGTCGCAGATTGGCTTTACTTGCGCCACGCTGCTTAGCGCGATACCCGCCAAAAAAAATATCGTCAAGAACGCAATTCTCATTTACCATCCAGCTTAAAGGTTCTTATAATGGTATCAAACCGGTATTGATCCGCTTCTTGCCTCAGGAGCGAATCCGTCTCCAGCTCCTTATAAATGGAGTAGGCATAGCTGAATTGGGTATCGGCCAGCGACCGCTCAACAGCCTCCTGATATACATTTCCATTTTGAACATCCTCCTTGAATTTAGCCCGCTGATATTGCTTCAGATTTTCCTGCGCCACGTTCCGCTGCTTGTCGGCGGATGATTTCAGGTACCACGCCACCACGGCAAAGCCGGCCAGCACCACAAAGCTCACCCCGATCAAAGCATTTTGCACTCGTCTTCCATGCGTCCGCGCATCCCTGCTCCTGACAATGAATTCCCGCTCCCGGTGATTCATCAAAAATGCAGGCCGACCCTTCTCCGGTGCAGGCAGCTCTCCCACCAGCACCTCCAGCCGGTCATTCCGGTCCCACAGATCATTCTTCCCCGCGTAGCCGTCCACGGCATTCTCCAGATCCCGCTGCATGCCCATTCGAGCGATGCCGATCTCCTCGATCCATTTTTTGATATAGCCCCATCTGGCCACGGCGTCATGCACCGGCTCCCATCCTACTGAGCTTCCTTCTACCGGGTAAATAATGCGCTGCTTTAGCAGCACCCTGATCTCAGCTTCAACAACCTGGTCGAATTCCCTCTCCCCGAACCGCAGGTCTTCCACCGATGCCTTTCTCCTGCTGTAGATATCCCCTTCAATATTGATCATCCGCAGCAGGATCGACTTGAGCACGTATTCGTTTGCCGATTCATTCCCCAGCAAGCCCCTTAGCTTGCTGTGCAGCGCTCCGGCGATACCGCCGATAGCACGGTAATCGTCTTCATGCAGGAGTCGGTTACGGCTGTTTTCAATGGATTTTACGAATAATTCGCTCAGCAGCACCGAAAGCAGTGGCAGGCTGCCCGGATATTGCAGCACGTCGTCTATGATCTCATCCACCAGCGCCACCGGCTCATAAAAAAATGCAATATCCAACGCCGGTCGCAGGATCGTCTCCCGAAGCTCCATGCGGTCCAGCCATGGAATGCTGTAGGTGCTGGTCTTCCAGAACGGCGCCCATTTCCCCCTATTTATCAGGTAGAGATAATCGGAGCGCAGCGTGGCAAGCACAAAGACCTCCTCATGCTGCATACACAAATCGTACAGCCGGTTTAAAAATGTTTCCGCGTCATCTTTATTCCTGGCCTGTGTAACCAGCTCTTCCAGCTGGTCCACAAACAAAATGGTCTTAGTCCCCGGTCCCTTCGTCAAATCCCATTTCTCAAGCATTCTTAAAGGCGTCTCTCCTGGTCGGATCGTCTCGGGAAATATCCATCCCTGTTCCTGCAGCAACGGCTTAACTCCTGCCTTGATCACCGAGGATTTACCCGAACCCGAGATTCCCGACACAATCAGCAGATTCATCAGCCTCGGGTCAGCGTGCCGCTCGCGGATCATCTCAACGATCGCCGCGCTTACCTTGCTGCGCCCATAAAACCTCGGCCGGTCCTTTTCCTCATAGGACTCCAGGCCCTTAAAAGGATTGTTTTCCTTTACCGCCGCCACGGCATCTTCCAGCCTTAGCGGCCGGTTGGGATTCAGGAAAAGGAACTCGCCCTTGTCATGATGCTTTAATGTAAATAGCCGGGGCGTCTGCCGGTGTCGGATATGTTCATCATTTGCCAGCTTTTCCACGGTGTCCCGCACATAAACGATAAGCTCGGCCGCCGTGATCAATCCGTTTTTCAGCAGATCCGCCTCCCCTTTTAGCCCGTCCACCAACGCCGAAGCAAAAGGAGAATACCCCTGCTCTTTTCTCCTCCATCCCTGATCCAGCGAAGTCTGGTCAAAAGCGGCGGAGGTGATCACCTGCCAGGCCCGATCCCGGACATACAGCGAAAAATGTTGCCGGTAGATCTTTTTAGGCCTCGCGCGGATATCCCTGGTATTAAAAACGCTCCATTCCAGGCTCCCAGCAAAGCAGCAGTCCAGGATCAGCAGCACATGCCGGCAGCCAACCTTGTAGACCTCCGCCAGCAGGCTATCCATGCTGATCCAGCTGGATTCCGCATCCACTTGTCCATCTCGCGGTATGATATATCCTGTCGCCGATCCGTCCGCATTCTCCAATGTCTTCCCATGCCCCGCAAAATAAAACACCAGCCGGCTCCTGTTTTCCGCAGCACCATCCGCTCCCCCGTTTACCGTCGCAACCATCTCCTCCAAAAATGCCCGGATACCGTGCGCGCTAGTCTCCTGCCCCGCAAGTATCCTGCTCCGGAAACCATTGTTGGGTGCCGTCAACTGCTGGCCCACCGCCTGCACATCCCTCACAGGGGTTAATAACGATTCGAAATGATCATATTTATCGATGGCGATCCCCAAAAACCAAGAGTTGGAAAAATAGTCGGTGAGTGGCATCTATAGGTTTATATGCTGTTTAAAAAAATATGTTTTGCACACCTTCCCAATTAAGCCAAAAATAACTGCTCGAAATACTTAGTTGGGGGTTTCCAAATTGTAACCAATGTCCCTAGTCTCAACGTTAGAGAAAGGTTGTCGCATCATCCTATAAATTGATTTGAAGGATAAGGTGTTCCAGTGCCAGGTTCCTTCTTGACGTACTGAAGGCCTTAATAATCCTCCGAATAGTAAACTGCTCGTTCTCCATCCCATTGCAGAAACTATTTATCTCCCCTTGCTAATCCTGTTTACCCTTCTTTAATATGCTGATTATCAAAGACCGAAGAGAAGCAGGCGGTTCCTGGTAAAGGCCCCTTCTGGGCCGTGGGTGTGCCGGCCTTTGAACGCCTCATTGTCACTGATATGGCAGTTTAGTTCTTTGATTAATCGGTAATCGCCTATTGGTTCCTGTCGGTAAAGTAGTCCCTTCTTAAATACACACAAATTACTTGATTATCAATAATCACCCCACCGTTAAAATACCTTTTTTTGCTTAAAGTAAAACGACATGGGTGAAAACACCCACACCGTTAAGAAAAAAAGGGGTGTTTTTCACGTTGTACACAAGGAAACTAAAGTCGATCTTCCTGTCAAACAGTCTTTTTCATCTAGAATACTTGTATGCCCCCATTACCCCTAGCAACGATACCCAGTCAACCACCTGACACTCAACGCAGTGAGCTGATTACCTGGTACACGCACTACGAATCAGTCGTCAAAGATGAACTGGAATTCTTTTTCAAATACATGAACTTTTATTCCGGGCTTCTATCCGCCTTACTCGCCGGCACGCTGGCTGGCATACTTACCTATAAACCTCCAGCAACGATAGGCTTGATCCTACTGATAGGTCCAAGGTTAATCGGATTTCTCAGTTATATTGGCTACCAAAACGTAAAGGTCTATTACCGACGATATGTCATCGCGTGGATCACAGTGATCAATCTTAGAAATATATTGGGGCTAGCCAAGCGTGAATTAATTTCTACGCTGGCGCCTCCTATTTTTCCTCATCGCCGCGAAGGTGGCTTTCTGGCAGAGTATAACCGCCCACCCATTCAAGCACTGTTTGATTGGCTGAAAAAAGATCAAGCAGACGACGAAACCGTACTAAATGCCTTGCTTGAGCACGGTAATACTTTAAAGTTCGCCCAATATTTATTCTGGGTGTTTGCAGTAGCCGCAGGATTGCTTGCCATAGTCATCACCCTTTCGTCTTGTAAAATACTATTATAGTCATAACAAAACGAATAACCACCATGCCCCTAACAGACTATTTATTGTTGGTGCCCTTGGACGAAGAATGGAAGAAAATATGGAATGTGTTGTCCCCTATCGGCAAGGCGATCAAACCGTCCAAAAAAAACAATTCCATGAGCTATTACGCTTGGAATTATCCCACCCTACAGGATCCCGGAAGTAACATTAATGAAGATGGGAATTACTTGATCGCGGGGGCCGCTATGTCGCGAAAAACACCCGGCCAGGCCTATGCAGCTTCCTTCACCATGCAAGCATTGGATGCATGGCATCCTTCCCGCATTGTGATGATGGGAATTGCTGGGAGCTTGGAGCCCAAAAGATTACTGTTGGGAGATGTAGTCGTATCGGACAAGATCTTTGGCTATGAAGTGGGCGATGCAGAAAGAACCTTGAAGTTTCGGCGGACGGTCAATCAGTCAGGTGCACTCGATCTGGATCGTGTGCGTGCCTTTCTAGGCCATGACGAACTCTACACTGCCTGGCAAAAACAATGCTTGCTGGCCGCAAAAAAACTACCCAAACTGGCACAAAAATATGTCCACCCGCCAACCCTACATATTGAGAATACAGCTTCTGGAAATTATGTAGTCAAATCAAAAAAGTTTGCCGAAAACCTAAAAAAACAACTTGATTGGAGTATCGCAGCCGTAGAAATGGAAGCCACCGGCTTATTTCAGGCATTGCATCTAAAAGCTGGCCTCTCCAACGCGCTAATGATACGAGGTATATCAGACTATGCGGACGGCAAAAAAGAAAAATTAGATAAAAAATCCCATAATTCTGTACGTGCCTGGGCTTCTGGAAATGCGGCAAGATTACTAAAAGCGTTGTGGCAAACGGTACCATTCATTCCTATCTCTTCAAGGTATAAGTTTGATATGCATAAAGGTCACCCCAGCCGGATGCGTCAAGCGAATATTCCTGATATTGAATACAAACAGCTCAAATCGCAATCACTTTCCTTTCCCAATCTCTTGCATCGAAGAGATGCAACACCGGCACTGCTGTTACAAGTGATCCCTAAGGTAAAAAGGGGTATAACGCCACCAGGTAAAGGCCTTTGCATCATCGACGGCGACCCCTCCCAAGTGATAATGGGAACGGATTTGAAGGATGGAGGACTCTATTTTTCCCTCCCGGCCAATGAACATGGTCTCCACGTTGAGTTACTCTTGAGTTACCAAAGCCGGGTCAACCAATTTGATTTGGTCTGCGAAGATGACTTTGGACGGCGTATTACAGAATCACTACCTTAACCACTTACTATGAGTCTTGATGTTTTTATTTACAATTCCAGCATGTATCCTCTGAAGAGCACCCGTGTTGAAATTTTGGAAAATGACGATACGGGCGTAAAGCTGGACGTCCAAACAAGTGGCCCGATGAGCGGACGTGATTATGGTGCCTCTTTAAGATCCCACAACTGTCCGGTGATCGTCTGGCTCGACGATCGTTCTGGTGCCTATGCGGCGACCGATCTGGGTTATTTAAATGGCAAACGAACAACCCGATTAGACGTGACTCTTTACCCTCTGCCTGCACCTAAGCACAGTGGTGGCGGCCCTGGAGGAGGCGGGGGAGGAGGAAGAGGGCCTGGCGATCGCGGCGGATCACCTCGTTTCGGGAGCAGCAAAAAAGGCCAGTTTAATCTAGACGAGCCCCAAAAAACACCGGCTCAAATTGTTGAATATATTCAAGAACAAGTAAAAGCAGGTAATTGGACAACAGAAGAGGGGACCGGCGTGAGCACATTGGTTGCAACCGTTACACGGGCCATGCAACTAATACAACAAGATAAAGCATTCAGTGAAAGGTTAGCCCGGTGGTTAAATACGTTAAAAGCACTGGGTATAATGATCCGTCAAGGTGACGATGGAGGAGAAAAAGGGCCTGGAAATGAGCGTTTAGGGATGCCGACCCACCCATTGAATGTTTTAACACATTAAAATCACCCATACACAACTTGTTTATATTTTCTATTGATTACACCTGTGAATAAGGCTATCCGAAAGCCATGACATTTTCATCTTGTTAATCTTTACTTGTGCTCGATACGACCCATAAACTCGTTGGGGAAGGTATTGCAACAATTTATCATTCCCATGGCAATTCGTGCACGGCAGTATTTCAATACCCTGGTCGTAAGGAGTCAGAAAGTATACCGATTCCAGCGTATCAGTTGATTCCGAAATTATTTTTAAACATCTCAATCGCATGACATGAAAGGAAAGCAAATCTTCACCACCGCAGAAGCACGAAAAATACGCCAACTAATTCAGGAAAAATTAGTAGCTGATATACCCAACCAAAAGCGGATCCGCGATGAAATAAGAGCTTTAGGGTTTTATATCAGTGATTTTTCCAACAAAAAAAATATACGGTAGATGATTTTGACAGCCGTGTGACCATTATTGGCTAAAGGAACTGAGGCATCCCTATGTTATTATTTTTCTATTGTGCCGGATTGTATTAATTGCTGAACATCCTGGTGTAAAAAATATACCCTGGATTGAATTTTCACTGGTTTTAACACGCCATTTTTAATCCATTCATAAATGGTGGGCTTAGTAATACCGAAAAGTTGGCATATCTCACCGCTGTTGTAGAGAGGCTTATAGGTCATACCAGGGACTTCCAAGGTTGAAGTTGCTGGTTCAGCTTTTAGACTCAATTTAGCAAACTCCTCTTGAATGATCTTCCGCATCTGCGCCCAAAACGCCTCCTTTTCATAATTCATCAAGATTGATATTGAGTTCTTCGACATGCTTTTCCATTTTTTACGGCTACAGTATAAAGGCTAATTATTGGGCTCGAGCGTATATTCCGTCTACTTGATAGCGCTATTAATAAATAATACGAGGTCACTTAGCTATAACTGATTGTACAGGGAAGGCAATAATGTCAACTTAGCTATACTAAGTATTCGTTTTGAAGGAACTTTCCAAATTAGATAAGTATGTGATCAAAAAAGTCAAAGAGAAAAGACTATTGCTTGGTCTCTCCCAGGCAGATCTATCTTTTGAACTCAATGTATCTATTGGATTCATTGGCCAAGTGGAAAGCCCCAATTATCCCGCCCACTATAACTTCAGGCATCTAAATGAGATCGCAAAAATTCTGAATTGCTCACTCTACGACTTGCTTCCTAAGAATCCATTGTAAGGCCCCTTCTAAAGCTAGTAAGCAAAATTAATTCATTAGTGCAAACACTTAGTAATAGATAAGTGTTTTTTTCTACATTTAGATAAATCGCAAATTGAAGCTCCGAAATTGAAAGACTGCAAATTTTTTGCCTTCTTATTTAAATTAAACTGCCTATCGGATTAACCGGCGGTAAGCAGAAGACCTTCCATTGTCTATTTGCGAAGTAGAAACAATATCTAAAGAGGCATTTTGCTTGAGTGATGCGGATATCTTTCTGGTTCTTGTTGTAGTACCAGGTGAAGAAAAAGGGATAATATTTTAGCTATAAAATTCAATGTAATTGTTACAAATCTAAATTATTTTTTCAACAAGGAGATGCTATTTTAATACCATGTAACTAAATAAAAATCAATTAATTAAGAGCAATTATAAACCCAATCAGGTATAATTACCTGTGAAGATTGGGATTGTTTAAATGACAATTGTAACTGGATTAGCTATAAGCGCATAAATCGGAGAGTACAAATCAATTTCCTGCCGTGGCGTTTCCAGTGAGATCAGCAGTGAATACCTCGTTTTCTCTTGCCAGCGTCCCAAAGGTTTTCTTTCCTTCCACCAGCCTGTAACAGGATAAATAGCTATGAAATTACAAGTTGAAATTTCGGCAGCGGTTGCCTTCCAGCTATCGGAATGTACAGAGCCAAGATTCCTCAGCTTAGGGCCAATAAGCCAACGTTCGGCGCCGCTATCGCCTGTGGAGTCATCATCTTCCTCCCGCAGGGCAAGATTTATCCTTTTTTTGAACTCGTCTTCCGTTTCTGTCGGGTTGTTCACCTCAAATCTAAATCCAAAAGACTGATAACGGTACCGATCCTTCCAACCTACTTCACCCGGAGCAGGCTCAATAAAGTAGGAAAGCGTTATTTTGAATTTCACCTCCGTCTCTCCGAGCCCCAACAGCAACTCCTTAGGCCAAGGAAGTTTGTAAAAATGCATGTCTTTGGCCACTACCCTTCCATCCTCGTTTAATGTGAATGGGCGGATTCCTTCTTCGGCAATAAGGGTGAAGGAGCTTTGGGTATTTTCGATGGCCCTGACCAGGTCGGGAACACCATAACCGCAAATTCTCATTAAATTGGCCAGGTGGCTTTTGCGGGAAATATCAATGTTAAATTGCTGTAGAAGGGCTTCCGTCCATTCTGCGGAATGTATAATAAGACCGCGGACAGTTTCCGGCCAAGAGCTAGGATAGACGGCCAAGATTTTTGCGCACATCCAAGATCCGAAGGCCGAGGCAGCACTGGTCCCTGAAAATGCGTCAAATTGGTTATTTATAGGGCGTTTGGAAGTAGAAAGCACCGCCAAATCATCGACAGTCCCGACGATGTTATTATCTGGCCCCTTTAATATATTGCCTCCCTCTAAAACCACATCAGGCTTTAGCGGCCATTTCCGGTGCTCCCAAGAAATGGAAGTCGAGCTATAAGGAGAAAGTTGCCCCAATTCCGCTATAGGTGTATGGCCATTATACCCCTGGTCCGTGATAATAATTTTGTCGGTGACGGCGCCAATGGTCAGTGCGTTCCACGCCTGGGCCGGGTCTTCCACCGAGCTTGTTATATTGCTCGCCGGGTAGGCGGCGAAATCGGTGTTATCACGAAGATTACCAGCGGAAATAATAATTAATCTCTTTTCATCTTCCGATTCTCCAAATGCCAATTGATCAATGGCAGAGGAATAAGAGGTAGGGCGGCCTCTGAAAATCTTTTCTTGAGTCGTAACAGCCATACAATAGATCTGTTTACGCTCAGGCGCAGCTATCTCGGCCCGACTGATTCCTTGGATGGTGATTGCTCCGTACAAAGTATTATCATTTTCGCCGTCCGGAGGTAGGATCTTAACTGAACTAAGCCGATGGTTAATTTCTGGCTCCATTTGCGATTCTAATAAACCTTGCAGGTTCCCATAAATAGCAATCCCACCCATAAGGGTCCCGTGGCCATCATGGTCATTTAGCCCCCATTGGGGTTCGACTGAGTGTCTATCAGCATCCTGTAAGACCGGAGCTATCAATCTATGACCATTATTGATACCCGTGTCAAGAATGCAAATCCCTATATCGTTGGGAAAATGAAATTGGGTACGGTTAAGAAGTTCCTCTACCCAGGCTGACTGAATAGTATTACTCTCAGTCAGCCAAAAACGGGCGGTTTCTTTTACCGCTCTTAGCTCAGCAATAAAGTCGCATATTTCGATCAGTTCGGTCAACTGGGATCGATTAGCTCGGATAAGACGCACAATCCTTTCCGGGAAGGTCAATATTTGCTGACTAAGGGATATGTCTAATAACTCACAAGCTTCCTGGATAATACCATCCATATATTCCTTACTTCCCCCCATCTGTAGCCAGAGTTCACACCACTTTGCTGTTTCGGCAGGCAACAGGGAAGGATCATCGGTCCATAATGACCGCACAGAAGCCAAACCCAGACTCTCGATACTGGTGACTAGTGTAGCATTCTTAGGCTTTCCCTGTTGGGTATTCCTAAATTTATAATCTGTAATCTTCTTGTGGAACATTTCCTCCTGACCTTCCGGAACATACACAACAGCTTTGATAATGCCGGTGTCTGGAGTATCCCCGGCGACCTGGATATTCAGTAGACGCACTTCCTTATTGGCATCTTCCAGGCTTTTCGATAGCAAACTATATCCCGCCTTGCCGGCAAATTCCCAATAAGATCCTAATTTTACAAGGGTACCCGTTTCCTGCCTTTCCTTTCGGGCTTTTAGAAGAGCTGCTTCGGCAGCCGCGAATTCCTGCAGTAGTTTATCGCTATGTTGCTGGCGATTTCGATCAGGTAGCTTGTCACTTCCAAACCCCTTTTTGGGCTTAAAGTCAAAGGTGACCGCGATATTGTTGATAAATAGGTGGGCGTTGTTACCGGCCATAGCAAATTATTAATTGCCGTAAACGCTCCTCTTGTTTTGCAGGAATTTAGTCAGTTTTAGTTTTTCGACTTTGTTCTTATTGTGCAAGATAGCATCCTTAATAGCGTCCAGACAAGCAGCCGTGATATCGGCATGACTCAAACCCGACGCTATTTTTATCAAGGGATCGAGTTTGAAGGCAGGTTTGAAGTTAGCAAGTTTATTGCTAATTAGCTTTTTTATTTCCTCCTCACTCGGTAAGGTATATCGAATTATATCATCAAATCGTCTAAAAAGAGCTTGGTCCAGTAACGATAGGTTGTTGGTAGCGGCCAAAATAAGACTATCTGATTTGTCTTTATCCATAAATTGCAGAAAAGCGTTGAGAATACGGCGCATTTCCCCAATATCATTATCTTTTGATCTTTCGCCCCCAATAGTATCAAATTCATCAAAAAGGTAAATACCCTGCGTCGATTCTATCAAATCGAATACTTGTCTCAATTTATTTGCCGTTTCCCCCATGAATTTCGTAATGAGCTTATCCATGAGAATGACATAAAAAGGAAGTTTAAGCTCGTGAGCGATAACCGCAGCGGTCATCGTTTTACCAGTACCTGGCGCCCCGGTTAAAAGCACCTTTCTACGATTAACCATTCCAAATTTGCCCAGCTTGTGACTTTGCTTAAATTCCAATAAAACGCGGTCTATTTTTTCTTGGATGTCATCAGATACAATAAGTTCGCTTTTACGTTCTTTGGGGGAAATTTCGAGCACTAAATCGGCTAGATCGGAAGCAAACGGTTTTAGCTTGACAACCTTGCTCAGCTTATTTTTATCTATAAGATCCCTGATTTCGAAGGCCACATCGGTGTGTCCCTGTTTGGCCTCATGGGCAGCAATCTGCAGGGCGAGGGTCGTAAAGCGGCTCTCGTCATTAGTGATATGTGCCTTTATGAGGCTTTTGACCTGGTCTGCGTTTGCCATGGGGTTTTGAGGAAAATGGAGCAAAAAAGTAACCAAATATATGAATTTCAGATATTTTCAACCAGAATATCGCTTTAGAACATATTTTCCCCCGGCTTGCCTTCTACCCAATCAATCCAAGATTCCACCTAGATCGATCTATTCAGAGATATTTTACTCAGCTGAAGGGGAGAAACTTAAGAGGATCAGAAGAGGTTTCGTTGCCGTTTCGCGATTAACGAGATCTCTATAGGCGAAATGGTCGATTTTTTAGTCGATTTACGGCTACCAAGTGGCCCAATGGCTCAGGGAGCAGAATTGGCCCAAATCCCTTTAAAAAACTTAATTATTCTTCCCTAAACATATCAGAATAAGGGGCCAAAGTAAAGGTCAGCCTAAGGATTGACAGGATTGCCCTATCTTTGTAAGGACACGTTAATCACAATAAAAATGGTGAAGATGTCTATTAGTTCTTTTTTATTACGCGACCAGAAAATCGACCAAAAACGTAAATGGTTGATCTTTAGTAAGATATGAGGGTTCTTGCGGACCCGTCCGGTCCGCAAGAGAAAGGTTCACTGCAAAGTGAGCCTTTCTTTATTTATACACGTTCAGACACTAAGCCTAGTGCTTTTCAGGGATCAAGTCAAAATTTAGGGTGGGTACGAGTCAGGCCCAATTATAGGCAGTAGAATAAGAAAAAGGAGATATTTCTGATTACTTGGCAGAAGCCCTGAAGGCTTTATTTTTGCGTTCCTTTTCAAATAAAGACCCGAATCCTCTGGTAATTTTGCTTGAAGGTCATTATGAGATACTGTTACATGTTACAGAGTCCTCACAAGATACAACCTCCCAGCGGCAACCCTATTTAATCCCAAAAATTTATTATTTTCCATACTTTTCGTTAGTATCTTTTCTTTGCTGGTAAAACTTTACTTGAGACGAATCGATGTTCGAGACATACTCCTTAGAACCAGGCAACCATCTAAACACAATATCTCCTTTCTTTCGATTCATTTGTCGCGCAATTTCTGGAGATAAGGAAAAGTGCTGTTTAAATATTCTTCTTGTAGACTTATTCTTTATCTGCACAAAAACCTCCAACAAATATTTCCCTTCTTTAAATGAATAATTGCTCCCTTCATCCGGCAATAAAAAATGATAGTATTGTTGCTTATCCTGATCGCCAATATAGGCAGGTCCTGCCCTTACCCATTCATGTTCACCTATGTAGCAGATTGGAAAAGTCTGGATAGTTTCCTCCCGCTGCAGTCGCACATAGATGTTGGAGATATATCTCCCGTTATGTAACTTTACATACACCAAGGTTAGAATTCCCACACGTATGCTCTGCCTTCCGTTATTATGATGTCCAAATCTGATTTCCTGAGGATCGGTCATGCGGATGCGTCCAGCCCAGTATTTATTAAGTAAATAAATGGCTACTGCAATAGCAGGACTTAACACAGACATGATTATAGCAGGGACAGTTATCATATATATCGATTAATAATATTAAATGTAATAGTTTGACAGGGTACAACTACACTCTAAGAATCACATCTTCATCATCGCAACGACGCCACCAAGGTCTCAGGCTAAAGAATATTCCAGCTTCTCTTTCCATTTTTTCCAGTCAGGCATGACCTTTTCTTGTAGTCTATAAAAAGCCTTTGTATGATTACGATAAACAAGATGGCACAATTCATGAATAATAACATACTCGATACTTCCTCTGGAGGCTTTTATCAATTCAGGGTTGAGTATTATTCTTCCACTGGGAGTACAACTACCCCATCTTTTATGCATTGCTCTTACTTGTAGTATCGGCTTGGATATTATCCGATCCTTAAATTGCAATAAAATCTTCTGCAGGATTTCATGGAAATGCGTAACAGCTTTTTCCTTATACCATTTATTCAACACATTCTTTGGATCAGATACTTGTCTACAACAAATAATTAACCTTCCCCTGAACAACTTGACTTTATCCACCAGGCAATGTTCAACCCGTAGTTTATATTGTCGTCCAAAATACAAATGCGTTTCTCCATTGACAAATAGGCGCTCAGGTGTATGCGGAAGAAAGGATTGATAAGCTCGCTGCTGTCGTATGATCCAGGCAGCCTTCGTCCTGATCTTTTCTTCGATAGTAGAGATATCCGTCTGCAAAGGAGCTACGACTTGTACACGGCAGTCCGGGAACACCCTTATGCCCAGGGTCTTCCGTACATTGAACACCAGTGCATATTCTATATCGACCGCTCCGTATCGGATAATATGATAATCTGGCATTATCATACGAATTTTAGTTTTACTATTTTCAATGCTTCACCCACCGTCTTATCGATACTGGCAAAAGGCAATTCAATATTATATTTTCCCATTAGATCAAAAATATAGTCGTCTATTGCGATCTTTATTTTCCCTTCTATATCGAATTTATTTTGCCAGTCTACGATCAGTTGGCCGTCTTCATATACGATGGATCGAATAGCATGATCGAGCCCCAGAGATAGTTCTGTAGCGATTTGCACCTTATCGGACAACTCCTCTTTAAAGATTTCGGTGACCAGGTTAAAAATAGCAATCCCGACATTATTTCCCTTTAATGGATCTGGGATATTGTCCATTCGTCCTTCCAGGAAATTCTGCTCACATTCCATCGCCCGCTTTAAAAATGCTGCTTCATCGATACGATGTTGGTGGTAGTCCCGAATAGCATCCTTTATAAGTTTGGAGAGCTTCTCGAAAAAGATCGGATCTTCATGCATCTTAATATTGATAGCACGGATGGTCCTGCTAGCGATGTGGTCGGCTTTGGCCGCGTTGCCCGTAATCTTTTCCACTTCTGCCTCACGCTGCTGCCGATCAAAAATATTGACCAACTCGGTAATTTGTAGCACCACTCCATCGGTGGTAATGTGCTTGTCGATCAGTTTTTGTACCTGTGGTTCAAACTCTTTATAGTCGATATCGTCCGAGTATCGCCTTTTTACGGAAATACGCAAAGCCAGGAAAAACCTGGCATCCGCCTTATATTTATCGACCTGTGTCGCCGGCGTATTGTTAACAAAATCAAGGCTGGACAGCGCCATTTTCAACAGGCGGGAAAAAATAGACACCTTTTCATAAAACCGGTGCCTGATGGATTCGTCGGAAAGGAATTCTTCATAGGCCGGCTCATCATATTTATTTTTGGTAGTTTTGAAGATATCCCACAGTTCAGAATGCGCCTGAGGGAGTTTTTTTGCTTCGACAGCAATATCCGTCCAGGATCCCTCTACATCCTCCAATTCAAACTGTTTCTCACCGGAATAAGTTCTTAACGCCTTGTCGAGATGCTCCAGGTTACCAAAATAATCAATGATGTAACCATACTGTTTTCCCGGATTCACCCGGTTCACCCTGGCAATGGCTTGTAATAAAGTATGTTCCTTTAGTGATCGGGTAAGGTATAAAACAGTATTTCTCGGTGCGTCAAATCCGGTTAGGAGTTTATCAACTACAATGATGATTTCAGGGGAGTCTTGTTTCTTGAATGCATTAATGATCGACTTCTCATATTTTTCGGGAGATCCGTACTTATCCATGCGTGCATTCCAGAATTTCTTTACTTTATCATCGACAACATCGAATGCATCGTCTTCTCCTTCTCTTGTATCAGGCGCCGATATAATAACTTCAGAGCTTACCCGACCTATCTCATCCATGTATTCCTTGTATTTAATAGCCGTGGCTTTACTGGGAGCGACCAGTTGCCCTTTGGATCCCGTATGCTGGAAGAATCCCACATAATGTTCGGTAATATCCCAGGCCCTGGCATAAATGATCTGATCAGCTTTATTGAGCATGCTCTTGGAACTGTATTTTCGCTTCATAGCGGCCCGGCCATAAATAGTCAGCGGTTCGGCGACCTTATCAAAATAGCTGTCCAAGGGCTTTTCATTGACCTCTATTAGGTTGTGGCGGCCTTCAAATAGTAAAGGAACCACAGCGCCATCCGCGACGGCATCGGTAATGGAGTAAATGTCAATGATGCCTCCGAATTTATCGGCCGTGTTTTTTTCCGCCTTCATAAGCGGTGTTCCGGTAAAGGCGATGAAACAGGCATTGGGGAACATCTGTCTCATTTTTATGTTGAAGTTGCCATATTGGCTCCTATGTCCCTCATCCACCAAAACAAATATATCTGGGCTGTCGAAAGGAGCAACTCCCGCTTTGACAGCCGCTTCGAATTTGTGTATAAGCGTAGTGATGACCACATCCCCTGGTTCGGACAACAGTTTCAGGAGGCTACTGTCTTTTTTTAGCTTTTCCATCTCATGCTCCGTCAGAATCTCCCCCTTTATTCTTTTTATAACTTCTGCCGAGGCACCCGCGTCGGCATTTTGCACAGGAATCTGGCATTTCCGAAATGTACTGGTGATCTGATCGTCAAGATCAATGCGATCTGTTACTAGAATAATTTTGGGATTACGGATCCGTGAATGTGACGCGATTAGTTGGGCCAGCATGACCATGGTGAGGGACTTTCCGCTTCCTTGTGTATGCCAGATTACTCCTCCTTCATGCCGCCCCTGCGCATCGGTCTTTACGATCCGCGCCATCGTGTTCCTAATGGCAAAATATTGTGGGTAGCGCGCTATTTTCTTGATCCCATCATCATATACTATATAGTTATGCATAAAATCCAGCAATTGCTCCGGGCGACAGAAACTGTACAAAAGCCTGTCCTGCCCAGTGATGACCTGTTCTTCCTTTTCAAGGTTGTCAAAGTATTGCCGTGTCTTTTTGAATCGGTCCTTAAACAAAGCAGTACGTTCATTATTAGGTAACGATGCGTGCTTTATCCTGCTTATTTCGCCCTCCCACTTCCGTTCTTCCTCCTTGGTCCTAAACATTTCTTTCCATTTGCCCCAAAACTCCATGGAGGTGGCGGTCGTAGCATATTTTGCCTCGTGGGTCGCCAGAGCCATCGTTATATTGGAATACAGGTATAAAGATCGAATCCCGTCCTCCTGTTGGTTACGCAGATGTTGTTCGATGGCCTTATCAATAGGATCTTTTATTTTGGGACTTTTGCATTCAATGACCACCATGGGAATGCCGTTGACGAACAGAACAATATCCGGACGATAAAGATCGGCGCGTTCGGCCCGGAGGACACTGTATTCTATGGCAATGTGATATACATTGTTGGCTGGATTTTTCCAATCGATATATTGGAATGAAAAGCCCTTTTTATCCCCTAATACCGTTTGCTCAAAGCTTTTCCCCAATGTGATCAGGTCATAGTAATATTGGTTGGCCGCCAAAAACCCATTCTGTACAGGAAGGTCCCTGATGGTCAGTAAGGCATTGGTGATATTGGCTTCCGAAAAAGCAAATTCCTTCTTTTTGTATTCGATTTTGTTGATCTTCTGTAATTGTTGCTTGAGGATATTCTCCAGCAACACATTGGAATATCGGCCGCCACGAGCTTCCAGTACCTCTTCAGGAGAAAGATATTCCCATCCCATTTTCATGAGCAGCATGATGGTCGGTATCTGGGACATCGAATCTTCCAAAAATGAGGGTGCCTCCATAATAATGATTTTAACCTGTAACAGGCATGGCAATCCTTATATACCCTTACCTGTTGCTGTCTAAAAAAAAGAAATAAGTTTAAAATGTCATTCCCCGCATTCCCTCTACTTATAAGAGGAAATCATCCTTAAACACGATTAATTCTGTCGTCCCAGCTAACTCTTTGTTACCCTCACTTCTCCTGTAAGGAGCTTTTGCATTAGTCCTTTCTTCTGTTGCTGCAAGGCAGCCATTTTTATTTTATATAGCTTTATCGATTCCTCAGATTTCTGTAATACCTTCGCAATGGCCACTTGCTCATCATAGTTGGGAGTATTTACTTTAATTATGGAGAAATCTTTGAATTTACAATTAAGCGTATCTTCTACTAAACCTTGAGAATTCCTGAAAAATTTATTTATAATGAAAGGCGTTTTAAAAAGAAAACTATAAAACAGGGAATGTTCTCCTTTATTAGGCGTAATGATCGTATATGCAGGGCTTACTAATCCTTCTAAAGAAGAAAATGCACTTCTTCCTTGCCACATGCGCATTGTATTATAGCCAATATCACCAGGACATATTCTTTTATATTTTGACTTATCTTCATTTGAATTATCCCTCTTTTCTGACTCAGATTGTGGATAGACTCCTAAAGAACCAATGGACAAAAGAGGTAACCATACATATCCTGTTTCTACTCTCTCGGTAAATAAACTCCCCAATTCCCGCTTCCTCCATTTACCTTTAAATCCATTCAACCTTTTCCTCTTAGTGAGCAGGACATGCGCTAATCCTTTTTGTCTTTTTTCCAGAATTTTAATAAACTGTTGAGTTTTGATAATTGCGTCATCCCAGGTGAAGAGAATTTCGGCTATTCGACGTTGCTCTGTCAGAGGAGGTTTTACAATCTCTAGCCTCTTAAATAATGGCAATCCAATTGTTTTTATCGTAGAGCCCACTGCATGTCTTTCAAAATATTCTTTTTTTGATTGCAAAAAATAATAGAGAAACCAATTATCTAATTGTCCATTACATGTCCAGGTAATAAAGTGTTGTGAGACAGCCATATCAATTGCCATTACAGCACTTTTACCTACACCTGCATCCCTAGACAACAATATTGTACCTTTCGGATGTAGCACGGCAGAAGAGTTCATAAGCCCCTCCTCAGATATATTGTTTGCGGTTTCATGAATATATCCATTATCCAATCTACATGAATCCGCAAGCGACACCCATTTTATTCCACCATTGTAATATTTATCAAAGGTTTTATTAGGAGTATGTCCACTTCCTCTTTTCGCCAATTTATCAAGTAAATCAACTCCCCACTCCTCGGGGATCCACCCTAGAGTGGTAAGCTTATACCCATTTCTATGTGCATTTTTAGTAGTCATCTTTCTTGTGTATTTTAAAACTTCAACTCCTTTAAATATGCCTCCATCTTATCCTCCACATCCGCCAGCTTCGCCTTCAACTTCGCTATTGCGGCCTGCGTAGCCGGAATATTTATTTCCTCTTCCTCCTCGAACGTATCTACATAGCGGGGGATATTCAAGTTGTAATCATTGTCAGCAATCTCTTTTAGCGTGGCCCTATAGGCATATTTATCGGTAATGACAGCGCCCACTTCACCTGTTAGCGGCTTTGCCCCCTTAAATGTTTTATAGGTAGCTACTACTTTGGCAATATCCTGGTGCCGCAACTTGTTTTGGTTCTTTCCTGCTTCGAAATCCCTACTGGCATCGATAAACAACACGTCCTTATTACGGCCCTTGGCACGATTGAAAAGCAGAATCGATGCCGGGATGCCAGTCCCGAAAAATAAGTTTGCGGGCAGGCCGATGACCGCTTCCAGGAGGTTTTCTTCGATCAATTGCTGCCTGATCTTTCTTTCACTGCTGCCCCTGAACAGAACACCATACGGCATGATCACACCCACCCGGCCGATGTCTTCATAGGTCGTCTCTATCATGTGGCTGATAAAGGCATAGTCCCCCTTGCTCTTGGGAGGAATTCCACGGTGAAATCGACCATATTGATCAGCCTCAGCATTCTCCGCGCCCCATTTATCCAGAGAGAATGGAGGGTTGGCGGCCACGACGTTGAACTTCATCAGGTGATCCCCCTCCAACAGGCGGGGATTATTCAGCGTATCTCCCCATTCAATGATAGCATTGTCAATTTCATGGAGGAACATATTCATGCGGGCCAGGGCCCAGGTGCTACCGTTCACCTCCTGTCCGTAGACAGAAAAATTACCTGTACCGACTTCTTTTGCGAGTTTGATCAACAAAGATCCCGACCCACAGGCAGGATCACTAAGTCTGTTGCCAGGATCTGGAGCCAGCAGTTTGGCCAGCAATGTTGACACTTCACTCGGTGTATAAAACTCGCCCGACTTCTTTCCCTCGTCTCCCGCGAACATAGAGATTAGATATTCATAGGCATCCCCGATCACATCATTGCCATCCAGGTGGGAAGGCTGCAGATCCATAGCGGCAAAGTCTACCAGCAAGTTCTTGAGCCGGCGATTCCTGTCCTTTGTCTGCCCTAGGTTGCTTTCTGAGTTAAAAGTAATATTGCGAAAGACACCCGCCAGGTTGAGGCGGTTTGAGTCTTCGATTTGTTCCAGAACCCGATCGATCAGGTCCCCCAGTTGGACGTCGTTCCGGTTCTCGTAGAGATAATCGAAGGTGGCGTTTTCAGGCAGCTTGAACCGTTCATTGGCTAGGGCTCTGTCTATTCGAACCTTGTCACCCTTGTATTTCAGGACATAGAAAGCTTTTTTGTCCTTCCAAACATCTGACACGTATTTCACGAACAGCATCGTCAGGATGTAATCCTTATACTGGCCGCTGCTCAATACCCCCCTGAACGTATCACATGCTTTCCATACGATCTGATTTATTTCCGCCTGGGTTATTTTATGTTCCATTACTATATATTTATCACGTTTTTTAATACAGCTTGAAATAATTTATTCTTTTCGGCAATGATCTGTCCCGTCAATGCGAGTTCTTCTTTATGGAGTTTGCTTATTTCAACGACTGATTCCTGGACCGCCAGGGATGGCAGCGGTATAATCAGGTCTTCGAGTTCATTTTTGCGGATGGAAGGGATAGAGCTGCCGGCGCCCATTGTCTGGAACTGGCCCTGGTATTTGGGGGTATTGAAGAGAGTGGTGAGGTAATCGGGGATGATCTTTCGTTTATCCGGCCTGATGACAAAGAAAATGGACGAAGCAATCGCCTTCCCCATCTCTTCGTAATACGTCCAGGCGAAATTCCGCATCCCCTTCCCTACAAAGAGGATGTCTCCGTCTTGTAATAAATGACCCTGAGATTTGTCATTGATATCCAGCCAAGTATCTATTTGGGCATTCCAATCTCCTAATTCATTGAAATTTTTGGCTTGCAAATACATAATATCACCCTTTTCAATAGGCTTGGAATAGAAGCCAAATTGTAAAGAAGCAATATTCTTGACTAAATAAAAATCACTTGTAGATCTATTCAAATTATTACCAATTTTAAGATTGGCACCAAAGTGAAGATATGAACCTTTGTAGAAATATTCAAAAAAAATAATAGAAATTTATATATTGATATTCCATATTTGATCGTTATTAATAGGATGCAAGTAATTTCTCGTAAAAATGAGAGAAGATACCGAAGATAGAAATAGGCGATACTGGAGCGATTCCGCGGCATAAACTTCAATTATCAGTTCTATGAAGACTTCTTTGACTACAACCTAGATAGTAGTTATAACAATTAGCCTTCCCCAAACAGCTTTTTAAATATACAAATCGAGTATTCTCATAAATGATTTACTATCAATATATTATTTAGACTCATGGCATTATCATAAGGTTTTGTAATAAAATAAAATTGCACTACGCTGCATGGGAAATGCAATATAGATACTACCTTTGATTTACTATGCACTCTGGAAAAACATATTTCTTCAAGGATATCGCCGATTCTTCCTCGGGTTTCACCCTCCGGAATGGTATCAAAGTACTGGACAAGGGGCCAATTGCCATACTCCAACCAAAAGACATTCAGGATGAAGTCTTGGCAATCGGTCAATATATTGATATAGACGATTGGGCGGCAAGAAATCACCTGCTTAAAAAGGGAGATTTGCTCTTAGCCAATAAAGGGATAAAATTTGCCACCTTTATTTTCAACGATGAACATCCTCGATGTATCGCATCCGCCTCCTTTTTTGTAATCAGGGTCTATCGTGAAAAATGTTTGCCTGAATTTCTGCAATGGTATCTCCAGCAGCCGGAAGCAAAAGAGTATTTGCTCAGCAGGTCCATCACAACGACCATTCCCTCTCTTAGCAAAGCCGCTCTCGGAAATTGTGAAATAGTAATCCCTCCCCTGGAAATACAAAAAAAAATCATAGAAATAGTGGCAACAGTCAAACAGGAAGAACGATTATTGAAACAACTGCTCAGTAAACAGCAGGAACATAGGGACGCTTATATCTGGGAAATGCTACGGGCCCCTGCCCAACATAAACAATAAAAAATGAACCAACGATTTGACTATATAATCCGCGAATACACGCCCCTCCTCCGGCAGAAAGGAATCGATGAATTGTATTGTTACGAATTGTTCCTAACCTTACTTTTCTGGTTATACATTTCAGATCAAGCCGACCAGGGTAATTCAAACTGGGCATTTCTCGATCAAGAACATAGGATCGATAAGTCAGTGACGAAGTCACCGGCAATCGTGCTTAAGCAACACGTGGAAAAGTCAATTGCCGTTATCGAAACTAAAAAAAATATTCAACAACTATGCCTCAACAAAGAAATAATTCAGAACCTCGATGCAGAGTTATTAAAGACGATCTGCCACAAATTGTATACAACCTTCAGCTTTAATTGGGTATGGAGCAAAAGCAACATCGCCAATCTATTTTCTACGCTGGAACTCTACTTCTCTTCGACTATTAATGCTCCTCATCGTATATTTACTCCCCGAGAAGTTGTGAATCTTCTTACCAATAGTTTGCCACAGCAAAAAAAAGGTAGCTTGTATGACCCTTTTTGCCGCGATAATTCACTCCTTCTATCGTATGCGGGTACAGAGGGCAGCGATTTTAACATCACCGCTAATGTTGATAATGAATTCAGTTATAGGTTATCCCGGATCAAGGCCTTGATGCTGGGGGCACCTGATATTGACATCGCCGTCAGAGACATTATCAGTAGCCATCCGGATAGAAAGTTCGACTTCATATTGACCAATCCCCCTTTCGGCGAATTACCTCGGCATGAAATGAAATATATCCCTTCCGGTTATTGGGCTTCCTCCTTCTGTGATATTAGTTCCGAAATAGATATCCTTTGCCATTCTCTGGACCATCTTAGTAAAACAGGCCGGGCAGCCATTATTGTACCAGCGGGTTTTTTGTCCCATCGAGGGAAAGTGGCATTTTTAAGAGAAAAATTGGTCATAAACGGCATCCTTGAAGCAGTGATCGCACTTCCTGCCAAACTTTTTTACGGGACGCGCGTAGCTACGGCCATTCTGATACTAAATAACAACGCGAATTACGAGCAGGTACTACTTTTGAATGCAGCCGAACTCGGCAGTCGCCAATCTGCTCGTCATCGGCTTTCTGACGATGACGTCTCGTTGCTGGTCGCTGTCCTGCAGGAATATAGGCAAGGGAAGAAACTGGATAGGAAAGAATGGAAAGATATTCATGCAATTAAAAATATAGAAGAATTAGAAAAAAAACAATTCGATCTCCAGTTTTCCACCTACGAATCCAACTCGATTAATCATCCCCCAAAACGCCAGCCAGCCAGACAGGTTTGGGAGGAAATCCTCGGCTTACGTAAAGAGTTGTATAAATGCCAAAAAAAGATCGATCAGCTATTCAAAACACTGAAATAAACCAAACATCTATAACATAATCTTTATGGATCGGAAAATTTGGAAAACAGAATATTTTGAGTACAGCGTCACTCCATGGTTATGCTCGGACTGCCCCAGCAGTAATTTATCTGTTAAGGAAAAACCTATCGTCAATAGCAACGATTATTATACTACTCACCTGGTATGCCCCCAGTGTCATAAAGAATATGCGACCACCGGTAACGTTGGGTATTTCACCTATGGGGTAAAAGTAAGTAAGCAATACGAAGGGCAAAAGTATAAAAGATTTTATCCAAACTTTTTTAACCCCTGTTTACGATTATTTCAGCTCAACAAATCCATTCCTTCGGAAATCATAGCCGACATCGATCAGTCCTTCAGTGCTTATTGGTCAGATACTTCGTCCTCCGCCAATGCAATAAGAAGATCTCTCGAAACCCTATTGGATAAATTAGAAGTACCCAAAGCAAACAGTTTACACCAGCGAATTGAATTGTATCAGCATGAAAACAAGGAAATAGCAGATTGCCTCCTTGCCATCAAATGGATAGGCAACTCGGGCAGTCATGGCACGCCCTTGACTAAAGATGATTTATTGGATGCTTATGGCATTTTAGAGCATTGTCTGAATAATCTTTACCCGAGCCCGGATAAAGAAGACATTCATAAATTAGTAGAGCAAATAAATAGACGCAGAGGTACCAGGTCGGGAGAAACCCTCACCTAAAGTGACGACCATCCTAATCCTTTAATTTACTAGCCAGCCAACTGGAGTTCATATGGATTCGCAATAGTTTTCCGACCAAATCGCTTCAGAAGCTCCACCTCATTTTGCTGATCAATATTCTCATTTTTTAAGATAGCCTGTACAGAGGGTTGTTTCAAACCAGGTATACGTATTTGAAAAAACGGCCAAAGATTTTCACTACGGTACTCTTTATGAATATCGGGGAAACCAACAATCAAATTGTATTTATCTACATGTTTCTTAAATTCCTCCGTGTACTTAAATACCCATTCACCATTTTCACTTTTCAATTCTGCTAGTTTAATATCATCCACGACAAGAATAAATGTCACTTTTTCATTCAATGGCACATGACCTGCTTGATCATCAGGGTTTTTGTTAAATAACCGTTTTAGTTTATTAATCATATCACACCTCTCTTACTTTTTTAAAACGCATTTTTAAAATTAATGTTATTAACTCGCTCCTTTCGCGTATAAAAAAGGGATAAAATTCCTTTTGTAACATTTTTAATACCCGGATTTCATTTTCAATAGATGCCAATTGGTCAATGGCATGTTTGTATCCAATTTTATCTTGCTTAATAAAATGTATAAGCTCAAAATGATTGGCTTCCTTGTTTTGTTCAATACTTACCCTTGGGTATGCCTTCTCCACATAATTTACAACTTTTTTGCCACCAATGTTCAGATTTTGGTAATGTTTAATTACATTTTCATCGCTTGTATTCCATAAAAGCCCCCTTGCAGAATCAAAAATGGGTGCAAATTTAGGTTTTTTCTGCGTCTTTCTCAAATTATCGACCACACCCCAATTGTAGAAGTGCCGATCATTATTGCCCACAATTGCATCAAAACCAATCATTTTTACCAAATCCTTTACAATAATATCGCAAAAGTTGGGATAGACCGACTGTATGGAATTCCTTATAAATTCAAAAGTAAACAACTCCCTGGCAGTATTTTTATTTTCAGCAATCTCTTTAGCAAAATCCGTATCATTCAAATGCTCTCCACATATTTCGGCGCCATGGACCAACCTCTCGTTTTTATTTAAAAAATACCGGCTTAAAAATCGGATCTGGCCATTCGCTTTTACTAATCTAACCTCATTCATGCCCAAGCCAAGAACCAAGCCGATTCTATTTATCATATACTCTATTACAGACTCATGTGGATACCACTTTTCAGCAGTTTTTGCAATAAAAGGGATCCAGGAATCCAAACTATTCTTTCGTACCCTGCTCCCCTCTTCATAAAAATATGCTCGGATAAACTGTTTAGGAGCATCGCCATCCAACGACAAGTTTTCGATGTAATAATGATTTTCTTTTAGAACAGGAATTGTTCCTTCATTAAGTAAAATACCAGAGCAATTCTGCGAGTGCTCTTTATTGAGTCTTGTTTCTAGTCTAGACATTTTCGAAATAGTATTGTAATAGAGGTATCTTCAGCAAGCGAAAATAATATACTTTACAAAAATCTGCTAAAGAACTTATACTCACTCAAGTTTCTTTACCATCAGGCAGCAATTCGTTAACACCCTATCTCAACCTCTCCGACATATGCAAGCGAAGCACTTCCGGTCGCGGGTTCGAGTCCGCCCAGTCCCCCTCGTCGAACGTCTTTATTTATTCCAGCTTCCCCAAAAATCCTTATATTACTCCCCCATGCGCAACCCCAAATGGCATAGAGACGAAATAATTTTAGCCCTCGACTTGTACTTCTCTCCTACAAGAGGAAGCTTGGATGCCAAAAATCCGAACATCATCGAGCTTAGTAAAATCTTGAATTCCCTCCCTTTATTCTATATCAAACCTGATGAAGAGAAATTCAGAAACCCCAATGGCGTAACCTTAAAGCTATGTAACTTTTTACCCTTTGATCCTAACTACACAGGAAAAGGTATGACCGGTGGTTCCAAACTTGATGAAGAAATGTTCAAAAAATTCCAGAATAAAAAAGGCGAACTAAGATCCATCGCTTCCGAAATAAGGAAAGTCGTCGCAGACGAAGACCTTAAACGCAAGATCTACACTATAGAAGAAGACGAAGTAACCCAGGACGATGCCGTAGTGGAAGGTCAAGTTCTATATAAACTACACAAATTCCGGGAGCGTAACAAGGAAATCGTAAAGCGGAAAAAAGATCAGGCTATACTCTTACATGGTAAACTCACCTGTGAAGCCTGCATCTTTGTATTTGAAGAGTTCTATGGCAATATTGGCAAAGGCTTCATTGAATGCCACCACCTAACTCCCCTATCAAAATTCAAAGTCGAGACGAAGACGACCTTAGATGATCTGGGCCTTGTTTGCAGCAACTGTCACCGCATGCTGCACAAAAAGATTGATACCTTGTCCCTCCAGGACCTGAAGATGATGATAAAATATCATCAGCATTAAATAATCTTGAACATCATTCGAGTATAATTTCCCGTTGCTTCTCCACTACTCCCGATGAAATGTTTATTTCCCAGCAATCAACAACTGGAGGTCTTTTATCCTGAAAAAAATAAGTTCCAATATTCTCTGTGAATTTACTCCGAACTGTTCTACGCATATCCCCCAACTTTTTGTAGGTGAATAAGTGGCTATCAAGATCCCGAAGGAAAGGAAAAAAAGTTGAATTAGACCTTAATAAAACTATTTTAAGCTATTTGGCCGAAACAGAATTACTCATTTCCCTAAAAGAAGCTGGATTTGATTCTTTCAGTGCCTGCTATTATGTTCCATATAATAACCTCTCGCATTTAAGAATCGCCCTATTTATTTTCTAGCCAGGGGCCTTCATTCTATAAACTGGCCAAAGATAAAATGTTGCTATGAATGCCCCTGTAGAGACGAAACAGGATATTTTACTCAATCCAAAAGTTAAATTGGGGTTTGAAAGTGAGTTGAGTGGCTCATGAATATAAAATACAAAAAGTATTATTGCCAACCAGTAAAGATTTACTGCAATTAGTATAAATCGTACCCTCTTTAATAATACATTGCCAGGATACAAGTTGCCTAAAAATAGACTTGCAGATAAAAGAATTGACATGCTTGTTATAAGCAGGATATAATTATAATCTTTTATTTTACCCCAATAAGGCAAAGATAAGGTGTACACTATCAAAAAAGAAAATACTAATACCGGAACTAAAATCCAGCTGATCATAGGAATGTATCTTTTTCCTGGTGCTCGAAAATATTTCTTTCCAACATATATATCAAAGAACGTAGAGAACCGTAGGATATTCTCCCGCTTGAATAGAATAAGTAGGTCAATGCCAATTACTATTACACATGCAAATTCTAGTACTAGTATCCACAGCTCAGCCTGAAAATAAGAAATGAGTTTTATTAATATTAATGAACATAGAAACGGCGTTAACAATAAAATGAACGAAAGTAAGTCATCGATCATTTTGGTGATCTTCAATATACCATCTTGTCCGGGATAAACCTGAAAACCTAATAAACCAGGTCCCTGTCGCCATTCCTCGACCCTGGCATCTTTAAATTTTTCGAGTACGATCCGACGATGCTCAATAATACGCACCAGATCATGGAAAAACACCAACAAGATAAATGGCACAAAATATAACCAAGACACTATTGGAATATTTATACCTCCAATCGTTGTTGACTGCTTGAAAACGTCAACAGGCTCCGGGTCAGAAACCCTCAAAGCAGCAAATTTATCGAGAGCATCAATAATAGGCATACGATCTTCAAAATTAGATTTTCTCAACGTATACAATAGCCTACCATCGACAATTTCGTCAACTAATGCAACATCCCACTTATTGTTTATAATAAACCCTTTCAAATCGGAAGTATCTCTCATCTTTCTCAGTGTCCTAAGACATTGCGCAATTGCACTGCCCTTGTCTTCCCGATATGGCTTTATTTTGCTGTATAATAGGCAAGCAGCAACAATGACCAACAGCGCTATGAAAACAAAGCGGGATTGAATCACTTTATTTGCTTGCTTCAGGGTTGCAGCAAGTTGGTCGGTGTTAACATCGGGTTGTTGATTGGTCATGCAGAGAACTGTTGGTCCTTTAAGAACAAAAGATATCTCTTTTTTTATGGAATTGCAAACTATTTTGACGAAGAAATGAACGTAAGAAGATTTACTACCAAAGGCTTCTACAAGATTTCTTTGAAATCAACCATAGTTTTAAATTCTGCTAATGAGAATTCATATTGGATGTTTTTCCCCTTTTGTTGGAGAGAATAAGCCTCACCTTCCAGTTTATATATCTCCACGTCTTCGGTATCGGGAGATTCTATCCGCCAATTTCCTAAGAATCTGGCAATGACCAGATTCTTAGGAAAAGGAACAAAAATTTAAGGGATTGATCAGGAGTCGCCAGAAAATACAAATATGATCCGACAATATTTGCCAATCCCCCTTTTTTATATACTTTTGCACCCGCTAACACCCCGAGTGTTAGCAAAACAACATGCTCACCATCTTCACATATCAATCAGGTACAACTGCCATCCGGGCGGTTATTGCCAGTACGCATATCGTCTTTATTAAGAACGGGGAGGCAAGCTCATTCCCGGACCTAAGAGGTTAGTATTCCTATTTTTATATAGTATGCAGGCCTCTTTACTAAAAGCGGCCTTTTTTATTTGTCTCCCCTGGTAAGATTATACAGTCATCATCAACCTAAGCAACACAACATGAATCGGAACATCAAAATATGTAATAGTGTCTTCACCCCATAAGGGAAGGTAGATCGGCATGTTGTGCGACCTCCCCTACCAAGCGGGAGGTTTTTTTATTCAATTTTTACAATCGTCAAATTATGAAACGCAGAAATATTGGTATCATGGCTCACGTAGATGCCGGCAAGACCACCGTCACCGAACGAATTCTTTATTATACAAGACTCACCCATCAACTGGGCAATGTCGATGAAGGCAATACCATGATGGATACCGATCCGCAAGAGGAGCAAAGAGGCATCACGATCTCATCGGCTTCCATCACTACTTATTGGAACTATGCCGGCGATCGATATATCATTACTCTGATCGACACACCCGGGCACGTCGATTTTACCGCGGAGGTAGAACGGTCGCTGCGCGTATTGGATGGGGCGATAGCCGTCTTCTGTGCGAAATCAGGGGTCCAGTCGCAGTCCGAAACGGTATGGCATCAGGCCGACAGATATCAGGTGCCACGGATCATTTTGATCAACAAGATGGATCGGCAAGGCGCTGACTTTATAAATGTAGTGACAGATATCCGGGAAAAATTGCAAGCCAATGCCGTTCCCGTTCAGCTACCCATCGGGTCTGAAGATGCCTTTGCAGGGGTCATCGACCTGGTCAACATGCAGGCTCTTGTGTGGGATAATAGCCAGGACGGGAAGACCTATCAGGCAACAACCATTCCATCCGTCCTATTACCGGCGGCCGAAGAGGCGCGCAAGCGACTCTTAGAAGAACTGGCGCTGGTGGATGAAGGCCTGTTTGAGCAATACACTACGGATTCCTCAGCCATTACGGCTGAAACTATCCGGATCGCGCTGCGGCAGGCAACAGTAGCAAGAAAGCTGATACCGGTATTATGCGGAGCCGCTTACCGAAACAAAGGGATGCAACCGCTCCTCGATGCCGCCGTATTATACCTGCCGGCTCCGGAAGATGTGCCGTTTGTAACAGCGACGAGGCCCGATACAGAGCAGGAGGTACAACTGGCCACCGGGAAAGAGAGTCCTTTCGCCGGGCTCGTGTTTAAGATCCTGACGAATGACTATACCGGCAAACTAAGCCTGGTTAGAGTCTATGCAGGTACACTTCGCGCCGGGGACACGGTATGGAATAGCCGGGCCGGTAAAAACGTGCGTGTCAACCGCTTACTGCGAATCATGTCGGACAAGTATGAGGCTGTAGAGCAATTGCAGGCAGGTGATATCGGAGCGATGCTGGGTATAAAAGAAGTCCGGACCGGAGATACCTTATCGGCGACCAGTCACCCGGTTGTATTGGAAACAATCCGGTTCCCTGCACCCATGATCGGATATGCCATCGAGGCCAGATCCGCGAAAGAAAGCGTGAAATTGAGTGAGGCGTTATCCAGACTATTGGACGAAGATCCTACCCTTTCGGTAGAAGTCGACGCCAGCTCCGGGCAAACGATCCTCAAAGGCATGGGAGAACTGCATCTGGAAGTCGTGCTGGAAAAGCTGCGGAGTGTATACGATGTGGAGGTCAACAAGGGCCAGCCGCAGATTGCTTATAAAGAGGTGTTTACCAGTGCAGTTACGCATTGTGCCACCTATAAAAAGCAGAACGGCGGGTCCGGCAACTTTGCGGAGATCCATTTTGAGCTGTCACCGCGTGCAGATGGAGAGCCGGGACTGGAATTCGTCGATGAGATCAGGGGTGGAGTAATCCCCCGGGAATTTATCATTTCCGTCCGGAAGGGATTTACAGCAGCCATGAGCACAGGAGTTTTGGCCGGTTACCCAGTGGAGTCGATGCGCATCCGGCTATTTGATGGGGAGATCCACGAGAAGGATTCCCATGCATTGGATTTTGAACAGGTAGCGCATATCGGATTCAAAGCGGCAGCCGTCCAGGCCGGACCGAAATTGCTGGAACCGGTCATGTGTGTGGAGGTCGCACTTCCAGAGGAATATACCGGCATGGTAGCCGGAGATCTTACCAGGCGCCGCGGTATCATCAAGGCGGTGGAAAGAAAGCCTGCCGTACAGAGTATCCAGGCAGCCGTGCCCTTATCCCAATTATTCGGGTATATCACGACGCTAAGAACACTCACGGCCGGAAGAGCCTCCGCTTCCCTGACTTTTGAACAGTACCAGTTGGTATCTGACCAAACCAGCCGCAAGATAACGGCCGGTTAAATAAAGCAAAACCTCCTGTGAAGGGAGGTTTTGTCATATAAGGCAACCACCGTTCATCAATGCTCAGTGTTCATTTTCCGTGAACACATCATTTTAGTGAACAGCCTTTTCAGCCTTCCTGAAATTATACCAATGTTTCTGCAGGAACCAGCCGGCCGGCCTAAATCCTTACGTTATGATTGACAAAAAATGAAATCCTCTGAAATCCTTCTGGTATAATGGAAGCTTTTAGCCGACGAATCCCCGCCTCTGAACTAAATTAGACAAATCGAAAGTCATTCAAACATAATCCTCCAATACCCGTTTCGTCTGGCTCCTACCCTATCATAAAATAGCAACATACAAGATACATTTTCTTCGAAGGGGATAATTGGATTTTCCATTCTATCGAGATTGACAAACCCTTTCTTTCGCCAGTCATGTAATCATTAAATTTAATTCTTCACCAAGCCTCCGCTTTTTTTAACAATTCAACATCTTTTTTCCACTTGGCCAGTTCTTTCAGATACGCATCCTGGGTTTTGGTAAGTCTTAGCGAATGGGGTGACCCTTTTCGGATGGTTTCCATTTTAATGTCAATGGTTACATTTCTGATGGCATGTTCCATTTCTTTCCGGTTTGTCTGTAGAGCCTGGTACTCGAAGACCTGCAGAGTTGGGGACTTCAAGAAATCAGCTAAGATGTCCCAAACTTCCTTATAACCGCCGGCGCTCTTTGGTAAGGACCTTGCCCAGTCGGTCGGAGGCTTCGGTCGATCCTGTACCCGCCGCTTCAGATTCCCTTTACAAATTGCCAATATTTGTTTAGCGAGATCCGATTTTTTCTCAGATTCCAGTATTTCAGCCACCAGGACCTCATTCACGTAATCCTTTGTTAGTGGTTTCGTAAAAGCGTCTGTTGTCTCTTTGAGCCAGGCGGCATTATTGTTGGTCTCCCCGATATCCATTTGCAACAGGTTCCGTAAAATATTTCTTACAGCTTCTTTCTCGCTGCTGGCAGTTAGTTTCAGCGCTTTCAGATAAGCAGGCAGCTTTTCGGTCTGGTTTGCCAAAAAGGTCTTATACGTAGGGAATTTCCAGGCACGCAGCTTGGTAAGTATCGCGATAAGATGATTGATAATCGCTGTTTTTCCTCTATCAGCGGCAGCGGAGAAAACATCTTCAAAATGGTCGGTCGAGTATTTTTCAAACAAATTTATCCACTTGTCAACAGGAATATGAGTAAAATGATTCGTCAAAGCTATCGCGCCCTTTCCTGATAAATATTTTTCATCCTGTAGATTTATCAGCCAATCCACCAATGGACTAAAGTCTATATCTTCTGTCAGGTCGCTCTCCTGCAAACCTGCCCCTACCAGTTTTTTCGTGATATTAATATCGGCCTGCCCGAGCACACTCCAGCGCTGGTTATAATAGTCAATCCATTCCAATTGATTATCCGTATCAAGACCGATCAACATATCATAATGGCATTTTTGGGGCCACAGGAAAACGGCGCCGTAATGATACCAATATTGCATCTCCATGCCGGCGTTGCCTGTATAGCCTTCTGCATTTTTTTCAATGGGTTCGCCTTCATTAAGGGCTGCTGGCGCTACGAGGTCCATTTCATCAAACTCTATGTTTCTCAAAGGCGGTACGCCTTCTTCCATCCAGTGCTCTACGCCTACATGCCCATAGTATACCTCACCCATCGTTCCATTTTCTGTCAAATCCTCATCGTCATAATAATCATCATAATAGCTTTTTCTACGGCTATACAGTGAGGTCGGCCTTTTACTATCCTTCATCTCCAGTTCGCCCGTTTGATAGGAGGTAACCAAACCCAGCTTCACATAAAAACCTGCATGCCCTGCTGCCTGGATAAGTGATTCTGCTTTGAGGCGGTCATTCAATTTCAGGGCCTTCATAGTAAAGTTGGATGGCGTATATTGATGCCCCAACAGCACAATTTTTGGAATATCACGGTCTTTTTCGCTGGCTTTCAAAACAGCAGCCAGCCTTTTGACTGAATCCCCCATCGGTTGGGGCTGAACTTTTCTCTTGCCGTCATTTTGAACGAGATTATAAACCAGACAAACCCGGTATCCAGATATTATGGGCATAATTTCATGCTCGCAATCAGCGTAGAATGCTGCAAATGGTATTTCGTATTGACTGGCCGGCCCAGAAAAGTCAATAATTTCCTGGCGTCCATCAAATCGTACAGCCAGTTCACCTCCCGTATGCCTGGAAGGCAAGCCTATAATGAGCGTGCCAAACATTCCCCGTTCTTTCTCGGAATCTTTATGGGCCAGGAAAAAGCCACCTTTCTGATAAATCAGCAGCTTGTACAAATTTGCAGAAACCGAAAGCCCTTCAAGGCCTAAAGCAGGACTTATTTTTTCGACAATGCTTTCGACAAATTTCCCCCAACCTTTATGAACGAATTTTATTTGATCGGCATCAATCTCCCAGGTATTTCTTACCGTTTTATCCAGCACCGTTTTGCTACCTTTCCCAAAAGGAGCCTGATGAGCCACTTTGATCATTTCTTTGATTTGGGTGGCATTGACAGGGAACCCAATTTCATCTACATTCCGGATCTGCAAGCCCGGGAAAAGAAACGGTTCGATCCCGCTGCTTACAAAGGAGCCGCTCCCTTTGATTTCTCCCAAGATTGCCAGTAACTGTTTACCAAAGTCAGGCATATTATTTAATTAAATAAAAGAATGAATATATTATTTCATCCTATCCCCTTCAAAACCAAGCTCGATCTAAGGAACTAATTACCCTAACTGGCTGAAGGGATAGCCGGTCCCGTTCAGGCTAGGATGCCATATATTTGCGAATATATAAATTTGACGCAAACTGATAGAAAAAACACAATCGATCCAGGATCAGTGTACAATCTTCAAAGCGCTCTTTAAAGGGAGAGAGGATATTCATGCCGTCCGGAGGGAGACCAATGGAAAGGCTGGGTATTTCCCTGCTTATGACCTGGATTGGGAGGAATACAAGCAGCATAAAGCTGCCGGGGGAACTCTGGATAATTTTGAAGCTAAAAGCCACAGGCCCCTGACCGATAATTGGCTCGTCCGCCATCTGCAAGGTAAAGACACCATTGGTATTTACCCTTTAATGCAGGACAACACCTCCTGGTTCATAGCAGCGGATTTTGATCAATCCGGGTCCGGTAAGAAGACCTGGATAGAAGAATGTCAAAACTTTATTGCAGAATGCGAAAAATACCAACTGCCTGTCTATTTGGAGCGATCCAGATCCGGACAGGGAGGTCATATATGGCTCTTTTTTGAAAACCCCTACCCGGCAGCTAAAAGCAGGCAACTATTTCTTACCCTTTTAACCAATTCCGGGATCATTTCGCCATTCGATAAAAACTCAAATTTCGACAGACTATTTCCCAATCAGGCTTCCCATTCAGGCAAAGGCTTTGGCAATCTGATTGCTTTGCCCCTGCAGAAAATGGCTCTTGAAAAAGGAAACGCCTGTTTCATAGATCCCCAAACCCTTGAACCATTCCCGAATCAATGGGCATTCTTACAAACAATTCAAAAGGTATCCCCTGAAAAACTGAATGAAGTACTTGATAAAATTTACACATCGGACAATCCGATTTGTAATCCCCCTACTCTACCTCTATCCCCAGATGGAAAAATCCATATTACTCTTACAAATCAGATAACAATTCCCCGGCATGAACTAACGCCTCCCTTGATAAGTTATCTACGGGAGAACCTGAATTTCCTAAATGTCGACTACCTGATCAAACAGAAATCAGGTAAAAGCACCTACAATACAGAACCCTATTTCCGAACACTGTATGAAAAAGATGGCTTTGTCTTTCTTCCCAGGGGTTTTGCCGGCAAATTGATCAAACATTGCAAAGAACAGAACATATCTTATCAGTTTGAAGATAAAAGGGTAAAGCTGGAACCTGTCCAATTCAAATCAATCATCTCTTTAGATGAATATCAGCGAAAAGCGGTCGAGGCAACAAATACAAAAGACTTTGGGGTAATCGTGGCGCCTCCGGGAGCCGGAAAAACTATCATGGGATTACACATGATAGCAGAAAGACAGCAACCAACGCTAATTATCGTGCATCGGAAACAATTGTTCGATCAATGGATAGAAAGGATTCAATCATTTTTGGGAATACCAAAATTCAGAATTGGAAAAATAGAAGGCGGGAAATGCGAGATTGGCAACGAAATCACCGTTGCCATGATACAAAGCTTGCAATCTGACAGCTTACCAGATAAAATCTATCATTCCTTCGGAACAATCTTAGTGGATGAATGCCATCATATCCCTGCCAAGACATTCCGGGAAGTGATAATAAACTTTTACTCATATTATCTGTATGGATTTACAGCCACTCCCAAACGAAAAAACAAGGACGAAGAGCTCATTTTTATTCATATCGGGAAAATAATTCACCAGATTGTCTTTTCCCCAACAGAAGAAAAGCACAGCAAACAACTATCGGTAACTATTCAGGAGACGGGACTATTTACCCCGTTCAATGCTAAAACGGACAACCTTGAAACCCTACTTCACATCCTCATTCATGATACCGCTAGAAATGAGTTGATCGTTAAAGATATAAAAAGGGAAGTTACTGCCGGCAGAAGGGTACTTGTATTAACGGAAAGAAAAGCGCATGTAGCTATTCTACAACAGTACCTTAAAAGTTCGATGGAAACGATTGCCATAACCGGCGACGATCCTGCTCAGGCAAGAAAGTCGAAATTGAATCAAATCCATGCTGGCCACTTCCAGGCATTGATCACTACCGGGCAATTCATGGGTGAAGGAGCAGATATTGATGCCTTGGATTGTTTGATACTGGCGTATCCGTTCGCCTTCGAGGGAAAGCTTATCCAATATATTGGCAGGGTCCAACGCAGTTCCGTCAAACCCGCTATTTATGACTACAGGGATGCTAGAATCGAATATTTAGAAAACTTATTCAAACAGCGCAACAGGCACTATCGAAAGCTGGTACAATCCGGGCAGATAAAACCATTCGAAGAAATCATCCTTCTCTTCAATGGTAGGAGATTTCATATCCAATCACCCGAAAACTCCTTTCCAATTGATTGCCTTGATCTGCCCATGCCCATAGAACAGTTTCTGTCAGATATTTGTTGGAAGATCAGGGTAATCAGGTATAACGACGAGACCGGGGAATTGACCGCCGAAATCATCGACTACCATTATGACAAAAGCAATATTGTACTCAGTCTTAATCCAGCCTTCTATTTTCCTGGCATAGAAAAGATAAAATTCCGTACCATCGATACGGCCGGCTTTCTGAAATCTGTAATTCTCAAAAAACAAGTAGCCACACAACAGACTCTACCGGCAAAAGCAAAAGATAAGAGGAAGCAGCCGGTTGAAAATGTAGTCCTGAAAACCATGAAGGTACCGTTCTCCAGAATAAATTTTTTATATGGCAGCATATCCTTCCCGCTATTCATAGAAGAAATCAATCAAGAACTGATCTTTGAAATTGAAAATGCTGACATAAGGCCGGAATTTGACGCCATCCGGGAGTATTTCAGCAAAACGCTAAAAAAGAAATTGATCACTACAGATATTGCCGTCCGGTTTTCGGATAGTGCTATCATTTCAGCAACTGCCAAATCAGATGATATTAATTGCATAAACAATACCCTTATTGAAAGTGTATGCTTTGAGTTTGTAAAAAGAGAAATTTTCAGGCTCAAGGAGGGATCATTAATTAATAAAACCAATACATTCGACACCCTACTAGGTCAATATCATTCATCGGCCAAAGATTTATTCGGTTCAGAACAAGACTTGCTAAACGATATTCTGAATGTAAAGAAATGCAAACACTACCTGCATTTGAAATATTTATCGGCTAAACATGAAACATCTATATTAAAACTCCGGTTTGTATTGCAACCATTCTCCTTTTTGTTTCTGTTATCCGGCGAAAAGAAATATCATATTATCTGGGAAACACTCGATAGTGAGGAAGCCACCTATATCTGGGATACAGAAAGATCAAGAGAGGCGCTAAGGGTCACCTTGGATCAGATAGAAGAAATTATTACCGGAATTAAAAAAAGCGGCAGGCAGGATTACCTTAAACAGGAACATCCCAACTTCAGCCGGATCTGGCATGACTATACTGATCCTAAGAAGGGATTTATTACCTGGAAAGGCGTTTTGGAAGAGCGGTTGGTCTAATATTCGCTACCTACTGGAACACCCTTCATTGCATCACCAGCCAGCAAACACATTAAATAAGTTAATAATGGCATAATATGTTGATAATCAATCAATTTATTTCACAAATTTGCGAATTCTGTATTCATGATTCTTTTTTTGAATCAGGCAATATTACCATAACATTTGTTATAACAAACATTTAAAACTATATTTGTTTACAATAACAAACATTATGAATGCTAAGACAATTGCCGTTCTGCCCAAACTGGAAAAGATCCTGGCAGAATTTGGAGAAAATATAAAGCTCGCGAGGCTTCGCCGGAAGCTTACTGTTGAACAGATCTGCGAAAGGGCAGGCATCGGCAGGAACACCTTATGGATGATAGAAAAAGGAGCGCCCAGTGTGGCGATGGGTGCATACGCACAGGTACTATTCACCCTCGGACTGGAAAACGACCTCCTGAAACTGGCATCTGACGATGTGCTCGGAAGGCGGCTCCAGGACGCAGGCTTGGAGACTAAAAAAAGAGGGCCTAAGAAAAAATAACACAAGATGGATATCCTGGTATATGCTGATTGGAAGGGATTAGATGGCCCTTTGCTGATGGGAGTGCTATCCGTTGTCCATACAAAAGGACACGAAGTATTTTCATTCGCCTATGACAAGGGATGGTTGGACAAAGGAAGTGCGCAAGGGCTTGACCCAGACCTGCAATTCTATGCCGGGTCCCAGTATCTCAATGCCGGGAAAAAAAATTTCGGCATTTTCCTGGACTCATCTCCCGACCGATGGGGTCGTGTGCTGATGGCAAGAAGAGAAGCCATCCAGGCTAGGATGGCCGGAAGGAAAGAAAAAACATTGTTCGAAGAAGATTATCTACTCGGAGTCTTTGATTTGCACCGAATGGGGGCCTTGCGTTTCAAAATGGAGCCTGAAGGACCATTTCTGAACGATAATGCCAACCTTACCGCACCTCCATGGGCATCGATGCGGGAGCTTGAATTTGCCAGTCTCCAACTGGAAAAGGACGCATTGAATGACGAGGAATCGCTCAAATGGCTCAGCATGCTGATCGCTCCCGGTGCATCCCTTGGCGGAGCAAGGCCAAAAGCAAGCGTAATAGACCCCAGCGGTAATCTGTGGATCGCCAAATTCCCAAGTGTCCGCGATGGGATGGATATCGGCGGCTGGGAAATGGTCGCAAACCTGCTCGCGAAAAAGGCGGGTTTAGATATAGCTGACGGCGATCTCAAAAAATTCAACAGCAAGCACCATACATTTCTTTCAAAAAGATTTGACAGAACGAAAGACGGAAGCCGTATCCACTTTGCTTCAGCAATGACACTTTTGGGCCGCAGCGATGGAGAGACTGGCGCTTCTTACCTTGACATTGCAGAATTTATTATTAAACAAGGTTCAAATGCCGATAGAGACCTGGAAGAACTATGGAGAAGGATCATATTTGGTATCGCCATAAAAAATACGGACGATCATCTTCGTAATCATGGTTTTATACTCCATAACGGCGGTTGGGCGCTATCGCCCGCATACGATATTAACCCCGTACCTCACGGAAACGGACTGACATTGAATATATCCGCCACAGATAATTCACTCGCTTACGACCTGGCGCGATCAGTAGCAAAATATTTCAGAGTCGATTCAGAAAAGACTGAATCTATTATCGATAAGGTGAAGACAGCAGTAACTGACTGGCAAAAAATAGCCAAACACTTCAATATTCCAACCAGTGAACAAGACCTAATGGCGCAGGCTTTTGAAAAGAAGGACAGATAAGTTGCTTTTGGCATCCAATAAAATTATCACTCTCCAAAAGTGCCTTTTTTTACCCAGTTTTGGCAGCTAATAAATAAGCTGGGCAATGTCCAATACGGGTAGATCCTGCAAAAAGGAAATCATCTTTATCTCAGGTTTTTCTCCAGGTAGCAATTCGGTTAACACCCAATCGCCATCCTCCAACATATTGTCTTTGAAGCATAAACCCTGTCCGGTTCGAGTCCGTCCGGTAAGGCCACCCTTTGAAATACCGGTCACCAGCCTGTTCCAAAAAACCTGGCTCCACCCCTCCGTATCCCTGCCTTACCCTGGTCTATCGCACGAATTAATATATACAATTTAATGTAAATCAGCAACTTACATTGTCGCACTTTTTCTTAAAGTAAGAAGGTTTCAACCAAAAATCGTCAATCATCAACTATATTTGCGCAATCTTTAAAAATTCAACCAACTCAAGATGTGGAATAAAGTCGGATTATTTATTTTGAAATTCCGGTTGCCATTGCTGGTGATATTATTAGTAACAACTGCATGGATGGGTTACAACGCAACTAAGGTCAAGATGGACTATGAATTCGCGAAAGCGGTGCCTACCAATAATATCAAGTACCTGGAGTATCAGAATTTCCGTAAGCAATTCGGTGATGAGGGAGGCACGTTAGTGTTGGGTATAGAAAGTAATAAACTGTTTACAGTACCATTTTTTAATGCTATGGCTGAGTTGCATCAGGAACTCAAAAAAGTAGGCGGGGTACTTGACATTATCAGTATACCTGAAGCTATTAATTTGAAGCGAAATGATTCATTGAACAAACTGCAGGCGGTCAAAATATTCCATTATCCTTACTCAGATCAGGCAGCTTTAGATAGCGATAAAGCTCTGTTTAAGAGCCTGCCTTTTTATAAAGGCTTGTTATATAATGAGCAAGCGAACAGCTACCTGATGGCATTGCAGTTGAGCAAAGACAGTACAAACAGCAAGGCACGTACATCTTTGATGAACAATATATTAAAGCCGGTAAGTGTTTTTGAAAATAAAACGGGCATCAAAACCCGCATAAGCGGGTTACCTTATATCAGAACAGCTGTTGGCGACCTGTTATCGAAAGAGTTGAATTATTTTATGGTAGGATTTTTCCTGTTATCGGCAATCACCTTGTTACTATTCTTCCGTTCTTTCAGTGCTATGCTCATGAGCTTGCTGGTAGTAGGTTTTGGCGTAACCTGGAGTTTAGGCACCATAGTGTTATTGGGTTATAAGATTACATTGTTAACAGCGCTGATTCCGCCATTGATGGTGGTGATAGGCATACCTAATTGCATCTATTTTCTCAACAAATATCATACAGCCTACAAAGAGACAAATAATAAAGAAAAGGCATTAGTCACTATGGTAGGACGCATGAGCATAGTTACTTTATTCTGCAATATAACTGCGGCCATCGGCTTTTCGGTGTTTGCAATTACGCGAAGCGCCCTGCTGAAAGAATTTGGTGTAGTAGCAGGCATCAATATCATGGCCTTATTTCTTATCTCGCTTATTTTTATACCCGCCACGTTGAGTTATTTACCTGTACCTAAGCCCTTTCAAATGCGTTATCTCGATAATGCCTTTTTGGAAAAATTACTAATGAAGATAGAGCGCTGGGCACTCCATCACAGCAAATGGGTATATGGCATCACATTTGTAATATGTGCCGTTGCAGTACTTGGAATCTTACGTTTAAAGCGCGAAGGCTTTGTTGTCGACGATCTTCCCAAAAGCAATAAAATATATACCGATCTTAAATGGATGGAACAGAATTTTAATGGGATGTTGCCTTTAGAGATAGTAGTAGATACTAAAAGAAAGAATGGACTCTTTCAAACATTGAAGCCGATAGAAAAGATCAACCAGTTTTCGCAATATATAAGCACAAGACCCGAAACTGGCCGCCCCCTCTCATTTGTCGAGGGATTGAAATTTGCCAAACAAGCCTATTTCGATGGTGACAGTAATAACTATTCTGTCCCTAACGATTTCGATATGGTCTTTTTGGTGAAATTAATTAAAACAGACAAAAGCGCAGCACCTAACAACTCTCTGACTAAGATGATTAGCGGCTTTATCGATAGCAACAAACAAGCTGCACGCATAAGTGTAAATATGAAAGATATTGGCAGCATTAAGCTGCCTTTGATGCTCAATGACCTCCGCCAACATGCTAATAATATATTCGATACCGCGCACTATAAAGTCACTTTCACGGGTAGTAGCGTTACTTTTTTAGAAGGCAGCGGTTTTATTATTGACGGACTTAAATCGAGCATAGCCTGGGCCTTTTTATTTATCTCACTGTGTATGTTATATTTGTTCCGTTCGTTCAGAATCTTGTTGTGCTCACTTATTCCAAACTTAGTACCCTTGATTGTAACAGCTGGTGTAATGGGTTGGGTTGGCATATCTCTCAAACCTTCAACAGTAATTGTTTTTAGTGTATCGCTGGGCATTGCAATCGATGTAACCATACGCTTCCTCATCAATTATAAGCAAGAGTTACCAACCTACGATCTAAATGTGCCGCAAACACTCGCACAAACCATACGCCACACAGGCATCAGCATTATTTATACTTCGATGGTACTTGTTGCAGGCTTTATCATTTTCTGTTTCAGCAGGTTTGGAGGCACTCAAGCGTTGGGGTGGCTCACATCCCTGACGCTTATCGTTAGCACTGTCACCAACCTCGTGTTATTACCAGTCTTATTGTTGACTATGGCAAGAAAACCCAGGCCCTGATTTATTCTGTTTATTGATTTACGTACCGATTTAAAGCATCCGATCCCCGACTTCCACATTTGCCCAACTTGCATTATCTTGAGGTTCAAATGAAAAAATACCCCTACCAGAATACTGAACTGGAGAATATCAAAGGAGAACGCTGGAAGGACATTCCAGGGTTAGAAATGTATTTCAAGGTTTCGAATTACGGACGGATCAAAAGACTGGAATATGAACTTGAATACAGTGATGGCAGGGTATATATAAAACCCGAGAAAATAATTAAACCTATGCTGGTGAAAGCCCCAAACAGGTTTATGAACGACCATGTCCATTTCTTACGCACTTCAGTTACATTATACCACCAAAAATACAATTTCTCTTTAGCCAGGCTTGTCTATCACTGCTTTAAAAAGCCAATTGAACCAGGTAGCGACCTGGTGGTGATACTCGCCAAAGATGGAAACAGCTTAAATATTACCCCGTCGAATTTAATCATGGCTTCTATTTCCGAGAAACAACAAACAAGTGACACAGTACTCCATGCAGGGTAAAAAAATTAAAACCTACGCAAGTATTGCTATTGCCTCCAAAGAGACAGGGATTAATCATAGTCATATCAGTAACCGGGCAAGAGGCAACGAGTACTCAGCCGGTGGCTTTATCTGGAGATTTGGCAAAGCATCTGAGATCGATATAAACCCGATGCTTGACAAAATTTCGGAGCGCCGAAAGAAAAATAAGGCAACATTTGGGAAAAAAGTGACTCAATACAAACTGGATGGCCAGCGTATCGCTACCTTTCCTACCATCAATGATGCGGCAAAAACGACAGGAATAAAAAATGCTGAGATATCCAAAGTAATGCAAAAAAGTAGGTCGAGCGCTGGCGGATTTTATTGGCAAAAAGGGCAAGGCCCCGCCATAATCGACTTGTCCCGTCATGAATATGGAGAAGCTCTCCGGGCAAAGAACAGACAGCGGCCTATCCGCCAATATACAAAAGAAGGAAAACCCCTGCAACGCTTTGACAGTATAAAAGAAGCAGCAAAAGCAGTTGGGGTAAACAGTGTAACAGTAATTGGCGCATTAAGAGGCAAGCACGAAACGGCAGGCGGCTACAAATGGAAATATCTTTGATCTTTTAAGATTGGGAATATTATTGGTTCAATAATAAGACCAGCAAGAACCTCACTCATAAAACCCCTCCCTTATCCTCACTAACAATTCCTCCGCCTTTTGAGTATCCGGCGCTTCCGGTAAACAGGATCTACTATACGCTTCCTCAATGCTGATCATCTTCTCTTCCACCATTCCGATCAGTTCCTCATATTCATACACGCCTGCCCGGATACGCAGCAGAAATTCCCGATCCTCCCGGTGAACGACAACCTGATGATGAACCGCAATCTCCTCCGCCATATTTAACAAGCGAAAAGTATGCATCATATTTTTGGCGTCATAGTTCTTTCCATGGGATACAGTATTCCGGTAGCGCTCAGTATTGCGCTCCTCCACCCAAGTCCAATACTCCCCATATTCCCGGCAATAGACAGAATAAGCGTCCTTGTTGAAACACATAGTTACCAGCGGGTCCGCACCCTTAGAAACCGAACTAAGCTGCACATCATTGGCAACTCCACCGGAAATAATTCCGGCAAGTTTCTCGCCAGAGCTTATCTGCTCCTGATGATATAATAAATAGGCGTCCCGGAAATGGGTCAGGTTGACTAGTCCGCAATCCTCTTGGCGGAAGCCATTTTCCCGCAACCATTCAGTAAGAGCCACCGTTCCATTGCCTTTTACGACGTAGCAGAACTCCAGCACCGACTTACGCTCCTTGGCAAAGGACTGGTTCATCTTTTTATTCAGTCCCCTGGCTTTTTTAACCTGCGTTTTGGCATATCCGGCAAAAGTGTCCAGGCACAATTTGGAAAGGAAATCTTCGGGTCGGATCAATTCCATTAAAGGATGACGATATAAGACCGCTTTATCAGGAGTGCTTAGCAATTCCAGAATATTGGGATTATTCTTGGAAAGAAGCTCCATAAAACGTCCCACCTCGAAATATACTTCGTCATTCGTAGCATTGGAAACCTGTTCCGTATAGGTCAATCCATACAATTCGGGACGGGGTAGAACAAAAATGCCCTTAATGTCCGTGTCCGAGCTAGGTAAGGACAGGTTATAGGCCCTGCTGCCACTGATGCATTTCAGTAAAAGATGCTGCGGCTCCCGAATAAGTCGTTCAAAGGTCATGGTTTCCAATATATTTTCGGAATAAGACATCCAATAGGGCTATATCATGCTTAACCGGCTCTATAGCATCAGACTGCTCCTTACAATAAACCACGGTCTTTTCAATCCATTGCTGCAAGGAGGTTACAGGGCTGATGAAATCTTTCTCATTGGCCACTTTCTTCTGTTCCAGCAGCCTGTCTACCGCTTCATTCCAATTCTGATCGGTAACAAGTGTACGCAATTTACCAAACTCCATGGGTGGAACGGATCTGTTTTCGATGATCCATAAACAAGCCAGGAGCGGCCGTAACGCATAAAAGTATTTTTTCAGCTTTACCTGTTCTCCCTGGAGATCATTTTCAAAAGTATTTCGGGCCATAGCTAGATAATGATGACAGCCTGCCCGATGGGAAAAAAAAGAAGGCATTAAGTCTCTCAGTTCCTGGGAAAAATTGCTTTTCTCCTTATATACAATGGGCGACTGCAACCATTCATACAGGGTCGCATTGGATTTCAGGAACAATTGCAAGGCTTTTCGGATATCCCAGCCATTCACATCCAACACCTCGTTAACCGGCAGTTCAATACTGTCTTTTCTTTCCCGAATGCTTATATAATTATTCAGCGGCTGAGCATAAATAAACCGTACGTCATAATCGCTGTCAGGCGAGGCAAAACCCCAGGCCCTGCTCCCCGATTCACATGCAAATAAAACCACAACCTGGTTATTCCGTTCAATGTCCCTGATCTGTTGGTCAATAGCTTCCCTCATAATACATAAAAATAAATTTTAACTTTTCCCTGTATTGTCAAAGTGCAAATATATCTATACTTTGACAGCCTTTAATCATATTCCATGCAATCCCTCAAACACGTCTTCTTTTTATCGGCAATATTTCTCTCCCATTCCGCATTCTCCCAGGACAGCTTCTACGTCACCGTACATTTCCCACAGCAGCTGTCCCTCAAAAGCCTCACCATCGGATACCAGGACGGCAAAAACAACCTGGTCTACGTCAATGTGAAGGATTACACCGCTACGGTAAGCGGCCCCCGTTATGCGAGATATGCAGATATTATACTTGATTACCCGGACTCCAGCAGAAAAAGAGCCTGGTTCAACAATAGCTTTTGGGTGGGCGCGGAAAAAGCAGAGATTGATGTCATCCCCGACAGCACCCAAAAGAATCCTTTTACAAAGTACAGGTTAAAAAATGCCTATAGTATCAAGGCGATGGGACAGGGTAAGCTGGATACTTTTAAACTTGCTGAAAAGAGAGCCATTGATGACTTTATGAGTACGATACATGGTGGATTTAATGACACCACACAGCAGGAGATCTATCGACTGTTCGGTAAGCTGCGCAATAAAGAGCTGCAATTCATACGCCAAAATCCCCAGTCTTATTTTTCCTTCTGGCTTTTCAGAAATGATCTGGCCCGTTCCCAGCAAATGAAACCCGACACCCTCTTATCGGCTTATAATGCCCTCTTTCCCGACAGTCTCCGACAGACCACCGAAGGGAAAGAGATCACAAAACTGATCCGGGCGCGTTTGATCGCCCAAAAAGGTCAACCGGCTCCCGATTATACGGCCCAAACCGCCACGGGCGCCCTCATATCCCCCAAGATCAATGCCGGTAAGTATGTACTCCTTGATTTCTGGGCCAGCTGGTGCGGGCCCTGTGTAAAACTGACGCCAAAACTAATCGAATTCAGGTCGAAATATGATACCAGTAAGTTGACCGTCATATCCATCACACTGGATAAAAACAGGAAAGATTTTGAGGAAGCGATAGCCAGCCATCACATGGATTGGACACAGGTGTTCGGGAACCAGGATCTCATACGCGCATATGACGTTACAGGGATACCCGCCCTCTTCCTGATTGATCCGACCGGAAAAATCATCTATAAAGACGGGGAAACAGATGAGAACGGAAAGTGGATCGGTGACGACAATAACCTGACGCAGCTGGTATCGATCCTCCAGGAAAAACTAGGTGATAATAAATAGTCCCACTCCCTATAAATAATCCCCCTAACTAAACAAATACTGTATCTCCTCCTCCGTCAGCGACTTCACAAACCCCTCATCCTCCGAGACAAGCTCTTCCGCCAACTGCTTCTTCCGCTGTTGCAATTCGATGATCTTTTCCTCGATCGTTCCCTTACAGATCATCTTATAGGCAAACACACTCTTCGTCTGCCCGATACGGTGCGTCCGGTCGATCGCCTGCTGCTGCACCGCCGTATTCCACCAAGGGTCGAACAGAAACACATAACCCGCCGCCGTTAGGTTCAAACCCGCATTCCCCGCCTTCAGACTGATAAGGAAGACATTCGTCGTATTCCCCGGCTCCTGGAACTTCGCCACCATCTCCCCCCGTTTGGCAGGAGGCGTCTGTCCGTCAAAGTGATAATAGGCAATGCCCTGTTCCGTACAGGCCTTGGCCAGCAAATCCAGCATACTGGCGAACTGGGAAAAGATCAGCACCTTATGATCCTTCAGGTTATTGGACAGCTCATTGATCAGCAGATCCGTCTTGACAGAATCCGTACAGGTTTGTTCTTCCGCCGGCAACAGCAGCGGCGAATTACATACCTGCCGCAGCTTTAGCATCCCCTGCAAAACGGCCAGCTTGTTTTTGTTCAGACCGTCTTTTTTGATGTTTAAAAAAAGGCTGCTCCGGATACTATCTTTAATCTCATCGTATAAGTTTTTCTGGGCCTGAGACATATCACACCACATCACCATCTCTGTCTTCGGCGGCAGATCACCCGCCACCTGCTCCTTCGTGCGCCGCAATACAAAGGGCGCCGTCAGCTTTTGCAGTATGCGGATCTTTTCAGGATCCTGATCCCGGTCGATCGCATCGGCATACTCCCGCCGGAAGAACTCCCGGCTTCCCAACAAACCCGGCAGCAGGAAATCCAGCTGTGCGTACAGGTCAAAAGTATTGTTCATCACCGGCGTACCGCTCAGCGCAATCCGCGTATCTGCTTGCAGCAGGCTTACAGCACGGGTGATCTGCGCCGTGGGGTTCTTGATATTATGGCTCTCATCCAGCACCGCCGTATCCAACGCTAACAGGCTCAGCAGCTCGATGTCCACACGCGCCGTACCATAGCTGGTAATGATCACGGAATATTCCTCTTTGGCCAGATCGGCCTTATCACGGCCGGGACCATGATAGACCAGGGTCGACAGAGAAGGAGTAAATTTCTCCAGCTCTTCCTTCCAGTTATAGATCAAAGAAGAAGGACAAATGATAAGGAACTTTGCTCCCCGACGTTGTTCCGCCCGATAAGCCAGGTAGCAGATGGTCTGCAAAGTTTTCCCCAACCCCATATCATCGGCCAGACAAGCCCCCGCTCCCGACTCCGCCAATAGCAGCAGCCATTCGAACCCCTTGTGCTGATAAGGCCGCAGCGTAGCCTGCACGGACGCCGGAACAGGGTATAGCAAGTCCGTTCGCCCCTGCCACTTCGCCCATTTCTCCCACCAGCTCTGCTGCAACACCGGCTTGAGCACCCGCGTATCCTGAAGGGCCGACTGCTCTGTAAAAGCCAGCCATTTAGGCGCCTGTATTTCTTTTTTGGAGATCTTCCCATGCCGGATCAGCACGCCATAGCGATCCAGCCATTCATCACTCAACACCCCCAACGACCCGTCCTTTAGCAGAACAGCCCGCTGACCGGCCAGCAGCATCTTCTGCAGCTCCGCCAACGGCACCTCCTCCTTGTCAAAGCGGACCGTCAGCTCCATGGTAAGCGTGTTCTGGCTCTCTTTGCCGAATACCGTCTCGACCTCCGGCTTATGCGGCGAGTAGCGGAAGTGCTGCAGCATGTCCATACCCGCCACCTGTATGCTCAGTTCCAGCAGCCGGTGATAGACCTTCAGAAACCACTGCTTTTTCTGTGCCTCCGCAAAAGAAAGATAGTAATAACCATTGAGCTGCCGGGCGAAGTTGGCATGCAGCGATTCCAGCAGCTTAACGAAGTCGGTCTCCGCCTCCTTATTTCGCTGGATCACATAAGGGATCCCCTGCCGGACGATCTCATACGTCTCCTTCCAGGGCCCCTCCACCACAAACCCGTCATAAAGCCATTGCGGGCTCAAAACCAGGAAAGACCCGCTGATTTCGCTTAGCATCAGCCGGTTGATCGGTACCGCCCGGATCTCAGTCTTTCCCAGCAGGTCATTACGCTCCACCTTATAATCCTCCTCCAGTCTCGTCAGTATATGACTGGCCAGCTCGACCGGCTGATGACTATATTGCAAAGGATCATGCTGCTGCAGCCACTCCAGGGTCTGATAATCTTTATAGGCCAGCAGGAAGTAGTCATTATTGCTCTCCACCAGGAAATGATACCGGGTAAAGTGATTCAGCAAATAAGCAGTCCCATCCAGACTAACGACCGTATCCAGCAGAATAGCATCCCCCTCCTTCCTCAGTTCAAAATGGAGCTGCGGCCTTACCGGGCTCAACTGGCAGGGAGCCGTTTTAGTACGCCCCTTTTCCGCCGGAATTTTATGATACCATTTAACCAACCCCGCAAAAGGTTTGATCCTTTCCAGCAATTCATGCACCTTCCGGGCGATGGCCGTCTTATAATAAGGTTCATAAGCCTGGCCCGACCGTTGAGCAGCAAATCGCTTTCGGATATCCGCTTTAATCCAGTCGATCCCCGCACTATTGAACCCCGTCAAAACTTCCACCGCCTCCCGCGGAAGACCGCCATAATGCCGCTGCAATTCGACATTGACCAATTCATGCATTTCGAAACGGATCGTTCCCGGCGCCTTTGCCGTCCCCTCCTCCTTGATGATATGCAAAGATTCCAATATGACAGGACCTTCAGGCAGATTTTGAGGAGATAACAGCAATACGATCTTAGTGGAGCTTTTTAAAGTTGCCATATTTTTGCGAATATACGCTCAAAACCTAAAACCCGCTTCGGAGCGGGTTTTAGCATACTACATAGAACAGAGCCTGATATCAACCATTAAAATCTTACTGGCTTATCCGCCAAACAATTCTTTCAGTTTTAATGTCAGCGCCTCACTCCCCTTCCCATTCCCCACATACCGCACCAGGATATTCCCATCCTTATCCAAAAGGATCTTGGTGGGGAATGCAGTCACCGAATATTGCGCCACGGCGTCAAAAACATTCCGCGCTTCATTGTTCATCAGCTGCAGCCAGGGAAGACTATCCTTGGCGACGGCCGTCGTCCATAGGTTCCGGCACGCTTCAGGGGACGATACATTTTCCTGGTCGATCCCGATGATCTCAAAACCCTTATCCTTGTACTTCCCATACAATTCCTTCAGATGAGGATGGCTGGCCCGGCAGGGACCACACCAGCTGCCCCAGAAATCAAGCAGCACATATTTACCCTTCAGCGTCTCCGGTTGGATCGGCCGGCCCTGCAACTCCTTCTTGGAGCTCGTCAGGGAAGCCAGCTTCACCTGGTAATCATTCCGTACAGAATCCGTATAGTGCTGATAAAAAGCTTTCCCATCCGGCAGCTTCCCGACCTGCTCCTGGATAGCCGCCTTGACTTCCCCCGAACCATCCTGCCCGTTCACCACCTTATCCGCCAGCACTTCCATCGCCTTTCTTTGCCCGCCCGTTTCCAGCAATGCCGTGGCATAGCAAAAAGACAGGTTATCGGTCAGTTGGTACTTGCCGGGGTCCGTCAAAGCCCTGGTCAGATAGTCGCTTTGGAAACCCATGCCATGCTTGTCATACACCGGGTCCAGGTAATACACGATGCCTTCGGGATGGTGGTTGAGACGAAAGGCCTTCACCAGGACCGGCAGGCACTCGCCGTAAATCTTTTTGGCGGACCCTGTCTGCCCGCCGGCCACGATAGCCGCCCGTAGACTATCCGCCAGCGGTCGCAACAGTGCTTCAACATAAGCCGATTCTCCCTTCTCCACCAGGATCGAGGAGACCCGGATATTGGCATTACCACGCGAACCGGGCATATGCAAACGGTCGACCCATGCGGCCGCCTCTTTCTTATCACCCACCTTTGCATAGTCTTCCGCAATGGAAAAGCGCATGTAATCATAATAAAGAGAGAGCTGGCCCGGAGCTGTCTCCGGTATCTCTTTTTGCAAAGAGGCATAGATAGCTATCTTTTTCGCCGTACTGTCCTGCTTGTAAAATCCCGCTACCGTGCTCCCTTTCATTAATAGGGTAGCGGCGCTGTCGTTGACTTTTTTCTGACCATTTACCAGCCCCGATAACAACAGGGCGCCGATAAAAAATAGAATTGACCTTATCATAAAATAATCAGTTTAATAATGTTGTGAATAATAAATTTGGCCGGCCAGTCCTCCGGTCCTTCGGCGAGCCTATCAAACACATCCGCCTAGTAATTTGCATTCTGCGTCATGTTCGGGTCCCGTTGAATATCCGTATAAGGGATTGGGTACAAGGCGGCGCTACTCGTCCACCCGCTCTTGTCCGCGCCGAAGATGACATCAGCCTGCCCCGTGCGCTTCACATCCAGCCAGCGATGACCCAGCTCGCTAAACAGCTCCACCTGCCGTTCGTGGTAGATAGCCGTTAGCAGGTCAGTCGCGGAAGACGCCGTAGTGGCCGGAAGCCCCGCCCGTTTGCGGATGATATTCAGATCGGCGGCAGCATCTGTCGTGTTCCCTTGCTGCGCCCTCGCCTCTGCCCGTATCAGGTATTGTTCCGTCAGCCGCAGGATCATCGTAGGATCCAGTTGAGCGGTCCCCGTTCCACTGCTGACCTGGTACTTATAAGGGGAATAATAAGTCACGCCGCCAACCGTGGAAGTCCTCATCCATTTGACTTTTCGCAGGTCCCCGGTTTCAAAGGCATTCGCCAGGATGGGAGTCAGCTGATACGTTGGCACACCGCTGCCCGGAGTGGAAATTAACCCATCCCAGCTATAAAGGTTGCCGCCAGGGCTCACCAGCTGCAGAATGGCCTCATTGCTGGTGTTGAGGAAAACATTGTTTAGCGTATCAAGGGAATAAATCCCCGACCCGATAACGGCAGAGGCAGCAGCTTCGGCCTCGCTCCATCGTTGCCGGTAGAGATAGGCACGCGCCAACAGGGCCGTCGCAGACCATTTGTTCGCCCGGATACGGGTCTTCACGGCCGTGAAATTGGTTCCCAGGGTACTGCTTGCCGCCTGCAGGTCGGCGATGATCTGGTCATACACGATGGAAGGAGCCGTTCGCGGCAATAGCGCATTCCCCTGGTAATTAAGCCCGGTGGTAAAGGGCACCGAGTCATACAGATTGACCAGGTAGAAATAACAGAGCGCGCGTACGAACTTCGCCTCCCCCTCCAGGCCGGGCTTATTCGCGGTGACAATGCCAGTCGATGCTTCCACGTTGGTAACGACGGAATTGGCGACATAGATCTCCGCGTAAAGCGGGGACCACAGATAAGTGTAATTATAGGTGTCGGTAGGCAGGATCTGGTTCGTATAAAATCCCGAGAAATTCGTGTTGGTCGTCAGCATCTCATCGGAGCTAAGGCCTTGATAAATGCTGAGGCCGCCGCCCCAGGCGGTGAAAAGGCCGGGGCTCATCATGGTATAATACAATCCACGCACGGCTGCACCCGCCTGGGTCTCGTTACTGAACGTCTCGCTGGTGGTCACCTGGCCGACGGGCGTGTCTACATCCACGAATTTCTTGCAACCCTGGCAAGTCCATAGCAAAGCCAGGAGGCAGGATGTGATAAAAAGACGATAATTATTTATACACCGCATGGTCTGTTTTTTTTAGTAAAAGAATCTACAATCTAACCTGCAACCCGGCCGTAAGCGTACGCATCGGCGGCATCGCCAGGTAATTCTGGGTTTCGGGGTCTCCCCTATACCCGGTGAAAGTCAGCAGGTTCTGCCCTTGCAGATAGATCCTGCAGCCACTCACCCGGCCCTTCCCAAACCATTTCTGGGCCGGCAGCTCATAGGAGATCGCCAGGTTCTTCAGCCTGATATAAGAGGCATCGCTATACCGGTTGTCGGAGAACATCATGGCATAATAACCCGTATAGACACCCGCCAGCGACCCGGCCGAAAGCGTATACTTCTGAATATCCGTTTTATCCCCCGGCTTCTGCCAGCGGCCCATTACCGCAGCCGGCTGATTAAACAGGGAGCCCGGCTCGTTATAGTTATTATACGTTTTCCAGTTAGCCACTTTCCGCCGCATGAATTGCATCGATATATCCAGCCGGAAACTTTTATACGTGAAGGAGTTCTGCAGGCCGCCATAGACCTTGGGATCCATGTTGCCATGATACTGGTAGTCTCCTGGATTGGTAATCTTCCCGTCCTTATTCACATCCTTGACCGTATATACGCCCGTAGCCGAATCGACCCCGGCATAAGTCAGCGTATACAGCAGGTCGAGCGATTTCCCGATAAAATACCTCGTCGCATAACTGGAATTGGCCAGGTTAGGATAGGATTTCAAAAAGGATTTTGGAGCAGTGATATTGAAGGACGTCCGCCATTCGAATGATTGACTCCTGATATTGATAGTATTCAACGTTATTTCCAGACCGTCATTCTGCAGCACCACTCCATTCAGGTTAGAGGTGATCGTCGTAAAGCCGGCGGCTGCAGGCAAAGGGTAACTGACCAGCGGATTATAGGTCAGCCCCCGGTAAACGGCGACGGAAGCCAGAATACGATCATGAAAAAAGCCCAGCTCCGCGGCTATTTCTATCTTTTTGTTTCCCTCCCAGTGCAGGTAAGGGTTATATAACCGGGCGGGTACCAGGGTGCCCGTATCAGAATAGTTATACGTACTGGCCGTCCAGCTGTCCAGGTACTGATAGTCCCCGATCTTGTCATTGCCCGTGACGCCATAGCTCCCCCTTAGCTTGCCAAAGCTAAGCACAGATGCCTTTTTCATAAATGGTTCATTGGAGAAAAGCCAGGCCGCTCCGACAGCCCCGAAATTCGAGAAACGATAGTCGGTGCCGAAACGGCTGGAGCCATCCCTCCTGCCGGAAAGGTTCACCACATATTTATCCAGCCAGTCGTAATTGACCCTTCCGAAAAAAGCCTGGTATTTATACGTAGTGACCGTATTGGTGGCCGTAAGCAAAGAAGCGCCGCTGACAGACCCCAGCAGCTGATCATTGGTATAGCCGGTACCCGTGATCGTATTGGCCGTCCTGTCCGTTTCGTTGAAAGTGGCGCCAGCCAGCACATCCAGTTTGCCCCTCGACAGCTGCCGGACATATTCCATCTGCGGCTCCGCGATCCAGCTTTTATACTGGTTGTTGCCGAAAAATGCTTTTCCGGTAGTCGCAGTGGCAGGATTCTGCGCTCCCTTCGGATTCTCTCTCAGCTCGTCCACCTGCATACTATTGTAGCCCAGGCTGGTTCGGAGCGTAAAGCCGTCGAAAAGACGGTAATTCAACTGCATGCTGCCCATAAGATTGCCGGTGTTCGCCTTATAAAGCTGTTGCAGGAGGGACGCGAGTGGATTGTCCTTGGAAGAAACACCCGCTTCATTCCAGGCTAATTTGCCGGTGGAATCATAAAGCCGGAAATTGGGCGGCAGGTTGAGGACCGAAGAAAGGTCGGTGCCGATCAGGTTGTTATTGTCGACCGTATAGCTGCCGGTCAACCCCATATTGAATTTTTTATCCTTGGAGCTCGAGTTGACGGAAAAATGCAGGGTGCCACGCTGATCGGCCGTACTACCCGGGTACACCGTGGACTGCCGGTGAAAATTGGCCCCTACCAGGTATTGCGAGAACGTGCTCCCGCCGGAAAGACTGGCTTCCACATCCGTCATATGCGCGGTTCCCCCGATAAACAGCTTGGTAAAATCCGTATAGCGCGTCGTATCCCAAAGCAGGAGATCGTATGCGTTCGTCTTTGTCATCGTTGCATTGTCATTCCTGAATGCCTCCCTGCGCATCTGGACATATTGTTGGGTATTCATCATTTTCATGGTACGGGTCACACTACTGTTGCCCGTATATACATTCACGTCCAGTTTGGGATCCCCTATCTTCCCCTTCTTCGTAGTGATCAGCACGACGCCATTCGCGCCGCGGCTGCCATAAATAGAGGTAGCATCCGCGTCCTTCAATACCTCGATACTTTCGATATCATTGATATTCACGCTGCTGAAGGGGCTCAATCCCATGCCCGTAGTATAGTAAAGCGCGGAGGTTACCTGGTTGATATTGTCATTATTGGCGGCCATCGGCACGCCATCGATGATGAACAGGGGTGCATCATTGGTCAGGGTCTGATCGAAAGCCTGCCTTCCCCTGATCTGTAACTTGACAGTGGCGCCCGGCAGACCGGACGTTTCCGTTACCACCATCCCCGGTACCCGTCCCTCCAGGGCAAGCAGCGGATTGGATACCGGCTGCCTTTCCAGGTCCTCGGATGTCACCTTCGTCATATCGCCCGTACTCAGACGTCTCGTCGTCTGCCCATAGGCAATGATCTGCACCTGGTCCAGTTCGCTGGTGGCAGGTTTCAGCTGGATCAGCAGCATTCTCTCCTTCTCTGGCTTCGACGACAGATCGGCCACCTTCACCGTCCTGGTGCCATAACCCAGAAAGGATATTTCCAGCACCGCGTCCATCGGTACGTCCGACAGCTTGAACAGGCCACTGCGATCGGTGGAGGTTCCCTGGCGCGACCCCTTCACCATGACATAAGCGCCGCTCAGCGGCTGGCCTCCTTCATCTTTCACGAGTCCTATGATCCTGAGAGGGGGGCCGTCAGCCGCGGAGGAGGCTCTGTCCTCAGCGGACGCCGCAGCCATAGGAGAGGCAACCGGACCGGACGTGACCACGATGATCCGGTTGCTGATCTCATAAGACAGACCCTGCCCTTTCAGGCACAGATCCAGCAGGTCCGTCAGAGGTAAGTCCTTTACATGCAGGGTAACAGGTTGGGTCTTTTCAAATAATGCCTTGTTCACGATCAGCGCATAGCCGGTCTGTTGCCGGATCTCTTCAAAGATCCGGTCCAGCGTCATGTTCTTCCCCGAAAGAGTTACCCTCTGGGAGAACCCGTCAGCGTGCACATGCAACGCCGCGATAAGCAGGAGACACGCCGTCAACTTCATACGCATCAGTAGTTTTGGTGGCAGTAACCGGAATAGGGGTTTGCCGGATACAATTAATTGCATAACTTTCCGTGTAGTTTTGGTGGTGAAAAAGTGATTCTGGTAATGTCAATTGTCGGTTTTACGATGAACCCACCGTCTCGCCGGGAGTGGTGCAAACACTTCCGGTTTTTTATGGGCTTATCGCTTCATTTTGTCTTCCTTCATTTATTGGTTTTTCATTTATTTTATTGTATGCTGCCTCGCAGCGTTTATGCCTCCCCTCAGCGCTCCCGCACCTGCGCTCATTCGCGTCGTCCCTTTTTTCCGGGCCCCGCTATGACGACAATCCTCTTCCCCTCCATCCTGAAATGGACATTATGCGTCAGCTCCAGCGCATCCAGTATCTGCGAGGCATATTCCTGCCGGGGAAGGAATCCATAGAACTGCTCGGCCGGAGGAGCGCCCTCATACACGACCTCCACATCATACCACCTGGCTATCTGCCGCATGATCGCCGCAATCCCCCCATTGTCAAACCGGAAGAAACCATCCTTCCAGGCTAACACGGATTTCAGATCCGCCTGCCCGATCCGGAAAGATGAAGAGCCATCGGCCCATGCCGCCTGCTGCCCCGGCCGCACCTGCTGTCTTTGCCGATCCTTCACCACCTCGACAGCGCCCGTCACCAGCGTGGTCTGCACCTCTTCCTCATCCGCGTAGGCCATCAGGTTGAACTCCGTTCCCAACACCTGCACCTCCATATTCCTGGCCCTTACCAGGAAAGGTTTCTTACTGTCTTTCGCCACCTCGAAATAGGCCTCCCCGGACAGTTCCACCGACCGGTCCTTCCCGACAAACGCGCTGGGATACCGGATGGAAGAAGCTGAATTAAGCCACACCCGGGTCCCATCCGGCAGCGACAGCCTGTATTGCCCTCCCCGGGGCGTCTCCATCGTATTGTACGATACCCCTCCGCCGGTCCCGGCCGTTGCCTGATACGACAATTCATCGGTTGCCGTCTTCACCACACGCACGCCCCCCTGTTGAGCCACCAGGCCATTTACCGCGCTGTCCAGCGTGATCCTCGTTCCGTCACCCAATATAAGGACCGCCCTGTTACCGCCCGGAGCCAGGTATTTGGCAACCGCCGCCGGCTGCACAGACTTTTTTCCCAGGCGGGAAAAAAGATAGACCGATCCCAGCGACAACAACAGCACCGCTGCCACAGACAGCCCGCGGATCAGACGCTTCCGCCTCCCTTCCATCCACACCATCCGTCCTCCCGGCCCCGTCCGGCCGGCCTCCCCGGCCCCTTCTATCTCTTCAATACGCCGGCCCACCTTTCCCCATAACAGGTTCTCCATATCCCGCTTTTCCACTTCAGAAAGGGCCTCATAGCCATCCTCTCCCGCATTGAAATAGTTGTAATACAATTCCACAAAGGCTTTCTCTTCCTCCGTGGCATGCCCTTCCGCATACTTCTTCAGTAAGGCCAGCAATTTTTCCGGATGGTCGTTTTTAGGATGGTCTGGAGACAGCATAGTAACTGCTTTACCATACCTATACACAGGGGCAAGGAAAAACTCCCATACTTTTAAAAATAAATAGAAAAATAGATCACCACCGGCTGGCAATGATCGCGGCAAGCATCGGCGCCAGGTGCGTCTTCAACCCCTGTAAGGCGCTCCGCAGCTGATTTTGAGCAGTTTTAACCGAAATGCCCATTTCATCGGCAATCTCCCGCGTAGACAATTTATTACGAACATGCAGCAGAAAAACCTGTTTCTTCTTTTCTGGCAGGGTCGCTGCATACGCATAGACCAGATCCAGCAGATCCCTGGCTATCAGCCGGCCCTCCGGTGTATCGCTCTCCAAAAAGATGGCCTCGAATGGCTCATAAAAGGCCAGCGCCTTTTTACTTCGGGTAATATAGTTGATCGTCTCATTCCGGACAGCAGCATGCAGATAAGCCGTCAGGTCCTCGATCTGGAGCCGCTCCCTCCCCGTCCAGATCCGGGCAAACACCTCTTGCAGCACATCCTCCGTTTGCTCCCTGTGCTGCAGCCGTTTATAAGTGATAGCATAAAGAGCCGGCAGGTAGCGCCGGTAGATCGTCTCAAACGCAGCACGGTCCCCTTCCCGCAAAAGGGTAATCAATATCTTATCATTATATAGGCTGCCGTCTGCTGTCATGGAATCTCTCGATGCAACTTTAAAGATACAGAAAAGCCGCACTCCTACAACTGCCCGAATTTCCACCCCCTCCAATTTCCCAACCTCCAATCAGATATATTATTTTTATTTCACGAGCATACTCAATTTAAAATCAGACTTATTGATAATCTTAATCCCGATAGTCACTTTTCTTCCGCTCCAGTTCCCGGATTTTTTTGGTCGCCTGCTCAGCGATAGAAGCGAAACCCGCATTACGGCATAGTTCGGCAAGATTGATAAGCACGCTAATCACCTGATTAAGTTCGCCCAACGTGCTCGCATCATACAGCCCTTTCGTTTTGTAATTCATCAACTCTTCTTTGAAGGAAGCCGCTCCTTTCCCGGTAAGGGCCTGTAATACCAAGGCAACCTTGTCAAATTTAACAGGTTTACGATAGTCGATCTTTTCCAGCTTGCCTGCTTCAGCAAGCAGATCGAACAGGATCAGGATCTGCTTTTTGGAGAAGACACCTTTTTCTTTTCCCTGGGCGCCCCTGGCAGCAGATTGATAAATGTTATTGACCTCAGTATGCTCGTGAAACTCCTCGTGGGTATGGTACTCAGTAAGAGTATTATTAATCGGTTGATTAACATTGATCTGCACGTGAGAATGATAAGCAGGGGAAAAACCCTTACCCGTCCGGCACATAAATTCCGGAGACTCGATCTCCCTGGTAGCCTTGACCAGCGCCTGCTCTAAATCACCTTCCGCATCGATTAAAAATTGGTGCAGGACCATCGCCCCTTCATTAACCAGGATACTATTAAGACTTTCAATCTCTATCGCCGCATAAGGCCCCCTTGCGACGAAGGTAAAGAGAAGAGCAGTGGCCTTAGAAACGGCATATTTTACACCCTGCGTGCCACGATAGTGGAGAATATAAGATTGATACGGTGAATTACTCCTGTACTTTAAATACTTATCTTTTTTAAATAGCTGAAAGAGCCGGTAATGCCCTATCAATCGCTGGGGAACACTTTGGTTATACCAACCCGTCCATTCCAAACTGTGGCATTTTCAGAAACCCCTGGCCCCATTTAATCTTTCTTTCATCAGAGGTCTTTTCCTCTTAGGCACATGGTCCAAATCAAACTTGCGTGATTCCATAAAATAAAATTTGATACAAATTACAAAAAATTTAAAAAAATGTTCGCTTCTCTGCCCTTGGTTTTTATACAATTATAGATTCCAGGTCGACCTAACGGTCATCAGGGCCTTCTCTTGCTTATTTTGGTGCTGTAAAAAACAATTATCAACTAAAAAGATCAAAAATGAACAAGATCACGGGAAGGCCCCCAAAAGCCATCAGACAGGAGAAGAACATAGGCTTCTTCGTTACTCATCAGCAATACTTTATCATTCAGCAGAAGGCTTTGAAAGCCGGCGTGAACCTTTCGGATTATCTGCGGCAAACCGCTGTTTCCGGACAAGTGATGACCCGGTGGACCGCCGATGAGCGGGAAATATTTAAGAGACTGGTGGGTATGTCCAATGAATTGAACGAATTGGTAGAACTCGCCCGGCAACAAGGGACATTAAGTGCTATGCTCTATTTCGAGCAGAGCCGGGATAAGATCGACTGGATAATTAAGCAATTGGACCATGATCAGTAAAGTATTCATTACCGGACAGACCTTCGCAGAGACCTGCCGCTACGTTTTCCAGGAACAGAAGGAAGGCATAAAACAGCATCCCGCCGCACAGGGGCTGGAAAATCAATCTAAACAAGCCGTTGTCCTTTACGCAGAAGGGGTACGACGTCATGACCACCAGCTGATGGCGGAAGATTTCGCAAGGCAGCATCGGTTCACGCCGGAAAAAGAGAAACCGGTCTTTCACGGAATGTTAAGCTTCCCTGCGGGGGAGAATCCCGGCGACAGCAGGATGATAGAGATCGCCCGCAAATACCTGGAAGAGATCGGCATGACCCGGACCCAGTTCGCGATCGTAAAACATACCGACAAGGAGCATTTGCATATGCATATCATCGCCAACAGGGTGGATAATGACGGCAGGATCATTGGCAAAGGTCTGATCATCGAACGCGGAATCAAAGCGGCTCAAAAACTAACCCGGGAATATAAGTTAACCCCCGAACACACCAAGAACCTTGGAAAAACTCACCTGGATGCCCTCCATGAGCCGGATGCCTACCGCTACCGCCTCTACCAGGCCATTAAGGAATTGTTGCCCCGTAGCCATACCCTGGCAGACCTGGAAAAAGGCCTTCTGGAACAAGGGATCTCTACCCGTTACCGGTATGACCGTCAAACCGGAGCGCGACAGGGAATCAGCTTCCGGATAGAACAATACTGTTTTCAGGGCAGTAAGGTGGATCCGGCCTACTCTTTACGAAACCTGACGGCAACGCTGGAACTAAAACAACAACCGGAACAAAAACTGCAATTGGAGAAGGAAAAGCAGCAGAACGAAGAGCAAAGCTTGGAAAGATCCTGGAAACAAAGGCATAGCCTGGGACTTGGGCTATAAGAACACTAATTTTTTTAATTATTAAAATTTTATTTTATGGTACGCGATGAATTTCAAAAAGAGGAGAACTTAACCCCAATGAGTGGGGAATTGTTAAAGGCATTAATTGACAAAACGATGGAAAACGGTAAAGACATCAGGCAGGTCAGCGAGCTGGTCCGAAAACTTCCCAATCCGACCCCGGCATTGGAAAATTTAGAGCAGCGCGTAGAAAAAATCGAGAACTGCCAGGACACAGAAAATGAACTGATCCTCAGGCATGGAGAAAAGGTTGATGATCTCTCAAAAAAAATGTCCTTACCAATAGATGTTATCGAACAACTTCGGAACGCGATGACAGAACACGCTGCCTTATTCAAAAAACCGTTGAAGAAAAGTGTCCACTACACTCATTTCCTTGGCCGGTCCCTGTGGGTAATCGCTGGCCTGGTGGCTATTGTTATTGGGTTGATCTTCCTTTGGAACAACACCCGGATCAACGCGAATCTCCATGCGGACAACGACATCAAATGGAGGATGGTAAAACTGAACTCCGAGGGCCGGCTTTTGCAGGGGCTGCAGGAAATCGAAAGCGACTACCTGGCCAATCCGGATGGGATGAAAAAGGCCGTACTCGCCGAGGAACAGCGACGACAGCAATTGTTCGAACAGGAGCAAGTTAAGAATGCGGCCGCCGACAAGATCGAACAATTAGAAACAAAGAAAAAAGGGCGATAAGAATTAGCGGTACAGCATCCGCCACTCAAACCAATCCTGGCTATCAGCCCTACTTTACGACGGTCGGTAAAGTCTGGCTGATAGCTTTTTCTATTTTGCCCCTTCCCCGACTAATATTATCTTGCCTTATCATGTTATCAGTTAGCGAACTCTACATCTATCCCATCAAATCCCTGGGCGGCATCTCCCTGCCAACCGCCTCCCTGACCGATCGGGGATTCGAATACGACCGAAGATGGATGCTGGTGGATAATGACAACCGCTTCCTCTCACAAAGAGAGATCCCCGCCATGGCCCTCCTGCAGGTGGAACTGGACGATCAGGGCCTGCTCATCCGGCACAAAACCCGGGAGCAAGCCCCCCTCCTCATCCCCCTCCAACCCCAGGGCGAATCCTGCATAGTAGAAGTATGGGACGATCGGTGCCCGGCTAACTATGTAAGCCAGCAGGTAGACCAGTGGTTCACAACGACACTACAGACGCCCTGCCGGCTCGTCTATATGCCCGACACCTCCCGCCGCCACGTAGATGGCCGATATGCCATTGACAAAGAGATCGTCAGCTTCGCTGACGGCTACCCCCTCCTGCTGATCGGACAGGCCTCCCTCGATGACCTGAACACAAGGCTCACCTCTCCGGTACCGATGAACCGCTTCCGGCCGAATATTGTATTCACCGGAGGTACCCCCTTTCAGGAAGATGATCTCAAAGAATTTACCATCGGAGATATTACCTTCTTCGGGGTCAAGCGCTGCGCCCGCTGCATCATAACCACCATCGACCAGGATACCATCGCCCGAAGCAAAGAGCCGCTCCGCACCCTCAACGAATACCGGAAAATGAACAACAAGATCTACTTCGGCCAAAACCTCCTGTTCCAGGGCACAGGCGCCCTCTCCATAGGAGACCTTATCAAAATCAACCAACCCTGAAATTTTCATGAAATTCATTGCCCCCGTCCTGACAGCCACAGCAGTCATACCAGTCTCAACAGTCCTAACCATCGCAGCTATCCTGACCTTCACCCTCCAGGCCTGCAAAAATCCCCCGGCCCAAAATCCGGCCGCCAAAAATAAAAGCACCGACTCCCTCTCCATCAGAAAAGGTCTCACCCAAGCCCCTCCCCTGACAGCCGATTCTGCCATCGCAAAAATGCATATCGAAGAAGGCTTCACCGTAAAACTAGTAGCCGCGGAACCCCTGATAGCCGCCCCGGTAGCCCTCACCTTCGATGAGAAAGGACGCATCTGGGTCGTGGAAATGATGGATTACATGCCCGATACCGCCGGCACAGGCGAAGACCTGCCCACAGGCAAAGTAGTCATCCTGAGCGATAAGAATGGAGACGGCATCATGGATACCAGCCAGACCTTTTTGGACTCCCTCGTCCTGCCCAGGGCTATCTGCCTCGTAGAAGACGGCATCCTGGTCGCCGAACCGCCAAAACTCTGGTATTACCAGATCAAAAACGACCGGCCCGTTAATAAGACACTCGTCGATTCCGGCTATGCCGCCGGCGGCAACGTAGAACACCAGCCCAATGGACTATACAGGGCCCTCGATAACTGGATCTACAATGCCAAGTCCGCCCGCCGTTACAAAAAAGCCGGCCACCGCTGGCTGATAGAAAAAACACATTTCCGCGGACAATGGGGCCTCTCCCAGGATAACACCGGCCGCCTGTATTACAACACCAACTCCGATAACCTGATAGGAGACTACTTCTCCCCCGGACTGGGCGCCGCCAACGAACACCAACGCGAAGTGGCAGGATTTTCCACCAACATTGTAGACGATAACAGCGTATACCCCGTACGGCCCAACACCGGCGTGAACCGCGGCTACATGCAAGGCGTGCTGGATGACAGCCTGAAGCTAGTAAATTTTACCGCGGCCTGCGGCCCGGTGATCTATAACGGCAATCTATTTGATAAAGCCCACCAGGGCAACGCCTTCGTGGCAGAGCCAGCGGCCAACCTCGTAAAAAGAGATCTTTTAACCGAACACGGTTATACCACCACCGGCAAAGAAGCCTACACCAAAAAAGAATTCCTCGCCAGCGAAGACGAGCGCTTCCGGCCCGTCAACCTCCACAACGGCCCCGACGGCGCACTCTATATCGTAGATATGTACCGGGGCATCATCCAGCATAAGACCTACCTGACCCCCTATCTCAAGAACGAAATAGAAAGCAGGTCCCTGTCAAAACCCCTGAATTGCGGCCGTATCTATAAAGTGGTCCCGCTGAATACCACAGCCCCGAACACCCCCTTCGGCAATAACCCCCTCGAATGGGTCAAACTCCTGCAACACCCCAACGGATGGGTTCGCAGCAAAGCCCAACAGTTACTGGTCGACTCCAAAGACCCCAGGACCACCTCCGCCTTACGGCAATTATTAAAAGACACCACAGCCCCCATCCCTTTAATCCATGCCCTTTGGACCCTGGAAGGGCTGAACGCCCTGCAGCCATCCAACCTCCTGCCCCTGCTGCGGCAAAACGACTGGACCATCCGCATACAGGCCCTGAGCGCGCTGCCCTCCATCATAAATAAAAACAACTATCGCCCATTCATACCAGCGCTCAAAGACATGCTCAGCAGGAACGATACCCTGGCGGCCCCCTATCTTGCTTTCCTGGCACATTCCATCCAGCCGCTCGACCCCGCCCTGGCCCACAACCTCCTGCTTGACCTTACCCGCCAATATGAAAACAATATCTACGTCACCGATGCCATTATCAGCAATCTCTACAATAAGGAAGACGCATTCTACCAGGAAGCCCTCGCCATCAACCCCGACACCGGCACTGTCTTTAATCATCGCATGAAGACAGTCATCACCGATATCGCAAAAGCAAAAAACAGCAGCAACTTAAAGAAGCTGGCAAAAGAATATCCCAAAGGCGCAACACTCTTTCAGTCCGTCTGCCAAACCTGCCACGCCGCCGATGGCAACGGCATCACCGCCCTCGCCCCTCCCCTCAATGGGTCCAGCTGGGTCCAGGGCGACAAAAATCAGCTTATTCCGATCGTTCTCTATGGCCTGACAGGCCCGGTAAAAGTTGCCGGACACCTGTACAAATCCCCCGAGATCAACGGCGACATGCCCGGCATCGGCTCCAATAGCAACCTTTCCGACGAAGACATTGCACAGGTGCTGAGCTTCATTCGCAATGCCTGGAACAACAAAGCCCCAAAGATCGAAGCCGCAGACATCGCCAACACCCGCAAAAAATTCAACAACCGCCAAAAATCTTTTACAACAGATGAACTGAATCAACTAAAATAACCGACCTTAAGCCCGCCTATAAAAATCAACCCTTACTTATGCATAAATACCTAAACCCGCTTTTAACCCTCTTATTGCTGATAGGTATGACACCTGCCTTCTCGCAGGAAACAAGCCCCGTAACCTTTGGACAGGTGTCACCAAAAGATTTTGATCTGCCCAAATCAAACTGGGTCGATAGCAGCACTCACGCCGTCATCATCGCCGACGTCGGCAATACCGGTTTTATCGGAAACAAAAACTCGAACTGGATTTCCTATGTTTTCAAAAAAAACACCCGGATCAGGATCCTTAATAAAAATGCCTTCGATCTGGCAACTATCCGTATTATACTAAGAGGCAGCAGCGTGCTGTTGGATCAATTAAGTGACCTGCACGCATCGACCTATAACCTGGAAAATGGAAAAGTAACAGAAACAAAATTAAATTTGAATGACCTATATAGAGATACCGTTAACCAAAGCCGCGTCGAAGCCAGATTCACCTTCCCGGGTTTAAAAGAAGGCTGTATCATCGAGTATTCTTATACCATTACGTCTTTCCATTATTGGAGCCTGCCGTCCTGGTCATTTCAGCACAAGGCATACCCCTGCCTGTATAGCAAATATGAAGTGGGTATCCCCAATCTGTTTGGATACCTGATCATCCATCATGGTCAGGATTCATTTAACCTGAACAAAGTAGATACCACGAAAGAACTCTATTCGATGTATTCAATGAATGTAACGGCTGTAGTAAAGAAACATACCTGGGTAATAAAAAACGTTCCTCCCTTTCAGGCGCCTACGCTCCTGGAAGACCCTTATAGCTATATGGACAGGATCGAATTCGATTTGTTGCAAACATACAATGGCGCCGAAGTTACAGGAACAACCAACTGGTCAACTACTACTAATGAGCTGCTACAAAGTAAGGAGTTTGGAATGCCCCTCACCTTCGAGAACGCCTCTTACCTGAGCAGCATCGTAGACAAGCTCACTTCGGGTGAAGGCACCTATAGAGGCTCCGCTAAAAAAATCTATTCTTACGTCAGGGACAATTTCACTTGTGAATCGGACGACGACATCTACCTGGGAAATGATCCCTATACGATCAATAGGAAGAAGAAAGGCAGCGTGGAAGATCTCAACTTATTGCTGGTGGCCATGCTGAGACAAAGACGGATCAATGCAAGCCCCGTCATTCTCAGCACTACGGAATATGGCTTCAACCCCGCCGCTTATCCAGTGCTGGATAGAATGAATTATGTCGTTTGCATGATAAAGATGGGTTTCGATACGATCTTTCTGGATGCCTCCAACCCGCTCAACGGCTTTGGCAGATTACCTCTAAATTGCTACAACGGCCATGCAAGGATCATCAGCGACCATGACAGCGGGTCTGTTTTCTTGAATAAAAACGATATCAGGGAACAGAAATCCACCACTGTTTTTGTCGTCAATGATGAAAAAGGGAATGGGCAAATTAGCGGAAGAGTGGAATCCGCTCCCGGTTATTACGAATCCAATTACATCCGGAAAGAAATAAAAGCCCATGGCGAAAAAGCATTCTTCAAAGTCATCCAGGACTCCTATGGCCCGGATATAACGATGGAGAACATGGAAATTGATTCTCTTAAGTTTCCCGAAGCCCCCGCAACGTTTCGATATGATTTTGGTTTCAAGACGGACGACCAGGACATCATTTATTACAACCCCGTTATCCGGTCCTCTTTCAAAGAAAATCCCTTTACCGCGGAAAGCAGGAAATACCCGATCGAAATGCCTTATCCTTTGGATGACATTTATGTATTGAATATGGAAATACCGCAGGGCTATACAGTGGATGAGCTTCCCAAATCTTCCAAAGTCTCCTACAATAGCGGCGAAGGCTTCTTCGAATACGGCATCCAGCAGAGCGGAACAAGCATTCAGCTACGCACCCACACAAAATTGAACAAGGCCATTTTCTCCGCGGAAGACTATAATTCATTGCGCGATTTCTTTGCTTTCATAGTAAAAAAGCAAAACGAACAGGTCGTGTTCAAAAAGAAAAAATAACACCCTTCAGGAGCGCGACTATCCCATCGCCCCTCCTAATGCAAATAGGGACCACGCGTGGTCCCTATTTGCATTACAAACTTTCTAAAACCTTATGCTTCCTAATTTCCCAAACTAGGCGGTCCCTGCGAATTCATATCCTTCCGCTTGAACAGGTTCAGGTCCATCTTCCCAAACCGGTAAGCGAACACCACCCTGAACAGCTGAGGATCCTTCAGCCGATCGTATTCCTGCGAGAAATATTGGCTCTGACTGTACTGGTTCGACCAGCGGTTACGGAAAATATCGGTCATGCTTGCCGTGAGGGAAGCCGCATTATTCTTTAGGAAACTTTTCTTCACGGCCATGTCAAATCCATAGTAAGGCTTGATATACCCCTGCGAAGAGCTTTGTGTCGTAGATCCCGGAGGGCCGAAATTATTCGTATTCAGGTTCACCGGCAGGTTGGTCTTCGACTGGTAGATAGCCGTCAGCTGCACGCTAAAGTCGTACGGCAGCTTGAAATTACTGTTGAACTTGCCAAACCAGCTCAGGATCGCATCCTGCGAAGGCTGCTTCAGGTTCTCCGTGTTGATATGGGAATTATAGATGTTCAGGTTCACGGAAATATCCCACCATTTGGTGATATTGTCCGTGGAAGTGATCTCACCGCCTACCGTATACCCGTTTTTAGCATTTTCGTAGGTATTGATCAGCACCGGTTGACCGATCGGATTCACGCCGCTGTCCTGGTAGCGGACCATCATATTCGACGTGTATTTGTAATAACCGGATATCAGCAGCGTATTGCTATGGGGAAAAGTCTTCATATAAGACAGCTCGAAGGAATTGGTGAACTCAGGCACCAGCGCAGGATTACCCCGGGTGATATTCAGCGTATCCGAATAGTCCGTATATGGGATCAACTGGAAGAATCCGGGCCGGTTGACCTTGCGGGTGGCGCTGAATTGTAGCTCCTGATCGTGCTTCAGCTTCTCGCTGATGAACAGCGAGGGGAATAAGCTCGTCGGATAGCTGTTATGGAAGTGCTGCCCCGCATTCAGCAAATCCCCTGAATAATTAGAGCTCTCCCCTCTTAATCCCAGGGAGTAACTGAATTTGTCGATCGTACTGCTGAAATTCACATAGGCCGCATAGACCCGGCTCGTGCTCTTGTAGTCACTGGTCCCATACGGCGTGATGGTGGAATTACCGTTGTCGTCGATATTATACGTATTGTTATCATTGCTCAACTTCTGAATGCTGGTCCGAAGGCCCGCTTCCAGCTTTGATTTTTTGCCAAGGGGATCGGTATAATCCGTTTGGACCGTGACAAAAGCCGGAGAGGCCGTACCCAACACCTGCTGACGGGTGGTGGCATTCACGGGCGTACCGGGTAATCCTGTATAATAATCCGTGGTATATAAAGAAGAAGAATGCGAGGTCACGTCGAAATAAGAACCGTCAATCGTCCATTGTTCCCCCTCTTTGGCAAAAATATGCTTCATGCCCACCTGGGCGCCATTGACATCGAATTCACGCGAAGAATTGGAATGCCGCAGAGAATAAACAGTCGGCGGCCCCGCAGGCGCCACGATGTCCGTTTGTATGTTCGATACATCGGTAGGACCGAAATTGCCATGCACCTTGATATAAGAAGCTGACAACGTCGTCTTATTGCTGACAAAATAGTCCATACCGATCTGACCGAACAAAAAGTGCCCCTTATTTCGTTGCAGATCGGATTGGAGCAAATGCGTTGTCGTATCATGCAAAGTTGTAGACCGATCAGTGTTACCCACCGTCTTTCCGTTCATCCCGTTGTACATGCCATTGAGGCTCAGGTTCACCTTTCCCTGGCGGGCATTCAATCCGACCAGGGCATTAGGCGCTCCATGGGAATCCATTCCTGCCGAAATACTGCCGTTATATCCCTGTTTCCGGTTCTTCTTCAATATGATATTGAGAATGCCGGAGCCGCCGCCCGAGGCATCGTATTTAGCGCTGGGGTTGGTCATGACCTCTACGCTCTCGATCGCATCCGCCGGGATCTGGTCCAGGGACAGGGTAGTTGGCCGCCCGTCTACAAAGATCGTAGGCGTCGCTCCCCGGAGGGTGACATTCCCATCGATGTCCACGTTGACGGAAGGTACATTACGCATCACGTCCTGGGCCGTTCCTCCGGCGCTCACGATGTTCCTGTCCACATTGAACACCTTTTTATCCATATCCAGCCGCATGGCGGGAGTCTTGGCCGTGACGGTGACCGTGGTCAGTTCCTTGGTATCGGTGGACAATTTAATGATGCCCAGATCCTTATTAAAGGAAGGCAGGTTGCCCAGCGGAGAGGCATTGTCCCCGGGTTTGGCTGCCGCCGCCGCCGGAATAATCATAAAAGAAATATCCTGGGGCCTATAACCTGTGGCCGACACCTTCAATACCAGCTGGGAGGCGATCGGCAGGTCTTCGAAATCGAATTCCCCGTTGGCTTTTGTATCTACGCCCTTGATCAATACCAGTTTCTTTTTCTTGGTAGTCGGGTCAACAGTCGACCGCAGCACCAGCGCCGATACCTGCCCCATCGGCTGCCCCATCGAATCAGTCACTTTTCCATATGCACGGCCAATGGACGGAGGAGCCGGTCGGGCGCCCGCACCACCTGGCCCCGCCTGTGCGCCAGGACTGCCGGGCTTAGCAGCCCCCCCTTGTCCCGCAGGAGCCTGGGCCATACTTACGAATGCAAACAGAAAAGATAAGGTCAGTGTAAATAAATGCTTTCTCACAATAGTAAATTTAGACAGCAAATGTACCTTCCTCCCGCTTTGCAGTCCAGTGGATTACTGCCAACGGTGGGAAAAACTCGGTAAATGGCATAAAAACTTCCGTGAAAGATATTTCATCTTATCTTGTCACATGCTTTCTCCCCGACCCACCTTGAATCTCAGAACATTACTTACCGCCGCGATAGCCTCCGTGTGGCTGATCAATGGCCTGCTTTGCAAAGTATTAGATCTCGTCCCGAGACACCGGCTGATTGTTGCGCGGATATTGGGCGAAACCCACGCTGCGTTGGCCACCAGGGCCATCGGACTGCTCGAAATAGGAATGTTTATCTGGATTTTAAGCGGGATACGGCCCCGCTGGTGCGCCTGGACACAGATCCTGCTGGTCGCCGCCATGAACATAATGGAATTTATCCTGGTCCCCGATCTTCTTTTATTCGGAAGGATCAACATTATTATAGCTTTTATTTTTATAGGCGTAATTTTTATAAATGAGTACACTCAAAAATCATCCGTTCGCCGTGGAAGCGTTTTTTAATGCTTCTCTGGTGCTGACCTATGCGGTTCCTAAAGCCGCATTGGAACAGGCCATCCCCGAATGTTTGCAATTGGACCTGTTTAAAGACGAATGGGCTTTTATAGCCGCCGCTTTTGTCGATACCAGCCATCTAAGGCCCAAAGGCTTTCCTGAATTTTTGGGGAACGACTTTTTCCTGGCAGGCTACAGGATCTTCGTCAACTATCGGAATAACCAGGGCAAAAGACTGAGAGGACTATATATCCTGCGATCGGAAACGAATAAAGCGAAAATGTCATTCCTGGGAAATATTTTCACCCATTACAATTATTTGAAAACGGATATCCAATACCATAAGGACCAGGAAAAGATTTCGATCTTTTCCAATAATTCCGACCTGGATATCCAGGCATTGCTGAACAAGAACGCCCCACTGCCCGCCTCCTCCCCTTTTTCAGAATGGAAAGAAGCAAGACGGTTCGCAGGCCCCCTGCCATTCACTTTCAGCTATAACAATAAAACCAAAAAAGTGTTGACTATACAGGGAGTCAGGGAAAACTGGGAACCTTCCCCGGTAGAAATCACAAAAAACAAAATCGGTTTCATTGACCGGATGAATATTCCCGGCATGGTGCTGGCAAACGCTTTTCTGATCCAGAATATACCCTACCACTGGGAAAAAGGAAAAACAGAAATATGGAAAGAGTAAGCAGAAAGAGGTTTCAAGGCAGCAGAACGGCGTTTCAAGGCAGCAGAACAGCTTTTCAAGGCATCACCAATATTATCCGGTTCAACTGGCATTTTTATGCCATCGCCCTTTTCATCATAGCAGCCCTGACAATAGTCGTTCTCCTCTCATCAGCCTCTCCAGTCGGTTCCGTCTCACCAGCAGGTTCCCCCTTACCAGCCAGCTCCTTCTTACGACTTGCCATCACCCCCCTGGCCAAAGTCGCCATAGGAGCTATCGCCATAAGCACGGTTACTTCCCTGGCTGTATCTTATTACATTTATGATTATTCCGGTCTCTATTCCTTCCATTGGCTGGATGCCGCCCACATCCGCCCAAATGGCCATCTGCTGAATATAAATGCCGGGTTCGACGAAACAAGCTGGATCCTGAAAGACAAATTCCCCGATTGCACGCTGACCGTACTCGATTTCTATGACCCCGTCCGGCATACGGAGATCTCCATAAAAAGAGCCCGGAAAGCCTATCCCCCCTATCCGGGAACAAAATTGATCAGCACCTCGGAGATAGCCCTGCCAGCCGGTTCTGCGGATCATATCTTCTTACTATTCGCAGCTCATGAAATAAGGGACCAGCAGGAACGAATTGTTTTTTTCAGACAGCTCAAAGAGATCCTGGCGCCTGACGGACAAATAATTATAATGGAACACCTGAGAGATAAATACAATTTCTTTGCCTACAATATCGGGTATCTTCATTTTTTCAAAAAGAGCAGTTGGCGGCATACCTTCAAAGAAGCAGGTCTGTCAGGACCCGAAGAGATCAGGATCAATCCTTTTGTTTCAATTTTTTTCCTTAATAAAGATGGAAGTACAACTTAAAATAATCGGAGCCTTATTAATCACCCTCGCTTTCATACATCTCTTTTTCCCGAAATACTTTTCGTGGAAAGAAGACTTTCGCTCCCTGAGCCTGATAAACAGGCAAATGACAATTGTCCACTCCTTCTTCATCGCCCTCACCGTTCTGCTAATGGGAATGATTTGCATTTTGGATCCGGAAGACCTGATCAGTACAAGGCTGGGACATTATTTATCCTTCGGGCTTTTCATTTTCTGGCTCCTGCGCCTGCTCTTCCAGTTTTTCGTCTACTCTCCCAAACTCTGGAAAGGTCGGGGTTTTGAGACGTTCATTCACATCTTTTTTTCCCTGCTATGGTCTTACCTGGCAATCATTTTTTTTCTGGCATATCACCAATCTAAAAATTAAACTGATTCCGCAGTAAATCCGGGTGTTTTCACGGTTTTTTGTATTCAGTTAATTATTTACCTTACTGCAACTTTCTATTCGGCAACAACATTCTACCGATATAAATACTATCATCATGAAAATCCGGCTTTTTACCTTGATGGGTCTCCCCCTCTGCCTCTTAGGCATTACAACGCATGCGCAAACGGCTCCTCCGGCAACAACAAAGACTCCCGTTGCAACAACCGCGCCCATTGCGACCTACAAGACCTTTGCAGAACAAAAAACAAAATTTGGTTATCACAAAACAAGGACCAGGAGATACAAAATTCAAAGGATACCGCCTGCTGCCATCAGTTATGGCGAACCACAAACTTTTACTACATCCTCCTTAACCAGGGCGGCCCAATCCTCATCCGGCCCTTTTTATAACAATGCACAAAAATGCAATGGGGATGTTTTTGCCGGTACCGACCGGGCCATGGCGAAAACACATGAAGTGACCGATGGCGTCGATACATCGTTCACCGCTTTCGATGACTTCTATGGTTCCGGATTATTGATACCCGATGACCAAATGATCCAACATGATCCTCCCATTGAAAAGACCTCGGAAAGCCCCCGCGTAACAGAAGAAAAATTTAATGTCTCCATTGATACGGTATATATATACGGAATTTACAAGGAGGACGACAATGATTTTCACATGATCATCGGCAATGGAAAGACCGGCTCGGACATGCAACTGCTGAATGCCGAGATATCAGGCCTTCCCGGAGATATGGACGATAGCTTACTGATCGCCGTTCGTAACAAAATAATAACCCGTTTTGGCGATATTGCTTGCAAGGACGGCGCTTACAAGCCGGTTGGCACACTGATCCCCATTCAAATCCACGGTTCTGTTTTCTTTGATATTGACCATAAGGCCGGGGTAGTCGGATTCGGTATTTACAAACCAAAGACTGCCTGGGAATTACATCCGGTCACAGGTATTACATTTTTAGACGAGTAGATACAGAGACTTCTACCGTTCCCCTCAATCCAGTCCCTCCTCTTCCCCTCAATAGAACCTTTCCAAAAACCGATACCGTTCCGCATGCTGCTCCGCCTCCGAACGCGTATTCACATCGATCACCAGTACCTGCGAACCCGCCGCCTGCATAGGCGTCCAGGACACCAGCCCCTGCCCATTCGGGTCCCCCGTCTTAATAAAATTAACAAAATAAGCCTCCACCGTCTCTGAAACCTTGTCGTCATCGGCCGTCCAGGCATACACTTTATTGGTCTTCAGGTTGCCCAATGCATATTCGATCTCCCAGGAATGACCAGCACCAGCAGCAGGCGCTTTAGCAGCAGCGCTCCCCTTAACAGCGTCTGCCCCCGCCGCACCGCTCGCAGCCGCACCCGTGCCCGCCGCCGAAGTCGTGCCCGTCGCCCCAACCTCAGCCGGCCTTGGATGAGCATATAAGTAGCGGTATACCGGCTTGCCGCTCGTCTTCGTATGCAGGTCGATCCACTTCCAGGTGCTGAAAGCGATGAACCGATCCGTGGCCAGATCCGTAGCCGCCTGCCGCACCTCCTCTACCGTAGTAGCCTTATATTGCGCCAACACCCCGTCCGCCTTGTCATTGTAAATTTTCCGGACCGCCTTCTCATAGTTTTCTGCCGTAGGCTCGTCCCCTCCCAGTAAAGCCCGATAGTTCAGCTCGGCGGAATTCCAGCCCGCCAGCAACGGCACCGCCATCTGAGTTCCCGACCTATAAATTTCCAGCGGAGACTGAGGAAGAAAATAACCATCGATCACAGTAGGGAAATGACTCGTCTTCGTAGCGGCCAACAGCTCCGTGGCAGATAGCCCACGCAGCTCCGCCAGCGACTTACCCGAGCCCGTAGCAAAAGCAACGCCATTCTGTTCGGCATCGGCAAGCGCGACAGGTTTGATATTGCCGACCAGCGCCCCGCTCTCTCCGATAGCGCCCGCGAATAACCCCTTTGACAAAGGAGAAGCCACCTGCGCGCTGACAGAGATAGATCCCGCGGATTCACCGCCAATAGTGACCCGCCGCGGGTCCCCGCCAAAAGCCGCTATATTTTGCTGCACCCAGACCAGGGCCGCATGCTGATCCAGCAACCCATAGTTGCCGGAAGAATGATGCGCCGACTCCTTCGTCAGGTCAGGATGAGCTATAAATCCGAATACACCTAGCCGGTAGTTCACCGTAACGGTGACAATCCCCTTCGTAGCCAGGCTCTCTCCGTCATAACGATATTCGCTGCCATCCCCGCCGACAAATCCGCCTCCATAGAAATAGACCAGCACCGGCAGCTTTTCCCCCGAAGACTTCGCAGGCGTCCAGACATTCAGATACAGACAGTCCTCGCTCATCCCATTGGAACGGAAATTCATATCGCTGAACAACGGCAATTGCATCGCCCGTGGACCGAATTTGTCCGCCTTGCGCACGCCCTTCCAGGAATGAACCGGCTGCGGCTCTCTGAATCGCAGCTCACCCACCGGAGGAGCCGCAAAGGGAACGCCCTTAAAAGAATGGATGCCGCTTGCTTCTACGCTCCCCTCCAAAACTCCGTTGGAAGTCTTCGCCAGCGGGGCGCCCGGTTTGTCCCCCTGAGCATGGCCCGCATACATACCTGTTAACGCAATCATTATTGAATACATTACTTTTTTCATATAACTCTGGCTTGTGTCCTTAAAAATAGTTCATTTCCCGCCAACTCCTCCCATCTATCCAATTGCGCACACCCTCATCAATCTCCCCATCTATCGCTTATATAGATCTTTGATCCTATTGATCTCAGTCGTATCACGGGCCTGCCAGGCCTTGGCATAAGGCGCGATCACCCCATTGATCTTCGAGTTAGCCCAATGCTCCCCGAGATACTGATAGGCAGTCTTATAATAATCCGTCAGGGAATCTGACTCCGACAGTTCCGTATTATCCATCCCCGTCACCAAAACATACAGCAGCAACTGACGCTCATCCGCTGCTCCCTCCGTTTTCAGGAAGTGGGGATAGGTCTGTTCATATTGTTCCCAGAAGACCGTCCGCTCCGCCAGTTGTTGGGGCGTAATTGTCAATGCCGCATCATCCTGAAATCCTTCTTTCTGTTCCCTGGCCATCTGGTCCAGCCAGGCTTTCATGGCCGGGCTCACATAAGAGGCCCACTGCCGCGCCATCATAGGATAATTTTCCACCAGAAAAGTTTCGCCTTCATCCTCACCAAAGGCAATACCATTGGCAGCCAGCTCCTGCTTGATCCTGCTCTGTTTGGGAGTCAAATGGGTAGCCGGCTGACCCGGTGCTTCCGGCGCCAGAGGCTCCAGGTAGACCGAATCCCTTCCCAGCTTTGCTTCTACGCCTTGTACCAGCCGTACATGAAAGCTTTCAAAAATCACATAGGCCGTATCACAAACACCCGGCGGCAGGCCGGCAAAAATACTTTTGAACTTTTGGAAGGCTACTCCTCCCAGCTGCACCTTTTGCGTGTCCAGCCCCGCCAGGTACCGGTCATAGTCCAGGAGCCGGGTATCACCATAAGTGAAAAGAGGTTTAAAATTGGCCGGTTGAGCCGAAGTTGTATTATTTTTTTTCTTATCGTGGTGGCAGGATATAATAGTTAGGACTGCCAGACAGGCGAACAGAGCATAGGGTTTCATAGGGTAAATATACTTTCCGCATTTGACTTTTTCTCATCCATTGCCTACTTTTACCGTCGGATAATCCGAACAATACTTTTTACCCTATGTACGACCTTAGCAACCAGGCCCTTCCCCTAAAATCACTCTTTCTTCTGGCCATTATAGGCATCGCCCTCTCCTGCCGGCACAGCCCAACTACCCACACCCCCGGTGCAACAGCCAATCCATCCAAACAACAAGCCCATCCCTCCGATAGCACAGACATCATTATAACACCCTGCGCCGTCATGATCGATCCCACAGAGGCAAAGCTCAAACAGCTAAAAAAAGAGGATGGCGAAGAAAATTTTTATAGCATGGCCGACGACAATCAATTTTACATGGGCACCGCCATCGGCTACCTGGACTCGATCCATTATAAAATGATCGACCGGCAATCGAAAGGAACGATAAAATTTAGAACAGCAGCAGGCAACCTGGTAAAAATGAATCTCACTAAGTATGACTGGGCCATCCTGCTCTTCAACGGCAAAGACACCCCCATCGAAGCCGACATAACGACATTCAAAGACGAGTTTGAGCGATATATGCCCCCCGCCCCTAAAACAGCGGATTTCACCCGCGGCGACCGCAAAAAATAAACACTCCAAAATCTTGCCCGTCTCGAATATTGCTTATACTTTAGAGGCCTTAATCAATACTCGATAATCACCTGATGCGCTTTATATCCCCGGGCTCTTTATTTGGCACAGCATTACCACTGCCACTTGACAAAAAAGCCATTCAGTTAGGAAGAAAGAAATTACTGGCCGAATTGGAACTCAGCGCGGGCGATAGCATTGAACTGCATGGCGTCTCATTCAGCAGGAACGAAATAATCGATTACTGCGAAAATCTCCTGAAAGACAATGTCACGACCTACTATAATGCCATTGAAGAAGACAGGGTATTGCTGGGCTTTTTAGAAGAATCCGTGATCAGCGGCAACGACCGGTTCAACACAAACCCCCTCTATAAGGAAGACCCCTTCATCCGTTGGATAAGCCCCTATTTCTTTTCGGCCTTCACCTCCCTGGCAGACTCCTGCTTCCGGCACTCGGATGACTATGGCCTGAGCACCATCCTCCGCAACGAATTGCTGATGACCGAAAACGACCAGGAACAATCCTGGACATTTATAGCAAAGATCCTGACCAATAATATCGCACTGCTCGATTATTACCAGAATCAAAAAAAAGGAGACGGCAAAGACAAGATCCCCCTCGAAAGAGTCTCCCCCTTTATGGGCTCCTTATACACCGGCTTCATCCAGCTGCTCCCCGAAAACAGGTTCGGCGTATTAAGAGATAGATATGCCGTCCTGATCATGCAGTCCTGTATCTATATCTTCAACAACGATAAAGACAACAGACCTTACGCAAAGACCTGGATGGAAGACGCGGAAACACTGGCCCTGTCCGAAGGAGTGAAAACGGAAATTGCGAACAAGCTGGTGGAAATGAACAAAGTCATCAAAAAAAATAATTCCAAAAAAATATGGCGGGCTATCTGGGTGATCATGATCATCGTAAGGATCATAAGCTGGGGCGCTACAGACTCCGGGGACACCTATCATTTTCAAAACGCCCCACTTATGATTGAACAAAAAGACAGCAATCTCATGAAACTGCTCAAATCCGGTATAGACTCCGCCAATAGAGACTCCGCCAAAAAAAATAAACTGTACATACCGCCGCACGTAAAGCCAGCCAGGTTGCCGGACACCCTTTTCACGAATGACAAGGTTAACTACCGATTCTAATCACACTCATCCCCCCAGCCCGGTTCCCTTGATCGTCTCTTCCCTGTTTTTATCTATCAGCAAATCGTACATCTTATAAATGATGCTCACAATCTCCTCCACGCTCTTCCTCGTCAGCGCCTCATCTCCCCTCTTCTTCAAAGCCTTTATCTCCTGCTGGCTCCTATAGGCCTCATTGGGCTTCATGGCATAATATAAGTAAAGGCTCGTGACATAAGCCAGATCCTTTCGCCGGATGCTCCACGTCAACCGGTCCATTTCATCGATCTTCCACCGAAGGAACTGCGCACTGCAGGTATTGATCCATTCATTCTCCTCCGCCCCCAGCGCCTCCAGCCGTTTCATCAACTCCGGATCATTCGCTTGCGCCAGGAGCTGCCGGTAGCTTTCCCTTTTGTCATAATATTCCTCCTTCAACACTAAATTCCGGTCCCCCTTCTCGGCAGAATCGATCACCTGCGCCAACCTCCTTTTCTGATCGTCCAATTGATACTTGACATCCGTCACATCATCGGCACTGATCTTCTTCAGTTTTCCCTGTATCTCCTCCAGATCATCCATGGCCTTTTGAAGGGTAGCACTCTCCTCATATAATTCCCTGGACAGCAGATTGTCCAGCTGCCTGTTTCCGACACGACGCAGATAATCCACCTCCTCCCGCATCCGTACGATATTCACCGTCCTCGAAGAAGGACTGAAAGCTTCTTTGAACTCCTCATCGATCATGCTGATATACACCGTAACGACAATGTCCCGGCTTTCACTGATCTCGAAAGAAAGATCGATATCACAGCCCTTTATAAGGTCCGAACGAAGGTCCTTACCCGTAATGCCAATGATCCCGATCGGCAGGTTCGAGGAAGGAGATGCATACCGGCTGCCTTCCAGTACATTGATCAGCAGCTGATCGTCACTGCCTTTGATGATCGTCCTGCTCAAAGTTTTGGTGATCGACCTCCGGATAGGCAATATGGTATTGCGCTCGAAAATAACCTCCAGGTGAGTGATATTGTGCTCCGTATCATCTACTTCCAGGCAGATATCATTGGGCAGCGGCTGCCCATGAATGGAGAATTTACCCTGCACGATAGTGATTTCCGGAATGGCAATATCCAGCGGAGTACGCTGCCCGTCATAGACCTTCAGATGAAATACATTCAACGTATTAGGAAGCAACAACAGCATCTCGCTTATTCTTTCCGCCACCGGCTTCAGCCCGCTGTCAAAGCCTCCATCCGAACGCGTGATCCGGTAATAGCTTCCGGCGGGAAAATTTTTGATCGCAGCCGCAAAATACTCCTCCTTTTCCCGGCTATTCATCTGGTAGGCTGTCTTCACCTCGATCCCACCCGCACCCTGCCCTGCCTCCGGGACCTTGGTTTCAACCGGAGCCTTATCCAGCTTACTCGTTTTACTGCCGGCATAATAAGCCGCCCCCTCCACCACCGCGGTAGTCGGATCGATCGAAGTATTGATGGCAATCCGCAGCTCCTGAGCCAGCAGGCTCCTTACAAAAGGAATATACGTGCTTCCTCCCACCAACACCACCTCCGTGATTGCCTCCGGACTAAGGCTGTTCCGTTGCAGCAATTGCCGGATAAAAGCAATGGAAGAAAGTATCTTATCCTTTATGATATCATTGAACTGAGAACGATCGATAGAAAAAAAGACCTCCTCCGTCTGCCCCGCCTCATCGGTAAAATCGAACTCGATGTCGACGCTGGGATGATTGCTCAGACCGATCTTGGCTTCCTCCGCTTTATAGATCAGTTGATAAAATAGCTTATTGAACCTCCCATTGGCGCTCAGCATTTTGGTAGCAAGATCCCGGATGCCATACTTATTTTCAAGATAAGGAACGAACAGCTGCGTGATCATCAGCTGGTCAAAATCCAGCCCCCCCAAAAAGTTATCCCCTTCGTGATCGATCACCTTCATTTCATCGTCCTCTATTTTTACCAGGGCGACATCGAACGTACCGCCCCCCAGATCATACACCAGCCATTGCCCCTCCATGCCCGATCTGCCCTCTTTATTGGCAAAAGCAAGACTGGCGGCAATAGGCTCCTGCAATAACAGCACTTCCCTGAACCCCGCTGCATATCCGGCCTCCTTAGTGGCATTGCTCTGGATCGTGTCAAAACTGGCAGGTATGGTGATAATAACACTTTCAGGCGCCTCACCGGTAAATATGAAATTCTTCAGCTCCTGTAAGACCAGCGTGCTTAATTCAATGGGCGTCTTAAAAATTCCGTTGTTAGGAATTAAAAAACTCTCGCTCGTACCCATCTTTCTTTTAAAAGCCGCAAATACATTGGCAGGGTCTTTCTCTACATATTCCCTCGCCTTATCCCCGATCAATATCCTGTCCTTTCTAAAAGCCACCACACTAGGCAAAGTGACCTTCATACCCGCCGGGTTCTTAAAAATATCCACATTTCCGTTATTTGCCTTGGCGATCAGGGAATTGGTAGTCCCAAGATCAATGGCAAAATTGATTGTTCCTGACATATCTGTTTATTTTCTTACTTATTGCCGACAATGACCACTCCCTTCTGCAGTAATGAGCGATGTCCATCCTGGTGAGTATAAACAATGGGTTTTATTACATCCAGTATTTCAAGAGCCCCCTTCGCAGAACCGGAGATACTGGCTTCAAGGTCCGTGCGCGTTTCGGTATAGAGCTCCCCTATAGGGTTCAACAATAAAAGGCCGGCTTCCTCCAGTACCGCCTTCATACGGTCGATATTTCGCAGCACACCGGTAGAAGGCTGCTGCAACGTCAGCTTCTTTTCCAGTTCGAAGACCAGGTTAGCCATTTTTATCCACAATTGCGGAGCCATGATCAGGGTATTTGAATGCAATGATAGAAAACTATTTTCTCTGCAACGCCCGGATCTCCTCTTTTATTTCCCCCTCCTTTACCCTCGCCTGCTCCAACGGCAGCCCCACATTCATACCCGGACGGGTATGCCCCGCCGCCGTAAGCCACGCATCCTTCATCACCCCCTGTTTCTCTCCCACCAGCCGGAGGATCACCGCTCCCTGCGGAAGACCGGCCAGTACAGCCTGTATGCTTTCCGCATCCCGCACCCCCTTCTCCCCCAGATAAGAGAGGATCTCCCGGGCCATGATCCAATGCCCCAGGCTATCAGGATGAATGCCGTCCCCGGCAAAAGCAAAAGCAGGATTGGCCAGCCGGCGCTCCTTCAGGTATTGCTGCATAGGGAAATGGAGATCCGCTACTTTCCAGCCCAAAGAATCCTTTTGCTGCAACAGCCATTCCGAATAGCGGTCCAGCACCAGCGCATACCCCTTGCTGCCCCCATTCTGCTCGTCATACACGGCAGGGGTCAGATGAATCAGGATCGCGCCGGTTTCCACGACTTGCCGGTGCAGCCATAAAATACCTTCCCGGAATTTCCGGAACCGCTCCCCGTCAAAAGGCAGGTAAATCCCATCATTCATCCCATAACAGGCAAATACCAGGTCCGGTTTCGCCAACGCCAATACCCGGGCCAGCCGTTCATGAAGGTCCGGACGGGGAAACTTACCACCCGCATGATTGGGCTCGGAAAGCCCGGAGACCGTCTCGCTGGGCAGCCCCACATTGATAAACTCGAAATGCTTTCTGGGATAATGAGTGGTAAAATACGCTTCTATATCCACGATATATTTCCCATCATACGTGATACTATTGCCGAGGAAGAGGATCCGGTGCACTTTTTTGGGGAAAGGCCCCCCATGATAGCCCGCTATTGGAATCTCCCGAAAGTTGCCGGCAGCCCGGCCCTGAGCCATAACCAACAAACCGGCCAGGAATAAAAAAACACACGCTTTCATTACAAAACTTTTGTTTGCCCAAGATAGCTCCCCATCGCCAGATTATCTCCAATAATTTTTCATCCCCCCCACATCTTCCGAAGTCCCCGTCCCCATATCCCTCGCGCCCAAATCCCTCACCCCCAAATAAAATTGTTTTGTCCCCTGAATTTCAATATATTTAAAACGCTAAAACAGGGTTCGCACCTGCACGCCAGGGTCCTCAACGATGCTTTTATTTTTATCCCAAAGTCGCCATAATGACTGCAATCAGACCATTCAAACTATCCCTTTGCTTTTCTATAAAGCTGGCCCTTCTTTCAACCATCCCCCTCCCCGCACAAACATTGCTCACCGACTCCGCCTTTCACCAGGCCTCCATCACCAGGTCTTTTGAAAGATACCAGGCGGCAATGGACCCGGATAACCGACTCTACAACGGACCGGAATATCTGCTTAGAGGACAAGGGGTGAAAGGCAACCCCTTCTTCCTTTCCGATAGCCTGCTCCCCGGATACCTCCATTACGATGACGCCATTTTCAACAACATACAGCTACAATACGACATCGTCCAGGACGATGTGATCATCGATGACTATACCCATAGCGCTCACATACAATTGGTAAAAGAAAAAATAAAGGATTTCACCATCCGGCAGCATCGGTTCCGCTTCCTGGACCCGGGCAAAAATGCTTCCGACTTTATGAAACCAGGCTTCTATGAACAGCTGACAGGGACAGCCGACAGCCCCCTCTCCCTCTATGCCCGGCATGAAAAAAAAATCGACTTCCCGGCTAACCCCGAAGAACAGGCCCGATATGCACCATCCGATTCTTATTTCCTCCAATGGGAAAATGCCTTTTACCAGGTCGAAACCAAACGAGCCCTCCTGGAAATTCTAAAAGATAAAAAAGACTTGTTGAAAAAATATATCGGGGAAAATAACATCGACTTCAAAAAGAACCTGGAACTGGCTCTCATCAAAACAACCAGTTACTACGCCCAAATAAGACCCTGATATGAACAACCTTCATCCTTATTTCTTTATCGGCTGCCTTTCCCTGCTTTTCTTTTCCGACAGTCTGGGACAAAACACGAAAAAGATCAGCGGCAGCTTCGAAAAAGCTCCCTTTTCACAGCTGGCCGGTAAAATAGAAGCCGTTTCCGGCTATCATTTCTATTATGATCCTTCCGAAACGGATAGCCTCCGCATAACGATGACATTCGATCAGATCACCGTCACAGAGCTCCTGAACAGGCTCTTTGATAAAACGGATTTTCGCTATGCCATCGATTCCCCCGGCCGCATATTTATCACCAGGCATTTTACCATCCAGACCCGGCTTCCCACCAGCCTGACCGACTCCGGCAGGATCCGATCCCGGCCGGAAGACCAACCCATCTTAGCAGAAGATCGCGAAACACAGGAAAAAACAAAAATACTCCTGCCTGCGGAAAACAAGCTGCTGGAGATCGGCGACAGGACACGCCGGCCGGCTCCGGGAAAAGCAACCATCGCCGGATACGTCAAAGACACCAAAACAGGAGAACCGATCGTCGGCGCCTACCTCAACATCGATACCCTTTCCCTCACCGTCCTCACCGATCAGTTCGGATATTATTCCCTCAGCTTACCTAAAGGACAACATATCCTTAAGATCACCAGCACGGGGATGAAAGATACACGACGGCATATCATCGTATATACGGACGGCAAACTGGATATCGATATGCAGGAATCCATCGCCAGCCTGAAAGCCGTCATCGTATCGGCGGAAAAAAGGTCCAATACCCGCAGCCTGGAAATGGGCGCCAACAGACTATCCATCAAGACGATCAAACAAGTGCCCGTAGTCTTCGGAGAAGCCGACGTGATGAAGGTCATACTCACCCTCCCGGGTGTCACCTCCGTCGGCGAAGCCAGTAACGGATTCAATGTCCGCGGAGGCTCCACCGATCAGAACCTGATCCTCTTCGACGAAGCCACCATCTATAACCCCTCCCACCTCTTCGGCTTCTTCTCCTCCTTCAACCCCGATGTGGTCAAAGGAATAGAACTGTATAAAAGCGCCATTCCCGAAAAATACGGAGGTCGCCTATCCTCCGTACTCGATGTATCCATGCCCGACGGCAATAGTAAAAAATGGTCCGGAACCGCCGGAATAGGTCCCCTGACCAGCAAATTCGTCATCGAAGGACCCCTTAAAAAAGAAAAGACATCCCTGATCGCCGGCGTACGTACCACCTATTCCAACTGGCTGCTGAATATCCTGCCCGCCAGCTCAGGGTACAGCAATAGCAAAGCCAATTTCTATGATGCCAACCTTCGCATCACCCATATCTTCGACCCAAAGAATACCCTATACCTCATGGGCTATCTCAGCAGCGATCAGTTCAACCTGAACAACGATACCGTTTACAAATACGGGAACCGGAACGCCAATATAAAATGGAAACACATTTTTAATAACAAATCCTTTTCCCTGGTGACGGCAGGAGTCGATCACTACCAATACAGCGTCTCCGACGACAAACAGCCCCTGAATGCTTTCCGGCTCGGATTCAACATCAACCAAACTTACTTCAGATCCGATTTCACGTATTCTCCCGGCAACAAACATGTCATCAGCTACGGCCTTGATGCCATATACTATCAGCTGCATCCCGGCTCCTTCGACCCCATAGGGAAAAGCTCGCTGATCATAAAAAATACTGTACCCGCAGAACAGGGCCTGGAAAGCGCAGTATACCTGGGCGACCAGTACACCGTTAGTTCCAGCTTCTCCGTCAGCGCAGGTATACGCTACTCCGTTTTCAATTATTTAGGCCCTCATACCGTCTATGACTATGCCCCCGGCCTGCCAAGACAGACGACGACCCAAACAGATTCTACCTTCTATGGCAGCGGCAGGTTTATCAAGACCTACCAGGCGCCGGAAATAAGACTTTCAGCCCGCTACTCCCTGTCCAACGAGGCCTCGCTGAAATTCAGCTTTAATACCCTGCAACAATACATACACATGCTTTCCAATACGATCAGCATCTCCCCTACCGATATCTGGAAACTCAGTGATCCGAATATCAAACCGCAGCAAGGCAGACAATATTCACTGGGCTATTACCGTAACTTTAATACCAATACCATCGAGACCTCCATAGAAGTCTACTATAAACAGCTGGACAATTACCTTGATTACAAGAGCGGTGCCGACCTGGTCTTAAACCATCATATAGAAACAGACGTTTTCTCTACCAAAGGAAAAGCCTACGGCGTCGAATTCCTGCTGAAACGACTCACCGGCAGGCTCAACGGATGGATTAGCTATACTTATTCCCGCACCTTCCTGAAACAGGATGACCCGCTGGCCGGCGAAGTGATCAATAAAGGAAAATATTATCCCGCCAGCTTCGACAAACCCCATAATGCCAATTTCATAGGCAACTATCGCTTCTCCCATCGTTACAGCCTTTCCGTAAACGTTGTCTACAGCACCGGACGCCCCATCACCCTTCCCCTCGCGGTTTTCAGCCTCGGCGGATCCACCGGGCTCTACTATTCGGAAAGGAATCAATACAGGATCCCCGATTACTTCAGGACCGATATTTCCATCAATATTGATGGAAATCACCGGGTAAAAAAACTCAGCCACAACTCCTGGTCCGCCGGGATCTACAACGTCACCGGCAGACAGAACGCCTATTCGGTCTATTTTACCCAGGAGAACGGAGCAATCAAAGGCTACAAACTGTCCATCTTCGGTACCCTGATCCCCTTTGTCACTTATAACATTAAATTCTGAACGGATATGTCAGCAACCTCAAAAAAATATTGGCTGGTTTTACTCGCAATCGGCTATCTCTCCGATTGCAGGAAACCTTACAACCCGCCTGTAATCACCACTCCCAATAATTACCTGGTAGTGGATGGCGTCATTAATACCGGCACAGAAACCATCACCTCGATCAACGTCAACCGGACCCGGAACCTGGGCGATACCGTGATCGGCGGCATCCCCGAATTAAATGCCCAGGTCGCCATAGTCACCGGCAACGGCGCGACCTACCCCCTGACAGATACAGCCGGGAAAGGCATCTATACCAGCATCCCCCTGACCCTGGACATCAACCAGCAATACGGTATTACCATAAAGACGTCCGATGGGAGAAAATATGCCTCTGATCTGGTAACGCCCAAACAGACGCCGCCCATCGACAGTCTTTACATCCAACAACCTTACGACCTCACCTTTTATGTCAATACGCACGACCCCGCGGGTAACACCCGTTATTATCGCTGGGACTACATCGAGACCTGGGAACATGACGCCCAACTGCAGACAGGCTGGACCGTCGTTAACCACCTGATCGTTCCGATGGACTCCACGACACAGACCTTCCAATGCTGGAGCACGGTGAACTCCAGCACTATCTTACTGGCCAATACCGCCATCCTGGCCCAGGACATCGTCAATGCCTTCCCCATCGAGACGATCCCCAACGGAGATGACCGGGTGAATAACAAATACAGCCTGCTGGTCCGGGAATACGCTTTAACCGCGGACGCTTATAATTACTGGCTGCTCATCCAGAAGACATCCCAGAAACTAGGAACGCTCTTCGACCTGCAGCCCTCCCAGCTGGTGGGCAATATTCATCCGCTTTCCAATCCGAATGAACCCGTTATCGGATTCATGAGCGCCTCCTCCATCCGGCAAAAGCGGATTTTTCTCTACCAGACCAATCTGACCAACTGGCAGCACAACACTAATGTATATCAGTGCGACACCCTGGGCATACCAGTCGATCGGACGGACTATAGGATCTATACCTATCCCGACACGCTCTTTGCGCCTTATTATTTTATCAGTGGCGGCCCCCTGATCCTCGCAACCCGCCGTTGTGTAGACTGCCTCCTTTTCGGCGGCACCAATATCAAACCCTCCTATTGGAAATAAAATCAGGAACTGCCATGCAACACAAGTCTTTATATAAATGGATGACAGTGACGATCCTTTGCTGCTTTGCCGCTCTCTTCGCCGTTGCACAAACCGGGAAAGACAGCGATCCGGCCTCCTTATCCAACGATCTGCCCACCCGCTTCCAGGAATATCAGCTCAATACATTTCAGGAAAAGATCTTTGTCCATACCGACAAGACATTCTACGTAGCAGGAGAAACCATCTGGTTCAAAATATATGAGGTAGACGGCACTTTTCATAAACTGGTAAATACTCCCGGCATCTCCTATATAGAATTGATCGGCAAAGATCAAAAACCCATCTTACAGGCAAAGATCGACCTCGAAGAAGGAAAAGGTCACGGCTCCTTCACGCTGCCCACCTGGATCCTCTCCGGCAATTATATCCTCCGGGCTTATACCAGCTGGATGAAGAACTTCAATCCCGAAGCCTACTTCATGCAGCCCCTGACAATCATCAATACCCTCGTCGGACCGGTGATTTTTACCCCCCCGACCGCCCCCGCATCTCCCGAACATCCCAACGCTACCGTCTCCGGGGGTCTCACCCCCGCCCCCGAAAATCCCATCCCAACCAACGAGACAGATATACAGTTCTTCCCCGAAGGAGGTAACCTCGTATACGGACTCTCCTCCAAAGTAGCCGTCAAAGTCGTCGGCCCCGATGGCCTTAGCCGCTGGTGCAAAGGCATTATCAGGAACCAGAACAATGACTCCATAGCCGCCTTCGAAACAGGTCGTTTTGGAATGGGCAGCTTCACCTTCACCCCGCTGAATGGGAATAGCTATCACGCCGGCATCCGTGCCATCGCCGCCACCTCATCGGCAACACCCACTCGCCCCTCCGATAAAGATATCCGCACCATACCGCTCCCCGCCCCCTACGACCAGGGATATGTAATGAACCTCTCCGATGGCAACGACGGTAAGATCAGGATCAGCGTACACACCAATAAACCGGCAGGCAATTCGACCGTATACCTTTTCGCACAAACCCATAATCGCGCAAAAGTTTTTCAGGCCAATTATTTATCGAATAATGAAGTCGATTTTTACATTGATAAGCGAGTCCTTGGGGACGGAGTATCCCATATCACAATCTTCAACGCCGATAAAGCCCCCGTTTGCGAAAGGCTCTATTTCAAACCGCCGGAGCACAAACTGTTAATCACAGCCCATATCGTACAGTCCGACTATGCCGCCCGCAAAAAGATCGACGTCACCCTATCCACTCAAATACTATCTCCCAACAAATCCGGCCCATCCGCCATAGCATCATCCGGCATCCCGGCATCATCCAATGGCTCGTCCGGTGCCCCGGCATCATCCGCCATAACCTCATCTCCCGTCCCCGCCATCGCGGACCTGTCCCTGTCCATCTTCCGGATCGACAGCCTCCAGCAAATCCCCGAAGGCAACATCCTGAACTACCTGCTGCTTAGCTCAGAGCTGAAAGGGAAAATAGAATCCCCCGGCTATTATTTCGACGACACCGACCCTTCCGTAGCCGCAGCCACCGACAACCTCCTGCTGACGCAAGGATGGACAAGGCTCCGCTGGGAAGAAATCTTACAAAATAAACAGCCAGGGTTCGAATTCTTACCCGAGACCAACGGCCCCGTCATAATCGGAAAAATAACAGATAAAAGGACCGGATTGCCCCCCTCACCCACCATGGGATACCTTTCCATCCCTGGCAGGAATTTCGGGTTCAGCATCGCCCGAAGCCGGCCCGATGGAACTATCCGGTGGAACATAAAAAAAGGATATGATATCAATGAGCTGATCCTACAGCCAGACCCTTCAGATAGTAACCTCCGCATAGATCTGGTCTCCCCCTTTTCCGACAAATTCGCGGAAGTACAGACGCCGCCCCTTTCCCTGCCCCAACAATGGGAAGGAGAACTGCTCTATCACAGTATTAATGCGCAGGTAGAGAACAGCTATCGGATCAATCAAAAACATCGTTTCAGCAACAGTCAGCCCGAAGATACCCTCGCTTTCTACGGGAAGCCCGATAAGGAATATTACCTGGATGATTATACCCGGTTCGTAACGATGGAAGAAGTATTGAAGGAATACGTGGCGGATGTTCGCCTGCGAAGACAATCCGGAAGATCATACTTCCGGGTCCGCAATGCCCTGTTCAACATTTTTTTCGAAGACGATCCCCTCTTGCTTTTAGACGGTATCCCCGTATTCGATGCCGATAAGATCCTGGCATTGGACCCGCTGAAGATTAAAAAGATTGACGTAGTCGCGCGTAAGTTTTATAAGGGACCGCTGGTCAATGATGGTATACTCAGTTTTAAAACCTATGAAGGAGACCTGGGAGGCTATTCCCTGGATCCCAATGCCATCGTGATCCAATACAACGGGCTCCAGCATCAGCGGGAATTCTATTCCCCCGTATATGACACCAGGGAGCAGGAATTAAGCCCCATCCCGGATCTCAGGAACCAGCTGCTGTGGTCCCCCGATATAAGAACAACCGGTGATGGGAAGAAAGAAATTTCCTTTTATACCTCCGACCTGCCCGGACAATTCGTGCTGCTGGTACAGGGACTGACGGAAGATGGTTTGCCGGGTAGCACGATCCTCCATTTCCAGGTAACACCGCCGATCAACGCCAATGCATCCAGATGAAGGCGTCCGGCCCGATGAACGCCATCGTCCCGGGCTCCCGGCGTTCACCTATCTTATCAGCACCATCGTACCCTTCCTGAAAATAGTCTTCCCGGTATACGAAATACCCTGCGCCATCCATACAAAGCTGCCCGTATCCTGCAGCTTTCCATTCACCCGGCCATCCCATCCCTGACCAATAGCCGAAGTCCTATAGACCTGCTGCCCCCAGCGATTGTAGATCGAAAAATAATCCAGCCTGGAAATACCCACCGGGATAGGCCGGAAGATACCATTGCTGCCCTTACCCGGCGTAAAAGCATTCGGAACAAAGATATCCGGCAGCGTCTTGAAAACCCTCACCACGATCGACGCGATCCCATAACACCCCACCTCCGACGTCGCCTTCACCAGGTAACGAATGGAATCGATATTGGCGCCATAAATCCCGATCGGATCGGCAATATTAGGATTGTTCAGCCCCGTAACAGGCGACCAGGTAAAGAAATCCCCCGTCGTATCATTGGAGCTCGCATGCAATTGCAAAGGCTGATTGATCACCACCGAAGTATCATTGCCCGCATTGACAATAATGGGAGGGATCACCTGCACATGAAATGTATCTATCAGGAGATTGGGACACCCCGCATTTTCAATGCTCAGAATATAATTGGTCGTTCCCACCGGAGAAGCCCCGGTTTGAATGGAATAAGGCGTTTCGACAATATCCCCGTTGCCGGGATTGCTCAGCGTACCTGTATTGGCCCAGGTATAGCTCGTTCCGATCGTGACCGTGGCAAACAGCTGTGCAGTCGCCCCATAACAAATAGTCGTATCCGGAGGATGCACGGCCGCCTGGGGAAATAAGGCATTCACCACCGATACCGCGGCAACGGCGCTCGTATCGACCGGACAGACCCCGCTCTTCACCAACGCCCTGAATTGCGTCGGCTGTGTAATCCCCAGAACACTATACGTAGGATTAGGATCGGCCGGTGTTATATCCACCCAGCTGATACCATCCGGTGAAGACTGCCAGTTCTGCACCCCGCCCGTCTGATTGATCAATGTGAGCAGCGCGTCTTTATTCTGACCAAGACAGAAGACCATATCCGACGGACTCACCTGCCCTCCTACACTCTTCGGATCTACGAGAATGGTAGCCGCCGAACTGGTATCGACGGCGCAGCTCGCTCCATTCTGCACCAACGCCTTATACATAGTGGTAATACCCAGATTCTGCGCCGTATAAGTGGCGCTGGTTACCGGCAACGGAGAATAGTTAACGCCATCCGTGGATGACAGCCAGTTCAGAATACTTCCCCGATACCCGGCCAAAGTCAATACGCTCGCATTCACGCCGGAACACACTTCGTTGTCATTGGCCAGCACCCCGCCAACGGTCGGCAGCGTAGTCGTGACATCGATCGTATCCTTGAGATCGGCGCAGCTGTTGACTTCCTCCGCCGAGATCTTCCCGGGCGACACACCCACCTTTACCTGCAGGATATTGCTGTCGGCCCCGCTGACTATCGACCAGCCAGTAGGTATATTCCATTGATAGGTCGCACCCGTCAACCCCGGTATCGAATAGGTCAGCGTGCTGCCAATACAGGCCACCGGCGCCCCGCTGATCATCAACCCGTCACAATTATTACGCAAAGCCACATAGGCGTAGGCAAAATGCCCGCCCGGAACACAGTTATCCGCCTCAAAAGTCAACGTGACCTGCTGACCACGGTAAGGAGAGAGATCGAACGTAACCTCTGTCCAGCCCTTTGCCCAGACATCCTGCAGATGCTCGGCCCCGGGATTATTGGAATTGGGATTTGAATTAGGAGAAGGATAAATACTGAGAAAAAAACCATTGCTCCTCGCCTTGGCGCTGTCCAATATAGCCCCCGTACCCCGCGAATCCGCATTGTCCAGCGTAGGGAGAAAATATTTGGGCGAGGCGCAGGTGACAACACTGTCATGCGCCCTCAGCGTTGCGGAGAACAAAGGCTGCTGGCTGGAATTATGCGTACCATTCTCCAGCACCATGGCATAAGCATAGGTCATCGTATAAGGCTGAGGCACCGCGCTCGTAGGCACATTGATCCGGTAGGTGATCCCCCGGATATACCCCCCCTGAACACCAGAATTGTTGGACCGGGTAATGGAAGTCGACCCCAATAAAACAGAATTGGTATATTGATACCCATTGACCTTCGGCACCGTGGCAAATCCCCCGAAATGATCCGTAGTGGAATTGCTGAGCACCTGTATCCCGGGAACGGAAGGCAGCTGATACTCATAGATCACGCTCGTTCCCAGGGTCCCCGTGGGAGAAGGTGTAGCAACGCCAAAAGTATCCTTGATTGCCGAAGGGCCGTTCCCCCCCGCATTGTTGCCGATATAAGCCAGCCAGTTCGTAAGCGTACCCGTATTAAAATTACTGTTGATGGGGCAAGTCTGCGACTGAGCCAGCGCGCAGGAACAAATAAAAAGACACCAAATAGGCAGCAAAGATTTCATCAGGTTGTCAATAACAATAAGGTTAAATGAATATCCGGCCTCCCCTGTCACCATTCGTCAATATTTATCCCGCACACACTTTCCCTTAATACGATACGTGAGAATCCCCCTAACAGTTTACCCCCTTACAAAGTTAATTTTTTAATTCGGGGAGTCCTATTGGGGGATAAATTCATATACAGTTGATTATCAGCAACTTTAATTTACGCCCCTGCTTCTAACCCCTGCCTGAGCGCCTTTTGATAATTACGCAGATGGAAACTGTAAAGATAAGGCGCCTTATAAGCTCCCCCGGTCCGTTTCTCATCCAGGACATTCAGGATCCCATAGGACAGCATCTTCCGCTGAAAATTTCTTCTGTCCAGCTTCTTATCCAATATCGTCTCATACAGCTTCTGCAGCTCAGGCATGGTAAACTTCCGGGGCAACAAATTATACCCGACAGGTTGATGGTTCAGCTGCATCCGCAGCGTAGCCAGCGCCGTATCCAGGATCTGGTCATGGTCCAACACCAGCTTCCCCCGCTCCTCCAGGCTATACCAGTCGCAGCTTTCAGAAAGAACATCCGGCTTGGGCCGCACCCGCGAAAACTCCACCAGCGCATAAAAACCTACACTGATAAATCGCTGGGCAAACCACTCCAGCTTCGCAGGATGCATCCCCAGCTTTTTAAGATCCTCCAACCGCGTGGCCGAATCATTACGCGCCGGATCACTAAAGACATGAAACTGCTGCAGGAATATATTTTCCAACCCCGTCCGCTCCTCCAAAGTCCGGATCGCCGCCTCCTCCAATGTTTCCTCCCGCATCATAAATCCCCCGGGCAAAGCCAGCTGATCCAGGTTTTGCATTTTTAACAGCAGTATCTTCAGCGCTCCGTCATGAAAGCCGAATACCACACAATCCAGCGAAATATGCGGCAGGAACTCATTGTCCGCCCCCGAAAGCCATTGCCGTAAATCAACTTTTCGCTCCATCATAACAGACCATTTATTTTATTTCTTCCACTTGGCATAATCTAAAGTAAGGGAGAAAACCCTTCCCCCAGCCACTTCGAATAAAAAAATCATTGTGTCATATTGACGTATTGAAAAAAAGCGCTACATTCATTCCATCGTTCCAAAAGAACGGCCATTCAACACTAAACGATATGCACAATCTCGCCCTCTCCCAGCCAGTGGCCTCCGCTTACCTGACCTTGTTCCTGTTTTTCGCGATCTCCTGCAATCCCCCCTCGCGTCACGAACTGTCCAAAGACGTCTACGCAAATTCAAAATCCATCCGGACCCAGGACGGCCACGACTACCGGGACCTCAACAAGAACGGGAAACTGGACATCTATGAAGACAGCCGGCAACCTGTCGAAGCAAGAATATCCGACCTCCTGAAACAAATGACCCTGGAAGAGAAGGCCGGTTTACTGTTTATAAACGGCGCCCGTATCAATGAAGATGGCGCCCTGGGAGATCAGCCGCCCAAACCCGGTCTCTTCGCCTTTGTCCCCATCGCAGACAACCAGATCCGCGATAAGAAAATGAACCATTTCAACCTATGGGCCATACCCGGCATACCCGCCCTGGCCACCTGGTATAACAATATCCAGCAATTCGCGGAAGACTCCACCCGCCTTGGCATCCCCATCACCATCGCCTCGGACCCCCGCAACCATTTCAGCAATAGCATCTTTTCCATGACCGCGGCCACCTTTTCCCAATGGTGCGAACCCATTGGCCTCGCCGCCATAGGAGACACACAGCTCACCAAAGAATTTGCCAACACAGCCCGGCAGGAATACCTCGCCGTAGGCATCCGGGAATCCTTGCATCCCCAGATCGACCTGGCCACCGAACCCCGCTGGCCCCGCATCTCCGGCACCTTCGGAGAAGACGCCCAACTCTCGGCCAAAATGGCGACAGCCTATATACTCGGCTTCCAGGGCGACCAGCTCGACAGCAACAGCGTCGCCTGTATGACCAAACACTTCTCCGGCGGCGGCCCGCAAAAAGAAGGGCTCGACCCCCACTTCCCTTTTCAAAAAGGACAGATCTATCCCGGCAACAACTTCGACTACCACCTCATACCCTTCGAAGCCGCTTTCAAAGCCAACACCGCCGCCATCATGCCCTACTACGGCGTACCGATGGGACAAACTCCGGAAAACGTAGGCTTCTCCTATAATAAGGCCATCATTACCGGCCTCCTGCGCAATAAATACCATTTCGACGGAGTCGTATGCACCGATTGGGGACTGGTGACCGATGCCCACATGGGATCCGTAATATGGCCGGCCCGCGCCTGGGGCGTGGAAAACCTCTCCGCAGAAGATAGAGTAAAAAAGATCCTCGACGCAGGAGTAGACCAGTTCGGCGGAGAGAGCATCCCCGACCTGGTCATCAAATTAGTGAAAGAAGGCAAGCTGACCGAAGCAAGGATCGATAGCTCCGCCAGAAGATTACTACGTCAGAAATTCCAGCTCGGCCTCTTCGACAACCCCTTTATCGATGCCGCCAAAGCCACACAGATCGTAGGACAGCCCCGGTTCCGTGAAGCAGCCGAAGCCTCCCAGCGCAGGGCCATCACCCTGCTCAGGAACGAACAGAAGACCCTCCCCCTCACCCTTCCCGCCGGAGAAAAGAAACTCCGGATCTACGTCAGGAACATCGACCCGAAAGAAGCCGCACACTATGGTACCATTGTCGATAAACCGGAAGATGCGGATATAGCCATCCTGCGCCTGAATACCCCCTGGGTACCCGTGACCACCGATATTCCGCTGGCGAAAATGTTCCACCACGGAGATCTTGATTTTAAAGGAAAGACAAAAGACAGCATCCTCCAGCTACTCGGCAAAGTCCCCACCATCGTAGATATCTACCTGGACCGGCCAGCCGTGATCCCCGAAATAAGCGCCAAAGCAAGGGGACTCCTGGCAGACTTCGGCGCCAGCGATGCAGCCGTACTGGACGTGATCTTTGGAAAAGCCCGACCCGGCGGTCACCTCCCCTTCGAACTGCCCTCCTCCATGGAAGCCGTTCGCCGGCAAAAAGAAGATGTTCCCTATGATTCTAAAGACCCCTTGTATAAATTCGGATTTGGTCTGAGTTACTAATCAGGTTTGGTCTGAGTTACTAAAAGGGTTCATCAGTTATTCCCCCCCGGGTGGCATAATCCCCCCCGATCTCGGCGCTGATCTTTTTCATAAAACGGAGAAGATAAGCGGCATTCTCTTCCGCAAGCCTCCTCCCGGTGGAAGTATTCATCCGGGCAGGTAATTTCAATAACTTGACGGAAAAATGATCCAGCGCATAAACCCCGTCGTCCAGGTCGCGGGAAGACGCAAGCGGGTCCCTTTCATCGAACAATTGCTGTCCGAGCTGCCCCGCCGTATAGAAAACCCGGGCCAACCCGATCGCCCCCAGGGCCTCCAGCCGGTCCGCATCCTGTAAGATCTTCGCCTCCGCAGTTACAGGCTCGACCCCCGCCGAGAAACTATGGGCATGGATCGCATGCCGGACCCCCTCTATCTTCCCGGACGGGAACCCCTCGAAAACACCCTCCAGGAGCTCCACGGTCTTTTCCGCGCTCAGCCGCGAAGATTGGCTTCTATCCGGATGATTTTTAGGCAATGAGACCAGATCGTGAAAATAAGCGGCCGCCAGTAAGATAAGAGGATCGGCTATAAATCCCTCTTCCCGGTTGATAGCTTGTGCGGCCTTCCAGACCCTTTGAAAATGTCCCAGGTCATGAGAGGCATCCTTATAAGTCAGATTCAGACGTAAATAATCGATAAATTTTTCTTCCCAGTGAACTTCGTCAATCGGTTGCATTCCCAAACTTACAACCAATTTTGCAATCGATCCTCCAGCCCCATTCCCGTTAGTCTCCCCCTCCCTAAAATAAAAAAAGGGCCAGAATAGAAATTCAGCCCCGTTTTAAAATCCAATATCCTATGAAAAACCAGGCTATTAACGAAAGGAGGAAAGAAATAATTGCAGACAGCTCAAAAATATTTTTTACAAGGCACCAACCCTCACCCATCAACGATAATAGAGGCATATATGCGGAGCAGCGCATCTACACTGCAGTACTGGATTCCCGGATCCAACACCGACAAAAGACCACAGCCCAACATAGATCAGAAATGGAAGAAACCAAAACACAATGCCACGACGGACACAGAAGAAGGTTGCAGGAACTTTAACCGTAACAGGCCCAATGCCCTCACTTTATGATTTTTTACCGTATTGACCGATATTTTGAATTTCCCGGCGATCTCGGAATTATTGAGCCCTTCGATATAGCACATTTTGACGACTCTCCTGCATTGGCAGGGTAACGCTTCGATTGCAGCATAGATCTGCTGCATCACTTCAGTGCGGATCATTTCATTCAGGACAAATTCTTCATGATCCCCCAACAGATAGTTCTTTAACCCCGTCTTCATGAGAGAGTCCCGCTGTACTTTTTTTACATAATTGATACAGGCATTCCGGGTGCTGATATAGAGAAAAGCCTTTATATTAGACAGGCTCTCAAAATCCTGGTGTTTCTTCCAGAGTATAACGAATACATCGGTAACAATATCCTCCGCCGCTGGCACATCCCCCAACATACCGCCGGCAAAATTTCGGAGAGAAGAATAATAAAGGTCGTGGATGGCATGCAAGGCACGAGTGCTGCCCGTTTTCAATTCTGGCACGATGTCCACACAGTTTTGTATTGACATTAAGGGTAGTAATTAAGGTCTCAGAATAAGTAAGCTGAACAAGTATAGTCCTTAATTATTTAACTACAAAGCATTCGTTATAAGTTTATAAAGCATATAAGTGTTTACATTTATTACTAAAATAGAAACAGACGCCCGGGCCCCCACTATCTTTGCAACATGCCGCTGCAGCAATCCACCATAATATACAGGGACACCTCCTACCCGCACTACTACCTGTGCAATTACCTCCCGGTATCCGTGGGAACGGATCCCCTTTCGCTCAGCCTCCTGAAATTCAAGCGCGGCCGCCAGCCCGACCTCAATGCCTGGATCGACTGCGCCCTGGAACTCATGGCCGAAGCCACCATTCCCCCGAATACCATCCTGCTCCGCGCCCTCCATCATGACGAGACGATCATCCGCGACAACAACTCCGGCGCCCTCGATAAACTGGGCAAAACCCTGGCAGCCCATTTCCAAAGCCACTACTGCCCCCGCTTGCTCCGCAAATCCTCCCCGACCCCGGAAATCAAATCGCTCCCCAAAGAACAAAGAATAGCCGAACTGAAAAACCGCTATCACATAGATCCCCGATACCTCCCCTCCCAGCCACTATCTCCATCCTTCCTCCTCCTGGACGATATCCTCACCACCGGCACCACCCTAAAAATGATCATCGGCGCCCTCCTCCACCTCTACCCACAAGCCAACATAGTCGCATTCACCCTTGCAAAGGCAGATTACGACAATAACAGTCAACCCAGTCCCCTCAACACTCATAATTATTCAATCGACCAGATCAGTAACCCGACCCTTGCCGAAGAAGAGACACACACTTATGTTCCCCGCATACGCTTAATTCGGTCATGCAACATTTTAAAAAACCTTATTCGGGAGAATGCATTTACGAAATATCCCCCATAATCTGTGACAATCAATCACTAAGGAGTTCAAACTCACTCAAATAAATACCCTTACATATTTAATTTTAAAGCAATGCAGCACCGAACTATCCTGCCCTGTCCTGTTAATAACATTAACATATCATAATAAAACCGTAAAAAATTTGTTAGATAATGTTAAAATATCATTAATTTAGGTTCTTAATTGCTAAACTTTTGCTTTATGACCATTCAACGAACGCTTGCCAAAGCGGCATCTCTTCTACTACTATGTGTACTTTTCACACTAACTGCATTCTCCCAAACAAAAACAATTACCGGTAAGATTTTAGACGACAAGGGGGCGCCTGTCCAGGGAGCTACCATAACGGTACGCGGTACAAAAGCCGGCGCTTCTACAGGCGCCGACGGAACCTACCACATCACCGTTCCCACAACAGCCAAAACCCTGGTCGTTAGCTCTGTAGGCTTTGCCCAACAGGAAATCAGCATCGGCGATCAGACATCCATCGATGTATCCCTGGTCGCTTCCACAACGAACCTGAATGAGGTAGTGGTGATCGGTTACGGTACCGCCCGTAAAAAAGAACTGACCGGTTCTTTCTCCACCGTCTCCGCTAAGAACTTCAACCAGATCCCTTCCGCTACCCCCGATCAGTTACTCCAGGGTAAAGTGGCAGGATTGGAAATTACCGTTGCCAGCGGCCAGCCCGGATCGGCAACACAGGTAAAGATCAGAGGTAACAACTCCATCAGGGCCAGCACGGATCCCTTGTATGTAGTGGATGGAGTTCCACTGGATGGACGTTCCGCCCGCCCTTCTTTCGGCTTGTCTGGTCTCGGTAACACCCCGGATGCCAACCCGCTGACCTTTTTAAATAGCTCGGATATCGAAAGCATCACCATCCTGAAAGATGCCTCCGCCTCCGCTATCTATGGTTCAAGAGGCGCCAACGGCGTGGTGCTGATCACCACTCGCAGCGCTTCTTCCGGACCCACCCGGATCGATGCCGCCGCCTCCGTCGGTACCAACGGCCTGATGAGACAGCCGGACGTGCTGAGTGCCAGCCAATACAGGACCGCACTAGCCAAGTATGGCGCTAAATCAGATTCAGGCGCTTCTTATACCCCCTTTAAAGAGATCATTCAGCACAAGCTGACCCAGAACTACTCGGTAGGCATGAGCGGCGGTAATGACAACAGCCGTTTCAGGGCCTCTTTCCTCGCTTCCCGCACACCGGGACTTATCCGGAAATCCGAACTGGACAGATACGTAGGTAACGTCAATGCCAGCTTCAAAATGCTGAACCAGAAGCTGACCCTTAACTTCGGACTGACCGTTGGTACGACGAATGAGCAGATCGCCCCCGTCTCCAACAACCCCGGTTCCACCGGCAGCATGATCTCCAACGCCCTGCAATGGAACCCCACCCTGGTGATGAAACACGGGCCAAAGTCCTATACCGTCAACCCCAACGGACAGGTTAACCCCCTTTCTTTCTCCGATGCTTATAATGACCACGCTTATACAACTACCCTCCTGGGTAACTTTACCCTCGGCTACAAGATCCTCCCCGGCCTCGAATATCGCCTCTTATATGGCGCCAACTTCGGCACAGGCAACCGGGGAGCTGAATTACAAGGCTGGATCACCGGTACCGGCGGTAACGCCGATGGTAAAGGAGAAGCGATCGTTGGAAATAACCAGCTCTTCACGCAAACTCTTACCCATACCCTGACCTATAATAAGAAATTCAATGACCTGAATTTCACCGCCCTGGCAGGATATGAATACTACACCACCCACTTCAAGACATCGAATACGGCTGTATACGGGTTTGATTACAACCTGAATGTAAACAACCTGATCCCTATCCATTACTACGACAACATGCAGGACGGCAAACAGTCTAACCTGGGTACCTTCTCCAGCAATGATCCCGCAGTTGACCTGCAGTCCTATTTTGCCAGGGTACAGCTTAACCTCAAAGACAAGTACAGCTTAGCAGCCTCCTTCCGTGCGGATGGATCCAATAAATTCGGTTCGAATAACAAATATGCCTATTTCCCGGCCTTATCCGCCAGATGGAGTATCAGCGATGAAGATTTCATGAAAGGTAACACCACTTTCACCAACCTGGATTTGAGACTCGGTTGGGGACAGACCGGTAACCAGAGCTTCCCCGCAGGTGCGGCCCTTGATCGCTATCAATACACATCCAATGGCAACATAAGCCCGGTAAACTTTGCTAACCCGAACCTGAAATGGGAAACGGTTACCTCTTCCAATGCAGGAGTCGACATGGGCTTCTTCAACGGCAGACTGACGGCCATCATAGATGTATTCACCAAAAAAACGACGAACCCGCTCTACCCCGCCACTTTTGCAGCGCCGGCACCTGCCGGTACGGTTTACCGGAACCTCGATGGCTACATCACCAACAAGGGAGGAGAATTAACCCTGAATGCCGTAATCATCCAAAAGAAAGACTTTACCTGGTCGGTTGGCGGCAACCTGACCTATGTTAAGAACAAATTCACCTACCCGCTCGCTGGTAATGCCCCCCTGGTGTTGACCGGACAGCTGAATGGTAAAGGTACCTCCGCCACCTACGTTCAGGCCATCGCCAACGGTCAGCCTATCGATGTATTCTATCTTCGTAAATTCCATGGATTCGACCAGAATGGTTTCGCTATCACCGACGCGGCCGCTACTTATGCCGGAGACCCCAATCCTAAATACACGATTGGCCTGAATACCGAGCTGGATTATAAAAACCTCTCTCTGATCATAAACATGCATGGCGCTTATAACTTCGAGATCTATAACAATACCCTGCAATCCGTGACCGGCCTTAGCTTCATCAACAACGGCGGTAATATTTCCAAGACCCTGATCGGTACGCCGGAAAGCCCTGCCAATCCGGTTTCTGCCTCTACCCGGTATATGCACACCGGCGATTATATGAAGATGGGAAATATGACCGTTCGTTATAAATTCAAAGATATCGGTACCGCAGCCAAGAATATCGTTGTTTACGTGTCGGCTTCCAATCTCTTCGTGATCTCCAAATACCCAGGATTCGATCCTGAAGTGAATGTAAGCACCCTCGATGCACAGGGAACAGGAATTCCTTCCAGAGGCATCGACTACGTAGGCTATCCTACGGTTCGTTCCTTCACTCTTGGATGTAACTTTAGCCTGTTCTAATCTAACCCGTAAAACACATTTTTTTGAATCTGCTCAACTATAATAATATGAAACGAAATAAATTTCTCATCACCTTACCAGCAGCCCTCTTTTTTATGGCTGCCTGTACAAAGCTGGATCCAACCCTCCACGATTCACTTGCTTCCGCCGGAGGATCCGGTGTCGTATCACCCGGAGCACTGCTGACCAATGCCTACAATGACCTGAATGGCACCTTCCATGGTCAGGATCAGCTCTTCTCCCTGGAAGAATCCGTAACCGATGAATGTCTCGTCCCCACCCGTGGCGGCGACTGGGATGACAACGGTGTATGGCGCGTATTACATGCCCATACCTGGGACGTAACCCATACCCAGGCCCAATCCGTATTCATCAACCTGGGTAAACTGGAAAGTGACGCCACCACCGTGCTTGCTTTTGCTCCTACTGCCGAACAAGCTGCCGAAGCGACCTTCCTGCGCAGCATGGCCCAGTTCTACTATGTCGACCTGTACGGACAAGTACCTTACCGGACCGTTCCCAAATACAACTCCATCGACGCCCCCCCGGTAATGACCCCTGCAGAGGTAATCGATAGCCTGGTCCAAAACCTGACGGCCATCATCCCGGTCCTAAGCGCGACTAACGCTCCCTATAAAGCCAGCCCGGATGCGGCCCGGTTCTTATTGATGAAAGTCCTGCTCAACAAACAGTCTTTCCTGAATAAACAAACTCCCGCCGCCGCAGATGCAGGAGATATGGCCACGGTTATCACCTTGGGCAATGCTATCGTAGCCAGTGCCCACTATTCGCTGACAGCTCAATACTTTGATAACTTCGGACCTAACAACGGAGGCGCCGACTCCTCTTATGGCTGGAGCCTCAATAGAGAAGCAATCCTTTCTTATCCTAACTCTCCCGGAGTAGCAACTTCCTCCGGCGGCATCAGCTCAGCTGGTATCGACGCCCGCTGGATGATGACCCTCCACTACAACTCTTATGGACATCCGGATACTACCGGCGGCAACACGGTCGGACCATACGGCGGAGCCGGATGGAATGGATTCAGTACCGTAGCGGATTTCTATAATTCCTTCGGCGCTTCCGATACCATGAGAAGAGGTAATATCGCCTATCCGGGAACGACCGATAAATCCGGTATCAAAGTTGGTTTATTGCTCGGACAGCAGTACGACGAACACGGTAAAGCCAGGGTGGATAGAAATGGTAACCCGCTCAATTTTACCAATACGGTTTCCCTGATCGAACCTAACCCGCTGACACTGGAAGACGACGGGATCCGTATCATTAAATATGCGCCCGATATAGAGAATTACAACTCGGGACACCAAGGCAATCAATTGCAGTTCTTCCGCTATGCCGACGTCCTCCTCATGCTGGCCGAAGCCCATCTGAGAAGCGACGACGCCGCCGGAACAGGCGCTTCCCTGACATTAGTCAACCAATTGCGCACCGCCCGTAAGGCTTCCTCTCTCACCACCCTGACCCTGGTAAATACAGGAAACCTCTACGACGAGAACTCCTTACTCTCCGAACGCCAGAAAGAGCTCTACTGGGAAAGCTGGAGAAGACAGGACCTGATCCGCTTCGGTGTATACCTGCTGCCCTGGGCGCTCAAGACCACCGACGATCCGAAATACCTGCTGTTCCCGATCCCTGCTACCCAATTGGTCGCCAATCCTAACCTGAAACAGAACCCTGGCTACTAACCCATCTTAATTAAGCTTCAAATATTATTACAAAGGTCATTATCTTCATAATGACCTTTGTAATTTTAGGCCGTTTATGCGAACAACATTCCGTCTGACAAAATACGCCTGCCTGCTGAGCTCCTGCCTCCTCTTCGGGCTGCTCGGCACCGGCTGCCACCCTGCCCCCCCCGCTCCCCCCACCCTCTTCCAACTCATGGATAGCACCGGTATCCATTTTGAAAATAACATCACGGACGGCAGACTGGAAAACAGCTTCCTGTTCAGAAATTTTTACAACGGAGGCGGAGTAGCCATCGGTGATATCAATAACGACGGACTCCCCGACATCTTTTTAACCTCCAATGCCGGCAATAACCAACTCTATCTCAACAAAGGCCACTTCAAATTCGACGATATTACCGGCAAAGCCGGCTTTCGCCAGGACAGCATGTGGAGCACCGGCGTCGTATTCGCAGACATCAATAACGACGGATGGCTCGATATCTATGTCTGCAACTCCGGACATATGAGCAACGGCAACCGGAGAAATAAACTTTATATCAACAACCACGATCTCACCTTCACGGAGTCCGCCGCCAAATACGGACTGGATATCTCCGCCTATACCACACAGGTCTCTTTTTTCGATTACGATAATGACGGCGACCTGGACTGCTTCATGATCGACAACAGCCCCATCCCCGTCAATACCCTCAATAATTCCAACCGCCGGGACCTGCCCGACGCAGAATGGCCCATAGCCGGCTTTCTCAAAGGGGGCGGTGACCACCTCTACCGCAACGATAACGGCCATTTTACCGAAGTGACCAAACAGGCCGGTATCCATGGCAGCCTCATCAGTTTCGGCCTTGGTGTATCCGTTGGCGATTTTAACAACGACGGGTACCCCGACGTCTTCGTATCCAATGACTCCTACGAACGCGACTATCTTTACATCAACCAAAAGAACGGCACCTTCCGGGACGAAATGGAAGACCGGATGGGACATACCAGCTTTTCCTCCATGGGCGCCGATATCGCCGATATCAACAACGACGGCTCCTCCGAGATCTTCACCACCGACATGCTTCCCGAAGATGATTACCGGCTCAAAACGCTCGGCGCCTTCGATAATATCGACCTCTACAACGCTAAACTAAAAGCAGGATTCTACCACCAGTACATGAAGAACTGCCTCCAATTGAACGATGGCCACGGTAAATTCATCGATATCGCCAATTACGGCGGAGTCTCGGCAACCGACTGGAGCTGGGGAGCCCTGCTCTTCGACATGGACAACGATGGCTGGAATGACATTTATGTTTGCAATGGCGTGAATAAAGATGTCACCAACCTCGACTTTATGGACTTCTTCGCCGATGACGTCCTGCAGAAAATGGTTCTCGACGGGAAAAAAGACCGCATCGAAGATATCCTCAATAAGATCCCCGTCAACCCCATGCTGCATAAGGCTTACCGTAACCTCGGCAACCTGAAATTCGAAGATGCCGGACTGTCCTGGGGCTTCACCCAACGATCCTTTGCCAACGGGGCCGCCTACGGAGACCTCGATAACGACGGCGACCTGGATCTGGTCGTCAGTAACGTGAACGGCCCCGCCTTCATTTACCGCAATAACGCCCGCGAGCTAAATAAAAATCACTATCTCGGCATCCAGCTCAAAGGCACAGGGAATAACTCCTTTGCGATCGGCAGCAAGATCAAAGCCTACAAAAACAATCAGGTATTTTACCGGGAACTGATCCCCAGCAGAGGCTTCCAGTCTTCCGTCGATTATAAACAGATCATCGGACTGGGCCAGCTGACACAGCTCGATTCCCTCATAGTTATATGGCCCGACAGAACCTATCGCAAAATCGACCATCCCGCTATCGATACCACCCTTATCATCCGCGAGGATACGGAAAAGAACAATTATCCCCCGGTAAAACAAGCAGACACTGACGCCTTCCTCCTGCACCGGCTGACTGCCGCCTTTGACAAGCACGAAGAAGACGAGAACGAAGACTTTCACTATGAGAGAAACCTGCCGAAAATGCTCTCCCGCGAAGGCCCCCGGGCCGCTCAGGGCGACGTTAATGGCGATGGACTCACAGATGTCTATATCGGCGGTACGTCCCGGCATCCCGGACAACTCTACCTGCAGACCCCATCCGGCTTCATCAAAAGCCCCCAACCAGGTTTTGCTCCCTTCGCAGACTTCGAAGATGGGGCTGTCCTGCTCTTTGATGCAGACCACGACGGAGATCTCGATCTTTTCATAGGCCCCGCAGGGAATAATAATCCTCCCTATAGCCGCCAGATGCAATTCCGCCTTTTCCTCAACGATGGCCATGGACACTTTACCCTATCCGGAGACGCCTTCCCTACCACTAACAATGGCGTCAATACCTCCGCTGCCGTGGCAGGAGATTTTAACAACGATGGCGCTATCGATCTTTTTATAGGCGGAAGGAGCGTTCCCCGCGAATATGGCACCACCCCCTCCAGCTTTGTCTATATCAATGACGGCAAAGGACATTTCACCGACATCGCCGCCACCCTCAATCCCGATATAGCCCGGATCGGGATGGTCACCAGCGCCCTTTGGTCCGACCTGGCCGGAGCAGGGCGCCCCCAGCTCCTGATCGCAGGAGAATGGATGGCTCCACGCCTCTTCGACTTCAAAAAAGACCGCTTCATAGAAATGTCGACAGACCTGCAGCGCCTTCACGGCTGGTGGCAGACCGCCGCCGCCGCCGACCTCAACGGAGACGGATTACCCGATCTCATCCTGGGCAACATCGGCGAAAATTTTTACCTATGCCCCGATTCCACCCACCCCGTAAAACTTTGGGTCAGCGATTTCGACCAGAACGGCATTAAAGACAAAGTGCTTTCCCGGACGGTCGACGGCAAAGACAGACCCGTCTTTCTCAAACACGATATGGAAATACAACTGCCTTCCCTCAAAAAACAAAACCTCAAACACGCTGCCTACGCAAAAAGAACGATGCAAGACCTGCTTTCACCCGGTTTGCTGGACAGCGCACAGGTCAAAATTTTTGATTTCCCCTCCTCCATCATCGCTATCAATAAAGGCAACGGACATTTCACCATCCGCCGGCTCCCCGCCAGAGTCCAGCTCTCTTCCGTAAATGCCATAGCCTGCGCAGACCTCGATGGAGACGGACACCCCGACCTCTTATTAGGAGGCAATGAATTCGGGTTCCTCCCCCAGTTCGGCCGCCTCGATGCCAGCTGCGGCCATCTTCTTCTCGGGGATGGCAAGGGCGGCTTCTCCTGGACAAGCCCCGACACATCCGGCCTTCAGCTGAAAGGACAAATAAGATCGATCACCGTAATTCCGGGACGTCAGCAGAATTACCTTCTCTTTCTTCAAAATGATGAATACCCGGCATTATATACTTTCAAAACACCGGGAAAAAAATAATAGGGGATGATACCACTTCAGAAATCGCTATTACCGCTCCTGGCTATACTGGCCGGCGCCCTGTTCTCCTGCCACCCTGCCTCAAAAGAAGAACCCGCCCTCTTCGAGCTCATGACAAATACCGGGATCGACTTTTCCAATACGGTCAGGAATCAACCCGATTTCAATATCCTGACCTATCGGAATTTCTACAACGGCGGGGGGGTGGCCATCGGCGATATCAACAACGACGGATTGCCGGATATTTTTTTCACCTCCAACATGGGCCAGAATAAGCTCTATCTGAACAAAGGCAATATGCAGTTCACCGATATCTCCACCAGCGCCGGCTTCACACCCGTCAAACAACAATGGAGCACCGGAGTGGTCATGGCAGACGTCAACGGTGACGGATGGCTGGATATCTATGTCTGTAACGCAGGCAATATGAACAATCCCACCCTCCGTAAAAACCAGCTGTTCATCAATGATCACCATCTTGGATTTATCGATTCAGCCAGCCAATACGGATTGGCGGACTCCGGCTATTCCACCCAGGCCTCATTCTTCGACTATGACGGAGACGGCGACCTGGATTGCTTTATCATCAACAACAGTCCGATCCCCGTCAATACCCTGGATTACGCCAACAAACGGGACCTTCAGGCCAATGACTGGTCGATATCGGACTCCCTCAAAGGGGGAGGAGACCACCTCTACCGCAATGATAACGGCCATTTTACCGAAGTGACCAAACAGGCCGGCATCCATGGCAGTCTTATCAGCCTGGGATTGGGAGTGACAGTCGGCGATATCAACGGAGATGGCCTTCCGGATATCTATGTCTCCAACGATTTCTTCGAAAGGGATTACCTCTACATCAACCAGGGTAACGGTACCTTCAAAGATGAAATGGAAGACCGTATCCAGCACACCAGCCTTGCTTCCATGGGAGCCGACATGGCAGACATCAACAACGATGGCTATCCGGATATCTTCACTACCGATATGCTGCCCGATGACGACTACCGGCTAAAAACCACATTCGCCTTCGAAAATTTCGATGTTTACCACCTTAAGCAACGATCAGGCTTTTATCACCAGTTCTTTCAGAACGCCCTGCAGGTGAATACCGGGAATGGCAAATTCATGGAAACAGCTCACTATAGCGGAGTAGCCGCAACCGACTGGAGCTGGGGCAGCCTGCTCTTTGATATGGACAACGACGGCAAAAATGATATCTATGTCTGTAACGGAATCTCCCAGGACCTCATCGACCAGGATTTTCTGGAATTCTTTGCGGGATCCATGATGCAGGAAGTACGAAGTTCCGGCCAAAAAGATAAGCTCTATTCGGTCCTGGATAAAATGCCTTCCCATCCCCTGATCAATAAGGCCTTCCGGAATCGGGGCGATCTCCGCTTCACCGAAGCCTCCGCCGGATGGGGCTTCACGCAACCCTCCTTCTCCAACGGCGCCGCCTACGCCGATCTGGACAACGACGGCGATATCGATCTCGTTGTCAATAATGAAAACGGGCCGGCCTTTATTTACCGTAACAAAGCCCGCCAGCTGAATAATAACCATTATATCGGCATCCTGCTGAAAGACGAATACCCGAATACCTTTGCCATCGGCAGTAAGATCCGGGTTTATAAGGACAACCAGGTCTTCTACCGGGAAGTCATACCCAGCAGAGGATTCCAATCCTCCGTCGATTATAAACAGATCATCGGCCTCGGCGCTCTTACTAACATAGACTCCCTTTCCGTTACCTGGCCCGGCGGCCATAATACGACCCTGCTGCATCCTGCAGTGGATTCCGTCTACCATTTATATGGACCCGGACAACAACCTGACAGCCAAAGGCCCGGACAGCAATCGGGCGGCCCGGAGCCCGGAGGACAGCTTCCCAATACCCGCAGGAACCCCCGCCTGCCGGATCCGGCGCCTACCCCGCTTCTCCTGCCCTTACCAGCTACTTCCTTCGACCGGCATGAGGAAGATGATAACGTAGATTTCAACTATGAACGCAACCTCCCTAAAATGCTCTCCCGGGAAGGCCCGCGAGTGGCCCAGGGAGATGTCAATGGCGACGGACTGACAGATCTTTATATCGGAGGGACCTCCCGGCATCCGGGTCAGCTCTACCTGCAGACACCCACCGGCTTCATCAAAAGCAGGCAGCCCGCCTTCGACCCCTTCGCCGACTTTGAAGATGTCGCCGTGCTCCTCTTCGATGCCGACCACGACGGAGACCTCGACCTCTTCATCGGGCCAGGTGGCAACAACAACCTCCCCTACAGCCGCCAGATGCAGCTCCGCCTGTTCCTGAACGACGGACATGGCCACTTCACCCTGGCTCCCGATGCTTTTCCACCTACCAACAACGGCGTCAATACAGGCGTGGCAATAACCGGAGACTTTAATAACGATGGATATCCCGACCTCTTTATTGGCGGCCATAGCATACCCCGCGAATATGGCAGCCTGCCCTCCAGCTTTCTCTATATCAATGACGGCAAGGGTCACTTCACCGATATGGCCCCGGCAAAAAATCCTGACATCGCACATATCGGCATGGTCACCAGCGCCTCCTGGACGGATCTTACCGGAGAAGGACGACCGCAGCTGCTCATAGCAGGTGAATGGATGGCCCCCCGTCTCTTCGATTTCAAGACAGACCATTTCGTTGAAATTCCCACTAACCTGCAGCATCTTTCCGGCTGGTGGCAGACTGTCACCATCGCCGATCTCAATGGCGACGGCAGACCCGATCTCATCCTGGGCAACATCGGCGAAAATTTTTACCTGAACCCCGACGCTGCCCGTCCTGTCAAATTATGGGTAGAAGATTTTGATAACAATGGCATCAAAGACAAAGTCCTCACCCGCACCATTGATGGCAGAGACCTGCCCGTTTTTCTCAAACACGATATGGAAGCACAGCTCCCTTCCCTCAAAAAACAAAACCTGAAAAATGCATCCTTTGCCCGCAAATCCATCCAGGAATTGTTCCCCGCCGGCCTGCTCGATTCCGCTGAAGTCCGACTGTTCAACTATACATCCTCCATCGTTGCGCTCAACCTTGGCAACGGCCAGTTCTCCATCCACCGCCTGCCCACATCGGTACAACTGTCTTCTGTCAACGCAGCCCGCTGTTTTGACCTGAATGGAGATGGCTTCCCAGACCTGGTCCTGGGCGGCAACGAATATGGCTTCCTTCCCCAGTTCGGCCGCCTCGACGCCAGCTTCGGACAGGTCCTGCTCGGCAATGGCAAAGGGGATTTTTCCCCGCTCCCTCCCGAAAAATCCGGATTGGATCTTACCGGCCAGGTCAGGGACATAGCCATCATCCCGGCAAAAGAGTCCGTATATTTATTATTTCTCCGGAACGACGAGAACCCGGCATTATATAGTATTACCACGGCCCACAAAAAAGTTGCCCGGCCGGATAAAAACAAATACTAAAAATTGCAGCCCACCCTGCCGCCCGCAGAATAAGCTGACCCAATAAGTTTGACATGATTAAGATAGTACGGAATATCGCTTGTATCGGAGGAATCGCCACCCTGTTTATTTTTACGGGCTGCCACTCCCCCTCCCGGCCTCCCGGTGAACCAACGCTTTTCAAAGTCCTGGAACATTCCAGTACCGGCCTCGATTTCAGTAATACCCTTCACCCCAACGGAGGATTCAATGTTTTTGATTACATGTACTTCTACAATGGCGGAGGAGTAGGCGCCGGCGATTTTAACAACGATGGCCTCATCGACCTCTTCTTTGCAGCCAACCAGGGCAACAATAAGCTTTACCTGAATACGGGCGGCCTCCACTTCAAAGATGTAACGGAAGCAGCAAAAATCCAGCAGGATAGCGGCTGGTCTACCGGAGTCTCCGTCATTGATATCAACAACGACGGCAAACTCGACATCTATCTCTGTAAAGTAGGCAGATTGAGCGGACTGCCCACCACCCACAACCAACTCCTGGTTTGCCAGGGCATCGATCAAAACGGGATTCCCTGGTACAAGGATGAGGCAAAAGAATATGGACTCGATTTTTCCGGGTTCAGTTCCCAGGCCGTATTCTTTGATTATGATGGCGACGGCGACCTCGATATGTACCTGCTCAACCATTCCATCCACCAGAACGGCACTTTCGGACCACGCCTGGAAAAACTGGCAACCACAAATCCATACTCTGGCGACCGGCTCTATCGTAATGATGGAAATGGACACTTCTCAGATATGACAAAAGAAGCCGGAATCAATAGCTCCGTAATAGGTTACGGACTGGGCGTGGTCGTTTCCGACATAGACCTGGATGGCTCCCCGGACATTTATGTCGGCAATGATTTTCATGAGAACGATTACCTCTACATCAATCAGCGCAATGGGAAATTCAGAGATGAGCTCAATGACCGGATCATGCATACCAGCCAGTTCTCCATGGGAGTGGACATTGCCGATGCGAACAATGACGGCTATCCCGAAATTATCTCCATGGATATGCTCCCCTATGACCCCTATATCCTGAAAAGATCAGAAGGAGAAGATACCTGGGATATCTTCAATATGAAGATCGGATATGGCTACAACCATCAGTATACCCGCAATAACCTCCAATACAACCGGCGCAACGGACACTTCAGCGAAGTTGGCCTTTACGCGGGCGTGGCGGCAACCGACTGGTCCTGGTCCCCGCTTTGGCTGGACTTTGACAATGACGGACTCAAAGACCTGTTTATTTCCAACGGGATCCCCAAACGGCTAAACGATATTGATTATATTAATTTCATTTCCAACCAGGAGCTTCAGCAAAAAATGCATGACAATAGCCTGGACAGCAAAGACATAAGCCTGATCAACAAATTTCCCCAGATCAAGCTGCCCAGTAAATTCTTCCAAAATAACGGACAGTTGGTCTTCTCAGATCTGGAACAGCAGATCGAAGGCTCCCGCCCGACCTTCTCCAATGGAGCCATCTACGCAGACCTGGACAATGACGGAGACCTGGACCTGGTGGTCAATAACATCGACGAACCGGCCCTTTTATACCAGAATACCAGCAATGACAAGATAAAAAACCCTTCCGTCGACATCACGCTCAAAGGACCTGAAAAGAATATTAACGCACTGGGCTCTAAACTGATCCTCTTTGCCAACCGGGAGATCCGTACCTACGAAAAATATCCGGTCAGAGGTTTCCTGTCCAGCATGGAGACACCCGTTCACATCGGATTGAATAAGACAAAGGTAGACTCCGCATTCCTCGTATGGCCGGACAATACCTTCCAACGGATCGATCTGCCATCCGGTAAAACACAACTATCGTTTACCTATAGCAAAGGATTACCGCATTTTGACTACTCCCTGCTTACCGGACACTGGAAAAATGCTGCCAGACCCATGAAGGATATCACAACAGAAACGGAGCTGACCTACCGGCATGAAGAGAACGATTTTCATGAATTCGACCGCGAACCCCTGATACCCCACATGCTGTCGACCGAAGGCCCCGCCCTGGCCGTAGGCGATATTAATAAAGACGGACTGGATGACGTATTCATAGGTTCCTCCAAATGGAAAAAAAGCGTCGTTTTCCTGCAACAGCGATCCGGCAAATTCATCCGCTCCAGCCAGCCAGCCCTGGATATGGACAGCACCTATGAAGACACCGATGCCTGCTGGGCCGACCTTAATAACGATGGAAATATCGACCTCGTAGTCGCCAGCGGGGGAAATGAATATTTCGGCAAAGACACCATTCTGACCCCCCGCCTCTACCTGGGCGATGGCAAGGGCAGTCTTACCAAACAACCACATGCATTCGAAGACCTGTTTGTCAATGCTTCCTGTATCTCTCCCCACGACTTCAATGGCGACGGATTCATCGACCTGTTCATCGGAGGGCGGTCCATTCCCCGGGAATACGGACAGGTCCCCCAATCTTATTTATTGCAGAACGATGGCAAAGGCCATTTCACCGATGTGACGGAACAAAAGGCGCCTGGATTATCCGGCATCGGTTTCGTTACCTCCGCACAATGGTTCGATCTCGACAACAATGGTCAGAAAGACCTCCTTCTTTCTCTCGAATGGGGTGGCATCATCGCCTTTCTCAATCACAATGGCATTCTTACTAAAAAAGTGCTCTGCAATAAAAAAGGATGGTGGAATTTCGTTCAGCCCGTTGATCTTAACAAGGACGGCAATATCGACCTCATAGCAGGTAACCTTGGCCTCAACAGCCGCCTCAAAGCCTCCGAAAAAGAGCCCGTCAGATTATATTACTATGACTTCGACGGCAATGGAAAAAAAGAACAGGTCCTTACCTACTACCTCGATGGACGCGAATTGCCATTCGCCAATAAAAGTGAGCTGGAAAGACAAATGCCCGCGCTAAAGAAAAAATTCCTATACGCAGAAGACTTTGCAAAAGCCAGCCTTAAGAACCTATTCACGGAAGACAGTCTCCGCAAAGCCGACACCCTGACCGCCAACTACTTTTCCAATACGATCCTGATGAACCAGGGTAACCTGGAATTTAAAGCAGAGCCCATGCCCTGGGAAGCTCAATTGTCTTCCTACAGGGATGCGGTGGTAGTAGATGCCAATGGAGACGACCTCCCGGATATCTTTCTGGTAGGGAACTATTATGACAACAATATCCAGATGGGACGTTATGACGCCGACTACGGCACAATCCTTCTCAATAAAGGCAATGACTCCTTTACCGTAACCCCTGTCAATGGACTGGTAATTAAAGGACAGACCCGGCATATCCGGCCGATCGGAATAGCTGGTAAAAAATCCTATATATTGGTCAGAAATAACGACAGCACAAAAATCATCCGTTTTAATGATGAGCCGGTCAAACTACGTAACCCGGTAAAATAATCCGAATGGTCTAGTTCACCGGATAATAGATCCGGGTCACCCATCTAGAAGTATCGGCCTCCTTACTTCTGTCCGTAACAAGGGATTGGAAGGGGATGGCCATGGTCGTCAATTGAAAATCCTGAATGTATTCCTGGAGCCGCACCAGGGCCTTATTGATAGTATGATCCCCTCCCCGCACCTCGCATGCCAGGTATTTTCCAGGGACGAGCTTCCTCGTGAAAAAAGCGCCTTTGCCGCTAATCTCCTTACTGTTGGGTATGGCCACCATCAACTGATATTGTCCATCTGCCAGGGAAGTAATATTCATCATCGGAAAATTCGTCTCCATCCCCCCCGCTTCTTTTATCTGTGCATGCATTTTTTGCAAAGCTGTATAAATATCAACAGTACGCGGATAAGCAGGCAATACCATCCGGCTCGCCAGTAGAAAACTGTCCCGGGTGGAAACTTCCCGGATCGGCAGCCCATAGACATTTTCTCTTTTGCCCAGAAAAGGCCGCAGTACGCCAAGTAATTCCGCCAGATCCTTCCTAAGACCCTTCGCATGCAAATACGTCCTCACCCTGCTGACGGGATTTATACCGGCATCCAGGTTACATTCCCATTGTATCACGGCAGAATCCGGGGCGCCATTGGAAACGACCGTCATCAGGCTCCGGATGACAGAATCTTTTCCATGGATCAGGACGCTGATCACAGGATACGACGCACCCTCCACCTGATACCGGTTCCCATGATATTCCGGCAGTAGCTCACCACCCTCCTTTTTCCCAGGCCACCACTTTATCCAGTTGGATCCATCTCCAAGAAATTTGAAACCTCCGTTCACATTGCAGTTGGCCGCAATCATCCCCGACACAACAACGGTCCGGGGAATACCTACATATACCAGCCCTGTCAATAAAACTAAAAGGAGCACTATCCCTGTCAACCATTTTTTCATACGAGCAATGAAAATAAACAATAATGTGTAAATTGGCCCCAAACGATTGATAAATTGTATTTATGGATATACGGATCAGCAACAACCGCCGGACTTCTTGCCTCCTCATTTGTTCAATTATCTATACGGTCCTGTTCCTCCGGCTTCCAGTTTCCGCACAGCCATCCCGCACACCGCAATCTCCCCCCGCTTCCGATCCCTGGATCATCCGGGCCGATACCATCGACCCCTCTAATTACTATGGCGTCACCGTCGCCAATGGAATGATAGGACTCGTCTCCTCCTCCGAACCCTTCAAAGCAAAAGATGTCGTGCTCAACGGAGCTTTCGATCTCTATGGCCGGGGCCGCGTCAGCAATATCCTCAAGACCTTCAACTTCGTGAACATGTACCTGGACATCGACGGCCAGCGTATCGATAACTTCCGGCAGGTGTCCCACCTGCAGCAGGTGCTAGATATGAAACACGCTAACCTGACCACCAGCTTCGACTACGAAGATAAGGCATCCGTTACCTATACCTGGTACTCCCTGCGACACTTACCCTATACGGCGCTGGTAGACATATCCATCACCGCTAAAAAAGATATCGAGATCATCCCCGCCAGCGTCATGGAAGCCCCCGATATGCTGAAAGACGTTCAGAACTATTATAACGAGATCGACCGCCCCCATGTGAAAATATCCCTGCTGACCTCCACCGCCAAAAGTCCCACCGGCAAATTGCTGATGGCCGCCTCCAATAGCTTCCTCTTCGATGAACCCCACGGTACCGAACCCGCCGTAATCCATGAAATGTGGGATAATAGCATGCACCTGCTTAAATTTAAAAAGAAGCTGACCGCAGGGACCACCTACCATTTTGCCGTGGCCGGCACCGCTATCACCTCGGCACATAATGAAGATCCCCTCAACGAAGCCGAACGCCTCACCCTCTTCGCCACCCTGGAAGGAAGCCGCCGGCTCATAGCATTCCACGACCACGCCTGGGAAGAACTATGGAAAAGCGACATCCTCGTGGAAGGAGACGACAGTACCCAACGGGACATCCATAACATGATCTACCACCTTTATTCCTTTGCCCGGGAAGGAACATCCTACAGCCTCTCCCCGATGGGCCTCAGCGGCCTTGGCTACAATGGTCATACCTTCTGGGATACGGAGATCTGGATGTACCCGGCCCTGCTCCTCCTGCAACCCAAAATCGCCGCCTCCCTGATGGAATACCGCTATCAGCGACTGGAAGCCGCCCGCCACAATGCAGCTGCCCACGGCTACAAGGGCGCCATGTTCCCCTGGGAAAGCGCCGCCAGCGGCAATGAAGAAACCCCCATCTGGGCCCTCAGCGGCCCCTTCGAACATCATATCACCGCCGATGTAGCCATCGCCGCCTGGAATTATTACTGCGTAACACAGGACAGGAGCTGGCTACGTGAGAAAGGTTATCCCATCCTGAAAGAAACGGCCGATTTCTGGGCCAGCCGCGTAGAACGGAACGGCCCCGGTCATTATGATATAAAGAATGTAGTCGCCGCCGACGAATGGGCGGAGAATATAGATAATAACGCTTATACGAACGCGGCAGCCCGCGCCAACCTCCTGTATGCCACCCAAGCGGCTAAACTATTGGGATTAACCCCCGACACCGACTGGATGATCGTCCGTACCAACATCCCGATCCTGCATTTCGAAGACGGCACCACCAAAGAACATGCCTCCTATAATGGAGAGAAGATCAAACAGGCCGATGCCAATCTCCTCGCCTACCCGCTAAAAGAGATCACAGCCCCGGATGCCATCCGCCGCGACCTGGATTATTACGAGCCCCGGGTAGGAGAAGGCCCCGCCATGACACATGCCATTTTTTCCATCCTCTACGAACGGCTGGGCCAACCCGCCAAAGCATACCAGGACTTCAAAACGGGCTATACTCCCAACCTCCGACCGCCCTTTGGGGTCATTGCGGAGACAGCATCCGGCAATAACCCCTATTTCGCCACCGGGGCAGGCGGTATGCTGCAAGCTATGCTAAATGGCTTCGGCGGTTTGGAGATCACCCCTATGGGAATCATTCAGTTAAAAACCCAGCTGCCCGCCAAATGGAAATCCTTGAAAATGTTGGGTATCGGAATCCGAGGAAACACTTACGTCGTAAAATAACAGCACTTACCGTAAAATAAGCAGCTCACCTAAACGTTTATACCCCCATAAGACAATTATCCTAACAACCAGATTAAACTAAGGGGGATCTTAGCAGTCTTATACTACACTATTGATAAGGTTTTACTTTTTTATTTAACAAATAGATTGTAGTTTTAAAGTATCCAAGATCCTCCTGCGCAGCCTTTAATCACTTTTAAAGATATATGGCATTGAAAAACCCATTTAACTTTTTGAAAAAAGCATTCAGGAATCTTTACTTCCTCATGTTCCTCAACGGTTTTCTGTTAGCCTCCCTTTTTTACTTTAAAATGGAAGCAGCTTACGAGAAAGGACTTTTCCTTTCTATAAAAACAAGCATCGACAGTAAATTAGATGACAACGATACACAGGACTCCATCGTCGTAAAAGCAATGAGCGCCTGTAATGCACTAATGGCAGACCGGGCCACCACCTTCCATAATGGAACCAATCTGGGCCCTCAGTCCGACTTCTTCCATCCGGCTTCCGTAGACCTGATGACCGCCGAAGGCGCCTGTGGCAGCTACTCCGAAGTATTGGCGCGAATACTCCAAACGTATGACTATCCTATCCGCATCGCTCAAATGAAATCCAACGGCGTCTTCGCCGCACATAATATAGTAGAAGTAAAGACAGGCAGCAAATGGGTCGTGCTCGATCCCACCTTCAATGCATACTTCGTCCGGCCGGATTCAAAGCTCGCCAGCTTTGACGATGTGAAAAATAACTGGACTTATTACTCCAAACAGGTACCGCCCGGATATGACCTCGCCTATCGCTATGAAGATGTAAGATATACCAACTGGAATAAGATCCCCATTATCTTCCCCGCTATCAAAGGCGTGCTCAATCTCTTCCTCGGCAAGAAAGAAGCAGATACCATCTCCATACGGACTTATATGCTAAAGATCTATACCATTTATTTTTACATCGCACTCCTGCTCTGTATCCCGATATTGCTGATCACCATCAAACTGATCGTTAAAAAACGACTTTTCCCAAACCAGGATACCCCTCTCACCTTCAGTAACCTGTTCAAACACCTGAAGCTCCGAACCCCCAACCATATGCAAAGCCTGTAAATGGGAGTCTTACCTGCCAGTTATCGTATCCATGCATAGTAGATCCACTAAAGGGGATCAGCCATCAAATGCCTATATTTATCCCGTCCTTTACTATGAATATCTTGAATATCTGCTATTTGGCAGTTCGTCGGACCATTCATCAGTATTTGCGTATTCATCATTTTGATGTAGGTTTGGCCCATAAAAAATTAATAAATGCTTAAAGTAGGCGTTTTTGGCGTAGGGCACCTTGGAAAATTTCATCTTAACAACTGGAAAGAGATCAAAAAGGCGGAATTAGTGGGATTCTATGACCCCAATGATACCATCGCCCAGGAAGTCTCGGAAAAGTACCAATTGCCCCGCTTCCTCGACCCGGAACGTCTTATGGACGCCTGCGACCTCGTAGATATCATCGCCCCGACACCCTTTCATTTTACCCTCTGTGAAAAAGCCATCCGTAAGGGTAAACATGTATTTGTTGAGAAACCGCTGGCCAATACCATGGAAGAGGCCAAAGAGCTGGTAAAGCTGGTAAAAGAATCCAATGTCAAATTACAGGTCGGCCACGTAGAACGCTTCAACCCAGCCTACCTGGCCGTGAAGACCCTGCAGCTGACCCCTATGTTCATCGAAGTCCACCGCCTCGCCCAGTTCAATCCCAGGGGAACGGAAGTTAGCGTGATCCTCGACCTGATGATCCATGACATCGACATCATCCTCAGCCTGGTCAGGAGCGAAGTGAAGAATATCTCAGCCAGCGGCGTAGCCGTCATGACCGAAACTCCCGATATAGCCAGCGTACGCATCGAATTCAACAACGGCTGCGTAGCCAATCTTACCTCCAGCCGCATATCCATGAAGAAAATGCGAAAAATGCGCCTTTTCCAGAAAGACGCCTATATCGGTATCGACTTCCTGAATAAAAAAGCCGAGGTCATTAAATTGAAGACGCCCCAGGACCTGGACGTATTCTCCTTCGACATCGAAACACCCAATGGAAAAAAGACGATCGCACTTTCCAACCCATCCGTACCGGAAGTAAATGCGATCCGGCTGGAGCTGGAAAAATTCTGTGACGCCATCCTGGAGAATACACCCACCCTGGTCTCGGAAGTAGATGGGTTCCGGGCAATGGACATCGCTCACCAGATCCTTCAAAAAATAAAACACAATACCATCAATTCCTGATCCTGGTCATGCCAGCGAATAAAAAAGAACATACAATCAATATCCTCTGGTACCTTCTCAGTGACTACCTCACTGCCCTGGTCGCTTCCATGATCTTTCACTTCAGCCGGAGGTTATTGTTGTCCGAAGCCATCCTGGTAAATCATAAGCTACTCCTGACCAACCGCTTCTGGCTGGGCACCATTACCATCCCCCTCTGCTGGCTCATCCTCTACGCCATGGTGGGATCCTATACCTCTCTCTATAAGAAATCGCGGCTCAACGAGCTCACCAATACTTTTATCTACAGCATTACCGGCTGTACCATCATCTTCTTCACCATCGTCATCAACGACCCCGTAAAAGACTATCACTACTTCTATAAAACCTATTTCATTTTCCTCGCCGCCCAGTTCATCCTGACCCTGATCGGCAGGATAACCATCCTCAACATCGTTCACAGCCAGTTGGAGAAAGGAAAAGTATCTTTCAATGCCCTGCTGATCGGCAGCAATGCCGTAGCAACCAAGATTTACAAAGACTCCTTTGAAGGCCTTCGCTCCTCAGGCTACCAATATGCCGGCTACGTATACAATGATCATCAGCAGAATAATGGCATCGCCCGATACCTTCCCGAGCTGGGCAGCTCCGGGGAAATAGAAAAGATCATCGACAACAACCAGATTGAGCTGGTAGTCGTCGCCCTCGAACGATCGGATAGGGCAGAAGTGGAAAAGATCCTTGAAAGACTGAGCGATAAAGACGTAGAAATAAAGATCATCCCCAGTACCCTGGATATCCTGTCCGGCTCCGTCAGGACCAGTAATGTACTCGGCGCCCTCCTCTCCGATATCCACACCGGCCTCATGCCCGAATGGCAGCAAAATATCAAAAGACTGATCGATGTACTGATAGCCACGCTCGGCTTGATCCTCTTATCCCCCCTCATTCTCTACGCAGCCATCCGAGTCAGACTCTCCTCCCCCGGCCCCATCATCTACAGACAAGAGAGGACCGGCTATAAAGGCAAAACCTTTCTGATCTGCAAGCTGCGCTCGATGTACCTCCATGCGGAAGACGACGGCCCCGCCCTCTCCTCCCATAACGACCAGCGCGTCACCCATTGGGGAAAGACCATGCGCAAATGGCGCATCGACGAACTACCCCAGCTCTGGAATGTCCTGAAAGGAGAAATGTCCCTGGTAGGCCCCAGGCCCGAACGACAATACTATATCGCTCAGCTATACCATCGTACCCCCTATTTCCGTTACCTGCTGAAAGTGAAGCCCGGCATTACCTCCTGGGGAATGATCCAGTTCGGATATGCTGAGAATATCGATGAAATGATCGAACGCATGAAATACGACCTGATGTACATAGAAAATATCTCTTTGGGCCTCGACCTCAAGATCATGCTGCATACCCTGCGCATTATCTTTATGGGCAAAGGACGATGAACCGATTGCAAAAAATGATAAAAAAAATATTCCTGTTTGTCATTTATAGTACGCTGCTCGTAGCTCGCAGCGTACAGGTTGCGGCTCAGCCCCCGGCTCAAACGCAAGCCCCATCCCTTCCAACCCCATCCCAGGCTCCGGAGCCCTATTGGCAACAACAGGCCGACTTCGATATTCGCGTAACCCTCAACGATAACGACCATTCCCTCCGCGGCTTTGAAACGATCCGGTATACCAACCACTCCCCCGATACCCTCTCCTTTCTCTGGATTCACTGCTGGCCCAATGCCTACAAAGACCATACGACCGCCCTCTACCAGCAATTGGCACAGATTGAAGAACGACGGGGCAAACTGCAGAAGATAAAAGAAAATGGCTATATCGACCAGTTGAGCTTCAGCGTCAACGGAACCACCGCCCTCACAAAACCCCATCCGAAATATTCCGACATCCTCCAGCTCCTCCTGCCCTCCAAACTCGCACCCGGAGAAGAGATCACCATCACCACCCCCTTTTTCGTTAAGATACCCTCTTATTTTTCCCGTCTCGGTCACGAAGGCAAAAGCTACATGATCACCCAATGGTACCCCAAACCCGCCGTATATGACCCCAAAGGATGGCATGAAATGCCCTACCTGGACCAGGGCGAATTTTACAGCGAGTTCGGCAACTTCGACGTCCATATCACCCTCCCCTCCGCTTATACCGTCGGCGCAACCGGCAGCCTCCAGACCAAAGAAGAGCTGGAAACCTACAAACGACTGGGACGGCTAAACCTCACCACCCCCGAAGCCCCCACCCACTACCTGAGCAAAGAACCCGCATCCCAAATACATTCCTTAGCCGCCGCCGCCTTCAAAACACTGGACTATCACGCAGAGAACGTACACGACTTTGCCTGGTTCGCCGATAAATCTCTTTTGATCAATTACGACACCCTCCAGCTGCCTTCCGGAAAAATCATCGACGTCTTTTCCTATTATCATCCCAACGGAAATAAAGAATGGCAGCATAGCATCTCTTATATCAAAGACGCCGTCCTGCACTATTCCCAATGGATCGGCCAGTACGATTACCCCGTGGTCAGCGCCCTGGAAGGTCCCGGCAACACCTCCTCCGGCGGAATGGAATACCCCATGATCACCCTGATCACCAGCCCCCGGGCGCACCGGGAAGACCTCGACGGAGTGATCGCCCACGAAGTAGGTCACAACTGGTTCTACGGCATGCTGGGCAGCAACGAACGCGAACACCCCTGGATGGACGAAGGAATCAACACCTTTTATGAATTCCGCTATGAAGCGGAAAAGTACCGCAGCAATACCATCCTCGGCTCCGAAATACCGGAAAAATGGCAGCGGCTGGGACCGGAAGAATTCCTGGATGCCGCTTACGATGTGCTTAACCAACTGCGAATGACCGAACCGATCGAGACGCCGGCCGCAGACTTTCCATCTGAGTTCGACTATGGCCTGGTCGTATATGCGCGGACAGCCGTATGGATGCATATCCTGGAAAAGACCATCGGCAAAGACAATTTTAAGAAAGGGATGCAGAACTATTTTTCCCGCTGGAAATTCAAACACCCCTATCCCGAAGACCTCAAAGCCAGCCTGGAACAAATCACCCATTCCAGCCTCGACAAGCTCTTCGACCTGCTGAATAAGACAGGAATGCTGTAATTTCGACCAACTTCATCCGGAGATAAAAATGAACCTGCATAAAAGAATCTATATACTTCTCTTGACCGCTTATTGCGCACTGGGAACAGCCCATTCGCAGGAGATTGCCCGCTCCCCGGACATCATCCGCGCCCAACCCCGCCTGTCGCCGGCACCTGCCGCCCCCCGCTGGCAGCAGCAAGTCGACTACACCATCGACGTATCCCTGAACACGGAGGAACATACCCTCGACGGTTTCCTGAAAATGACCTACAGCAACCACTCCCCCGATACCCTCTCCTTTATCTGGATCCACTGCTGGCCCAACGCCTACAAAAACGATCGGACAGCGTTTAGCGATCAGCTCCTCGACAACGGGAGAACCGATTTCTATTTCTCGGATAAAGGGAAAAAAGGCTATATCAACCACCTCGACTTCCGGGTAGAAGGCGTCGTAGCAAAAATGGAAGACCATCCCCAATACATCGATGTCATAAAAATAATATTACCTACGCCCCTTGCACCAGACGCTCAGATAACGATCACCACGCCCTTCCACGAACAATTGCCCTTCCCCTTTTCCGGGAGCGGCTATAACAAAGGCAATTACCAGATCGCACAATGGTTCCCCCAACCCGCCGTCTATGACCCCAAAGGATGGCACCCCATCCCCTACCTGGACCAGGGCGGATCCTACAGCGAATACGGCGACTTCGACGTCCGCATCACCCTTCCAAAGAATTATACGGTCGCCGCCACCGGCGCCCTCACGTCCACCACTCTCGTCCCCGATTCTATCCGCCCCCGTTCTTCCTTACCCGGCACCCGAACATATACCCTTCCCCTAACCGACGCCCCCGCCGGCACCCAGACCCTCCGCTTCCTGCAAAAAAATATTTCCGGCTTCGCCTGGTTCGCCAACCCGCATTTCCAGACCGACCACGATACTTTACAACTGCCTTCCGGCAGGATCATCGACCTATACACCTGCTACACCCCGGAGGCCGCCCCCCTCTGGCATCCATACAGCATGGCCTCCCTAAAGAAAGCCATCCGTTTCCGCTCCGCCCTGATAGGCGAATATCCTTATGACGTCATCAGCATAGCAGAAATTCTCCCGCTTTCCGCCGGAGCAACTCCCGACCTAACAGCCTTCCCCGGAATGGCTTCCCCGGGAACATCCTCCAAAGCGCCCTCCGGAGCATCCTCCGAACTGTCATACCCAACCCTCGCCGGCATCCCCACCCCAACCACCGTCAAAGCCCTCGACCTCTCCATCCAGCACGCCATAGGACTCAATTGGTTCCACTCCATCCTCGGCCCTGACGAACGTACCACCCCCTGGATGACCCAAGGCTTCAATACCTACTACGACCGCCGCTATAAAAATATTCACTATCCACCCGGCACCCCGGACCCCATACACCACGCCCCCCCGAAATGGATAAAAAACAAATTACCGGCCGACCTGGCCTCCCTGCTCGTCAATACACTCGGGGAAGAACGAAGAGACCAGCCGATCTCCACGACATCCGAAGATTTTACCGCTCTTAACTATAGCCTGATCGCCCATACGAAAGCTGCCCTTTGGCTCGAACGGCTGCAGGACTCCCTGGGTACCCCTCTCTTCGACAGCTGCATGCAGGAATACTTCCGGCGCTGGACCTTCCAACACCCCACCCCCGAAGACTTCCGTACCGCATTCGGGAACACCGGCGCCCGTAGCCTGGCAGCCCCCTTTGCCCAACTGGACGCGCAAGGCCCCCTCCCTGGCCCGGCACATCCAAAAAAAATACGCCCCACCTTCCTCTTCTCGGGACGCAATACGGACAAGATCAGCTATATCAATATCGCGCCGGCTGTAGGATATAATACCTACGATCACTTCATGGTCGGGGCCGTGATCCATAATTTCGACCTGCCCCCGAATGCCTTTCAGTTCCTGCTTGCGCCTCTCTACGCAACGAACAGCCGCCAATTCACCGGCGCCGGCTACCTCGGTTATTCCTGGTACCCCCGCGGCCCCTTCCAAAAGATCGGCCTCGGCCTGGAAGCCGCCAAATTCTCCTCCTTCTCCGGCAGCGATAGCAATGGCAACAAATTATTCGGTGGATTCTATAAGATAGCCCCCTCCCTGCGCCTCACCCTGAAAAATAAGACCGCCCGCAGCACGATCCGGGAATGGCTCGAATGGAAAACATATCTTATCGGCGAACAAGCCTTCACCGGTTACGTGCAGAAAAGCACCGACTCCCTTTCATACCCCGCCGCCATAAGTAAATATCACTTCCGCTACCTCAATCAGCTTAGCTTCAATATAGAAGACACCCGGGTACTCTATCCCTACCGGGCTTTATTACAGATCCAGCAAGGTGACCGCTTTTACCGGATCAATTTCACCGGCAACTATTTCTTCAACTATGAAGCAGGCGGCGGTATGGGCCTGCGACTCTTTGCCGCCAAATTCGGCTACCTCGGCGGCACATCCTCCTCGCTGGACCTCACCAGCTATCAACCAAAGCTCACAGGCGTCAGCGGCTCCGAAGATTATACTTACAGCAACTATTTTGTCGGACGTAATGACTATACAGGCTTTTCAAGCCAGCAGATCATGATCAGGGACGGAGGCCTCAAAATACGCGTCCCCAATTTCCCCTTTCTGGAAGGAAGGTCGGATAACTGGGTCAGCGCCCTCAACCTCAACAGCACCCTGCCCTCCGCTATCGTACCCCGCTGGCTGCCCCTCAAGGTATTCCTGGACATCGGCACCTACGCAGGAGCCTGGCAGGACAATCCCCTCACAAGCCGGTTCCTCTATACGGGAGGACTGCAACTTTCCCTCTTCCATAATGTCGTCAACTTCTACGCGCCCCTGTTCTATAGCAGCGATTTCAGCGACCAGTTAAAGACCATCCCAAACCAGAATACCTTTTTCAAAAAACTATCCTTCAGCATAGACCTGCAGAACATATCCCCCCATCAACTTTTCTGATATAAATAAATGAATTCCCCCTACCATATACGCTATCTGAGAAGACCCGCGATCGATCTGCAGAAATGGGATGCCTGCATCGACCGGTCCACTAACGGGTTGATCTATGGGCGAAGCTTTTACCTGGATCATATGACCGCAGGACAATGGGATGCCCTGGTGCTGGAAGACTATGCAGTGGTACTGCCATTGACCTGGAAACAAAAGGCAGGGATCAGATACCTCTACCAACCCGCCTTTACCCAGCAGCTCGGTATCTTCTCCCCTACGCCTCCTCCGGCCGCCCTGATAGAAGATTTCCTCGCCCACCTCAACATCCATTTTCGCTTCGCAGAGATCTTCTTCAATTTTCAGAACGCCCATCCATCCCTGCAGGCATATACGAACTTTATCCTACCCCTTGATATTCCTTATACCCAACTGTCTGCACAATACAAAAAGGGCCTGGTGAAGAGCCTCAAACTTGCCACCCGCTCCTCTTTTCAATACATACACGATTTCGATCTGCCCACAGCCCTTGACCTTAATCAACAACAATACCAGCACAGGACCCCGCATGTAAGAGAAACAACTTACCGGCAATTTAAAGAGCTCTGTCTTTTTTTAGCGCCTGCCGGCAAGGTCCTGCTGAGAGCCCTCACGGACCACCGGCAACAACCACTGGCAATAGCCTTGCTCCTCCGGGAGAAAGACAGGATGTACCTGCTGCAATCCACCGTCTTGCCGGCCGGACGACAGACGGCCGCCAACCATTTGCTGCTGGATCATCTCATCAGGGAGTTTGCCGGTACCCCAATGATCTTAGACTTTGAAGGATCCGAGATACCAGGCATCGCCCATTTTTACAGGAATTTCGGCGCGAAAGATCAACCCTATTATTTTTACCGCCACAACCGGTTGCCCTGGCCCTTCCTGTTATTCAAAAATTAATACCTATTTTTAAAAGATATATCAGCCCGTTCACCAGGCAATATGATCTTCTGCAATCGGATCGTTTGCCCGGGTGGCTGCAATAGCTGAGAAAAATCGCTGCCCATGCCAAATAACCCCGATAGATTTGTTCGTATTATCAGGACCAGGCCCTTTTTCTGGATACTCATTCCGGTCTTTTTTATGGTCAAGAACGCATCGCTATACCGGACCGCCATCTCTTTCACTCATGTCTTTGCATTATTGCTCAGGTACCTGGCCGGCGCAGCCATTCTTTACTTTATCCTCTTCCTGCTCTTTGCAAAGAAAAATTATAAGGCAGCTCTTTTTTGTACCGCCCTCCTGACTGTTTATTTCTTCTACAGCAATTTCGACACTTTCCTCCAGAGGCAGTCATGGCTCTATCCATTTTCCAGGTACAGGTGGTCCTTACCCACCATAGCCCTTATCCTTTTCATCGCCTTCTTTTATATCCGCCGGCTGCAAAGACCGCCTGAAAGGACCATCGGCTTCCTCAACATCCTGCTGATCTTATTTTGCTTGTCCGAAGCATTGCCCTTGCTTTATAAATCGCTGAGCCCGCAAAAACCGCCACTCCTGACGATAGAAAAAGAAAACCCACCCGCCCGATACGCACCGGTCACTTCCATACACCCCAATATTTACTTTCTGTTATTGGATGAGTACCAGGGCAACGCCGGCCTGCAGAAAATATTCAATTACCCTAATACCCAATTGAAAAATACCCTCTCCGGTAAAGGCTTTTTTTCACCGCAAATGGCCAGGTCGAATTACAACATGACCTTTTTTTCGATGCCTTCTATTTTTAATATGAATTACCTGGACGGTGAAATTCAGGGCACAACGACTTCGGAAGACCTCCTGCACTTTTCATCCGGGATCGGTCTGATCCGGGATTCCCGCCTTATCGGATTCTTAAAGAATATAAATTATAAAATGATCGATCTCTCCCCCTTCCCACTCGACGGATCAGGAGAAACCGTATCACAATTCGAATGTGTTATTTCTGAGACCAGCCTTTTTACCGATCAGACCCTGTTCCATTTTGTAAAAGAAAAATTCAGCTGGATGATCCCCGATAAAAGGATCCTGCGTTTCCTCAATCCATCGGACTATATTATTCAATATTACAATGAATACGTCAGGGAACATCTTCTCGCCGCTTCGGCAGCTCCACGTAAGGATCCGAGGTTCGTTTACGCACATTTTTTTATTCCCCATGCTCCCTTTCTTAAAGACTCTTCAGGCAATGACGTGAATTTTAAAGAGCTTACGCAGAAAAGCCTCGCTCTTGATAAAAACTATATAAAAGGACGCTATCTGGACTACCTGAAATACGCCAATTCAATGCTGATAAATAGTATCGATACCCTTATAAAAAACGATCCTGGATCGATTATTCTGGTCATGAGCGACCACGGGTACAGGAACCTGGGCGCGGACGACATAACGTTTCAGTTCAATAATCAATTTTATATCCGTACCCCGGAACAAACCTATTCCGGGTGGCCGGATACCGTAGATGCCGTAAATGCATTCCGAATCCTGCTAAACAATGAATTCAATCAAAAATTGGGATACCTGCCTTACCGGAAATATGAATTCACGCTGCCCCGGCAGGCGCCGGCAATTTATCAGCGATGAGCAGATCCACCGGAGTGGTGATCTTTATATTATTCAGTTCCCCTTCCACTAAATGCACTTTATGACCAGAAGCCTCCACAACGGTGGCTTCATCGGTAAAGGTTTCCTGGTAGGCCACTGTATAGGAAGACAATAAGATCTCACTACGAAATGTCTGCGGTGTTTGCACCAGCTTCACACAAGCGCGATCGATAGGCTCATTTCCTGCCGGAGTCACCAAACGCACACTGTCTTTGGAATCGATGACCGGAATAGCCGATCCCTGCTCAACGGCCTTCTCATAGCAACGATGCACCAGGTCTGTTGTCAACAGGCATCGTACCCCATCATGCACAAAAATGACAGCCTCTTCCGCCCCGCCTGGGACCGCCTCCTCTCCCTCCGCCATCCCCGCACGCGGGTCCGCCAGCATCCCCTCCACCACCTGCAGCCCGTTCTTAACGGAATGGAACCGCGTGGGGCCACCCGCCACCAGGCGGATACGGTGAGGAGCACGGGTTTCTTGCACGATCGTCCTGCCCGTCTCCATATGCGCTGACGGCAATACCAGGATAATATCCAGGTCCTCGTAAGCATCCAAAAAGATAGTCAGCGTATGCCATAAGACCGGCTTTCCCCGTAACAACAGGAACTGCTTGGGTACCTGGGTACCCATACGCAGACCGGATCCCCCGGCCACTATGACGGCATACTTTTTCATGAAATCCCAATTGTCATTCCCGTCCTTCACAACGGCTTATAAACAGTCGGCTTCGCGTTTCATTTCAGCAAGGCCTTGCATTCCTTCAGCAGGAGCTCCGCATTGATGGCGACCGTTCCCACTTCCTCACAGACCAGCCCGCCGGCAATATTGGCTATCTCGGCCATCAACCGGGTATCCTTCGTTACCGCATACACCAGCGAAGCAACAGCGATCACCGTATCCCCGGCCCCGCTGACATCGGCGATATTGCGCAGATGAGAAGAGATAATAGCAGACTCGCTGGGAGACTGGTAGTAAACCCCCTTCTCCGATAAAGTGATAAAAGAAATAAGATGGTGTAATTTTTCGGCCAGCTGCCCGTGGATACTTTGCAGAGCAGGTAACTGTATATCGTCCAGGAGCAGGTTCAGCCCCTCTTTCACCTCTTTCAGGTTCGGCTTGAAAATGGTCACACCCTCGTAGGAAAAGAAATTCTTCCGTTTGGGGTCCACCGCCGTAACGACCTGACGCTGGCTGCAAAGCCCGATCACTTCCCGGATCACCCGCGGGGTCAGCACCCCTTTATTGTAATCCTCGAAGATCATCACCTGCGGATTTTCCCGGTTCAGGTATTTCTCCACCTGCGAAAGAAGCTCGTCCTCTTCCACGGGCGATAGATCCCGCGTCGTCTCCGAATCCAGTCGCAGCATCTGCTGATTGCGACCCATGATCCGCGCCTTGCTCGTCGTGATCCGGTTATCGCTTTTCAACAGATACCCCGTATCGATCTGGTTGCTGGCCAGCAACCCTCCCAGTATCTTCCCTTCTTCCTCGGTGCCGATGATAGAGAAAGTCGACACCCTCGCACCCAGGCTGGACAGGTTCAACGCCACATTGCCGGCCCCACCGATCCGGTACTCCCGTTTGTCCAGCGTAACGACCGGCACCGGCGCCTCAGGAGAGATCCGCTCTACATGCCCCCACCAATAGGTGTCCAGCATGATATCACCGATCACACCCGCCTTTATGTTCTTAAAATCTCCGAATAACTTAGTAAAATCAGTCATACATAACGCAATTATGGATTCACACTTGTCAGTCGCCATCATTCATCCTATAATCAGCTTCAATCATACAATCAGCCTCAACCGTACAATCAACTCAACCATACAATCAGCCTCAACCGTACAGCCCCCTTCAACCATACAATCAGCTTCAATCATACAATCAGCCTCAACCATCATAGTCGTCCTCAATTGTACCATCAGCTTCGGGCCCAGTACGATGTCGCAAAAGGCACCTATCTGCGCATCGGGACTTGCCTGACCAGAGAGATCAAAAGCAGATCCAGTGCCGTTGCGAGCATCGTACAGGACCCCGGACACCTATGAAGTCTTCTGACTCGACTTCGTAGCTGCGAAGTTCCGACTTCGCACCTACGAAGCCTTCTTACCGGACACCTATGGTGTCTTCTTACTGGACAGCGCTATATAATACAAAGGTATCCCCGCCAGCACAATTCCCAACCCCCAACCCGCATAAACAGGCTTCTGAATGATCAGGGCAATACAGAACACGATCGCCAGCAGAATATAGATGGCAGGCAATACCGGGTAACCGAATGCCTTATACGGCCGCTCCATCTCCGGAGCCTTCTTCCGCAAAATAAAAATCCCCAGCACCGTCAGCGCATAGAAGAAGACGGCGACAAAAGAGATCATATCCAGCAGATCGCCATACTTTCCGCTGAGACACAAAATAGCCGCTACCACACATTGTGCCCAAAGAGCCCAGGCCGGCACGGAATTCTTATTCAGATTCCCGGCCTTCCGGAAGAAAAGACCGTCATTAGCCATCGTATAATATACACGGGCCCCGGCCAGGATCAGTCCGTTATTACATCCAAAAGTAGAGATCATGATCATCACCGCGATCACATAGGTGCCAATATGCCCGAAAATGACATTCGCCGCAGCGACAGCCACCCGGTCCTGCGGAGCAAAAGCAATCCCGCTCAACGGCAGGACACTCAGGTACATCAGGTTGGCGCAGACATAGATCACCGTTACGATCAACGTGCCGAAGAACAGGCTCAGACCAATATTTCTCTTGGGATTCTTCATCTCCCCGGCAATAAAAGTCACATTATTCCAGGCATCGCTGGAAAAGATCGAACCCGTCATAGCAGCCGCAATAGCCCCCACCACCGCCAGCCCCAGGATAGGTGAACCCAGGATATCCGAAGAGCCTCCTCCCGTAGCATGCGTCAGTTTCTGCATGTTCCAGGCATCCGCCCAGTTGGCATGCCAGATTCCTTTTTGCGCCCCCAGCAGAAACCCGAAAACGATCAGCCCGAAAACACTCAACAGCTTGGTGACCGTAAAAATAGTCTGGATCCATTTCCCGGATTGGATCCCCCGCGTATTGACATACGTAAGAAATGCGATCAGCAGGATAGCGACCAGCTGAGCCCAATGGATCTTCAGACCGCCCACCTGTAAAAAGACATTTTCATCCGTCAGTTCCAACGCAGGGAAGAAATACCCGGCAAACTTCGAGAAAGCCACCCCTACCGCCGCAATCGTCCCCGTCTGGATTACCGCAAAAAAACTCCAGCCATACAAGAAACCGGTCAGCGGATTATAAGCCTCCTTCAGGTATACGTACTGACCACCGGCCTTCGGATACATGGCGCTCAGCTCCCCATAGCTCATGGCAGCCGCCAGCGTCATAAACCCCGTAATAGTCCATACGAAGATCAGCCAGCCCGCGCTGCCTGTAGTCCTTGTAATATCTGCGCTAACGATAAAGATGCCCGACCCGATCATAGAACCGGCTACGATCATCGTGCCGTCTAATAAGCCAAGGGATGGCTTGAAAGTTTTGGTGGTTTCTGCCATAGAATAATTTATAGACGGAAGATAAGGAAATCATCGGATTCCTGCACAGTTCTTACCCATCATCCGGCAACGGCAAGAGCCCCGCTGGCCTCACCGGTCAATTTTTCTTCTTATATATGGCATTCAGCCCGTCCAGTAAGTCGGGGGTAATGTTATAGAGAGTATCTTTATAATATATAAAAGAACTGGGATCGTAGGCAAAAATAAAGGAATAGCTCTTTTGCTTCGTATTATAATCTTTTAGAAAGTCTTCGATCTTTCTGCGGATATTGGTTTTCAGGTCTTCGGTTTTCTTATAAAGGTCCTGCTCCAACGCAGATTTTCGGCTCTGAAAAGCCTGCTGCATGGCCTGGTATTCCTGCTGGGCCTGTTCGCTCTCGGCCGGGGTCATCGTATTCCCCTTTTGTCTCCAGGCTTCTACCTTTTTCTGGTTGCTCCTGTCGAGGCTGCTCAGTTCCATATTCATCTCATTCTCCTTCCCCTTGACCTGCGCCTGCGCATCCTTAAAATAGTCATAATGCGCTTCCAGGGTATCCATATCAAAATAGGCGATCTTAAACCCATTGCCGGAATCCTTCTTCTCCCCATCGGTCAACTTTTTCAGCTGTTCGCCATGGTGCGACTGTAAAAAGAATAATACTCCGATCAGGGCCAGGGCAATCACGCTTAAAACGGTAGAAATATACTTCATGGTAGACGAATTGTTTTGAATTTAACACCCATAGATACCAGCAAACGCGAATATAACGAGTAGGTTTTGTATATAAAAAAAGTAGGAGGCTTTTTACCCCCTACTTGATTTTTTTTAACAATCTTTCTAATGTCTGACCTTCGGTCGAGGCGGTTACACCGCCTCCGGATTCCGGCGGCCCATCGTCCTTATAATAAAAGACTATTCTTCTTCATCGAACTGCATGGCCTCACGGGTCGTCTGCAACAATTCATACTCCTCTTTGCTACCCACGATCATGTTCTCGAAATCACGCAGCCCTGTACCAGCCGGGATCGGATGCCCGGTGATGACATTCTCCTTCAGGCCGAGCATATCATCGCTCCTGCCCTGGATAGCGGCAGAGGACAATACCTTGGTCGTTTCCTGGAAGGAAGCCGCAGAGATCCAGCTTTGCGTACCCAGAGAAGCCTTGGTGATACCCAGCAGCAATGGCGCCGAAGTAGCAGCATTAGCATCCCTGAACTCAGCCAGCTTCTTGTCATTGCGGCGCAGAATAGAGTTTTCCTCCCTTACTTCCCGCAGACTCACGATCTGACCTGCTTTCAGCTTGGTAGATTCACCCGGATCAACCACGACCTTCTTATCGAAGATCCAGTCATTTTCCTCCAGGAACTCGAACTTATCGACCGTATCCTCTTCCAGGAACCGGGTATCGCCCGGATCTACGATCGTCAGCTTACGCATCATCTGACGTACGATGACCTCGATATGCTTATCGTTGATCTTCACACCCTGAAGACGATATACTTCCTGAATTTCATTCACAACATATTCCTGTACGGCAAACGGACCCTTGATAGAGAGGATATCCGCCGGAGCTACCTGACCATCCGACAGCTGCGCGCCGGCCTTGATAAAGTCACCGTCCTGTGCCAGGATCTGTCTTGTGAGCGGAACAAGATATTTCTTTACCACACCATCCTTCGCTTCTACGATGATCTCACGGTTACCACGTTTGATATTACCGAAAGCTACCACCCCGTCGATCTCACTCACAATAGCAGGGTTACCCGGATTACGCGCTTCGAATAATTCCGTTACGCGGGGTAGACCTCCCGTGATATCCCTCAGCTTACCCAGGACACGCGGTATCTTCACGATTACCTGTCCGGCTCTCACCGCTTCACCTTCTTCGATAATGATATGCGATCCAACTGGTAAGTTATAAGATTTCACTTCCTTGGCTCCTTCGATATTCAAGGACGGGATCTTCGTCTTATCCTTGGTTTCGATAACCACCTTCTCACGGTGACCCGTCTGTTCGTCCGCTTCTTCCCGGTAGGTGATACCTTCGATGACCGCATCGAATTTCACATTACCGGCGATTTCGGAGATCACAACATTATTGAACGGATCCCATGTGCAGAGCACATCGCCTTTGGCCACTTTCTGACCGTCTTTCACGTTCAGCGTAGCGCCATAAGGAACGTTATTGGTGATCAGCAGACGATCATTCTTCACGTCCGTGATACGTACCTCACCGGTACGGCCAATGACGATATGTACCTTATTCCCTTCGTTGTTTTCTGTAATAACCGTTCTCAGACCGTCGAACTGGACAGTACCGTCGAATTTCGCGCCCATCGTGGATTCTACCGAAGCACTTCCGGCCACACCACCCACGTGGAAGGTACGCAGGGTCAGCTGGGTACCCGGCTCACCGATGGACTGGGCGGCAATAATACCGACCGCATCGCCCTTCTGTGTGGTATAACCCGTCGCCAGGTTCTTACCATAACACCGTACACAAACACCCCGTTTGCTTTCGCAGGTCAGCACCGAGCGGATCTCGACTATCTCGATACCAGACTCTTCGATGTGCTTGCCGATCTCTTCCGAGATCTGCTCTCCTGCAGTAACGATCAGCTTATCAGTCAGCGGATCATATACATCATGCAGGGAAGTACGTCCCAGTATCCTGTCATATAATGGTTCAACGATATCTTCATTGTCCTTCAATGCCGAGGTCGCAATTCCTCTTAACGTACCACAATCCTCTTCAGTGATGACTACGTCCTGCGCCACGTCAACAAGTCGACGGGTGAGGTAACCGGCATCCGCCGTTTTCAGAGCCGTATCCGCAAGACCCTTACGGGCACCATGCGTAGAGATGAAGTAATCCAATACGTTCAGACCACCCTTGAAGTTGGAGAGGATCGGATTTTCGATGATCTCACTACCGGTAGAACCTGATTTTCTCGGCTTGGCCATCAGACCCCTGATACCGGCAAGCTGCTTGATCTGCTGCTTGCTACCACGGGCTCCGGAATCCAACATCATATACACAGAGTTGAACCCTTGCTTATCATTCGCCAGCTCGACGATCAGCGATTCGGTGATACGGGTATCGACACGGGACCAGATATCCACGATCTGATTGTAACGCTCGTTATTGGTGATCAGACCCATATTGTAGTTTTCCCATACCTCGTCCACTTCCACCTTCGCATTGTCCAGCTGCTCTTCCTTCGTATCGGGGATGATCAGGTCATTGATGTTGAAGGACAGACCGCCTCTGAAGGCCATACGGAAACCCAGCAGCTTGATATCATCCAGGAACTTCACCGTCTTAGGGATAGTCGTCCACTTGATGATATTACCGATGATCTCCCGGAGAGACTTCTTCGTCAGCAGCGCATTCACAAAACCTACTTCCACCGGTACGTTCTGATTGAACAATACCCGTCCTACCGTGGTTTCCAGCAGTTTCACTTCAAGGCTATCGTCCGGATTCCGCACCCGGGTCTTCACCTTGATATGAGCATGCAGGTCAATTCTTCCTTCATTATAGGCGATGATCACTTCTTCTGCACTGTAGAAATATTTTCCTTCGCCTTTCACCTTTTCGGTCGGCGTCGACTTCTTACCCTTCGTGATATAGTAGAGACCCAACACCATGTCCTGTGAAGGCAGGGTGATCGGCGTACCATTCTGAGGGTTGAGGATATTGTGGGAAGACAACATCAGCAATTGGGCTTCCAGAACCGCAGCACTGCTCAAAGGCACGTGAACGGCCATCTGGTCACCATCAAAGTCAGCGTTGAAGGCCGTACAAACCAACGGATGCAGCTGGATAGCCTTACCTTCGATCAGCTTGGGCTGGAAGGCCTGGATAGACAGTCTGTGCAGCGTCGGGGCCCGGTTCAGCATGACCGGGTGACCTTTTAATATGTTTTCGAGGATATCCCATACGATAGCCTCTTTCTTGTCGACTAATTTTCTTGCGCTCTTCACCGTCTTCACGATGCCTCTTTCGATCAGCTTCCGGATGATGAACGGTTTGAACAGTTCTGCCGCCATATCCTTAGGCAGACCACACTCATGCAGTTTCAGCTCAGGCCCTACGACGATTACCGAACGACCGGAGTAATCCACACGCTTACCCAACAGGTTCTGACGGAAACGGCCTTGCTTACCTTTCAGTACGTCACTGAGGGACTTCAGGGCACGTCCACCTTCGGCTTTCACCGCGTTGGACTTACGGCTGTTGTCGAAGAGGGAATCGATCGCTTCCTGCAGCATACGCTTTTCATTACGCAGGATCACCTCGGGAGCCTTGATCTCCAACAGACGCTTCAGACGATTGTTCCTGATGATCACCCGGCGATAAAGGTCATTTAAGTCGGAAGAAGCAAAACGGCCGCCATCCAATGGAACGAGCGGACGCAGTTCCGGCGGAATGACAGGGATATATTGCATAACCATCCACTCGGGACGGTTGGTGATTCTTGAATTTGCATCGCGGAAAGCTTCCACCACGCTGAGACGCTTCAACGCATCCGCCTTACGCTGCTGGGAAGTTTCATTCGCTGCCGCATTACGCAGATCGAAAGACAACTGATCCAGCTCGATCCTTTCCAGCAGATCATGCACCGCCTCTGCACCCATCTTGGCAATGAACTTGGAAGGATCTTCATCAGGCAGATACTGGTTGTCCTTAGGAAGACTTTCCAGGATCTCCAGATATTCCTCCTCCGTCAGCAGATCCCCCGGATTCTGGCCCTTGTCCACCCGGATACCCGACTGGATGACCACATATCTTTCATAATAGACGATGCTCTCCATTTTCTTGGAGCTCATCCCCAGCAAATAACCGATCTTATTCGGCAAAGATTTGAAGTACCAGATATGAACTACAGGCACCACCAGTTTGATGTGGCCCATACGTTCCCGGCGTACTTTCTTCTCCGTCACTTCCACCCCGCAACGATCGCATACGATACCTTTGTAACGGATACGCTTGTACTTACCACAAGCACACTCGTAATCCTTTACAGGACCGAATATACGCTCGCAGAACAACCCGTCTCTCTCAGGTTTGTACGTGCGGTAGTTGATGGTCTCCGGCTTCAATACTTCCCCATACGATCTTTCGAGGATCGAGTCAGGAGAAGCTAGTCCGATAGTGATTTTTGAAAAAGTGGCCCTGGGACGATTTTCTTTTTTAATAGCCATATTGCAATATGCGGTTTTTTATTCTTGTTCCTACCCTTCTGAATGTCAATAAATTATACCTAAAATGGCATTACGATAATGCCACTGCACCTAAATTAAGGAGGGCAAAGGTACGCAAATTAGTAATAAAATACATCTTATTTGATATTATCAATAATAACTTTAGTAATTATTAGTAAGGTTCTCCCTTCCCCGTAATCAGGACCTTGCATGCTGAAATTCCACGCATACCGGCTCCGGGCCACCCTACGTCCCTCCCCCCCTCCGGCTCCCCCCATTCAAATACTTCTCCCGTATCACATCCTGCACCGGCACGTTTTTGATCTTACTCTCCAGCCAGGAAATAATATCCAGGTACACAAAAGCCCGGGTCTCAAACCGGTTCTTCTCATATTTCTTCAGCTTCTCCAGCAACTTCTCGAACTCAGGCCGGATATCCCCCCGCGCCACCTTGAACGATCTCCTTAGAAACCGGAAAATCTCCTCCTCCACCCCGCTCAGATTCTCCATTTTAGCCATAAACCGGTAAACGGCAATGAGCAGGTACTCCAACAGCTCGAAATTACCCAGCTCATAATGGGCAATCAGGTGCAGCAACCGGGAATAACACTGCAGATCCGTCCGCAAATCCACCTTCCAGTTGATAATCTTATTCAGATAATCGATGGTCCGCTCATAATCCCCGCTCCCGAAATACAAACAGGCGATCTTATAGTAAAAAACTAATATCCGATGCCGGTCGAGATAGATCTCGTATTCCTTCAGCTTCTCCTCGATATAAGGCACCAGGGCTATCCCCCCAGTGAAAGTACCATCCAGAAAATGCTTATTTAGCTTCGATATATATAGATAAACAAAGGTTTGTATCAGATTGTTGTGATTATGCTGCACCACCTCCGAACGCGAGAACTCCTCGAAATGCTCCAGCGTCTCCGTAAACCGGGGATAATTCAGCAAGTCAAAATGCGCCCCCAGCAAATTATGCATCCCCTTGATATAGTGAGCCGTCTCGATCCCGATCATAAACGTCGACCGCTCGAACAGATCCACCCACTTCTGCGCATAACGGTAATACAGCAGAAAATCCTGCCGGATAAACGCATACCAGCAAAAACTCTGATATTGATATAATTTCTCATAAAACCCCGGTTCCACAACCACCTCGGCCGAAGAGCCCCAGGAACCTGAAGGGCCCGGCGAACCCGCCCCTCCCAATGCCCCCGGCAACCCCGATGGCCCCACGGGAACATGCTGCTCGAAAAACTGCTGCACCGCATGCTCATCCCGCTCATTACGCGCCAGCCCATTACGGATATACCAGCTGTACAGCTGCAGGGAAAGATTCGACCATTGGCTCACCAGCCGCAAATGCCCGTTCACCTCATCCACCTCCGCCGTGAGACGGTCCGCCCTGTCCTGCATGCTTCGGGTAATATGCAGCGCCTCGATCTTCTTCTCGAAAAACAAGACCTGCAGCAAAAAAGTCACCTGGTTATGGGCCTTGGCATTCTCCTTGATCCGGTCCAGCATCTTCAGACTCTGCAGGTAAAGCCCCTTGTTATAGAGGATTCGGGCATGGTCCAGCTGCTCATGTAGTTGAATATCAATGTTATCGTCGTTTTTGATCAGCCGCAGACTGGAGAGGATCTGCCGGTACAAATGCGCCTTCGCATTGGACAGCTGCTGCTTTTTAATGCTCTTATTCTTCTGCAGTAATTGCCCCTCGTCATACTCCTCCATCTTGTCCATTGCATCGAACAACTGGGTGATTTTCAGGTCCTCACTGCCCGAATTTCGCTTGATATACAGCTTAAAATTCCGCTTTTCGGACTTTTCCAGCGACTTAATCAATTGAAACAAAGCGTCTGACGAGCGGTTGGGCATCGTAATTTATAAGGTTAAAGTGCTTGACAGGACAGGGTTTCAGGCTAATCCCCCCTCCTTACACAGTGTAAAAAGGCACTAATTATGATTATAGAACAAATTTAAACAAAACTAACTTCGGGATGAAGGTCATTTATAATTCCAATTAAAAAATTCTATGTCGGACAAGAAAATCTTCATTTTTGATACCACGCTCCGGGATGGAGAGCAGGTGCCGGGTTGTAAGCTCAACGCGAAAGAAAAAGTCGAACTGGCCGTGCAGCTGGAAACCCTGGGAGTCGACATCATAGAAGCAGGCTTCCCCATCTCCAGTCCCGGCGACTTCCAGTCCGTCGAGGAGATCTCGAAGATCATCAAAAACGCAACGGTATGCGCCCTCAGCCGGGCCGTGCAGAAAGACATCGAAGTGGCCGCCGCTGCCCTCAAACACGCCCGACGCCCCCGTATCCATACCGGCATCGGCACCTCCGACTCCCATATTAAAAGCAAATTCAATTCCACCCGCGAAGAAATCATCATAAGAGCCGTCCAGGCCGTAAAATGGGCCAAAAACTTTGTAGATGACGTGGAATTCTACGCCGAAGACGCCGGTCGTACCGACAACGAATACCTGGCCCGCGTCATCGAAGCCGTCATCGCCGCAGGCGCCACGGTAGTCAATATCCCCGATACTACCGGGTATTGCCTGCCCGAACAATACGGCCAAAAGATCGCCTACCTTATCAATAACGTCAAAAACATCGATAAAGCCGTCATTTCCTGCCATTGCCACAACGACCTCGGCCTGGCAACGGCTAATTCTATCGCCGGCATCAGCAACGGAGCCCGGCAGATCGAATGCACCATCAACGGCCTGGGCGAACGCGCCGGCAACACCTCCCTCGAAGAAGTGGTCATGGTCATCAAACAACACAAACAGCTCGGATTTTATACCGATATCCAGGCGCCGCTCCTGAACCCGCTCAGCCGCCTGGTATCCGATACCATGCGCATGCCCGTTCAGCCAAACAAAGCCATCGTAGGGGCCAACGCCTTTTCCCATTCATCCGGCATCCACCAGGACGGCTTCCTGAAAGACGCCTCCACCTATGAGATCATCAACCCCGTAGAAGTAGGGGCCGAAGAATCCAGGATCGTCCTGACCGCCCGCAGCGGACGCAGCGCCCTGGCCTTCCGCTTTCATAAGGTCGGCTACACCTTCGATCGCAACGACATCGACGTACTCTACGAGAAATTCCTGCAGCTGGCCGATACGAAAAAGGAAATCGTCGAGGAAGACCTCCATCATCTGGCAAAAGCTCACCAGAATGCGACCGTCAACGCATAACAATGCAGCAGACGCATAGACAACACGAAAAAGAATTGTTTAAACATAATTATGGCAAAGACACTATTTGAAAAGATCTGGGACCAGCACGTCATCAAAACTATTGACGGCGGACCCTCGGTCTTGTACATAGACAAACACTTCATTCACGAGGTAACCAGCCCCCAGGCATTCAAAGGCCTGGAGAAAAGAGGAATGAAAGTATTCCGCCCGCAACAGATCGTCGCCACCGCCGATCACAACGTCCCCACCCTCGACCAGCACCTGCCCATCAAGGACGAACTATCCAGGATCCAGGTACAGCAGCTGATCGAAAACTGTAAGAAATACGGCGTCGAACTATACGGCCTCGGCCACCCCTACCAGGGTATCGTACACGTAATAGGACCGGAACTCGGCATCACCCAGCCAGGCATGACCATCGTCTGCGGCGATAGCCACACCTCCACCCATGGCGCCTTCGGCGCCATAGCCTTCGGAATAGGCACCAGCGAAGTGGAAATGGTCATGGCCACCCAATGCCTGCTGCAGAGCAAACCCAAGCTGATGCGCATCAACGTGGAAGGCGAATTGAACAAAGGCGTCTTATCAAAAGATATCATCCTCTATATCATCGCCGCCATCTCCGCCAGCGGCGCCACAGGTTACTTCGTGGAATATGCCGGCTCCGCCATCCGCAGCCTCTCCATGGAAGGCCGCATGACCATCTGCAACATGAGCATCGAAATGGGCGCCCGCGGCGGCATGATCGCCCCCGACGAAACGACTTTCAACTATCTCAAAGGAAGAGAATTCGCCCCCAAAGGAGCAGAGTGGGATAAAAAGCTGGCCCAGTGGAAACAGCTCTATTCCGACGAAGGCGCCCGGTTCGACAAAGAGATCAACATCGACGCCGCCACCATCGCCCCAATGATCACCTACGGAACCAACCCCGGCATGGGTATCAGCGTGACCGGCATCGTTCCGGCAGAATCCTCCATCGAAGAAAAAGAACGCCTCTCCTACCATAAATCCCTGGACTATATGGGCCTGCAGGCCGGAGCCCCGATCAAAGGAAGGAAAGTGGACTATGTATTTATAGGTAGCTGCACCAACTCCCGCATCGAAGACCTCCGCCTGGTAGCCTCCTTCGTCAAAGGCCGCAAAAAAGCCGATAACGTAGAAGTATGGATCGTACCAGGCAGCAAACAGGTAGAAAAACAAGCCATCGCAGAAGGTATCGATAAAGTCTTCGCAGAAGCAGGCTTCCTGCTTCGCCAACCCGGCTGCTCCGCCTGCCTCGGTATGAACGAAGACAAGATCCCCGCAGGCAAGTATTGCATATCTACCTCTAACCGCAACTTCGAAGGCAGACAAGGCCCCAACGCCCGAACCCTGCTCGCCAGCCCCCTGACGGCCGCCGCAGCAGCCATCACCGGAGAAGTAACAGACGTAAGAGAGTATTTACCCTAAATCCCTAAAGGGACTTTAAAAGAATTTACAAAATGAGTAATCAGCAAAATATCAATCCTAAAAACTCCCCCTTCAGGGGGCCGGGGGGTATCGCTTCTACCACCGTCCCCCTCGACCGGGAGAACGTAGATACCGACCAGATCATCCCCGCCCGCTTCCTGAAAGCCACCAGCCGCGACGGATTCGGGGAGAACCTCTTCCGCGACTGGCGTTATGAGAGCAACGGACAACCCAAAAAAGACTTTGTGCTGAACGACCCTACCTACAAAGGAAAGATCCTCGTGGCAGGAAAGAACTTCGGCTGCGGCTCCAGCCGCGAACACGCCGCCTGGGCCATCAAAGACGCCGGCTTCGACGTGGTCGTCAGCAGCTTCTTCGCAGATATCTTTAAGAACAACTCCCTGAACAACTTCCTGCTGCCGGTGACCGTCAGCGATGAATTCCTGGGAAAGATCTTCTCCGCCGTCGAAAAAGACCCGGCAACGACAATTGAAGTCAGCCTGGAAGCGCAGACCATCACCCTCCCCGCTACCGGCGATCAGGAGACATTCGAGATCAATAATTATAAAAAAACCTGCTTGCTCAATGGGTATGACGACATCGACTACCTGCTCAGCATCAAGGGAGAAATAGAAACATTCGAACAGCTTAACGAAGCAACGCATTCTTAAAACCCCATACCCAAATCTCTTTTTGTTATGCAAAAAAACATTGTTGTTATTGAAGGTGACGGGATCGGACCCGAAGTGACCAGACAGGCCATCAAAGTACTTAATTCCATCGCCGAACAAGGCGGCCATGAATTCACCTACAAATACTGCCTGATGGGCGCGGATGCCATCGACAAAACAGGCAATCCCCTCCCTGACGAAACGATCGAAGCCTGCCTCAACAGCGACGCAATCCTGTTCGGCGCCATCGGCCACCCCAAATACGATAATGACCCCACAGCTAAAGTAAGACCCGAACAGGGCCTTCTTAAATTAAGAAAGTCCCTGCAGCTGTTCGCTAACATACGCCCGGTAAGCACCTACCCGGCCCTTCATCACCTGAGCCCCCTGAAAACGAAAAATATCGAAAACGTAGACTTCATCATCTTCCGCGAACTGACAGGCGGTATCTATTTCGGAAAGAAAGAAGTCAACGCAGAAGGCACACAGGCTTTCGATGACTGTACCTATACCCGCGACGAGATCGAACGCATCTCCCATCTCGCCTTCAAACAGGCCCAGCAAAGAAGAAAGAAGCTGACCCTCGTCGACAAAGCCAACGTGCTGGAAACTTCCCGCCTGTGGAGAAAAGTCGTCCAGGAGATCGCCCCCCAATACCCCGATGTCAAAGTGGATTTTCTGTTCGTGGACAATGCCGCCATGCAGATCATTCTGAACCCCAAACAATTCGATGTGATCCTTACAGAGAATATGTTCGGAGACATCCTCAGCGACGAAGCCAGCGTGATCAGCGGTTCCCTGGGACTCCTGCCCTCCGCCTCCATCGGCAAAGGCTCCGCCCTGTTCGAACCCATCCACGGTTCCTACCCGCAGGCCACCGGAAAAGACATCGCTAACCCCCTGGGCAGCATCTTGTCCGCCGCCATGCTGCTGGATCATTTCGGGCTGCATAAAGAAGCGGATAAAGTAAGAGAAGCCGCCAACTGGACACTCGCAAACGGATTCGTAACAAAAGATATAGACCCCATCAATTTCTATTTTACCACTACGATCGGTGAGCTTATCAGCGATTACGTAGGCGGCAAAATACCAGGGGACGTACATAAAGACAATATCGAGTTGAGAAAGTCGACGATTATATAAGCAATCATGTAGAGGACGCAAGAAAGTTTGCGCCCATTGAAAAAAGTTCTTTGTTTATTCAAATGGCGGGAGTATATTCGTGGTAAGAATCATCCTTCATGAACTTACGCAGTGTAAATAGTATTGTCGCCCCGGTCATCGCAATTATTATTGTGGTGGTGGTGATTATTATTCCTGCAAGTCAGGGAGGAGGGTGGTAAGTTAAAATACTAACAATAAAGATACCAGCGACCCGCCTCCCAGAGGCGGGTCGCTTTTTTTTTGGCAAACAAGTTTGCCAAAAAATCGACGAATATTTTTTTTGCTTAAAAGTAGTTTATGGAATATTATAACGGGAACACCATTCTCTGGCTCGACGGAGAATTTGTCAAAGCTTCGGAAGCAAAGACCGACCTCTACGGCCAGTCCCTGCATTACGGATACGCCGTTTTCGAAGGCATCCGCTCTTACCGCACCATCAGCGGCAAGACGAAGATCTTCAAAGCTGCCGACCACTACGAACGGCTCCGCCGTTCCGCACTGGCCATGAATATGCCCTACGACGCCGACAGCGATACCCTGACCCGCGCCACTTACGAAGTGCTGGAAAGGAATAACCTCCAGGATGCCTATATACGCCCCCTGGTCTATGCCCCCGCCAACATGAGCTTCAGCCCGAACACGCAGTCGCATATCGCGATCCAGGTCTGGGAAATGGCGCCATTCCTGGGAGAGAACCTATTAAAGGTCATGACATCCTCCTTCCAGCGCCCCAACCCGCGAGGTTTCAAAATCGAAGCCAAGGCGGCCGGACACTACGTCAACTCCATCCTGGCCAGCCAGGAAGCAAAGGCTAACGGCTATGACGAAGCGCTGCTAACTGACATGAACGGCTATACCGCCGAAGGACCAGGAGCCAACGTATTCTTTGAAAAAGCAGGCAAGCTCTATACCCCTCCCGCCGGTAATATCCTTCCGGGTATCACCCGCGCCACCGTACTGGAGATCTGCCGTGAACTGGATATCCCCGTGGAAGAGAAACTCTTCACGACCAAAGAGCTGGCCGGATCGGATGCGGCCTTCTTCTGCGGAACAGCCGCCGAAGTGATAGGCTGGGAATCCATCGACGGAACACCTTTCCAATTACCCTGGAAAGAGTCCCTGAGCTGGCGGATACAACAGGCTTACAAAAACAAGGTAGTTGAAAAAGTAATCGAATTGGAAACAGTATAACCACTATAGATCATCATTAAGCAATGGAAATCAACAAATACAGCAAGACGCTTACCCAGGACATCACGCAACCCGCCGCGCAAGCTATGCTATACGGCATCGGACTCACAGACGATGATCTTAAAAAAGCACAGGTCGGCGTCTGCAGCATGGGCTACGACGGCAATACCTGTAATATGCACCTGAACGACCTCGCTAAGCTGGTAAAACAGGGAATATGGGAGAAAGACCTGGTGGGACTCATCTTCAATACCATCGGCGTCAGCGACGGCATGAGCAACGGCACCGACGGCATGCGCTATTCGCTCGTAAGCCGCGACATCATCGCCGACTCCATCGAAGCCGTCTGCGGCGCACAATATTATGACGGACTGATCGCCATCCCGGGCTGCGATAAGAACATGCCCGGCTCCCTGATCGCCATGGGACGCCTCAACCGCCCCTCCATCATGGTCTATGGTGGCACCATCGCCCCCGGCCACTACAAAGGACAGGACCTCAACATCGTCTCCGCCTTCGAAGCCCTGGGACAAAAGATCGCAGGTAACCTGAATGACGCTGATTTCAAAGGCATCATCATGAACTCCTGCCCCGGCGCCGGCGCCTGCGGAGGAATGTATACCGCCAACACCATGGCCGCCGCTATCGAAGCATTGGGCATGAGCCTCCCCTTCTCCTCCTCCAATCCCGCCCTCAGCGAAGAAAAGAAAAAAGAATGCCTCGACGCAGGAGCAGCCATCCGCATCCTGCTGGAAAAAGATATTAAGCCCAAAGACATCATGACCCGCAAGGCCTTCGAAAACGCCATCACCGTGATCATGATCCTGGGGGGAAGCACCAACGCCGTCCTCCACCTCATCGCCATGGCCAGAAGCGTAGACGTTCCCCTTACACAGGACGACTTCCAGGCCATCAGCGATAAGATCCCCGTACTCGCAGACTTCAAGCCCAGCGGCAAATACCTCATGCAGGACCTCCACGAGCACGGAGGCATCCCTTCCGTCATGAAATACATGCTGCAGAAAGGATTACTGCATGGAGACTGCCTCACCGTCACCGGCAAGACCCTGGCGGAAAACCTGGCCGCCGTCCCCGACCTGGACTTCATTAAACAGAATATCATTTTGCCCCTCGAACGGCCTATCAAAGCCACCGGGCATTTACAGATCCTGTATGGCAACCTCGCCGAAGGCGGCAGCGTAGCCAAGATCAGCGGCAAAGAAGGAGAGCGTTTCGAAGGCCCCGCAAGAGTCTTCGACGGAGAACACGAACTGATCGCTGGCATCAACTCCGGTAAGATCCAACCCGGCGACGTCGTCGTCATCCGCCACGTCGGCCCCAAAGGAGCCCCCGGAATGCCGGAAATGCTCAAGCCCACCTCCGCCCTTATCGGCGCCGGACTGGGAAAAAGCATCGCCCTCATCACAGACGGACGCTTCAGCGGCGGCACCCACGGCTTCGTGGTAGGCCACATCACCCCCGAAGCCTACGAAGGAGGCCTGATCGCCATCGTACATGACGGCGACACCATCGAATTAGACGCCACAAAAAATACCATCACCCTGAAAGTCAATGAAGCGGAGCTGGCTAAACGCCGGACGGCCTGGAAACAGCCGCCCCTCAAAGCAACCAAAGGACTCCTCTTCAAATATGCCCGTCAGGTGAAGAACGCCGCAGAAGGATGCGTAACAGACGAATTGTAACACCTGGCCCCGGCCAGCGGACCCCTGGTCCACTTAACAACTATTTAAAATCAATTTTATGAGCAATATCACATCAACTCTCGAAGCTACCCAATCAAAGACCAAAGCCGCAGGCGCCCCCTCCGGAAAAGCGGCCCCCAAGGTGGTGCAAGAGTTGACCGGCTCCGCCGCCGTCCTGGAAGCCTTTTTAGCCGAAGGCGTAGACACCATCTTCGGTTACCCCGGCGGCGCCATCATGCCTATTTATGACGCCCTGTATGATTACCAGGATAAACTGAAACATATCCTCGTCCGCCACGAACAGGGAGGCATCCACGCCGCACAGGGATACGCACGGTCCTCCGGAAAAGTAGGCGCCGTATTCGCCACCAGCGGCCCCGGCGCCACCAACCTGGTCACAGGACTGGCTGATGCCATGATCGATAGCACCCCCCTGGTAGCCATTACCGGCCAGGTATTCGCTCACCTCCTGGGCACCGACGCCTTCCAGGAAACAGACGTGATCAACATCACCACCCCCGTCACCAAATGGAACTACCAGGTGACCGACGCCACGGAAATCCCAGCCGTCCTCGCCAAGGCATTTTATGTCGCCAAAAGCGGCCGGCCCGGCCCCGTCCTCATCGACATCACCAAGAACGCACAGATCCAGAAATTCAATTACGAAGGATATACCCCCTGCCATCATATCCGCAGCTACCGCCCCAAACCCATCGTACGCAAAGAATATATCGCCGAGGCAGCTAAACTGATCAACGAAGCGAAAAAACCTTTCGTATTATTCGGCCAGGGCGTTATCCTCGGGGAAGCGGAAAAAGAATTCCAGGCCTTTGTCGAAAAGAGCGGCATCCCCGCTGCATGGACCATCCTGGGCCTCAGCGCCCTGTCCACCGACCACCCCCTCAATGTAGGGATGCTGGGCATGCACGGCAACTACGGCCCCAATGTACTGACCAATGAATGCGATGTGCTCATCGCCGTGGGTATGCGATTTGACGACCGCGTCACCGGACGCCTGGATAAATATGCCAAACAAGCCACCGTCATCCACCTCGACATCGATCCGTCCGAGATAGATAAGAACGTAAAAGCAACGGTCGGCATCTGGGGCGACTGCAAAGAGACCCTGCCCCTGCTGACAGAAGCAGTAGAACGCAAGACACATACCGAATGGCTGCAAAAATTCAAAGACTATTATAAAGAGGAAGTAGCAGCCGTCATTCACGACGAGCTGAACCCCGCCTCCGGAGAAATGACCATGGGAGAAGTGCTCAAAACACTCAACGAACTGACCCAAGGCAACGCCATCATCGTCACCGACGTAGGCCAGCACCAGATGGTAGCCTGCCGCTATGCGAAGTTCAACCAGTCCCGCAGTAACGTTACTTCCGGTGGCCTCGGCACCATGGGATTCGGACTGCCCGCAGCCATCGGCGCCAAATTCGGGGCCCCCGACAGAGCAGTCGTAGCCATCATCGGCGACGGCGGCTTCCAGATGACCCTGCAGGAACTGGGCACCATCATGCAGACAGGCATCGACGTGAAGATCCTGATCCTGAACAACCGCTTCCTGGGTATGGTCCGCCAATGGCAACAGCTCTTCAATGACAAACGCTATTCTTTCGTAGACATCGCCAGCCCCGATTTCGTAATGGTAGCCAAAGGCTATGGCATCGCCGGACAGAGCATCACCGAAAGAACAGACCTGAAGAAGGCCGTAAAAGCCATGCTCGACCACAAAGGCTCCTACCTGCTGGAAGTATTCGTTGGAAAAGAGAACAATGTATTCCCGATGGTCCCGCAAGGTTGCAGCGTCAGCGAGATCCGGCTTAAATAATTTAAAACAATACCAACCCGATTGCAGCTTACCACCGCAACCGGACAAAACTAAAATGACAACGAAGACACATACGCAATGGAACGCCCGCCTGTATGACGACAAACACGGCTTTGTCTCCAAATACGGGGAAGACCTGGTCGGCCTCCTGAACCCCCAGCAAGGGGAGAGGATCCTCGACCTGGGATGCGGCACCGGCTACCTGGCCAACTATATCGCCCAGGCAAGCGCCCGGGTAACCGGTATCGACAGCGCGGCAGCCATGATCGAAAGAGCCCAGGCAGCCTACCCCGATCTGGACTTCCAGGTGCTTTCCGCAACCGACTTCCATTTCGAAAAAACCTTCGATGCCGTTTTCTCCAACGCCGCCCTTCACTGGGTACTGGATAAAGACAGCGCCATCGATTGTATCTACCGGAACCTCCGCCCCGGCGGACGCCTGGTACTGGAGATGGGAGGCAAAGGCAATGTGGAAGAGATCGTACTCGCTATCCGTAAAGCCCTGACCCGTCATGGATACTATAAGAATGCAGCCACCCAGGTATGGTATTTCCCCTCCCTGGGCGAATACACGACCCTGCTGGAAAAAAGAGGCTTCCGCATCAACTACGCCTCTCACTATGACAGGCCGACGGAATTACAGGATACCGACAACGGCATGAGGGACTGGATCAGAATGTTCGGCAACGCCTTCTTCAAGGACCTCCCCGCCACCACAATCGACCCGATCGTGGACGAGATCCAGGAATCCGTAAGACCGACCCATTACAGAGGACATAAATGGATCGCCGCCTATAAAAGACTGAGGATAGAAGCCATTAAGCAATAACCGGCTTATCCGGCCAGAGCCCTGAAGCCTGAGCCATAAGATCATTTTTTGCAAAACACGTAAAATACCCTTGTAGGGTCAGCAATATGAAGCAAGAATATACAATCACGGTGTACACGGAGAACCAGATCGGCATGATTAACCGTATCGCCATCATATTCTCCCGGCGGAAGATCAACATCGAAAGCCTCAACACCTCCCCTTCGGAAGCAGAAGGCATCCATCGCTTCACCATCGTTATCAACGAAACGGAAGAAGTGGTGCGCAAACTCTGCCGCCAGATCGAAAAACAGGTAGAGATCCTTAAAGTGTATTACAATACCAACGAAGAGATCATCTGGCAGGAAATGGCCCTCTACAAGGTACCTACCGACGAGATCGCCGAAAAAGTAAAAGTGGAAAGACTCCTCCGGGAATATGGCGCCCGCGCCGTCGTGATCCGCAAAGACTATACAGTCTTCGAAACCACCGGACAACGGGAAGAAACAGATAAGCTGGTGGAAGTACTGGAGCCCTACGGCCTGATCGAATTCGTTCGCAGCGCCCGCGTCGCCATCATCAAAGGCAGCAAAGGCTTCCACGAAAAACTGAAAGAATTCGAACTGACCGAGCCCGGCGAAGAGCTCATCGAAAACGAATTCCTCAACAAACAGGACGAAGTATTCACAATGTAGATCCGGGCCTTCCCCGAGAAGGCCCTTGGTCAGTTTCACAATGTAATTTCTTAACGACTCCTCGCTCTCCTACAGGGGCCGGGGGTAAAAAACACAATAAACAGATAATCATGGCAAAATTAAATTTCGGCGGCGTAGAAGAAAATGTAGTAACCCGGGAAGAATTTCCCTTAGCCAAGGCACAACAGGTGCTGAAAAATGAAGTAGTAGCCGTTATAGGCTATGGCGTTCAGGGCCCCGGCCAGTCGCTGAATCAGAAAGATAATGGCATCAACGTCATCATTGGTCAACGCAAGAATTCCAAATCCTGGGACAAAGCCGTCAAGGACGGGTTCGTTCCCGGCACCACTTTATTCGATATCGAAGAAGCCCTGGAAAAAGGCACCATCATCTGTTATTTATTAAGCGATGCAGCCCAGATCCAATTGTGGCCCACCGTGAAAAAACACCTGACGCCCGGCAAAGCCCTGTATTTCTCCCATGGCTTCGGCATCACCTTCAACGAACAAACCGGTATCATTCCTCCCAAAGACGTGGACGTATTCCTGGTAGCCCCCAAAGGCTCCGGAACCTCGCTTAGAAGGATGTTCCTGCAGGGACGCGGCCTCAACAGCAGCTACGCCATCTTCCAGGATGCCACCGGCAAAGCAAAAGAACGTTGCATCGCCCTGGGTATCGCAGTAGGCAGCGGATATTTATTCGAAACCGATTTCCGCAAAGAAGTATTCAGCGATCTCACCGGTGAAAGAGGTACCCTCATGGGAGCCATCCAGGGCATCTTCGCCGCTCAATACGAAGTATTGCGCAAAAAAGGACACACCCCCTCCGAAGCATTCAACGAGACCGTAGAAGAGCTGACCCAATCCCTGATGCCGCTGGTAGCAGAGAACGGTATGGACTGGATGTATGCCAACTGCTCCACAACTGCTCAAAGAGGCGCCCTTGATTGGTGGAAGAAATTCCGCGACGCTACCCTGCCCGTCTTCACAGAACTATATGAAAGCGTAGCAGCCGGTAAAGAATCCCAACGCTCTATCGACTCCAACAGCCAGGCCGACTACCGCGAAAAGCTGGATGCCGAACTGAAGGAGTTACGGGAAAGCGAATTGTGGCAAGCAGGAAAGACCGTAAGAAGTCTCCGCCCTGAAAATCAATAGGATCGGCGGGTCAATTTGACCCGCACAAAAAAAAGGATGTTAATGTCTAACAGTACAACGATAGTAGTATCACCCACCTCCCTCCCCCTCCAGGGGGAGGGAACCATGGGTTCTTCCACGGAAGCCTCTGGTCCCGCATTCCTGCGCGACCTCGGCCTGGACTTCCACAAAGCCGCGGAAAGATTGAACAAAGTGGTCAACCGGACACCCCTCACTTTTAATCACAACCTCTCCCGCAAATACGGATGCCGCGTCTTTTTGAAACGCGAAGACCTCCAGGTAGTCCGCTCCTATAAACTGAGAGGAGCTTATAATATGATGGTGTCCCTCCCCCCGGAGAAATGGAAGAACGGAGTCGTATGCGCCAGCGCCGGCAACCACGCCCAGGGCTTCGCCTACTCCTGCCGCAAACTGGGAGTCAAAGGAGTCGTATTCATGCCCATCATCACCCCCAAACAGAAAGTCAACCAGACCAAGATGTTCGGGGAAGAATTTATCGAGATCGTCCTCACCGGCGACACCTTCGATGACTGCGCCATAGCAGCCCGGCAATTCACCGAAGAAAACGACATGACCTTTATCCCCCCCTTTGATCATTCCCTGATCATCGAAGGACAAGGCACCGTAGCCGTAGAGATCCTCGAAGACCTGCCCCAGATCGATTACGTCTTCGTCCCCATCGGCGGAGGCGGCCTCGCCTCCGGAGCCGGCACCTATTTCAAACAGGTATCCCCCTCCACAAAGATCATCGGCCTCGAACCGGAAGGAGCCGCCTCCATGCTGGCAGCCCTGAAAGCCGGACACCCGGTCACCCTCGATAGCATCGAACGATTCGTGGACGGAGCCGCCGTCAAAAGAGTAGGAGACCTCACCTTCCGCATCTGCCGCGAAGTGCTGGACGATATGCACCTCGTACCCGAAGGAAAAGTATGCTCCACCATCCTGAAACTGTACAATGAAGACGCCATCGTCGTCGAACCGGCCGGCGCCCTCAGCATCGCAGCCCTCGACGACTACGCCGAAGCGATCAAAGGCAAAACTGTCGTCTGCATCGTCAGCGGCAGCAACAACGATATCGACCGCATGCAGGAGATTAAAGAACGCTCCCTGCAATACGAAGGATTGAAGCATTATTTCCTCGTCCGGTTCGCCCAACGCCCCGGCGCCCTTAGAGAATTTCTAAACCATGTCCTGGGACCCGGCGACGATATCACCCGCTTCGAATACATGCAGAAACATAATAAAGAAACCGGCCCGGCCCTCGTAGGCATTGAACTACGGGCCAAAGAAGATTATCAGGCCCTGTTGCAAAACCTCGAAAAATACAATATTTCCTATACCGAATTGAATAAGGACGATACCCTCTACAGCTACCTCGTGTAAGGTAAAAACCTGTGGATAAGTCGGCAAACCCCTGTGAATAAACAATAATTGATAATAATTTAATTAATTCTGAATTTTTCAGTAATTTTATACGGTTTGCCGCACTCTTGTTTAGAATAAGTCTAAGATTGCGTGTAAAAATTGAAAAAAGTCTAATCTACTAAACGAATATGGTAAGCAAAGGATTATACGCCCCTGAATTTGAACGTGATGCGTGTGGTATCGGCTTCGTTGCCAATATTAAGAGCAACAAATCACACCAGATCGTTTCAGATGCATTGACGATCCTGGAGAACATGGAGCATCGCGGAGCCTGCGGCTGTGAGAACAATACAGGTGATGGCGCTGGTCTCATGATCCAGACCCCTCATGAATTTTTCTTCGATGAATGCGTCAAGCTGGGCATTCATCTACCCCCCTACGGCAAATACGGCGTAGGCATGCTCTTCTTTCCCCGCGACATCCGCCTGAAAGAAGAATGCCGCGACATCTTCTCCCGTTCCGCCGAGAAGCTGGGACTGGAAATACTGGGCTACCGGAAAGTACCGGTCAACCCGGAAGGCATCGGCCCTACAGCCCTCTCCGTAGAACCGGAAATGGAACAGGTCTTCGTCGCCTGCCCCGACCATATCAAACAACCCGATGACTTCGAAAGGAAACTATTCCTTCTCCGCAACTACGCAAGTCATACCATCAACAACACGATTAAAAAAGATGTGATCGGATTTTACGTCGCCTCTCTCTCCTATAAAACCGTCATCTACAAAGGTCAGCTGACCAGTACCCAGGTAAGGAATTATTTCCCGGACCTCAGCAACAAAAGAGTGGTCTCCGCCTTCGGCCTGATCCACTCCCGCTTTGCTACCAACACCTTCCCTTCCTGGAAACTGGCCCAACCCTTCCGCTATATCGCCCATAACGGGGAGATCAATACGCTGCAGGGTAACCTCAACTGGCTCAAGACCAGTGAAAAAGGATTTACGACCCCTTATTTCACCAAGGAAGAAATGGACATGCTGCTGCCGATCATCACACAGGGACAATCGGACTCGGCCTGCCTGGATAATGTCGTTGAGCTGCTAAGCCACTGCGGACGCTCCTTACCCCACGTCATGATGATGCTGATCCCCGAAGCATGGGACGGCAACGAACAAATGGACCCCGTAAAAAAATCATTTTACGAATTCCACGCCTCCATCATGGAACCCTGGGATGGCCCCGCCTCGATCTCCTTCACCGATGGCAAGATCATCGGCGCCACCCTCGACCGCAACGGCTTACGCCCCTCCCGGTACTGCGTCACTACCGACGACCGGGTTATCATGGCCTCCGAAACCGGCGTACTGCCCATCGATCCTACACTCATAAAAGAAAAAGGCAGACTGCAACCCGGCAAAATGTTCGTAGTAGACCTGGAACAGGAAAGGATCATCAGTGATGATGAACTCAAAAGCTCCATCTGCTCGCAGAAGCCCTATGCAGAATGGCTCAATAAATATAAGATCCGGCTGGAAGAATTGCCCGAGCCCAGGGTCCTGTTCACCCACCTCGAACACGACCAGATCTTCAAATATCAAAAAGCATTCGGCTACTCGACCGAAGACCTGGATACCCTCATCGCACCCATGGCCCTCGAAGGCAAAGAACCCCTCGGCTCTATGGGCACCGATGTACCCCTGGCCGTATTGAGCGACCAACCCCAGCACCTCAGTAGCTATTTCAAACAACTCTTTGCCCAGGTGACCAACCCACCCATCGACCCCATCCGGGAACGACTGGTGATGTCCCTGGCAACCTTCGCCGGCGGTAATTCCAACCTGCTGGAAGAAGACCCCCTGGCCTGCCATAGCGTAGCCCTCAAACACCCCGTCCTCAGCAACCATGAGCTGGAAAAAATCCGGAGCATCGACACCGGCGTATTCCAGGCCAAGACGCTGCAGACCTATTTCAGGGCGGACGGCAAACCAGGCTCCCTGCAGGCAGGACTCGATCGCCTCTGCCGCTATGCAGTAGACGCCGTAGACGACGGATTCGAAGTCCTGATCCTCACAGACAGGGCCATCGACTCCGACCACGCCCCCATCCCCTCCCTGCTGGCTACCGCCGCCGTCCATCACCACCTCATCCGCAAAGGATACCGCGGACAGGTAGGCATCATCGTGGAAGCAGGAGACGTATGGGAAGTGCATCACTTCGCCTGCCTGATCGGGTTCGGCGCCACCGCCATCAACCCCTACCTGGCCCTCTCCACCATCCGCGATATGAAGCTGACGGATAAGCTGGAGACAGAGCTCGATGCCGAGCAGCTAAAGAAGAACTATATAAAAGCCGTCTGCGACGGATTGCTAAAAGTATTCTCCAAAATGGGGATCTCTACGCTGCAATCCTACCAGGGAGCCCAGATCTTCGAGATCATAGGACTCAACAGAACCGTAGTAGACAAATACTTCACCGGCGCTACCAGCCGCATCGAAGGCATGGGCCTGGACGAGATCGCTAAAGAGACCCTGTCTAAACACTTCTTCGCCTTCAGCCGCAAAGACGTTCCCGTTGAACGCCTTCCGGTGGGCGGCGTATACCAGTGGAAGAGAAAAGGGGAATTTCACCTCTTCAACCCCGCCAGCGTCCACCTGCTGCAGTACAGCACCCGGATGAACGACTACACGACCTTCAAAAAATATTCGAAAGTCGTCAACGACCAGAGCGAAAAAGCAGCTACCCTGCGCAGCCTGCTTCAGTTCAAACGCAACCGCCCCTCCATCTCCATCGACGAGGTAGAGCCCGCAGAGAGCATCTACAGAAGGTTCGCCACCGGCGCCATGTCCTTCGGATCCATCTCACACGAAGCGCACTCGACCCTGGCGATTGCAATGAACCGCCTCGGCGGAAAGAGCAATACCGGAGAAGGTGGAGAAGATGAGCTGCGCTATGAGCCCCTCCCCAACGGAGACTCCATGCGCTCAGCCATCAAACAGGTGGCATCGGCCCGCTTCGGCGTCACCAGCCACTACCTGACCATGGCAGACGAACTGCAGATCAAGATGGCACAGGGAGCCAAGCCCGGTGAAGGAGGACAGTTACCCGGACATAAAGTAGACGAATGGATCGGGAAAGTGCGCCACTCCACCCCCGGCGTAGGACTCATCTCCCCCCCTCCCCACCATGATATTTATTCCATCGAAGATCTCGCACAGCTGATCTCCGACCTCAAGAACGCCAACCGCGCCGCCCGCATCAGCGTCAAGCTGGTATCGAAAGCCGGCGTCGGCACGATCGCAGCAGGAGTCGCCAAAGCTAAATCGGACGTGATCCTCATCGCCGGTCACGACGGCGGCACAGGCGCCTCCCCCATCAGCTCGATCAAACATGCAGGACTGCCCTGGGAACTTGGCCTGGCCGAATCCCACCAGACCCTCGTTAAAAATAAATTACGCAGCCGCGTCGTACTCCAGACGGACGGACAGCTGAAGACAGGCAGGGACATAGCCGTCGCTACCCTGCTCGGCGCCGAAGAATGGGGCCTCGCAACGACAGCACTCGTAGTAGAGGGGTGTATCATGATGCGTAAATGCCATCTCAACACCTGCCCCGTAGGAGTCGCTACCCAGGACCCCGAACTGCGCAAACGATTCACCGGTGACGCAGACCACGTCGTGAACTTCTTCAAATTCCTCACCCAGGAACTGCGGGAGATCATGGCCGAACTCGGATTCCGCACCATCAACGAGATGGTGGGACAGGTAGACTCCCTGGAAGTAAGAGACGATATCAAACATTGGAAATACAGTAAGCTCGATCTTTCCCCCATCCTCTACAAGGAGCCCGCCTCCCTGTATACCGGCCTGTACAAACAGGAAGAACAGGATCATGGACTGACAGACGTGCTGGACTGGAAATTACTGGAAGCGGCTACACCTGCCCTCGAACATCAGCAGAAAGTATTCGCCGCCTTCAATATCAGGAACACGGACAGGACAGCCGGCACGATCTTATCGAACGAGATCTCCAAACTCTATAAATCCGCCGGCCTGCCCGAAGACACCATCCATTTTAAATTTACCGGCACGGCAGGACAAAGCTTCGGCGCCTTCAATACGAAAGGAGTCACCCTCGAACTGGAAGGAGATGCCAATGACTATTTCGGCAAAGGCTTGTCCGGCGCCAGACTCATCGTCTATCCCTCGCAGAACGCAGGCTTCGTCCCGGAAGAGAACAGCATCATCGGCAACGTAGCCTTCTATGGCGCCACCTCCGGTGAAAGCTTCATCCGCGGTAAAGCAGGCGAACGATTCGCCGTCCGCAACTCCGGCGTCAAGACCGTAGTAGAAGGAGTCGGCGATCACGGATGCGAATACATGACCGCAGGCAGAGTCGTCATCCTGGGAAATACCGGCCGCAACTTCGCGGCAGGAATGAGCGGAGGAATCGCCTATGTATACGATGTGAGAGGACAGTTCCCCGCACTTTGTAACCAGGAAATGGTAGACCTCGATCCCCTGGGACAAGACGACATACAGGAGCTGAAAGATATGATCCAACGCCACTACGCTTACACAGCCAGCACCGTAGCCAAATTCGTGCTGGACGATTTCGAGAATCAGTGTAAGAATTTCGTAAAAGTGTTCCCGAAAGATTATAAAAAAGTGCTATTGGAAAGAAGTCATAAACAAACCGTTCGATCCTGACAGATCGATCCATCATAAAAACAAAATGTCGGATCCCGATACATCCGGTCCGGCCACAGAGAACAATCTCAATAAACGCTTTGAGAACGCGGAGTCGGCTCTCATGTGTGACTCAGCCACTCCGTTGTTCTCTGTGGCCCGGAAAAAATTTAAAAATTAACAATCAGAATTAGAGAGAAATGGGCAAACCAACCGGCTTTCTGGAATTCACCAGAGAATTACCCTCCAAGCGCCCGGTGCAGGAGAGAAAAAATGATTACAAAGAATTCGTAACCCGCTACTCCGGCCCGGAATTAAACCACCAGGCCGCCCGTTGCATGAACTGCGGCATCCCCTTCTGTCATAACGGATGCCCCCTGGGTAACGTCATTCCGGAATTCAATGACGCCGTATACCGCCAGCACTGGCAGGAGGCATACGAAATCCTCACATCCACCAATAACTTCCCGGAATTCACCGGCCGTATCTGCCCCGCCCCCTGCGAAAGCAGCTGCGTGCTGGGGATTAACCAGCCGCCGGTAGCCATCGAAGAAATTGAAAAGCACATCATTGAAATAGCTTTCGATAAAGGCTTCGTGAAAGCCCGCAAGCCCTCTCTGAGGACCGGGAAGAAAGTAGCCATCGTAGGCTCCGGCCCTGCCGGCCTGGCAGCTGCCGATCAATTGAACTTAGCCGGTCATACCGTCACTGTCTTCGAAAGAGACGACGAACCAGGTGGACTGCTGCGCTATGGCATCCCCGATTTCAAGCTGGAAAAATGGGTGGTGGCCAGAAGGGTCAAGCTGCTGGAAGAAGAAGGCATCACCTTTAAATGCAATGCCAACGTCGGCGTGAATATCAGCATCAATGACCTGCTCCGGGAATTCCATGCCATCGTGCTTGCCGGCGGATCCACCATCCCCCGCGACCTGCCCGTTCCGGGAAGGGAACTCAAAGGAGTGCATTTTGCCATGGACTTCCTGAAACAACAGAATAAGAGAATCAGCAACCTGGCCATAGAAGGAGCCCCCTTATTAGCCACCGATAAAAATGTGGTGGTGATCGGAGGCGGCGATACCGGCAGCGACTGCGTAGGCACGTCCAACCGGCACAAAGCCCGCTCGGTAACCCAGTTCGAACTGTTACCCAAGCCACCCGAAGGCCGCACCAGCTACATGCCCTGGCCAACCTACCCCATGACCCTGAAAACATCCTCTTCCCACGAAGAAGGCGTAGAAAGACATTGGGCCGTCGCTACCAAGGAATTTGTAGGAGATGGCAAAGGGAACCTGAAAGGCCTCAGGCTCGTCACTCTGGAATGGAAAATGACGGAAGACGGCAGAGCCGCCCAGTTCGTAGAAGTCCCCGGCAGCGAAAAAGAGATCCCCTGTGAGCTGGCCCTGTTCGCCATGGGCTTCGTACACCCCCAGCATGCAGGCCTGCTGCAGGAACTAGGGGTCGAACTGGACGAAAGAGGCAACGTAAAAGCCACCGAGAAAAATTATCAGACCAATATCGCCAAAGTATTCACCGCAGGAGACATGCGCCGGGGACAATCCCTGGTGGTATGGGCCATCAGCGAAGGCCGCGAATGCGCCCGCAAAGTCGACGAATACCTGGTAGGTCAATCCCTGCTGGAAAGAAGGGATCAGAGCTTGATCGCCCTCTAATCGGCCACAGGCCGATTGCCCGAAGGGCCATCATGAGATTCGAAAGCCCGGAAGTTCATCTTCCGGGCTTTCGCTTTCCTAAAACGCCGCAGGCGTTTTACTCTCCCCCGGCACCCCCCCATCCCCCCTGTCATATCCACACCCAGTGACCCCATTTTTTCATTTTGAAAAAAAATCCCTCCTACCAAAAAGTTTACCAATAATTAACAATGGTTTAAATTTTCAACCTTTTTTTAAACAACTTCGATATTTAAAAGTATAAAGAAAATATAAAAATATTTATAATTAATTAACATTTAATCAATTACAAGTACTTAACAGCGTTATTTTATTCATATTAATATTTATTTTATATAATATATAATCCGTGAAATAATTGTGTTTTATCTATATTAGCATTACAAACATCACTTACTAATATTTTTAATGTGAAAAGCCGATTTTCATTTTGAAAACCTCCGGTAGCAAGACCCGCAGCTTTTTAAAAGGATCGCGCTCCTAAAATCCAAGCATCCCCAACCCATCCCAATGCTTCCTCCCCACCGGAAGGCAGCGATTGGACCATTCATTTAACCAAAACCAGAGCATTCAGACGCAACCCCGTTCACCAGTGAACATCGCCCTGAATCATTACGACCCGTTTATTTTTTCAACCAAAACCAACAGTAATGCTAAGAAATATTTCCCTTTCTCTTATTGCTACCGCCTTCTCCTTATCCGGTTGGGCTCAGACAACAACAGACACCACCAAAGCGGCAGCTGCAGCAGCTCCGGCAGCCCCGGTTGCACCGGCCTTATCCATCACCGGATCGGCAGATTTCTACTATCGCTACGATTTCAATAAGACCAATACGAACCTCACCAGCTTCACCGGCTCCCACGACCAGTTCAAACTGGGAATGGCTACCGTGAAACTGGAACACAAGACAGCCAAACTGGACATGGTAGCCGACCTCGGCTTAGGCCCCCGCGCCCAGGAATTCGCCTATAATGACAACGGCATTGTCCAGGCTATTAAACAGTTATATATCAGCTATTCACCCGCTGCCTGGGTCAAGCTCACCGGCGGTACCTGGGCTACCCACATCGGATATGAAGTACTCGATGCGTATGCTAACAGAAACTACAGCATGTCGTATATGTTTACGAACGGCCCCTTCTCCCACACCGGCGTAAGAGCCGATTTTACCGTTGGCAAGAGCGGCATCATGATCGGAGTATCCAATCCCACCGATTGGAGAAGCATCCCGGACGGCAAACAAAACAACAAGAACATGATCGCCCAGTATAGCTTTGCCCCCAACGACAATTTCAAGTTTTTCCTCAATTACGTAGGAGGTAAAGATGCTGACGACAACAAAGTCCATCAATACGACCTGGTCGTCAACGCAAAAGCCAGCAGTATCTTCAGTCTCGGATTGAACGGCACCGTCAACAAATCCAGCTCACCCGCAGATCATTGGACCGCAGGCCATACCTGGTGGGGTACCGCCCTCTATCTGAACCTCGATCCCAAACCCTGGTTCGGCCTCACCCTGCGCAGTGAATACTTTAGCGACAAAGACGGCATAAAACTGCACCCCGTCGACGGCATTACAGGCGCTAACGTATTTGCCAATACCCTTTCGGCCCTCTTCAAAGTAGACGGTTTCACCTTCATTCCTGAATTCAGGTATGACCATGGCAGTGAAAACCTCTTTACCAAGAAAGATGGCACCTATACCAAATCAGGCGCCAGCTTCGTATTTGCTGCCATCTATTCATTCTGATCGTACCCTTTTTCAAGCTATCCTTCCCTCAAAACTAATACATGATATTTTTTAATGATTTGTATAAAATATTAGTAAAAACCACTGACTTTATATTATAAAACAAAAAATGCAAATAAAATAAACGAAATAACTAACTTATTCTTTATCTTATTAAAATAATAAATATTGTTTTAATATATAATATGTCATTTAAGCATAATCGGCCAATCTCAATCATAAAAGCACTGATCAAAGCATTTTCAATCATTTCAACCTCACCAACTAAACAATATTAAAAACCAAAAACTAAAAGCAATGGGAGTAACCAACTTCATTATTAACAAGCTAGTACCGGGAGGAAGCCGCAATCTTCCGCCTGTCATGGTCAAATTAACAAAAGCCGATAAATGGCGCATCGCCGGAGGCATGTTCGCCGGAAAAATGATCGGCCTGTTCCTGGTTTTGGCGGCCATCGGCTTCCTACCTGCTATTCTCGCGGGGACATCCGCTCATGCGCAGGCGCCAACATGGACGCCCCATGAGACAGTATTGATCAATACAGCTAACACGATCTGGACCCTCGTTGCAGCATTCCTCGTATTCGGAATGCAACCGGGCTTTGTTTTCCTGGAAGCAGGTTTTGCCCGCAAAAGAGAGACCGTCAACGTACTGATGGAATGTATCTTCGATACCTGTATCTGCGGTATCCTGTTCTGGGCCATCGGTTATGCTTTTATGTTCGGACAGGGCAACGGTATCATCGGATGGGGAGGCGGAGCCCTTGCCGGCGGAGATGCCAAACCCTGGTTCTTCCTGCAAAACATTCCGGAAACTTACGCAGGAACAGGAGTTCCTATCCTGGCACACTGGATCTTCCAGTTTGCTTTCGCAGACACCACGTCTACTGTCACTTCCGGCGCTATGATCGGTCGTACCGGTTTCCGTGGCGATATTCTGTATAGCATCGGCGTCACCGGTTTCATCTACCCGATCATCGGTCACTGGGCCTGGGGTCCTGATGGCTGGCTGGCGCTCATGGGTACAAAAGATCATTTCCTGCCTTCACTCGGACAGGGCTTCCGCGATTTCGCCGGCTCCACCGTCGTACACACCATCGGAGGTATGGTTTCCCTGGCTGGTGCGATCGTTCTGGGACCACGCATCGGTCGGGTCTTCAAACGTGATGGAGGAGGAATGCCTGCCCCACATAACTTAACCGTAGCCGCCGTGGGTGGATTCATCCTCTGGTTCGGCTGGTACGGGTTCAACCCCGGCAGCACCCTCTCCGCCGTAGATATGCAGGGTATCGGCCGCGTAGCGGCTAATACCACCCTCGCCGCCTGCGGTGGCGGTATCGGCGCCATGTATATGGCCCTCTGGTTCGGTGAAACAAAAGGCAAGTTCGATCTGGGCTTTACAACCAACGGTTTCCTGGCCGGTCTCGTGGCCATCACCTGCCCCTGTTACTGGGTCTCGCCTTTCGGCGCCATCATATTAGGTCTGGTCGCCGGCGTCATAGTCTGGCTCGGCATCAACCTGCTGGAACACCTGCGCATCGATGATCCGATCGGAGCCGTCGCCGTACATGGATTTGCCGGCATGTGGGGCACCTGGTCACTCGGCTTGTTCGCTTGCGGCCTGTATGGAGCTACCGGTCCGACCGGTGCTGATAACTCAGCTCCCGTAGCCGGCCTCTTCTACGGAGGTGGGACCACCGTGCTGAAAGCCCAGCTCATCGGCAGTCTTACGGTCACGATCGCTACCTTCACCGTCGCCTATATATTGATGTGGGTAGTCATGCAATTACCCCATCCATGGAAACTTCGTGTACCTGCCGAAGGCGAAACAGGCCCCGGCGGTCTCGACGTTTTCGAACATGGTACCGAAGCTTACCCTTCACAGGCCTAAGGACGCCACAGGCCAAAAAATCTTCCCCCAAGAGGCTGTATCCCCCCGGATACAGCCTCTTTCATTTAACTCTAAAAAATATTTTAAATTATTTTTATACATATATAATAAATAACAAATATAAAAAAATCACCTCGGCCTTACCAGATTCTATAACCAGTTCACCCCCAATTATATATTTTTCGGTCACACGGCAATCAATTCACTGACATAGCGATCCAAAAGAGATATTATTGAAGGTATACGGCTTGAAACCCTCTCTGACAGCGGCTTCCCAAAGATCGACCCGACGAGGCCCGATGTAATATTCACGCAATAATTGCTATAACTTTACGTCTTAAACAAGCGATTATTTTTTTACAAACCTAAATTTATCTCATATGCGTCAGGATCTAAAACACCGCTTAATCACCTGGAAGAACGATATTCATTTCGGAGAAATTAAAAAAGTGTTTGTTTCAGAAAGCCCTGTAAAAAAAGGCGAATTCATTATTAAGCTGGAAAAATCCGCGAATGAATCACTGGCAGGAAAAAACAACGAAGTTAAAGCAAGCAGAAAATATCTGACCGCCGGTCAAGCCGACACCAACGTCGATGCGGCAACCGATCTGCACACTGTCAACAGGATCATCGACTCTATCGACCGCGAATTCGATGACAAACACGATCAGGCCATCAATGAACGATTCAAAGACGAAGTCGTTCATTTCTCTGAGATCTAAGTCTTCTAACGATTGTTTGCTTCTAAAAATGCAAGAGGCCGCCCATCCAGGCGGCCTCTTCTTATCTCAAATCCCTTCCAATCAGTTCAACCCATACTCCTCCATCTTCCGGTATACAGTGGTTAGCCCGATATTCAACAGCTTAGCAGCTTCCACCTTATTCCCATGCGTATAATTGAGCACACGCTGTATATGCAGCTTTTCCACGCTCGCCAGGTCGAAAGCAGACAAAGCCTGTAATTTATAACTCTCGTTCTGCAGCTCCAAAGGCAGACTTGCCGTGGTAAGCTCAGTCCCATCGGCCAGGATCACCGCACGCTCTATTATATTCTTCAACTCCCGGATATTCCCCTTCCAGGGCTGGCGCTCCAGCGCATTCAAAAAATCCTTCCCCATCTCTCCGATACTCTTATTCATTTTATCGGCAAACAACTTCATAAAATATTTCGCCAGTAAAGGAATATCTTTTCTGCGATCCCGTAATGGGGGGATCTCAATCGTGAATACATTCAGCCGGTAGAAAAGATCTTCCCTGAACTTCCCCTCCATCACCTCCGCCTGTAAATTCCGGTTCGTAGCCGAGATGATCCGCACATTCGCCGTAGTCGGTTGCGTGTCGCCCACTTTAAAGAACTGGCTCGTCTCCAGCACCCGTAATAATTTTGCCTGCAGATCCCCATGCATCTCGCCGATCTCATCCAGGAACAAAGTTCCCCCGCTCGCCTCTTCGATCAACCCTTTCTTATCCCTTACCGCGCCGGTAAAAGCTCCGGCCTTATGCCCGAATAGTTCGCTCTCGAGCAGGTCCCTGGAAAAAGCGCTGCAGTTAAGCGCCATAAAAGGATAGCCCGCCCGTTTGCCATTGGCATGGATCGCCTTGGCAAACAATTCCTTCCCCGTACCGGTCTCCCCCAACAATAATACCGTCGTGTCCGAAGAAGTAACTTTTTGAGCCAAAAGGATCGTCTCTTGCAAAGCAGTCGATTGCCCGATGATATTGTCAAAGCTGAAAACATGGGCGACATGCTCTTCCAATCGCCCCACCCTTTTCTGCAGCTGCGATTTCTCCACCGCATGAGCGATCAACGGCAGTAACTTATCATTGTCATTCCCTTTACTGATATAGTCAAAGGCGCCAAAACGCATGGCTTGTACAACATCAGGAATATTCGCGTGGGCCGTAAGCAGGATGATCTCGACAGGATTCGGCCTGGCCTTGATGCTCCTGGTGAAGTCCAGCCCGCTGCCATCCGGCAGCTTCACATCACAGACCACTACATCGATATCTTCCTTATTCACCACTTTCAGGGCATTCCGGACATCAGCAGCCTCATATACCGTATACCCCTCCAGTGAAATGATCCTTTTTAAAAGACTGCGAAGCTTTATTTCATCATCAACCACGAGAATATTTCCTGATGTCATAGTTTAACTGATTATTTAGAAGACTGCGTGTATAAATATTTTATTTTGTAAGTCTTCAACAAGCCGTCATAAGCAATCAGATCCTTATCCGACCTGAAATGAGCTTCCAGCGCATAACGAAACCGGGCATTCCCTGCAAAAGATCTTTCCAGGTTGACCAGCGTAAGCTCCTGGACAGGATCATCCGCCTTCACACTGAAATAATAAACGGTCGTCGGCCTGGCTATCTTTTCACCCTGCACCAGTTTGTTATAACTGTACAGGTAGAAGCCCGCCGTATCAAGGACCTCGTAAGCCCTGTGACCGATGTGCCGGTAGTCCGGCTTCTGAGAATGTCCCGTCATCAGGAGCAATCCCGCAACTAGAACTTTTAAAGTATACATATAGTTGGTTTTTAAATTATTCTAAAATCTCACCAGGAACGCCAGCACGATCCTCGATTCCGATTTGACCATATCCGGCTGCCACCCCCCCCAGCTGCTTAACGGCGGAGCAACGGAGGCGCCGCTGGAAGTATAGGTATACCCGCCGGTATTGGCAAAACCGGAAGGCGAAGTAACCCCGCCATGACCGGCAAAATATCCTGCCAAAGGCGTCGTTCCGGGAGCCGCACCGATCTTTTCTACCGCCCGGTGAACAAATTCAACCTTGAACGTCATATTCTGATTGGGCATATAATCTATGCTCGTGGAATAATCCCATGCTTCGAAAGTAGAACCAGGCCCTGTCTGTGCCTGAAATAAGGTATCAGCATAGCCGGTAGGCGCCAAAACCAGGTATTGACCCGGGTTATGCATATAGCCACCACCCACCGTCCAGGCAAATTTTTGCTTTTCCCCTAACCAGAGGCGGTTATAGATCATGCCACTGATAAAATTCTGAGCCGGTAAATACACTCCGGTCTTTTTATCTGTCTTACCGAAAGGGCTGACCCCATTTCCATTTTCAAACCCGAAATCGCCGGTGATACTGAAAGCCGCCTTTGTAACGAATCCATGTTTACGGTTGAGATAACGCAACTCATAACTGTCATCACTATGGAATCGATACCGGTGCGGCGCACCCTGATCGTCCTTTCCATAATAGTTGTTAAAGACATAATCCACGGTTTCCTTAGGCCGGTAGTAAATAGAGACTCCCACGCCCGGCGCCTGGTTGAACATACCATAAGACTGCCAGCCATTCACCAGCCACAGCTCTACTTTCAGCTTATCCGTCGGGAAAGTCTGTAATCGCAGCCCATTGAAAAACCAGGGCGTATTGTCCGAAGTATAAGATGGCTGATATCCCCAGTTCTCAAAATTATTATAAGAGAACAACCCGATATAAGACATAAAAATACCCGCATCCAGGTTGATCCCATGCCATACATCCCAATGATAACCCGCATACGCTTCACTGATATACCGATAAATGGTTTGCAGGTCATACTGCCCCTTGTAAGAGCTGCCGTCATTCCGGGGAACCACCGTGGAGCGGGTCCCGAATTGCATCATCACCCTTCCCCGCACATTATTATAGTGAATATCTCCCCCAACACCCATAAAAGAAAGCTGCAGCTCATTATTACGCGCCAGCGCCGTCGAACCTACCACCGTATTGTCGATAGGACTATTATAAGAATGCGTATAATTAAAATCGAAGACGACATCCCCCGTAAAATATTTGGAATCAAAAGCCGGCGGACTTGTCTTCCGGCTGGTACCATTAAGCCAGGAGAAATCCCCGAAAGCAAAGGGCTCGCTGGCTTTTTCCTTCGCTTCTATTCCTGCCGTATCCTTTTTAAAGAGACGGGTAAAAATATTTTTAAATTTCTCCACCCCTACCGGTTGAGCCGGAGACGCAACAGGCACAGCAGAGGTGACAGCAACAGCAGGGACCGAAAGAACGCCAGTCCCCTTATCCGCCGTATCTTTTCCTTTGTCGGATAACTTCTCATGAATAGAATCTTTTGATGCATCAATTTGGTTTTGGTTAAATGTTACAAGTTTAGCAGACGCTGATGATTGGCTATATCCCTTATAAAAAAGGAACAGCGCACTAAAACAAACAAGAGTTCTCTTAAGCATAGACTGAATTTAAAATATGTAAAGAATATCAGGTGGATAGTCATCCACCCGGACTGAAATTGGCTAATTGTGTACCAGAGCAGAATTCTCATAGGGTCCTATCGTGTAAGACTCGCTGCTACCAGGTATTCCAGCCATTTTACCCCATCTTCCCGGGCAAATGACTAAGAGTTGAAATATTGCCACTTTGAAAAAAAATTTTCAAAGTGGCAATAAAAATATGTTTAGAATGAAAAACACCTAATTTGAAAAACTCCAACAGACAGGTCTTTTTTGGGGAAATCTAGAAGTACAAGAGTATAAAAAGCATATTTTTTTCGAATTGAAAATACTCCCTTAGCCGGCAATTTTCTCTGGCGTATACAACATAGCCGTACAAAGGCACATCCTCCGCTGATTCGATTCCAGAATACCATGGTTGACACAATGCCTGCACTGGTCCCAGAATCTGGCATCCCGGGTGATCTCCGAATAAGTCACCGGCTCGAATCCTAATTTATGGTTCAGCTTCATCACAGCAGCCCCGGTAGTAATGCTGAAGATCCGGGCATCAGGATAACGCCTGCGTGATAAAGCAAAAATTTCTTTTTTGATAGCCGTCGCCACCCCCGCCTGGCGATAGGCAGGATTCACGATCAACCCACTATTCGAAACGAACTCCCCATCCGTCCAGGTCTCTATATAAGAGAATCCCGCCCATTCCTCACCAGACGCCATTCCTTTTTCTTTATCGGGCATCCCGCCTATCACTCCACTGGCAGCCACTCCCATTCGTCTCGTCGCAAGCGCAATACGGATCCGAATGGTACTCTCAGGTTCTTCTTCCATGATGTTGATTTGTTGATTGCTGTCTCTTAGCCAAACACTATTCCGGAAAAGAACCAAAAATACATAATCAATTGAAAATCAAAAACTAACACCCCTTTGACCGGCCCAACCCCGACGCTTGACAAAGTCCCCACCCATCCATTTTGGAAAAAAACCTTCCATTCCGGAGCCATACCGCCCATCCCCGGATTTTCTCCCCAAACGCCTCCGCTGCCTGCAAATTACCCCAGGTGAAAAAAGACCTCACCCACCCGGGCGCCCCGTTGACAGCCTATCAATCCATGCAGGTCCTGGCCGACTACACGAAAGAAATGGCCCTGCAACATAATTTTACAATGGTGAAAAATGCATGGGACTCGTGGAAACGCTGTATGTAAAAGGCAACAGCCTCGTCTAAAAGGCGCTGGAAGCGCCTTGCCCGAAGGGCCATCATTAGACCCGAGCGAGGGCATCGCCAGCGATGTCTCGCTCGCTGGATAGCAGGGCCCCGCGAGCGAAGCGAAGGTTAGGGCAGGCGCCCGTGGCGCCTTATGCAGAATTACGGGCCGCATTGATAATGCCGAACGAACTCCGGATGATCAGCTTCTCATAAACCTCCTTCATCGGCTTATTCTCGCCGCTCTTCTCGAGGTTCCGAAACTTCGTAAGCGCATATTGCTGAATGGTGCTCAGCGGCAACACGATCCTCTCCCGCATCTGAATGGACAGCTGCTCCACCGGATAATCAGCCATCAGCTCATTTTTACCCGACAATTTGAAGATATATTTTTGTGTAAGCTCGAACTCATCATAGATCAATCTCCAGATCTCCCCATAAACAGGATGCTGAGAAAAATGCTCCGTCAACGGGAAGAAGCATTTCTTCATAGCCATCTCACAATTATCCAGCAACGTCTTGAAGAAAGGCGAATTCGTATACAACGCCTTCACCTCATTCCACTTTCCCTTTTTATCCAATGTCTGCAACGCCTTCCCTACCCCATAATAACCCGTCACATTCTGCTTCAGCTGGCTCCAGGCCCCCACATATGGAATAGCCCGAAGATCCTTCAATTCCAGCCTGCCCGAACTCTTGCGCTTGGAAGGCCGGCTGGCGATATTCGTCTCATTATAAAACCGCAGCGGGCTCACCTCATTCAGATAAGAAAGAAAATAAGGGTGATCCTTCAACGTAGAATAAGCCTTATAGCTCTCCACCGCCAGCGACTGCAGCAACTCCTCCTCATCGGCCTGCATCGTCACCTCCTTGGAGGAGAACAGGTCGTTGGAGATACCCGCATGCAGCAGTTGCTCGATATTATACTGCGCCGTATCGATAGTCCCGAAATTCGAGCTCACCTCTGCCCCTGTATCGTTAACTG